>BNJS01001048.1_pt1 | contig 253025 bp, 354 predicted proteins | sample 8540461 | NCBI WGS metagenome assembly BNJS01 (sample SAMD00202454, study PRJDB9452) | human saliva metagenome | isolation source: human saliva | place: Japan | reverse complement strand
ATAATGAAAATAATGAAATTCTATTTAAATTGAATAGTGATGAATCACTAGATAGTCAAGGGAGACTTAAAAGAATTAAAAGATGGTTCTATCAACTTGTAAAAAATAATAAAGTTATTGCTACACTTGATGCTAGTGGTACAATAGTAACCTTCATATATTCAACAGGAGAGCCATTAATGAGACTCAATGATAACAATGAATTATTACAAATTTTCTTTAAAATGGAACTGTTTTTGTTAGAAGCAGACGATAATTTCAGAATAAACTATAAAGATGGAAAACCATTATATAAAACAGATAAAATTACAGAGATTTTCTTTAATAAAGATGGAGAAGAAATCTCTAATGATTCTATCATTGGTATAAGAAAAATCAACTGAACCTCTCACGACTAACACCCTACGAGTGCTAGAGTCGCAAGGTTCTTAAGTACTATTTAGTTTCTTTTTGAATATCTAGTATTCAAATACTAGCTAATTTCCTTAAGACTTTAATGGACAAGCTCTCCGTTGAGAACATTTACGTCCTGTTGGCTCGGTTCAAAAACCATTTAATTTTGGCAGTGAATATTTTACGAGGTTACTGCATTTTTCTAACCTCAACCTTATATATTCAGTTTCCAAAAGTTCTTAAATATATTATACTCTAAAATTAGTAAAATTACAAATTTTTAGAGCAACATTTTCAATGTTGGTGTTATTCATACCCTACGAGTACATGTCTCACGGCTAACACCCTAACGAGTGCTAGAGCCACGAGTGTTCTAACACACTTAATAAACTGAAGAAGTTTTTATGAAAAAATTTTTCAATATTTTTATTAATATTTTTAAATAATGTGATATAATTATATGAATTTTTATTGAGAGATTTATATATTAATTAAAAATTTTTAAAATGGAGGGTTTTAATGAAAAATATTGTCAACATTGTTGTTGCTTTTTGCAATGTTATTATCTGCCTGTGGTGGAATAAAATATGAATTTAAAGAGGGAATTTTATATGCTGATGGAAAAGAAGCTAGTGGAACATTTTGAATTTAATTTAAATGGTTTTTAAAGCAAAAGGAACATTTGTAAATGGTTTAGCTGATGGATTATTTGAAAGATATTATTCTGATGGAAGCATTATGGTAAAAGATACTTTTTCAAAATGGTAGCTATTTAAAAGATGAGATATACTACAAAACGGACAATTAATGGCTGACTTTTTCAAACGAAAAAGGTTTAAAGCTTTTCATGATGATGGGCAATTAGTTATGGCTTCTAATCCTCAAACAGGAGAAACTATAACTTACTCATGAAAATGGAAACTTTTTATTAGTTATAGGTGGAACTACATCAACTTTTATATAATGAAAAATAATGAAGTTTTTATTCAAAAATAGAAAATGGAGAATCTGTAGAAACTGGAGCAACTTTGAAATAAACTAGAAGATGATTCATTTGAACTTGTGAAAGATGGTAAAGTAATAGCTAAGATAGATGCTAATGGGCAAATTTTAACTTATCTATATTCAACTGGTGAAATTTTTAATGGTATCTAATACTGCATCTGAGAATACTGAAATTTTTCTTTAAAAATGGACAAACTTTCTTCAAAGGAGATGGAGTAAGCTCTAGATTTAACTATAAAGATGGTGTTCCTTTTATATGAGTCTAATGGAGGAGAATGGAAATTCTTTGATAGAGAAGGAAAACAAATTATAAGTAACTTTGACAATATTACAGATGTTAAAAAAATTAAATTAAATATAGGGGTTAAAAAGTTGAAATACTTTTTAATCCTTTTTATACTTAGGAGGATTTATGAAAAATTTTTATTAATACTTTTATTAGTATTTTTAATACCTTTATCTGCTTGTGGGAGAGCAAAATATGAATTCAAAAGATGGAATTATGTATGAGAATGGAAAAGAAGCAAGTGGAACTTTTGAATTTAAAATAGGAAAATATAGAACTAAAGGAAAATTTGTAGATGGTTTACCTGATGGAGTAATTGAAGAATATTATGAAAATGGTAGTATTATGATGAAGAAATTTTTCAAAATGGTAAGCATTTAAAAAGATGAAATATACTATAAGAATGGTCAATTGATGTCTAATTTTTCAAGTGACAAAGGCTCAAGTTTTTCTATGATGATGGACAATTAGTTATGAATTTTAATTTTCAAACGGGAAAAAGTTCAAGCTACCATGAAAATGGAAAATCTTTATTTGTTATGACTAGAGTTAAATCAACTCTATATAATGAAAATAATGAAGTTTTATTTGAAGTAAAAATGGAGAATCAATAAATATTGGAACAACTTTAAAAGAATTAGAAGATGGAACATTTGAAATTCTAAAAAGATAATAAAAATCATAGCTAAAAGTAGATGCTAAGGGAGAAACTTTAACTTATTTATACTCAACTGGAGAAAAAGTTAATGACATCTAGTTCTGTATCTGGAGACACTGAAATCTTCTTTAAAAATGGGGATACATTTTTTTAAAGGAGATTCAGAAAGTGGTAAGTGGTTCTATAAAAATGGAAAGATATTTTATGAATTTTATAAAAAGTAAATGGAGATTTTTGATATTGAAGGGAATCAAATTATAAGTAACTTTGATGAAATTACAGATATTAAAAATAGATTAAATTAATTTTTGTAATACTGTGATATAATTAAAGCTAAAAATAAATTGGAGGTTTTTATGAAAAAAATATTATCAGCACTATTATTAATTTTTGCAATGCTTTTATCTGCCTGTGGTGGAGTAAAATATGAATTAAAAAGATGGACTTATGTATGATGCTGATGGAAAAGAAGCTACTGGAACATTTGAATTTAAAACAGGTAAATACAAAAGTAAAGGGAAATTTTGTAAATGGTTTGCCTGATGGATTATTTTGAAGAATATTATGAAGATGGTAGTATTATGGCAAAGGAAAAATTTTTGTAAATGGTGAGATGACATCTAAAGAATTATTCTATAAGAATGGTAATTTACTAGGAAATTTTTACAGAAAACGATGACATAAAAACTTTATTATGATGATGGAAGTCTCAATCTTAAGTTATAATGCTGAAAAAGAAGAATCTATTTATTATCATGAAAAATGGAAATCCTTTAATGATTGGTAACTCTTATGAAACAACTCTATATAATGAAAATAATGAAGTAATTTCTAAATTGAGAGATGATGATCTAACAGACATTGGTGCAACTCTAAAAATTAGATGATGGGACATTTGAACTTGTAAAAGAAAAATGAAGTTATTGCTAAGATAGATGCTAATAGTGAGATCATAAATTATTTATACTCAACAGGAGAACCTTTTACTAAAAAGTAAATGAAAATATGGGTGAAACTGAGTTTTTCTTTTTAAAAATGGAAATACATTTATGAAAGGAAAGAAGGTGGAAGCATTCTAAATTATAGAGATGGTAAACCATTATATGAAATAGATGGGGACTCAGAAACTATTTACAATGAAGAAGGAGATAAAATCGTTGGTGGCTTTTGATTTAGTTACAGATATAAAAAATTAGATTAAGAAGTTAAATAAGGGGGATTATAGGAGGATTTATGAAAAAGGAATTATATTATTAGCATTAATTTTTACTGCCTGTGTTAACCCTAGATAATATTGGTGGTAACTCAGGAGGCGAAGTTAAAGAAGTAAAACTACAAATATAAGTACAAGTAAAAACTATGAAAGAAAAATGGTAGCTTAGTATGTAGACAATGTTCTTGCTAATGGAAAAACAAGAATACAAAGAAAAATGGTGTTATCATAAAAAGGAAACTTTAAAGATGGTTTAGCTGATGGACTTCAAGAAAGATACTATCCAAGTGGAAAACTATATGGAAAAAATTAATAGTAGTGAATAATAAAGGTTGAAGGTACTGAAACTACTTACTATGAAAAATGGAAAAATCATTTTCTGAATTAAATTACACTCAAGGAAAATTAATTTCAGGAAAAATATATTATGAAAAATGGAGATTTATTATCTCAAATTGAAGGTAAAAATGACTATTTTATTCAAGTGGAAAAATTTTATTCACTATGGATAAAACAGATTTAGCTGTATATCATGAAAATGAAAAGAAGTTTTCTCTAATTCAGCTGAAGGTATTAAAATAAATAGGGTGAACCTAAAGCAAAAAATCTCTTTTAGATATGTTCTCAAAAGAAAATTTAGTAAAAACTGCTCTTTATCTTTTAACTTCTGATACTATTCAAGCTGAATACAAGAGTGGGAAAACCATCTATTCAGCTAAAAAGGTACAACTGTTGTTAGTGTTACTATCCAAGTGGTAAAATCTATTGGAACTTTCTCCTAGCATAGATGGATCTCAGTGGTAAAGATATACTATGAAAAATGGACAAGTTATGCAAGTGGAAGATAGAGATAAAAATGGTAGATCTGTAGAGGTTTTATGACAAAGTTGGAAACCTTATAGCTGAAAAATATTTTTAATAAAGACATGAAATTAAACAAATATATTTGACATAATCTAGAATATAATAACCAGATGTAAGCCTTTCCCACAAAGGACCGTTGCGTTATATTATATAACCATATTAGGAGGATTAAAAGTGAAAATATACTTTTATGCAAAGAAAAGAAGATGTTGTCAGAGAGTGGCACCATATATGATGCAGAAGGACAAATTTTAGAAGATTAGCAGTTGAAATTGCTAAAAATTAATGGGTAAAGAAAAATAACATTTACACCACATATAGATGGTGGAGACTATGTTAGAAGTACTAATGTTGAAAAACTAGTTGTAACTGGTAAAAATTAAATGACAAAGTTTACTACAATCACTCTGGATTCCCTGGAGGGAATAAGAGCAAGAAAACTAGGAGAAATCTTAGCTAAAAACCTGAAGAACTTTTAATGCTAGCTGTTAAGAGAATGCTTCCACAAATTAGGAAGACAACAACTAACAAGACTTAGAGTATTTGTAGGAACAGAACATTCTCATACTGCACAAAAACCAAATAAGGTAGAATTATAATAAGGGGGTAGAACAGTGGCAGAAAAATAACTCAATTTTTAGGAACTGGAAGAAGAAAAACTTCAGTAGCAAGAGTAAGATTAATTCCGGTGGACAAGGGTAGAAATAAAACGGTAAAGGTATGGACGAATATTTCGGTGGAAGAGCAATCCTTTTCTAGAATTGTTGAACAAACCTTTAGCATTAACAGAAACTTTAGACAAATATGCAGTTAAAGTAAATGTAGTTGGTGGAGGTAACTCTGGACAAGCTGGAGCTTATCAGACACGGTGTTGCAAGAGCTTTTTAGTACTTGCTGATGATAGTTTAAAAGCTGCTTCAGAGAGCTGGATTCTTAACTAGAGACTCAAGAATGGTTGAAAGAAAGAAATACGAAAAGAAAAAGCAAGAAGAAGCCCACAATTCTCAAAACGTTAATTACCAAAAAGTATATACAATATTTATCCACAGAGTTTTCTGTAGGGATATTATTTTATTTTTAGCTCCATCTTTAAAAGCTTGTCCAACCTTTTTCTCCAAGTACACGATATGAATTTGTAATTGAGTCAAAAGTTATAAGTTCTAGCTTTATCTACATCTATTTTGACCTTTTTCATTTAATACACGATTCATCTGCTATGTATTTAATAATTTCTGCAATTACTCTGTAATCTCCTAATTCTTCTTGAATTTCTATAACTTTACATTCAAGAGTCAATGGAAATTCTTCTATAATTGAGCATCTATATTTTTCACTCTTTTACTATATGCACTCCTGATTTTTCTATTTTATCCACTTTATTTCCTGATTCTATTCCAAAAATAATCTGCAATATCTTTTTGTAGCTTTAGTTGCTAAACTTATTGTAAATTCTTTCTTTAATAAAATATTTTTCATTGTCTTATGTTCTTTTGCTATGCTCAATGAAACTTCATGATAACCATTGTGTTTCCCCAAGCTAAATTCATAGCATTGGCTTTTCCCATTTTTCATCATAAGTTCCAATAATATACACTGGTAAAGGTAGTAATACTGCTTTTTACTAAAAAGTTTTTCTCATAGAAATTCCTCCTTAAAATTTTAATTATAAGTTAAAAATATATTAACATAATTTTATTTTCACAATTTATGATATGATTCAAAATATAGAACATTTTTGAAAAGGAACTTATTATGGATAAAAATTATTTTAGTAAAACCTGACTTATCTTATGCAGATGAAATTATTAAATACAAGGAAGAATTCTTAGCAGAAAGCCCTATTATAAATGGTTCAGCTGGTTTAAATAGATTTTTCTTCTATTGAAGATTGGCTTGAAGAATTAAAAAGAGAAGTAGTGAAGACACTGTTCCTAAAGGACTTGTTCCTTCATCAACATATTTAGCAGTAAGAGAAAAAAGATAATTATATTGTAGGAATGATAGATATTAGACATTATCTGAAATGAAATATTTAACTCAAGTTGGTGGAAATATTGGGTATGGTGTTAGAAAAAAACTGAAAGAAATAAAGGTTATGCTAAACAAATGTTAAAAACTTGCCTTAGAAAAATGTAAAGACTTAAAAAAATAAAAAAAGTTCTTATCACTTGTGATGAAGATAATATTGCCAGTGAGAAAGTTATTTTATCTGCTAATGCTAAAATTGGAAGATATTAGAAATGTTGATGGTGAAAAATAAGAAAAAGATTTTGGATTGATTTATAATAATTTTTATTTGTAGGAGGAAAAATAAAATGAGTTACCAAGATATTAATGCTGCAACAATAGATAGATGGATTAAAGAAGAAGATTGGGAGTGGGGAAGAGCCATAAGTCATGAAGAATATATCAAGGCTTTAAATGGAGATTGGGATGTAAAACTTACACCAGTAAAATTTGTTCCTCATGAATGGTTTGGAAATTTTAAAAGGTAAAAATTATTAGGACTTGCTTCTGGTGGAGGACAACAAATCCCTATATTTACTGCTTTAGGTGTTGACTGTACTGTGCTTGATTATTCAGATGAACAATTAGCATCTGAAAAAATGGTTGCAGAAAGAGAAAAATATAAAGTGAAATATTGTAAAAGCTGATATGACAAAGGCCTTACCTTTTGAAGATGAAAGTTTCGATATAATTTTTTTCATCCAGTAAGTAATTGCTATATCGAAAGTGTAGAGCCTGTTTTTAAAGAATGTTATAGAATCTTGAAAAAAAGGTGGAATTTTTACTTTGTGGACTGGACACAATAATTAATTATATATTAGATGAAAAATTTTTGAAAAAGTAGTTTTTTTCTATGCCATTTAATCCCTTTAAAAATGAAGAACATAGAGAATTCTTAAAAAATGGACTGTGGTTACCAATTTTTCACATAACCTAAGTGAACAAATAGGGTGGACAATTAAAAAGCAGGTTTTATCTTGACTAATATTGAAGATGATACTGATGGTGAAGGGAAGACTTCATGAGATGAATATTCCCACATTTATTATGACTAGAGCAGTGAAATTATAATGGAAAAAAATTAAAACTTATGATAAATTTATTAGAAACAATTAAAAATGAAGAGAAAAATTTTTTATTATATATAAAAAGTGATGGCTGTTCAGTGTGTGAGGTAGATTTTCCAAGGGTTAAAAGAAATAATAGATGAAAAATAATTATACTTCCTATTATATTCAAGCTGATGAAATGACTGAGGCAGTAGGTCAATTGAACCTATATTCAGCACCAGTAGTTATACTATTTTACAATGGAAAAGAAATCCATCGACAAGCTAGATTTATTGACTTTTTCTGAATTAGATTACAGAATAAAAACAAACTTTATAGATAAAAAGGCTGTTGCAAAATAATCAAAAAAGTAAAAATAGTTCATTACTAAGTAAATTTCTTATTTTTACTTTTGAATTAAGATTATAATTTACAACAGCTCTTTTTAGTATTTTTATTAAATGTGTTAGAACACTCGTGGCTCTAGCACTCGTTAGGTGTTAGCATGAGTAGTTCACTCAATATCTAATTCTTTTTATAGCTTCTTGTAGTAAGTTAGAAAAAGTTAAGATTATGATTTTTCCCATTTCATTCAGCCAACTAGGTATAGTTACATTCTTTCTAACAGTTGCACTTTTTACATTCATTGACATATTTCATCATATCTAAACTAACTAATGTTTTAAAACTTTCCCCTTCAATATAGAATTCTTTTTCATCTTCTGGAATCTCTAATGATATTTTATTTATATCACTTGCTTTTGGGCAAATCTTTTCCTTTTTATAAAGTCATCATATAAATAAGTTCCTATATAATCTTCTGCCATTTCCATAGCTTGTTCTAATGTTTGACCTTCTGTTGCTCCATTATCAAAAATCTGGAAATACAACTATATAGCCTCTCTCAATTGTCCTATGGAATATTGCTGGGATATTAACATGATAATCAAAAATAGCACCTATTCAGTAAAACACTGCGCACTCTTCAGTTCCTCTTAACCTCTTGCACAAAAGGAGGTAGAAAAGAGTGAAACAATTTTGTTTCTAATTAGTATAATAATCTGTTATCATCTATAATGTTTTATAATTTCTTTTTATTTTTTAAATTTATCATCAGGTTTTTATCAGTATAACTCTATTCCAGTAAACTGATTCTGCACCAAGAGAATCTTTTTGCCAGGAGATTTAATTTCATTTGAAGGTCCCACATCTTTTACTATCTTTTCTTTATCTTTTCATTTATACTTCCACCTATCAATCTTCTTTTTTTATCTTCTTCATTTATTTCCATCTATTAATCTCTTTTACTTTTTTACTCAATATTTATTCTTGAAGACATATGGCTGCTTATCTTTATACCTAAATCTACTCCTAACACGCCCTGCATATTGGTTGCTTTAGTCTCTTCAGCTTCCATAATAAGTGATAGAAATATCTATCATATCTTTGAATTCTATAGGTACCACTTTTAATATTAGCATTTTAGAATTATCCATATTATTCTTTTACTCTTTTTGGAATTTTAAAGGTAGAGTATCTGTTTTATATCTATAAAACTCAAAATCAGTTTATTATTCTTAACAATATACTCCAACTCATTTCTTACCTTTTTCTGGAAACAGAAAAGAACTTGAAACCTTTAAAAAGTTTTTAAAGCCTTAACACTACTCCATAAATCCTGGCTTATTTTACTGATTTGAAGATACATCTTATCATTTTTATCAAGTTAATGGGTAGATGAGCTTGTTGACTAATATATTTTGAAAATCATTAGCACCCCTGGAATTTATTACCTAGTTCCTTGTGTTCTTGATTATACTGTACTCATTATATATAAATCTTTTTCAGTACCAATGATCTTACATGCCACTTATCTTCTGTGCTACTGTTAGTTTTAATTCTATCTTTAGTGGCATACATCTTTATCTTCCAGCCTGTGCTTTTATGTTTTCCCCTAAGATCCATGTGTGACAAGAGAATATATCTATAATAGAATTAAAATCTTGTACATTTCTTCTTGTGGTGATAAATCTTCATTTGTTTTACAGTTTCTATCTCACTGTGCAGTTTTAGGAGTTATCAAACCAATCAAAATGAGCCTTACAAGATCTATCTTTTATATGAGTATGAGTGTTTTTTATTTTTTATCAGAGATAAAGTATAGAGTTAAATCCTTTTCTTTGATAAATTCATTGCTTCTCTCAATTATATTTATTTTCTATATCCCTTTGCATTAGCATAATCCTCACCCAAGAATTTAATTTGATTTTGTAAATCATCTTTTTTCACATTATGATTAGAAACTCTTGCATATATAATAACTATATACTTGATTTTGAGTTACACTCAGTTTACATAACTGTATAATCTTCCTAAAATTATAATATCTCCTATTTGTATTTAGGGTTCTATGTACTGTCAGTACCTTCTATCCCATCTTTGAGTATATTTACAGCCCTATTTACTAATTCTTTCGATTCTTTTGGTTTTATATATCTTTTCCTTATAAATATATTAACATACAATTCTGATATATTTCAATATATTTTTAATAGCTATTTCATGCTCCTTTAGTTGCTGAAATTTGAGCAATACCAGCCTAATATAGTTTACCCTCAACTTAATAATAATTATTTATATATCAAAGTCAATATATTATAATAAAATATTTTCTTCAGTAAGTACTATTTTAGCACTGCCTAAATTTTTACATACTAATTAATTTATAACATATAATCTTAATAAGTATAAATGTTAAGTTTAGTTTTTTTAAATCTGACATAAATAGAAGAACTCATATTGTAACTTGTAACTGTTCCTTCAAAGAAGTTAGATTTGACATTTCCTTCTCCTTCAGTATCAGCAAAATCTTTCTAAATGTTTGTATGGATTTTTATTGAAACCAGAATATAGAGGTTCTAAACCTAATGATTTTTAATCTTTCATTAGCTAGCCATTTTGTATAAGCTTCTGTTGTTTGAGAAGTTATACCCAATACTCTATTTCAATTATATGTTCTGTCCAGTTAATCTCTTGTTCAACAGCTGTCTTAAACATAGAATAGATTGTTTCAGCTGAGAAAAAAATTCAGGATAATCATTTTTATTTCCTTAACTATACTTCTGAAAAGAACAACATGTGATAGTTCATCTCTATTGATAAGTCTTATAATATCAGAAGTTCCTACCATTTTATTTCTACTTGCTAGAAGATAGAAAAAGTTAAATCCATTATAGAAATACAATGATTCAAGTAAGTAGTTTGCTATTATAACCTTAGCAAAATTTTTCATCTGATTGCTCATCTATGAAATCTTGATATATCTTTGCAATAAAACTATTTCTTTCAAACAATACCTTGTCATCTCTCCATTTATCATAGATTAAATCTCTACTTTGTTTTTGGAAGTATAGACTCAATTATATATTGATAAGATTGAGAATGTATAGCTTCTTGGAAAGTTTGTATAGCCAGTAACATATTAACTTCTGGTGCAGTTACATGGTCTGAAATATTAGGAATATTATTCGTTTTGTATACTGTCTAAGAAAATTAAGAATGACAATATTCCATCATAGGCTTCTCTTTTCAGGTAAAGTTAAATTTTTCATAATCGTTTTTATCCTGAGTTAAATCAACCTTTTCTGGTATCCAGAAATTCGCCATCATAGTTCTATACAATTGATTGGTACATTGATATCTAACATTATTCAAGTTAAAAAGGTTAGTTGAATTTCCCTTTATTATTTTTCTTGCATTTAATGTATCATCACCTTCTGGATTAAATAATTTCTTTCTATCCACTACAACTTTTCACACTCCTCTTTCTCTGAAATATTATTGGTATTCTTTTTTGAATTGTTCTTATATAGTAGACACTCTTACATCCTTCTTCCCAAGCTGTCATTAAAGTGTCATAAATATCTTTGGCTTTAATATCTTTGTTTAAGTCAAAGACCATTTCCATGATACTCCCTGTGTTGTCCACAGAACCTATCTTAGCCATTATTTTTACATAACTGATAGGATTTACATTTTTAAATTCTGGATAGAACCAAGCTCTATCTTTTAAATGTTTAACTGTTCTTGGTATAGCTCCTCTTTGATTTTTCAATGAAGAATCTTGAGAATGTTGGAGTTACAGAAGCTGTTGATCCCATCAATAATGATGTTGATGTATTTGGTGCTATTGCTGTTAGCTCTCCATTTCTTAGTCCATTAGCTTCTACTAAATAAAAAGGCTTCATTCCATTCATCTTTAAATTTAGAATTAGCTTCATACCATTCTCTTTTCTTTCCAAAAATATAAGCTTGATCCCATTTAGAACCTTTGAAAGCTCTTGTATGCTCCTCTGTCTTTTTGCCAATAATGTTGAAGCTTTTATTGAATAAAGTGCTATTCTTTCAAATAATTCATTTATCTCATTGATTGACTCTTCATAGATCATATATTCTCTTGCAAGGTAGTCAGCAAGTCCCATTGCTCCTACTCCTACAGTTCTATACATCAAATTATGTTTATTTGATTCTTTTAATGGTGTAACAGTTAAGTCTATTGTATTATCTAAAGCTCTCACTGCTAAAGCAACATGTTTTTCTAATTCATCGAAGTAAGTTCTGCTAGGTTAAGAGAAATTAAGTTACAAGTGTGAATTTCTCCCATTTCACTTCTTCTTATAGATGTATTTCCATCTTCTTCCTCAATAAAATTTATAGTTGGTTTGAAGTTTGAGAAACTTTCCATACATAGATTTCCATTACCTATCATTCCCATATGAGAATTGTGGTTTACTTCGTTTGCTCTATCTTTAAAGAAGATATATGGCATTCCAGTTTCCAATTGAGTTTTCATTATGCTTTTAAACGGTTCCTTAGCACTTAAAACTCTCTTTAACTTAATGTCATTATCTTTCTCTAGCTTCTCATATAGATTCTCAAATTCATAGCCATAAAGCTCGCAAAGCTCAACTCCATATTTTTTTCTAATTTCATACGGATCAAATAGAGTCCAAGACTCATTATTTTTACTCTTTTCATAAATAAGTTAGAGCATACAACTTGTGGATAGATATCATAAGCCTTTCCTCTTTGATCTCCATTTTCAGTTTGAAGTTCTAAGAAAGTTTCTATATCTAAATGCCAAGTATCTCAAAGCTACTGTAACTGCTCCTGCTCTTCTACCTTGTTGATTCACTGCAACTGCTGTGTCATTTATTATTCTAATCCAAGGTACAACTCCACCACTTGCATTGTAATAACCATTTACCATAGAACCTTTTGCTCTTATTCTTGAAACGTTTACACCTACTCCTCCACCATTTTTACTAATTCTTGCTATTGAGTCTATATTATAGAAAATAGATTCTATATTATCATCTATTGCAGTTATAAAGCAAGATGATAAGTTCCCGTTAGGTATTCTAAGATTAGCAAGTATTGGCGTTGCTAATGATAGTTTTCTAAGTGATAGAGCATTATAGAATTCTTTTTACTATACTTACTCTTGTTTCTCCCTCTTTTTCATTTAATGCCAACATCATAGATATAGCCATGAATGTTTCTTGAGGGTAGTTCATAAGTTTTTCCCATCATATTTGATAAGATATCTATTAACAAGCATATTTGCTCCAGCATAGTCATAAACCATATCTCTATTTAAATCTATTAGTTGAGATATTTGATTTAATTCTTCTTCTGTATATGTAAGTAGTCTTTTCATCATACAATCCTAATTCAACCATATGCTTTTATAGTCTTAGCAAAATCTCCATAAGAAAAACTTTCTTGAATGGTAAACTTCTCTTTCAGCTTCCATCATCAGTAATCTTCCTGCTACATAAGCCCAGTCACTTTCTTCAAAAGCTTGTCATAGTAACAGCTGTATTTATTAAAGAGGCTTGTATCTTTTTGAGTTGTGATATTTTCCTCGTAGATTGAATCTATATTACTTTCTAACTCAACCATATTTACTTCTAAACCATCACAGGCTCTTAAAAGCTTTTTCTCTTATCTTCTCTATATTTAAATCTTCAACTATAGTTATCTCTATTGATAACCTTTCTTCTCTCGTTAGTCATTAGATCACCTTTAAGAAGGCTTCCATTGAGTAGACTGTGTCGTTGTATTCTATTACTGGTGCACTCATAATTCTTGCTTTACTAGCAACTATCATAAGTGTTTTTACATCTTCAATGTATTCAAATTCAATGTTTCTGTCTGTTAATATCCCTTTTTAAAGATGTACATTTGCTACAGTTTTTCCTTACCATAAACTTTAATCATTTCTAAACACTCCTTAAACTCATTATTTCCATATATTGTGTAAAAATAAAATAATAACACAATATATAGTGTTATCGACCTATTAATTTTTATTATATAAAACGAAAAAAGTAAAGTAATTATTTCAATTTTATTATATAAAAATATATTTTACTTTTTACTACTTTATATGAACTATACTTCTTTTTTTAAGTTATTATCATTAGTAGATATCATTTACAAAAAAATTTTTTTCTTTTTATAGTTCAATTTTTTTATGTTATAATCAAAAAAATATTATTTTTAAAAGGTAGGCGGATTATGAAAAAATATATGACTTAAATTTAGTTGAAGAAATGATGTTGCAGAAAAATACTATTGAACTAATTTTCACTAAACCAAGTGATTATGAATTTAAAAATAGGACAATATACATTTTTAAATGTAGAGAAGATCCTCAAGATAAAAACTTTTGCTAGAGCTTTATCTATAGCTTCTCACCCCGATGAAGATTTATTAAGATTTGTTATGAGAACTAGTGATAGTGAATTTAAAACAAAGATGTTTAGCTATGAAAAAGGGAGATAGTGCAACTGTTACTAAAGCAGTAGGAAGTTTTGGTTTTAAATTTTCTGATAAAGAAATTGTTTTCTTAATTTCAGGTATAGGTATTGCACCAATTATACCAATGCTTATGGAACTTGAAAAAAATTGATTATCAAGGTAAGGTTAGCTTATTCTATTCTAATAGAACTTTAGCTAAGACAACTTATCATGAAAAATTAGGAAGCTATAATATTAAAAATTATAACTACAATCCTGTATTTACAGGTATACAACCTAGAATAAACATAGATTTATTAAAAGAAAAAAATTAGATGATATCTATGATGCTCACTACTATATTATAGGAACTGGTGAATTCATAAAAAAACTATGAAGAACACTTTTTAGAAGAAAATAATATCAACAAAGACAATTATTTAGTTGATAATTTTGGGTAAAATAAAAATACTTCATTATTAGTTGAAGAGGCTATTGCAAAATAATAAAAAAGTAAAAATAGTTCGTTACTGAGTAAATTTCCATTCGTAACTCACTTATTTTTACTTTTTATTTTATTAATTTTTCTTTTAAAAGTGAAATAAATAAAAACACACTAAATAGTGTGTTGAATTTATAAAATGGCGCTTCCTAATGGACTCGAACCATTGACGCTGCGGTTAACAGCCGCATGCTCTACCGACTGAGCTAAGGGAAGCAACAATTGCTTGGCAAATCCATACTCTCCCAGTAGCTTCCAGCCAAGTACCATCAGCGTATATGGGCTTAACTTCTAGGTTCGGAATGTAACTAGGTGTACCCCCATAGCTATACTCACCAAGCATATATATTGTATCACATAAATTTACTATGTGCAAGTCTGAACACTTGAAACTATATAGTAAAAACAAACTTAGATTAAAAACTTCGATAATTAGTATTGGTCAGCTAAATGCATTGCTGCACTTACACCCCAACCTATCAACCTCCTAGGCTCGAAGGTATCTTAAAGAATACTTATCTTGAAGTTAGTTTCCCTTAGATGCTTTCAGCGGTTATCTATTCCAAACGTGACTACCCAGCTGTGCCACTGGCGTGACAACTGGTACATCAGAGGTTTTGTCCATCCCGGTCACTCTCGTACTGAGGACAGGTCTTCTCAATATTCTAACGCCTACAGTGGATAGGGGATGGGAACTGTCTCACGACGTTCTGAACCCAGCTCACGTACCGCTTTAATGGGCGAACAGCCCAACCCTTGAGGGACTTTCTCCAGCCCCAGGATGCGATGAGCCGACATCGGGTGCCAAACCCTACCGTCGATATGGACTCTCAGGGTAGGATCAGCCTGTTATCCCCAGGGTAGCTTTTATCCGTTGAGCGACGACCCTTCCATTCGGAATCGCCGGATCACTATGTCCTGCTTTCGCATCTGCTCGACCCGTCAGTCTTGCAGTCAAGCTCTCTTATGCCATTGCACTCTATGGTTGATTTCCATCCAACCTGAGAGAACCTTTGAACGCCTCCGTTACTCTTTCGGAGGCGACCGCCCTCAGATCAAACTGCCCACCTAGCACTGTCTCCGTGGCTACAAACCACAGATTAGAATTTCAGCATTGAATGGTTGGTATTCCACCGATGACTCCGATACAGCTAGCGCCATATCATCACAGTCTCCCAACTATCCTATACATGCAATGCCAAAACCCAATACCAAGCTACAGTAAAGCTCCATGGGGTCTTTCCGTCCTACTGTAGGTAACCGGTATCTTCACCGGTAATACAATTTCACTGGTATCCCGTCAAGACGGCGCTCAAATCATTACACCATTCGTGCAGGGTCGGAACTTACCCGACAAGGAATTTCGCTACCTTAGGGGTAGTTATAGTTACGGCCGCCGTTCACTGGGGCTTCAATTCGGAGCTCTCACTCCTCCTCTTAACCTTCCAGCACTGGGCAGGGTGTCAGCCCATATACATCGCCTTCCAGCTTAGCATAGACCTGTGTTTTTTTGTTAAACAGTTGCTTGAGCCTCTTCACTGCGACCCTCAGAGTGCTTTGTAACGCGTGGATACTAACACCCAAGGGGCTCCTCTTCTCCCGAAGTTACGAGGTTATTTTGCAGAGTTCCTTAACGAGAGTTAGCCTGTCCGCCTTAGATTTCTCATCCTGACCACCTGTGTCGGTTTTGCAGTACGGGCAGTCAAATATTAACGTTAGAAGCTTTTTCTTGGCAGCGTGGGATTTGCACATTCATCTTACGACTGTATATCATACCTCAGATATAACTCAATGGATTTTACCTATCAAGTCATCCTACATACTTCTACGGACACTTCCGTTCGTCCGCACTACATACCCTTCTGCGTCCCTCCATCACAATATATGACTGGCACAGAAATATTAATCTGTTTTCCATTCGCCTACGCATTATAGCCTGGGCTTAGAGTCGCTTACTCAGGGAAGACAAGCTTTACCCTGAAAACCTTGGTCTTCCGGCGAGGGGGATTCTCGCCCCCTTTCTCGCTACTTATTCCTGCATTCTCACTTCTGATACCTCCAGAGTCGGTTACCCTTCTCCTTCAACGGCCTACAGAACGCTCTCCTACCAATCCTTACGGATTCCACAGCTTCGGTTTATAACTTAGCCCCGTTACATTGTCGGCGCAGAGACTCTCGACTAGTGAGCTATTACGCACTCTTTAAAGGTATGGCTGCTTCTAAGCCAACCTCCTAGTTGTTTGTGAATCTCCACCTCCTTTCCCACTTAGTTATAATTAGGGACCTTAGCTGGTGGTCTGGGTTGTTTCCCTTTCGACAATGGAAGTTAACTCCCATAGTCTCACTCCTGAGCTCTAAATTATGGTATTCGGAGTTTGATTGATTTCAGTAAGCAATACGCCCCCTAGATCATTCAGTGCTCTACCCCCATAATTGAACACTCAAGGCTGCACCTAGATGCATTTCGGAAGAACAGAGCTATCTCCTGGTTCGATTGGCTTTTCACCCCTAAACCTACCTCATCCCCCAACTTTTCAACGGCGGTGGGTTGGGGTACTCCACTGTGTCTTACCACAGCTTCATCCTGGACAGGTTTAGATCACCCAGGTTTTCGCGTCTACGCCAAACGACTAAATCGCCCTATTAAGACTTGGTTTCCCTTCGGCTCCGTTATACTTAACCTCGCCGTTTAACGTAACTCGCAGGATCATTCTCCAAAAGGCACGCCATCACCATTACTGGCTCTGACCGCTTGTAAGCACACAATTTCAGGTTCTATTTCACTCCCCTCAGGGGTTCTTTTCACCTTTCCCTCACGGTACTATGCGCTATCGGTTAGTAAGAGTATTTAGCCTTATGAGATATGGTGCTCACAGATTCACACGAATTCCTCGTGTTCCATGTTACTTGGGAGCAGAGTTATATGTGTAAGGATTTACTTGTACAGGACTTTCACCTTCTACGGTTCGCCTTTCCAGACAATTCCAATTCATCAATACACTATATTGAATATCTTACAGTTCTTCACTACTCTGTCCCTCAACCCCTAAATACAACGGCTGTATCCTTGACATATTTAAGGTTTGAAAGCTTGACCCATTTCGCTCGCCGCTACTTTGGGTATCGTTTTTACTTTCTTTTCCTCGCGTTACTTAGATGTTTCAGTTCACGCGGTTCCCTCTTTCGTATTAAGACTCCATCTTAATAGATTGCTCCATTCGAAAATCCTAGACTCTTACGTTCGATTGCAACTTATCTGAGGCTTATCGCAGCTTACCACGTCCTTCATCGGCTCTTACTACCTAGGCATCCTTTGTGTGCCCTTAATTATTTTTAACCTATTTTTTTGACAGCTAACTCTAAGAAATTGTTAGAGTTAATTTTTTTCTTGTTTGTTCTACTATATAGTTTCCAATGTTCAGATAATTTAATGGTGGAGATAAGCGGGATCGAACCGCTGACCTACGCAGTGCAAGTGCGTCGCTCTCCCAAACTGAGCTATATCCCCATATGGTGCGTTTGGGTGGACTTGAACCACCGACCTCACGCTTATCAGGCGTGTGCTCTAACCAGCTGAGCTACAAACGCATTGTTGATAAGTCCACACAAGAACATTACCAATAGAATAGAAAGACATATACTCCTTAGAAAGGAGGTGATCCATCCGCACGTTCCCGTACGGATACCTTGTTACGACTTCACCCCAATCGCTAATCACACCCTCGGAGCATCCCTCCTTACGGTTAGGGCCTGCTACTTCAGGTGCAACCAACTCTCGTGGTGTGACGGGCGGTGTGTACAAGACCCGAGAACGTATTCACCGCGACATTGCTGATTCGCGATTACTAGCGATTCCAACTTCATGTACTCGAGTTGCAGAGTACAATCCGAACTAAGAATAGTTTTCTGAGATTAGCTCCACCTCACGGCTTTGCGACTCTCTGTACTACCCATTGTAGCACGTGTGTAGCCCAGCGTATAAGGGGCATGATGACGACGTCATCCCCACCTTCCTCCTACTCATCGCAGGCAGTATCGCATGAGTCCCCAACTTAATGATGGTAACATACGAAAGGGGTTGCGCTCGTTGCGGGACTTAACCCAACATCTCACGACACGAGCTGACGACAGCCATGCACCACCTGTCTTTAGGTTTCACCGAGTGACACTGAAACATCTCTGTCTCATTCCTAAGATGTCAAACGCTGGTAAGGTTCCTCGCGTTGCGTCGAATTAAACCACATGCTCCACCGCTTGTGCGGGTCCCCGTCAATTCCTTTGAGTTTCATACTTGCGTACGTACTCCCCAGGCGGATTACTTATCGCGTTAGCTTGGGCGCTGAGGTTCGACCCCCAACACCTAGTAATCATCGTTTACGGCGTGGACTACCAGGGTATCTAATCCTGTTTGCTACCCACGCTTTCGCGCTTTAGCGTCAGTATCTGTCCAGTAAGCTGGCTTCCCCATCGGCATTCCTACAAATATCTACGAATTTCACCTCTACACTTGTAGTTCCGCTTACCTCTCCAGTACTCTAGTCATGCAGTTTCCAACGCAATACAGAGTTGAGCCCTGCATTTTCACATCAGACTTACATAACCACCTAGACGCGCTTTACGCCCAATAAATCCGGATAACGCTTGTGACATACGTATTACCGCGGCTGCTGGCACGTATTTAGCCGTCACTTCTTCTGTTGGTACCGTCATTTTTTTCTTCCCAACTGAAAGCACTTTACATTCCGAAAAAAACGTCATCGTGCACACAGAATTGCTGGATCAGACTTTTGGTGCATTGTCCAATATTCCCCACTGCTGCCTCCCGTAGGAGTAAGGTAGTGTCTCAGTCCCCTTGTGGCCGTTCACCCTCTCAGGTCGGCTACCCATCATCGCCTTGGTGAGCCGTTACCTCTCCAACTAGCTAATGGGACGCAAAGCTCTCTCACAGCGCATATAGCTTTCATAATCTTAGGATGCCCTAAAAATCATAATATCAGGTATTAGCATTCGTTTCCAAATGTTGTCCCTAACTGTGAGGCAAGTTCTTTTACGCGTTACTCACCCGTCCGCCACCCAAACCGAAGTTCAAGTAGACTTGCATGTGTTAAGCATTCTGTCAGCGTTCATCCTGAGCCAGGATCAAACTCTTCGTTCAATCTTTTTAATAGCTCAATTTTTGCTATTTTAATTTAACACCAAATTTATGGTTGCTTTTTTTGTCTTTTTCTCTATTCTGTTGCTAATGTCCTTGTCTCGTTGACATCGTCTATAATAACATTTTTCATAAACTTTGTCAACAAAAAAATTTTTTTAAATTTTTTTTTAATTTTTTTTATAATTTTTCATTTTATATTCATTTTAAAGGATTATTTTAATAATATTTTTTTATTAGAAAAGAAAAAAATGATGTTGTTAGAAATTTTCCAACAACATCATTCTTTATTTTATTAGAATATGAAACGTAAATCTACTCCAGTTCTAAAAATCTTTTAGTTCTTGTTCCGTAACCTGTTTTTAAAGATTACTCCAAATATTCCTTTTTCTATACCTACACTTAATTCTCCATTTAAGTTTCCTGCTTCTCTCTTATCTTTTCTCAAGTTATAGTAACCTGCATCAGTGTAAGCTACTCTTGCTTTATTTTTGTACGTTAGAAGTTTTTTTCCTAACTCTTGTTCATACTTAGCTCCTAAAAGCTACAAAAATAATGAGCTGTACTATCTGTTGGTATAGTATATCTTGTTTCAAATCCTATATTTGGTTTTACAGACATATAATCATTAGCTTTTTACTTCCAAACGAACTTGTCCATCTTTTTCTTTTTATATTTGTAAATCTTCCATAAGCAAGATCTAATCCTACATAAGGTCTAAATTTAATTGTTTCACTTAATCTAAATTCCTTAGATAATCTGTTATTAAATTCTAAACCATAGTTATAATAAGTTGATTTTTGCTTGATAGATTTTTATCTATTACTAGATATTTTCTATCCATTCTATGGTATCCAGCTAATACTCCTAAATCCCAAGTCCAGTTTAAACTATTATTATAATCAAATGCTTTTTGAATTGTAAATTCCGAATTTACCTACTACTCCTCTTTCTTTACTTCCACCTATGTCTCCAAATTTATATTTTTCATTTGCTAAAAGCCACATAGAAACCAGAAGAATTTCCTAGGTTAACTGTTTCATTTTCTCCTAAATAGATTACACCTTGAGTATTTTTTTCTTGTAATCTATTACTCCAGCAGTATCTGTTTTAAATTCAGAATTTTCTCCTATGAACTTAACTTTGTTAGAATCTTTACTTCTAGTTTTTCCATTCAAATAAAGAGCTAAGTTCACGTTTAAAGAAATCATTAGTACTTAAAATTCTTCTTTGAACATTAGCATATTGATGTCCCATCATTTCGTCAAATGTTTGAGTTAATAATGTTCCTTCATTTTTTTACCAATACTATTGATCTTTGTAAATACTTCTTTTTCTTTTTGAATCTAAAAGCATTTTTATCATATCTTTGTTCTAGACCATCTGTAAAGTTATAAGCATTATCAGTTCTTTCAACAAATGAAGTATATGGTATTTTAGCCATACTTACTCCAACTATATTTTGACTTCCGTCAAGAACAGGTGTTGCTAACCAAGTTAATGAACCTGCAAATGAACTTAACTTAAAGTTTTGACCTGCAACCATATTCAAGAATGGTTGAATAACTCCATCAGTTACATACCATTGTTTTGAATTTGTCATCTTAGAATATTCAGTACCTATTATAAGTTGGCTATTGATAGGAGGAAGACTAGCTCCATTCATATCAATATCTATAGGTTTAGTTGCTCCTAAAGTATCAACATAGAATCCTATATCAGACATACCAACATTATTTGCTACAACAATTTTATTAACAATTTCTGAAGGTACTACAACTCCATTACGTGTTACTATAGGTTGTCCATTTACTATTTTGATATCTACACCTTCTAATGCCTTATCTGTTCCGTCTGTAGTATATATAGCATTTTTAATTGGATCAGCACTTAAAGCCGCTCCTATTTGATTTTTTAATGCTGCTATATCATCAGCACTAACATTATCCCAACTTACACCTGTTGTTCCAGTTCCACGTACTGTAATATTTCCATGGTTCTTAATTACAGCATATTTTATAGTTCCGTCTGCATTTTTCTTACCACGGATAACTATTCCATAGCTATTATCAGCATCTATTGTTATATTTCCATGGTTTTCAAGTGTAGAACCATTTAATACAGCCACTCCTATCAATCCTGAAACATTAGGATTATATGAGTAGTTAATATCTGTTGTTATATCTCCTTTATTTATGAAAGTTGCTCCATTATTAACAAGAACTCCTGTCATATTAGTTATCTTATCAGTTGCAGTAGCTGTTGCTCCTGGTTTTTAAGATTATCTTTCCTCCAGCTCTGTTTTTCTACAACAGTTCCTTCTCCATCTCCATACATACCTAAAGATTTATTTCCTGTTAAGATAATATTACCTTCATTATATATCTTACCTTTATCTGCTGTTGCCATACCTATAGAATAAGTTATTTTTATCTTTAGGATATACTTGTTGCGTTACTGGATCAGTATCATCTATTTTACCTACAGTTATATTTTGCCTTGTTTACTGCCTCAGCATTAGGTGCATATATTCCCATAGTTCCTTTTCCAACAGATAAATCTATATTTCCATTGTTTACAAACTTAGTATTTGCTTCTCCATTTCCTTTTTATATAGAATGCAATACTTCTATCTGCATTAGCAGTAGGAGCAATATTTCTATTGTTAGTTATATTTGCATTTCCTTCTGAATATAGATATGTACTATCATTACCTAATTCAACAGTTCCACTACTTGTATTAGTATAAGTACTAGGTGTAGAACTAGAGTTTAGTATAATACCATAAGATTTTTCTCCTATAGTTGTACTTGTAAGATTATCTGTTACTGTTACTCCATCTCTAGCATATAGACCTACAGGTTCTGAATTTTGTGCTGTAGCAGTATGAGGAGCTACATTTAAAGTTCCAGCTAAAGATACTGTTCCTTTTTCTTTGTATATTCCTGTACCTTGATCTTTAACATTCAAATTACCTGCTTCAACACTAACAAGGCTATTTGCTTTAGAATAAATTCCAACAGATTTTGAACCAACATTTATATCTCCAGCTTTATGGTAAACATCAGCGTTTCCTTTTACATAAGTTCCTATAGTTGGATGTTTAGCGTCAGCTGAATCAGCTATATTGATATTTCCATAGTTTTCGTACTTTTGAGCTCCAGCTAGATATACACCTAAAGTTTCTTTTCCTGCTAAAGTCATATCTCCTGTATTTTTAATAGTTTTACTTGCTGGTGCATCTGCATATATTCCTACAGAACTATCTCCACTTAAATCTATTTTACTATTATTAGTTAAATCAGAATTTATTGCTAATATACCTTTAGCATTATTAGATGTACTAGAAATCTTATCAGCTGTAAATGTTAGATTTCCATTCTTTAAATATATAGCTGTAGAATTTTTGTCCTAAAGTTATATCCTTTATTCCTTCTAAAGTAGAAGAAGTTCCTTCAATTTGTATTCCAGTTTGATTAGCAGCTACACTTACATCTACTGGTGTTCCATTTCCTGCTAAATTAACTTGGCTATTCTTAATGAATAGTATAGTATTATCAGCACCTGTTAAATTTCCTAAATAAGAAGTGAATTTAGAATCTTCAAGATAAGCTAGTATTCCCTTATTAGAGAGTTAGCACTTCCTTTAGCTTCTATATCAGAATTCTTACCATAGAAAACTAATCCATTTTCTCCAACTGTTGCAGTTGAGTTTGTTTTTACATCTGTATTTTCTGCATAGATAGCTATAGCTGAACCTTCACTTGTTTGTTTTCCTACAGTTAAATCTCCTGTATTATCAACCTTATTTCTTAAAGTGTTTGATTCTCCTTTAGAGTAAATAGCTACTGAAGCATCTCCTAAAGCTTATAACTCCTGAGTTCTTTAAATCTAAGTTTTGATTTCCTGTTGTATCATTAGCTGTTCCATCATTTATAGCATAGATACCTAAATTCTTAGTTTTTCCAGCTGTTGCTGTTATAGAACCTTTGTTGTCAACGTTCTTTAAATTCTTAACATAAATAGCTGATGATTCGCTATTTGTTAAAGTTATAGATGAACTTGCTGTAGTTTCTATAGAGCTCTTATTAGGAGTTGGAGATGGATTTACATCTTCATCATACTTAGGAGTATCTAGTCTGTACTCTCCATAGATACCTGTTGATTTATTTCCAACTTTTATAGCTCCTTCATTCTTAAGTCTTGAAGATAGAGAATAAAGTGCTGTTGATTCAGGAGCATTTGAGAAATCTAAAGTTCCTTTGTTGATTATCTCATAATCTCCATTTTGCCAACCTGAAGTAGCTGGATCTTTTATTCCTTCTGCCATAAGTCCTATATTTTTTCCTTGAGCTGTTATTGTTTTACCACTAGCTAGAGATGTTTCTCCATTTATAACGTGAGTTAAAACTATACCTTGAGCTATAGTTTCATCAGCTATTATATGAGCTTTACCTCCTATACTACGGATTTTTTCAGCTTGATATCCATTATTTATAAAAGTTAAGTGTTCAGCATCTATTGTAGAACCTTTTTAAACCAAAAAAACTCCTACTCCTGATCCTTCTTTTAACTCTATCTTACTTCCTGTAGTAGCTGTAAAATTAGAATCTTTTGTTACTATAGCTCCTACTCCACCTTTACCATATAATTCAATATTACCAGTAGATCCTAAAGTTACTTTAGAACCTGTTCCTCCTTGATTAGCTATATAGATACCTACTCCACTACTAGAAGAACCTGTTCCTCCTACTTCACCTACTTTCATTGTTCCATTATATTGAAGGTTACTAGACTTATCAGCAAAGATACCAACACCATTTTTTCCTGCTGTTATATTTTGTGTTATAGAATAAGGACTTCCTGGTGTTCCTAAAGTTCCTTGTCCATCTGTATAAACACCTATAGCATAATTACTATCTACTGTAGCTCCTACTTTTATAGCCTTATTATAAGCTGAAATATCAGTATTACCTGCTAAGTAAAGACCTATTATTCCATTTCCTGTAGCTCCTGTTGTATAGTCTAATGTAGCTGTATTAGAATCTAAAGTTGCCTGACTTGCAGTTACCCCTGGAGCTGCTGCTGTTCCTTGAAGATAAACTCCAACTCCATAACCTGTAATCTTTCCTATGCTAGTTCCTTTTACATTAGAACCAGCATTTTTTACATAATAAGCAACTCTATTTTGATTCTCTGTTCCTAGATTAATTTCAGCTGTTTCAGCTGCTGTAACTACTCCACCATCTTCAATATATACTGCTGAAGCTCCATTTGCAACATTATCTAAATTTACTTTTCCAACTTTAGAAACAGTAGATTTTGGTGCATATATACCTGCTGATTTCTCTTTATTAACATTAATAGTTCCTGTATTTTCAAGAGTAACATTAGATACAGTCCCAGATGAGTTATCTGCATACATACCAGCTGATGATTTAGTATTAACATTGATAGTTCCACCTAAATTTTTCTATTTTTAACTGGTTCACTTGCATTAGAAGATTGTCCAAACATTCCTATTAAACCAGTTAGATTCGATCCTGTTGTTCCTAAATCAATAGTTCCTTTATTTTTGGACTGTTGCCTTTACCTTACCAAACATTCCTACTGAATTATCGCCTAATATTTTTATATTAGCTTCATTTATAGCCTTACTATCCTCATCTTGAGAAAACATAGCAACTGATTTTTTTCTTTATTCATAGTTATACTATTTTTTTTATTAGTTACATTAGCTTTATCTTGAGAAAAACATAGCAACAGCATTTTTTTACTAATTCCTTCTATAGTTGAACTATTTTTCAGCTACTGTTCCTATTCCATCAGCAAATACTCCAACAGCTTGGTTATTATTATTTGCAATTGTATCTATAGTTATCTTAGCTCCTGAAATGTTTTTTTAAATTTAGAACCAGCTTTTTGCAAACACTCCTGTTGTATTTTTTTATTAGTTACATTTATATTAGCAGAAGAACCTGTGTTATTACCAGTTGCATTAATTAGTAACATTCCTATAGCCTTTTCACCTGATAAATTAATATCTTTTTTATTGTTTAGAACCAGTTTATCAATAGCAAGAGTATTATCTGCCATCATAGCAACTGAACTATCTGTCGTGCTTGTTGCATTAACATTTATTGTACCCTCATTAGTTAAGTTCATAACCTTATCAGCTGGAATAGCATTTTTAGCAAACATCCCTACTGATTTATTTGCAGTATTAGCAAGAGTTATTTCTCCTTTGTTAGTACCATTTATAGCAAGGTTTGCCTTATTTAATTCAAAATACATACCTGCTGAAGTTTTATCTTTTACTGTTATTTCAGCTCCTGTGTCATTTAAAGCATCTGCATTTTTAGCATACATAGCTGCTGAAGACTCTTTTTCTATAGTCAGCTTTCCAGTAGTTGTTGTATTAACTAATTTAGATTCATCTCCATACATAGCTGCTGAAGATTTTTCTTTCATAGTTATACTACCCTTATTTGTAGCAGGACTATTTGTTTTAGCATATATACCTACAGAAGATTCTTTATTTGCAACTATAGTCCCATCAGTATCATTTAATATTTTTAGATTTATTAGCTCCAAATATAGCTGTTGAAAAATTCACTATCTAATTCTATATTACCTTTATTTGTAACTTCTGTATCATCTACTGAAATTCCAACTAAACCTTCTGTTGATGATGTAATAGTCGCACTAGTTTTTTTATCTTTCCAAGATTTTTGTACTATAGATTTATCAGAGGCTATAATTCCTGCCGATTCTCTAGCATTTACTATTATTTCAGCTGGTGTTATTCCAAATTTATCATTAACAATTTTAGCTCTCTCTCCTATAATAGCTGCTGATTTTTTTCAGAGTTCATATTTATTTTCCCTTTATTTGTAACTATACCTCTAGGAGCAGGAGTAACTGCATTATCTAATTGACCTTTCATTATAATAGCTGCTGATTTTTTTAAAAATCTACATCAATGATTCCTGTTGTATCATTAGTTATATTTAAAGATTTTTGTTCCAACTGAATCAATAGTAGCATAAATTCCTACTGAAGATTCAGCAGTACTTTTACCTATAGTTATATTTTTTTAGCATTTTCTATAGTTTGATTAGCTGTAGCATCTTTATCTAATTTAGCATAAATTCCTACTGAAGAATCCTCTTCTGTTTCTATTTTTTTCCATTAGTAGCTTTATTATATACATCTCCATTTACAGAGTAAATACCTACTGAATTTTTTTCTTTTTTTAACTAATATATCTTTTTCATTAGTTACCTTACTCTTTGTTCTAACATTTGGAGTAGCATTAACATCAAGATAATCATTAGCATACACTCCTGTACTGAAAGCTGTATTCATAGTTATAGTATTTTTCATTAGTTAATTCAGAACCAGCTAAAGATACTCCAACGAGTCCATCACTAGATGCTGTTATTCCCCCTGTAGGCACTGTTAAGGTAATATTTCCTTTATTAGTAACTTTAGAAGATTTTTGTAGCTATAATACCTGCTGTCTTTTTATTCTTAAGTTCTATAATACCATTAGTATCATTCGTTACTGTAGATTCCAAGACATTTTATACCTACTGATTTTTTTCACCTTCAACATTAATTTTTTTCCATACTCATTTTTAACAACTAAATCTGTAGCAGTTCCAGCTGTATTAGTAGCATTTATACCTACTGATTCTGTTGACTTTATATCTAAAGTTGCAGAGTTTGTAGCTGTTCCTACATTTTCTATTGTTAATTTTTTAGTACTTCCTGTCTCTCTTTTTCCTATTATAGCTGCAGATTCTTTAGCATTTGTTTGAAGTTCTATTAGACCTTCATTTTTTGCTACCTTGTCTCCAGTTAATGTTACAACTGGCGATAGTGTTGACCCTGTTAAAGTTGCATCTATACCAACTGAAGATTCCTTTTTAACATAAATCTTTGAAGCCGACCCACTATTAGTTACGTTAGAATCTTTAGCTAAAATTCCACCTGACTCTTTTTCTTCAAGATTTATAGTTCCCTTATTAGTTAGAGTTGAATTATCTTCTCCAAATATAGCAGCAGACTTTTCTTTATTCATAGTTATTGTTGAAGTAGTAGAACTATTTTCTGCTGTTGCTTTTTTTGAATACAAACCTACTCCACTTACTATATCAGATGTTAAACTTCCTTCATTTATAGCCTTTTGCTCCATCAGTTGAAATTAAACCAACATTAGTTGTTGTTTTAACTGTTTTTTTCCTGAATCTATTTTTAGCTGTAGAAGCATTTCCTGAATTAGTTCCTGTAGCTAACAATAAAGATGTTCCAACTGCTGATATAGTACCAAATTTAGTATTATCCGTAGTATTTAAATCTTTATCTATACTTACAATAGCTCCATTTTTTTAATATATCCTAGAGTTGAACCATTAGCCATATTAAATTTTTAATTTCTTATTAACCAGAACATTTCCTATGCCTGTAGAAGTTGCATCATTAAAGAAAGAAAGTTGCACCTTCATCTAAAGTTACATTAGGTGCACTAGCTGCAGCTGGAGCATTAGTTAAATTAAAATTAAAAAAACATTATTAAATTCATCAGTTTTAGTAGAATATAGCCCAACTGATTTTCTTTTCCTATTTTTAAATCAAATAAATTACTAGTTCCATCTTCAAAATTAATTACATCATTAGTTCCTGCATCAGATAAAAAAATCCTATAGTTGTTCCTGTTGTCGAACTACTCTCTCCTATTTCTACTGGAGCTTTTATTGTTATATTAGAGTCTGTCGCCGCAGATAAACCTTTTACATATACTCCTGTAGATCCATTTTCTACTTTTTAATTTATTAGAAGCTGCTTCTCCAGGTCTTGTGTATTTATCATGAAGAAATTTAGATTTCCCTGTAGCATATACTCCTATATTACTCTTTCCAGATACTGAAATATTACCTGTATTTTTTTAAAAATCTATAGGTTTTGTATTCCCATTTAACAATACAGCTATATTTTCTCCTGCATTTAAAGAGCTACCTGGTGTATTTACAGTGATATCTCCTTCATTAGTAAAGTTATCCTGTTCCCCATAAAAAACCTGTTGACTTTTTAGAATTTCCTATTACTTCTATTTTTTTCCTATTGCTGTGGTAGCAGTTGCTCCTGTATCAGTAACTATAGCATTTTTTTAGAGTTTCCTCCTTTTAATAGAGCAAAACCTATAGAATTTTTCTCCTTTATTAACTGTAATAGTTCCTTCATTTATCCCTATACCATAGTTAGTTTTATCTCTTGTTATTTTTAAATTATCTAAAGCACCTGAAAATTCAGATTTATATGAATCACTACTTACAACAAAACCATAGTTAGAAGTTCCTGTTACCTCAACTTTTGCTCCAGCTTTTGCTGTTATAGAACCTGATCTCTTTAGTTGTCTTGCAACACTAGATCCTGAAGATATTGGAGCACCATTTTTCATCTTTTTTTCGTCAAGAGGATCATCATTTAATTTTTCAAAGTTATCTGAAACAAGTAATCCTATACTCTTAGTTGCATTTGCTCCTATAGTTATGATTCCTTTATCATCTGTACCTGCTACTGCTCCTGTTTTTCCAAAACGTCCAAATTCTACAGTTTTTGTACCTACTACATCAGCTGTAGCTTTATTACCCATAGTATCTATGTCACCTTTTAATACAGGCATAGTTGGTACTGCTGCATATATACCTACTGCATTTTCAACAAGATTTTTGATCATAATCTTTAGTAAGAGTTGGATCATAATCTTTAGTAATATTTTGATTAGGTTCTTGAGATAATGAAGTCGCTGTTCCTATATTAATAGTTCCTCCAACTTTAACTTCTTGTATTTCTTGAAGTATTCCAACACCTACACTCTTATCCCCAGTAATATTTATAGTACCTGAATTATATACTCCACTTGTCCATTTAGAATCAGTTACACCTGATAAACCTGAACGTCCTATTTCTCCTCCTGGAAGAATATCAGCTCCTGCTAAATGTCTTTGAGCTCTTAAATTACTTTGAGCTTTTATTATTAAAATTTGCATTTGTTGAAGTTACAGTATCCAATTCACTAATACCAGGGATTAAATACAGTAATGATACCAAAACTTCCGCTAGAATTTACATCTATTTCATTTTGGTTATCAGCCTTCATTAATACTTTTCCTCTATTTGTTGAACCAGAACCACCACCAGTTATCTTAACTAAATCTTTTGAAGTTCCATCAGGTTGTAGAGTAGAATATAAGTTATGCCAATCAGGAGCCCAATCATGAGGATCTTCAGGTTTTAATTGTATTCCAGCACTTTCTGGAGCATTTAAAGAAATATTTCCAGAATTTATTATATGAGTCATAGTATTATTATATGAAGAATCTAGGTTAGAAAAAAACCAAAAAGCTATTTGATTTTTTTATTTTTTTCATCATTTCCATTTTTATAATACCCAATAATATTACCAGTATTCTCAACTTTTTGCCACTAAATTTGGAGTATTGTGAGAACCTTGTAAATCTATACCCATATTTTTTTAGTTCCATATAGATTAATAGTTCCTTTCATTTGGAATTTTTGAGCCATTTTTTTGGTTCATCTACAACTACAGCTCTTGTATCATCTATTTTTACATTAATTGTTCCTAATTCAGGTAAAGTTACATCACCTGAAACACCACTAAGAGTAAAGAAATTTCTTACACTATTATTTACAGTATCTACATCATAAGATCTTGCTTGATTGGTTGGAAAAAAATCGTTTACACCTGATTGGTTGTTACTTATTTTACGACTTAATGATGGGTTTATAGAATCTTTAGCATCTATAGTAGGTGCAACAGAAAAAGCCACAGGTTTAGGTGTTTCTACAGTTGGAGCTGATACACTTACTTCTGCTGGTGTTCCTATATTTAAAACATTAATAGCTGGAGCTACAACACTAACACTTACATTAGGTGCTTCTGGTGCACTTGGTGCATTTGGAGTTACACTTATGCTAGGTGCTGTTGGTGCTGTTATACTCACACTTATAGTAGGTGTAGTAGGTGCACTTGGTGCATTTGGTGCTGTTATGCTTAAAGCCTCTATTTCTATTTGTCCTATATTAGGTAATTTAATTGTTGGAGCTTCTTCTGGTTTAGCTATATAAGGATTTACTGTTAATCCTTTTGGATCCTTTAATTCAAATTTTGGTGGATCAACCTGAACCTCCCACGACTGACACCCTACGAGTGCTAGAGTCGCAGGGGTTCTTGGGTAGTAGTTGCTTCTGTTAGCCAACTAAATTTACCAAGCTATCCCCATAGTTCCTACGGTTCATATATTTATATATTTAAGCACTTATACCTAATATCCTTAGTCCTTCTTTTAGTATATTTTTTTGCTGCATTTATATCTCTATTATGTACAGCTCCACATACTGGACAAGTCCATTCTCTCACACTTAAATCTTTTTACTTCTTCATTTCTATATCCACAACAATTACATATTTGACTACTTGCAAAAAAATTTATCTACTCTTACTATTGTTCTTCCATACCATTTCGCTTTATAACTTAGTATTCTACTAAATTCACTCCATGATACGTCTGCAATATTTCTTGCTAGTCTATGATTTTTTTATCATATTTTTTTACTTCTAAGTCTTCCATACAGATAATATCATATTCTTTTTATTAGCTCTGTTGATAATTTTTGTAAAAAGTCTTCTCTTTGATTTGATATTTTTTTCAAATAATTTTTGCTATTTTTATTCTAGCTTTATTTCTATTTGAACTACCCTTTGGTTTTTCGTGATAGTTTTCTTTGTAATATTGCTAGTTTATTCAAAGACTTTTTGTAAATATTTTTGGATTTTCTATTGAGATTTCATCACTGGTAATCGCGAAGTCCTTTATACCTAAATCTATTCCAACATTTTTTTATTTGTACTTTCTAATTTTTTTCTACTTCTACATCTGTACAACACAGAGATATATAATATTTTTCCACTAGGTACTTGGGTTATTGTTGCATTTATTATTCTTCCTTGTGGTTTTATCTTATCTCTTATTTTTAGTCTTCCTAACTTAGGTACTTTTTATCCATTTATCTAAAAAAACTCTATATTATTATTTGTATAATTGGTTCTGTATGATTTTTCTATTATCTTTCTTAGATTTAAACTTAGGATAGCCACTTCCACTAAAGAAGTTCTTATAGGCTCTATCTAAATCTTTTAAAGAATTTTTGTAAAGAAAATTTATCTACATCTTTTAACCATTCTTTCTCTTGTTTTAAAAACTGTCAGTGCTTTTGCTACATTGATTATACGACATAGATTTTTTTCTCTTTGCTATATAGCTCTTGTTTTTAAATCTAAAAAAATGATTATAGACATATCTTACACAACCAAAAGTACAATTTAATATTGTTATTTGAGTTTTAGTTGGATAAAATCTAAACTTATATGCTTTTTTCCATACGATTTCACCTCCATTTACCTATATATAGTATACTACTTTTTTTATACTATAAGTAAATGAAAAAAAGTAAAAATTTTTTTCTAAATATATGAACCTAAAAACTGACTCAGTCGTTTTTAGAGGTTGTCGTTCACATAAGTACGCTACCACTTATGCAGTTCTCTTGGCATATACACTCCTTAATAAATTAAGGAGATTAGCCTCGAACTTCTTAATATTTCTATTAAGCACAGACTATATCTTATCCCACAGCTCTATCTGTTTGGGTCTACCCACTTCCACTAGCTTTAGTGTACTTCCCTCAGGAGGAATAGTCGTTGAACCTTACCTTTCGGTCTTGGCTGCTGATTGCCCATTATCTTAACACTTAGGATTTAACCTTATGTCATCTAGTATATTTTTTTCTGCTTTCGCCACTTTCACACTTGTACCATATTTTTTTATTTAGGTACTATGTTGTAGTTATACTAGTTTTAGGGGTTTCCAGCAATTCGAGTAGTATTGGATAGCTTTTTAAAGTTGCTACCTCTACATACATATTTCTATATATGCTGACTATACTTAATGGTCTAACTCATGACTGAAGTCACAAGTGTGTGACCATATTTTTTTAATCAAGAGGATCCTTTTCTATCTTTTTTTAGGATTAACCTTTTGCAAATATTTCAACATCAGTTGGTTTTTCTTTTTACATATCTAAGATCTACCAAACCATATCTATTTCTTCCATTAACTGATGAAGATATAGCTCCATTTTTTTATTTACAGTTTTCCCTATTATACTTGATGAAGAACCTAGCCCTCCTGGTTTTCCTACTAATAGAGGTGAACCTTGTGGTCTTTCACTATCTTCTCCATCACTTGCATTTATTGTTTTCCAATCATATCTTGTATAATAACTTTCAAATCTATAACGTATGCTTTTATCGCCTGTTCCTCTTTCTCTACCATGAAGATCAGTGAAAAGATATCCTATCCCAAATTGCCAAGATGCCCAAGGAGATTTTTACTACTTGATTACCTTGTTCCATTAATTGAATTAATTCTAATCTTAAAGCTTCTATAGACTTCTTATTTTCTAATCTGACCCCTTTTTATTTTTATCTTGTAAATTATCTACAGAATCTTTAATTCCCTCTCTTGTTACAACTCCTGTATAATTAGCTGTATCTAATTCAGTGCTTACATCTGCTGAAAAAAAGCATTTAAACCCATCATTAAAAAAACAAAATTGCCAGTCCTATTGAATATTTAACACTTTTTGTATCTCTTTGCAATAGAACGCAAATCTTTTTTTCAATTTTTTTGCAAATTCCTGTTCAAATTTCTCTCCTCCTATTAATTAATTCTACTTAACTCTGTATAGACGAATTATAGCTTTTTTTATTGCAGTTTTGTCAATATTTTGAATATTTTTTTCATTATTTTTTTAAAAATCGAAACAAAAAAATATTTAACTAGTAAAGAAAAAAATTTCTAAGAAAAATGATGATAGCTCTAAAAACTTAAAAAAATATATGAAATATATTGAATCCAATATTACTAATGATTTAATAGAAAGTTTAAACAATAAAAATAAAAATCAATAAAGAGAACAGCATTTGGACATTCAAATTTCAGTAATTTTAAAAAAACGTATATTGATTAGTGCTTAATTTTTTTAATGAAAAAAAGAGAATTCTTAAGTTTTTAATTCTCAAAAATTCTCTTAATTCTATCAGGTCATCGTCTAAACTTTTTTTATCAGCACTATTTGACAAATAACCATTATATAATGATATTAGAATATAACTCTAAGTCCAAGTCCACCTCTAATATTGCTTCCTTTTTGTATCGTAACCAACATTAGCTGTTACTCCAATTCTTTTGGTTATCTACACCGATATTAAGGTCTGTTTTAACATTTCCTCTTCTATCTTCTTTTTCTCCTCTGATATTGAACCAATCAGCAGATGTTCCTGCTACTCTAGCTTTATTTTTTTAGGATTTGCTAATACTCCTAATTCATTTTCATAAGCTACAGTTACTGCTGCTTTTTAATGACTTAGGTCCAAAGAAAGCTCTATAAGATAATTCTGCTCCAATTTCAGGTTTTATAGAAATATAATCATTTGATTTAACTTCTAGTTTTACTTCTCCTGATTTTTTTCTTTTTATCTTAGACATTCTTCCGTACTCTAATCTTAATGCTCCATAAGGTTTTAATGCGAACCCTTCTGATAATCTAAATTCTTTACTTAATTCATTTTTTTACTCCAAGTCCATAAGAATAGTATCTAGATTTAGCATTAAATATTTCATTAACAACTAAGAATCTTCTATGCATTTTGTTATATCCTACAAATACATCTCCAGATATTGTCCAATTCAAGCTATTGTTATCATCGAATGGAACTGATTTAAACATTCCAACCTTTCCTTGTAACATTTCTTCTTTTTGATCTTCCTATATCTTCAAATTTATATCTGTTATGAACTAAACCTGCATACCAACCTACTGTTTCTCCAAGTTTTACACTTTCATCTTCATGAACATATGCAACTCCTTGAGCATTATATTTGTAATCTATAATACCAGCAGTGTCAGTTTTATATTCTCCATTTGTTCCGAAAAACTTTAACTTTATTAGCATCTTTTTGTTGGATTAGACCATGCATTTCTTAAATAAGAGAATTCTCTGTTTAAGATATTTCCAGTTTCATAAATTCTTTGTTGTACATTAGCATATTGGTGTCCCATCATTTCGTCATATGCTTGTGTTAATAGAATTTCTTCATTGTTTCCAATACTATTTAATAAATTGAATACACGTTTTTCTCTAGAATCAAGAGTATTCATTCCATATCTTTGTTCTAATCCATCTGCAAAGTTCCAAGCATTATGTGATTTTTTTCTACAAATGCTGTATAAGGGAGTTTAGTCATAGCCACACCTTTTATTTGACCATAGCTATCTAAAACAGGTGTTGCCATCCAAGTTAATGAACCTGCTATAGATGTTAACTTAAAGTTTCTTCCTTGAATTTGTTGTAAGAAAGGAGCTATTACATCATCTTTTACAAACCATTCTTTCTTATTTGTAAGTTCAGAATATTCAGTTCCTACTATTAATTGACTGTTAATAGGAGGTGTTGCTCCATCAATATCTATAGGTTTTGTTCTTCCTAATGTATCTACATAGAATCCAACATCAGACATTCCCTAAGTTTGAAGTAGCTTCACCTATAATTTTTTTCAATTTTTTTCTACTTCAGCATCAGAAACAAGGACTCCATTTCTAGTAAATATAGGTTTTACCATTTTGGATAGTTATACTTACACCTTCATATGATTTATTAGCTCCACCTGCTAGTGCTAATTCTTGTCCAGTTGGATCAGATGTTAATTTTGAGTTAACTATAGCTTGTAAAGCTGCAAGATCTGCTGCACTTATATCTTTATAGCTAACACCATAAGTTCCTTTACCTCTTACTTTTATTTTGAAAGTTCCAAAGTTTTTGAATAACTGAGTTTCTAACTACAACTCCAAAACTTTCATTAGCATCTATGTCGATGTTACCGTAGTTTTTTTAAAGTTGAACCATTCATTACAACAACTCCAGCAAGTCCTACAACATTATTATTAACTTTTATGGTTCCACTAACATTTTTTCCTGCATAAGCATCTGCTGTTCTTATTTCTCCTTTATTTACAAATGTAGCACCTTCATCAACATATACTCCTACCATACTTTTGTATTTTATTAGTATCTGTTGCTTTACTTCCATCTAAGAATATTTTACCATTAGAAGTATTTTTCAATTACAGTTCCTGTACCTTTTCCATACATACCTATAGATTTGTCACCGTATATTCTTATTTCGCTATCATTTATGATATGTCCACCATTATCCGCTGCCATTCCTATTCCATAAGTAATCTTTGAAGTATCAGCATATGTTTTTTTCCAGTTGCTGGATCTATAGAGTCAGTCTTTCCTACTAAGATTCTACCTTTATTTGTTGCTTTTTCCACCTGGTGCATATATTCCTATACTTCCTAGAGAATTAGAAAATCTATAGTTGCATTGTTTGTTAGATCTCCTTTATTAGTTCCATTTCCTTTAATATAGAAACCTATTAAACGTTTAGAGTTAGAAGAAATATCTCTTCCATTTGTAAGATTAGCTTGTCCATTAGAATATAGGAATACACTGTCATCTCCTAGGCTAACTGTTCCTGCACCTGTACTTGTATATCTATTTGTAGTTGCAGTAGTTTCATTTTCAAGGATAAATCCAAATGATTTTGCTCCAACTGTTATTTTAGAAGCACTGTCAGTTATATCTGCTCCATTTAATCCATAAAAGTCCAACAGGTTCACTGTTTTTTTAGTTGTACTTGTGTGAGCAGCTACATCAATTTCTCCTTTTAGAAGAGCTGTTCCTTTTTCTTTATAGATTCCTATTGCTTCATCTTTTACATTAATCTTAGCTGGAGTATCTATTTCAACACCAGAATTTGTTGCTGAGAAGATACCTATAGATTTTATTCCAACATTTATTGTACCAGAGTTATGTTTTATAGTTGATGTTCCATCTTTAGTGTAAATTCCAACTGTTTTTTCTGCTGGAACAGAAGATGTTGTATCAGCTACATCTATATCAGCTGTATTTATAAATGTTTGACTTCCTTTTTAGGAATACTCCTAAAAGTCTTTTTTTACCAGATATAATTAATTTTTCCATTATTAGTAACAGTTTTAGCATTACTTGCATCTGAGTATATTCCTATTGAACTATCTCCACTTAAAGTAATTTTTACTATTATTAGTTAAATCAGATTCTACTGCTAGTAATCCTTTAGCACCTTCTTTTTGTACTTTCTATATCAGTTACATTTGAGTGAAAGTAGCATCCTTCATGAAAAATACCGTTAGAGTTTTTCTCCTACTGTTATCTTTTTAACTCTATTTAATGTAGATGTCCCTTCAACATATACTCCTGCAAATGAATCGCTTGTTGCAGCCTTATCAGGAACAGTTATATCTATATCAGTCCCTGCTCCATTCATATTTGCAGTACTGTTTTTCAAGAATAATATAGTATTTTTGATGAGCAGTTAAATCTCCATAATGAGAAGTAAAAAGTACTGTTTTTCAAAATATCCTAAAAATACCTTTATTACTATAGTTTACTGTACCTTTTTGCTGTTATTGTACTATTTTTTTCCATATAAAAGCTATACCTTTTTCTCCTACTGTAATATCAGGTGTTCCAGTATTTCCTTGAGTTAAATTAGTGTTTTTCTGCATAGATTCCAACTGCTGGTGCTCCAGTTAAAGTATCACCTACTGTGATATTTCCATCATTTGTTACAGTATTTCTAACTGCAGAAGGAATAGAATTATCTTGTCCTTTACTGTATAGACCAACTGAACCATTACCTAAAGTAATATTTGAATTATTAGTCATAGTTAATGTTTTTAAAGTTATTTAGATTATTATTATATGTAGTATCCCCAGCAACTTTTCCATTTATTGCATAGATACCAACATTATTAGTTGCTCCTGTATCAGATTGGATAGTTCCTCCAGCTACAGTATTTAATTTTTTTCAGCATTTACTAAATACATTCCTGTTGAACCATTTTTTTAGACTTATACTAGAAGTTTGCTGTTGTATCTATTTCTAATTTATTAGGATATTTAGTACCTCCAGCATCTTCAAATTTAGGACTGTCATCTCTGTATATTCCATAAATTCCTGTTGATGATTCTCCTAATTTTATAGTTCCTTCATTTTTTTAACTCTAGCTGACTCAGCATAGATAGCTGTAGATTTTATAGAATCTTTAAAAATTTATAGTTCCTTCATTTATTATTTCATAGTCATTACCCTTATCCCAAGTAATTCCGACTTTTTGTATTTTTTTATTCCTTGAGCCATAAGACCTATATTTTTTTCTTTCTCAATAGCAGAATGTAGTGGATCAGCTATAGATTTTACTGTTTTTCCATTAGCTAGGTATGTTTCTCCATTAATTACATGAGTTAATACCATCTTAGGTTTTTAAATCTTTATCTGTTGTTACTTTAGCTATACCTTCTTTAAGTCTAACTTCTTCAGCGGCATGACCATTGTTATTAAATGACCAACTTCCCTACATCAACTTTAGCTCCTCTTTCACCATAGACTCCAATACCTGATTTTTGATAGATTAACTTCATTCTTTCCACCTACAAATTCAGAGTTTTCAGTAACATAAGCAACTAAACCACCATCTAGATTAATAGTTGTTGTTGGTGTTGTATTAGTTGTATCTAATTCAGTTTTTTTCCATTTACATAGAATCCTGTTGAACCTTCTCCAAGAGTCATTTGAGATCCTAAATATTTTATATAACTCTTGTTAGCTCCTGGAGCACTGAAAATACCGATTGCATTTTCACCTGTTTTAATTTTTGCTTTGATAGTATATTCATTCCCTGTTCCAGATGTTCCTTGAGCATCACTATAGATTCCTATTGCCGAGTTAGTACCTACTGTCTTACCTACAGTTATTGTTTTTAGTATAAGCAGATATATCTGTATCTCCTTTTTAAATATAGACCTATAATTCCATTTCCATCTGTTGTACCATTGTTAAATTTTAATTCAGGTGCATTAGCTCCTAGAGTAGCTTGGCTTGCTGGCACTGCTGGTGTCGCAGTTGGGTTTGCTTTTGTTCCTTCTAAGTATACTCCAACTCCATAACCCTTAACTGTTCCAACATTAGCACCCCCTATAGAAGTTCCTGCATTTTTTTATATAATAAGCAATATTTTTTTCCAGATGTTCCTAAATTAATATTAGCTGTGCTAGCATCTGTTATTTTTTTCCACCATCAGAAATGTATGCAGCTATAGATTTTTTTGTAGTATTTGCTATTTCTATTGCTCCAACATTAGAAATTGTAGCTTTTGGTGCATAAACTCCTATTGATCCTTCTCCAGATTTTTAGCTTTATTGTTCCAGTATTTGATGCTAATAAATTCCCTATTATATCTGTAGCTGTTGACTTATTAACTAGATAAATTCCTGCTGAGCCACCTTCCTCTAATTCTATAGTTCCTGCATTTGTAACAGTGAATGGAGGTACTGTAGCTGATGCTGATACTACTCCATACATCCCTACTGAACCTGTTTTTTTCACTTTAATGTTAGAACCTGTAGAAGATTCAAGACTAGCAACATCCTTTCCATACATTCCTATAGCATTTATTTCTTCCATAGTGATAGTACCTTTATTGATACCTTTACTTCCTGCCTCTTTTGCATAGATACCTATACCTTTGTCTGATCTATTTGAAACTATTGTTCCTTCATTTTCAGCTGTAGATCCACTAACGGCAGCTAAGGCAACTTGTGTATTTGTTGTTAAAGTCTTTCCACTATCAACAGTCACTGAAGAGTTATTTGTAGCTAGTAATGCTATAGTAGAGACTGCTGGAGCTCCTTTATCAATTGTTAAGTCTGCATCTAATAGAGCCTTTTGCTTTATTATTGGCATAAACTAAGCTAGATTTTTTTCTCCCATATTACTTTCAATATTTACTTTTCCATTTCCAAAAAAATTCTTTTTAATGTAGTTTGTGTTTCAGTTCCATCAGCATCTAAATATGCAAAAGTTGATCTTTTTCCTATTTTTTTATTTTTTTAAAGTTCCAAGATTTTTTTAAAAGTTGCATTAAAAAGCATCTCTTTTAGAAGTATGAATACCTATAGAATCATCTCCAACATATACTTTAGCACCATTATAGAAATTAACAAGTGCTTCTCCATCTGAAAAGTACACCTATATTACCAGTTTTTTTCACCAAGAACAGTACCATCAGGAGAAGTTACATTTATTTCTCCATAATGATTAAAAAAATCATATTATCTTTGTCATCTTTAGATCTCGGATTTGTCTGTTTCAAAAACAACAGCATGAGCTAAATTTCCCTCTGTTTTAATAGTTCCAGTATTATAAAATTTTTCCTTTTTACTCCATAGAAACCTAAGCTACCTTCATAATTTGTAGCAGCTGGGTTATAGGTGTTATTTCCAGTAACTGTTATTGTTCCAGCATTTGTACCCTCTCCTGATAACATAACCTATAGATTGCTTACCTGTAACTTCTATTTCTGCTCCAGATTCAATATCAATTTTTTTCCAACCTCATCTAATCTAACTTGTTCTACATTAGCACCCACATTATTTAATTTTCTGATAACTTCTCTTTTAAAATTATCTCCAGCAGAAACAGCTCCATAGTTCTTTGTACCTCCTACTACTACCTTTCCACCAGATTTTAAAGTAATACTTCCACTTGTTGTATAACTATCTGTTATTTTTTTCCTGTACTGTCTCTACCCATAACAATTTCTTTTTGTACTATTTCTCAATCCATAACTATCTTGAGCATATTCACCTAAAGTTATAGTTGCTGTAACTTCTACTGTCTCTGTACCTACTGTTTTTTTCCTGTATGTATATCAGTATTAACAGCCTGATTATTACTATTTGTATAGTTATATGGTTTTTAACGCTTCCTCTGCTATATTTTTCATTTCCATGATCATCATAGTAAGTATATTTGACCTTATGTGTTATCCCATCACTTTCAAATACTGGTTTTCCATCTTTATATTCAAATTCTCTAGCTCTTACAGGTCTAGTTGCTACTTCCGTATATACTCCAACTGAACCTTCTACTTTACCTGCTTCTGCTCCAGTATTAGCGTCTGCTACAATACTTGAGGGTCATTTTTTTCCTATATTTATATTTCCACCTATTTTAACAGATTGAATTGAATTCAAAAGTCCTACTCCAACTGACTTATCACCTTGTATCGTTATTGTAGATTTATCTCCATTTATAATAGCACTTTTGATATTGTTCTTCAACTCTACTTGCTATTTGTCCACCCTCTGCTATTTTAACAGAAGTATATTGTTTTGGTTCTGCTAAATCTTTAGATTTACTATTTGCTGCTAATTTTTGTTAAATCTTTTATTTTTTTTACTGTTAGTATTCCAAAAACTTCCAGCTCCATTTAATGTAATAGTTGCATTGTCACCAATATTTTTCAGCAGTCATCATATTTAGTCCTAATTCTTTATTACCTCCTGCACCCTTTGCATTAGGATCTTCTGGACGTAATTGTATACCCTCACTATTTTTTTAGAACCCAAAGTAACATTTCTTCTATTTATCATTTGAGTTCTTGTGTTATTAGAAGAAGCATCATTATTATTAAAAACCAAATGCCACTTGATTTTTCATATCCAGACTTCCCAATTATATCTCCATCATTGATTACTTGTATATTAGCTACACTAAATTTTTATAGGGTTACCTTTACTATCAATATTACTAGGTGCATTTTTCATTATCTTTATATGTAAATGATGAATTTACAGCTCCTGAACCAGTATGTGTTCCTTGAACATCTATCCCCACCGTTTTTAGTTTCTTCTAAAGTTATAGTTCCTATGTATCTAAAAGGCTTAATATCAGCATCTCTATAATCAATTCCTTCATCTATCATAAAAAGCTCTAGTATCTTTATGAGTTACTTTTTACATTTGTAGTTACACCATCTAAACCTGTTACTCTACCCCAAGTTGATATATAATTTCTTTGATGGTTTCCACTTGCATCTTTGTAATCTACAGTTATATTCTTGTTATTTAAATCATAATTTGTATATCCAGCTTGATTACCATGAAAAATATCTTCCTGAATTTTTTTATCTGTTAAACCACTTGGAGTAAGCATAAAATCTACTGGAGTTACTTCAGGTGTACTTACTGTTATAGCTCCAACTTTATTTACAGTTAATACTTTTATCTCTGGATCATTATTTATAGTAGGAGCTTGTGCTATTTCTAAATTAGGTTGTGTTGGTAAATCCACTTTGGGTGCCTCAGTTGGTTTATTTACATTTGGATTTACAACTGGTGCAGACAATGTAGCTGGTGGTGTAACTGAAACAGGTATATCCAATTTGTCTTTTTTTACTTCTTTTAGGGTGAAACTCTTGCTAATATTTCTACTTCATTAAGTGGTTCTCTTATCTTTCTAAGCTCAACAAGTCCCCATTCTCTTCCACCATTTGTTGAGGCATCTATTGAAAGATCTCTTTTTCAATTTTTTTTCCAGCTGTTGCAGCTGTTGCTGTTTGCCAAGCACTTGTATTTTCATTTCCAGGTGTTATAGGATACCCTTCAACAGTTTTTTTCCAGCAAGTACATCTAAGGCATTTCTTTCTTCCCAATTTCCTCTTCTATAAATACTGTTGTAAATATATTTAGGGTGGTTTATCTCCACTTCCTTTATATGTTCCACTCCAATTATCATACATATAATTTATTCCAAATTGCCAAGACGACCAAGGAGATTTTACTACTTGATTACCTTGTTCCATTAATTGAATTAGTTCTAATCTTAAAAGCTTCTATAGATTTTTGTATTTTCTGCTCTCGCATCTTTAATTTTTTTCCTTGTAAACCTTCTACAGAATCTTTTATGCCTTCTCTTGTTGTTATTGTTCTAACAGAATTGCTTACACTTGAACCTGTATTTACTTCTTCAGAAAAAAAGCATTTAACCCCATCATTAAAAAAATAGAATTACTAAGCCTATTGAGTATTTAACACTTTTATATCTCTTTTGCAATAGAACGTAAATCTTTTTCAATTTTTTTGAAAAATTCTTATTCAATCTCTCTCCTCCTATAAATTTGTTTTTATCTAACCCTATATAGACGAATTATAGCTTTTTTTATTACAGTTTTGTCAATATTTTTGAATATTTTTTTCGTTATTTTTTTTGAAATCAAAACAAAAAAATACCACTGATTTTAGTCAATGGTATTTATAATCATTACAATTATATAAATTATGTACATTATTTTTTTGCTTATTATTTAGTTTTTACTTCCTTACCATTTTTTTATACATTGCTTGTTCAACAACTTTTCCATTTTTCATCATATCTTTTAACAAGCCCTTCTACTGAACCGTGTAGATATGGTATTTCCATTTCTAATTTCCCATCTTCAGAGTAACCTTTCATCAATCCTTCTTCCTTATCATTTTTTTGAAAATTACTTGGCTTAATAGTTTTTCCACTTGGATAATACTTTTTTTAGAAAGTCCTTCTCTTTTATTATTGACATAATTTGTTTCATACTCTAACTTTCCATCTTTATTATATTGTTTTTACTAAACCAGTAACAACATCATTTTTGATATGGTACTTCTATAATTAATTTTCCTTCTTCTGAATAATGTCTTTCAATACCATTTCTTAAATCATTTTTTTATTAGTTACTTCAAACTCTAATTTTCCACTTGGATAATAGCCTCTTTCTACACCTTCCATAAGACCATTTATATAGTTTTCTTCTTTTTCACTTTTCCATCTTCACTATATACAAATGTCTTACCATTTAATTTTCCGTCTTTAACTTCCAAAGTAGCTTCTACTCTTCCATTTGGATATTTCTTCTCAACTACTCCTGTAAATGGTGTTTGTTGTCCTTTAAGATATATCTTTTCTTCTTTAACTTCAATTCTTTTCAATTGCAATTTTTTTTCTGCTGAAAATGTTACGATTGAAAATAATACAAATAAGCTTGCTAATATTTTTTTCATTAGTCCTCCTATTTTTCTTATTTCTCCATTATATTTATCTTTGATTAGTTCTAAAAATAGCAGTCATAGCTTTATCTATGTCTTCATCTGTAAGAGTTCTATTTTTTTATCTCTTAAAACTATACTCATAGCAACAGATTTTTTTATCTTTATCAATTTTATTGCCTGAATATACATCAAAGATATCTATTTTTTTCAATAAGATTAACTTTCTTTTTTTAATTTCTTTAACCATTTCTCCAACTAAAACAGCTCTATCTAAAGTTATAGCTAAATCTCTTAGTACTTCTGGATATTTACTTATTGTTTCATAGTTTACTTTTTATCTTAATATATTTTTAGTAAACTTGTTAAATTAAGTTCTGCAAAGAATACTTTTTCTCTTTTTTTATTCCAAAGTAATTTACTAAGTTAGGGATGAAGTTCTCCTAAAACTCCTATAACATCTTCACCTATTTTTTTATTTCAGCACTTGCTCCTGGGTGGAAGTTTTTATTATTAGTCAATCTAGTTAAAGAATATTTTTGTAACATTTAATCTTTCTAATAAAAAAATTCTAAGTATCCTTTTTAAATCATAGAAATTGTAGTCTGATTTAGATTGATTCCATAGATTTTTTTCTTCTCTACCAGATAAGATTAAAGCTATTTTTTTAAATCTTCAATAGCAAGACCATTTTGGATATTCTCCTAGCTTTTTTTAAATGTTTTACTTATTTCAAATAGTTTTTAAATCTGTTTGATTTCTATTTATGTTATCTCTAACATTAGCTATTAAACTATATAGTAAAGTTGGTCTCATAATAGCCATATCTTCACTTAAAGGATTTTTTTATTTCTATAACTTCTTCACCAAAGTTAAATAATTCCTTTGTGAATTTAGGTATGAAACTATAGTTTATAACTTCATTTAAACCTAATTCTTTTTAGAATTTCTCTAACTATTCTTGAGATTTTTGAAGTTAGTATTTTCTTCTCCAGATTCTATTGACATCACAGGCATTTTAGCTTCTATGTTGTCAAAACCATACATTCTGATAACTTCTTCATAGATATCTGCAGGTCTTGTTAAATCTGCTCTATAGCTAGGTGGAATTAAAAAGCATAGTTCCATCTCCTAGTGGCTTTAATTCGATATCTAAATGAGTTAATATTTTTCCAACTTCTTCATATGTTAAAGTTTTTTTCCTATGAATTTATTTAATTTTTCTAAATTCAATGATATTTCTGCTCTCTTAGGTTTTTCTACATATTTATCTATAACTTCTGAAAGAACTTCCCCTTCAGCAACTTCAGCAAGTAAAGAAACAGCTCTATTCATTACAGTAGCTAGATTTTCTATATCCATTCCTCTTTCATTTCTATATGCAGAATCTGTAAAAATTCCTAAATCTCTTGATTCTCTTCTGATATTTTCAGGCGTGAAATAGGCAACTTCAACAAAGATATTTTTAGTGTCATTATCTATTTGAGTGTTTTGTCCTCCTATTACTCCTCCAATTGCTATAGCTTTTTCATCGTCAGCTATTACAAGTTCTCCATTTTTAAGAACTCTTTCAACTCCATCAAGAGTTGTTATTTCTTCATTTTCTTTAGCAGCTCTTATTGTGATATTTCCTTCTACCTTATCTAAGTCAAAAGCATGCATAGGTTGATTATATTCAAACATAACAAAGTTTGTAACGTCAACCACGTTATTTATAGGGTTTAATCCCATAGCTCTGATTCTAGTTTTTAACCATTCAGGTGATTCTTTTATTTTAACATTCTTTATTACTCTACCCATGTATCTTTTTACATCTATCTTTATCTTCTATATTTACTTTTATTACTGTATTTACAGATTCAATAGTTTCAGCCATTTCTATAACAGGGTATTTAACCTTTCTATTATAGTAAGCAGCAACTTCTCTTGCTATACCTATATGAGATAGACAATCTGGTCTATTAGGAGTAATTTCAAGTTCAAATATTACATCATTTAATCCCGCATATTCTCTATATTCTTTTCCTATAGGAGCATCTTCAGGAAGTATTATTATTCCTTCACTTTCTTTCGCAAGTCCTAACTCTGCTTCTGAACATAACATTCCAAATGATTCTACATCTCTTATTTTACTCTTTTTTATTTTAAAGTTTCCAGGTAAAACTGCTCCTATCTTAGCAACAACTACCTTGTCATTTAATTTATGATTTGTTGCACCACAGATTATTTTGTAAAGGTTCTCCTTCTCCTACATTTACTTTTTAATAGAGTTAATCTATCAGAGTTTGGATGTTTGTCAAATTCAACTATTTGCCCTATTACAACATTTCCTAAATCTTTTCCTTGGATATCTATAGCTTCAACTTCTTGTCCTATCATAGTTAAGGCGTTAGCTATTTCATCCACACTTTCTTTTATATCCACATATTGTTTTAACCAATTTAATGATATTAACATTATATATTCCTCCAATTTTTTTAAATAATACAACGCTCTAAGACAAAAACATACAAAACATATATAAAAAAATAAGCGAATTACATTCCAGATTTTTAGAATAAAAAAATTAAATAGAATGAGGCGAGTAATTGTCGGCGTGTTTGAAGCTGACTTGTCAGCAAGTTTTGCCGAAAGTACAGCGAATTCTTAATTTTTATTCGTTAAGAAAATCTGGCTAGTAATGAGATTATTTTATATATTCTACTTAAATTGTTTTAAGAACCTCATATCATTTTCAAAAAATGCTCTCAAATCTCCAATACCGTGTCTAAGCATAGTTACACGTTCTATGCCTACCCCGAAGGCAAAACCATTCACTTCATCTGGATTAAGTCCTACATATTTTAGAACTTCTGGGTCTACCATTCCACAACCCATTATTTCTATCCAACCACTATCTTTACATAGTCTGCAACCTTCTCCATGACAAATCATACATTCAACGTCCATTTCAGCACTAGGTTCTGTGAATGGGAAGAAATGAGGTCTAAATCTTACTTTTCTATCTCCAAAAACTTCTTTTACAAAGTGAGTTAATATTCCTTTTAAGTCTGCGAAAGATATATCTTTTCCAACAACTAAACCTTCCATTTGATGGAACATAGGTGTATGAGATATATCATAATCTGGTCTATATACTTTACCAGGACAGATCATTCTAAATGGAGCACCATGTTCAAGCATATATCTTATTTGAACTGGTGATGTTTGTGTTCTTAACACAATAGAATCATTTAGATAGAATGTATCAGTTAAATCTCTTGATGGGTGAGTTTTAGGAATATTCAAAGCATCAAAATTGTATTCAACAGTTTCTATTTCTGGACCATCAACTATATCAAAGCCCATTTTTGAAAAGATATTTTTCATAAGCTCCATAGTTTCATTGATAGGATGTATTGTACCGTAGTTATATTTTGTTCCAGGTAAACTTATATCAATTATTTCACTTTCTAATCTTTCATTTAATTCTTTTTCTTTTTAAAAGCCTTATTTTTTTCATCTAATAAATTACTTATTTTTTTCTTTAACTTCATTTTATTATTTGTCCAATCTTAGGTCTTTCTTCTGCTGTAAGGTCTTTCATTTTCTTAGATAAGTCTGTAAAGATTCCTTTTTTTCCCATATAGTTTACTCTAATTTCTTCAAGTTTTTTTGAAGAGTTTTAGATTCTTCTATACGTTTTTGTATTTCTTCCTTAACTTTTTAGAATTTCTTCTTTCATTTTACCAATTCCTCCATTTATTAAATGTGTTAGAACACTCGTGGCTCTAGCACTCGTTAGGTGTTAGTCGTGAGTAGTTCACAACTATAATTGCTTGTGAAACAATTGTATATTACCATCTTTTTAAAAATAATAAGTATATCTTCCATCTTCTGTTGCTCCTGGATTAAAAAGTATCTCATCTTCATAATATTCTATATATGGTTTTATGAGTGTGACCAAAGATGACAAGATTAGCTTTTTAATTTTTTTAGCCATCTCTTTTATAGAACTTAGACTTCTTTTTACATTATAAAGATGTCCATGAGTTAAAAAATTTTTTTTCCTTCTATTTCAAAAATATTCTCTTCACTATGACTTCTTTCAAAAAAATCACAGTTTCCTTTTTACCATATAGTAAGTGGCTTCTGGGTGGACATAGCTAAGATCATCTATGTCCCCTATCCCATCACCAGCAGCTATAACTATATCAGGTTTTTTTCTTTTTTTCAAAAAAATTTTTAATGCCTTATCAAAATATGAATGTGAATCCGATAAGACCAGAATTCTCTTCATTTTTTTCTCCAATCTAATCTTCTAATTCTTCTTCTTCTTTTTTTAATTTTTGTGATTGCTGCAACTTTTTTTCTTCATCTGCAACCTTCATAATTCTAACACCTTGTGTTGCTCTACCAATACGAGATATTTCACTTATAGAAGTTCTGATTACTATTCCATTAGAAGTTATACACATAAGTTCTTCATCTTCAGTAACTTCAAGTACAGAAACAACTTTACCTGTTTTTTCACTTGCCTTTTAAGTTTATAACTCCTTTTCCTCCTCTGTTATATTGAGGGTACTCATCAAGGCTAGTTCTCTTACCATAACCATTTTCAGTTATTGTTAAAATATCTGTTTCAGGATTTTTAATAAGCATAGCTGACACAACTGCGTCCCCTTCTCTTAGAGTTATAGCCTTAACTCCTTGAGTACTTCTACCTGTAGGTCTTATTGTATCAGTTAAGAATCTTGTACAATATCCATCATGAGTAGCTATCAATATTTCTTCCTTAGTTACATCTTCTATTAAACCAACGAAGATAATATCGTCATCTTCTTTGATTTTTATAGCTATTAAACCTGAATTATTTATGTTTTTAAATTCTCCTAAAGAAGTTTTTCTTTATTAAACCATTCTTAGTTATAAAGACAATTTCTTTTTCTGGAAGGAATTCTTTTATTACTATAGTGTCACTTACTTTTTTTCACCTTCTGAAAGATTTATTATATTGCTTAATAATCTTCCTCTTGATTGTTTAGATAAATCAGGAATTTCGTAAGCTCTTATATTATATACCTTTCCTTTATCAGTAAATATCATCATAGTATCAAGAGTTGAAGCTGTAATTATCTTTTCAGCATAGTCATCTTCGATAGTGTTAAGGGCTGATACTCCTCTTCCACCTCTTCTTTGTGCCTTATACTTACTAGCTTCTATTCTCTTTACATATCCTTTATTAGTATATGTGATGATAATTTCTTCATCTTTAATTAAATCTTCAGGAAGAATTTCCATTCTTTCTTCTTCGATTTGAGTTCTTCTCTTATCATTATATTTTTTTCTTTAAGTTCTAACAATTCTTTTTTTCATTATTTCATATATCTTAGAATTATCAGCTAAAACTTCTCTTAATTCCTTTATTAAAAGCTTCAATTTCTCTATATTCATTATCGATTTTTTTCTCTTTCCAAACCTGTCAATCTTTGTAATTTCATATCAAGTATTGATCTAGCTTGAATATCTGTAAATCCATATTTTTTTCAATTAATTGTTCTCTTGCAACTGTACCATCAGAAGATGCTCTAATAAGTTCAATTATTCTCTGAACCTCCCACGACTGAAGTCGCAGGGTTCTTGGGTAGTAGTTGCTTCTGTTAGCCAACTAAATTTACCAAGCTATCCCCATAGTTCCTACGGTTCATATATTTATATATTTAAGCACTTATACCTAATATCCTTAGTCCTTCTTTTTAGTATATTTTTTTGCTGCATTTATATCTCTATTATGTACAGCTCCACATACTGGACAAGTCCATTCTCTCACACTTAAATCTTTTACTTCTTCATTTCTATATCCACAACAATTACATATTTGACTACTTGCAAAAATTTATCTACTCTTACTATTGTTTTTTTCCATGCCATTTCGCTTTTATAACTTAGTATTCTATTAAATTCACTCCATGATACATCTACAATATTTCTTGCTAATTTATGATTTTTTTACCATATTTTTTTACTTGTAAGTCTTCCATACAAATAATATCATATTCTTTTATTAGCATTGTTGATAATTTTTTTGCAAAAATCTTCTCTTTGATTTGATATCTTTTTCAAATAATCTTGCTACTTTTTATTCTAGCTTTATTTCTATTTGAACTACCCTTTGGTTTTCGTGATAGTTTTCTTTGTAATATTGCTAGTTTATTCAAAGATTTTTTTGTAAATATTTTTGGATTTTCTATTGAGATTTCATCACTGGTAATCGCGAAGTCCTTTATACCTAAATCTATTCCAACATTTTTATTTGTACTTTCTAATTTTTTTCTACTTCTACATCTGTACAACACAGAGATATATAATATTTTCCACTAGGTACTTGGGTTATTGTTGCATTTATTATTCTTCCTTGTGGTTTCATTTTATCTCTTATTTTTAGTTTTCCTAACTTAGGTACTTTTTATCCATTTATCTAAAAACTCTATATTATTATTTGTATAATTGGTTCTGTATGATTTTCTATTATCTTTCTTAGATTTAAACTTTGGATAGCCACTTCCACTAAAGAAGTTCTTATAAGCTTTTATCTAAATCTTTTAAAGAATTTTGTAAAGAAAATTTATCTACATCTTTTAACCATTCTTTCTCTTGTTTTAAAACTGTTAATTCTTTACTACACTCACTATATGAAATAGATTTTTTTCTCTTTGTTATATAGCTCTTGTTTTAAATCTAAAAATGATTATAGACATATCTTACACAACCAAAAGTACAATTTAATATTGTTATTTGAGTTTTAGTTGGATAAAATCTAAACTTATATGCTTTTTTTCCATGTGATTTCACCTCCATTTACCTATATATAGTATACCACTTTTTATACTTTAAGTAAATGAAAAAGTAAAATTTTTCTAAATATATGAACCTAAAACTGACTTAGTCATTTTAGAGGTTGTCGTTCACATAAGTACGCTACCACTTATGCAGTTCTCTTGGCATATACACTCCTTAATAAATTAAGGAGATTAGCCTCGAACTTCTTAATATTTCTATTAAGCACAGACTATATCTTATCCCACAGCTCTATCTGTTTGGGTCTACCCACTTCCACTAGCTTTAGTGTACTTCCCTCAGGAGGAATAGTCGTTGAACCTTACCTTTCGGTCTTGGCTGCTGATTGCCCATTATCTTAACACTTAGGATTTAACCTTATGCCATCTAGTATATTTTTTCTGCTTTCGCCACTTTCACACTTGTACCATATTATTTAGGTACTATGTTGTAGTTATACTAGCTTTAGGGGTTTCCAGCAATTCGAGTAGTATTGGATAGCTTTTCAAGTCGCTACCTCTACATACATATTTCTATATATGCTGACTATACTTAATGGTCTAACTCATGACTGACACCCTACGAGTGCTAGAGTCACAAGTGTGCGACCATATTTTTTTAATCAATATTTTCTAAAAGCGATTTGATACCCTTTTTAAAAATATGAGCTCTTTTTCTGCTTTATCTAAGTCAAATGCTGTTCTTCTTGTAATAACATCAAATCTATGTTTGATATATTCATTTAACATTTCTTTTTAGATTTAAAACTCTAGGTACATTATTTACTAAAGATAGCATTATAACACCAAAAGTAGTTTTGTAAAATCTGTATATTTATATAGCTTATTTAGAACAAGTTCAGGTTCTTCACCTTTTTTTAACTTCAATTACTATTCTTATTCCTTCTCTGTTTGACTCATCTCTTAAATCTGAAATTTCAGTTATTTTCTTTTCTTTAACTAAATTTGCTATTTTTTTCGATTAGATTAGCTTTATTTAATTGATATGGAATTTCACTTACTATTATATTAGCTTTTCCATTCTTTTTGCTCTTCTATGTCTACTTTTCCTCTTACTTTTATCTTACCTCTACCTGTTTTATAGGCTTCTATAATTCCAGCTCTACCATCTATTATAGCTCCTGTTGGAAAATCAGGTCCTTTGATATAGTTCATAAGTTCTAAGATTTCTATATCTTTATTATCTATTAAAGCAAGAATACCATCAACTAATTCTCCTAAATTATGTGGAGGTATATTAGTTGCCATACCAACTGCTATTCCTATTGCTCCATTAAGAAGTAAGTTAGGTAATTTTGCTGGTAATACTGTAGGTTCATCTAAGGAATCATCGAAGTTCTTTCTCCAATCTATAGTGTCTTTATCGATATCTTCTAACAGTTCAGCAGTTATCTTTTCCATTCTTGCTTCAGTATATCTCATTGCTGCTGCTGAGTCTCCATCTATAGACCCAAAGTTTCCATGCCCTTCAACTAAAAGATATCTATAGTTGAAATCTTGTGCCATTCTTACCATTGTTCCGTAAACAGCTGAATCTCCATGAGGGTGATACTTACCTAAAACTTCCCCAACGATTCTGGCAGATTTCTTAAATGGCTTATCATTACTCATTCCCATTTCATTCATAGCAAATAATATCCTTCTATGAACAGGCTTCAGACCATCTCTTACATCTGGTAATGCTCTACTTACTATAACACTCATCGAGTAATCCAAGTAAGATTCTTTTAACTCTTCTTCAATGTATCTGTTATCAACATTTGACATTTATTCTATCCTCCTATGGATTTTATTATATATCAATATTTTTACATATTCTGCATGTTCTTCAATAAATTCTCTTCTTGGTTCAACTTTATCTCCCATAAGTTTATCGAAATAGCATATCTGCTTCTCTTGCATTATCTATTGATACCTTTTAGAAAGTAATCTTCCATCTGGGTTCATTGTTGTTTCCCAAAGTTGTTCAGGGTTCATTTCTCCCTAGCCCTTTATATCTTTGGATAGTATATTTTTATTTGTCTTGATTCATTTGAGCTAAGATATTTTTTTAATTCTAAATCATTGTAAGCATATATAATTTGCTTACCTGATGCTACTTTTATATAGTGGAGGACAAGCAATATATATGTTTCCTTCAGTGATTAAGTCTTTCATATATCTATACAAGAATGTTAAAATCAATGTTCTTATGTGAGCACCATCAACATCGGCATCGGTCATAAGTATTATTTTTTTCCATATCTCAATTTTGATATATCGAAATGTTTCTCCTATGCTTGTTCCAAAAGCAGTTACCATTGCTCTTATTTCTGAGCTTTCTAAATGATTTATGTAATCCTGCTTTTCTCAACATTTATTATCTTTCCTCTAAGTGGTAAAGATAGCTTGATTATATCTATCTCTACCCTTGTTTTGCAGAACCTCCAGCTGAATCTCCTTCGACTATAAAAGATTTCACATTCTTCAGCTTTTTTTAGAAGTACAATCAGCTAATTTTCCTGGAAGAGATCCAACTTCTAAAACTGATTTTCTTAAAACTAATTCTCTTGCTTTTTGAGCTGCTTCCTAGCTTTCTTAGAATTTAATATCTTTTTCAATAACTATTTTTAGTTATAGCAGGATTATCTTCTAAGAATATTTTTTTAAACTACTTGAAACAATAGAATTTAACTATTCCTGAAACTTCAGAGTTTCCTAATTTTCCTTTAGTTTGTCCTTCAAATTGTGGTTGAGGTATTTTTAGTTGATACTATTGCAACAACCCCTTCTCTTATATCATTTCCCATAAGTTTACCATCTTTGTCTTTTAGTAAACCTTGAGCCTTACCTACATCATTTATAACTTTTTGTTAAAGCAGTTCTAAAATCCTTGAACATGTGTTCCACCTTCATGAGTGTTGATATTATTAACAAAAAGAATAGATAGTTTCATTTTGTGAAGTAGTATAAGTAAAATGTTACATCTACTCCTACATTATCTTGTTCTGCTGAAACATAAAATGGTTTATCAATAATAGTTGCTTCTTCTTTTACAATTTCATCTAAGAAATCTAAAAATTCCTCCGTCAAATTTATAAGTTTCTTCTTTCTTTTCTTCTTTTCTTAAATCTGAAAGAGTTATAGTTAATCCCCTATTTAAATAAGCTAATTCTTTTAATCTATTTGAAAGAGTGAAATAGTTATATACCAATGTTTCAAAAGATATCTCCATCAGCTTTAAATCTTACTGTTGTACCCATGTTCATTTGCTTTCACAAGAACCTATTATTTTAACATCTTCTTCAGGTTTTTCCTCTGTGGTATTTTTTTGATAATATACATTTCCTTCTTTTCTAACTTCAACTTCTAACCATTCAGAAAGTGCATTAACTACAGAAACTCCAACTCCGTGTAGACCTCCTGAAACCTTATAGTTATCATTTTCAAATTTTTCCACCCAGCATGTAGAACTGTCAAAAACTATTTCTAATGCTGATTTTTCCATATTTTGGGGTGGATATCTGTTGGAATTCCTCTACCATTATCAACAACTTCTATTATGTTGTCTGGAAGAATTTTCACATCTATTTTATTACAATAACCAGCTAAAGCCTCATCTACAGAGTTATCAACTATTTCCCACACCAAATGATGTAGACCTCTTTCTGATGTTGTCCCTATATACATACCTGGCCTTTTTTTCTAACAGCTTCTAGACCTTCCAGAACTGTTATATTCTGTGCTTCATAACTCATATTTTTCCTCCATTAATAAAAAGTTAAGAAATTCCCTTTAACTTTTTTTATTTTTATATCTTCTATTTCAAACTTTATTTCCAAACTTTCCGTTATTTTCATCTATTAATTTTTTTGTTTATTTGCAAAAAAATATAATGCTTTAATACAGAATCATAGCTTTTTAATATAAATAATCTTTTCATTAAAAATCAATAACAGTACTAATTTCAGCTAAAGTCTGAAAAATAGTTCTTTCCACTTTTCTCTCAAAATCATAAGTTTTATCTTATCTTCATTTTCGATTGCAGATATTGCTATATCACTTATTGACATTATTTTCATCTTCTATAATTCCTTTTTCAACATAGAAATTTTTTTAGCTTCTATATCTAATTTATCTGTTGAACTTATTAAAACCTGTATGTCTCTTTTTATTGAAAAAAATTTCTAATATTGACTTTCTTCTATCTTCATCAAAAATATGAAGTTATATCATCAATAATAACGACAGGATTTTTCTTTTTCTATTTTTCTTTTATTATCTCAATTTCTGAGAGTTTTAAAGAAAATATTATAGATTTTTTTCTCACCTTGTGAGGCTGAAATCTTTTGCTTCATAGCCATTTAAAAAGAAATTTATAATCATCTTTATGTGGACCTACAAGAGAAAAATTTATACCTATCTTCCTGATGTTTCTTTTGTAAAATCTCTTTTTGTAAACTTTCCTGTATCATCTCAACAGTCACTTTTCCAGTGTTTATCTAGGTTTTGTTTCATATTTTAAATTTCAACTCTTGCTCTATGTTAAAAAAAGTTTTTCTATATTGTAAATTCAATATAATAGAAAGACTTTTTCACATACTCTAGCCTTTGTAAAAATAATATAGGAAGCATATTTAATAAATTCTTTCTCATAAATAGCAAATTCTTCAGTGTTTCTTTTTATTTTCTTTCAGATATTTATTTCTAATTTTTAAAAGTTTATCATAATTCTTTAGATTGCTTAGGTATTCCTTATCTATCTGAGAAATTTCAATATCAAAGAAATCTCTTCTATTTTTAGGTGAACCATTGATAAGAATTATATCTTCAGGTATATAAGCAATAATATTAATTTTCCCATAGAAAATCTGTCTGGCTTATTCTTTTCTTATTGAAGAAAAAAACTCTTTTTAGCTCCAGGTATATTTTTTTAAATCTCACTGAAATCTTATTATTAGCAATATAATCACTATATGAAATTGAGGAGATGAACTCATCAAAAATTATATTTTATCATCTCCGTAGTTTTCTTAGTTTTTGAAACTTATACCTGTCGAACTATAGTATATTGCTTCCAATAGACTTGTTTTCCCTGAGCATTTCTTTACCATAGAAAACATTGATTTTATCTGATAGCTCTATTGAAGTATTTTCTAAATTTCTAAAAATTAAGGTAACTGATGTTAGATATTTTCAAGACAGCACCTCAATTATTCCACTATATATATTTTATCAAATATTTCAACCTTGTATTCAGGATAAATTTTTTTCTACCTCTTCTTGTTTCTACTTCATCATTTACTTTTTACTTTTCCATCTAAAATAATTTCTTTAGCTTCTGAACCACTATCCACGACAGCAAGCCATTTTAAAAAAATTGATCAAGTTTAATAAATTCAGTTGAAATTTTAACTTTTTCTATATTTTTTTCATAATCCACTTCCTTATTTTTTTAGCCTGTCTTATAGTTTACCATATTTTTTTTGCTATTTGTCATTTTTCGTTTATATTTTCTAAAACTTTCAGAATACTCTGACTTTTAAAAATTTTTCATTATAGATGTTCCTATCATTTTTATAGTACATAGTTTTACTAAAGTTTTTACATTTAATATAACATCTATATGTTATTATCAATCTCTTTTTTTATATTTTCTAAAAGCCTTTTCTTCTATAGTATTTTCTAGTTTCTTCATCAAAAAAGATAGTAGTTTTTTTCTAAATTACTTTCTTCTATATTGTATATTTTTTTCATCTACGTTGTCAAGCTTTTTCATTTTTTTACTTCTGCCTTTTTCTTCAAGCAATGAAAGTTTTATCTTCAAGCTTTATCTTCAAGGAAATTATTTTCAATCATTATCTCTTTAATATTTGAAATTTTTTTCCATTCCTTTCTTTTCTAGCTTGTTTTATTTGATTTTTACTTTTTAATCCTTTTACCCTTTGCTGACATTTTCAAAAAAATAGTCATATTGATATTGTTAGCTTTTTGCTACCTTTTTCCACCAATATTCTTTAATATTCCACTGATATAATTAGGTAAACCTATTTCTATATTTTTTTGTCCATATGAATAAGAATGTTTAAAACTCTTTTAACATTTCTTCTCCATCTTCAGCTAAAAATCTTCTTTATTTTTCTTATCTACCCAAGCATTCCATTTAGGAGCAAATTTTTAGGATTTTCTTTAGCTTTATTTATTAAATATTCTATATTGTCTTGATAATCAATATCAGCATTAAGGTCGATTACTTCCTCAACCCCATCTATATTTTCTTTGACTATATTCTTTTCGTTTTTTTCTTAATAAATTCAGACATATGGCAGTCGCCATCTCTTTCTTTATTGAAAAACATAGGCTATATAGTAAGTCTTTTTCATCTTTATTATATCTCTCTTCAAAACTCATTATATATTTCTAATTCTAAAAAGTACATCAAAAGCTTTTAAAAATTCTTGTTAAAAACTGGCTTCATTCTATTTAAATAATATTCTTTAACCCCATTCTTTTATAATCTTTTTCAACTCTTTGCTCCATTTTTTTAATGGGAATAATAGCTGCTAGAGTTCTAACATTAATTTCACCCTTTATTGTTTTTATATCTTATCTTACTTATATACTTTATATATTCTTGAGGCTATGGGGATCTTTTACCATAATTTCAAGTAAATTTTTTTGTGTTGTATTTTATATATCTTTTTACTTTTTTTATCTTATTTACAATATTTTTTTATTCAACACAACCCTATAGAAAAATTTTTCTTTTCCTACTTTCATTTTTTTGATAATTTAAAAAGTTGGAAAGAGCTATCCTCAAATTTATTTTTTTCCAAACTTAGTGTGATTAGAAATTTCAAATTGATAGATAGTATTCTTTAAATTTTTTTAAGAGCCTGCTCAACCTTAGAGTAATAAGTCCTATTCATCTTGTTACCTAAGAAATTTCACTATGAAGTCTGAAATTTCAAATTCTATAGCAACTTCTTCATTTTCATCTTGTTGAAGACTTTTCTCTTGGTACATAGAAATTAAAAAAAGTATAGATTTTTCTCTTCAAATATAGAAGGTTGAAAAAAACTTTATCTTTTTTTATCTTTAGGAATAAGTGTACTATACATAGTTACTCCCTAGATCCTCAAAAGTATACTTTAAAGTTTATTCTTTTATTTTGTTTCTGTGGAGTAAAAAAAGGAAAAATAAATCATCTCAATTGGTATGTTAATAAAAATTTTTCCTGTAAATTTAAATAGTTTCCTGTCTCTCTAATATAAATTTCTTGTACTTCGATCTCAGGAACTTCTTTATTTTCTATTTTTATATCTTTTCACATTCTCAAACTTCATTAAATCATCAGCAAGAGAACCTGTCTTAGAAACTTCAAAATTTTCTGTTTCTATAACTTCAACAACTTCTTTTTTTCATCTTGTTCTACTTTTTTTCTTTTTTTCATATTAAAATCTCCATCTAATATATTCTTGCAATATTTTTTCAAAAAAAGTGTATATAATCAAAAAAATAAAAAAATATCACAAAGAAATTTTTAACATATTTTTTTGTATATATTCAATAATAATATTTTTAATTTTTTTCTTTGTCATATTTTTGTGAGATTTAAAATTTTATATATAAATATGACTTTTGAAAATAAATAAAATTATTATATGTATATATATAATAATAATTTTATTTAACTTATAATCTATTGTAGAAATTTTTTTATAAATTTTTTTAAACTTTGAAATATAATAAAAATTTACATGTATATTAACAGTAATAGTTTTATAAAATTAATTTTCTTTTTAATTTCAATTTAAATATTTTTTTCTATTTTAAAAAAATATGAAGAAATAATGTTTTAAAGTTTTGTATATGGATAAAAAAATAATCTTAAATTTTTGTGCTTTTTTTCCTTTCATAAATTCTAAATTTTAATCTCATCATAAATTTTTACTTCACTACATATAACATAAATTACTAATTACATAACTAAAAAAATTTAAAAATTTTTCGAATTAAATATTAAATAAATACTTGACAAATTCATAAATAACTTGTAAAAATTCTAAACTGAATACAGTAGATTTTTTTGGAGGTGAATATATATGAAAAGAACATTTCAACCAAATCAAAGAAAAAGAAAAAGATCATGGTTTTAGAGCTAGAATGTCAACTAAAAAATGGAAGAAAAAGTTTTTAAAAAGAAGAAGAGTTAGAGGAAGAGCTAAACTATCAGCATAAAAGCCCAGTGATTAAAAACACTGGGTTTTTTTACCTAGATTTTATTTTTTTGGAGAAATGATGAATACTTTAAAAAAAGAATGGAGAGTTTCAAAATATATACAAGCTTGGAAATAAATATTTTGGTAATTACTCTCTTATTTTTAATAAAAAATAAGTTAGATTATTCAAGATTCGGGTTTTGTTGCAAGCAAAAAAATAGGAAAAAGCCTTTTTGTAGAAATAGAATCAAAAGACTATTTAGAGAGTATATAAGATTAAATATAGAAAAAAATTAAATGATAATTATGATATAATTATAGTAGCTAAGAAAAAAAGCTGGAGAAATTATAGAAACTATTAAAATATCAAGATATAGAAAAAAAGACTTAAATAGAATTTTTAAAGAAAATTCTAAAAATTATTTAGGAAGAATAATGAAAAAAATATTTATATTGTTTATAAGAGTTTTATCAAAAATTTATTTCTCCATTATTCCCAGCCAAATGCAGATATTATCCAACTTGTTCTCAATACACTTTAGAGGCAATTCAAGAATATGGAGCAATAAAAGGAACATATTTAGGAATAAAAAGAATATTAAGATGCCACCCTTTTTCATGAAGGTGGTTATGATCCAGTACCAAAAAAAGAAAAAAATAGAAGATTCGGAGGAAAAAGAGAAAGAATGAGCTATCTTTATAATTTATTAAAACAATTTTTTTAGCACTACTGCTAACTACTACAGATAAATATGTAGGGAATTTTGGAGTTTCAATAATAGTAGTAACTATCTTTAATTAAAAATTGCCTTATTACCTTTAACATTAAAGCAAGATAAGTCAATGAAAGAAATGAAAAAAATTCAACCTGAATTAGAAAAAAATTAAAAAGAAAAAAATATGCTAATGATAAGCAGATGTTAAATATAAAAAAACTATGGAACTATACAAAGAACACAAAAGTAAATCCATTGGGAGGATGTTTACCACTATTACTTCAACTTCCTATATTATTTGCTTTATTTGGAGTTTTAAGAAGTGGAATTATACCAGCAGATTCATCGTTCTTATGGTTAAAATTAACTGATCCAGATCCATTTTATGTATTACCAGTTTTAAAATGGAGCTGTATCTTTCTTCAACAAAAAAATTAATGGGATCTGCAGATAGTAATCCTCAGATGAAAAAAATATGATGTATATTTTTTTCCAATAATGATGATAATGATTTCATATAAAATGCCATCAGGGATTACAACTATATTGGTTGACATCAAGTATTTTAGCTGTTGTTCAACAATACTTTATAATGAAAAAAAGGAGCTTAGTATGGAAAAAAACAATAGAAATTAAAGCTATTGATAAAGAAAAAGCCCTTAAAAAGAGCATTAAATATTTTTAGGGGTAGAACTTACTGATAATGAAACGGTTGATATAGTAGAAAAAAAGTTGCCCCACGTAAAAAAATTCTTTGGTCTATTAGGAACTGAACCAGGATTATATGAAGTTTCAATTAAGACTAAACAAGAAGAGAAGAAAGAAGTTAAAGAACATAAAGAGCATAAAACCACATGTACATAAATATGAAAAAGAAAAACAGAGAAGCATGTAAAAAAATGAAAAGGTTGAAAAGCCTGAGAAAGCTGAAAAAGTAGAAAAAAACAGAGAAAGTCGATCATAGTGAACAAGAGAAAGAAATTTCAGAAAAAAAGTTGCTTTTTGTTGAAAAAAATGAAGCTAGACATAAAAATATAAAATCAAAAGAGTAAAAGAAAGAGTTTATGTTGTAGAATTCTTTGGTAAAGATAATGCATTAATAATAGGACAAAAAGGGTAAAACTTTAAATAGTTTTGAATATCTTTTTAAATTCAATGATAAAAAAATTGTAAAATTGAAATAGATGTTGAAAAGTTTAAAGAAAAAAAGAAATGATACTCTAAGAGTATTAGCAAAAAGAATGGCAGAAAAAAAGTTTCAAAAACAGGAAAGACTGTAAGACTTAATGCTATGCCACCAAGAGAAAGAAAAAGTTATACATGAAGTTGTTAACAAATATCCTGATTTGGACACTTTCAGTGAGGGAAGAGATCCAAAGAGATATATAGTTATAAAAAAAGAAAAAGATAGAAAAAGTGAGGTTAAGAGTATGTTATTAGATACTATTGCTGCTATTTCTACTCCTAGGGGAGAGGGTGGAATTAGTATAGTTAGAATGTCTGGTCAAGATTCTCTTAATATACTTGAAAAAGATCTTCAGAGCCAAAAAGTAAAAAGTTAGTGAATTAAAAAAACTATTCTATAAATTATGGTCATATTATTGATAATGAACATATAGTAGATGAAGTTTTAGTTAGTATTATGAAAGCACCTAACACTTATACAAGAGAAGACATTGTTGAAATAAACTGTCATGGGGGATTTCTTGTAACTGAGCAAGTCTTACAAGTTGTACTGAAGAACGGAGCAAGAATTGCTGAAATTGGTGAATTCACTAAAAGAGCTTTTTTAAACGGAAGAATAGACTTAACACAGGCCGAAGCCGTAATAGATGTTATACACGGAAAGACAGAGAAATCTCTGTCTTTATCTTTAAATCAGCTTAGAGGAGACTTAAGAGATAAGATAGCAACAATAAAAAAATCAGTTTTAGATTTAGCTGCACACATCAATGTAGTACTAGATTATCCTGAAGAAGGAATAGATGATCCTGTTCCAGAAAATTTAGTTGATAATCTAAAGAAAGCCTCAGCTGAGATAAAAGATTTGATTTCATCTTATGACAAGGGAAAAAAATTATAAAAGATGGAATAAAAAAACTGCTATTATAGGTAAGCCAAATGTAGGAAAAATCAAGTATATTAAATTCTTTTATTGAGAGAAGATAGAGCCATAGTAACTCATATTCCAGGTACAACAAGAGATATAATAGAGGAAGTTATCAATATAAATGGAATTCCACTATTACTTGTGGATACAGCTGGAATAAGGAATACAGATGATATAGTTGAAAAATATTGGAGTAGAAAAAAATCAAAAAGAACTTATCAATAGTGCTGATTTGATTCTTTTATGTAATAGATACTTCAAGAGAAATAGATGAAGAAGATTTTTAGAATTTATGACATTATCAACACTGATAAAGTTATAGGAATTTTTAAATAAAATTGATATCAAAAAGAAATAGATTTATCTAAATTTCCTAAAATTGATAAGTGGATAGAAATTTCAGCACTTTCAAAGATAGGAATTGATAACTTAGAAGATCAAATCTATAAATATATTATGAATGAAAATGTGGAAGATAGTTCACAAAAAAATTAGTTATTACTAATGTTAGACATAAGTCTGCACTTGAAAAAACAAACGAAGCACTTTTTAAATATTATTGAAACTATTGACATGGGATTACCTATGGATTTAATGGCTGTAGATATAAAAAGATGCTTTAGATTCTTTATCAGAAGTTACAGGGGAAATTTCAAGTGAAGATTTATTAGATCATATTTTTTTAGTAATTTCTGTGTAGGAAAATAAAGAATTAAAAAAAGAAATCTAATTAGGACTACTTGTCTGCCATTAGTGTTTCGAGAGCTCCACAAAGGCTCTCTCAACAATAATGGACGTCGCAGTAGTCCTTAAAAAAATATGGTTAAAAATATAATAATTCAATTATTTTTTTGCATTTAAAAATTAAAAATATAATTTAACTACTTTTTTTAATTGATAAAAAAATATGGATGAATGAATAGAAGGAAGATGAAGATAATGGATAAGGATTATGATGTTATAGTTGTAGGAGCAGGGCATGCTGGAGTGGAAGCAGCACTAGCAAGTGCAAGACTTGGAAATAAAGTAGCTCTTATAACTCTATATTTAGATACAATTTCAATGATGTCTTGTAATCCCTCAATAGGAGGACCAGGAAAGAGTAACCTTGTAACAGAAATAGATGTTCTTGGTGGAGAAATGGGAAGACATATAGATGAATTTAATCTTCAATTAAAAAGATTTAAATACAAGTAAAGGACCTGCTGCAAGAATTACAAGAGGGCAGGCTGATAAATATAAATATAGAAAAATGAGAAAAAGCTTGAAAAAAACGAAAAATATCAGTTTAATTCAAGATTGTGTGGAAGAAATTCTTGTTGAGGATATTAAAGATAGACAAAAATTTATCTTATGAAAAAGAAAGTTATAGGAGTTAAAAACAAGATTAGGCTTAATCTACAATACTAAGGCTATAGTTTTAGCAACAGGAACTTTTTTTAAAAAGGAAAAAAATAGTTATAGGAGATGTAACTTATTCAGCAGGTAGACAGGGAGAGACATCAGCTGAAAAAAATTATCTGATAGTTTAAGAGAATTAGGGATAAAAAAATAGAAAGATATCAGACAGCTACACCTCCAAGATTAGATAAGAAAAACTATTGATTTTTTTCTCAATTAGAAGAGTTAAAAAGGGGAAGAACATCCAAGATATTTCTCAATTTTTACTAAGAAAGAAAAGAATAATACTGTTCCTACTTGGCTTACATACACTTCAGAAGAAACTATTGAAGTTGTTAGAGACATGATGAAGTACTCACCAATAGTTAGTGGAATGGTAAATACTCATGGGCCTAGACACTGTCCATCGATAGACAGAAAAGTTTTAAATTTTCCAGAAAAGGCAAAACATCAAATATTCTTAGAAATGGAATCTGAAAATTCAGATGAAATTTATGTAAATGGACTTACAACAGCCATGCCAGCCTTTGTTCAAGAAAAGATTTTAAGAACTATTAAGGGACTAGAAAATGCTAAGATAATGAGACATGGATATGCAGTTGAGTATGACTATGCACCAGCAAGTCAACTTTATCCAAGTTTAGAAAATAAGAAGATTTCAGGTCTATTCTTTTCAGGACAAATAAATGGAACTTCTGGATATGAAGAAGCAGCAGCTCAAGGATTTATTGCAGGAGTGAATGCAGCTAAGAAAATAAAGGGAGAAGAGCCTGTAATTATAGATAGAAGTGAAGCATATATTGGAGTTCTTATAGATGATTTAATACATAAGAAAAACTCCTGAACCATATAGAGTATTGCCATCAAGAGCTGAATACAGACTTACTTTTAAGATATGACAATGCTTTTTATGAGACTTTTTAATAAGATTAAAGAAGTTGGAATTGTAGATAAAGATAAAATAGGATTTTTTTAGAAAATTCTATCAATAATGTGTATACGGAGATTAATAATTTAAAAAAATATTTCTGTTAGTATGAATGATGCAAATAACTTTTTAGAAAGTTTAGGAGTAGAAGAAAAAAATTTGTAAAAAGGTGTTAAAAGCCGCAGAAATTTTAAAGATAAAAGATGTGAATTATGATGATATAAAAGGCTTTTTCTAAACTTAAATGACTATGAAGATTTTGTAAAAAAATCAAATTGAAACTATGATTAAATATGAAATTTTTATAGAGAGAAAAATAAACAAATAGAAAAAAATTTAAAAAAAGTTAGAACATATGTATATAGACAAAAAAATATAAACTATGATGATATAAAAGGGAATCTCTAATATTGCTAGAGCTGGACTTAATGAAGTCAGACCTCTTTCTATTGGAGAAGCTACAAGAATTAGTGGAGTTACCTCAAATGATATAACACTTATTATTGCTCATATGAATGAAAAAAATAATTATGGAGGGATAAAATGGATGTATATTTACAAGGTTTCTTAATGGGCTTAGCCTATGTTGCACCCATAGGAGTTCAAAATTTGTTTGTTATTAACTCAGCAATTAGTCAAAAAAAGAGCAAGAGCACTGTTAATAGCTTTTAATTGTAATATTTTTTTGATATTACTTTAGCCTTTTGCTTGTTTCTTTTGGAATAGGTCTATTAATAGATAAGTTGGAATGGTTAAAATTAATAATTCTGTTAATAGGAAGCCTTATTGTTATCTATATTGGTCAAGGACTTATTAGAAGTAAAAAGTTCCTTTAAAGAAACAAATACAAATATTTCATTGGCTAAGGTAATAACAACTGCCTGTGTTGTAACTTGGTTTAACCCACAAGCAATTATAGATGGAACTATGATGTTGGGAGCATTTAGAGTTAATTTAGTTGCAAGTGATGCAACTTATTTCATTCTAGGTGTAGTTTCAGCCTCTTTTGCTTGGTTTACAGGAGTTACTCTATTTGTTTCATTCTTTAGAGATAAATTTAATGATAAAAATTTTTAAGAGTTATAAATATAGTTTGTGGAGCTATAATAATTTTCTATGGAATAAAAATTATTATTAAGTTTTTTTATAAAATGTTAAAAAGGGTAAATAAAATCTAAAAAGGACTGTTGCAAAAGTCGCAAAAAGTAAAAAAATAGTTCGTTACTGAGTAAATTTCTTAACGATAAAAAAATCAAGAATTCGCTGCAAATCAGGAAACTCGTTGCACTCAGACACTCCTGCATTTGCTCGGCTCATTCTATTTTGATTTTTTTATCTAAAAATTTCACTCAGTACCTCACTTATTTTTTTACTTTAAGTTTTAATTTTGCTACAGTCTTTTTTTATTGAAAAAAATTTAAAAAAAGTTACTATAAATTTTTTTAAAAAAATTCTTATTGTAAACTTTATTGTCTTGTCAATAAAAAAACTTTAGTGTTATAATTGTCTCAGAAAAATTTTTACTATAAAGTATTTTGGGAGGACTAATGAAAGACAGAATAAAAATTACAGAAGGAAAAAAAGATGTTGCAATTTTAGCACATTATTATGTAGATGGGGAAGTTCAAAAGATTGCTGATTATGTTGGAGATTCTTTTTATTTGGCAAAGACAGCAACAAAAATTAAAAAAATAAGACAATAATAATGGCTGGAGTATATTTTTATGGGAGAAAGCATAAAAAAATTTTTAAATCCAGAGAAAAACAGTACATATGGTAGATATCTATGCTGATTGTCCTATGGCACACATGATAACTATAAAAATAAAAAGAAATGAGAGAGAAATATGATGATTTAGCAGTGGTTTGTTATATAAATTCAACAGCTGAAATTAAAGCATATTGTGATGTATGTATAACTTCATCTAATGCAGTTAAGATTGTAAGCAAATTAAAAAGAAAAAAATATTTTTATAGTTCCTGATGGAAATTTAGCTGCATATATAGCAAAAACAAATAAAAAAACAAAAAAATATTATTCTAAATGAAGGTTATTGCTGTGTACATAATTTAGTGCATTTAGAGAATGTAATAAAATTAAAAAAGAATATCCTAATGCAAAGGTTTTAGCACATCCTGAATGTAAAGAAGAAATTTTAAATTTAGCTGATTATATAGGTAGTACAAGTGGAATAATCGAAGAGGCTTTAAAAAGATGGAGATGAATTCATAGTTGTAACTGAAAGAGGAATACAATATAAAAATATGAAAAAAAGCCCCTAATAAAAAAACTTCATTTTGCAGATACATTAATATGTAAAAAGTATGAAAAAAATACTTTAGAAAAAAATAGAAAATATTTTTATTGAATGGTGGGGATGAATTAGAAGTTGATGATGAAATAGCTAAAAAAAGCTTTTAATTCCTTTAGAAAGAATGTTAGAGTTGGCAGGCGATTAAAATGAAAAATTGAAAAATTCAGATGTAGTTATAGTTGGTTCTGGAGTTGCAGGTTTAATTTGTGCTTTGACTTTATCTAAGAAATTTAAAAATAATATTATTAACGAAGAAAAAAACTTCAAGATAGTAACTCTTATCTCGCACAGGGAGGAATATCAGTTTGTAGAGGAAAAAGAAGATAGAGAAGAATATATTGAAGATACTTTAATAGCAGGTCACTATAAAAAAATGATAAAAAGAGCAGTTGAAATATTAGTTGATGAATCTGAAGAAGCAGTAAATACTTTAATTGAAAAATGGAGTTAAATTTACAGGAGATAAAAAGGGATTATTCTATACAAGAGAGGGAGGACACAGAAAATTTAGAATTCTATATTGCGAGGACCAAACAGGTAAATATATAATGGAAAGCCTTATAGAAAAAGTTTTAGAGAGAGATAATATAAAAAAATAATTGAAGATTGTGAGTTTTTAGATATTGTTGAGAAAGAAAAATACTTGTTTGGGAATATTGGTAAAAAAAGAAGAAAAATTTGCTATAAAAATCTAAATTTACAGTTCTAGCAACAGGTGGCTTAGGTGGAATATAAAAAAATACTACGAATTTTTTTCCCATATTAAAGGAGATGGGGTCGCAGTAGCTATAAGACATAATATAGAATTAAAGGATATTTCATATATACAGATACATCCAACAACATTGTATAGCAAAAGAAAAATAAAAGGAAATTTTTTTAATATCTGAGTCAGTAAGAGGAGAAGGTGCAATACTTTTTAAATCAAAAAAATTAGAAAGATTTACAGATGAATTAAAACCACGTGATAAAGTAACAAAAGGCAATTTTAGAGGAAATGAAAAAAAGATAAGTCGGAGTATGAGTGGTTAGATTTTAGTACAATAAAAGCTAGATGTAAAAAGAAAGATTTCCTAATATTTATAGAAATTTAATGGAAAAATAATATAGATCCTCTTAAAGATAAAAGTTCCAGTAGTTCCTGCTCAACACTATACAATGGGTGGAATTAAAGTAGATATGAATTCCAAAACTTCAATGAAAAAAATTTATATGCTATTGGTGAAGTTGCTTGTACAGGTGTTCATGGGAAAAAAATAGACTAGCAAGTAATTCATTGTTAGAAAGTGTTGTATTTGGAAAAAAAGAGCTGCATATTCAATTATTGACGAAAAATAATATTTCTGTTTATAATGAAATAACAGATGATATTTTTTTGAAAAATATAGCAGATAAAAATAATATTAACTGATGAAAAAGAAAAATAAAAAAATATCATAGAAAAAAAGGATAAAAGAAGATGAATTTGAGAAAAAAATAGATAAATTTCAAATGGATGAGTCAATTAAATTAGCATTAAAGGAAGATATTACTTCTGAAGACATAAGTACAAATGCAATTTATAAAAAAATACTACATTGGCAGAAATTTCACTTTATTCAAAAAGAAGAAGGAATTTTTAGCAGGAATAGATGTATTTAAAAGAGTTTTTTTGAGTTGTTAGATGATAATGTTGAATTTATAGAATATAAGGCAGATGGAGATAAGCTTTTTAAATAAAGATTTAATATTAAAAAAATTAAAGCTGATGTAAAAAAACAATATTATCTGCTGAAAGAACGGCTTTGAACTATTTACAAAAGAATGAGTGGAATTGCAACTTATACAAGAAAAAAATGTTAGAAGCACTAGATGATAAAAAAATATAAAGTTGCTAGATACTAGAAAGACTACTCCAAATATGAGAATATTTGAAAAAAATACTCAGTTAGAGTAGGTGGAGGATATAATCATAGATACAATCTTTCAGATGCTATAATGTTAAAAAGATAATCATATTGATGCTGCTGGCTCTATAACAGAAGCAATAAAATTTGCAAGAGACTACTCTCCTTTTATTAAAAAAATTGAAATAGAAGTTGAAGATTTAAAAAGGAGTGGAGGAAGCTGTTAAAAGCTGGAGCAGATATAATTATGCTGGATAATATGGATATAGAAACAATTAAAAAAAGGCTATAAAAAAATTATAAATAAAGCAGGCTATAATAGAATGTTCTGGAAATGTAGATATAACTAATATAAATCGTTTTTAAAGGATTGGAAATTGACTATATTTCAAGTGGAGCTATAACACATTCAGCTAAAAATTTTTAGATTTAAGTTTGAAAAAAATTTGAGGTATGTAGATGATTGAAAGAGAAGAGAGAAAAGAAAAATACTTGAGATATTAAGAGATAGTGAAACTCTTGTAAGTGGTACATATCTTGCAGAGCTTTTTGATGTTTCAAGACAGGTTATAGTACAGGATATAGCAATATTAAAAGGCAAAAAAATAGATATTATCTCAACTAATAGAGGTTATAGATTACTGTCAAAAAGGAATAAAAAAAGTTATTAAGGTTAAACATGATGATGCAGAAATTAGAAATGAATTAAATGCCATTGTAGACCTTGGAGCAAGTGTTGAAGATGTTTTTGTTATCCATAAAACTTATGGAGAAATAAGGGTAAAATTGGATATAAAAATCAAGGAGAGATGTTGATTTATTAGTAGAAAAATATCAATTCTAAATTGAGTAAACCTCTAAAAAAATCTTACAGATAATTGTCACTATCACACTATAATAGCTGAAAATGAGAATATTTTTTTAAAGAAGTTGAAGATAAACTAAAAGAGCTTGGAATTTTAATGGAAGAATAAAAAAAGGGGCTGTTGCAAAATGTACTGACCCCAAAAAGTTGGACAAATTAATTTAACTTACTAATAAGGATTGACTTCTGTAAGAAGCAGGAGTTAATCCTTTTAATTTTTTTCCTTTATTCTTTTGTTGTTGTAATAATATATATAATCTTCTATTGCTTCCTTCAATTCTTCTAATGTTTTTGTACTTTTCTTCTTGTTCATAAAACATTTCTAATTTTAATAGTCCAAAAAAACATTCCATCAATCCGTTATCTAAACTATTTCCTTTTTCTTGACATACTTTGAGTTATCTTCTTCTCTTTCAATTTTTTTCTTGATATGAATAATGCTGATATTGCCATCCTTGGTCACTATGAAATATCAAATTTTTCATAATTTTCATTTTTCTTTAAATGCTAAACTTAACATATGATTTATCTGCTCCAAGTTAGCACTGTGCGAAATATCATATGAAACTATATATCTTCCATAAGCATCTAATATTGGAGATAAGTATAACTTTTCTCCTCTTAAATTAAATTCTGTTACATCTGTAAACCATTTTTTTGATTTGGAGCTGTTGCTTCAAAAATTTCTTTTTAATATGAGTTATCAGCTATCTTTCCTATGCGACCTTTGTATGAAGAATATTTTTCTTTTTTTACGGATAATACTTTTGTAAATTAAACTTTTTCATAAGTCTTTGAACTTTTTTTATGATTAATATTAAAACCTTGATTTTTTTAATTCCAATGTTACTCTGCGATAACCATACCTTCCTTTATTCGCGTAGTAAATTTCTTTTGATTTTTTTCAATGATATCTTTATTCTTCTCATCAATATCTTTTTTTATCAATATAGTAATAATATACTGATCTTGATATTCCAGCAATCTTTAATAGAGTTTTTGAAAGGATATTTAGCTCTAAGTTCGGCTATTATTTTTTTACTTTTTTTCTTCTCTTTTTAGCTTCCTTTCTTGAACTAGAGCTTTCAATTTTTTTAAATATTCATTCTCAGCCTTAAGATACAAATTTTCTTCTTCTAATTGCTTAATTTTCTCTTTTTCAGATAATGTCTTATCATTTTTTTCTTAAGTTTAGTCATAGATTTAGGTTTCCTTCCTTTTTTTCTTTTTCTACAACATTATACCCATTTTCTTTAAATTTTTGAAAGCCAATTATCTAAAAATACCAGAAGATGTCAATCCAATATCAATAGCAACAGAATTAATAGATTCATGATTAATTAAAAATTCTATTAATTGTTTGTAATTTAAAAATCTTTAGAATATACTCTATTTTTTTATCTTCTCTTAAAATATTATATCCATGTTTTTTTATTAAAGCTATTAAATATTTAATATTAGATTCCTGAACATTAAAAAGCTTTAGCTAAAGAAGGAATAGTTTCACCATTTTTTTCTTCTTTCATATATTTTAATTTTGTCTTCTCTTGTTAATTTACTCACAAAAAAACTGCACCTCCAATCTTGTGTCCAAGATTATGGGTGCAGTTCACAAAGTCATAAAAAAGTAAAAAAATAATTCGTTACTGAGTAAATTTCTTAACGATAAAAAAATCAAGAATTCGCTGCAAATCAGGAAACTCGTTGCACTCAGACACTCCTGCATTTGCTCGGCTCATTCTATTTGATTTTTTTATCTAAAAATTTCCATTCGTAACTCACTTATTTTTTTTACTTAAGATTGAACTTTTTAATTTTGCAACAGCCCCTTTATTTTTTTGTTCATATGAATGTATTAACAAATAGTAACAACAACTATATTCTTGTTTTTAGCAACTTTATTATAGAATTCTTTTAAATTATCAAAAATGTTCAGAAAGTTCTTCCATTATTTCTTCCCTTTCTTCATCATAGCTCCAAATATCTGGATAAATACCATTTTCAGCAAATTTATTCATATCAAAAATCTTTTTAAATAATCTTCAAAAATTTATTTCATTAAGTTTTTTTAGCAATTTCTATTACTCTTTCTGTTGGAATATATCTTGTAAAATCTTCAGATTCTTCATCAAAACTTTCACTACCTATAATAAATTCACTTAGTATATTATCTTCAGGAGTACCATGGATTGCAGAAAGTCCATTAAGTAAAAAAATGAAGAGCATCCCACATTTTATCTATATCACATAATTCTGTTCCATCTTTTTTTCTTCTAGTTCTTCAATAGTTTCAAAGAAGTCATCACTTTCTAATAATTTTTTTAAAAATCTTCTTTTTTTAACCTCTTGATACATAGCATACATTCCCATATAAAAACCTCCTATTATTAGTATATATTTTATTCTATTTGTTTATTATAGCAATAATTTAAAGAAAAATACAATTACAATTTATTATAATAAACATTTTGTGATATAATCTAATGATAATAAATAGTGGAAGATGGGGAAAAGATATGGGATTAATAACAAATTTTTTTAGCAATAATTATTGGTGGAATTTTAGGATTGACAATAGGAAAAAAATTTAAAGAAGATATAAAAAAATATTATTGTAGACTGTGCAGGAATTTTTTTATTATGGTAATAGGTATTAAAAAGTGCATTGGTTGCTCAAAAAGATATAATGATATTGATATATTTGATTATTGGAGCAGTGATAGGACAATTAATAAATATTGATAAAAGAATAAAAGATTTTAGTCAATATCTTGAAGATAAGTTTGTTAAAGAAAAAAATTCACTAAGTAATGAAAAAAATCTTTTTGCAAAAAGGCTTTTTCAACTGCAACAATACTTTTATTGTGTTGGAGCTATGGCAATTTTAGGTTCAATAAATAGTGGTCTTACAAATGACAATACTATTTTTGAAATATAAAGGCAATATTAGATGGAGTTATATCAATAGTTCTAACTTCTATATATGGAATAGGAGTTATTTTTTTCAGCATTTTCAGTTTTTTTCTTTATCAAGGGATATTTTATCTTTTTGCAAGTCAAATTAAAGATTACTTAAACCCACAAGCAATATCAGAATTAAATGCAGTTGGAGGAATGTTAGTTCTTGCAATAGGAATAAACATGACATTTAAAAAAAGATATAAAAAAACTGCAAATATGTTACCTGCAATCTTTTATACCTTTAATAGTTTCAATTTTTTTCTTAAGAGATATAGATAAATACTCCTAAATTATTTTTAACTAGCTTTATTGTAAAATTCTTTAAAGTCATTAAATCTATCTATGATATTTTCAATATCAAAAAAATATACTCTTCTTCTTCAGAGGAAGAGTAAAAATTTTTTTCTATTTTTTTTCAAAAACAATCTTTTTATATCTATCTTATTTAAAAAAATTAGCTATTTCTTTAACTTTTTTTCCTTACAAGTACAATAAGAATAGATATCTCCAGGATGAGAACTGACAGTGACCTCCCCTAAAAAAATGCTTCAATAAATAAAGTCTCTTTCATTTTTTTCCTTGAAAATCTTCTTCTTCTAATTCTTTTTCCACCTGAATATACATAATAAAAGTTCCTTTACTGAAAAATACTCTCAAGGTATGTTGTGGTTCTGAATCTGAAAAATCTTCCTCAAAAAAATTTTCCATCAAGAATATCAGGGATATTTTCTTCTTTTACACCATAGTAACACAAGTCCATTCCCATAGTAGAACCTCCTAGCTTTTTTTATAAATTATATCACAAATAAAAAAATTACCGAAATTTAAAAAAATCAAAAACGGTTAAGTGAATGCGGAAGATATATTTTTTTATAAAAAAATAATATATAATATAATTAATTAAAAATGAAAGAGGGGAAATAAAAAAATGTTAGAAAAAAATAATTTATTTAGTTTTTGCTACAAGTGAATTATCACAAGATGCTTTTTATCTGTTGGTGTTTAAATTGGATTAATTATCCTAATGAAGAATTATATCCAATGGCAAAGGATATTTTTTTCAAATCTACTAGAAGAAAAAAAGATTTGGAAAATGAGAAAGGTAGAAATATTAAGACAATATAAGAAAAATAGATGTCTTAGTTATTTTAAAAAAATCAAAAAAAGCTTTATATCATTGAAGATAAAAACTTATACTTCTGAACATAGTGAGCAAATTAAAAGGTACAAAGAAAACTATTCAAAAAAACGATTTTAAAGAAGAAATTAATGATGTAGAAAACAGTGTATTTTTAAAAACAGGTTTTTTTGGTTTTCTGATGACTATAAAACTACTAGTGATGAAAAATAAAGTAAATATAAAAAAATAGATAGGGAAAAGATTTTTCTAAAGATATTAAATAAATATAGAGGAAAAAAATCCAATTTTAGATGATTATTATGAATATTTTGAGGAAGTAACCAAACAAGAAGAAAAAGAGAAAAAAATTATTTTATTTCAGAAAGAAGAACTTAATCAAAAAAATATTGGGAGTTAAACATAGCATGGAGTGCTATATCACAATATGAATTTATGAGAAATATTTTTTTCCTAATGGTTATATAAGAAGTGGTAGAAGTATTGGTGGAGGAGTATATACACAATATGATATCTTAGAAAAAAAGATATTTCCAGATACAAGAGAAGAAAAATTTACCAGAAGATAAAAAGAACATATACAGTATTTTTGGCGTGTTGATTCAAAAAGATAAAAATAGGGTCTTATATTTCAATAAATTTTTATACAGAACATGGAAAAAGGAGATAAAAAAACCAAGAGCTAGAGAAGATGAGTATATAAAATTAAAAGAAAAAAATAAAAAAATTATTGATGATAATTTTATTAAACTAGAAGAGGTTGAATGTAGATTTTATGATTATTGGGAGCCAAATCTTTTTAATGGTACCTTTAAAAAAATTATTTAATATCACAAGAAAAAAATTTGATGAATTAATTAAAGCGATTAAAAATAATAGATGAAGAGTTAAGAAAATAAAAATTCATACTAAATTTAGAAATACATTATATAATAAAAAAATAAAAAAAAATAGTTATCTATACACTATCTTTCATTTACTAGGTTAATCACTTAGTAAATACTATTGTAGTGTTCTTTTATATAAAGATATACCATTTTTCTTTGAGGTGATATTATGAAAAAAAGTTTTTTTATAGTTACAGGTCTCCACTGGATTTTTTTAGGAAATACCATAGTAAAAAAACTATCAAAAAAATAAAGACTATGAAGTAAGAGCTTTAGTTTATTCTAAAAAAAGAAGAAGATATATTAAAAAGATATAGATTGCAAAATATTTCATGGAGATATAACAAATAAAGCTTCTTTTAAAAGATATCTTTACTGTTGAAGATAATAAAGATATCTATGTAATACATTGTGCTGCAATAGTTACTATAAAGTCTGATGAAGATCCAAAGGTCTATGATGTTAATGTCAATGGAACAAATAATGTTATTGATTATTGTATAGAAGTGAATGCTAAAATTATTATATGTGAGTTCAGTTCATGCTATAAAAAGAGTGAAGGAAAAAAATATTTCGAAACTAAAGAGTTTTGATAAAGATTTAGTCCATGGATATTATGCTAAAAACAAAAGCTGAAGCTGCTAAAAAATGTATTAGAAGCTGTTAAAAAAATAGAAATCTTAAAAGCTTGTGTCTTCCATCCAGCAGGGATAATAGGACCAGGAGATTCTTCTAATACTCATACCACACAGTTAGTAAAGAGAATGCTAGAAAAATAAGCTAGTATTTGTTGTTAATGGTGGATATAATTTTGTAGATGTAAGAGATGTAGCTGATGGCATAATAAATGCAGCTGATATGGGAAAAAAAATAGGTGAAACATATATTTTATCAGGAGAATATATTTCTATTAAGGATTATGCTAAATTAGTTGAAAAAGATACTTGGAAAAAAAGAAATATATATTTAGTATACCTATATGGTTTGTTAAAATGATAGCACCTGCAATGGAAAAAAATACTATGATCTAGTAAAAAAAGTTCCTTTATTTACAAGATATTCTATATATACATTACAAACAAATTCTAACTTTTCTAATGATAAAGCTCATAAAAGAATTAAACTTTAGAAATAGAAAGATAGAAGATTCAATAAAAGACACAATAATAGATATAACTGAGAAAAGAAATTTAATAAAATATTATAAAAGACTTCTTTAAAAAAAGTATTTAAGGAAGTTTTTATTTACTTAAATATAAAAAAATATGATATTTTTATATTTAAGGAGTGATAAAAAAATGTCAAATAAATATGAAAAAAATTAATAAAATTATATTATAAAAAAAGAAAAAAATATAGAAGAAGAATATATAAAAAGAATAGAAAAATCCTGCTACATTTATTACAAAATTGAAGATTAATCCTATGAAAAAAAGGAAATAAGATTTTTAGATAAGGAATATAGCTTATTTTATGTAAATTTATTAGAACACACTCTATTACAAGAAAAAAATAGTGAAAAAAATAGCAACAAAAATTAATTATATTTCAAATAGGTTACCAACAATTGCTATTAAAAGAAATAATTATGAAAAATATTGTCAAATGAGTTATATAAAACTAATAAAATTGAAGGGATAGAAACTGTTAAAAAGTGAGATACATTCGTCATTAAAAAGATGATAGAATCTCTAATAAAAAAATCAAATAAACTAGATGGGATAATAAAAAAATATAAAGGATATAATGGAAAAATAATTTTGAAGATACAGAACATATAGATAGTCTTTCTAGTTTTAGAAAAAAATATGATGAGATGTTTGAGAATTTTTGAAAAAAAGTGGTAACTATAAATTAGATGGAAAAATATTTTAGAAAAAGATATTGTAAAGGTAATCAATGGACTAGGAAATACTAATTCATATAGGTGTTAATGGAGAAAGAAGCTATAGAAAAAAATATAGAAGATTTAATTCAGTTCATGAATATAAAAGACATTCCATTTTTTTAATAAAAAGCTAGTATCAGTCATTTTTTTCTTTGAATATATACATCCATTTTATGATGGGAATGGAAGATTTGGGAGATATCTTTTTATCTCTGTATTTAGCTAGAAAAATTAGATAATTTAACAGCTTTTTTTCTGTGTCTTATTCAATATCAAGAAATTTAGATGATTACTATAAATCTTTTTGTTGAAGTAGAAGATGTAACTAACTATGGTGAAATAACATTTTTTTTGTTGAGAATATTTTAAAAACTATAAAAAAATGGGCAAGAAATGATAATAGAATTATTGAAATGACAGTGTGATGAAATTTAATCATTCAATTGAAATTTTAGATGAGTTAACAAAAGGACTTATCAGAAAAAAAGAAAAATATAATCTTACAAATATATTTACAAAATTATTTATTTCAATGATTTTTGAAGAACTTACTAATGTAGAATTAACTTCTATCATAGGAGATTTAACTCAGCAAACTATAAACAAATACACTCAAGAACTGGACAAGAAAAGGATATTTGAGTAAAAAAATAAAACAAAGACCACTAACTTATTCTTTATCTGAAAAAAATAACTGAGAAAAATATAAAAATAAAAAGGATTGCTACAGTTTAGTTCGCTTGTACTCAATCCTTTTTAAAAAATTAATTATCTAATTTTTGGAAAACTATATTTAAAATTATATTTTTGTGCTAGTTCTGCTTATCTTTTACTTTCATTGAAATTATTTGATAAAATAAAAAAATCTAGAACCTTTTAATAATTTTTCTACCTTCTTCACTTTGTCCCTAAATACATCAATAGTTCTAATAAAAAGCATCATTATTATCAGAAACAAAATATTTGTACCTAGGATATTTGTTTTCCATCATAGCTATTGCAGTAATAACATCTTCATCTATTTTACCCTTAGAAAGATTTTGCCATAGAAGTTAATTTATCTAAAAACTACCTCACGAGAAGCCGATTGAAATCTATCATATGCACTAGTCTTTCTCCAGCTTCATAATCTTTTCTTTCTTGTGCAGTCATAAGTTCCAAAAGCACCTTTTGCCATTAATTTTTGTACATCATCAGGGTTAGTAGTGTGTTGAGTCAAAAAAGCCGTTAATCCAGTACATGAAATACAAAAGCAAACTTAAAAAAGATTAAAAAAATAATTTTTTTCATAAAATACCTCCTATAAACTTATGTATAATAAAAAAATTTTAGTTATATCTTTATACTTTAATTATATCATATTTAAAAAAAGATAATAGGAAAAATCTTTTTAAATAAAAAAACTTGATTAATTTAGTAAAAAAATTTGAAATTTTAGATTTTTTTGGGAGTATAATATTAACATCACTTGAAAAAAATTTTTACAATAAGAGAGGTGTTAACTATGGTAAACAAGGGAATTGTTACTAAAAATTCAAGGTGATACTGTTGCTATTAAATTATATAAAAAGTTCTTCTTGCTCGCATTGTAGTTGTTGTAGTGAAAGCAACAAAATGGGAAGTGATTTTGAATTTAAAAATAAATCAAAAAAAGTTGAATTAGGTGATTTAGTAACCTTAGAAATATCTGAAAAAGATGTTGTAAAAGCTGCTATGATAGCATATGTTTTTTTCCACCTATTATGATGATTTTTAGGTTATATAGTAGCAGATCGTTTAGGATTTTTCAGAAATGCAATCTATAGCTGGGAGTTTCATAGGATTAGTTATAGGATTTATATTTTTTTGGCTATCTATGATAGATTTTTTTTGCTAAAAAGACAATTGATGAAGAAATAAAAATTGTTTCTGTTGAAAAAGTATGATCCAAAATGCTTGTGAAAAATTTAGCAGAAAGATGTGAAGACTTTTTTTAAAAAAATATAAAAAAAGGGCTGTTGCAAATAATAAAAAGTAAAAAAATACTTCGTTACTGAGTAAATTTCTTAACGATAAAAAAATCAAGAATCTGCATCATAGAAGCTCTAAAACAATAAATTGCTAAGTGCTTCTAAGAAATCAGGAAACTCACTTCGTTCAGACACTCCTGAATTTGCTCGGCTCATTCTATTTGATTTTTTTATCTAAAAATTTCCATTCGTAACTCACTTATTTTTTTACTTTAGAATTGAAAATTTTATTTGTAACAGTCTCTTATTTTTTTATTCATTAAGAGATATAATGATATAATGGAAAGAAATATTTTTAGGAGGGAAAATGAAAAAATTAGTTTAGACTATTCAAAAAAATTTCTAAGTTTGTAAGTGAAAATGAATTAAATGAACTTAAGAATAAAGTTGAATTAGTAAGTGAAAAAAATTACATAATAAAAACAGGAGCTGGAAATGATTTTCTAGGTTGGTTAGACTTACCTGTTAATTACGATAAGGAAGAATTTGCTAGAATAAAAAAAGGCTAGTGAAAAAAATAAAAATCAGATTCTGAAGTTTTAGTAGTTATTGGGATAGGGGATCATACTTAGGAGCTAGAGCAGTTATAGAATGCTTAAGTCATAGCTTTTTTTAATTCTTTATCTAAAGAAAAAAAGAAATGCTCCTGAAATCTATTTTGCAGGACAAAATATATCAGGGACTTATTTAAAAGATTTAATCGAAATTATTGGAGATAGAGATTTTTTTCAGTAAATGTAATTTCAAAAATCTGGAACAACAACAGAGCCAGCTATAGCTTTCAGAGTTTTTTTAAAGAACTTTTAGAAAAATAAATATGGTGAGGCAGCAAAAGAAAGAATTTATGTAACAACTGATAAAAAAATAAAGGTGCTCTAAAAAAACTTGCTGATGAAAAAAGGATATGAAGAGTTTGTAATTCCTGATGATGTTGGAGGAAGATTCTCTGTTCTAACAGCTGTTGGTTTACTTCCTATAGCTGTTGCTGGAATAAGTATAGATGATCTAATGGCTGGAGCACAAACAGCAAGAGAAGATTATTCAAAAGATTTTTACTTCAAATGACTGTTATAAATATGCTGCTATAAGAAATATATTATATAAAAAGGACTATAATATTGAAATTTTAGCTAATTATGAGCCTAAACTTCATTATATTTCTGAATGGTGGAAACAATTATATGGAGAATCTGAAGGAAAAGGATAAAAAAAGGAATTTTCCCAGCTTCTGTTGACTTAACAACAGATCTTCACTCTATGGGACAATATATCCAAGATGGTAGAAGAAACTTTAATGGAAACTATATTAAATGTTGAAAATCCACTTAAAGATATAAGTATTAAAAAAAGGAAGCTGAAGACTTAGATGGGCTTAACTATTTAGAAGGAAAAAGGACTATCTTTTTGTAAATAATAAAAGCTTTTTGAAGGAACTTTACTTGCTCATATAGATGGTGGAGTACCAAACTTAATTATAAATATACCAGAACTTAATGCTTTTAATATAGGATATTTAATTTATTTCTTTGAAAAAAAGCTTGTGCTATAAGTGGTTATTTATTAGAAGTAAATCCTTTTGACCAACCTGGTGTTGAATCATACAAGAAAAAAATATGTTTTGCTCTTTTTAGGTAAAAAGGATATGAAGAACTTTCTAAAGAGCTAAATGAAAGATTAAAAAAATAAACATTTAAATTTATATTAAAAACAATAAAAGCTATTGCAAAAATTAATCGCAATAGCTTTTTCTATTTATTTCCCAGTGTATATAGATTTCCCTTATTCTTGAGCGGTTTGAGCAGCTTGAGCTCTTGCTTGTTCTTCAGCAAGTTTTAATGCTTCAGCTCTTTCCTTATCTTCTTTTTTTCTATTCTTTTTCTAGCTCTTTCTAAAGGCCTCAAAAAGCTTCTTTTTCTTCTTTTGGTGTTAAACCAGATGCAGTAGTAACAACTTCTGTAACAGTATTTCCATTTTCTTGTACTATAGTTTCTTGAACTTGTTGTACTTGTTTTTGTTGTTCTTCTGCTTCAGCCTGAGCCTTTGCTTGAGCTTCTTCAATTCTTTTAGCTTCTTCTTGAGCTTGTTTTTCAGCAAGTTTTAGAGCTTCTTCTCTTTCCTTGTCTTCTTTCTCAATTCTTTTTCTAGCTCTTTCTAAGGCCTTGAAAGCTTCTTTTTCTTCTTCAGGGCTTAGTTTCACTATACTAGTTTCAGCTACATTTTGAGCTGCTTTCTTGATTTCCTGCATCTCTTATTTTTAGCATAAGCTAATGATGATAAAATTAAGGAGAATAGGAATAATCCAAATAATTTCTTTTTCATTTTAACCTCCTAAGTTAAATTTTATTATGTAATAGTTTTTGTATGATTGTTTTGTCCCCCGACTATTACCCCTCTTAACTTAGTTTGAACCTCTCCATTTTGTCGTGAAGTCTCCTAGTTCAATCTAATAATGAATATTTATTTTACAGTATACCCCATAAAACTCTAATTGTCAACTAAAAAAATGACACCAACCTCCCATTTTACTGCAAACAAAAAAACCACAAGAAATGAGGGAGAGACTTGTGGTTTTTTTCTATCTACATATTCATTTTATTAGGGAGGGGTTTATCTATGTCCCTTATATGCTCTAAGTATATAGGAGAAAAAATGAATCTAAAATGAATTATAAAAAAATTATTTATTCTATTTCAACTTTCAATTTTATGTACATATCAGAGTTTTCTTTTTTCTTTGTAGTGTTTTTTTAAAGAAAAAAACTAATTATAGGGATATCACCTAATATAGGAATTTTACTTTCAATATTTTGTTGTATTGATTTTTTTAAAGCCTCCTATTAAAATAGTATCTCCATTTTTTTAACTCTAACTTTTAGTTGTTAGAGCTCTTCCAACTTTAGATCCCTCCTTCAGAGTTATATGTACCAGAGTTTATATCCTTTATATTTAAAAACATTTCTTTTAAATTTGAAATCACTTAACTCTAGACTAATTTCTAAAAACAATATAGTCATCATCTTTTAATGAAAAGGTTTAACTTTCATAATCAAACCTGCTTCTTTAAATACAGGTTCAGTATGTTTATCATTTTTTTATTTTCTTTAGTTGTCTTTACTCCAACAATTACCTCTTCTGTTACCTTAAATTCACCCTCTTCACCACTTGCTATCATAAGAGTAGGGAACAGAACTTACAACCAAGTCATTAGTTGATTCAAGTAAATTTCAATCCCTAAACTCAAAACATCACTTTTATCGTGGAATTGCCTTACTATGTTAAGAGTAGAACCTATACCATTGAGTCCTGTATTTCCTAAAAATTATTGCTGTTAGAGCTATTCCTTTCTTCACTTGCAACATTTCTGTCTGTATACCCAGTCAAAACCTAGTTCTTCAAAAAAAGATTGTTAGATATATCTAAAAATTTGAGAACTTATCTTAACTTGTTTAGGATTTTTTTGTCAATATCTTCTATTATAGAGATAGCATTTTTCAAGAATATCTCTTTCGGCACTTACAACTAATTTATTAACCTTTACTTAAGCTACTTACCTTTATATTTTCTCCAAAAAGTTTCACGAAGAACCTTTAAAACTTCATCAGGTGAGACATTGAAAAAGAGAAAAAGTTTTTAGTATAATAAAATTTTCCATCAACTTCATAGAAATTTAAATCTTCAAGATTAGCTTCATTTTTGTCTATTTGTATAATTATCAGCTTTTTTTCTTTTTAAATCTACATTTAAAAATAGAAATAGACTTTGAACTATCTATAATTTCACCTTTTTTTCTTCATAACCTTTTTGGAAATCTTACAAACATAGACATCTTTATCCAAATTATCTATAATAAAAATTTCCACTTTTATCGCTGTAAACAAATTTATTCAAATCTTTTTAATTCAATTCTAGCTCCTTCTAAAGACATATTATTAGAGGTAACTCTACCAATAATTTTAGCTTTTTTTAGAATTTTTTTCACTAGCTAACATGAAGATTGTAGTATTATTTTTCTTTTTTTCATAGTTAAACCATAAGTTTCAGCTAGAAATTCTAAAAACAGAGTCCAAATCTTCACCCTTATTAAAATATGTATCAATCACAATGTCCTTAGCTTCCTTAGAACAAATTAAATTTCTACCACATTCTTTTAGATAAAACTGCTAGAACTTCGTGGAGTGGCATATCAATAATATCGACATCACGATTTAATCCAATTGAAAAAAAGAAAGCTATTTAAAATTAAAAAAATAATATTAGAGTAAATTTTTTTCATCTGTCCTCACCTTTTGTCTTTTTGTCTTAGTCTTTTTTTCTTCTTATTATTTTCTTTTTTTGCTGAAACTCTATAATAGGTTTTGTCACCTATTCTCATATACGAATATGAATTTTCTTCATCTTCTTTTTTTCTTTAGGATTTAAATTAAGAGATTGAAAAAAATATTTTTTTATCTCCCATATTTGTATCAGTTTCTACTTCTTCTTTTTTTATCTAAAAACTGTGGCAACAAGATTAGATTTTTACTTCTAATAAACTTTTTATCTACAGTTATTTTTTTAAATATGAAGAAGAAAAAAATTAATATCATAATCTTCATTTTCTATATCTGAGAAAAAAATTTTTAATATCTTTTTTTCTTTACCTTTGAAAGTCATAGTTAAATTTAACTTATCTTCTTCTCTTCTGCTTCTTCCAAAAATTTTTGAAAGTTAATATTATTTTTTTAGTAATTTTATCTTCTATATATCTGAAAAAGTGAAGGTATATTATCAAAAAGATTTCTTAGTTTCATCTTCTTCATTTTTTTACTATCTTTTTCTGTTCTTTCTCAAAATCTTCTTTTTTTCAAGGCTAATGCTTTTTAAAACTGTATTTTTTTCTCATAGTTAAGTCTTCCTATTTTTTTATATCTTCCTGTTCGATTAATTCTTTTTATTTCAAAAAAGTTTTTAAAATATTTTTTTAAAAAAATAAGGAAGTAAAAAAACTATAAGATAACAAACAAGTAAAAATTATTATCTTTAGATTTTTTTATTTTTTTAAGTCTTTAAACATATACTCACCTCGGAACAGCTCTATACTTGACTTCAATTTTAAATTCTATCTCATTGGCTTTTTTTAAAAATATAGTCATAGTTAGATAGTATAAAAATTTTTTTAGAGTTTGTTATATTTTCTAGAAATTTTGTTATTCTTTCAACTTTGTCAGTCTTACCCTCTATATTGAAAAATTTTATTTTCATCATATTCTATACTAGATATTTTCAAGTATTCAGGACAAAGATAAGTCAATTCTTCTAAAAAAAGAAGATATCTTTATATCCATATCTTCCTTTTTACAAGAAACTCTTGTAAGTTTTTACTTTCAACTTCAATCTCTTCCATTTCATTTCTAGCATTCTTAATTTCTTCTTCAAGTTTGGTACTTTCAAAGCTCTAAGGCCTCTAATTTCTTTTTCAGAACTATTGAGATTATAGTGAATTATTATTGTCAATATGATTGTTATTATAGAAAGTCCTAACAAAATATACAAATACTTACTTTCTATGTAGTAAAGAGAATATTTGTTTCTCAAGTCTTCAGGAAGAAAATTAGGATACTTTAGAAAAAAATCTAAATTTTCAACTGAATAAAAAAAGAATAAGTTTTGTTCTCTAGCTCCAAATCTTCAAAAATTTATTTTTATCTCCAGTGAAAATTATATGTATATCCTCAGTAATATTAGCTAGAAAAGTATTTATTATTGAAAAATTTATCTTCAATTTCCAAAATCCTCATTGTCAAGTGAAGACTTGCTTAGTTTGAAAGTTTGTATATCTAAAAATATTATTGTTCATATACTCTGTTATAACTAGCATAGTTTCACTTATATCGAAGTTAAAAATAATGATTTAAGTCTTTTTTTCTCTGGATATAAAAAGAAGGAATAATAGAAATGAAAACCATAGTCCTTCATATCATCAATAATACAATCATTTAAATAATTGATATCCATTAAATAAACGACTATATTTTTCTCTTTTTATCTTTTTTTCAGAATTTCATATCTCAATACAAAAATCATCAGAATTATATCTTGGAAAAAAACTATTTCCAATCTATCTTCTAATTTTTTTCTTTTCTGTCCTCTTCATTTAAGACATTCTCTATTTGAACTTTTAAAAAAATATAAAAAAACTTATTCTCTAAAAAGAAGAATAGTATTTTTTTTCCACCATTTATATAATTATCAATATGACTTAAAGCTAAAGTTTTTTTAGACATCTTCTTTTATCCACATCCTTGTCAAGACACCGTTGTAAAGACTTTCTAAATCTCTTGAACTACCTACTTCATATTTTTACTGTTGCAAATATCAAATAATTTTTTTGTCTTTAATTATTATCTTCTTTTTTTAAAAATGTATATTAACAAAATTAAAAGCATTTATCTTTTATTTCATCATTTAATAAAGTATAGCCTCCAAAAGAAATTCTTTTTATTAGGATCAGCTATCAGAAAAAAATTTTTTTCTCCTGCTTCATTGAGAACTATATAGTCAACTGCATTTTTTTAATGTTGCCATCATTTATATTTTTTTTCTATATATCTTAGCTCTACTTTCATTATTTCATTTAAAAAAAGTCTAAATTTTGAAAAATTCTCTTGAGTTTCATAATCTACCTTATATAGCTTAAAAACTATTATTTAAAAAGAATTTGTACAAAGAGAGTTAAACTAATAAATAGAAAAAGAAATTATGATAACTTCTAAAAAAATATAGGCTTTATTTTTTTGATCGTAGTACAATATTTCCTCATATTCTTTTTTTCCTTATCTTTTAGATAGAACTTTAAAATATTATTATTAAAAGTCAATTTACCAGAACAATTTTTCCAAAATTACTGTGCCATTAAAGAGGTTTACTACATCTCCTTCATCAAAAATAGCTAATACTCACTTTATCCTCATAAAAACAAGAAACATCTATAGTATTTGCTTGTAGTTTTTCTCAATCTCATTATAGGCTTGAATTTTTTTAAAACTAAAAAGATTTCCTTCTTTTTTTCACTTTCTTTTTAAAAAAAGAGATTTCCTAAACTATTTATATTTTTGATTTTTTTAGAAAGATTACTAATTCTTATTTCTACTCCCTCATTCCACTTTTATATGACTAACAAGTAAATCCCTAAAACTTGCTATTTCTTTTATCTCTTTTATATGTCTTGTTCATAACTAAAAAAACTTTTTATTCATAGAATAGAAAGTGATAAGACAGATAGAACCTACTATTAAAGTGAGGCTTATAGCTATTATAATTTCAACAAGAGAAAAGGCTTTATTTTTTTGTTCATATACATTTAATCCTTAAATTTTATAATTTTTATTTTTTTATAGATTTTTGATGCTCCTCTGTATTCTAAACTTATTAAACTTACTATTTTCTTTTCTATCAGAAAAAAATCTACTTCCATATCTTCAATATCTATTGTTAAATTAAATTCATCATTTTGTATATTTCTAGCATAAGTCTGGAAGTCACTGAAGGAACTTAGAAAAATCAGAGTAATTATTAAATTCTAAGTGATTATTTGAGATAGATTTAGATTTTATATAGTTACCTAAAGAATTAAAAAAATGTAACTCTTTTTCCTTAGCTCTTATTTTTTTGAATAAGTTTTTAACTGCTGACTATTCAATTTTATACTAGGTATCAAAACTAAAAAAATAAGATAAATACTGACACAATAACTTCCATTAAAGAAAAAGGCTCTAGATTTCTTCATAATATACCTTCTATATAGTTGTAGATAATAAAAAAAGGCTATACATATATAGGGAGCAAATGCTATCTCTACACCTCTAATCTTTAAGACTCTGTTTTTTTACAAAAAAATATACGCAAAGATAAAAAAAGTAATATAAAGGGTGGCAATTGAAAAATACTAAAAGGTAAAAAAATATAAATTTGTAAAAAAATATTAATTTCACTGTGATATAAAAAGTCCACCTAGGGCTATTATTAATTTTATATCACCAAAGCCAAAGACTTCTCTCTTCAAAAATATCTGAGACATAGCCATAAAAAGATTAGTATAGGTAAGACATAGCAAGCTGCACCTATAAAGAAATTTTCTATCTCACTTATCCCCTAATAAAAAAACTGAAAGTATTAAGATAGAAAAAAATTTAAAAACATTGGGAATATATTTTTTTATTAATATCTATATACATAATAAAAAAATCAATGCTATATATAGAAAAAAATTATCAATATTTTGTCCATTCTTTTCCTTTGCTATCAAAATTTTTTTAGTAGGATTTACAGGAACTAACCACATATAATAACCATCACTATTAGCAGTATTATCAGGATCTTTTAAAAAGTAAATCTTTACTTCTCCTCCATACTTTAATTCTCCATTTTCAGTATCTCTTGAAGCTCCTATAGTTATTCTATTATTTTTTTATAATTTCTTTAGCATTCTTATCTAAATATATTTCTAATTTTTCTAAAAGCTTTTTTTAATTTCTGTATCATCGTCATATTTAGAACTATCTTCAATAAGAGGCTTTATCATTATCTATTTGATAAGTTTGAGCTGCTAAACGAAAGGAGTTAAGACTTGCTACAGCTCTAGTATCTTTAGATGTTGCTATATAAGATCTCAATTTTAAGCCAACAATACCTGATAATATTCCTATTATAGCTACTGCTACAATGACTTCAATCAAAGAAAAAAAGCACGATTTTTTTCATATAAACCTCCTATTAAACCATTACTTAAAAAAAGTATAAATGACAACTGCGAATAATTAGAAAAAAATTTTTAAATAACTACAGTGAATGACGAATTTTATCGTGAAATGCTATGTTAGTGAGCGTTAAAAAAAGCAAGTGTCTGAGTTGATTTATCAACGAGTTTTGCTTTTTAGCGAACGATTAGCATTTTAGATTAAAAAAATTCAGTCTCAGCAGGAGTTGTTTAAAAATTTTTTTATATAAATATATCACCTATTGATAGTATTGGCAGATATATTGCTAAAACTACGAAGCCAACTATAAGTCCTAAAAATTAAGATTACTAAAGGTTCTAGTATGGCTAGTAATTTTTTTAACTTATAATCAAAGTCTTCTTTTTAAAAATTTTAGAAATTTGTAAAAAAATTTTCTGAGAGATAGCCACTTTCTTCTCCTACACTTATCAAAAATAGAAAAATCTATCGTTGTAAAGATTTAGTTTTTTTAAAAGAAGTAGTTATGTTATTTCCTGCTAATATAGCTTTCTTAACCTCAAATAATCTATCTTTAAGATAGTAGTTATTATTGTTCATATACATTATTTCTAAACTTTCTACCATTCCTATTCCAGCATTCAAAAAGTATTGAAAATGAATGATAGAGGTTTGAAGCCAGTAATAGTTTCTTTAACTCTCCAAATAAAAAAATATGTTTAAAAAGAAATTTATCTCTTCTTATTCTTTTTATATTTATTTTTTTGTTTATATACATATTAAAAAAATAAATATTATTGTTAATATACATATTATAAAAAAAGTAAAATATAATGAAAAATTCCTTGAAAAACCTAATAAAAATTCTTGTTACTAAAGGTAGTTCAATTTGATTTTTCCTCAAAAAAATTGTAATAAAAGTTTGGTAAGATAAAGATGAGTAAGAAACTCACTATTAAAAAAAGTTAAACAGATAACTACTATGGGATAAATTAAAATTCCTCCTAATTTTTTTTCCTTTTGACTCAAATCAAAAATCTAAAAGATTTTGAAATATCTTCTAAGCTTTCTACTATATTTCCACTGAGTTCTCCAATTTTTAAAAATATATAAATAGGTACTTCCAAAAAGTGTTTTCAAAAAGGCTTAAAACTATCATAAATATTTTTTTACCCATAGTTAAATTTTTTTATGAATTTTTCTTTAGGATATCTTTAAATTTTTTTATTCTTCTCTTCTTTTAATATAATTTCTATAGCTTTTTGTAAAAAGTTAGACCACTTTTTTTATAAGTAGAGCTAGTTCATTAGTGAAAAAAATAAAAATTTTTTTTCTTTTTGATTTCTCATAATTGCCTCATTATTTCCTGAACCTCCCACGACTGACACCCTACGAGTGCTAGAGTCGCAGGGTTCTTGGGTAGTAGTTGCTTCTGTTAGCCAACTAAATTTACCAAGCTATCCCCATAGTTCCTACGGTTCATATATTGTATATTTAAGCACTTATACCTAATATCTTTAGTCCTTCTTTTAATATGTTTTTTTGGCTGCATTTATATCTCTATTATGTACAGCTCCACATACTGGACAAGTCCATTCTCTCACACTTAAATCTTTTACTTCTTCATTTCTATATCCACAACAATTACATATTTGACTACTTGCAAAAAAATTTATCTACTCTTACTATTGTTTTTTTCCATGCCATTTCGCTTTATAACTTAGTATTCTATTAAATTCACTCCATGATACATCTACAATATTTCTTGCTAATTTATGATTTTTTTACCATATTTTTTTACTTGTAAGTCTTCAATACAGATAATATCATATTCTTTTTATTAGCATTGTTGATAATTTTTTTGCAAAAAAATCTTCTCTTTGATTTGATATTTTCTCAAATAATCTCGCTACTTTTTATTCTAGCTTTATTCCTATTTGAACTACCCTTTGGTTTTTCGTGATAGTCTTCTTTGTAATATTGCTAGTTTATTCAAAGATTTTTTTGTAAATATTTTTGGATTTTCTATTGAGATTTCATCACTGGTAATCGCAAAGTCCTTTATACCTAAATCTATTCCAACATTCTTATTTGTACTTTCTAATTTTTTTCTACTTCCACATCTGTACAACATAAAGATATATAATATTTTCCACTAGGCGCTTGGGTTATTGTTGCATTTATTATTCTTCCTTGTGGTTTTATTTTATCTCTTATTTTTAGTCTTCCTAACTTAGGTACTTTTTATCCATTTATCTAAAAAAACTCTATATTATTATTTGTATAATTGGTCTCTGTATGATTTTCTATTATCTTTCTTAGATTTAAACTTAGGATAGCCACTTCCACTAAAGAAGTTTTTTTATATGCTTTATCTAAATCTTTTAAAGAATTTTGTAAAGAAAAATTTATCTACATCTTTTAACCATTCTTTATCTTGTTTTAAAACTGTTAATTCTTTACTACACTCACTATATGAAATAGATTTTTTTCTCTTTGTTATATAGCTCTTGTTTTTAAACCTAAAAAAATGATTATAGACATATCTTACACAACCAAAAAGTACAATTTAATATCGTTATTTGAGTTTTAGTTGGATAAAAATCTAAACTTATATGCTTTTTTTCCATCTGATTTCACCTCCATTTACCTATATATAGTATACTATTTTTTTTATACTATAAGTAAATGAAAAAAAGTAAAAAAATTTTCTAAATATATGAACCTAAAACTGACTCAGTCGTTTTAGAGGTTGTCGTTCACATAAGTACGCTACCACTTATGCAGTTCTCTTATGAACTTCTTAATATTTCTATTAAGCACAGACTATATCTTATCCCACAGCTCTATCTGTTTGGGTCTACCCACTTCCACTAGCTTTAGTGTACTTCCCTCAGGAGGAATAGTCGTTGAACCTTACCTTTCGGTCTTGGCTGCTGATTGCCCATTTTTAGCCTTTTCCAAATCTTTGATTTGGGGCATTACTGGCTTAACACTTAGGATTTAACCTTATGTCATCTAGTATATTTTTTCTGCTTTCGCAACTTTCACATTTGTACCATATTATTTAGGTACTATGTTGTAGTTATACTAGCTTTAGGGGTTTCCAGCAATTCGAGTAGTATTGGATAGCTTTTTAAAGTTGCTACCTCTACATACATATTTCTATATATGCTGACTATACTTAATGGTCTAACTCATGACTGACACCCTACGAGTGCTAGAGTCACAAGTGTGCGACCATATTTTTTTAATCAAGTGAAGTTAATCCTTCCCTTAGCCTTATCCATCGCATTTTCAAGTAGAGTTTTAAAAATTTTGTTTTTATTTCCTTTTTTTCTGTGCTAACATATTTTTTTAAACTTTCATCAAAAATAAATTATTTCAAAAAACAGGTATTCTTCCTATATAACCTGTATTCATACATTTTTCACAAGCTCCAGAAGTGTAAAACTTTATATCCTTATAGTTTTTCTTCAGCTAGGTTTAAACTTTTTAATTTTTCTTTATAGTTTTCATCTTCTTTTTTACAATGAGGACAAAGTTTTCTAACTAATCTCTGAGAAACTATCATCTGTAGAACCAGACTTAAAAAGATAGTTATCAATGCCCAGATTGACTAGTCTGTTTATACAACCTAAGCTATCATTTGAATGTAGAGTTGAAAAAAACTAAATGTCCTGTCAATGAAGCCTTAACAGCTATTTCAGCTGTTTCCTTATCTCTAATTTCTCCTATCATCAAAATATCAGGATCTTGCCTTAATAAAGACCTTAAAATTGTAGCAAAATTTAAACCTAATTCATTCTTACACTGAACTTGATTAATTCCTTCAATTTGATATTCAATAGGGTCTTCTACAGTTGAAATATTAACTTCTTCTTTATTTTTTTATATTTCAATATACTGTATAGAGTACTAGATTTTCCTGAACCTGTAGGTCCATTTACTATGATAATACCATTGTTCTGATTGATAGCCTTATAGAAAAACTTTTTTTATTTTCTTCTGATAAATACAAATCTTCTAAAGGTAAAGTTATAGTTAAACTTATCTAAAAATTCTAATTACAATTTTTTTCACCATTCATAGTAGGCATGATAGAAGTTCTAAAAATCTATTTCTCTACCTTTATATCTCAATGAAAAATCTACCATCTTGAGGTTTTCTTTTCTCAACTATATCCAAAGAAGATAAAATTTTTTTATCTTTGAGCTTATAGCTGCAAGAAAACTTTTTATCTATTCTAGCGACTTCTTTTAAAAATACCATTTATTCTATATCTAATCCTAACTATATTATTTAAGGCTTCTATATGGATATCACTTGCTAAAAAAATTTTTATAGCCTCTAATAATATGTAGAAAAATACCTTTATTAGAACTTAGATTTTCTCTGATATATAGCTCTTCTATATCCTCAATAAGTGAAATTTTATTATTATCCATACTACTATTAATTGACTTTTTTTAAAAATAATTCTCTATTTTTTTCCATTTTTCTTTCCTTTTTGAAAAATTAATTATCTTCGTCATACACTTCAAAAACTATTCAAATTATTCTCATCTGAAAATTTAATAAAATAGCTTCTATTAGCATTTTTTTGCCTATAATATCAATTCTAACTACATTTTTTTTACTTTGTTTAGAAAAGATATTTAAGCATATGAACAAAAAAATAAAAAAAGCATAGAAATAATCTCTTAATCATTCTTTTCTCCAGTCCTTGTAAAAAGCTTTCTATCTTCATTAGTACTTTTTATGATAGTCAGCAATATTGTTGTAGTTTATTTCGTTATTATTTTTTTCTTACGATAACTATTGATTTTTTTAAAAAAATTTACTTCTATCGAAGCCATAAAAAAATGAAAGTTTGTATCTTACTTTTTTTCTCTTTGTTAAAAAAATATATTGAAAATGACTTGGAAATATTGCCATTTTTTTAGTAAAAAGAGAATTTAAAAATTTTTTTAAATTAGATGTATACGTATGATAATAAATTAAATTTTTTTGGAAGCTCTATATCTTGTGATTGAAGTGTTTTATCTGATATTACAATTTTTTTGCAGAAAGGTCTAATTCTAATTCTTGCTTTCTTTTCTGTTTCAAAGAAGTTGTTGATACCAAATAAAATGCTTCTGTAATTTTTTTGTTTTGGCTTCATTTATATCCCTTAACTCTTTAAATTCCTTTGTACTTTAGAAACGCAATATTCAATAAAATTGAAAAAAATTAAAATAGATAGTATTATCTCAAAAAGTTGAGAATGCTTTTATTTTTTTCTATATAAATCACCCTCTTTTTTTAAGATAATTATACATCTAACTGATATATAATGTCAAATAAAAAAACATATAATTTTATTATAGTTTTTAATGTTTTAAATAAAAATGTAAATTTGAAATAGAATTTTAATATTTTTTTATAGAAGTATATAAGGTTTTTTTGAGTGAATGAAAAATTATATTAAAAAGCTATTTATGATATAGAAAAATGGAGGTGAAGCTTATGGAAATGTCAAAGTTGTTGGTTAAGGATCTTATGAATGGAAAGTTTGAATTAATTTCTGATTACATATACCAGATAGAAAAATTATGTTATAAGAGTACCTAAATCTTTTGTAACAGATTATGCTTCCATACCTAGGATATTTAGAGCTATTGTTCTTCCCTATGGAAAAACATAGTGGGGCAAGTGTTGTGCATGACTATCTTTATTCAAAGGGCTGTGAGCTGAATATTGAAAGAAAAAAAGGCAGATAAAAATATTCTTTGGAAATATTAAAAGAAGAAGGAGTTAATCCTATTTTTAGCTAGACTGATGTATATTGCAGTTAGATGTTTTTGGAAAAAAACTAGATATAAAATAAAAAAATAGCACCTACTGGCATAGGTGCTATTTTAGTCATTATTTAATGTTTATTTATTCCAATTAATTAATTGTATCATAGATTTTTTTGAAATTACAATGATATAATTATAAATGTCATTATTTTTCCTCTGAAATCTCTTTTTAAAGGAGGTGAAAGAGTGAGAAAAATGTTTTATTTATTCTTATGATAATAATATTTATATTATTATCTAAAAAAATACTTACTAATTATATTTAGTAAATCTTTTTATGTGGGAGATACTCTGGCAGGTATCTCCTGCTTTTTTTATATAAAAAAATTTAGTGGAAATATATTGTAATAATTGATATAATCTATTTCTGTATGGATTAGGAGAGAATATGGAAAAAGAAATTTAGAGGAGAAATCCCATTTTGGCTAAAAAAATAAAAAAAGAATAGCATAGTCTATGTCTGTTCATCTAATAGAAATATAGATGATTATTTTTTTGTGCTAAAAAGATTTCTATAAAGGAAGAATTCTCAGAATAAAAAAAGAAAAATGAAAATGGAGAACTAAAGAAATATAATTATGATCTATTAGAACTTCTAAAAATCAGATGAAAAAAATTTATAATTCTAATCTCTTTAGAATATTTCTTAGAAGATTATTATTCTAAGGCTAACAGTATATTTTATTGAAAAAAAGGAAAAAGAAGTAGATATAAAAAGCCTTGGAAGAAAAAAATTAATTGAAGCTGAGTTTGAAAAAAACATATATGCTTACTCAAAGAAAAAGAATATTCAATAAGAGGAGATATCTTAGATATTTTTTTAATATCAATCAAGAAAAATCCTGTGAGAATAGAATTTTTTTGGAAATGAAGTTGATAGAATAACATATTTTGACTTAGATTCTCAATTAAGTATTGAAAAAAATTGAATAGTATAGAATTGTATATAGACAATAATAAAGATAAAAAAAGATTTCTTCTCTTATGTATACAAGCAAAAAAATAAAGTGGAATATTACTATGAAAAATAATGATATTTTACAAGCGAAAAGTTAAAAAGACTTATAGGTGAAAAATTCAGATAGAGAAAATGACATAATAAACAAAAATAACAGAACTCTCTAAAAATAGGAAAGCAGACAGAAATACAAAAAAATTTACAGAAGAAGAATTAAAAGCAGTTTGAAGTTATAGATAGAATAAAAAAATTATCTGAAAAACACAAATATAGTAATTTACTCAGAGGAAGCTACAAGATACAAAAGAAATATTTAAGGGCTATGATATTAAATTTGAAAAAGTATCCACTTTTTTTGAAGGTTATAGAACAGAGGATAAGCTAATACTGACAGATAGAGAAATAAAAGGTATTAGAGTAAAAAAAGAGAAAGAGTTGAAAAGAAGGCTCTAAGGTATAAGACTGTCGATGAAATAGCAGAACAAGATTATGTAATACATGAAAAATTTTTGGTGTAGGAATATTCTTAGGTCTAGAAAATATTGATGGACAGGATTACTTTGAAAGATAAAATATGCTGATGAAGACAAGTTGTATGTTCCTCTTGATGGTATAAATAAGATAGAAAAGTATATTAATATTTCTGATGTTATACCTGAAATATATAAACTCGGAAGAAAAGGTTTTAGAAGAAAGAAAGCTAGATTGAGCGAAGATATAGAAATCTTTGCTAAAGAAATAATAAAAAAATTCAGGCTAAAAGAAATTTAGCAAATGGTTTTAAAGTTTTCAAAAAGATACTGTTATGCAGGAAGAATTTGAAGAAGCTTTTTCCATTTACTGAAACTCCAGGTCAATTAAAGGCTATTGAAGATGTAAAAAGAGATATGGAGTCAGGTAAAGTTATGGATAGACTTGTCTGTGGAGATGTTGGTTATGGTAAGACAGAGGTCGCTATAAGGGCAGCTTTTAAAGCTATAATGGACGAGAAACAAGTTGTACTCTTTAGTTCCTACTACTGTACTGGCAGAGCAACATTATGAAAGATTTAGTGAAAGATTTAAAAAATTATCCTATAAATATAGAGATTTTTAAGTAGAGTACAAACAAAAAAAGAGCAGGAAGAAAGTCTTAAAAAGATAGAGAATGGCTCAGCTGACTTAATCATAGGAACTCATAGATTATTGTCAGACGATATAAAATATAATGATATAGGTCTTCTTATAATAGATGAGGAGCAAAAGTTTGGAGTTAAAGCCAAGGAGAAAGTTGAAAAAAACTTAAAGGTGATATAGATATTTTAACTTTAACTGCAACTCCTATTCCCTAGAACTCTAAATTTATCTCTATTAGGGAATTAGAGATTTATCTGTTATAGATACTTCTCCAGAAGGAAGACAAAAAAATTCAAACAGAGTATATAGACAATAATAAAGATTTAATTAGAGATATTATACTTACTGAAGTCTCAAGAGAAGGACAAGTTTTCTATATCTTTAACTCAGTGAAAAAGAATTGAGATGAAGTCAAAAGAACTTAGAGAACTTTTTACCTGAGTATATAAAAAGTTGACTATATACATGGTCAGATGTTGGCAAGGGATATAAAGAGAGCTATACATAATTTTGAAAAATGGAAATACAGATGTTTTAATTGCAACAACTATCATAGAAAAATGGTATTGATATAGAAAAATGCTAATACTATGATAATTGAAGGAGTTGAAAAGTTAGGTTTTATCCCAAGTTTATCAACTTAGAGGAAGAATAGGTAGAAGCAATAAGAAAAGTTATTGTTATATGCTTATGAACGAAAAATAAAAACTAGAAAATGCACAGAAAAAGAGAAGAAAGTATTAGAGAATTTGACAATTTAACAGGTATAGATTTATCTATGGAAGACTCTAAAAATCAGAGGAGTTGGAGAAATCTTAGGTGAAAAAAACAGCATGGAGCAGTTGAAACCTTTGGTTATAATCTATATATGAAAAATGTTAAATGAAGAAATATTAAAAATTAAAAAGGTGAAAATGAAGAAGAATTAGAAGATGTTAATATAGAACTTAATTTTCCCAAGATTTTTTTACCTGATAATTATATAGAAAAATGAAAAAAATAAAGATTTACAAGAGAGCTTTTAGCTTTAAAAAACTTTTGAAGAATTAGAAGATCTACATAAGGAGTTAGAAGACAGATTTGGAAGATTAAAATCTGAGGCAAAAGGTTTCTTTTGAATTCTTAAAAAAATTAGAATAAGAGCTAGAGAACTAGGTATTGTAAGCATAAAGGAGGATAAGGAAAAAAAGGATTTTTAATTAATTTTAATGAAGGAAAAAAATAAATGTTGATAAAAATTATTTATCTATTGGCTAATAAGAAAAATAAGCTATTTAAAATTTACTCAAACTATAGGGTTTTGAAGGAGATATTTTTTTGAGTTTTTTTGATTTATATTCTAATTAAATCTAATTTTAAAAATAAATTGTTATTATAACAATATATTAAGCATTTATAAGGTTTTAAATAAGATTATTAGAAAAAAAGCATAAAAAAATATTACATTAATTAAAAATAAAAAAAGTTGACATAATATGGAAAAAAAGAGGTATAACTAAAAAGAAAAAGGATGTTTTATGAGACTAGACAAATTTTTTTAAAAAGTTAGTAGAATTATTAAAGAGGAGACCCATTGCAAAACTTGTTGTAGATGGAGGAAAAGTTAAACTAGATGGAAAAAGTTGTAAAAAGCAGCAGCTGAAGTTAAAGTCGGGCAAACTTTAGAGATAGAATATTATAATAAATATTTTAAGTTTGAAATTTTTACAAGTTCCTTTTAGGAAATGTTTCTAAAGACAAGACAAGTGATTTGGTAAAATTATTAGATACTAAAGGTTTAGACATTGAAATTAATTTAGATAAGGATGAGGATTTCTTTTGAATAAGTATAAGATTTTACCCTGAATGCTAAAAATTAATATAGGTTTAAATGTTTATCAAAAAAAGCAGGAGATGGTTATCATGAAATTGATTCAGTAATGTCTCCTATTGACTTATCCGATGAAATGGACATAACATTTTATTCAGAAATAGGAGATTTAAAAAAATTAGCTGTTCTGATAAGAATATTCCCACTGATGAAAGAAATATTTTATATAAGGCATATGAGATATTTTTTTGAGAACAGTAAGAAACACAAGGAGAAAAATAGAAATATCTTTAACAAAGAATATTCCTTCTGAAGCTGGTCTTGGAGGAGGAAGTTCTGATGCTGGATTTTTTTCTGAAACTTTTGAATGAGCATTATGGAAATGTTTACAATGAAAAAGAATTGGAAGAGTTGGCAATGAAAGTAGGCAGTGACGTACCTTTCTTTATTAAAAAAACAAGACTGCAAGAGTCGGAGGAAAAAGGTAACAAAAGTTGAGTTAGTGGAAAATAATTTAAAAGATTCGCTAATTTTAGTAAAAACCGTTAGGTTTTGGGTGTATCAACGAAAGATGCTTATAATAGTTTTGATGAATTAGATGAAGTTAGATATGCAAATTTTGAAAAAAATCGTTGAGTGCTTAAGGAATGACAATAGAAAAGATTTAGAAAAAAATATAGAAAAATGGTCTAGAGCAAGGAATTTTCAGAAAGAAATGCTGATATTAAAAATGTTTAAAAGCAATATTAAACTCAGTAGTACCTGGAAAGAAATTCTTTATGTCTGGTAGTGGGAGTACATACTACACATTTGTTACAGAAATAGAAAGATCCCAAATTGAAACTAGGTTGAGAACTTTTTGTTGATAATGTAAAGATAATCATAAGTAAGACAATAAATTAGTATAGGGGATTAAAAATGATTGTTACAAATGTAAAAAAATAAAAAAAGTGGATGGAGACAAATTAGACAGACTAAAAGCATATGTAGATATAACTTTAGATGAAAGTTTGGTTATCCATGGTTTAAAAATTAATGCAAGGAGAACAAGGATTGTTTGTAGCAATGCCATCAAGAAAAAATGCGTAACGAAGAATATAAAGACATTGTTCACCCAATTTGTCCTGACCTTAGAAATTACATTACAAAAAGTTGTTGAAGAAAAAGTATAATTCAATTGAAGAAGAAACAACAGTAGAAATAGCTTAAAATTATGATTATAAAAATGGTGCTAGTAACAACTAGCACCATTTTTTTATATTTTAAATAAAATATTATAATTTGAATTATTATAATTTATATTATATAATTTTTATTGAGGTGATACTATGAACTTTTATCAATAGAGAAAAAGAAATGGAAACTCTTGATAGAGAATATAAAAAAAGAAAAATAGTTTTGTTGTAATATATGGAAGAAGAAGAGTTGGAAAAGACCACTTTAATAAAAAGAATTTATTAAAAGATAAAAAAAGCATTCTATTTTTTTGCTGATAAACAAAAATGAAAAATTTACAAATTGAAAGATTTAAAAAAATCAGATAGCTGAAAAACTTTTAAAGATGAAATTTTTAAAAGAAAAATAGAAATAAAAAGATTGGGACACACTTTTTGAATATTTAATAATGAAAAATTTCAAATGAAAAAAAGTTTGTTTTAGTAATAGATGAATTTCAATATTTAACTTTAATTAATAAAAAAATTTTTTTCCTCTATTTTTTTCAAAGAATATATGATGAAAAAGCTAAAAAGATAAGAATGTTATGATTATCTTATGTGGCTCTCTAATATCTATGATGTATTCAGAAACTTTAGCCTATGATAGTCCCTCTATATGGAAGAAGAACAGCACAGATAAAGCTTCAACCAATAAAATTTAAATACTATAATAAATTTTTTTAAAAAAATAAGTCCACTCAAGATTTAATAGAACTTTACTCTATAACTGGAGGAATTCCTAAATATATTTTTAGGTATAGATAGAGAGCAATCAGCCTTATATAATATAGAAAATAATCTATTTGATAAAAAAATAATTATCTCTATTCAGAACCTAAATTTTTTTACTTCAAGAGGAAGTAAATGATCTATCAAGATATTTTTCTATATTGAAATGCCATATCTATAGGGACATACAAAAAAATGTCTTCAATATCCTCATATTTACAAATAAATGCAGGAGGAATATCTGCCTATATATCAAAAACTTATAGAACTAGATATTATTGAAAAGGAAATACCTATTACTGAAAAATATAGATAACTCAAAAAAAGTATTATATAAGATAAAAAGATAACTACTTGAAGTTTTGGTTTGCCTATATATATCCTTATCAAAGTTATTTTGAAATTGAGAATTTAACCTATGTAAAAAAATAAAATTAATAATGAGTTTGAGCTATATGTTTCAAAAATATATGAAGATCTAGCAAGAGAAAGTATGTGGGAGAATATTCCATTTCCATTATTAAAAAGTTGGTAGATGGTGGGATAAAAAAATACAGAGGTGGATATTGTAGCTTTAGGAGAAAATAATAAAAATTGTTTTTTTGGAGAATGTAAATATTCTAAAAAAACAAGTAGGTTTAAGTATTTTGAAGCAATTACAAGAAAAAAAGCTAAAAAAATATAAAAATGGAATAATAACAATAGAGAGGAATATTTTATTCTATTTTCAAAGTCAGGCTTTAGTGAAGAATTAGAAGAATTAGCTCAAAAAGAAAAAAATATAATTTTGAAAAAAATTAATATAATAAAACTATATTCATTTAGTATTCATTTAAGCTAAATTATACTATGCATATAATAAGAACGAAAGTTACTTATTAGAAAATAAAAAAACATGAAAAAAATAAAATTAATGTTTCATCTTTTATTCATAAATATAAATTATAATTATAATATAAGAAAAAGAATAGAGGAGAGGAAGCATGAAGAGATTATTGTTAGTAGGAGCAATTATCATTGGAAGTTTAGGGTTTTTCAACAAATGCTTTAGCTGCATTGAGTCAAGAGCAAATAAAAGACAATAGTAAAAAAAGAAGTTCCCTAATGGACAACTAACTAAATTTGAAACTGGATAGAGAAAAATGGAAAGAAAAAAAGTCTATGAAGTTGAAGTTATGGATGGAAATGTTGAGAAGGAATTTAAAGATAGATGCTGAAACAGGCGAAGTTATAAAATTTAAAACTGAAAAAAAGTAGCAAAAAAAGAGCAAAAGAAAGAACCTAAAAATTTCATATGATAGAGCTAAAGAAATTGCATTAAAGCAATCTAAAAATGGAAAAGTTCAAGGAAATAGAATTAAAAACATAAAAAAATGGTGTTTTAGTATATGATGTAGAAGTTGCAGAAGGATTTATGGATAGAGAATTCTTAATCGATGCAATGACAGGGAGAAATCCTAAGAGATAAAAAAAGATTTTTTTAATATGACCCCACCCTAATAAAAGTTAATATAGATTATTTAAAAACTACAGGTACCCCCTCACCTGTAGTTTTTTTGCTTAGAAAATAAAAATAAAAAAACCATTGACAAAAATCGCATATTTAAAAATATTATAGAATTATATGTTTATTATTTTAATATGGGAATATGGAGGACGGTATGAAAGAAAAAAATTTTTTTAGGAAGATTTTTTTAGGACTGACGGCTTTTAATGTTCACTCTTCTTTTTTTACTACAGCTAGTGCTGAAGTGTATGAAGGAACAGGTTATGGTTACAACCAAGATGGAATAGTGCTTGGTGTAGAAATTAAAGACAATAAAAATCGTTGACATTCAAATCAAAAAAAGAACAAGAAATCAGATTTTGCTAAACCAGCAATAAAAGAAATCATTAAAAAGAGCTATAGCTACTCAAAGCTATGAAGTAGATGGAGTTTCAGGAGCTTCATTGACTAGTGAAGGAGCAAAAAGAAGCTATAGAAGAAGCAGTTAAAAGCAAGTGGAGCAAAATTAACAAAAAGTTGATACAGCTCTTAAAAACAAATACAAAACTTTCAAGACAAGCTGATGTAGTTGTAATTGGAGGAGGAGGAGCAGGACTAACTTCTGCAATTGCTGCTTATGAAAAAAAGGTGCAAGTGTTATATTAATTGAAAAAAACAGAACTTTTAGGTGGAAATACTAACTATGCAACAGCTGGACTAAATGCTGCTGGAACAAGTGTACAAAAAGAAATTAGGTGTTGAAGACAGTGCAGAACTTTTCTATGAAGATACAATGAAAGGTGGAAAAAAATAGAAATAATAAAGCCTTAGTTAAAGTATTAACAGGAAAAATCAAGTGCAATAGTTGACTGGTTACTAGAAAGAGGAGCAGACTTAAATGAACTTACTTCTACTGGTGGACAAAGTGCTAAAAAGAACTCACAGACCAACAGGTGGTTCTGCAGTAGGTCCAAATATTATTACTGCACTTTCAAATGTTGCTGAAAAAAAGATAAAAATAGATATAAGAAAAAGGAACAAAAAGCTATAGCCTTAGTTAAAAAAATAACAATAAAAATATCTGGAGTAAAAAGTTAAAGAAGCTAATGGTGAAGAATATATAATTAAAGCAAAGGCTGTAATCGTTGCAACAGGTGGATTTGGAGCTAATGCTCAAAATGGTTGAAAAAAATATAATCCAAAAATTAAAAAGGATTTGGTTCTACAAACAATCCTGCAATAGTTGGAGATGGAATTGTTATGATAGAAAAAAATTGGTGGAGCTTTAGTAGATATGGATCAAATCCAAACTCACCCAACAGTTTTACATAAGAAGACTAATATGATAACTGAAGCAGTTAGAGGAGAAGGAGCTATTCTTGTAAATAAAGATGGAAAAAAAGATTTATTGATGAACTTGAAACAAGAGATGTAGTTTCTAAGGCTATCCTAGATCAAAAAGGAAAAATCAGCTTTCTTAATTTTTTTGATGAAGAAATAAGAACTAAATTAAAAAGCTGCTGATGGATATGTTAAAAAAAGGCTATGCTGTTGAAGGAACACTTGAAGAAATAGCTGCTAAAAATAGGAACAGATGCAAAAAACTTTAGAAGCAACATTGAATAAATACAATGAAGCAGTTAAAAAAATAAAGCTGACAATGAATTTAAAAAAAGAAAAACTTTACCTAAAGAGTTAACAGGAACAAAAATACTATGCAATAGAAGTTTCACCAGCAGTACATCATACTATGGGTGGAGTTCGTATCAATACTAATGCTGAAGTTCTTGGTAAAAAAATGGTAGACCAATAAAAAGGACTTTATGCAGCTGGAGAAGTTACAGGTGGTATACATGGAGCTAACAGAATAGGTGGAAATGCAGTTACAGATATCACAGTATTTGGAAAAAAATAGCTGGAGAAAAATGCAGCAACATACTCAAAAATCACTTAAATAAAGAATAAAAAAGAAAAACTGTTACAAATTGATGAATACATTAGTTTGTAGCAGTTTTTTTAGTTAGTATATGAATAAAAAAAGTAAAAAAATAATTCGTTACTGAGTAAATTTCTTAACGAAAAATCAAGAATTCGCTGCAAATCAGGAAACTCACTTCGTTCAGACACTCCTGCATTTGCTCGGCTCATTCTATTTGATTTTTTTATCTAAAAATTTCCATTTGTAACTCACTTATTTTTTTACTTTCAAAAATTTCTATTCATATCTTTTTATTGATATCTTTCAGTATATATCTTGTAAAAGTTTTTTTAGCTTTCATTCTTTTTTTAAATAGTACAAAGACAACTGGGACTAAATCAATAACTGTATCAATGATTTTTTTGATACTTACTAAACCTACCTGTCAATAATTTCATTTCATTTATTAACCAAGACATCAGAATTAAATTTCAAAATTCTAATAAAACTAACTCCAAAAATTTATAAGTCCTTCTTGAGTTAAATAAAAAAATTATAGAATTTAAAAAAAGAACTTTTCCTTGTTGGCCATAGTAAAGTTGAACTAAAAAAAGTTGACAGATAAAAAAATAATAAAACTTTTAACTGTCTTGAATGTTTTTTTAGATTTTTTTATTTAAACAAAGATTTAAAAATAAGAACTACAAGTAAAAATGCCTGAAAGTATAAGTAAATTGCTGGTAAAAAAATATTTACCAGCAAAAGTATAAATAAACTACTTTTTAATAACATCTATTCCACCCATATAAGGTATAAGAACTTTAGGCACTAAGAAAGAACCATCTTCTTGTTGATAGTTTTTCCATAATAGCAACCAATGTTCTTCCAACAGCAAGTCCTGATCCATTTAGAGTATGACAGAATTCACTTCCGTTAGTTACTTTATATTTTAATCCCATTCTTCTAGCTTGGAAAGCTTCACAGTTTGAACAAGAAGAAATTTCTCTGTATTTATTTTGAGATGGTAACCAAACTTCTAGGTCATAAGTTTTAGCAGCACTGAAACCTAAGTCTCCTGAACAAAGTTGGATAACACGATAAGGTAATTCTAGTCTTTGTAAAATTGTTTCAGCATTGTTAACCATTTTTTCTAATTCATCATAAGAAGACTCAGCATCTGTGATTTTAACCATTTCAACCTTATTGAATTGGTGTAATCTGATAAGTCCTTTTACATCTCTACCATAAGATCCTGCTTCTTCTGAAACAAGGAGAATAAGCAGTGTAATATTTAGGTAATTCAGATTGCTCTAAAATTTCTTTTTCTATGAATATTAGTCATAGTGATTTCAGAAGTAGAGATTAAGTACATATCATCAGTTGTCTTATACATATCTTCTTCAAATTTTGGTAATTGTCCTGTTCCTTCACAAACTTCAGCTTTAACCATAAATGGAGTTATATGTTCAGTATATCCATGTTCTAAAGTATGAGTATCAAGCATAAAGCTGATTAAAGCTCTTTCTAATCTAGCAGCAGCTCCTCTATATAGTACAAATCTTGAACCACTTAATTTAGATCCTCTTTCAAAGTCTAATATTCCTAAATCTTCTCCAATATCCCAGTGAGCTTTAGGTTCAAAGTCAAATTTTCTAGGTTCTCCCCATCTTCTGATTTCTTTATTAGAATCTTCATCAGGTCCAATAGGTGTTGAAGGGTGATAAACATTAGGAATAGTCATTTGAATATTTTTTTAATTTCTTCATCTATTTCTACAAGTTCAGCATCTAATTCTTTAATTTTTAGAAGAAACTCCTCCCATTTTTTTCAATTAGATGATTAGCATCCTTTTTTTTCTTTTTTTCAAATTAGCTATTTCAGCTGAAACATTATTTCTATCTCTTTTTAAAGCTTCAACTTCCGATAGAACTTCTCTTCTTTTTTTGCATCTAGTGCAACAAAAGCATCCATATCGATGTTGCTGTTTCTGTTTTTTTAGCATTTCCTTTAGCATTTCAACATTTTTCACGCATAAATTTTTAGTTCTAACATTTTTTTTCCCTCCTTAAAAAGTACAGTCCATTCTAGTATATAACATATATATTACTCTAAAAAGTTTTGAAATTTCAAGACTTAATAATAAAATTTAGTCTTTTAATCCTGCCAAGGCAATGCCGATAGGAGTTATATATAAAGGCATATAAGGTTTATGAATATTCAATCCCAATTCTTTTGCAAAAATCTTTTTCACTATCTTCAAAGCTACAAGCTCCACCAACTAAATATATATCTTTGACATCATGACCACTTATATATTTTTTTACTATAGAAGCCATTTTTTTGTAAAAACAGGAGTTATTTGTATACAAACTTCTTTTTCTCTTTTCTTATCAGTCTTTATGTCTTCAGCTGTTTCAAAAATCTACTCCATAGCTTCCTGCTATAACTAAAGTCATATGCGTTCCACCAGTTGGTTCATCTGCAACAAAGACAACCTTACCATCTTTTAAGTATACTAATACCTGTTGTTCCACCTCCCAGGTCAACAACAACTCCATCACTTATACCTAAAAACATAGGAAGCAGCAGTTGGTTCGTCCACAACCTTTTTTTGACGTCTATACCAGCTGATTCAACAACATTCACAATGGCTTTTACACTACCTTGCTCTACTCCTGGTGGAATAGCAGTGTAACCTTTCAGTTATTTCTATACCTAATTTTTTTCTTCTAGCTCTTCTTTTCAACTTTCTAACAATAGAAATAGCTCCCATAAAATCTACAACTATACCATCTTTAACAACTCTGGAACGTTGAGTTGCACCTGCAACAGGTTTTCCATCTTTATCTAAAAATAGTGATCATTATGTTAGCTGTACCTAAATCCACCCCAACAAAAAAATTTACTCTTGTCAAAAATTAGTTCTAGGTTTAGTAATTGTTTTTTTCAAATTCTTTTATATATTTATTAACTTTATCTAAGTTCATATTTCCTCCTTCAGTTTTTCTTAAAAAAATACTATCTTAATATCTAAAATTTGTCAATAATATTTAATTTTTTTCACTTATAAAAAAATTTTTTGTCATTTTAGTAAAAAAATACTATAAATTAGACAGAATTTTTTTGATATAATATAAAAATAAACTTAGAAAAATTAAAAAAATAAGGGGCTCTAATGAAATCAGTAAAAGTACATATAAAAAAACAAAAAAAGGTTTGCATGCAAGACCTTCTGTCACTATTTGTTCAATTAGTTACAAAGTATGATTCTGACATAACAGTAAAGTCTGAAGATGAAACTGTTAATGGTAAAAAGCATTATGGGGCTTATGCTTCTAGCTGCCGAAGAAGCGTAGAGAACTTGAATTGATAGCAGATGGTCCAGATGAAGATGCAATGCTAGCAGAACTTGTAGACTTAATAGAAGTAAAAAAATTTAATGAGGAGTAAAATTTATGGAAATTATTAGGGCAAAAACATATGGGATTTTGCTTTGGGGTATTAGAAGCCATAAATGTTTGTAACTCTTTGGTTGAAGAAAAAAAGGTAGAAAAATATATTTTAGGAATGCTTGTTCATAATAAACAAGTAGTTGAAGACATGGAAAGAAAAAGGCTTCAAGCTTGTTAAAGAAGAAGAGTTACTAGAAGATATTGATGACTTAAAAAGAGAATGATATAGTGGTAGTAAGAGCTCATGGAACTTCTAAAAAAATGTTCATGAGAAATTAAAAAGAAAGAAAAGTAAAAGTTTACGATGCTACTTGTGTTTTTTTGTCAATAAGATAAGGCAAGAAATAGAAATAGCAAATGAAAAGGGATATAGCATTCTATTTATGGGTGATAAAAAAATCATCCAGAAGTAAAAAGGAGTTATCTCTTTTTGCTGATAATATACAAATCTTTGAAAGTCTAGAAGAGGCTATGGAAGTTAAAATAGACTCAGATAAAACTTATTTACTTTCTACTCAAACAACTTTAAATAAAAAAGTTTGAAGAGGTAAAAAAATATTTCAAAGAAAAACTATCAAAAATGTAATAATTTTTTTGATAAAATATGTGGTGCAACAGCAGTTAGACAAAAAAAGCTGTTGAAGACTTAGCTGTAAAGGCGAATATAGTAATAATAGTTGGAGATACAAAAAAAGCTCAAATACAAAAAAAGTTATACGAAATATCTAAAAAAATTAAATTCAGATAGCTACCTTGTTGAAAAATGAGGAGCAGTTGGACTTAACTATTTTTTTAGAGGGAAAGAAGTAATAGGAATTACTGCAGGAGCGTCAACACCAGAAGAAACAATAATGAATATAGAAAAAAATAAGGGGGACATATAAAATGCCTAATGTAAATGAAAACCAAAACGAATTCTTAGAAATGTTAGAAGGATTCCTACCAAACCAAGAGAAAAGAGTAGAAGGAACTATAGAATCTATGGATCAAAACTATTCATATCTTGATGTTCCTGGTGAAAGAACAGCAGTAAGAGTTAGAACAGAAGAATTAAAAAGGATATAAAAGTGGGAGATACTGTTGAAGTATTGATTACAGGTGTATCAGAAGAAGATGACGATCAAGAATACATCATCGCATCAAGAAAGAAAATCGAAGTTGAAAAGAACTGGGAAAAAATCGAAGACTCTTTCAAAAATAAAACTGTTTTAGAAGGAGAAGTTACAAAAGAAAAATAAAAAGGTGGATACTTAGTACAAGCTTTATTCCATGCAGGATTCTTACCTAATTCATTATCAGAAATTCCTGAAAATGAAGAAAAAAAGTTAATGGAAGAAAAAGTTCAAGTTATAGTAAAAAGATATTAAAGTTGATCCTAAAGATAAAAAGAAATAAGAAAAATTACTTACTCTGTAAAAAGATATTAAATTAGCAGAACAAGCTAAAGAATTTGCAGGATTAGAAGTTGGACAAACTGTTGACTGTGTTGTAACAGAAGTTTTAGAATTTGGTTTAGCAGTTGACATAAATGCTTTAAAAAGGATTTATTCATATTTCTGAAGTATCTTGGAAGAGATTAGATAAGTTAGCAGATGCTTATAAAGTTGGAGATAAAATCAAAGCTGTAGTTGTTTCTTTAGATGAAGCAAAGAAAAAAATGTAAAAATTATCTATTAAGAGATTAGAAGCAGATCCATGGGCAACAGTTGCTGATGAATTTAAAGTTGGAGATGAAGTTGATGGAGTTGTAACAAAAGTTTTACCTTATGGTGCTTTTTGTTGAAATTAAAAGCTGGAGTAGAAGGTCTTGTACATATTTCTGATTTTAGCTGGACTAAAAAGAAAGTTAATGTTGCTGAATATGTAAAAAGAAGGAGAAAAAAAGTTAAAGTTAAAATAACTGACTTACATCCAGAAGATAGAAAAATTAAAATTAGGAATCAAACAATTAGTTGCTAATCCTTGGGATAGTGCTGAAAAAGACTATGCAGTTGATACTGTTATCAAAGGAAAAAGTTGTAGAAGTTAAACCATTTGGAATTTTTGTTGAATTAACAGATGGAATAGATGCTTTCGTTCATAGCTCAGACTATAACTGGATAGGAGAAGAAACTCCTAAATTTGAAATAGGAAATGAAGTTGAATTAAAAAAATAACTGAACTTGATTTAAATGATAGAAAAAAATCAAAGGAAGTTTAAAAAGCATTAAGAAAAAAAGTCCTTGGGAACATGCAATGGAAGAATACAAAGTTGGAACAACAGTTGAAAAAGAAAAATAAAAAACTGTAGCTGACTTTGGATTATTCGTTGAATTAACAAAAAGGAATAGATGGATTTATTCCTACTCAATATGCATCTAAAGAATTCATTAAAAAAATATCAGAGATAAATTTAATGGAAGGAGATGTAGTAAAAAGCTCGTGTTGTAGAAGTAAATAAAGATACACAAAAAAATTAAATTATCTATTAAAGAAATAGAAAGAGAAGAAGCAAAAAGAGAAGAAAGAGAACAAATAGAAAAAAATACTCTGTTTCATCTTCAGAAGAATAATAAGTAAAAAAATATAAGAAGCTGTTGCAAATGAATAAAAAAAGTAAAAAAATAGTTCGTTACTGAGTAGATTTAGAAAAATTTTTCTTTGAGAGATTATAATAAAATTAGTTATATATATGATTACTTTGCCTGCCATTAGTGTTTCAAGAGCTCCACAAAGGCTCTTTCAACAATAATGGACGTCGCAGTAATCATGTCAAAACTATTAATTATTTAGCTCAAAGAAAAATTTTTAATAATAAAATTTATAATGTAACTCACTTATTTTTTTAACTTTTAGACTAAGAATTGTGGTTTGCAACAGCTTTATTTTTTTAAGGAGGAGTAATGAGTAGCGCATTTACAGGTTTTGTATTATTAAACGAAGCTAAATTTGATAAAGAAAAGTTTTTTTAAAAAGATTTAAAAAGAAGATTGGAAAGTTACATTAGATTTAGGTGGGGAAGACGAAAATAAAGAAAAAGATATGTTAGTTGGAAATATTGGAGATATAATGGTTGCTGTTGCTTTAATGCCAGCTCCTATTCCTAACAATGAGGCAGTAGAAAATGCAAAGACAAACTACAGATGGCCAGATGCAGTTAAAGTTGCTGAAGAACATAAGGCTCATATTTTAGTTTCTTTATTGGGAGAGCCAGACTTAATAGAAGGTGCAAAGTTATATACAAAGATTGTATCAGCACTTACAAAAACAAGAAAAATTGTACAGGAATTAATGTCTTAGGAACTGTTTTAAATCCTGGTATGTATAGAGACTTTACAGAATATTATGAAGAAAATGATATGTTCCCAGTTGAAAATATGATATTCATAGGATTATATGCAGTAGAAGATAATAAAGTGAGTGCCTATACTTATGGTATGGAAGCATTTGGAAAAAAAGAAATGGAAATAATAGCTAGTTCACAAAAATCCAGAAGATATTTATTATTTCTTACAAGGAGTAGCTGACTATGTTATAACTTCCGATGTTATATTACAAGATGGTGAAACAATAGGTTTCTCAGCTGAGCAAAAAAATTTCTATAACTCATTCAAAAAGCTATAGCTGTTAATGGAGTATCAGTAAAGTTAGCTTTTTAAGAAAAAAATTAAAAAAATTAAAAAAATATTTGCCAAAATATAAAAAAATATGTTATATTAATAAGGTATCAAATAGATATCGTGGTCGCATAGCTCAGTTGGGAGAGCACCTGCCTTACAAGCAGGGGGTCATAGGTTCAAGTCCTATTGTGACCACCATAATAGTGGGGGTGTAGCTCAGTTGGTTAGAGCGCCTGCCTGTCACGCAGGAGGTCGCGAGTTCGAGCCTCGTCACTCCCGCCATTAATGCCCAGATAGCTCAGTCGGTAGAGCAGGGGACTGAAAAATCCCCGTGTCGGTGGTTCGATTCCGCCTCTGGGCACCATTTATTAATATAAGGCGACGTCGCCAAGCGGTAAGGCAGAGGTCTGCAAAATCTCCATCACCAGTTCGAATCTGGTCGTCGCCTCCAAATAAAAAAATATTGACAGAATAAAATTATTATGATACTATAATAAAGCAATGCGGGAATAGCTCAGTTGGTAGAGCGTCAGCCTTCCAAGCTGAATGTCGCGAGTTCGAACCTCGTTTCCCGCTCCATAAATGCGTCATTAGCTCAGTTGGTAGAGCATCTGACTCTTAATCAGGAGGTCACAGGTTCGACCCCTGTATGACGCACCATACATTAGCCCCGTTCGTTCAGTGGTTAGGACATCAGATTTTCACTCTGGAAACAGGGGTTCAATTCCCCTACGGGGTACCATTAAAATATTTAATATGGTCGCATAGCTCAGTTGGGAGAGCACCTGCCTTACAAGCAGGGGGTCATAGGTTCAAGTCCTATTGTGACCACCATAGTAGTGGGGGTGTAGCTCAGTTGGTTAGAGCGCCTGCCTGTCACGCAGGAGGTCGCGAGTTCGAGCCTCGTCACTCCCGCCATTACATATGCCGCTTTAGCTCATCTGGTAGAGCAACTGACTTGTAATCAGTAGGTGATTGGTTCGACTCCGATAAGCGGCACCAGGAAAACGGAACGAATATATGCGGGGATGGCGGAATTGGCAGACGCGCTAGACTTAGGATCTAGTGTCCCAGACGTGAGAGTTCAAGTCTCTCTCTCCGCACCACGCTCATTGAAATCTTGCGGGAATAGCTCAGTTGGTAGAGCATAACCTTGCCAAGGTTAGGGTCGCGAGTTCGAGCCTCGTTTCCCGCTCCAAAACAATTACATATGGGGATATAGCTCAGTTTGGGAGAGCGACGCACTTGCACTGCGTAGGTCAGCGGTTCGATCCCGCTTATCTCCACCATTAATGCCTAGGTAGCTCAGTTGGCTAGAGCATACGGTTCATACCCGTACGGTCGATGGTTCGAATCCATTCCTAGGCACCATTTTTATTTATAAGCATTGATGAGTGATCATTAATGTTTTTTTTATACAAAAATGACAAAAAAATAAGCTTTTAATTTTCTTGCTAAAAAAAGTCAAGAATGTTATAGAATTAAACATAGTAAAAAAATATGAGGTGAGTTATTTGAAAAAAACAAAAAAATAGTTTGTACTATTGGTCCTGTGACTGAATCAGTAGAAACTTTAAAAGAGCTATTAAATAGAGGAATGAATGTAATGAGATTAAATTTTTCTCATGGGGATTACGAAGAACATGGAACAAGAATAAAGAATTTTAGACAAGCTATGTCTGAAACTGGAAAAAGAGCAGGTTTATTACTAGATACTAAGGGACCTGAAATAAGAACAATGTCTTTAGAAGATGGAAAAAGATGTAAGTATAAAAGCTGGGCAAAAATTTATATTTACAACAGATCAATCAGTTGTTGGGAATAGTGAAAGAGTTGCAGTAACTTATCCAGACTTTGCAAAAGACTTAAAAGTTGGAGATATGATCCTTGTAGATGATGGTCTAATAGAATTAGATGTTACAGAAATAAAAGGAAACGAAGTTATATGTATAGCTAGAAATAATGGAGAATTAGGACAAAAAGAAAGGTATAAATCTACCTAATGTTTCTGTTAATTTACCAGCTTTATCTGAAAAAAAGATATAGAAGATTTAAAAATTTGGTTGTAAAAAAATAATATAGATTTCGTTGCAGCTTCATTTATAAGAAAGGCTGAAGATGTAAGAGAGGTTAGAAAAAAATTCTTCATGAAAATGGAGGAGACAGAATACAAATAATTTCAAAAAAATAGAAAGCCAAGAAGGTTTAGATAACTTTTGATGAAATATTAGAAGAATCTGATGGAATCATGGTAGCAAGAGGAGACCTAGGAGTAGAAATTCCTGTTGAAGATGTTCCTTGTGCACAAAAAGATGATGATTAAAAAAATGTAATAGAGCAGGAAAAACCTGTTATTACAGCTACTCAAATGCTAGATTCTATGATTAAGAACCCAAGACCAACAAGAGCGGAAGCAAATGATGTTGCTAATGCTATAATAGATGGAACAGATGCTATAATGCTTTCTGGAGAAACTGCAAAAGGGAAATATCCTTTAGAAGCAGTTGAAGTAATGGATAAAATTGCTAGAAAAAGTTGATCCAACTATAGTTCCATTTTTTTGTAAAAACATGTTACAAGTAAAAATGATATAACTTCTGCTGTTGCTGGAAGGAAGTGCAGATATAAGTGAAAGATTGAATGCAAAACTAATAATAGTTGGTACAGAATCTGGAAGAGCTGCAAGAGATATGAGAAGATATTTCCCTAAGGCAGATATTTTTAGCTATAACTAATAATGAAAAAGACAGCTAACCAATTAATCTTAACAAGAGGAGTAATTCCTTATGTTGATGCAACACCAAAAAAACATTAGAAGAATTCTTTATTTTAGGAGAAGCAGTTGCTAAAAAAATTGAATTTAGTTGAAAAAAAGGTGATATAGTAATAGCAACTTGTGGAGAAAGTGTATTTATCCAAGGAACAACAAACTCAATTAAAGTTATACAAGTAAAAGCATAGTTAAAATTTAAAGGAGGAATGCAATGACAGGTATAGTAGAAGTAATAGGAAGAGAAATTTTAGACTCAAGAGGAAACCCTACAGTAGAAGTAGATGTAGTATTAGAATGTGGAGCAAGAGGAAGAGCAGCTGTTCCATCAGGAGCTTCAACAGGAAGCCATGAAGCAGTTGAGCTAAGAGATGAAGATAAATCAAGATATTTAGGAAAAGGAGTTTTAAAAGCTGTAAACAATGTAAATACAGAAATCAGAGAAGCTCTTTTAGGAATGGATGCTTTAAATCAAGTAGCTATAGATAAATTAATGATAGAATTAGATGGAACTCCTAACAAAGGAAGACTAGGAGCAAATGCTATTTTAGGTGTTTCTCTTGCAGTTGCTAAAGCTGCTGCTGAAGCTTTAGGACAACCTCTATATAAATACTTAGGTGGAGTAAATGCTAAAGAGTTACCTTTACCTATGATGAATATCTTAAATGGTGGAGCACATGCTGACTCAGCTGTTGACTTACAAGAGTTTATGATACAACCAGTTGGAGCAAAATCTTTCCAAGAAGCTATGAGAATGGGAGCTGAAATTTTCCATCACTTAGGAAAAATCTTAAAAGCTAATGGAGATTCAACAAATGTTGGAAATGAAGGAGGATATGCACCTTCAAAAATCCAAGGAACTGAAGGAGCTTTAAATTTAATATGTGAAGCTGTTAAGGCTGCAGGATATGAATTAGGAAAAGATATAACTTTCGCTTTAGATGCTGCTTCAAGTGAATTCTGTAAAGAAGTAAATGGAAAATATGAATACCATTTCAAAAGAGAAGGTGGAGTTAAAGACACTGATGCTATGATTAAATGGTATGAAGAATTAATAAACAAATATCCTATCGTTTCAATAGAAGATGGATTAGGTGAAGATGACTGGGATGGTTGGGTAAAACTAACTAAGGCTATAGGAGACAGAGTACAAATAGTTGGAGATGACTTATTTGTAACTAACACTGAAAGATTGAAAAAAGGAATAGAATTAGGAGCAGGAAACTCTATCCTAATAAAATTAAATCAAATAGGTTCATTAACTGAAACTTTAGATGCAATAGAAATGGCAAAAAGAGCAGGATATACTGCAGTTGTATCTCATAGATCAGGAGAAACAGAAGATGCTACAATAGCTGACGTTGCTGTTGCAACTAATGCAGGACAAATCAAAACTGGTTCAACTTCAAGAACTGATAGAATGGCTAAATATAACCAATTATTAAGAATTGAAGAAGAATTAGGATCTGTTGCACAATACAATGGAAGAGATGTTTTCTACAATATAAAAAAATAGTTTAAAAATATTGCCTCTAAAAATCTTAAAAATAAGATTGAAGGGGCAGTTTTTGCCCTTGTAAAAAAAGCAAAAAAAGTTGTAAAAATCTAATTAGGAATAAATTAGTATAAAAATTTGCAACAGGAGGGTAGAAATGAATAAGGTTATAAAGAAAGAGGATTGGAAGGTTTCTGTTTGGGCAGGAGGAACAACAAATGAGATTTTTTTATACCCTGAAGATTCTAGCTATGCGGATAGAATTTTTAAAAGCCAGAATAAGTGTTGCAACTACGAATAATGGAGAAAAAAATCTCTTTTCACAAAAACTTCCTGGAGTAGAAAGATATATATCAAAAACTAACTGGAGATATGAAACTTCAACATACAGGTCATTATGATGTTGAAATGGAAGATTATCAAATAGATAGATTTAAAGGAGACTGGGAAACTTATTCTTGGGGAAATTTGAAGATTTTAACTTGATGTTAAAAAGGAATAAGAGGAGATCTATACTACAGACAAATCAGAGGTAGATGTAGATTACATCTTGAAAAAAAGGCAGTACAATAGTATTTTTTTATATGTTATAGATGGAAAGATTAATGTCAATGGAATAGATTTGGAAACAGAAAAATTTCTATATAACAGATGATAATATTTTTAGATGTTTTTGGAAATAATCCAAAAAAATATTATGGTTTCATTAAGGAATGGGATCAATAGATGAAGATAATATTTTCTCCAAGTAAGGAAATGAGAGAAGAAAATATTTTTTTGAAAAATAAGAAAAATTGAATTTACTGAATCTCCATTTAAAGATAAGACTAATATTTTAATAGATATATTGAAACAAAAAAATCAATAGAAGAAATAGAAAGTATAATGAAATTAAAAAGCTGACTTACTAGCTAAAAACATATAAAGATATACAAAATTATGATAAGTTAAAAATATATTCCAGCTATTTCAATATACTATGGAGTTTCATTTAAAGAATTAGAATTAGAAGCTTATTCTGAAAAAAATCTTTAAAAATATTTGAAGAATAAGCTTTTTATTTTATCTGCACTTTATGGGCTATCGAAGCCTTTTTGATTTGGTGAAAAAAATATAGACTGGATATGACTATGTCAATTGTAGATAAAGGTTTATATAATTTTTGGAAAAAAAGAAATTAATGAATATATTTCAAAAATCTCTTGCTAAAGATGAAGTTTTATTGAATTTAGCTTCTGGTGAATTTTCAAAAACTGATAGATACTAAGAAAAATTAATATGATTAATCTTGATTTTAAAGAAGAAAAAAAGATGGAACTTATAAATCTGTAAGCACCTATAGTAAGAAAGCTAGAGGGAAATTTTTAAAACTATCTTGTGAAAAAAATCAAATAGATAGCCTAGAAGAAATAGAAAAAAATTAATTTAGATGGGTATGCACTTAATAAAGACTTATCAAATTCTAAAAAAATTTAATTTTCACTAGAAAAAAATTTCTAAAAAAATTAAAAAAAGTATTTGACAATGGTGTTTATATATGGTAGACTTATAAGGTACTTTAGGACGGAATATAGCGCAGCCCGGTAGCGCACCTGCCTTGGGAGCAGGGGGCCGCAAGTTCAAATCTTGCTATTCCGACCATTCTTGGGGTGTCGCCAAGCGGTAAGGCAACGGACTTTGACTCCGTTATGCGTTGGTTCGAATCCAGCCACCCCAGCCATATAAATAATAATGCTAGTGATTAGTCACTAGCTTTTTTTGTGTAAATAAGAAAAATTCTTCTTAAAAAAATATGTTATAATGTAAAAAAATAAAATATATATTATTCAAAAAAACAGATAAAAAAATTAAATAACAATAAAAAAATAAAGGTTATTTTTGCTTAGAACTTTATAAAGAAGATCCAATATGAAAAAAATTTATTTCTTAAAGATTTTCCTAAAAAAAGGAGTAGAAAAAAATGCTGGGAGAAAAAAAGTTTCTGAAATCAGTTATTGCTATAATTAGTTTAATTTTTTTATACTAGTATTAATAAACACTTTTTTTAGAATGAGTTTACCATATCTATTAAGTAAATTTATAGATAACTTTTTATAGTTCCTATGAAAAAAATATAAATATATCAATCAATTTTTTTAATAGCTTCAATTTTATTATTTCTCTTTTCACTTTTTACAAAAAAATATTTAATTGAAAATTTGTCTTGGAAATTTACTAATCATATTCGTGTAGAATTATTAAAAAAATTTTTAAAAACAAAAATAATGATTTTTTTATTAAATATTCACATGGGGATTTATTAGAGTACTTTTGAAGTTGATATTTCAAAAAAATATAACTTTTTTTAACCAAAAAGTATTCCATCTTTTTGTAGTAATATTTTTTTATAATTACTTTTGTTATAGTATTTTTTTGGCTTAAAAAAAGTATATATATCTTTTTATTTTTTTATAGTATATTTAGTTTTAAATTTTATTTTTAGTAAAAAAATATAGAAAAAAACAACAAAAAAATAAAGTCATTGAAGAAAGTAATTATCATGAATATATGAGTGGAAAAATATAGCGAATGGTTGGCAATGAAAAATTTACCCTCTATACTAGGATTAGATAAATACATTATAGATAAATTTGAAAAATTTGCAAGATGATTGGTTAAAATATAGAATAAATGTTAATAAATATTATTATGCTATATGGTGTATAACCCTATTACTTAATGGGATGGTAGATATTTTTTTATTTTTGGGAATAAGTGGATTCCTTTTCTTCTACAATAAAAATTACTATAGGAAATATTTATTTATACTATTCTTATGGACAAAAAAATAAAAAAATCCTATGGAAAGTTTACAACAACAATTGCAGTATGTAGAAAAAAATTATTTGCAAGTCTTAAAAAGAATTGATAGACTACTTAAAGAAAAATTCAAATGATTTTTGAAGAAAAATGCTAGAAAGCTAGTAATTTCTGAAATAAAAAAACTATAAAAAAATTAAAGATTTATGTTTTTTTCTTATACTGATAAAAATTATTTTTAGATAAATTATCTATAGAGTTATCTAAAGGTGAAAAATATTGGTATATATGGAAAAATCTGGAGATGGAAAGAGTACTTTCTTAAAAAAATATTGAGTAAGGTAATAAAAAGCAAATAAGGATTCTATATTCATTAATAATATAGATATTAATGATATTGATATGGAAAGTTATATTGAAAAAAATTATTTATTTACAAAATGAACCTGTTATATTTAAAACTTCATTATACAATAATATTTCTATGTTCAATGAAAAAAATAAGCTTGGAAGAAGTGGATAAATTTTTTTACAAAATGAAGATTTATATAAATATATTGAAAATAAAAAAATTAACAGATATAATTATTGATGAAGAATTAACAATTTTACAAAAAAACAGATAATTTCTGTATTAAGAGTATTTTTTTGAGAAAAAAAGATTTAATTATTTTTGATGAAGCTTTTTTTCACATATAGATACTAAAAATCACATTGGACTTATTAGATAAAAATAAAGAAATTTAATAATAATAGTATAATAATTTGTGTCAGTCATAATCTGGAAAAAAACTTAGCTCATTTAATAAAAATGTATGAAATAAAAAAAGGGTAAAAATTTATGAAAAAGAATGAAAAAAATAAATTTTAAAGATATATTTGAGATATGTAGATTAATTCTTAAAAAAATAATATCTCTATACATGCAGTAAATTTATTAGTTTGGTTGTTATTAAGTTTATTTCCTCTAGTTTTTTTGCTTTTACTTTTTAAGAAATTTATTTTCATCACTTGAAAAATTTTTTTCTTCTGCTAACTATATTAAAAACATAATTATATATGCTGTAATTATTATTTTTTTAATATTTTTTTCTGACATATAAGGCAGGGGTATTTGATACGAGGTCAAGATTTAATATAGGAAAAATTATTAAGAGTGAATTTATTTAGTTATTTTGTTAATTATGATGTTAATATAGATACTTCGCATATTTTAAATAGTTTTAATGAAGATATAGATACTATAGAAGAATTCATAAGTTTTTTTCTATGGATTTTATAAATAAAATAATATTTTTTTAATATCTTTTATTATCTTAATGAAAAATAAATTATAAAGCTTACAATTTTTTTGTTTTTACTCCACTTTTTGTTGGTTTCATTTTTTTGATATATAGTTGTGGAGAAAAAAATAAAAAAATATTATAATTTTGCTAAGAAAGAAGATTTAGAAACTGTGTATTTTACAAGTTCCATAATTAAGGGTAACAATATTATAAAAATATTTTTTTAATAATAAAATAATTAAAAAAATTTTTGAAGATAGCTTAATTATAAGGAGTAAGAAAAATATCCTTAAAAAAACTTTTTTTCTTTGAAGTAATAGAAAAAAGTTGCTGAATTATTTAATAATATCTCTTATGTTATTTTAGCTTTTTGCTAGTTACTTACTTTTAAATAGTTCAGATAGTATTTCAAATTTTACTCTGTTTATAGAATATATTTCTTATGGAACTGTTTATCTAATAGTTTTTTTCAAGAAGTGTTCATTAATTTAAAAATCTATACAAAAAGTTTTTAGAAAAATTTAAGTGAAAAACTTAGCTATTAGTAAAGAAGAAGTTATAGAATTAATAAGAAATAGAGTAAAAAAATAAAAAGAAAAAAATTTTAGAAATTCCTTTAATAACTCAGAGTTAGGAATAAATTTAGATAGAAATGAAATACTAATAATAGAAGATGATAGTATAATAAAAAGAATTAAAGAGTAAAAATATTAGACGAAAAATAAAAATTGCTTATGTTCCAAAAAAACAATTAATCTTTTTGATGATAGTATTCAAAAATAATATAACATTGTTTGCTCCAAGAGATGAAGAATTATTGAAAAAAAGGTTATGGAAATAAGTTGCATAGATATGAAAGAATTTGAAGAATTAATAAAAAAAGAAAAAAATATTGGTAGAAATGGTAAAAAAATTATCAGAAGGACAAAAGACAGAGAGTGGCAATAGCGAGGGCTCTGTATTCAAGAAATGAAATACTCTTATTGGATAATTGTTTTAGTAATATAGATTATGTGACTTCTCTGAAAAATAATAGAAGGATTAAATAAGCATAAATATACAATGATAGTATTAGCAACTGATACAGATTTATTTAAAGAAGCTAAACTTAGAAATAGATTGAATCTGGAGAAATGAGATAATTTATATATCTAATAAAGTATAAAAAAAGATTTATAATGAGTAAATCTTGTCAAATTCTTTAAGTTTTTCTTCTGAAAAAAGTATGAGATATTACAATAAGAGTAACATCATTAATTTTTTTAAAATTAAATCTTCAATTAAGTGAGCATTATTTTTTTATCTAAATTAGCTAAAGGCTCGTCTAATATTAGAACATCTTTTTTTCTGATTAGAGCTCTTGCTAACATAATTCTTCTTTTCTCTCCACCAGATAAATTTATTCCTGAATTTTTCAATCATAGTATCTAAACCTTCTACTGAAGAAAATTTGGTTAAATTTACAGTATTCAATACTTTTTAAAAATATTTTTCATCATCGACATCTTCATATAATGAAACATTATTTCTTAAAGTATCATTAAAAAGAAAAAAATATCTTGTCTAACAATAGAAATTTTTTTCCTAAAAATATCTTCGGTTTCACATACTTTTCCATTAATAAAAAAATATTTCCAGAATCTAATTTTTTTCAAAACCTAATAATAAGTTGATAAGTGTTGTCTTTCCGCTACCACTTTCACCTTTTATCAAATATTTTTTTTATTTTCTTTAAATTTTTGCATTAAAAGTTTTTTTGATTAATTGTTTTTTTCATTATATGAAAAAAACAAACATTATCAAATACTATATTAGAAATTTTGTCAGTATTACTATTTTTTTTGTATTAGCATTTACTGTGTTTATATATGGAAGAATCGAATTTATTACTGGCTTTTGCAGCTATAAAATTTTGAATGTTAACAGATATAGATATTATTGGCCAACTTAATTGATCTACTAATCCTATTGCTGCAAAAAAATTCTCCAGCAGTAAATTCGCCTTTAAAAAAACTAAATATGTTGAAAAAAATTACAACAATGAAAAAAAGAAAAAAATATGATAATATCATAGATAAAGTTCTTGAAAGTGATGAAATTTTTTTCTCATTTTATAAAAAAATCATATTGAGTATTATAATTTTTTTATCAATAAATTTTTTTATAAATATTCGAGTAAGTGAATAATTATGGATTATCTCATAGCCAGATAAATAATCATTAAGAAGTGATGTAAGATTATTAATACTATTAACATATTTGCTGTTTAAGTTTTTTTATTTTATTTTTGTATTAGCTTTTGGAATATAAAGAGGTAAAGTCATTAAAAAAATATTGCTATTATAGATAATTTCCAATTCAATAAAAAAATACTTATAAGAACTAAAGATGCTTTTTATACTTACTTGAAGAAAAGGTACATAAATTTGAGAAAAAAATTTTTCATCAATTAAAAGCTACCTCATTAATGAGTTTAGATATATAGTTTCCTTTATCATTAGCATAGAAATCTTTGTAATTTTTTTGATAGAATAGATTTAAAAAAATATCACTTCTTAAATCCTCCATATATACTGATGTTAATTTATTACTAGTAATAAAAAAATAAATAAGTAAATAAAATTTCAAGAACTATTAAAAAGAAACATAGTTATTCCATAATAAATAACATCTCTAGACTTATTGATTGCTGAATCCAAAAACATAGCCTCTAAAAAAAATTGGATAAAAAAACAGCTGAAATACTAGCAAGAATTATAAATAATATCAGTTTTATAAGCTCTTTTTTTATGTTTAAGTATATAATTTTTTTCATAAAAAAATCTATGGTCACTTAAACCATAATCCTCCTTATTAATATATTTAATCTTATTAGATAATTTCTTACACTAAATGACACTTATATTATATTTATTTAATAAAGACTTATCAATAGAATATTTTTAAATAAATTATTTTTTTACTTTTTATAAAAAAACATATCATATTCTTTTTTTGGCTATAAATAAAGGATTTTCTATGATATAATAGAAACATTATTATCAAGGGGGTACAGTTGTTTGAATAATATCTTATTTTTTTAAGTTCAGTTGTAATAATCTTATCAATATTCATATATAGATATTTAAGTAAATTTGGTGTTCCTATGCTTTTTGGTTTTCATAAGTCTAGGTATGGTATTTGGTGAAAAATGGTATATTTAAAAAATTACTTATGATAATTATGAGTTATCTAGGGATATATGTAGTTTTGCCCTGATATACATCATTTTTCTTTTGGGGGCTTTGGTACAAATCTTTCAATGGCAAGAGGAATTATAAAGAAATCTTTAATTTTATCTTCATTAGGAGTTATTTTTACTTCACTATTAACGGGGCTATTTGCTCACTATATTTTAAAATTAGATTTGTACAGCTCTCTTTTAATAGGTTCAGTACTTGGTTCAACGGATGCTGCCTCAGTCTTTGCAATTTTAAGATCACACAAGTTGAGCTTAAAAAGAAAAATACAGCCTCTTTACTTGAAATAGAAAGTGGTTCGAATGACCCCTTTGCCTATGTTTTTAACCATAGCATTCTTAACCCTTTCAAAAGGAAGTTTAAATTTACCACTGTTATTGTTTAAACAAGTATGTTTTGGTTTAGCTGTAGGTTATATATTTGCAAGAGTATCTCGTTATATAATTAGAAAAGTTAATAATATAGAGAGTGGAATGTCTATGGCTTTGATAACTGCCTCTATGCTTTTATCCTATTCGACGAGTGAATTTATTGGAGGAAATGGGTATATAACAGTGTATCTTTTAGGAGTTCTATTAGGAAATATACATTTCAATAAAAAGAGTGAAATTGTTAGCTTCTTCAATGGACTTACAAGTATAATGCAGATTCTAATATTCTTTTTACTAGGACTTTTAGTAAATCCATTGGAAGCATTAAAATATGCTGTCCCTGCTGTCTTAATTATGACAGTGATGACACTATTAATTCGTCCATTTGTTGTCTATGCTTTAATAAGTCCTATGAAGTCGAGTAGAGGACAAAAAAACTTTTTAGTTTCTTGGGCAGGTTTAAGAGGAGCAGCCTCAGTTGTGTTTGCTATATTAGTTGTAGTAGCAAATAAGGAAAGAGGAATGGTAGTATTTAATATCGCTTTTATAGTTGTTCTGTTGTCAATTGCTATACAAGGCTCACTACTTCCATATTTTTCTAAAAAGTTAAATATGATAGATGAAGACGGTGACGTACTTAGAACCTTCAACGATTACTCAGACACAGAAGATGTTGATTTTATAACTGCTGAAATAGATGAGACACATAAATGGGTAGGTAGACAGGTTAAAAAAATCTTGAACTTATGCCTTCAGTACTTTTTAGTTTTAATAATAAGAAACAATGAGAATATTATTCCTAATGGAAATACTGTCATAGAAAAAGGGTGATAGAATAGTTCTTTGTGGTTCAAGTTTTGTGGATAAGGGTACTAGAATAAATCTATATGAGAGTATGGTTGATAAAAAAATTCAAAAATATAAATAAATCTATTCGTGAACTAGATAGAAATATACTGATAGTCCTGATTAAAAGAGAAAAATAGAACTATGATACCTAGTGGTAATACAGTGCTTTTTAGAAAATGATATTCTAGTTCTTTTAGATAGGTAATAAAGATGAAAAAAGGGGGTTTTAGATAACCCCTAATTTATTATTTCTTTTCTTCTGTTGCAGGTGCTGCTGGAGCCACTTCTGCTGGAGCAGGAGCTTGAGTTTGAGCTGCTGGAGCTTCAACTGCAGGTTGTGCTGCATCTGGGAAATCTTTCTTTAAGATTTCTTCAATTTTGTATTTGCTTAATAAATCTTCATAGTATTTATTAACAATACCAGTTTGTTTTTTTCATAAGTTATTTGAGCTACTATAGCATCCTTAACGCTTTCAAAAGGAGTATTTCCAATTTCTGCCTTATGGATATCATAGTATTTTTTTGAGCTTCTTCTTCTGATACTTGAATGTTGTTAAGTTCAGATTCGAATTTCTTTTGTAGATAGTAACTTACTTCTACTTCTTGTTTAGCTAAATTAAGATTGTATTGATCATCTTCACTTAATTTTTTTCTGCACTTGCATCTTTTTAAGATAGCTTTTTGAACTAGAAGTTGTCTTGCAACGTTAACATCTCCGTTTACTTTTTTTCTTTTTTTCTTGTTTAGTAAGTTCTATAGAACCAGAACTTCCACAAGCAACTAGTACCAAAAGCTAAAAAAGATACCATTAATTTGTTTTTTTCATATAATCATTCCTCCATAAATATTATAGCTCCATTTCTTCCAGAAAGTTCCTTATCCCTTTCTAAAAAGAATGGAAGTTTTCACTAAATGTACATCTATTATTTAAGAATATTTTTTTCTTCTTTAATGCCATACTCTTTAAGTAAGTAATAATTAAAAAGTTGATTATCAAAGAAAAAAATTCATTATTCCTTATAGAAAAAAACCTTGTCTACAATTTCTTTTTGAAAAATTTATTTTTAAAAATCTTCATAAAAATTCTTCTCCTACATTGTATTTCTCACAAGAAATACCGATACCAAATAATATATTTATAGTAGATAAATCCTTAGGATTTATTTTTTTCAATAGCTCTTTTTACTATTTCTTGAAATGAACCCTTCCAACCAGAATGCACTGCTCCAAAAAAATTTTTTTGTTTCTTCATCATAGATGAATATAGGTAAGCAGTCAGCATATTTAGTAAGAACAGCAGCATTTTTTTATTTGATGTTAGTATTCCATCAGTATTTGGAAAAATGGTGTACACTTGTATCCTCACCTACTAAAACAACATTATCACTATGTGTTTGATGGCAAGAAAGCATTATTTTTATTTAAAGAAAAGTCTTTAGCAACATCTTCTTTACTTCTTTCAGGAATACTTCCATAATGTTTTTTTAGTAAAAAAAGATTTTTTTATATTAAACTTATTAAAGGTAGTAAATTCAATATAGTCTTCATGATCTTTTTATATCTTTATCTATATAGTTCATTATTCCAAATCCTTTTCTAAAAATATAAGCTCTTTCTTATATTATTAGCTACTTTATCAAATAATTTAAAAATCAAGTGATTGAGCTCCATCAGATAGTGCACAATCTGGATTTTCATGTACTTCTATCATGGCTCCATTAGCTCCTGCCATTATTCCTGCTAGTGTAAGAGGTCCAACTAAACTTCTTTTTCCTGTTCCGTGACTTGCATCAACTATGATAGGAAGATGAGATAGTTCTCTTACTAAAAGCAATAGCATTTAAATCTAAAGTGTTTCTTGTCATAGTTTCAAAAGTCCTAATTCCTCTTTCACAAAGAATAACATTTTTGATTTCCATGAGCAAGAATATATTCTGCTGATAATAAAAATTCATTTATAGTTGCACTCAAACCTCTTTTAAGTAAAACAGGTTTATCTAATTTACCTAATTTTTTAAGTAGACTAAAATTTTGCATGTTTCTCGCTCCTATTTGAATTATATCTGCATAGGAAGAAACAAGTTCTAAGTCATCACTATCCATAAGTTCAGTTACAACAAGCATATCATTTTCATCAGCAACTTCCCTTAAATATTTTAATCCTACTTCACCAAGTCCTTGAAAGTCATAAGGAGAAGTTCTAGGTTTGTATGCTCCACCTCTTAAGGCAACAGCTCCACCCTTTTTTTACTTCTTTAGCTATATTTGAAAGCATCTCCCTATTTTCTACAGAACAAGGTCCAGCCATAAGCATAAAAATTATCTCCACCAATTAGATGACCTTTTTACATCTATAATAGTATCTGCCTCTTTAAATTCTCTACTAACAAATTTATATGGGCTTGTTAATTTTATAACTTCAGCTATGTCTTGAATTTCTTTTAAAAATTTTTCTTGATTAAAAATCATTTGGTATATATAGTATAGCATATTTTATGTCAATTTTATCCATTATTGTAAAAATATTTTATATTATTTTTTTATCCAAAAAAAGTCATTTAATCTAGCTGACATTTTGCTATTTTTTTAATCTTATATACATATTTCCTCACATTCTATTCTAACCTAGATATTGGAGTTACATAGGTTACACCTGGATTGGTATCTAGCCTATAACTCAATTTATCTCTATTATTTGACAAAAAAATTTCTTAAGTTAGTTGCTAAAACAGCTTTTGTGCCCCAATTTATTGGCACCATATCCATGAATTACTAAGATCTCTTTTTATCTTTCTTCTTCAAGGCTTCATTGTATTTCTTTTTAAAAAACTGATAGAGCAACTTTGAAGTCAAGACTATGTAAATCTAATTCATTATACATTTTTTTATCCCTCTAAAATATTTTTTTATCTACTTATTATATCATAGAATAATTTTTTTGTTAAAATATTACTTTATTATTTTGTCTTTTTTTCTTTAATTTTATAATTATTATAAATAAAAAAAGGGTTTTTAATTTCCATGTTTTTTTGACTGCTTTTTATTGGAAATAAATTAAAAAAATTTTTTAATAAAGAATAGTTTTTTTGTTTAAATATTTTTTTGTTAAAAAAATTATAAAAAAATATTACTTGACTAAATAAGAATGATGTGATAAATTTAATTAAATAAATGTTATATTTATACAGGATAATATGTTCTATATAAATATAAAATATTTTAAATTTGTAGGAGGGATCGTTATGAACGCCAAAAAAATTAGGTTTAGTTCCAAAATTGTTAATTGCCATAGTTGTTGGTATATTAATAGGACAATTTACACCACTTTGGTTTGTAAGAATTTTTAAAAACTTTCAGTACATTCTTTTGGCTTATTCCTATCATTCTTCATACCGTTAATGATAGTTGGTTTTGTTGTATCAGGGATAGCAAAACTTACAGAAGGTGCAGGAAAAACTTTTAGGATTTACTGCCATTGTTTCTTATGTTTCAACAATAGTTGCAGGAACATTTTTCATATACAGTTGCAGCAAATCTGTATCCTAAATTAGTTTCAGGAATTTCTCAAGGAATCAATTTTGAAGGAAAAGATGTTGCCCCATATTTCACTATTCCTTTAAAAACCACCTATAGATGTAACAGCTGCCATAGTTTTTTTGCATTCATGATGGGTATTACAATTAGTATTATGAGAAGCCAAAAGAAAGGTGAAACAACATTTAATCTATTTGTAGAATATGAAGAAATAATATCAAAAAAATATTAGCTGGATTTGTAATTCCACTATTACCTTTTCCATATATTAGGAATATTCAGTGAAATGGCATATTCTGGTATAGTATTTAAAGTTCTTGGTGTATTTGCAGCAATTTATCTATGTATATTTGCTATGCACTACATCTATATGCTTGTTATGTTCTCTATTGCTGGTGGAGTATCAAAGAAAAGTCCATTTACTCTTATTAAAAACCAAATACCAGCATATTTTACAGCAGTTGGAACTCAGTCATCAGCTGCAACTATCCCAGTAAATATTCAATGTGGATTGAAAAAAACGGTACAAGCCCTGAAATAGTTGATTTCGTTGTTCCTCTATGTGCAACAATTCACCTATCAGGAAGTATGATAACTTTAACAAGTTGTATTATGGGAGTTCTATTATTAAATGGTATGCCACATTCATTTTCAATAATGTTCCCATTCTTATGTATGCTTGGAATAGCTATGGTTGCTGCACCAGGAGCACCTGGAGGAGCAGTTATGAGTGCTTTACCTTTCTTATTCTTAATAGGTATAGATGCACAAGGACCTTTAGGTTCATTATTAATAGCTCTATATATAACTCAAGATAGTTTTGGAACTGCAATAAATGTTTCAGGAGATAATGCTATAGCTATCTATGTTGATGAATTCTATAAGAAGTATATTAAAAAAAGCAGCTTAGTTACAAAAAAATATAAAGATAGAAAAAAATGCTAAGTGTATAATTTATGCTTAGCATTTTTTTAACAATATCTAGCAAGAAGTTTTTCTACTTCTATAAGTATTATAACTTCACTAATACTATTTATTTTTTTAAAAAGGGGTAAAAATGAAAAAAACATATTAATAAAAATATAAAAAGTATAAAATATCTATTAGTACTGACACTAATATTTTTTTCAATTTAGAAACAGAAGTTTTTTTCGAAAAACAACTTCTAAAGCTCAAGCAGAATATAAAAAGGCTCAAAAAAACAGCTACCTATAATGATGGAAGTGGGAAATTGACAACGAGACCTAAAAAAATACACTTTTTATCAGATACTCTAGCAGTGAGTATGTCATATGATTCAATAGTAAAAAATTAATATGAAAAAAATTAGATGATGAGTTATTCAATAAGTTTATTGATCCCATAATGCTAAATATAAATGTGTCAGATAGTTGGCATGGACATTATTTAACATTATTCGATTTTTTTAAAAAGATTTTGAAAAAGCAAACTATGCTTGTTAATAGTGGAGTAGATGCAAAGATAGTTAAAAAAATCCTAATAGGACTTTTTGTGAATATAACATATCATTTTTCGATGGAAGATATGCGGAAGGTCTTGTAACTTTCGTATTTGAAATTAAAAAAAGAATGGAAATAAAACTTTAGTAGAATCTTGGGGAGCCAATATTAAAGTAGGGGATAATGTCTTTGAATGGTATGATATAGTAAAAATCTTTTAGATTTTGGAACATTCTATGATGAATACAACGAAGCTCACAGTGAAGCAGCAGGTTTTAAATAAAAAAATAACTAAAAAAAGAATTATATTTAAAAAAATGAATATAATTCTTTTTTTCTTACTAAAATGGTATAATTATAAAAAAAGTAAGTTATTTATAGAATATAGAAAGGATGAATATATGGAAAAAAAGGATATGTTCAAATATATACAGGAAATGGAAAGGGAAAAAAACAACTGCTGCTCTTGGACTTATTACAAGAGCTGTGGGAAGTAATTTTAAGATTTTCTTCTGTCAATTTTTTTAAAAGGTAGAGACTATGGAGAACTACATACATTAAAAAAATTTTGAAACTGTTGTTCATGAAAGATATGGAAGAGGAGTGTTCATAAGAAGTAAGGAGTTTGTTACTGATGAAGATAAAAAAACTTATGAGAGAAGGATATGAAAGTTTGAAAAAAATGCACTTTTAAGTAGAAAAATATGATGTAGTCATAGCAGATGAAATCTTAGGAACATTGAGATACGATCTAATTTCTGTAGATGAGATTAAATTTTTTTAATTGAAAAATAAACCTGAGACAACAGAACTTGTTTTGACTGGAAGAAATGCTCCAGATGAACTTATTGAATTAGCAGATTTAGTGACTGAAATGAGAGAAGTAAAAACACTATTTTCAAAAAAAGGTGTTATGGCAAGAAAGGGAATAGAAAAAAATAAATAGGTTAAAAAAACTCCTAAGTTCCTAAAAAAATTTAGGAGTTTTTTTCTTTGTTTTAAAAGTTTTTTTATCAAGAAATTTTTATGAAAAAGGATTTATTTTTTTATTGAAATATAATAAAAAAACTATAAAAAAATAAATTTTAAAAAAATTAAAAAAATTGTGTTGACAAAGTTTATGAAAAAAATGTTATTATAGACGATGTCAACGAGACAAGGACATTAGCAACAGAATAGAGAAAAGACAAAAAGCAACCATAAATTTGGTGTTAAATTAAAATAGCAAAATGAGCTATTAAAAAGATTGAACGAAGAGTTTGATCCTGGCTCAGGATGAACGCTGACAGAATGCTTAACACATGCAAGTCTACTTGAACTTCGGTTTGGGTGGCGGACGGGTGAGTAACGCGTAAAGAACTTGCCTCACAGTTAGGGACAACATTTGGAAACGAATGCTAATACCTGATATTATGATTTTAGGGCATCCTAAGATTATGAAAGCTATATGCGCTGTGAGAGAGCTTTGCGTCCCATTAGCTAGTTGGAGAGGTAACGGCTCACCAAGGCGATGATGGGTAGCCGGCCTGAGAGGGTGAACGGCCACAAGGGGACTGAGACACGGCCCTTACTCCTACGGGAGGCAGCAGTGGGGAATATTGGACAATGGACCAAAAAGTCTGATCCAGCAATTCTGTGTGCACGATGACGTTTTTTTCGGAATGTAAAAGTGCTTTCAGTTGGGAAGAAAAAAATGACGGTACCAACAGAAGAAGTGACGGCTAAATACGTGCCAGCAGCCGCGGTAATACGTATGTCACAAGCGTTATCCGGATTTATTGGGCGTAAAGCGCGTCTAGGTGGTTATGTAAGTCTGATGTGAAAAATGCAGGGCTCAACTCTGTATTGCGTTGGAAACTGCATGACTAGAGTACTGGAGAGGTAAGCGGAACTACAAGTGTAGAGGTGAAATTCGTAGATATTTGTAGGAATGCCGATGGGGAAGCCAGCTTACTGGACAGATACTGACGCTAAAGCGCGAAAGCGTGGGTAGCAAACAGGATTAGATACCCTGGTAGTCCACGCCGTAAACGATGATTACTAGGTGTTGGGGGTCGAACCTCAGCGCCCAAGCTAACGCGATAAGTAATCCGCCTGGGGAGTACGTACGCAAGTATGAAACTCAAAGGAATTGACGGGGACCCGCACAAGCGGTGGAGCATGTGGTTTAATTCGACGCAACGCGAGGAACCTTACCAGCGTTTGACATCTTAGGAATGAGACAGAGATGTTTCAGTGTCCCTTCTGGGGAAACCTAAAGACAGGTGGTGCATGGCTGTCGTCAGCTCGTGTCGTGAGATGTTGGGTTAAGTCCCGCAACGAGCGCAACCCCTTTCGTATGTTACCATCATTAAGTTGGGGACTCATGCGATACTGCCTGCGATGAGCAGGAGGAAGGTGGGGATGACGTCAAGTCATCATGCCCCTTATACGCTGGGCTACACACGTGCTACAATGGGTAGTACAGAGAGTCGCAAAAGCCGCGAGGTGGAGCTAATCTCAGAAAAACTATTCTTAGTTCGGATTGTACTCTGCAACTCGAGTACATGAAGTTGGAATCGCTAGTAATCGCAAATCAGCAATGTTGCGGTGAATACGTTCTCGGGTCTTGTACACACCGCCCGTCACACCACGAGAGTTGGTTGCACCTGAAGTAGCAGGCCTAACCGCAAGGAGGGATGCTCCGAGGGTGTGATTAGCGATTGGGGTGAAGTCGTAACAAGGTATCCGTACGGGAACGTGCGGATGGATCACCTCCTTTCTAAGGAGTATATGTCTTTCTCTATTCTATTGGTAATGTTCTTGTGTGGACTTATCAATAATGCGTTTTGTAGCTCAGCTGGTTAGAGCACACGCCTGATAAGCGTGAGGTCGGTGGTTCAAGTCCACTCAAACGCACCATATGGGGATATAGCTCAGTTTGGGAGAGCGACGCACTTGCACTGCGTAGGTCAGCGGTTCGATCCCGCTTATCTCCACCATTAAATTATCTGAACATTGGAAACTATATAGTAGAACAAACAAGAAAACAAAAAAATTAACTCTAACAATTTCTTAGAGTTAGCTGTCAAAAAAATAGGTTAAAATAATTAAGGGCACACAAAGGATGCCTAGGTAGTAAGAGCCGATGAAGGACGTGGTAAGCTGCGATAAGCCCTAGATAAGTTGCAATCGAACGTAAGAGTCTAGGATTTTCCGAATGGAGCAATCTATTAAGATGGAGTCTTAATACGAAAGAGGGAACCGCGTGAACTGAAACATCTAAGTAACGCGAGGAAAAGAAAGTAAAAAAACGATACCCAAAGTAGCGGCGAGCGAAATGGGTCAAGCCTAAACCTTAAATATGTCAAGGATACAGCCGTTGTATTTAGGGGGTTGAGGGACAGAGTAGTGAAGAACTGTAAGATATTCAATATAGTGTATTGATGAATTGGAATTGTCTGGAAAGGCGAACCGTAGAAGGTGAAAGTCCTGTACAAGTAAATCCTTACACATATAACTCTGCTCCCAAGTAACATGGAACACGAGGAATTCTGTGTGAATCTGTGAGGACCATATCTCATAAGGCTAAATACTCTTACTAACCGATAGCGCATAGTACCGTGAGGGAAAGGTGAAAAGAACCCCTGGAGGGGAGTGAAATAGAACCTGAAATTGTGTGCTTACAAGCGGTCAGAGCCAGTAATGGTGATGGCGTGCCTTTTTGGAGAATGATCCTGCGAGTTACGTTAAACGGCGAGGTTAAGTATAACGGAGCCGAAGGGAAACCAAGTCTTAATAGGGCGATTTAGTCGTTTGGCGTAGACGCGAAACCTGGTGATCTAAACCTGTCCAGGATGAAGCTGTGGTAAGACACAGTGGAGGTCCCTAACCCACCGCCGTTGAAAAAGTTGGGGGATGAGGTAGGTTTAGGGGTGAAAAAGCCAATCGAACCAGGAGATAGCTCGTTCTCTCCGAAATGTATCTAGGTACAGCCTTGAGTGTTCAATTATGGGGGTAGAGCACTGAATGATCTAGGGGGCGTATTGCTTACTGAAATCAATCAAACTCCGAATACCATAATTTATAGCTCAGGAGTGAGACTATGGGAGTTAACTTCCATTGTCGAAAGGGAAACAACCCAGACCACCAGCTAAGGTCCCTAATTATAACTAAGTGGGAAAGGAGGTGGAGATTCACAAACAACTAGGAGGTTGGCTTAGAAGCAGCCATACCTTTAAAGAGTGCGTAATAGCTCACTAGTCGAGAGTCTCTGCGCCGACAATGTAACGGGGCTAAGTTATAAACCGAAGCTGTGGAATCCGTAAGGATTGGTAGGAGAGCGTTCTGTAGGCCGTTGAAGAAGAAGGGTAACCGACTTTGGAGGTATCAGAAGTGAGAATGCAGGAATAAGTAGCGAGAAAGGGGGCGAGAATCCCCCTCGCCGGAAGACCAAGGTTTTTCAGGGTAAAGCTTGTCTTCCCTGAGTAAGCCGGGACCCTAAGCCCAGGCTATAATGCGTAGGCGAATGGAAAAACAGATTAATATTTCTGTGCCAGTCATATATTGTGATGGAGGGACGCAGAAGGGTATGCGCGCGGACGAACGGAAGTGTCCGTAGAAGTATGTAGGATGACTTGATAGGAAAATCCATTGAGTTATATCTGAGGTATGATATACAGTCATAAGATGAATGCGCAAATCCCACGCTGCCAAGAAAAGCTTCTAACGTTAATATTTGACTGCCCGTACTGCAAACCGACACAGGTGGTCAGGATGAGAAATCTAAGGCGGACAGGCTAACTCTCGTTAAGGAACTCTGCAAAAATAACCTCGTAACTTCGGGAGAAGAGGAGCCCTTGAGGGTCAGTATCCACGCGATACAAAGCGCTCGAGGGTCGCAGTGAAGAGGCTCAAGCAACTGTTTAACAAAAAAACACAGGTCTATGCTAAGCTGGGAAGGCGATGTATATGGGCTGACACCTGCCCAGTGCTGGAAGCGTTAAGAGGAGGAGTGAGAGCTCGAATTGAAGCCCCAGTGAACGGCGGCCGTAACTATAACGGTCCTAAGGTAGCGAAATTCCTTGTCGGGTAAGTTCCGACCTGCACGAATGGTGTAATGATTTGAGCGCTGTCTTGACGGGAGGCCTGGTGAAATTGTATTACCGGTGAAGATACCGGTTACCTACAGTAGGACGGAAAGACCCCATGGAGCTTTACTGTAGTTTGGTATTGGGTTTTGGCATTGCATGTATAGGATAGTTGGGAGACTGAGATGATATGGCGCTAGCTGTATCGGAGTCATCGGTGGAATACCAACCATTCAATGCTGAAATTCTAATCTGTGGTTTGTAGCCACGGAGACAGTGCTAGGTGGGCAGTTTGACTGAGGGCGGTCGCCTCCGAAAAGAGTAACGGAGGCGTTCAAAGGTTCTCTCAGGTTGGATGGAAATCAACCATAGAGTGCAATGGCATAAGAGAGCTTGACTGCAAGACTGACGGGTCGAGCAGATGCGAAAGCAGGACATAGTGATCCGGCGATTCCGAATGGGAAGGGTCGTCGCTCAACGGATAAAAAGCTACCCTGGGGATAACAGGCTGATCCCTACCCGAGAGTCCATATCGACGGTAGGGTTTGGCACCTCGATGTCGGCTCATCGCATCCTGGGGCTGGAGAAGGTCCCAAGGGTTGGGCTGTTCGCCCATTAAAGCGGTACGTGAGCTGGGTTCAGAACGTCGTGAGACAGTTCGGTCCCTATCCACTGTAGGCGTTAGAATATTGAGAAGACCTGTCCTTAGTACGAGAGGACCGGGATGGACAAACCTCTGATGTACCAGTTGTCACGCCAGTGGCACAGCTGGGTAGTCACGTTTGGAATAGATAACCGCTGAAAGCATCTAAGCGGGAAACTAACTTCAAGATAAGTATTCTTTAAGATACCTTCTGAGCCTAGGAGGTTGATAGGTTGGGGGTGTAAGTGTAGCAATGCATTTAGCTGACCAATACTAATTATCGAAGTTTTAATCTAAGTTTGTTTTTACTATATAGTTTCAAGTGTTCAGACTTGCGCATAACAAGATTATGTGATACAATATATATGCTTGGTGAGTATAGCTATGGGGGTACACCTAGTTACATTCCGAACCTAGAAGTTAAGCCCATATACGCTGATGGTACTTGGCTGGAAGCGGCCTGGGAGAGTATGGATTTGCCAAGCAATTGTTGCTTCCTTAGCTCAGTCGGTAGAGCATGCGGCTGTTAACCGCAGCGTCAATGGTTCGAGTCCATTAGGAAGCGCCATTTTATGGATTCAACACACTATTTAGTGTGTTTTTTTATTTTATATGATAAAAATTTAAAAAAAGATTTACTTTAATTAGGAGTGAACTTTATGTTAAAAAGATATAGAAAAATATAAATTTTATCTCAATAAAGAAGTTTTAGTAAAAGTTGATAGAAAAATTAGGAGAGAAACATCCAAACTTTGATTTTATATATCCAGTAAATTATGGTTATATTCCCAATACTTTAAGTGAAGATGGTGAAGAAATAGATGTTTATATTCTAGGAATTTTTTTATCCTGTTGATGAGTTTAAAGGAATTTGTAAGGCTGTTATTTGTAGGTATGATGACAATGAAAAATAAATTAATTGTAGTACCAAGAGATAAAAAGTTATTCAGTAGAGCAAGTGGAAGCTTTAATAGAATTTCAAGAAAAAAATTTTTTTTAAACATAAAAATAATTATAGAATAAAAAGGGCTGCTGCAAAAATTAAAATTACAATCCTAAAAGTAAAAAAATAGGCGAGTTACGAATGGAAATTTACTCAGTAACGAACTATTTTTTTACTTTTTTTATTATTTTGCAATAGCCTCTTTAACTAATATAAAGTATTTTATTTTATCCAAAAATTATCAACTAGATAATGGTCTTTGCTGATATTATTTTTCTTCTAAAAAGTGTCTTCATAGTTTTTTTATGAATTCACCAGTTCCTATAATATAGTAGTGAGCATCATAGATGTCATCTAATTTTTTTCTTTTTAAAAGATCTATGTTTATTCTAGGTTGTATACCTGTGAATACAGGATTGTAGTTATAATTTTTTTAATATTATATCTTCCTAATCTTTCATGATAAGTTGTTTTTAGCTAAAGTTCTATTAGAGTAGAATAAGCTAACCTTACCTTGATAATCAATTTTTTTCAAGCTCCATAAGCATTGGTATGATTGGTGCAATCCCTATACCTGAAATCAAGAAAAACAATTTCTTTATCAGAAAAATTTAAAACCAAAAGCTTCCTGTTGCTTTTAGTAACAGTTGCACTGTCTCCTTTTTTTCATAGCTAAACATCTTTGTTTAAATTCACTATCACTAGTTCTCATAACAAATCTTAATAAATCTTCATCAGGGTGAGAAGCTATAGATAAAGCTCTAGCAAAGTTTTTTTATCTTGAGGATCTTCCCCTACATTTAAAAAAATGTATATTGCCCTATTTTAAATTCATAATCACTTGGTTTAGTGAAAATTAGTTCAATAGTATTTTCTGCAACATCATTTCTTTCAACTAAATTTAAGTCATATATTTTTTTCATAATTCGCCTACCTTTAAAAATAATATTTTTTTGATTATAACATAAAAAAATTGAACTATAAAAAGAAAAAAATTTTTTTGTAAATGATGTCTACTAATGATAATAACTTAAAAAAAGAACTATAGTTCATATAAAGTAAGAAAAAGTAAAATATATTTTTTTATATAATAAAATTGAAATATTTACTTTACTTTTTTTCGTTTTATATAATAAAAATTAATAGGTTGATAACACTATATATTGTGTTATTATTTTATTTTTTTACACAATATATGGAAATAATGAGTTTAAGGAGTGTTTAGAAATGATTAAAGTTTATGGTAAGGAAAAACTGTAGCAAATGTACATCTTTAAAAGGGATATTAACAGACAGAAACATTGAATTTGAATACATTGAAGATGTGAAAAACACTTATGATAGTTGCTAGTAAAGCAAGAATTATGAGTGCACCAGTAATAGAATACAACGACACAGTCTACTCAATGGAAGCTTTCTTTAAAGGTGATCTAATGACTAACGAGAGAAGAAAGGTTATCAATAGAGATAACATAGTTGAAGATTTAAATATAGAGAAGATAAGAGAAAAAGCTTTTTGAGAGCCTGTGATGGTTTAGAAGTAAATATGGTTGAGTTAGAAAGTAATATAGATTCAATCTATGAAGAAAAATATCACAACTCAAAAAGATACAAGCCTCTTTAATAAATACAGCTGTTACTATGACAAGCTTTTGAAGAAAGTGACTGGGCTTATGTAGCAGGAAGATTACTGATGATGGAAGCTGAAAGAGAAGTTTACCATTCAAGAAAGTTTTTCTTATGGAGATTTTTGCTAAGACTATAAAGCATATGGTTGAATTAGGATTGTACGATGAAAGACTACTTACATATACAGAAGAAGAATTAAATCAAATATCTCAACTGATAGATTTAAGTAGAGATATGGTTTACGACTATGCTGGAGCAAATATGCTTGTCAATAGATATCTTATCAAACATGATGGTAAGACTTATGAGCTACCTCAAGAAACATTTATGACTATATCTATGATGTTGGCATTAAATGAAAAAAAGAAGGAGAAACAAGAGTAAATATAGTGAAAAGAATTCTATAATGCTCTGTCACTTAGAAAATTATCACTAGCAACACCAATACTTGCTAATCTTAGAATACCTAATGGGAACTTATCATCTTGCTTTATAACTGCAATAGATGATAATATAGAATCTATTTTCTATAATATAGACTCAATAGCAAGAATTAGTAAAAATGGTGGAGGAGTAGGAGTAAACGTTTCAAGAATAAGAGCAAAAGGTTCTATGGTAAATGGTTATTACAATGCAAGTGGTGGAGTTGTACCTTGGATCAGAATAGTAAATGATACGGCAGTTGCAGTAAACCAACAAGGTAGAAGAGCAGGAGCTGTTACAGTTGCTTTAGATACTTGGCATTTAGATATAGAAACTTTCTTAGAACTTCAAACTGAAAATGGAGATCAAAGAGGAAAGGCTTATGATATCTATCCACAAGTTGTATGTTCTAACTTATTTATGAAAAGAGTAAAAAATAATGAGTCTTGGACTCTATTCGATCCATATGAAATAAGAAAAAAATATGGAGTTGAGCTTTGTGAGCTTTTATGGCTATGAATTCGAGAATCTATATGAGAAGCTAGAGAAAGATAATGACATTAAGTTAAAGAGAGTTTTAAGTGCTAAGGAACTGTTTAAAAGCATAATGAAAACTCAATTGGAAACTGGAATGCCATATATCTTCTTTAAAGATAGAGCAAACGAAGTAAACCACAATTCTCATATGGGAATGATAGGTAACGGAAATCTATGTATGGAAAGTTTCTCAAACTTCAAACCAACTATAAATTTTGTTGAGGAAGAAGATGGAAACACATCTATAAGAAGAAGTGAAATGGGAGAAATTCACACTTGTAACTTAATTTCTCTTAACTTAGCAGAACTTACTTCTGATGAATTAGAAAAACATGTTGCTTTAGCAGTGAGAGCTTTAGATAATACTATAGATTTAACTGTTACACCATTAAAAAGAATCAAATAAACATAACTTGATGTATAGAACAATAGGAGTAGGGGGCAATGGGACTTGCTGACTACTTGGCAAGAGAATATATGATCTATGAAGAGTCAATCAATGAGATAAATGAATTATTTGAAAGAATAGCACTTTTATTCAATAAAAAGCTTCGGCATTATTGGCAAAAAGATAGGGGAGCATACAAGGCTTTTTAAAGGTTCTAAATGGGATCAAGCTATATTCTTTGGAAAGAAAAAGAGAATGGTATGAAGCCAATTCTAAATTTAAAGATGAATGGAATGAAGCCTTTTATTTTGTAGAAGCTAATGGACTAAGAAATGGAGAGCTAACAGCAATAGCACCAAATACATCAACATCATTATTGATGGGATCAACTGCTTCTGTAACTCCAACATTCTCAAGGTTCTTCATTGAAAAAAATCAAAGAGGAGCTATACCAAGAACAGTTAAACATTTAAAAAGATAGAGCTTGGTTCTATCCAGAATTTAAAAAAATGTAAATCCTATTAGTTATGTAAAAAAATAATGGCTAAGATAGGTTCTTGGACAACACAAGGAGTATCTATGGAAATGGTCTTTGACTTAAACAAAGATATCAAAGCCAAAGATATTTATGACACTTTAATTACGGCTTGGGAAGAAGGATGTAAGAGTGTCTACTATATAAGAACTATTCAAAAAGAATACAAATAATATTTCAGAAAAAGAGGAGTGTGAAAGCTGTAGTGGATAGAAAGAAATTATTTAATCCAGAAGGTGATGATACATTAAATGCAAGAAAAAAATAATAAAGGGAAATTCAACTAACCTTTTTAACTTGAATAATGTCAGATATCAATGGGCCAATCAATTGTATAGAACTATGATGGCGAATTTCTGGATACCAGAAAAGGTAGATTTAACTCAGGATAAAAAAACGATTATGAAAAATTTAACTTTACCTGAAAGAGAAGCCTATGATGGAATATTGTCATTCTTAATTTTTCTTAGACAGTATACAAACGAATAATATTCCTAATATTTCAGACCATGTAACTGCACCAGAAGTTAATATGTTACTGGCTATACAAACTTTCCAAGAAGCTATACATTCTCAATCTTATCAATATATAATTGAGTCTATACTTCCAAAAAACAAAGTAGAGATTTAATCTACGATAAATGGAGAGATGATAAGGTATTATTTGAAAGAAATAGTTTTATTGCAAAAATATATCAAGATTTCATAGATGAGCAATCAGATGAAAAATTTTGCTAAGGTTATAATAGCAAACTACTTACTTGAATCATTATATTTCTATAATGGATTTAACTTTTTTTCTATCTTCTAGCAAGTAGAAATAAAATGGTAGGAACTTCTGATATTATAAGACTTATCAATAGAGATGAGTTATCACATGTTGTTCTTTTTCAGAAGTATAGTTAAGGAAATAAAAAATGATTATCCTGAATTCTTCTCAGCTGAAACAATCTATTCTATGTTTAAAACAGCTGTTGAACAAGAGATTAACTGGACAGAACATATAATTGGAAATAGAGTACTGGGTATAACTTCTCAAACAACAGAAGCTTATACAAAAATGGCTAGCTAATGAAAGATTAAAATCATTAGGTTTAGAACCTCTATATTCTGGTTTCAATAAAAAAATCCATACAAACACTTAGAAAGATTTGCTGATACTGAAGGAGAAGGAAATGTCAAATCTAACTTCTTTGAAGGAACAGTTACAAGTTACAATATGAGTTCTTCTATTGATGGTTGGGAAGATTTCTAAGAAAAGCAAAATAGCACTTACTGGAATAGGTGCTATTTTTTTATTTATAATATATTGACTTTATACGTATAAATAAGTATAATATTTATGAGGTGATAAAAAACTATGCCGATGACGTCAACGGAAATGATTAAATTACTTTTAAAGAATGGTTTCAAACAAATACCAGGAGGTAAGGGATCACACAAGAAGTTTTTTAAGCAAAGCACGGGCAAGTTCACTGTTGTTCCAGACCACAAACAAGAACTTGGGAAGGGTTTGGAATATAAAATTTTAAAACAAGCAGGGCTAAAATAAGCCTTGCTTGTACCTCAATTAAAGGAGTGATTATCATGTTAATATACCCAGCAATATTTCATAAGGCAGTTGAGGGAGGCTATATAGTTGTGTTTCCAGATTTTAATGATGGAGCAACAGAAGGTCAAACATTAGAACAAGCTATGGAAATGGCAGAAGACTATATAGGAACTTATTTATACGATGACTTTATAAAAGGAAAAGACTTACCTAAGGCAAGTAATATAAATAAAAATATCATTAGAGATTCCAGAAGATGAAAAAGAATTCTATATTGAAGGGGAAAGTTTTAAAACATTGGTTAGCTTAGATATGATGAAATATGTCAATGAATGTAAAAAGTGCAACTGTTAGAAAGAATGTAACTATACCTAGTTGGCTGAATGAAATGGGAAAAAAATCATAATCTTAACTTTTCTAACTTACTACAAGAAGCTATAAAAAAAGAATTAGATATCGAATAAAAAAACATATTAAAAAAAGGCTGTTGTATATTAAAATCTTAATTCAAAAAGTAAAAAAATAAGTGAGTTACGAATGGAAATTTTTAGATAAAAAAATCAAATAGAATGAGCCGAGCAAATGCAGGAGTGTCTGAGTGTAACGAGTTTCCTAATTTGCAGCGAATTCTTGATTTTTTTATCGTTAAGAAATTTACTCAGTAACGAACTATTTTTACTTTTTATTATTTTACAACAGCCTCTTATTTTCTATAAAGTTTGTTTTATTCTGTAATCTAATTCTAAAAAAAGTCAATAAATCTAGCTTGTCTATGGATTTCTTTTCCATTATAAAAATAATATAACAACTGGTGCTGTATATAGGTTTAATTGACCTACTGCCTCTGCCATTTCATCAGCTTGGATATAGTAAGAAAGATAATTATTTTTTTATCTGTTATTTCTTTAACCTTTGGAAAAATCTGCCTCACAAACTGAACAACCTTCACTTTTTTTATATAACAAAAAAATTTCTCTTCATTTTTTTATTTTTTTCTAATAAATCATTATAAGTTTTAATTTTTTTCCATAATAAGTTCAAACTCCTTTTTATTTTATTGCTCTAGTCATGATAAATGTGGGAATATTCATCTCATGAAGTTTCCTTCTCCACCAGTATCATCTTCAATATTAGTTAAGATAAAACCTGCTTTTAATTGTCCACCAAGTTGTTCACTTAGGTTATGTGAAAATTGGTAACCACAGTCCATTTTTTTAAGAATTCTTTATGTTCTTCATTTTTTTCAAAGGATTAAATGGCATAGAAAAAAACTACTTTTTTTCAAAAATTTTCATCTAATATATAATTAATTATTGTGTCCAGTCCGCAAAGTAAAAATTCCACCTTTTTTTAATATTCTATAACATTCTTTAAAAAAACAGGTTCCACACTTTCGATATAACAATTGCTTACTGGATGAAAAAAATTATATCAAAACTTTCATCTTCAAAAAGGTAAGGCTTTTTGTCATATCAGCTTTTACAATATTTACTTTATAATTTTCTCTTTCAGCAACCATTTTTTTTCACTTGCTAATTGCTCATCTGAATAATCAAGAACAGTACATTCAGCACCTAGGGCAGTGAATATAGGGATTTGTTGCCCACCACCAGAAGCCAAACCTAATAATTTTTTTCCCTTTAAAAATCTCCAAACCATTCATGAGGAACAAATTTTACTGGTGTAAGCTTTTACATCCCATTCTCCATTTAAAGCCTTGATATATTCTTCATGACTTATGGCTCTTCCCCATTCCCAATCTTCTTCTTTAATCCATCTGTCTATTGTTGCAGCATTAATATCTTGGTAACTCATTTTATTTTCCTCCATACAATAGAATTATTGTAAATCAATCCAAAAATCTTTTTCTTATTTTTCACCATCAACATTTCTAATATCTTCCAATTTAGCATTGGCTGATAAAATAACTTTCTCACTGGCAATATTATCTTCATCACAAGTGATAAGAACTTTTTTTTATTTTTTTAATTCTTTTGCACTTCTCTAAAAGCAAGTTTTAACATTTGTTTAGCATATCCTTTATTTCTTTCAGTTTTTTTCTAACCCCATATCCAATATGTCCACCAACTTGAGTTAGATATTCATTTAAGTAATGTCTAATATCTATCATTCCTACAATATAATTATCTTTTTCTCTTACTCCTAAATATGTCGATGAAGGAACAAGTCCTTTAGGAACAGTGTCTTCATTACTTCTCTTTTTAATTCTTCAAACCAAATTTCAATAGAAGAAAAATCTATCTAAACCGGCAGAACCATTTATAATAGGACTTTCTGCTAAGGATTCTTCCTTGTATTTAATAATTTCATCTGCATAAGATAAGTTAGGTTTTACTAAAATAATTTTTATCCATGAACAACCTCCTTTCAAAAAAATTTCTGTATATTTGAATAATATCATAAATTGATGAAAAAAACAAATTTATGTTAATATAGTTTTTAACTTACAATTGATTTTTGAAAGGAGGATTTTTTTATGAAGAAAAAGTTTTTGGGAAAAAAAGACAACATTACTACCTTTTACCAGTATATACTATTGGAACTTATGATGAAGATGGGAAAGCCAATGCTATGAATTTAGCTTGGGGAACACAATGTGGTTATCATGAAGTTTCATTGAGCATAGCAAAAAGAACATAAGACAATGAAAAAAATATTTTTATTGAAGAAAGAATTTACAATAAGTTTAGCAACTAAAAGCTACAAAAGATATTGCAGATTATTTTGGAATAGAATCAGGAAATAAAGTGGATAAAATAGAAAAAAATCAGGAGTACATGTAGTAAAGAGTGAAAATATAGATGCTCCAATTATAAAGGAATTTCCATTGACTCTTGAATGTAAAGTTATAGAAATTCAAGAAGAATTAGGAGATTATAGAGTAGTTGCTGAAATTATTAATACACTAGCAGACGAATCTGTACTAAATGAAAAAAAGGTCAAATAGATGTAGATAAATTAGAACTTATAACTTTTGACTCAATTACAAATTCATATCGTGTACTTGGTGAAAAAAAGTTGGACAAGCTTTTTAAAGATGGAGCTAAAATAAAATAAAAATCCCACAGAAAAACTCTGTGGGATAAATATTGTATATACTTTTGGTAATTAACGTTTTGAGAATTGTGGGCTTCTTCTTGCTTTTTTCTTTCCGTATTTCTTTCTTTCAACCATTCTTGAGTCTCTAGTTAAGAATCCAGCTTCTCTTAAAGCAGCCTTTAAACTATCATCAGCAAGTACTAAAGCTCTTGCAACACCGTGTCTGATAGCTCCAGCTTGTCCAGAGTTACCTCCACCAACTACATTTACTTTAACTGCATATTTGTCTAAAGTTTCTGTTAATGCTAAAGGTTGTTCAACAATTCTAGAAAGGATTGCTCTTCCACCGAAATATTCGTCCATACCTTTACCGTTTATTTCTACTCCTTGTCCACCAGGAATTAATCTTACTCTTGCTACTGAAGTTTTTCTTCTTCCAGTTCCTAAAAAAATTGAGTTATTTTTTTCTGCCACTGTTCTACCCCCTTATTATAATTCTACCTTGTTTGGTTTTTTTGTGCAGTATGAGAATGTTCTGTTCCTACAAATACTCTAAGTCTTGTTAGTTGTTGTCTTCCTAATTTGTTTTTTTGGAAGCATTCTCTTAACAGCTAGCATTAAAAAGTTCTTCAGGTTTTTTTAGCTAAGATTTCTCCTAGTTTTTCTTGCTCTTATTCCTCCAGGGAATCCAGAGTGATTGTAGTAAACTTTGTCATTTAATTTTTTTACCAGTTACAACTAGTTTTTTTCAACATTAGTAACTACAACATAGTCTCCACCATCAACATGTGGTGTAAATGTTACTTTTTTTCTTTACCCATTAATTTTTTTAGCAATTTCAACTGCTAATCTTCCTAAAATTTGTCCTTCTGCATCATAATGGTGCCACTCTCTGACAACATCTTCTTTTTCTTTGCATAAAAAGTATATTTTTTTTCACTTTTAAATCCTCCTAATATGGTTATATTTTTTTTAATATAACGCAACGGTCCTTTTGTAGGGAAAAGGCTTACATCTGATTATTATAGTCTTTTTTTAGATTATGTCAATATATTTGTTTAATTTCATGCTCTTTATTAAAAAAATATTTTTCAGCTATAAGGTTTCCAGCCTTATCGTAAACCTTTACAGATCTACCATTTTTTTACTTCTATCTTCCACTTGCATAACTTGTCCATTTTCATAATATATCTTACTATTTACAGTTCCATCTATGCTAGGTGAAAGTTCAAGTAAAAATTTTTTTCCACTTGGATAATACATAACAGCAGTTGTACCTTTTTAACTGTATAGATGGTTTTCCGCTTTTATATTCAGCTTGAATAGTATCAGAAGTTAAAAAGATAAAGAGCAGTTTTTATTAAATTTTCTTTTGAGAATATATCTAAAAAGAGATTTTTTTAGCAGGCTCACCATTTATTTTAATTCCTTCATCTGAATTAGAGAAAAACTTCTTTCCCATTTTCATGATATACAGCTATATCAGCTCTATCCATAGAGAATAGTTTTTTTCCACTAGAATAGTAGATAGTTATTTTTTTACCATCAATTTTAGATAATAAATCTCCATTTTTCATAATATTTTTTTCCTGAAATTAATTTTTCCTTGAGTGTAATTTAACTCAGAAATGATTTTTTTCCATTTTTCATAGTAAGTAGTTTCAGTACCTTCAACCTTATTATTCACTATATTAATTTTTTTCCATATAGTTTTCCACTTGGATAGTATCTTTCTTGAAGTCCATCAGCTAAACCATCTTTAAAGTTTCCTTTTATGATAACACCATTTTTTTCTTTGTATTCTTGTTTTCCATTAGCAAGAACATTGTCTACATACAAGCTACCATTTTTTTCTTTCATAGTTTTTTTACTTGTACTTATATTTGTAGTTTTTTTACTTCTTTAACTTCGCCTCCTGAGTTGCCACCAATATTATCTAGGTTGACACAGGCAGTGAAAAATTAATGCTAATAACATAATTCCTTTTTTTTCATAAGTCCTCCTATAATCCCCCTCATTTAATTTACTAATCTATTTTCTTTATATCTGTAATTACCTCTAAACTACCAACTATTTTGTTTCCATCTTCACTATATATATTCTCTAAATCTCCATCCATTTCATATAAAAATTTTTTTCCATCTTTGTAATTTAAAAATACGCTCATTACCTTCTACTCTCATAAATGTATTTCCATTTTTTTAAAAGAAAAAAATTCTAGCTCTCCTGTATTATCATTTGATTTTTAGTAAAAAGTTCTCCTGTTGAATAGAAATAATTTCTGATGTCGCCATTAGAATCTAATTTAGATAGAACTTTACCATTTTTTTACAGTTTCAAATGAACCATCTTCTAATTTTTTTAGATTTTGCACCAATATCCACTGGTTCTCCCTCTCTCAATACAGATAAAACTTCATTATTTTTCATCATATAGAGTTGCTTCATAGTTATTATTAACCATTAGTATATTTCCATTTTCATGATAATAAGTAGCTTCATTTTTTTCAGCATCATAACTCATGATTGGACTTCCATCATTATAAAAAAAGTTTTTAAATCATCATTTTCAGTAAAAAATTGCCATTAATTTACCATTCTTATAGTACAATTCTTTAACTGTCAATTCACCATTTACAAAAAGTATTTTTTTTGCCATAATACTTCCATCTTCATAATATTCTTCAAATAATCCATCAGGTAAACCATTTACAAAGTTTCCTTTTACTTTGTGTTCATTAGCTTTAAATTCAAAAAGTTCCAGAAGCTTCTTTTCCATCCCCATACATTATTCCATTTTCTATTTCGTATTTCACTTCCCCACAGGCAGATAAAAGCATTGCAAAAATTAATAATAGTGCTGATAATATTTTTTTTCATAAAAAAACCTCCAATTTATTTTTTTAGCTTTTAATTATATCACAGTATTACAAAAAAATTAATTTAATCTATTTTTTTAATATCTGTAATTTCATCAAAGTTACTTATAATTTGATTTCCTTCAGTATCAAAAAAATCTCCATTTACTTTTATAAAATTCATAAAAATATCTTTCCATTTTTTTATAGAACCACTTACCACTTTCTGAATCTCCTTTAAAAAAATGTATCCCCATTTTTTTAAAGAAGATTTCAGTGTCTCCAGATACAGAACTAGATGTCATTAACTTTTCTCCAGTTGAGTATAAATAAGTTAAAGTTTCTCCCTTAGCATCTACTTTAGCTATTATTTTATCATCTTTTAGAATTTCAAATGTTCCATCTTCTAATTCTTTTTAAAGTTGTTCCAGTATCTATTGATTCACCATTTTCTACTTCAAATAATACTTCATTATTCTCATTATATAGAGTTGATTTAGTTCCAGCAATAACAAATAAAGGATTTCCATTTTCATGGTAGCTTGAACTTTTTCCCGTTTGAAAATTAAAAACTCATAACTAATTGTCCATCATCATAGAAAAAAACTTGAGCCTTTGTCACTTGAAAAGTTAGACATCAATTGACCATTCTTATAGTATGTTTCATCTTTCAAATGCTTACCATTTGAAAAAAATTTCTTCATCATAATACTACCATTTTCATAATATTCTTCAATTACTCCATCAGGTAAACCATCTACAAATTTTCCTTTTAGTTCTATATTTTCCTATTTTAAATTCAAAAAGTTCCAGTTGCTTCCTTTCCATCTTCATACATAATTCCATCTTTGAATTCATATTTTACTCTACCACAAGCAGATAAAGGTATTAAAAAAATAATAATAAAAAGTATTAATAAAAATTTTTTTTCATAAATCCTCCTAAGTATAAAAAAAGGATTAAAAAGCTTTTTCAACTTTTAACCCCCTTATTTAATTTTAATCTAATTTTTTTATATTTGTAATATTATCAAAATTACTTATGATTTCTTCTCCGTCATTACTAAAGAATTTCCAATTCTCCCTTTAGCTTCATATAATGGTTTTCCATCTTTATAGTTTAGAGTAAAGTTAGTTCCGTCTGATTTGAATAAAAACAGTTCCATCTTTAAAAAAAGAATTTCAGATAAGTTATTAGAACTATTGAAACTCATTAATGGCTCTCCTGTTGAGTATAGATATGTTCCTATTTGTCCATTAGCATCTATTTTAGCAAGAACTTTATTATCTTTTTACAAGTTCATATGAACCATCTTCTAATTGATTTAAAGTTGCTCCTAGATCAATTGGTTGTCCATTATCGATTCTAAATAGCATTTCATTATTTTCATTAAATATAACAGCTGAATTACCAAGAATAGCCATTAAAGGAACTCCATTTTCATGATAGACTACAGTTTCTCCTGTTTGAAGATTAACACTCATAACTATATTTCCATTTTCATAAAAAAAGTCTTAAAAGCTTCAGTTTCTGAAAAAAAGCACCCATTAATTGACCATTTTTTTATAATATAACTCCTCAGCTACATTTTTTTTCCACCTACATAAGCATCTTTTAACATAATGCTTCCATCAGAATAATATTTTTTTCAAATACTCCATCAGGTAGTCCATTTACAAAGTTTCCTTTTTACTTTATTTTTTTCCTGATTTAAATTCAAAAAGTTCCACTTGCCTCTTTTCCATCTCCATATAAAAACTCCATCTTTTAATTCATATTTTACTCCACCACAGGCAGATAATAACATTGCAAAAAAACTAGTAATAGTGCTGACAATATTTTTTTCATATAAACCCTCCATTTAAAAAAATTTTTAATTAATATGTAAATCTCTCAATAAAAAAATCCATATAATTATATCACATTATTAAAGAAATTAAACTAATCTATTTTTTTATATCTTCAACTTTGTAAGAATCTATAATAATTTCGTCCCCATCTTCATTATGGAAAAATAAGTACCCCTCCCTTAATTCATGTATTGGTTTTCCATCTTTATTGTAGATAGTAAAAATCACTTCCCTTATCTTTATAAAGAATCTTTCGATTTTTAGAGAAAAATTAGAGTTTCAGAAGTTGTAGCGTTACCCATATACATAGGCTCTCCAGTTGGATAGAAAGAAATAAAAAAACCTATTTTATCATCAAACCTGAGCATAACTTTATCATCCACTATTATTTCAGAGAGACCATTCTCTAAATTTTTTTGTTATTACATTTGAATCTACTTCTTTTCCGTTTTTCAACTTTAGGCAAAATTGCATTGTTTTTCATTATATGTAGTAGGGTCTGCATCTGTAAATATGAATGGATTTTCATTTTCCTGATATAAAAATAGTTTCATTCTTATCAGCATCATAACTTTCAACAAGGCTTCCATCTTTGTTGAAAAATTTTCATATATTTACTGTCTGCAATGATTGCTAGAGTCTCTCCACTTTTTATAATATACTTCTATTTTTTTGAAACTATTCCATCTTTTTACTTCATTTTTTTATCAAAATACTTCCATCAGGATAATATTCTTCAAATAGTCCATTAGCCAAACCATTTATATATTTTTGCTCTAGTTTTTATAACCATTTAATTTAAATTCAAATATTCCAGTAGCTTCTTTTTCCATCGGCATATAAAAAAACCCATCTATGAACTCATATTTTACTTCGCCACAGGCAGATAATAGCATTACAAAAAAATTAATAGCAGTACTGATAATATTTTTTTCATATAAAACCCTCTATTTTAAAAAAATTTTTTTAATTAATATGTAAATCTCTCAAAAAAATCCATATAATTATATCACATTATTTAAAAAAATATTAATAAAAAAATATTGAAAAAAATTTTTTTCATAAAACTTCTTCAGTTTATTTTTAAATTTTTAATATTTATAAAAAAAGTTTGTCATTTTTTTAAAAAGTGAAAGTAGTTTATTTGATTTTTTTCTTATACCAATGATAGAATCATTAGAAATTTCTTCTCCATCTTTATTAAAGAAAATCTCCGTAATTTTATCTGTTTTATATAATGGTTTCCCATCTTTGTAGTTTATTCTGAAATTATTACCATTTGCTTCAAAAAAACATTTCCATTTTTAAATAAAACTTGTAATAATTCATTGTTATCATTGAGTCTTATTAATGGCTCCCCTGTTGAATATAGGAAGGTTACTGTCATACCACTAGCATCAATTGTAGCAATAACTTTATTATTTTTTTACAAGTTGATATGAACCATCTTTTAATTCTTCAAAGTCTCCTTGATTATCTAGAGATTCTTCACCATTCAATTTAAATAGAATTTCATTATTTTCATTATATAAAAGTTGATATATTACCATTAGAAACCATTAGTGGTTTTCCATTTTCATGGTAAATTATATAACTGCCTGTTTTAATACTACGACTCAAAAACTAAATTGCCATCTTCATAGAAAAATTTTTCAAACTATCATCTTTTTAGAGGATTTTTATAAATAATTTCCCACCTTTGTAATATGTTTCTTCTGTCATTCTTACACCTGCTACAAAAAGTATTCTTTATCATAATACTTCCATCAGGATAATATATCTCAAATATTCCATCAGGTAAACCATTTACAAAGCTTCCTTTTTGCTTTATATTTTTCCTGATATAAGCTCAAATGTTCCTGTAACTTTTTTTACCATCACCATATAAAATTCCACCTTTGACTTCATATTTTTTTCTTTAGCAGAAATAGAAATAGGCAATAAAAAGTAATAATAAAAGTACTAATAAAATTTTTTTCATAAACATCTCCTTAAATTAATCCATTTTTTTAATATCTTCAACTTTGTAAGAATTCATAAGAATTTCGTCACCATTTTCATTATAGTATTTAGTTATCCCTTCATTTAATTCATGTATTGGTTTACCATCTTTATGATAGAGAATAAATTCTTTCCCATTACTTTTTAAAAAAATATTTCCATTTTTAAAGAAAAAAATTGAGTTTCAGCAGTTGAAGAATTAGTTGTAATCATTGGTTCTCCAGTTGAATAGAAATAAGTTAAAAATACCTGTATTGTCATCCATTTTAGCTATAACTTTATCATCCATTATAATTTCAGAGAGACCATTCCCTACATTTTTTTATTATCATATCTAAATTTACTTCTTCCCCATTTTCCTCTTTGGATAAAATTTCACTATTTTCATTATATATACTAGAGTCCCTACCTATAGTAATTACGAATGGCTTTCCATTTTCATGATATATTATATTTTTTTATCTTTATCAGCATCATAACTTTCAACTAAGCGTCCATCTTTATCAAAAAGTTTTTAGATATTTGCCATCTGTAGCAGTTGCTAGAGTCTCCCCACTTTTTATAGAATATTTCTTCTTTTATAAGAGTTCCATCTTTGAATTCATCTTTTATAAAAAAATACTTCCATCAGGATAATATCTTTCAAATAGTCCATCAGGCAAACCATTTATATATTTTCCTTTGGTTTTTATAACCGTTTAATATAAACTCAAATGTTCCAGTAGCTTCTTTTTCCATTAACATACATAGTCCCATCTTTTAATTCATATTTTATTTCGCCACAAGCAGTTAACAATAAAAATAGCAGAAAATGATAATAGAATTAATAAAATTTTTTTCATAAAAACCCTCCAATTAATTTTTACTAAATCTTAGCATTCTAAAAAAATACTGTCAATTAAAGAAAAAAATTTTTTTATAGATTTAGCTATGATTTATAATTATAAATTTATAAAGATTGTAATTTTTTTACAAATTTAAACTCTGAGGTATTTCAGTATATTTTTTTATGATGAATTTATAAAAAAACATTCATAAAAAGTGATATTAATATTCATAATTTAAAAAAATAAATAAATGAGAATAAAAAAATAGAAATAATGTGAAATAAAATAAAAGCTGTTATTTTATTTTTTTTAAGAGTAAGTTTCAAAATAAAATAACACTAAAAAAATTTTTAAAAAAATTATCAAAAAAACCCCCTGAAAAAAGCTTGAAAATGATTAAAAGATATGATAAAAATTAATGTCAACAAAATTAGTATATTATAGCTGTCCGAAAAAAATAAAAATAACAGCTGTAATAAAAAAATGGAAAGTGGGAAAATACATAGTCTAAAAATACATTAGTTTTATACATAAAAAGGAGAGAGAATGAATAACAAAGAGAGAGACGAAAAAAATTTCTGAAATCTTGGTTAAAAAAAGAAAAATAAGTATAACAACTTCTACGGTTGTTAGTTTTTTTGATTACTGGTGCAGCCAGTTATGCTGTTCCTAATAACAGAATGAATAATGCAGGTACAAATTCAACAACTGGTGTATCTCATGAGGGAATAGTAGTTTGGGGATTGGGGTCAAGAGCTCATGTTGGAGGTGCTGTTGTTCTTGGAGCTGGTGCAGAAGCTAAAGGTTCTGGAGAAGATTCAAGTATAGCTGTGGGAAGAAAAGCTGTTGCTGATGGAACTAATGCTCAAGCTATAGGAGTTAATGCTAAAGCGAATGGAGCTAAAAGTTTAGCTATAGGCTCAGATTCAGTAGCTCAAACAGCAGGAGATATAGCTATAGGTGGTGGAGCTAATGCAGTTGCGGCAACAGCAGGAAATCCAGCAGTAACATCAAAAGGAGTAGCAATAGGGAATAATGCTACAGCTAAAGGAAGTGTCAGTGTAGGGGATTCAGCTTCTTCAAATTACTTCGGAGTAGCGATAGGATATAACGCAGGTGCTCAAAATACTACAACTGGAAGTTCTTTTTCAAAATGTAACAATAGGATCAAATACTAGAGTTGGAGTTTCAGGAAAAAAAGCAGCACAAGGAGTAGCAATAGGAAGTGGAATACAAGCTAATGAAGGAGCTTGGGCAAAGGGAGATCAATCAATAGCGATAGGTGCTAATACTGTGGCTGAAGGGATTCATCTATAGTAATAGGTGGAGATGATTTGGATGCAGTTTCTAATTCAAGTTCTAGTTACACAAAAAAAGACTTTTTAATAAAAGTGGAACTCAAATAAGTACAGAAAATGTAAATAAGAATTTGAATGATATATATAAAAAGTCTAACAGGAAGGACAGAAGGATTAAAACCTGGAGACTACGTAGATGCTCATGCAGGACAGGGAGCAGTAGCTCTTGGAGTAAAATCTGTAGCAGGAGATATAGCTTTTAGCTATAGGTACTATGTCTGAAGCAAGAGGAATAAACTCAGTTGCTATAGGTACAGGAGCTCAAACTCCTCAAGCCAATGCTGTAGCAATAGGTGGAGGATCTTCAACAGCTGGAATACAAGGAAGACAGATAAATGATGCAGATATAACTCTTTCAGATGGAACTAATGTAAATTTCGGAAACTTTGCAGGAGCAGCTGGAGTTGAAGAAGGAGATGTGGTTTCTTTTTGGTAGAGTAGGGAGTGAACGTCAATTAAAGAATATAGCACCTGGAGAAGTTACAGCTACAAGTACAGATGGAATCAATGGTTCTCAATTATTTGCAGTAGCTAAAAAAATTAGGTGATGATATCAGTAAATTTAAATATGTTTCTATAAAAATCAAATGATGCAGGAAACAAATTAAATGATGGAGCGACAGCAAATAATGCTATTGCTATAGGGACCTAATGCTTCAACAAAAAGTTGAAAGTGCAGTTTCTTTAGGAGATGGAGCTAATGTACTTCCAGGACCTACAAAAGATAAAGCTGGAACTTTATTACAAACAGTAATATCTTCAGGTTCAGGAGTAGCTATTGGTAAAAAAATGCAACAGCAACACAAGCTGGAGTAGCTATAGGAGATACTTCTTCTACAGTTACATCAGGTATAGCTATAGGTAGAGAAGCAAAAAGTAACAAATAAATATGAAGCAGCTTCAGGACCATATGCAAAAGGAGATAGCCAAGATGGGTATCTTAACTATGATCGTGTACAAAACCCTGATAATTTACAATATAGTAAAACAGAAACTACGGGAAATAATATATTCAGTCCAGACAGATATAATGGACAAGGTATTGCAATAGGATATAAAGCAGAATCAAATATGTTTGGTACAAGTTTAGGTAACAGTGCGGTTGCAAAACAAGGTGGACTAGCTTTAGGAACTTTTGCTAAGGCTGAAGGAGCAACAGCAACAGCTATAGGTCTAGGTGCTAACTCTAGTGGAGCTAGAGGAATAAGTATGGGTAGACAAGCTTCTGCAACTACAGCTGATTCAGTAGCAATAGGTACAGGAGCAAGAGGAGGAGCAACTAGTGCTGGAGGAAGTGTAGCAGTAGGGGGAGGAGCAGCAGCGACTGGAACTCAAGCTATAGCAATTGGAGGTCTTTATGGTAATGACCTTTATTCGTCATCTGCAACAAAAGATGGAGCAGGAAACTTAACTAAAAATACTCAAGCTAGTGGAGAAGCTTCTATAGCTATGGGGGTTAATACAAAGGCAACAGGTAAACAAGCATTAGCAATGGGATCAGATGCTCAAGCTAAAGAGGAAGCTTCTATAGCTATGGGGGTTAATGCAGTAAGTGAAAATGGAATAGCAATAGGGAAAGATTCTATAAGTGGAAAAGATGCTAGTGTATCTGTTGGTCTAGGAGCAGACAGTAACGCTGGAGGAATAGCAGTAGGGAAAAATGCAAAGTCTAAGTCTGCAACTTCTATAGGAATAGGAGAAGGAGCAATTGCTAATGCTAATAGTGTTGTAATAGGAACAAATACTAACTCAGGGACAGGAACAAAAGCTGTTTTAATAGGAGATGGATCTTCAGTAGGTACACCTACAAAATTAGGAAATGCAACAGGAGTAATATCTATAGGGCAAAATGCAGGTAAAGACAGTGCAGGACCTAATCTTATGAGTACTATTAATTTAGGGTCTAATACAAAAGTAGGAGATATTGCAAGAACTACAGTACTTTCTCAATCAATAGCAATAGGTAGTGGGAATAGTCCAGGTCAAGGAGCTTGGGCTAGAGGAGACCAATCGATATCAATAGGTTCTGATACTGAAGCAACAGGAGATTCATCAATAGCAATAGGTGGAGATGATCTAGTTAATGTTTCAAAAATAAACTCTAGTTATAGTGAAGCTAAATTTGATAAAAAAATGGTAATCCAATAGGAGGATCATCAAATCAAACAGCGACTATAAATAATATATTTAGCAAACTTACAGGAAGAGGGGCTATTTTAGCAGGCGGAAAAGGAACAGACGGTAGAACTTATGACAAATATAGTGGTACAAAATCAGGACAAGGAGCAGTAGCTCTTGGAGTAAAATCTCAATCAGGAGATATAGCTCTAGCTATAGGTACTATGGCTGAAGCTACAGGAACAAACTCAGTTGCTATAGGTACAGGAGCTCAAACACCTCAATCTAACGCTGTTGCAATAGGTGGAGGTTCTACAACTTTTGGAATCCAAGGAAGACAAGTAAAAGATGCAGATGTAACACTTGCAGATGGAACTACTATGAACTATGGTGGTTTTGCTGGAGCAGATAATGTTTTAGAAGGAAGCATGGTTTCTTTTGGTAGAGAAGGTAAAGAACGTCAATTAAAACATATAGCACCAGGAGAAATCTCAGCTACAAGTACAGATGGAATCAATGGTTCTCAACTATATGCAGTTGCTAAGACACTTGGAGAAGGATGGAAAGCAGATGCAGGTGGAAACAAAATTGGTTCGTCTACATTGACATCAGTTAAAGCAGGAAATACTGTAGTTTATTCAGCAGGATCTAACTTACAAGTTAAACAAACTATAGATGCAACTAATGGTAAACAAACTTATGAATATAGTTTAAATAAAAGATTTAACAGGATTAGATTCAGTAACAACTAAAAAAATTAACAGTGCCAGGAACAGGTGGAAAGGATACTGTAATAGATAATAATGGTATCAATGCTGGTAATAACAAAATAACAAATGTAGCACCAGGAGTAAATGGAACTGATGCAGTAAATAAAAACCAATTAGATCAAAAAATTGGAGATAACACAATAAAATTAGGTGGAGATAAAGGAACGACAGGAACACAAAAATTTATCAAAAAGCTGGAGGTCTTCAATTTAATATAAGAGGTGGTGATGGATTAGAAACATCAGCATCTGGAACAGATGTAACAGTTCAATTAGATACTGTAACAAAACAAAAACTAAATAAAGCAGTATTGCCATTAAAATTCAGTGGAGATGACTATGATCCGTTTGATGAACTAAGCACTGTGGTGTCTAAAGAATTAGGACAAAAATTAGAAATAGTTGGAGGAGCAGATACTACAGATCCTACAAAATTATCTAACAATAATATTGGTACTATGGTAGATGGTACTGGAAAAATAAATATAAAAACTTGCAAAAAGAGTTAAAAAGACTTAACATCTGCTGAATTCAAAACAGCAGCTGGAGATAAGACTGTAATAAATGGAAATGGCTTAACAGTAACTCCATCTACAGCAGGAGCAGCACCAGTATCTGTAACTAAAGATGGAATCAGTGCAGGAGATAAAAAGGTAACAAATGTAGCACCAGGAGCTATTAATAAGACATCAACAGATGCAATAAATGGTTCTCAACTATATAACTTAGCTTCAAACACTATCCAATTAGGGTGGAGATAAAGGAACAACGGGTACACAACAGTTAGATAATGCTGGAGGAATCAAGTTTGATATAGTTGGAGCAAACGGAATTACTACAGAAGCTAAAAATGGAAAAAGTAACTGTATCAGTAGATCCTTCCAAAAAAATATCGGCTGGAAATAGTAAGTTAAGTTACACAGCAAATGGAGATACAACTAAACAAGAAGTTAAACTATCGGATGGATTAAATTTCACAGATGGAAACTTAACAACTGCAAGTGTAGCAGCAAATGGAAAAAGTAAAAATATGATGTAAAAAAACATCAGCACTAACATCAACACCAGCTGGAAAAAGTGACAGTTCCAACAACAGACGGAGTAGCAACAGCTAAAGATGTAGCTAATGCAATAAATAACTCAGGATGGCAAGCAAATGCAGATGCAACAGGAACAGGTATAAAAAACTGGAACTCCAAGTGCGCAACTAGTTAAAAATGGATCAACAGTAACTTATGTAGCTGGAGATAACTTAACAGTAGCACAAGCTGTTGATACAAATGGAAATCATAAATATACATACAGTTTAAATAAAGATTTAAAAGACTTAGATTCAGTAACAACTAAGACTATAACAATTCCAGGAGCAACACCAGGAACAAATGATGTTGTAATAGGAAAAAGATGGAATTAGTGCTGGAAATAAAAGTTATCAAAAAAATGTAGCGCCAGGAGTAAATGGAACTGATGCAGTTAATAAAAAAATCAATTAGATCAAAAAAATTGGAGATAACACAATAAAATTAGGTGGAGACACAGGAACAACAGCTACACAAAAATTTATCTAAAGCTGGAGGTCTTCAATTTAATGTAGTAGGAGCTAATGGAATAGAAACATCAGCTTCAGGAACAGATGTAACAGTTAAAATAGACGCTGCAACAAAAAGCAAAAAAATAGATAATGCAGCAGATAAAAAAACTTATCAAACTTAACACCAGCTGGAACAAATGTAATAAAAGATACAGCAGCTTGGAAAGTAAAAGCAAACAGTAATGCAGCTGAAACAGTAAAAGGTGGAGACGAAGTAGTATTTAAAGATGGAGCTGGAGTAAAAATCACACAAAGTGGAAAAGAATTTACAATATCAGCAGATACATCTAAGATCTCAAAAGATACTAAGATAAGCTACACAGCAAATGGAGCAACGCCTAAGAAAGAAGTTTCATTAGCAGATGGATTTAACTTTGAAGATGGAACATTAACAACAGCAAGTGTTGATACAGCAGGAAAAGTAAAATATGATGTAAAAACATCAGCGCTAACAACAACACCAGCTGGAAAAGTGACAGTTCCAACAACAGACGGAGTAGCAACAGCTAAAGATGTAGCTAATGCAATAAATAACTCAGGATGGCAAGCAAATGCAGATGCAACAGGAACAGGTATAAAAACTGGAACTCCAAGTGCAAAAACTAGTTAAAAAAATGGATCAACAGTAACTTATGTAGCTGGAGATAACTTAACAGTAGCACAAGCTGTTGATACAAATGGAAATCATAAATATACATACAGTTTAAATAAAGATTTAAAAGACTTAGATTCAGTAACAACTAAGACTATAATAATTCCAGGAGCAACACCAGGAACAAATGATGTAGTAATAGGCAAAGACGGAATCAGCGCAGGAAATAAAGTTATCAAAAATGTAGCGCCAGGAGTAAATGGAACTGACGCAGTTAATAAAAATCAATTAGATCAAAAAATTGGAGATAACACAATAAAAATTAGGTGGAGACACAGGAACAACAGCTACACAAAATTTATCTAAAGCTGGAGGTCTTCAATTTAATGTAGTAGGAGCTAATGGAATAGAAACAACAGCTTCAGGAACAGATGTAACAGTTAAAATAGACGCTGCAACAAAAGCAAAAATAGATAATGCAGCAGATAAAAACTTATCAAACTTAACACCAGCTGGAACAAATGTAATAAAAGATACAGCAGCTTGGAAAGTAAAAGCAAACAGTAATGCAGCTGAAACAGTAAAAGGTGGAGACGAAGTAGTATTTAAAGATGGAGCTGGAGTAAAAATCACACAAAGTGGAAAAGAATTTACAATATCAGCAGATACATCTAAGATCTCAAAAGATACTAAGATAAGCTACACAGCAAATGGAGCAGCGCCTAAGAAAGAAGTTTCATTAGCAGATGGATTCAACTTTGAAGATGGAACATTAACAACAGCAAGCGTTGATACAGCAGGAAAAGTAAAATATGATGTAAAAACATCAGCGCTAACAACAACACCAGCTGGAAAAGTGACAGTTCCAACAACAGACGGAGTAGCAACAGCTAAAGATGTAGCTAATGCAATAAATAACTCAGGATGGCAAGCAAATGCAGATGCAACAGGAACAGGTATAAAAACTGGAACTCCAAGTGTGCAACTAGTTAAAAATGGATCAACAGTAACTTATGTAGCTGGAAATAATTTAACAGTAGCACAAGATGTTGATACAAATGGAAATCATAAATATACATACAGTTTAAATAAAGATTTAAAAGACTTAGATTCAGTAACAACTAAGACTATAATAATTCCAGGAGCAACACCAGGAACAAATGATGTAGTAATAGGCAAAAGACGGAATCAGCGCAGGAAATAAAAGTTATCAAAAAAATGTAGCGCCAGGAGTAAATGGAACTGACGCAGTTAATAAAAAAATCAATTAGATCAAAAAAATTGGAGATAACACAATAAAATTAGGTGGAGACACAGGAACAACAGCTACACAAAAATTTATCTAAAGCTGGAGGTCTTCAATTTAATGTAGTAGGAGCTAATGGAATAGAAACAACAGCTTCAGGAACAGATGTAACAGTTAAAAATAGACGCTGCAACAAAAAGCAAAAAAATAGATAATGCAGCAGATAAAAACTTATCAAACTTAACACCAGCTGGAACAAATGTAATAAAAAGATACAGCAGCTTGGAAAGTAAAAAGCAAACAGTAATGCAGCTGAAACAGTAAAAAGGTGGAGACGAAGTAGTATTTAAAGATGGAGCTGGAGTAAAAAAATCACACAAAGTGGAAAAAGAATTTACAATATCAGCAGATACATCTAAGATCTCAAAAGATACTAAGATAAGCTACACAGCAAATGGAGCAACGCCTAAGAAAGAAGTTTCATTAGCAGATGGATTTAACTTTGAAGATGGAACATTAACAACAGCAAGTGTTGATACAGCAGGAAAAAGTAAAAATATGATGTAAAAAAACATCAGCGCTAACAACAACACCAGCTGGAAAAAGTGACAGTTCCAACAACAGACGGAGTAGCAACAGCTAAAGATGTAGCTAATGCAATAAATAACTCAGGATGGCAAGCAAATGCAGATGCAACAGGAACAGGTATAAAAACTGGAACTCCAAGTGCGCAACTAGTTAAAAATGGATCAACAGTAACTTATGTAGCTGGAGATAACTTAACAGTAGCACAAGCTGTTGATACAAATGGAAATCATAAATATACATACAGTTTAAATAAAGATTTAAAAGACTTAGATTCAGTAACAACTAAGACTATAACAATTCCAGGAGCAACACCAGGAACAAATGATGTAGTAATAGGAAAAAGATGGAATTAGTGCTGGAAATAAAAGTTATCAAAAAAATGTAGCGCCAGGAGTAAATGGAACTGATGCAGTTAATAAAAAAATCAATTAGATCAAAAAAATTGGAGATAACACAATAAAAATTAGGTGGAGACACAGGAACAACAGCTACACAAAAATTTATCTAAAGCTGGAGGTCTTCAATTTAATGTAGTAGGAGCTAATGGAATAGAAACAACAGCTTCAGGAACAGATGTAACAGTTAAAAATAGACGCTGCAACAAAAGCAAAAAAATAGATAATGCAGCAGATAAAAAAACTTATCAAACTTAACACCAGCTGGAACAAATGTAATAAAAAGATACAGCAGCTTGGAAAGTAAAAAGCAAACAGTAATGCAGCTGAAACAGTAAAAAGGTGGAGACGAAGTAGTATTTAAAGATGGAGCTGGAGTAAAAAAATCACACAAAGTGGAAAAAGAATTTACAATATCAGCAGATACATCTAAGATCTCAAAAAGATACTAAGATAAGCTACACAGCAAATGGAGCAACGCCTAAGAAAGAAGTTTTCATTAGCAGATGGATTTAACTTTGAAGATGGAACATTAACAACAGCAAGTGTTGATACAGCAGGAAAAAGTAAAATATGATGTAAAAACATCAGCGCTAACAACAACACCAGCTGGAAAAGTGACAGTTCCAACAACAGACGGAGTAGCAACAGCTAAAGATGTAGCTAATGCAATAAATAACTCAGGATGGCAAGCAAATGCAGATGCAACAGGAACAGGTATAAAAAACTGGAACTCCAAGTGCGCAACTAGTTAAAAATGGATCAACAGTAACTTATGTAGCTGGAGATAACTTAACAGTAGCACAAGCTGTTGATACAAATGGAAATCATAAATATACATACAGTTTAAATAAAGATTTAAAAGACTTAGATTCAGTAACAACTAAGACTATAACAATTCCAGGAGCAACACCAGGAACAAATGATGTAGTAATAGGCAAAGACGGAATCAGCGCAGGAAATAAAGTTATCAAAAATGTAGCGCCAGGAGTAAATGGAACTGACGCAGTTAATAAAAAAATCAATTAGATCAAAAAAATTGGAGATAACACAATAAAATTAGGTGGAGACACAGGAACAACAGCTACACAAAAATTTATCTAAAGCTGGAGGTCTTCAATTTAATGTAGTAGGAGCTAATGGAATAGAAACAACAGCTTCAGGAACAGATGTAACAGTTAAAAATAGACGCTGCAACAAAAAGCAAAAAAATAGATAATGCAGCAGATAAAAAAACTTATCAAACTTAACACCAGCTGGAACAAATGTAATAAAAAGATACAGCAGCTTGGAAAGTAAAAAGCAAACAGTAATGCAGCTGAAACAGTAAAAAGGTGGAGACGAAGTAGTATTTAAAAGATGGAGCTGGAGTAAAAAAATCACACAAAGTGGAAAAAGAATTTACAATATCAGCAGATACATCTAAGATCTCAAAAAGATACTAAGATAAGCTACACAGCAAATGGAGCAACGCCTAAGAAAAGAAGTTTCATTAGCAGATGGATTTAACTTTGAAGATGGAACATTAACAACAGCAAGTGTTGATACAGCAGGAAAAAGTAAAAATATGATGTAAAAAAACATCAGCGCTAACAACAACACCAGCTGGAAAAAGTGACAGTTCCAACAACAGACGGAGTAGCAACAGCTAAAGATGTAGCTAATGCAATAAATAACTCAGGATGGCAAGCAAATGCAGATGCAACAGGAACAGGAGCAAAAAAACTGGAACTCCAAGTGCGCAACTAGTTAAAAATGGATCAACAGTATCTTATGTAGCAGGAGATAACTTAACAGTAGCACAAGATGTAACAGCTGGAGATCACAAATATACATATAGTCTAAATAAACAATTAAAAGACTTAACATCTGCTGAATTTAAAACAGCAGCAGGAGATAAGACAGTAATAAATGGAGATGGATTAACAGTAAGTCCAGCAACTCCAACAACAAGTCCAATATCTATAACTAAAGATGGAATCAGTGCAGGAGATAAGAAAGTAACTAATGTAGCGCCAGGAACTATTAGTAAAAACATCTACAGATGCGATAAATGGTTCTCAACTATACAACTTAGCTTCAAACACTATCCAATTAGGTGGAGATAAAGCTACAACTACAGATAAACAAACACTAGATAAATCTGGTGGAATCAAGTTTGATATAGTTGGAGCAAATGGAATCACTACAGAAGCTAAAAATGGAAAAGTAACTGTATCAGTAGATACTTCAACAATTGGAGCAAATACTAAATTGAAATATAAATCTAATTCAGATGCTGCAACAGCACAAGAAGTAAAATTATCTGATGGATTAGATTTCAAAAATGGTAACTTTACAACAGCAACTGTAGGAGCAAATGGTGAGGTTAAATATGACACTGTAACTCAAGGATTATCAGTAACAGATGGAAAAAGCAGGATTACCAAATCCAGCAACTCCAGGAGGAACAACACCAAATGGATTAGTAACAGCACAAGATGTTGTAGATGCATTAAATAATGTAGGATGGAAAGCAACAGCAGATGCAACAGGAACAGGAGCAAAAACTGGAACTCCAAGTGCGCAACTAGTTAAAAATGGATCAACAGTATCTTATGTAGCAGGAGATAACTTAACAGTAGCGCAAGATGTAACAGCTGGAGATCACAAATATACATATAGTCTAAATAAACAATTAAAAAGACTTAACATCAGCTGAATTTAAGACAGCAGCAGGAGATAAGACTATAATAAATGGAGATGGATTAACAGTAAGTCCAGCAACTCCAGGAACTGCACCAATATCTATAACAAAAGATGGAATCAGTGCTGGAGATAAGAAAGTAACTAACGTAGCACCAGGAACTATAAGTTCAACATCAACAGATGCGATAAATGGTTCTCAATTCCATAAGTTAGCTACAAATACTATCCAATTAGGTGGAGATAAAGCTACAACTACAGCTACACAACAACTAGATAAAGCTGGAGGAATCAAGTTTAATATAGTTGGAGAAAATGGAATTACAACAAAAGCAACTGGAGATAAAGTAACTATAGGAGTGGATACTTCAACAATAGGTGCAAACATTAAATTGAAGTATAAATCTAATTCAGATGCTGCAACAGCACAAGAAGTAAAACTATCTGATGGATTAAATTTCAAAAATGGTAACTTTACAACAGCAACAGTAGGAGCAAATGGAGAAGTTAAATATGACACTGTAACTCAAGGATTAACAGTAACAGATGGAAAAGCAGGATTACCAAATCCAGCAACTCCAGGAGGAACAACACCAAATGGATTAGTAACAGCACAAGATGTTGTAGATGCATTAAATAATGTAGGATGGAAAGCAACAGCAGATGCAACAGGAACAGGAGCAAAAACTGGAACTCCAAGTGCGCAACTAGTTAAAAATGGATCAACAGTATCTTATGTAGCAGGAGATAACTTAACAGTAGCACAAGATGTAACAGCTGGAGATCACAAATATACATATAGTCTAAATAAACAATTAAAAGACTTAACATCAGCTGAATTTAAAACAGCAGCAGGAGATAAGACAGTAATAAATGGAGATGGATTAACAGTAAGTCCAGCAACTCCAGGAACTGCACCAATATCTATAACAAAAGATGGAATCAGTGCAGGAGATAAGAAAGTAACTAACGTAGCGCCAGGAACTATTAGTAAAACATCTACAGATGCGATAAATGGTTCTCAACTATACAACTTAGCTTCAAACACTATCCAATTAGGTGGAGATAAAGCTACAACTACAGATAAACAAACACTAGATAAATCTGGTGGAATCAAGTTTGATATAGTTGGAGCAAATGGAATCACTACAGAAGCTAAAAATGGAAAAGTAACTGTAAAAAGTTGATAGTTCAACAATAGGAGCAAATGCTAAATTAAGCTATACAGCAAATGGAGTAGCACCTAAACAAGAAGTTACATTAGCAAATGGATTAGATTTCAAAAATGGTAACTTTACAACAGCAACTGTAGGAGCAAATGGAGAAGTTAAATATGATACTGTGACTCAAGGATTAACAGTAACAGATGGAAAAGCAGGATTACCAAATCCAGCAACTCCAGGAGGAACAACACCAAATGGATTAGTAACAGCACAAGATGTTGTAGATGCATTGAATAATGTAGGATGGAAAGCAACAGCAGATGCAACAGGAACAGGAGTAAAAACTGGAACTCCAAGTGCGCAACTAGTTAAAAATGGATCAACAGTATCTTATGTAGCAGGAGATAACTTAACAGTAGCACAAGATGTAACAGCTGGAGATCACAAATATACATATAGTCTAAATAAACAATTAAAAGACTTAACATCAGCTGAATTTAAGACAGCAGCAGGAGATAAGACTATAATAAATGGAGATGGATTAACAGTAAGTCCAGCAACTCCAGGAACTGCACCAATATCTATAACAAAAGATGGAATCAGTGCTGGAGATAAGAAAGTAACTAACGTAGCACCAGGAACTATAAGTTCAACATCAACAGATGCGATAAATGGTTCTCAATTCCATAAGTTAGCTACAAATACTATCCAATTAGGTGGAGATAAAGCTACAACTACAGCTACACAACAACTAGATAAAGCTGGAGGAATCAAGTTTAATATAGTTGGAGAAAATGGAATTACAACAAAAGCAACTGGAGATAAAGTAACTATAGGAGTGGATACTTCAACAATAGGTGCAAACATTAAATTGAAGTATAAATCTAATTCAGATGCAGCAACAGCACAAGAAGTAAAACTATCTGATGGATTAGACTTCAAAAATGGTAACTTTACAACAGCAACTGTAGGAGCAAATGGAGAGGTTAAATATGACACTGTAACTCAAACTCTAAGTGTAAGTCCAGATGGAAAAGCAGGATTACCAAATCCAGCAACACCAGGAGGAACAACACCAAATGGATTAGTAACAGCACAAGATGTTGCAAATGCATTAAATAATGTAGGATGGAATGCAACAGCATCAGCAGTTGGAACAGGAGTAGCATCAGGAAGCCCAAGTGCACAATTAGTTAAAAATGGATCAACAGTTTCATATATAGCTGGAAACAATATGATAGTTGATCAAACAGTAGATGGAGCTGGAAACCATAAATATACATATAGTTTAAATAAAGTATTAAAAGACTTAACATCAGCAGAATTTGTTAACCCAACAAGTGGAAACAAAACTGTAGTAAATGGTGATGGATTAACAATAACTCCATCAACTCCAGGAGCTAAAAAAATATTTCTATCACAAAAGATGGAATCAGTGCTGGTGATAAGAAGATTACTGATGTAGCAGATGGAGATGTTACAGCAACATCGAAAGATGCAATAAACGGATCTCAATTATATAAACTAGCATCTAATACTATAAGTTTAGGTGGAGATAAAGCAACAGTAACAACTGCACAACAACTGAATAAAAAAATGGAGGACTTAAATTCCATATAGTTGGAGATAACGGAATTATCACAGAAGCTAAAGATGATAAGGTAATAGTAAGAGTTAATAGTGCAACTATAGGATCTAACATTACTTTAAAATATGCAGCTAATGGAGCAAATGGTCAAACAGTTAAATTATCAGATGGATTAAACTTCCAAGATGGTAATTTCACTAAGGCAAGTGTTGATACAGCTGGAAAAGTAAAATATGATACTGTAACTCAAGCTATAGCACCAACAGCAGATGGAAAAAGCTCAAGTAGCTCCAGGATCAACTTCAGGACTAGCTACATCAGCAGATGTTGTAAATGCTATAAATAATAGTGGATGGAAAGCTACTGCGGATGCAACAGGAACAGGAGTAAAAACTGGAACGCCAAGTGCACAACTAGTTAAAAATGGATCAACAGTTTCATATATAGCTGGAAACAACATGATAGTTGATCAAACAGTAGATGGAGCTGGAAACCATAAATATACATATAGTTTAAATAAAGATTTAACAGGATTAAATTCAGCAGAATTTACTAATGTAGCAGGAGATAAAACTAAGATAACTGCAGGAGGAACTGAATATACAGAATGCAGCTGGGGATAAAAACTGTTGTTAACTCAGGTGGAATAACAATAAGTTCATCAACACCAGGAGCTAAAAGATATATCTGTAACTAAAGATGGAATCAGTGCAGGAGACAAAGTTATTAAAAAAATGTTGCAGCAGGTGTAAATGGTACAGATGCAGTAAACGTATCTCAATTAAAAGATGTTGATAATAAGATTGCTAATGTTAACACTACTATAAATAAAGGTCTAAACTTCAAAGGAAATACTGGAGCAACAGTAAATAAACAATTAGGAGATACTCTTGAAATTGTTGGAGAAGGAACTAAGGCTGACAGTGAATACAGTGGACAAAATCTAAAAGTAGTTGAAGATGGTGGTAAATTAGTTGTTAAGATGGATAAAAAAATCTAAAAATCTGATACAGTAACAGCTGATACTGTAAATACAAATTCAGTAACAGTTGGAGCACCAGGTAAAGATGGAGTAATAACTGTAAAAGATGCTAACGGAAAAGATGGAGTATCTATCAATGGAAAAGATGGTTCTATTGGACTTAATGGAAAAGATGGATCATCAGCAACAATTACTACAGTTCAAGGTAACCCAGGAATAGCTGGAACACCAGGAACAACTATGGATAGAATTCAATACACTGATAATTCTGGAACTCCTCATCAAGTAGCAACATTAGATGATGGAATGAAGTATGGTGGAGACACTGGAGCAGTTATCAACAAAGCAACTGAATCAACAAGTTAATGTAGTAGGTGGAATAACAGATACAAATAAACTAACTACTAATGACAACATAGGTGTTGTATCAGATGGTGCTAACAACTTAAAAAGTAAGACTTGCTAAAAGATTTAGACGGACTTGAAACTGTAACAGTTAGAGATGCTTCTGGAAATACAACAGTAGTAAAAGGAGACGGAGTAACTATAACATCACCAAGTGGAAACACAGTAAGTCTAAGTAATGAAGGTTTAGACAATGGTGGAAATGTTATAACAAATGTTGCAGCAGGTAAAGATGGAACAGATGCAGTTAACGTTGATCAATTGAATCAAGCTGTAGGTAATATTGTCAATGCAGCAGGAGATGCAATTGTTCATGTTAATAATAAGGTTGATAAATTAGGAGATAGAGTAAATAAAGGACTTGCAGGAGCAGCAGCAATGGCAGGACTAGAATTTATGGATATTGGAATCAACCAAGCAACAGTGGCAGCAGCAGTTGGAGGGTATAGAGGTACTCATGCAGTTGCAGTTGGGGTTCAAGCAGCTCCTACTGAAAACACAAGAATAAACGCAAAAGTCGCAATAACTCCAGGAAGCCGTTCAGAAAATATGTATTCTATTGGAGCATCATATAGATTCAACTGGAGATAATTTTTAAGCTTAATAATTCAAAGTTTGAAAGGGTAAATATCTTAAGGTATTTACCTTTCAAACATTTTAATAATTATCTAAATTGGAATATTTCTAATGAAAAACTTGTAATTTTATAAGTTTTGGTCTATAATATTGCTGTTTTGAAAGTTGGAATAATTGATAATGATTATATTTAAAAAAATGAGGAGAAAAGTAAATGAAAAAAAGGAATTAAAAATTCTTGCCTTTATGTTATTAGCTGTATTTTTTTACTGGATGTTTTTGCTTCAAATGTAGATCTTAAAAGCTCAAAAGATATATGCAAAAAGAATATAAAGGAATGAAGATAGAACTAAGTCGTTCAGATTTAACTGGAATTTTTGTAGATATACAAAAATATGAGTAATAAAGATATCACTATTGTTTGGAAAGAATCAACTTTAGGTGGATCAAGAATAATAAGACATGATGCTATTGTATATCCTGCTTTTAAATGATGAAAATACAGTTTTAACTGAATTACAAAAAGAAAAACTTTTGTTATTCATAGAGCAGAAGATTTTTTTACTATGTAGACCCTGTTTTATATGCTCAAAGCGGAGTTAGAATAAAACCTTTAAAAATATCCAGTTGAGTTAAAATTAGTTATAAAAACTAATGGAGATAAAGAAACTCTATCTATTTTTCTTAGATAATAATTATAGAAGTGATGAAGATGCTAATTCTCAAAGATATAAAGAAGATGCTTATCAAATAAGAAAAAGAGAAGATGCTCAAAAGTTAAATAAAAGATTATAGAAGAACAAAAAAATAAACAGAAGAGACAAGGTAGACGATCTTCCTGAAGCAAGAGTAATTAAGGAAAAATCCACCTGTTGAAGATGAATTATATATTAATCACAGAACAAAAAAATAAATAATAAAAAAATAGAAGTCAGGAAATTTAAATCCTGACTTTCTTTTTATTTTTAATAAAAAGAGGCTGTTGCAAAATTAAAATTTCAATACTAAAGTAAAAAAATAAGTGAGTTACGAATGGAATTTTAGATAAAAAAATCAAATAGAATGAGCCGAGCAAATGCAGGAGTGTCTGAGTGTAACGAGTTTCCTGATTTGCAGCGAATTCTTGATTTTTTTATCGTTAAGAAATTTACTCAGTAACGAACTATTTTTTTACTTTTTATGAATTTGCAACAGCCCCCTGGGAATGTCTTATCTAAGTTTATTTAATTTGTTGCCCATTTTTTTGAAAGTAGCTTGTTGAAGTAATTTACCATTTTCATCGTAAGCTTTTAGCAACTCCATCTCTTTCACCATTTTTTTATAGTTTTCTTCTATGAATACTTTTTCCATTAGGATAGTAACTTCTTCCAATCCCTTCCAGCTTTACCATTTTTTTATAGTTTAATTCCATTTTTATTTTTTTCCATCTTCATAGTAATCTTTTTGAAGTCCAACTTGTACTCCATTTTTTTGAAAGTAGCTTCACTAGATAATTTTTCCACTTGGATAATATAATTTTTGAATATCCATCCATAACACCATTTTTTTAAATTCAGCTCTAGCATCTACTATACCTTTTTCATTATAATTTTCTAGAACTCCTGTGTAAGGTGTTTTTTTGCCCTATTTCATATATAACATTACCTTTAGTTTCAATACGGTCTGATTTTATAACCTTTGTTGAAAAATGAAAGTGCAGAGCACATAACAAATAAAGCTAATAATATTTTTTTTCATATTTAAACCTCCAAATTATTTAATTATTTTTACTTGTTGCCCATTTTTTTGAAAGTAGCTTGTTGAAGTAATTTACCATTTTCATCGTAAGCTTTTAGCAACTCCATCTCTTTCATCATTTTTTTGTAGTTTTTCTTCTGTACGAACTTTACCATTAGGATAATAAGTTTTTGATAATCCTTCAGCTTTTACCATTTACAAAGTTCACATCAAGAACTAATTTACCATTTTCGTCATAAGCTTTTAGAAACTCCATTTCTTAGACCATTTTTTTATAAGCTGTTTCTATTTTTTTATTTTACCATTTTCATAGTAATCTTTTTGAACTCCAACTTGTTTCCCATTTTGGAAGTTAGCTTCACTAGCTAATTTCCCATTTGGGAAATATTTTTTTGAGCTACCATCTTGTATACCATTTTTTTGAATTCAGTTCTAGCCCCTAAAAACACCCTTTTTCATCAAAAAGTATCGATGAACCCTGTATAAGGAGTATTTTGTCCAGCTTCATATACAATATTTCCTTTTAACATCAATGTCAGTTGCCTTAATAACTTTCGCTGAAAATGAAAGTGCAGAACACATAACAAATAAAGCTAATAATATTTTTTTCATATTTAAACCTCCGAATTATTTAATTTTTTTATAAATTCTTTCATTATATTATATAATATTTTACAAGAAATTTCAGTAACATATGTTACTAATAAAAAAACATCACTTATTTTACAAAGTGATGTCTGGGGATGTCTTATCTAAGTTTATTTTTATTTGTTGTCCATTTTTTTGAAAGTAGCTTGTTGAACTAATTTACCATTTTTCATCGTAAGCTTTTAGCAATTCCATCTCTTTCATCATTTTTTTATAATTTTCTTCTGTACGGATTTTACCATTAGGATAATAAGATTTTACTAATCCTTCCAGCTTTACCATTTACTAAGTTAACTTCAGTATCTAATTTCCCATTTTCATCATAAATTTTAGCAGGTCCAGTTTTTTTGTCCATTTTTATAAGTTGTTTCTATTTTTTTACTTTCCCATTTTCATAGTAATCTTTTTGAACTCCTACTTGTTTACCATTTTTGGAAAGTGGCTTCACTATATAATTTCCCATTTGGAAAAATATATTTTTGAGCTACCATCTTGTATACCATTTTTAAATTCACTTCTAGCTAATAAAAACATTTTTTTCATTATAAGTTTCGATAAAACCTGTATAAGGAGCATTTTTGTCCAGCCTCATATACAACATTTCCTTTTAACATCAATGTCAGTTGCCTTAATAACTTTCGCTGAGAAAGAAAGAGCAGAACACATAACAAATAAAGCTAATAATATTTTTTTCATATTTAAACCTCCGAATTATTTAATCTTATATTGCTTTTTGTATAACAGTATATATTTTTTTGTAAAAGTTTTTCAGTAACATATGTTACCAAAAACATCACTTAGATAAGTAAGTGATGTCTATTTTAAATAAATTATTTTACTTGTTTACCATTTTTGAAAGTAGCTTGTTGAACTAACTTACCATTTTCATCGTAAGCTTTTAGCAAGACCATCTCTTTCATCATTTTTTTATAGTTTTCTTCTGTACGAATTTTTACCATTTGGATAATAAGTTTTTACTAATCCTTCCAGCCTTACCATTTACTAAATTGAATTCAATAGCTAACTTACCATTTTCATCATAAATTTTAGCAGGTCCAGTTTGTTGTCCATTTTTTTATAAGTAGCTTCCATTTTTTTACTTTACCATTTTCATAGTAATCTTTTTGAACTCCAACTTGTTTACCGTTTTTGGAAAAGTAGCTTCACTATATACTTTACCATTTGGGAAATATAATTTTGAGCTACCATCTTGAATACCATTTTTAAATTCAGCTTTAGCTTCTAAAAACACCTTTTTTTCATTATAAGTTTCAATAGTTCCAGTGTAAGGAGCATTTTTGCCCAGACTCATATACAATATTATTTTCTCTAACCTCTGCATTACTTGCTTTAATAACTTTTTGCAGAGAAAGAAAGTGCAGAACACATAACAAATAAAAGCTAACAATAATTTTTTTCATTTTTTTGCCTCCAAATTATTTAATTATTTTTTTCATAAGCCTTTTTAAATTCTTCAAGGCTTATTCCATACCTATTTAATTTTTGCCATAAATTGCTTTTGCATTTGAGTAACCAATACCTAGTTCAGAACCTAATTCAGCTCTTAAATCAGAAGAGTTATTTTTTTCCTATTAGACCATAATCCATCATTAAATTTAAGTCAAATATATTTTTCTGAATTATCTAAGCTAAATCTTGCTTTTTTTCAAGTGCAGTGATAATATCCTCAGGAGAAGCATTTTTCAACTCCAATATCTCCATCTTTTGTACCACTTACACGAGAAATATAGGCATTTTTTTGCATTGGGGAAGTGTTTACATAAGTATTTTTCTTATTTCTTCACCAGCATAGTCAGGGTCTGTTAAAATGATAAGCCCCTTATTTTCATAGGCTAGTTTTTAAGAATTCAATACTTCTATTTTTTTCTAACAGCATGACCATTGACTTGAAATACTTCTGCATCAACAGCATTTTTTTACTGCTGAAATATCATCCTTTCCTTCAACAACAATAACTTCTTTTATCTTCTTTTTCATTTTTATCCTTATTAAAATTCTGCATTATTTGGAGTTCTTGGGAATGGTATTACGTCCCTGATATTTTGCATACCAGTTAGGTACATCATCATTCTTTCAAATCCTAGACCATATCCAGAATGAGGGAAACTTCCAAATCTTCTTAAATCTAAATAAAATTCATAATCTTCTTTATTAAATCCTAATTCATCCATTCTCTTAACAAGTAAGTCATAGTTGTCTTCTCTTTGAGAACCACCAATTATTTCTCCAATTCCTGGTGCTAGTAAGTCCATAGCTCTAACAGTTTTATTATCTTCATTAAGTTTCATATAGAAAGCCTTAATATCTTTTGGATAATCTGTTACGAATACTGGTTTTTTTGAAGTATTCTTCAGCTAAGTATCTTTCATGTTCACTTTGTAAGTCTATTCCCCATTTAACAGGAAATTCAAATTTCTTTCCAGATTTTTTTCTAGAATTTCTATAGCCTCTGTATAAGTAACTCTACCAAAATCATTGTTAAGTACATTGTTTAATTTATCAAATAGTCCTTTTTCAATGAATGAGTTAAAGAATTCCATTTCTTCAGGACAGTTATCCATAACATATTTAATGATGTATTTGACCATTGCTTCAGCAAGTTCCATATTAGCTCCTAAGTCAGCAAAAAGCTATTTCAGGCTCTATCATCCAGAATTCAGAAGCATGTCTTGCTGTATTTGAGTATTCAGCTCTAAATGTAGGTCCAAAAAGTATAGATGTTTCTAAAAAGCAGCACAGTAAGTTTCAGCATTTAATTGTCCACTAACTGTTAGGGTTAGTAGATTTACCAAAGAAGTCTTTAGAAAAATCAACTTCACCATTTTTCTTTCTTAGGGACTTTGTTTAAATCAAAAGTTGTAATTCTAAACATTTCTCCAGCACCCTTCAGCATCAGAACCTGTTATGATTGGAGTATGCACATAAACAAAGTTATTTTTCTTGGAAAAAAATTTATGTATTGCATAAGCAAGTACAGATCTAACTCTGAATACAGCTGAGAAAGTGTTAGTTCTTGCTCTTAAATGAGCTTTTAGTTCTCAAAAAAATTCAAAAAGTATGTCTTTTTATTTTTGTAATGGATATTCTAAATCAGCCTTTTGTAATACTTCAATTTCTTTTTGCCTTAACTTCTAAATCTTGTCCACTACCTTCTAGATTTAACAAGAGTTCCTTTTACTCTAATACTAGAAGCTATTGAAAGTCTTGAAATTTCATCAAAATTTTCAAGTCCTTCTTCAAAAAAACTATTTGAACTCCTTTAAAAAAATGAACCATCATTTAATTCAATAAAACCAAATTTCTTTTGATCTCTAATTTTTTTCTTACCCAACCAGAAAGTTCTATCTCTTTGTTTAGGTACTCTTCACCATGTCTAAAAAAATATCTTTTTACAGTAATCATCATAATAAATCCCCTAGTTTTTTTAAAAATCTTTTTCATCAACGATTTCTATACTATCTAAATGTTTTTTTACCTGTGCTTTTAAACTGATCTAAATACATTCTTCTATATATTTCTCTATCTTTTTGTTTCTTCTTCAGTAAGTTTTTCTTTCCTTACTTAATTTAGCATAGTAATTAACCTTTGCTATTATATCTTTCATTTCCATTTTTTTACACCTCTGTTAAAAAAATTATAGCACTAGCACTTTTTGTTTGTAAAGTTTAATCAGTAGTATGGTTATTATTAACGTATATAATATATCCCATAGAAAGAGATAGTGCAAGTATTGAAGAACCTCCAGCACTTATAAATGGTAAAGGTATACCAAAGACTGGAATTAAACCTATAGCAACTCCTATATTTATAATAACTTGAGTTATTACATAGCCAGCTATTCCTGAAACTAAGTATTTATAGAAGTAATTTTTTTGATTTACCAGCAATATTCATTATCAAAAACAAATAAAGTAAAGAATAGAAATAAAACTATAAACATTCCAACAAAACCTGTTTCTTCAGCTAGATTTGCTATAGCAAAGTCTGTTTCTACTTCAGGAATATAGTTATATTTTTGAACTCCATTTCCTATACCTTTTCCAAATATTCCACCTGTTCCAAAGGCAATAAGTGATTGATAGATTTGATAAGCATCAACTCTATCATAATTATTATGGAGAATTCCCTCTAGATATACTTTTAATTCTATGTTGCTTATAACCTGTTAAAAACCTTAGAAAAGAAAGAAAGAAGTGCAGGTGCAACAGCAAGTCCTCCAAAGAAAAATAGGATATAGCACTCTATTTGGAATATCTGATAAAAAAATAACATAAAACCTGCTATTAAAAACATAGTGAATAGCAGTTCCCATATCTCTTAAAGCTAAAGTAATAAAGGTTGCAAAAGCTCCAGTATAAATAAAAAGCTGTCCAGAAATTCTTTTTATAGGAGATTTTTTTCTTTAGTATCTTTTCCTCTTGCAAATATACCAGCTATGGAAATAACAAAAAGGAACTTTTAATAACTCTGGTATTTGTAAACTCAATGAACCCAGCCTAATCCAACCCTTACCACCATTTATTGTCGGGAAAAAATACTGCTAGGACCTAAAGCAACAACTATAAAAAAAGTCCTAAACTAAGAAAAAAAGAAAAAAAGCTCTAAAAAGTGGACCTCTTACTGTCTTATCAAACAAACCACCAAATTTTTTTAGAACACATAAGAATAAAAAAATTACAAGAGAAAGCCCTAAAATAATTGATTGTTTAAAAAGCTTTTATCCATAACTTTAGCATTATCAAATCTAGATATTGAACTAATAAAATTAAGAGAACCTATCATTACCAAGATGAAAAAAAGGAAATGATATTATTTCTTCTCTTACTTTTCTTTTCTTTTCTTTTTTTCTTCATCTTTTTCATTCATCATATTGTGAAAAAGCCACTTGGTCAGTAGCCCTGTTGTTAAAAATCTATTTTTTTCTTTTCATCTTTACCTCTAAAAAAATTAATAATTTATATTATAACATATTTTTTTAGTTACAATTATAAAAAATGATAAAATATAATAAAAAAATTAAAAATAGTTAGGTGAGAGGAATTTTATGAAAAATTAAAAAAATTATCTTTTTGTTAGTTTTACTTTTTTTAGCTTTAATCTTTTTGGAGCTGATGGTAAAAAAATATTGAATAGTTCAAAGCTTAATATTTCAAAAAAAGAGTTTTAAATGGACCTGTAAAAAACTTATTATAAAAAGCGGGAAAAATTAAATCAAAAAGAGTATTATACAGGTAATAGAAAGACTGGAATATGGCAATATTATCATGAAAATGGAAAGGTAAAAACAGAAGTAATGTTTAATGCCTTATCAAAAGATGAAGAAGCCATTGTTAAGACTTACGATGAAAAAGGAGTTATTATAAGCTCAGGTAAAGTTATAAATGGTGAAATGGTTGATGTTTGGACTTATTATGATGAAATGGGAAGAAAAACTAAATACCTATGACTTAACAAAGGGAATAATAGTAACTTATAGTGAAAAAGGGAAAGTTATACTTCAGTTATCTGAAAAAAGCCTTACTTAACCGTTTAGAAGAAATAATGGTGGAGGTGAATAATGACAGAGCTAGAGCTAATGAGGAAAAAAATTGATGAAATTGATGAAAAAGCTTTTTAGTTTTGTTTAAAGAAAGATTAGAAGTTTCAAAAACAAATTGGTATATTGAAAAATATAAGATGAGTATTTTTTTGATCCTGAAAGAGAAAAAACAAATAATATCAGAGGCAACAGAAGCTATGTCTGATAATGAAAAATATACAGAAAGTTTTTTTTACATAATTTAATGGATATAAGTAAGGAGGTTCAAAGTGAATGAGAAAAATTTGGACTTTTAGGTAAAAAGCTTTTCACATTCTCTATCACCACTTCTACACAAGGTCTTTTTTTGAAGAATTTGGAGTAGAGGCTGAATACAAGCTATATGAAGTTACTGAAACTGAAATAGATAATTTTAAAAAGTTATATGCTTGAAAATTCTATTGAAGGAGTGAATATAACTGTTCCTTATAAAAAAAGTATTTTTTTAGATAAATTAGATTTCATCAGTGATGAAGCTAAAGCAATTGGTGCTATAAATCTTCTCTATATAAAAAAGACAATAAGTTCTATGGAGATAACACAGATTACTATGGTTTTTAAGCAGACACTCATTAGCAATAAAAATAGAGCCAAGTGGAAAAAAGAATAGCTATTGTTGGTAGAGGTGGAGCTAGTGCTAGTGTGTATAAAGTTTTTAAAGGATATGGGAGCAGAAGATATAACTTTCTATTTTAGAAAAGATAAATTGAGTGAAATAGAATTTCCAGAAAAATATAGAAGGCGATATAATAATAAATACAACTCCTGTTGGAATGTATCCTAATATTGAAGATAATATTGTAGATGAACAAATTTTTAAAAAAATTCAAAAATAGCTATAGACTTAATATACAATCCTTTAGAGACAAAATTTTTAAAAAATAGCAAGAGAAAATGGTTTAAAAAAACTATAAATGGAATGGAAATGTTGATAGAACAAGCCTTAAAGACAGATGAAATTCTGTATGATATTGTTTTTATCAGATCAACTTAGAGAAAAAAATAATTAAAAAAATAATAAAGAGGGTTAAAGAGTTTTATGAAAAATAATGGTAATTAATGGACCTAACTTAAATATGTTAGGTATAAGAGAAAAAAATATCTATGGGACTTTCACTTATGAAGATTTATGTAAGTATATTGAAACTTATCCAAACTACAAGGAGAAAGATATTGATTTTACATTTTTACAAACTAATCATGAAGGTGAAATAGTTGATTTTATACATAAAGCTTTATACAGAAAAAAATATGATGGTATTGTTTTTGAATGCAGGGGGCTATACTCACACATCAGTTGCTATACATGATGCAATAAAAGGCAGTTAGTATTCCCACTGTGGAAGTGCATATCTCAAATATTTATGCTAGAGAAGAATTTAGAAAAAGTTTGTATGACTTCACCTGCCTGTGTTGGACAAATAACAGGACTAGGAAAGTTAGGCTATGTTTTTAGCAGTTGTATATTTAACAGAAGAAAAGGAAAAAAATAATTATGAAAATTAATATCTTGGAATGTAAATGGAATAAGAGCAGCTATAAAGAAAGGTTTTTTTAGATTATTTTTAATGAACAAAATGCTGATATATTCTGTTTACAAGAAACAAAAATTAAGTGCAGGACAATTAGATTTAGAATTAAAAAGGTTATCATCAATATTGGAACTATGCTGAAAAAAAGGTTATTCAGGAACTGCAATTTTTACTAAGGAAGAACCTTTATCAGTTAGTTATGGTCTAGGTATAGAAGAACATGATAAAGAAGGAAGAGTTATCACTCTTGAATTTGAAAAATTCTATATGGTAACAGTTTACACTCCTAACTCTAAAGATGAACTTTTAAGACTTGACTACAGAATGGTGTGGGAAGATGAGTTCAGAAAGTACCTAAAAAATTTAGAAAAAGAAGAAACCTGTGGTTGTTTGTGGAGACTTAAATGTTGCTCATAAAGAAATAGACTTGAAAAATCCAAAGACTAATAGAAGAAATGCAGGATTTACTGATGAAGAAAGAGGTAAGTTTACTGAGCTTTTAGAAAGTGGTTTCATCGATACATTTAGATATTTTTATCCTGACTTAGAGCATGCATACTCTTGGTGGTCATATAGAGCAAATGCAAGAAAAAAATAATACAGGGTGGAGAATAGATTATTTTGTTGTGTCTAAGGCTCTTGAAAAAAATATCTAGTAGATGCAGAAATTCATGCTCAAACAGAAGGATCAGACCATTGTCCAGTGGTGCTATTCCTAGATTTTTAAAAAAATAATCTTATAATGAGACTATTACAAATTAAAAAAATTTTCAATTCTAAAGTAAAAAATAGGTGAGTTACGAATGGAAATTTTTAGATAAAAAAATCAAATAGAATGAGCCGAGTAATTGTCGGAGTGTCTGAAGCCAACTTGTTGGCAAGTTTCGAAATTACAGCGAATTCTTGATTTTTTTATCGTTAAGAAATTTACTCAGTAACGAACTATTTTTTTACTTTTTTTATTATTTTTGCAATAGCTTATTTTTATTAATTCTCTTAGGTTTTTAACAACCTTAGTTGGATAGACTTTTAATCTTTCAATGTCGTTCTCATCATGTACACCAGAGCAAAACCATTATAGTTTCAATGTTCCCATCATAACCAAGTTTAATATCAGTTTCTAGATTATCACCCTAATAGGATTATATCTTCTTTTTTTAAGTTCTTATCTTCTAAAAGAATATTTAATATTGTTTGATAAGGTTTCCCAACTTTAATAGCCTCAACTCCTGAAGCATACTCAAGCATATTTACTGTTGCCCCATTACCTAAATCAAAAAGTCCATTGTTTGCAAGTAATCTATCAGAGTTAGTTGCAATGAATTTAGCACCAGCTAGAATATGATGTAAGGCTTCGCTATATTTAGTGTAATTTGCTTTTCTATCTAAGCCTACAACAACAAAGTTAGCCTTATCCTCAACAAAAAAATAAAAATTTTCTTCTTTTTAAAAGCTTCCTCTAAACCACTTTCACCTATCATAAAGCATTTTTCTTTCTGAATAATTTTTTTAGCAATATACTTAGCAGTAGCTATTGCTGATGTGAAGAAATCATCTTCTTTTATATTTTTTTAAAAGCCTAAATTTAACATATGTTCCTTAGCTTGAGTTTTAGTTCTTGTTGCATTATTTGTTAAAAAAATATAGGGAAAGCCTTTTTTTTGTAAATAGGCAATAAATTCTCTAGCTCCATCAATATTTGTATTCCCACTGTACATAGTTCCGTCTAAATCTATAAGATATGTTTTCATAATTTCACCTCTTGTCTATTATACAGTAAAAATAAAAAAAGGACTGCAATTTTTTTACAGTCCTTAATTAATATTAATCTACTTGTCTGTCATCTACAAAGTTTGATTGTCTTTTTTTAAGTTACCATTTTCATCATAAATCTTCATTGGCCCATTTTTTTCTTACCATTTTTGAAAGTAACTTCTTCACTTACTTTACCATTTTCATGGTAAACCTTAACTATTCCTTCTACAACTCCATTGTTATAAGGAATTTCACCTTCTAATTTACCATTTTCATGGTAACCTTTTAATACTCCTACTTCCTTATCATCTTTAAAAGTAACTTCACTTAATAATTTACCACTAGGATAATATTTCTTAGATATACCATTCTTTTTTTATCATTAGCATATTGAGTTTCATATTCTAATTTTTCCATCTTTATCATACATCTTAATAAGACCATTAAGTTGATTATATTGATATGAAAGTTCTTCTACTAGCTTTCCATTCTCTTGATATTGGAATGATTTACCATCTAAAAACATCATTTTTGTAATTAGAACTAATTTTGATTTTTACCACTTTCATAATAAAAGTTTCGCAGGGCCATTTAAAGAACCCATTAAGAAAGTTTGTTCAGACATTAATTTACCACTAGGATAATATTCTTTTGAAATTCCATTAGGTTGTCCTTCTGTAAAAATATGCCTCAGCTAGTAAAAATACCTTTATCAGAGAAGTGTCTTGATAGACCATCTATTTTTACCATTTTTTTATAAGAAATTTCTTTTTTTCAACTTTACCATTAGGATAGTAATATTTTTTTCTAAACCATCTATTTTATCATTTTTGTAGTTTGCCTCATATTCTAAAAATTCCATTTTTCAGAATAATTTTTTTACAGTTCCATTGACTAAAAGCATTTTTGGAAAGTTTCTTCTCTTTGTACCTTTCCATTAGGGTAATATGTAAAAGTTTTTCCCATCTAATTTCCCATCTTTTTAGACTTATAACAGCTTCAAGCTTACCATCTTTTTGATTTCTTTTCAACTATTCCAGTAAAAGGAGTCTTTTTCATTTCCGAAAATAAGCTATACCATTATCAGTTCTTGTCATACTTTTCATAAGGAACTTTTTTTATATTTCCTTCTGAAAAAGCTAAAACTGAAGTTAATATAAATAAAGCTATTAATGATTTTTTTCATATTTAAACCTCCACATTATTTTTTTAATATTATATAGTCTTTTTTTAAATAATATCTGTAACATATGTTACAAAAAAATATGAGAGGGAATACTTAATATTCTAGTCTACTTGTTTGTCATCTACAAAGTTAGCTTGTTTTAAAAAAATTACCATTTTCATCATAAAACTTTGTTATTCCATTTTTTTCATACCATTTTTTTATAAGTACTTTCTTCTTGTACTTTTTCCATTTTCATAGTAAACCTTAACAATTCCTTCTATAACTCCATTATTATAAGGAATTTCTCCAGCTAATTTACCAGTTTGAGAGTAACCTTTTTAATATTCCTATTTCCTTACCATCTTTAAAAAGTAACTTCACTTAATAATCTACCATTAGGATAATATTTTTTTGATAGACCATTTTTTTCATTATTAGCATATTGAGTTTCAAACTCTAAATGTCCATCATTATATAATTTAATAAGACCACTAAGCTGATTAGCTTCGTATAAAAGTTCTTGTACTACTTTTTCCATCTTCTTGATATTCAGTTAATTTTTCCATCTAAAAGTATCATTTTTTTATAGTTTGAAATAATATATTTTTTTCCACTTTCAAAAGAAATATTTTGCAGGGCCATTTAAAAGCTCCCATTGAAAAAAATTTTTGTTCAGATTTTTAATTTTCCGTTAGGATAAAACTCTTTTGAAACTCCATTAGGTTGCCCTTCTGTAAAATATGCTTCAGCTAATAAAAACACCTTCTTCAGAGAAAAACTTTTGATACACCATCTAATTTTTCCATCCTTGTAAGACATCTCTGATTTTAATTTTTCCATTAGGGTAATAATTTCTTTCAATACCCTCTAGTTTTTCCATCTTTTTATACTAATAGTAGATTCAACTCTACCATCTGCACTTTTCTTTTCAATAATCCCAGTGTAAGGAGCACTGTCACCTCTCAACAAAAATTATGCCATCATCACTTTTTATCATATTTTCATAAGGAACTTTTTACATTTATTTCTGAAAAAGCCAAAAACAGAAGTTATTAAAAAAATAAAGTTATTAATGATTTTTTTCATATTTAACCCTCCCAATTATTTTGAATATATTGTATAACACCTCTATTATAACATTTGTAATATATGTTATAGAAATATTTTAGTAATAATTTTTTTATTCAATTCAGATAGATGACGAAGTTTATTATTTCCGTTCATATATAAAAATAAAAAGTTGTTAAATAATTTGTTATAAAATTGCAGTTATTATATAATAAAATATAAGAGTATTAAAAAAAGAATAAGGAGTGATAAGATGAAAAAGTTATTATTCTTATTATTTATGTTAATATTATCAATATCAGCTAGTTCAAAAAAATTTTAAATACCAGCCAAAAAAACAAAGGAAGAACTTCAAGAGTTAATTGAAAATGAAAGTGTTTATCTTGGTGATATAGATACATCGGCTATTACAGATATGTCCTATTTATTTATAAGAGAAAAAAATAAAAATAGATGCCTGTGGGACAACCTATGAGTATATAACTACAAAAAAGAACAAACTTTTTCAGGGATAGGAAAAATGGAATACTTCAAATGTAACTGATATGGAAGGTCTATTCTATAAAATGAAAGATTTTTAATGAAGACATATCAGCTTGGAATACATCAAAAAGTGGAGAATATGTCAAGTATGTTTGAAGATGCAGACAGCTTTAATCGATCACTAAATAATTGGGATGTATCAAAAGTTAAAAACAATGAAAAAAATATGTTTAGAGGAGCAATATCATTCAACCAACCATTAAATAAATGGAATGTTGGTGAAGTAATGGATATGGAAGAAATGTTTGAGGCTGCTTACAAATTCAATCAAAATATTAATTCATGGAATGTATCTAAGGTAAAGGATATGTCATATATGTTTAATAGTGCAAAAAGAATTTAATCAACCATTGAATAATTGGAATGTATCTAGTGTTGAAGATATGACTTGTATGTTTAGATATACTAAGAAATTTAATCAAGCTCTTAACTCATGGAATGTTTCAAAAGTAAAGTATATGGAAGAGATGTTTTTTGAAGCAGTATCATTTAATCAAAGTCTTAATCGTTGGAACGTATCGAATGTTAAAGATATGGCTCGTATGTTTTGTGATGCCAAAAAAATTTAATCAAGATTTAAGTATGTGGAAGGTACAAGGGGCAACTGATACTGTGAATATGTTTTTAGGTTCACCTTTAGAAAATAGAAAACCTAAATGGGAAGGACAATAAAAAGGTGTGCTCATGGAGATAAATATAATTCGTGGACAAAATCAAATAGGTGGTTCTATAATAGAAGTCTCATCTAAGAATACAAAAATTATTTTAGATGTTGGTAGTAACTTAGATGATAAAGAAATAGTAGTTCCTGAAATTGAAGGACTATTTAAGGGAGAAGCTAAGTATGATGGAGTTTTTAATTAGTCACTACCATAGTGATCATGAGGGCTTAGCAACAAAAAATTCTTCCTGAGATACCAATATATATGGGAGAAAAAAAGCTATGAAATACATAAGGTTACAAGAGAATATATAAAAAAAGAATATTTAAAAGAACCTAAAAACTTTCAAAGCAGACGAAGAATTTCTTATAGGAGATATAAAAAAATTACACCTTATCTTTGTGACCATTCAGCCTTTGATTCTCATATGTTTCTATTGGAGTGTGAGGGGAAAAAGATATTATACACAGGAGATTTTCGTTCTAATGGAAGAAAATTTTTTTCAGTCATTATTGAATAAGTTACCTAAAGTAGATGCTCTTATAACAGAGGAACTAATCTTTCAAATGACAAAATAGGAAAGATAAAATTGACTGAGAAAAGAACTTGAAAAGAGAGGAATAGAGATTTTAGAAGGAAATGATAGACCTGTATTTGTATTGATGGCATCAACTAATATAGATAGAATAGTTACATTCTATAAGATTGCAAATGCAACTAAAAAGACTATTTCTGTTAGACCCTTATGCAGGAGTAATTACAGATACTATAGGTGGAAATATTCCTAATCCTAAGACATTTTCTAAGGTAAAAAATATTCCAAACAAGTTCAAGAAAAACATGAAATTTTAGAAAAATTATCCAAAAAAATAAAAATTTGGAAAAAAATAAAAATAGCTAAGAGCAATTTTTTTAATGTGTGTTAGAACTTCAATGAAAAAAAGTATTTAGAAAGTTATCCAAAAAGAATTTTCCTTTGAAGGTTGTACAATGTTCTATTCAATGTGGGAGGGTTATAAAAAAAGAAAAATACGAAAGAGTTTTTAGAATTCATGGAAGAAAAAAAGGGGTAAAAGTCATATCCTTACACACAAGTGGACATGCAGATGAAAAAGACTTTGATAAATTAATTAAAAAAAGTTGAACCTGAAATCATAATTCCAGTTCATACAGAAAAATTCTGAATGGTTCAAAAAGATATGAAAATTGTGAAGTTATTTATGATAAAAAAATATAATTAAGATATAATAAGTTATGAAAATTTAGGAGGGGGTTATTATGTCGACATACTCAAAAAGATGAAATTATAAAAATTGGAAGTAGCAAAAATCTGAAATGTGGAAATTTTATAGTCAAGATTTTGTAAATTATAGAGGAAAAACATCAGATAAAGAAAGGGATTATTATACAGAAATTATTGCGAAATGGTTACTAGATAATATTGAATTATTTAATGATATAAAAAATGATAAGTAGAGAAAAATAGTTATAAAGTGGATAGTCATGATGGGAAAAATTAAAAAATGAAAAAAATCAGAGCGTGAAGAAGAAATTATTGCTATGAAATTATTTGATTTCTCACAAAATCAAGGGAAAGTTTTTTTGATATAATTGGAAAAGATTATAGATTATCAAACTCCTTTAAAAAAATGTACAAACAGATAAAAGCTGGAAAAAAATAGATTTACTTGCTTATAATGAAAAAGAAAACCCAAAAACTCTAAGAATTTTAGAATTAAAGAAATTAGATAGCAAAAGAAACAATGTTAAGATGTGTATTAGAAGCCTATACTTATTTAAAGATAGTGGATAAAGCTAAACTTTTTAAAAAGATTTTTGGATTACCAGAAAAATACAAAAATTAAAAGCTTGTCCATTTGTATTCTATGGAAAAGAACAATATAAAGAAATACAAGAAGATAGAAAAACATTTAAAAATATTTAATATTAGGGTATAGAAGTAATATATTTAGAAGAAAAAAAGATGGGGAATATAGTATTAAAAAAATAATTGAATAAAAAGGAAATGTTCCAGCATTTCCTTTTTTTGCATTCTGATTTCTAATCTTTTAGAGATTAATATAATGCGAATACATTGTCTGTTTAATTATAACATTTATTTTTTTACAGATTTCAATGGTATAATTTAAAAAGCATTATGGTTGCTTTCTTTTAGAGAGGAAAAAGCTAATGCGAAAAATTGTCATAGTATTAATGATAGTAATTTTTCTTTTTTTACTATCTAAAAAATCTTTACTAATTTTTTTAATTAGTAATATTTTATGTGGGTAAATTGTTCCAGCAATTTACCTGCTTTTTTTATTTGAAAGCAGAGGCTGTTGCAAAAATTAAAATTTCAATTCTAAAGTAAAAATAAGAAATTTACTCAGTAACGAACTATTTTTTTACTTTTTATGAATTTGCAACAGCCACTTTCATATATATAAAGGGTTTATGAAGAATAATTTTATTGAATTTCTTTAAAAGACAATATGGTTATCATCTAAATCTATTAAAACATTAGATTTTTCATGAACTTCATTTGCAAGAATTTTTCTTAGCAAGACTTGTTTCAATTTCTCTTTGAATATATCTTCTTAAAGGTCTTGCACCATAATGAGGGTCATAAGCATTGTTAGCTAAATAGTCAACCATCTTATCAGAAAAATTCAAGTGTAATATGTTTAGGTTTTAATTTGTTTTCTAAATCTTTTAGACTCAATTTAACAATTTCTTTAATAGCTTCTAAATCTAAAGCTTTTAAAAGTGATTATTTCATCTATTCTGTTTAAAAATTCAGGTTTAAATCTAGCTTTTAGCTCATCTGCCACTCTTTCTCTTGTATTTTCAGAAAGAGCTGGATCTTCAAGTATTAAATAGCTTCCTATATTAGATGTCATAATGATTAAAGTGTTTTTAAAGTCCACTATTCTTCCTTGTCCATCTGTAAGTCTACCATCATCTAAAACTTGTAATAATACATTGAATACGTCAGGGTGAGCCTTTTCAATTTCATCAAATAGGATTACTGAATAAGGTTTAGTTCTAATAGCTTCTGTAAGTTGTCCTCCTTCTTCATATCCAACATATCCAGGAGGTGCACCTATAAGTCTAGTGACTGAGAACTTATCCATGTATTCACTCATATCTATTCTGACAACATTATCTTCACTATCAAATAAATTATATGCTAGAGTCTTAGCAAGATATGTTTTACCTACCCCAGTAGGTCCTAAGAATATAAATGAACCCATAGGTCTGTTAGGATCTTTTAAACCTGCAACTGATCTAAGCATAGTATCAGCAACAGCTCTAACCGCTTCATCTTGTCCTTTAACTCTTTCTTTTTATATGATCTTCAAGATGTAACATTTTTCTTTTTAGTTTCAGTAAGTTTTGATACAGGGATACCTGTCCATCTTGAAACGATATCTGCAATTTCATCAGCAGTAACTTCTTGTTTTTAATAAAGAATTTTCTTTTCCATCTTTATCAACCTTATTTTGTTGTTCTTGTAATTCTTTTTCAAGAGTTGCTAGTTTTCCATATTTCAATTCAGATAATTTTTGTTAAGTCATATTCTCTTTCAGCTTTTTCCATTTCAAGTTTAACATTTTCGATTTCTCTTTTAATATTCTTAATCTTAGCGATGTCTTCTTTTTTCAAGTTCCCATTTAGATGTTAAAACTTTCTTTTCTTCATTTAATTCAGCTAATTCTTTTTCTATAACTTTTAATCTTTCTTTTGAAGCATCATCAGTTTCTTTTTCAAGTGCTTTGATTTCAATTTCTAATTGTAGAGCCTTTCTTGTCAATTGATCAAGTTCTTCAGGCATAGAGTCAATTTCTGTTCTTATCATAGCAGCAGCTTCATCTATTAAGTCAATAGCCTTATCAGGAAGCTTTCTATCACTAATATATCTTTGGCTAAGTGTTGCAGCTTCAACTATTGCAGTATCTGTTATTCTAACTCCATGATAAGTTTCAAATTTATCTTTAAGTCCTCTTAGTATTGAAATAGTATCATCAACATTAGGTTCATTTACTAATATTGTTTGGAATCTTCTTTCAAGAGCAGGGTCTTTTTCTATATATTTTCTGTATTCATCTATTGTAGTTGCACCAATAACTCTCAATTCTCCTCTTGCTAGCATAGGTTTTTAACATATTTCCAGCATCAAGAGAACCTCTTCCCTTACCAGCTCCAACTATAGTATGAATTTCATCTATGAAAAGAATGATATTTCCATTTGATTCTTCAACTTCTTTTAAAACCCCTTTCATTCTTTCTTCAAATTCACCTTTGTATTTAGCACCTGCAACTAAAGCTCCCATATCAAGAGAGAATATCTTTTTATTCTTTAAGCTTTCAGGAACATCTCCATTTAAAATTCTTTGAGCAAGTCCTTCGACTATTGCAGTCTTACCAACACCAGGTTCTCCAATTAGGATAGGGTCATTCTTTGTTCTTCTTGAAATTATTTGTATTGCTCTTCTGATTTCAGAATCTCTACCAATGATAGGATCCATTTTACCTTCTCTAGCAAGTTCAACTAAATCTTTTGCATATTTTTCCAAAACTTCATAAGTTGCTTCTGGATTTTGATTATCTACTTTTCTGTTTCCTCTTATACTCATCAATACCTCCATGTATTTTTCTAAACTGATACCCAATCTTTTAAAAATTGGCATTTCTTCAATCATAGCTTTAAAAATATGCTCTACACTTAAAAAGCTATCTTCCATTTCTTTCATAATCATTTCTGCACGATTTAAAATGCTATTTGTCTTTTGATCAAGTGAAATATTTTCATTGCTAACTTTCACTTCAACTTTTGGATAATTACTCATTTCTTTTTCTAATTCAGAAATGATATATTTCAAATTCAAATTCATTTTTCAATCACTCTTGGAATTAATCCATCGTTTTGCATAAGTAATCCTAAGGCAAGTGCTTCAGGTCTTATACTTTGTTGCATATTTCCTTTGCTGATATCCACAGCTAAGTTAATTGCAGTAATAGTATTTTCCGTAAATTGATTTGGACTCATCATAATAAACCTCCTAACATTTATTATCTCTAATATATATCTAAATTTTTAACAATTTTATGCCTCTAATTTTTAGCGAGGAACTAGCTATCAAAGAGAGTATGATAGCTATTCCTACATAAAAATAATATAGAGGGGAGAACTATTAGCACTCTATTAAGTAGGTTGCTAATAATCATAAACTATATATATCATATATAAAATAAAATGTCAAGAGTTTTTTAAAAAATTTAATGAGAAAATAAAAATATTATTATATAATGTAAGAAATAAGTGAAAGATATGGAGGATATAGAATGGGAATTTTTATAGTTGCAATATTTATACTCTTAATAGGATACATATTTATTAGTATGGCGAAAATGTCTGGAGAAAAGAGCTAATGAAATAAAATTTTTAGAGAATAATAAAAATTTAGTTGAAACAGAAGGAACTTTAGAGCTTATTAAAGTAGAGGGAGGTTGGCGTACTCGATCATTTGATGTGAAAAATAGAATTTAAAAAATCAGGATGGGAAAGTTTTTAGCTATGATGAAACATATACCCTTTCAGATAGTAAGGCTTCTTTTTATGGAAATGTGAGAATAAAGGGAGAGTAGCAGTTACTGTCATCTACAATAAAAAAGGAATCCAAATAAACATTACATTAAAGAATTAGAAGAACTCAAAGTAAAATGAAAAATAGTAAAATTGCTCTAGCTATTATAGGGGGCTATATATTCTTGCGGGCTTATGTACAATATATTTTGGAATTAAATATAAATAAAAAAATAGGACTGTTATAAAATTGAAAATTTTCAATCTTAAAGTAAAAAAATAAGAGAGTTACGAATGGAAATTTTTAGATAAAAAAATCAAATAGAATGAGCCGAGCAAATGCAGGAGTGTTTTGAGCATAGCGAGTTTCCTGATTTGCAGCGAATTCTTGATTTTTTATTGTTAAGAAATTTACTCAGTAACGAACTATTTTTTTCACTTTTTTTGTGAATTTACAACAGTCCCTTTTTATCTTTTATTCTTATTTTATGTATTTTTCTGATTCAGCTAACAATTTGTCAACATATTTATTTAATTCATTTTTAGGAATTTCTTTCTTTGTATAATATGCAACAGATGTTAAAAGTATCAGCAGGCTTAGCATTTTTTTAAAAACGATAGTGTACATAAAGTTTTGCCCATCAACATATTTTTCAACATAGGCTTTTCCCATTTTTAAAGAACCTTTATTTTGAAGATCTCTAGAAGCATCTTCCTTTAAAATTTTATTAAGTTCAGCAGCATCAGGGTTTTCAATTCCATACCAATATGAAATAGTTGTTGCACTTTCGTCCTCAACTTTTTGCATAGAAATACTTCCTTCTGAATCGCTAACTACTTTATAACCTCTTTCTTCTGCTCTTTTTGAATTAACAAAACTAGGAACAGCATAAGAAGAAGCAACCAAAATCATAAACAAACCTAAAATTAACTTTTTCATAATTTTCTCTCCTTAAATTATATTATTTTTAAAACACTTTCAGCATCATTTAAAAATTTTTATCTATTATTTTATTTAATTTTTTTCACCTGATAAATTTTCTTTGGTCATATATAAAACTGAAATATGGCAATCTTTTACTTTTTTTGTTTTTTTAGGAACAAAATTATATGTGTATACATCTAGATATCTAAATTTATTTTACATAAGCTCTATTATTTTGAACAGAACTTATGAATTGAGCCTCACTAGGTGTATTTTCTTTTTCCATATCACTTATATATTTTGAAGATTTATTTGGTATTTCAAAAAGTGAAATTGATATTCCTGTTCCATCGGGTTCCATTTTTTTGAAATAAAAATATTTCTGGAATATCATTATCTACTTTATAACCAAGTTGGGTAATTTTATCTGTATTTACATATTTAGGTGTAGCAAACGATATAGCTCCTAAAAATTAGAAATAATCCCAGTATAAATTTTTTTCATAAAAATTCTCCTTACTTATATATTTTGTTATTTTATAAGTCCTTCAGCTTCATTTAAAGTGGCATCAATAACCTTATTTATATCTTCTTTTGATAATTTTTAGGTGACATATATGTAACATAAATATGGTATTTATTTATCTTTTGTTTCTTAGGTACAATAGTAAAAAGAATAAAAATCTACATGTTTAAATTCATTTACATAAGCTCTGTTGTTATCAAAGCTAGCTACAAATTTTGCATCTTGTTGTTGTGCTTCAGCTTTTTATAGCATCGCTTAGCTCTTTTGGACTCATAACTGACAGATAAAATGATGCTACTAAAATTGAGTCTCCGTCTACTACATTTGTATCTGCAATTGTAAGTACAGTTTCACTATCCTCTACAATATTGTAACCAGCCTTTTGTAATTTTGTTGTATTAATAAAAATCAGGCACAGCAAAAAGATACAGCTCCTAAAAATTAGAAATAATCCTAATATAATTTTTCACAAATTTTCTCCTTGTCTATGTATTTATTTTTAAGAAAGACTCAATCTCATTTATAGTTTTATCAATAGCCTTGTCTAGATCAGCATCTTTTAATTCCTTATCTGTTGCGTATAAAAAGAGAAATAACAGTACCCTTTGATTTAGAATTTTTAGCAACAATGCTATAAGTAAATCCATTGTATTCAGTATCTTTGTATTTAGAGATATAAGCTCTTTTAGTTTCTTTTAGAAGATAAGAATTTTTGATTTTTAGGTGCAGTAGCCTTTATAGAATCATTAACACCTTTTAGCATTAACATCTCCCTAAAAAAAGAGCAACAGTAATCCCAGCATCATCAGTGGCCTTTCCAAAAATTACAGCATTTTCTTCATCTCTTACAACTTCATAACCAGCTTTTTTTAATTTGTTAGCATCCAAATTTTTAGGTAATGCAAAAAGACATTGCCCTAAAAATTAAAAATAACCCTAATATAATTTTTCATAATTCTCTCCAATCTTATTAATGTAACTTATTTATTTTATCATTATTTTAAATAGCTTTCAACCTCATTAAGAACTTTATCCACAGCATTATTTAATTCAGTATTAGATAGTTCACTATCTGTTGCATATAAAACAGATATATAGCAATCTTTAATTTTTTTGTATTTTTAGCAACAAAATTATAAGTGAAACCTCCATTTTCATTATTAACAAATTTATTTATATAAGCTCTTTTATTATTAATAGAACTTAAAAATTGTTGATTATCTGGAGTGTTTGACTTGACTATGTCACTTACCTCTTTAGGGCTGACACCTCTTATAACAATAAAAAGTAACAGATATTCCAGCTTCATCAGTAGATTTCACAAATGTAAAAAAGTCCTCTTCCTCCTCATAAATTTCATAAGAATTTTGTTTTATTTTATTAACATCAACAAAGCTAGGACTAGCAAAAGATAATGTAGCCAAAATTAAGAATAATCCTAATATAATTTTTCATATTGTCCTCCTAAAAAAATATTTTAAGTTTAGCAATTTATGTTATAATAAAAAAAGTGAATATTAAATGAATCTAAAATGAATATAGAAGGAGTTCTACTTATGATTAAAAAAAGTTAATAGAAAAATTTTAAAAATATTAAAATAGCCGTTATTGGAGATTTGATGTTAGATGAATATATTATGGGAAAAGTGGAAAGAATATCACCTGAAGCACCTGTTCCTGTTGTTAAAGTTACGGAAGAAAAATTTGTTTTAGGTGGAGCTGCCAATGTTATCAATAACCTTGCTGCACTAGGTGCAAATGTTTATTGTGGAGGACTTGTTGGAAACGATAACAATGCAGAAAAAAACTTATTAATGCCTTTCCCAAAAAAACGTTGATTGTAATTTGATTTTAAAGGCTGACAACCGTCCTACTATTGTAAAGAAAAAGAGTAATAGCAGGGCATCAACAACTTTTGAGACTGGATTGGGAAGAAGAATTTTCTATCAATGAAGAAGAAGAAAATATAATAATAGAAAAATCTTAAAAAATCATATAAAAGAATTAGATGCAATTATTTTATCTGACTATAATAAGGGACTTTTAACAAAAATCTCTTTCACAGAAAAATTATAAATCTTTGTAGAGAAAAATAATGTGATAGTTACAGTTGATCCTAAACCAAAAAATATTACTAACTTTGTGGGAGCATCTTCTATTACTCCAAATAAAAAGGAAGCTTATTTGGCTGTAGATGCAAACTCAAGAGAAGATATTGATATAGTTGGAAAAAAATTAAAAGAACAATATAAACTAGATACTGTTTTTAATTACAAGAAGTGAAGAAGGAATGACACTGTATGATGAAGGAATTCACAATATTCCTACTTATGCAAAGGAAGTCTATGATGTAACAGGTGCAGGGGACACAGTTATTTCAGTTTTCACTTTAGCAAGAGCTGCAGGAGCAACTTGGGAAGAAGCAGCAAAGATAGCCAATGCGGCTGGAGGAATAGTAGTTGGAAAAATTGGTACTTCTACTGTTAGTGAAAAGGAATTGATTTCTACTTATAACAGTATATATAATATAGGAGGGACTTGTGAATGTTAAGAATAGGTAATGGTTATGATGTTCATAGATTGGTTGAAGGTAGAAGATTGATGTTAGGTGGTGTAGAAGTTCCTCATACAAAAGGAGTTCTAGGACATTCTGATGGAGATGTACTTTTACATGCAATAACTGATGCAATAATTGGAGCCTTAGGTTTAGGAGATATAGGGCTACATTTTCCTGACAATGATGAAAAATTTAAAGGATATAGACAGTGCAATTTTTATTGAAAAAAATAAATAATATAATGAAAGAAAAAAACTATAGAATAGTGAATTTAGACTCAATTATAGTGATACAAAAACCCAAATTAAGACCACATATAGATAGTATTAGAGATAATATTGCAAAAAAATTTTTGGAAATAGAGCCTGAACTTGTAAATGTAAAGGCTAAAAACTGAAGAAAAATTAGGTTTCACAGGAGATGAAACGGGAGTTAAATCATATTGTGTAGTTTTATTGGAGAAAGATAATGTTAGATAAGACTTCTTTTAGAAAAATCTGTACTTACTTTTTTTACTACCCATAGCAATACAAAAATTTAATCAATGTTGCTATCTCAAGTACAGATGTTATTATGCTTGGAAGATATAGTGAGGTAGCACTATCAGCCTCTTCACTTGCAGGACAAGTACAATTTATTTTTAATTTTTACTATTCTTTGAATAGCCTCAGGTGCAACTGTTTTGACAGCACAGTACTGGGGTAAAAAGATATAAAGTCTATTGAAAAAAAGTTTTGGCTATTGGAATAAAAAAATAGCCTTTTTGTGAGCATAGGCTTTTTTTATCTTTGCATTTTTCTTTTCAAGAACTGCTATGAGATTGTTTAGTAATGATGAAGCTACTATCTTACAAGGAATAAGGTATTTAAAAAAATAGTTAGTTTTTTTCATATTTAACTACTTCCATTTCCATAGTATATTTAGTTACTATGAGAAGTGTTGAAAGAGTTGGAGTATCAACGGTTGCCTATGCAACTTCTTTTGTTAGTAACTTAATAATCAACTATCTTTTTAATATATGGGAATTTTGGTTTTCCTGAAATGGGAGTTGAAAGGAGCAGCAATAGGGACACTTGTTGCAAGAATTATTGAACTAGGAATAGTATTCTATTACAATTCTAAGAATCATCACTTTGTTTCTATTAAATGGAAATATATCAAGAGTTTAGATCCTGTTTTAAAGAAAGATTTTTTTTAAATATTCAGCACCTACTATGATGAACGAACTTCTATGGGCTGGAGGAACAGCAGCAGGAATAGCTATCTTAGGGAAGCGTTAGGAACTTCTATAGTAGCAGCTAACTCTATAACATCTGTTGTTAGACAACTAGCAATGGTTTTTGCTTTTGGACTTGCAAACACAGCAGCAGTTATGGTTGGAAAAAGAAATTGGTAAAAAGATTTTCATACAGCAGAAATCTATGCAAAGAAACTTTTTGTTTTACTCTTTTCTTTCAAGTTTGGTAGGAGTTGCCTTACTTTATATAGCAAAAACCTTTTATCATAAGTAAGTTTGCTTTTAAATGCTGAAGTAGAAGATTTTTTTAAATCATACTATAAATATTTTATTTTACTATATACCTTTACAAAGTATTTCAGCAGTTTTAATTGTTGGAGATTTAGAGCTGGTGGAGATACAAAGTTTGCATTGATATCAGATGCTATACCACTTTGGTGTGGTTCAGTCTTACTTTCTGCCATAGGAGCTTTATTTAGGACTTTCTACAAAACTTGTCTATATTTTAATAATGTCAGATGAAATTATTAAATTACCTCTAATTATTTGGAGATATAGAAGTAGAAAATGGATAAATAATATCACAAGAGAATTGAAGTAGAAAAAAACTTGAGCAAAAAGAATTCTTGTTAAAATAGTAAAAAGATAAGAATATTTAAAAATAGGTGATAATATGAGAGAAAAATTATATAGACTGGGATAGTTACTTTATGGGGATAGCATTGCTTTCTTCAATGAGAAGTAAAGATCCTAATACTCAAGTTGGAGCTTGTATAGTAAAATGAAGATAAAAAGAATAGTTGGAGTGGGCTATAATGGTCTACCTAAAGGCTGTGAAGATACAGATTTTCCTTGGGAAAGAGAAGGAGATTTTTAGAGACAAAATATCCTTATGTTTGCCATGCAGAATTGAATGCTATATTAAATAGTATAAAGTCTTTGAAAGATTGTATTATATATGTAGCCTTATTCCCTTGTAACGAGTGCAGTAAGGCAATAATTCAAAGTGGTATAAAGGAAATTGTGTATCTTTCAGATAAATATGATGGAACAGATACGAATAGAGCCTCAAAGAAAAATGTTGGATTCAGCGGGAGTAAAAATATAGACAGTTTACACCTAATATGGATAAATTAGAGATAGATTTTAAAAAATATTTAGAAAGGTGGATTAATGCTAGAAGCTTTTAAGTAAAAGTGTTATTTTTTTAGTAAAAATTAAAAAAATGAAGAAATAAAAAGAGATTTTAGAGGAAACAAAGCATGAAATAAAAAACTTATTCTCCCAATGAACAAATAGCCTTTAGGGGTGATGAAGTAAAGGGACTATATGTAATTCTAAAGGGAACATTGAGCACAGAAATGCTAACAGAAGAAGGAAAATGTCATTAAAATTGAAGAATTAGTTAAAAGTGATATTGTAGCTTCAGCTTTTATTTTTGGAAGTAAAAACTGTTTTCCTGTAGACTTAAAAAGCAAAGGAAAAAAAGCTGAAGTGTTATTTATCGAAAGAAAAGAATTTTTTTAAAATTATTATTTTCACAAGAACAAATTTTAGAGAATTTCCTAAATGAGATTTCAAATAAAAACTCAACTTTTAACAACTAAAAATCTGGAATAATTTTAATAATAAAACTATCAAGAAAAAAATTCTGTAATTATGTTAATAGAAAAACAAGAAAAAAAGGTGAATTTATTATAGAAAATTTAGGAGCATTAGCAGAGTTTTTTTGGAGTGGAAAGACCTTCTCTTTCAAGAGTTCTAAGTGATTTAGTAAAAGATGAAAAACTAGAAAGAATAGGAAGAAATAGATATAAGATATTGGATAAAGAATTTTTTTGAAATATAAGCTAATTGGCATAAAAAAAGAGACTGTTGCAAAATTAAAATTTCAATACTAAAGTAAAAAAATAAATGAGTTACGAATGGAAATTTTTAGATAAAAAAATCAAATAGAATGAGCCGAGCAAATTCAGGAGTGTCTGAGTGTAACGAGTTTCTGATTTCTTAGAAGCACTTAGCAATTTATTGCTTAGAGCTTCTTACGATGCAGATTCTTGATTTTTTTATCGTTAAGAAATTTACTCAGTAACGAATTATTTTTTTACTTTTTTTATGAATTTGCAACAGCTCCTTTTTGTTTTATATTTTTTTAAATCTCCTGCTTTTTATGTAACCTTTTTTTCTTCAATATCTTATATACAATAAAAAGTTATGATGGCAGGAAGTAAGAAATGTAATATTATCATAGTTGGTAGATATGACATTCCATTTACTGAAAATGAAGCTATCTGTCCAACAAGTCCACTTGTTCCCATACCAGAAGCAATACTGTTTGACGATAAATTAAAAACAGTTGTAGAAAGCACACCTAAGATAGCACTTGAAACTATAGGTGGTATCCATATCATAGGATTTTTTTATTATATTAGGAATTTGTATCATAGAAGTACCAAAACCTATTGAAAAATACAGTACCTAAATCATTATCATCATAAGACATAACAGCAAAACCTATCATTTGACAACAACAACCAGTTAAAGATGCTCCAGCAGCAAGTCCACTTAAACCTAAAGATATCCCTATAGCAGCAGAACTTATAGGAAGGGTTAAGATAATTCCCATAATAACAGACATAGTAAGTCCCATTAAAAATAGGTCTAAGTTCAGTTGTCTTATTAACTATGACACCAATTTCGCTGATAACAGCTGAGATATATGGAGCAAAGAACTTACCAAGTAAGCAACCAAAAATTATAGTAGTCATAGGTAAAAGTATAATATCAAACTTAGTTTTTCCTGCAATTCTTTTAGCAATAAGTAAACCAAAGATAACTGAGAAATATGCTCCCATTGGTTCACCAACTTTTAAAATTCGCTTGCCCATCTACAAAGTTAATACTACCTGCACCATACATACCTGTTATAGCAGAAGCTATTAAGATTAATACATGAGATTCTAGAGCATAAGCAACTCCAACTCCTATTCCAGCTCCCATTAAAAAGTTGTGAAAAATCCACCGAGATATGTTAAAAAAACTCTATATTAAAAAAAGAGTTCCAATCTGCTTTAAAAATAAGTCCTACTATTAATGATGAAAAATAAACCAAAAAGCCATACCATTTAAACTCTTAATAAAAAAAGTTTTTTTCATTTTTTTCTTTTAACCTCCAAGTATTTTTTTAAAATGAATAGTTGATATTCATTTTTTTATATTATATTCTTTAATAAAAAAATTGCAAGGACAAATTATTTTTTTATGGAAAAATATTTTTTTGTAGGAAAGATGAAAAAAATCAGAAAAATTGTCTAAAAAAATTTAACTAAAAAAATGTCTTATTTTTTTAGAACTTTAAATTTGAAAATGGCTATTATTCTAAAGAAAAAAACATCATAATTTTTTTAAAAAAATATGTTGACTATTTTATAAAGTGGAGCTATAATACTTTTAAAACAATTTATTAAAACAAATTGGGAAATTAATTATTTATTAGGAGGTTGGTATGAAAAATTAAAAAGAATTCTATTTAGTATTTTAGCAATATTTATGTTTGTGTTAGTAGCTGCTTGTGGTAAAAAAGAAGCACCTACTGAAGATGCTAATGCTCAAAAAGAAGGAACAGCAACTGAAGTTACACAAAATTATCATATCGGTGTTGTAACAACATCTGTTTCTCAATCAGAAGATAATGCACGTGGAGCTGAAGCAGTTGTAAAACAATATGGAGCAAGTAATGAAGGTGGAAAAATTACTGTTGTAACAATACCAGACAACTTCATGCAAGAACAAGAAACAACAATTTCTCAAATGGTTTCTCTTGCAGATGACCCTGAAATGAAAGCTATAGTAGTAGCTGAAGGAATCCCAGGAACTTATCCTGCATTTAAGGCTATAAGAGAAAAAAGACCTGATATTTTACTATTTGTAAATAATACACACGAAGATCCTGTACAAGTAAGTACAGTTGCAGATGTAGTTGTAAACTCAGACTCAGTTGCAAGAGGATATTTAATAGTAAAAACAGCTCATGATTTAGGAGCAACTAAATTTATGCACATTTCATTCCCTAGACACTTAAGCTATGAAACTATTTCAAGAAGAAGAGCTATAATGGAACAAACAGCTAAAGATTTAGGAATGGAATATATCGAAATGTCAGCACCAGACCCACTAAGTGACGTTGGAGTACCAGGAGCACAACAATTTATCTTAGAACAAGTTCCAAACTGGATAGCTAAATATGGTAAAGATATAGCATTCTTTGCAACAAATGATGCTCAAACAGAACCTTTACTAAAACAAATAGCGGCAAATGGTGGATACTTTATAGAAGCTGATTTACCTTCTCCTACAATGGGATACCCTGGAGCATTAGGAATTGAATTCACTGATGATGAAAAAAAGGAAATTGGCCAAAAAATATTAGAAAAAAAGTTGAAAAAAACTGTCGTAGAAGCTGGTGGTTCAGGAAGAATGGGAACTTGGGCTTATTCATACAATTTCTCAGGTCTTCAAGGACTTACAGATTTAGCAGTTAAATCTATAGAAAGCGGAGATAAAGACTTTACATTAGAAAAAAAGTTTTAGCATCTCTTGATACAGCAACACCTGGATCTAAATGGAATGGAAGTCTAATGAAAGATAATAATGGAGTAGAAGTTAAAAAAATTCATTCTTCGTATATCAAGATACTTATGTATTTGGAAAAAGGATATATGGGAGTTACTTCTGTTGAAGTTCCAGCAAAAATACGGAGAAATTGGTACTAAATAAAAAAATAAAAAAATATAAGACTATTTGGGCAATGGGGGCTGGAGCATTTTATGCAACCAGTCCCTATTCCTATTTAGGACTTAAGAAGGAGGCTATGGTGTCAAATACACTATTAAAAATTGAAAACCTCTCTAAATCGTTTGGTGAAAACACAGTCCTAAAAAGATATTAATTTAGAATTAAATGAGGGAGAAATTCTTGGACTAGTTGGTGAAAAATGGTGCAGGAAAAATCAACTTTAATGAAAAATTATATTTGGTATGGATGTAATCAGAGAAACAGGTGGATACAATGGAAAAATTTCTTTTGAAGGAAAAGAAGTTAATTTTGCATCTCCATTTGAAGCTCTTAATGCAGGTATAGGAATGGTTCACCAAGAATTTTCATTAATACCAGGATTTAAAGTTAGTGAAAATATAGTATTAAATAGAGAGTCTATAAAAAAATAATGTGGTAACTCATTTTTTGGAGATAGTATAAGTAAGATAGACCAAAAAAAGAAAAATTTAAAAAGAACTCAAGAAGCTATCTCAAAATTAGGAGTAAACTTAACAGGACAAGAACAAATAAGTGAAATGGCTGTTGCTTACAAACAATTCACAGAAATTGCTCGTGAAATTGAAAGAGAACATACAAAAACTTTTTAGTTTTAGATGAACCTACAGCTGTTTTAACAGAAGATGAAGCAGAAATTTTATTGGAAACAATGAAAAAAATTATCAGCTAAGGGGATAGCTATTATTTTTTTATAACTCACAGACTTAATGAAATAATGGCAGTATCTGATAAAGTAACAGTTTTAAGAGATGGACAACTTATAAATACAGTTACTACGAAATCTACAAATGTAAATGAAATTACAGAATGGATGATAGGAAGAAAAAGTAAATTCTTCATCTGATGCTAAAAAAAGTTGCTCATGATGAACTTGAAACATTGTTAGAAATAAGAGATTTATGGGTTGATATGCCAGGAGAAATGCTGAAAGGTCTAAACTTAGACATTAAAAAAAGGAGAAATTCTTGGTCTAGGTGGTATGGCAGGACAAGGAAAAAAATAGCAGTAGCAAATGGAATAATGGGACTATTTAAATCAAAAAGGTGATATAAAAATACAAAAAAACGAAGCCTTAGTTTTAAATAAACCAACATATCCTTTAGAAAAAAAGGTATCTTCTTTGTTTCTGAGGATAGAAAAAGGTGTTGGATTACTTTTTAGATGAAAGTATAGAAAGAAATATTGCTTTCCCTGCTATGCAAATAAAAAAACAATTTTTTTAAGAAATTTTTAGGACTTTTTAATGTAATAGATGATAAGGCTGTTACAGAAAAACGCAAAAGAAATATATAGAAAAAAATTAGAAATAAAAAAAGTATGGGAGAAAAAGCAAAAAGTTGGTGAGCTAAGTGGAGGAAACCAACAAAAGTTTGTGTGGCTAAGGCCTTCACTATGGAACCTGATCTATTATTCGTTTCCAGAACCAACAAGAGGTATAGATGTTGGAGCTAAAACAATTAGTTCTTGAAACTTTAAAAGAATATAACAGAGAAAGAAATACAACTATAGTTGTAACTTCTTCTGAAATAGAAGAATTAAGAAGCATCTGTGACAGAATTGCAATAATAAATGAAGGTAAGGTTGCAGGAATATTACCAGCTAGTGCAGGAATACTAGAATTTGGAAAAATTGATGTCAGGAATAAAGGAGGGAGAATAGTATGTTAAAGAAATTCGGTTTACCAAGATTAATAATATTAATATTTTTTTAATATCAACATATATAATAGCTCCTTTCGTAGGAATTCCTATAACAACAGCATTATCAGATACAATTATTAGATTTGGTATGAATGCTATTTTAGTTCTATCTCTTATGCCTATGATAGAATCAGGTGCAGGTCTTAACTTCGGTATGCCTTTAGGTATAGAAGCAGGACTTTTAGGTTCACTAATAAGTATAGAATTAGGATTTACTGGCTTTGTAGGTTTTTGCTTTTAGCAATACTTATGGCAATAGTATTTGCCTTTATTTTTGGTTGGGCTTATGGAGCAGTTTTAAATAAAGTAAAGGGTGGAGAAATGATGATAGCTACATATATCGGTTTCTCATCAGTTGCTTTTATGTGTATTATGTGGATAATTCTTCCATTCAAAAGACCAGATATGATTTGGGCTTATGGAGGTTCAGGACTTAGAACAACAATAAGTGTTGAAACTTACTGGAAGCGGTGTTTTAAATAATATATTTGGGAAAAATATCACAAGCTATACCAGTTGGAGAAATAATATTCTTCTTATTACTTGCTTTTATCATGTGGGTATTTTTTAGAACAAAAGCAGGACTTTCTATGAGTGCTGTTGGAAAAAATGAAAAATTTGCTCAAGCAACAGGTATCAATGCAGATAAGAGTAGAAAACAATCAGTTATAATCTCAACTGTTATCGCAGCAATAGGAATAGTTGTATACCAACAAAGTTTTGGATTTATACAATTATATCTAGCACCTTTCAATATGGCTTTCCCTGCTATAGCAGCAATACTTATTGGAGGAGCTTCAGTAAACAGAGTTACAATATGGCATGTTATGATAGGAACTTTCCTATTCCAAGGAATACTAACTATGACACCTACAGTTGTAAATGCTGTTATAAAGACAGATATGTCTGAAAACAATAAGAATAATCGTTTCTAACGGAATGATATTATATGCTTTTAACTAGAAAGGATGGTGGAAGTCGTGGATAAGAATAATAAAGTAAAAAAACTTTATATTGGATAACAGTGTTCCAATACTTATACTTATTATGGTAGCTATAATGTTTCCACTTTCTGGTTTGAGTGGAGATTACTTAGTTCGTGAAATGATAGAAAGAATTTCAAGAAACCTATTTTTTTAATAATGTCATTGTTAATTCCAATAGTTGCAGGAATGGGATTGAACTTCGGTATAGTTTTTAGGAGCTATGGGAGGACAACTTGCCTTAATTCTTGTTACTAACTGGCACATTATGGGATTGCAAGGAGTATTTTTTTAGCAATGATACTTTCTATACCATTTTCAATTTTACTTGGATATGTTGGAGGAGTAATATTAAATAGAGCCAAAGGTAAAGAAATGATAACTTCTATGATTTTTAGGATACTTTATCAATGGTGTTTACCAACTTGTAGTTCTATATTCAATGGGAAAAATTATTCCAGTTAGTGATAGAACACTTTTACTATCTTCAGGTAGAGGTATAAAGAATACAGTGGATTTAACAGAGATTTCAAAAGCAGTAGACAATGCTATTCCTTTTAAAAAATATTTGGTTATGATATCCCTGTTCTAACATTACTTTTTCATAGTTGGACTATGTTTCTTTATCATTTGGTTCAGAAAAACAAAAATTAGGACAAGATATGAGAGCTGTTGGACAAGATATGGAAGTATCTAAGTCAGCAGGTATAGAAGTAAATAAGGTTAGAATTTACTCAATAGTTATCTCAACTGTCTTAGCAGGTATAGGACAAGTAATATATCTTCGTAAATTTAGGAACAATAAACACATATAATTCACACGAACAAATAGGAATGTTCTCAGTTGCAGCCCTACTAATAGGGGGAGCTTCTGTAGCAAGAGCAACTATTCCTAATGCAATAGGTGGGGTAATTTTATTCCATACTATGTTCGTTGTTGCACCAAGAGCAGGAAAAAGAATTAATGGGTTCTTCACAAATAGGAGAATATTTCAGAGTATTTATTTCTTACGGAATTATAGCTCTTGTTCTTATTATCTATGAATGGAGAAGAAAGAAAGAAAAAGAAAGAGAAAGAGAAAAAGCAATAGGATTTTAAAAAAAGTGAGGTAGAAGATGAAACATACATTAAAAAGTAGCTATTATAGTTTTTAATTCTTGTTGTGATTTCAGTAATTCTTTTTGTTACAGGAAAGAGACATGATATTCTAATTGAAAATAATTCAATGGCAGGAATTAAATACAGTATAAATGGAGAACCATATAAGACATTAGATGCTGGTAAAAAAAGCTCTAGGTATATCAAAGGGAGTAGGAAATGTAATTTTCATAAAAACAGCAGATAATAAAGTTATAGAAAAAGAACTTCCTCCTAAGAATATAAATCTTTTATCAATCAAGCTATAAATAATAGTGACGATTGGTATAAAGAAAGTGAAAAAAATAATAGTAGTTTTTTTTATTGGTATATAAAGGAATTTGTATTTTTTTGGATATTTTGTGCTATAATAACCAAGTAGAATTTTTTTACTTAAATACATATTCTAAAAATAAAAAAAGAAGGAGAATGCTACAATATAGTAACTTAGAATAGGTATGTGTACCGATGCTAGTCGGGAATTTAGGACTACAAAGAAGCGTAGTAATAGTAATTTAGTAGCAAACTGTATGAAGAAATATTTACTAGCAGTTGTTTTTCTATGCTTGTCAATTCTTTCTTATTCTAATGATACAGAGGCCCTAGATCAAGATACCAACACTGGTATTATTACTCAAGCAAAAGATTTTGCCAAGGTAAAAGGTAAATCAAAAAAACAAATATTTATTGATACTCTTATTCCAACTATCGAAAAGATAAGAACTAAGATAGCTGAGGATAAGGAATATGTAAAGACTCTTATAGAAAAAGAAATCTTAACAGCAGAAGAGAAATTATATTTAGAGGAGATGTACACTAAATATAAAGTAAAATCTAAATCTAAAACAGAATTAGTACACAAGATGGTGGTTCCACCAACATCATTTATACTAGGGCAGGCCTCATTGGAAAGTGGTTGGGGAAGTTCTAAACTTGCAAAAGGAAGGAAATAACCTATTTGCAGTTAGATCGTCTTTAAAAGATCCAGAAAAAACAGTATATCTAGGACCTAACCAATACTACAAGAGATATGAAAGCTTAGAAGAATCACTAATGGACTATGTGATGACTTTATCAAGACATTCTAGTTATTCTAATTTAAGAAAAAGCAATTAATAATGGAGAACAAACAATAGTTCTCATTAAGCATTTAGGAAATTATTCTGAGATGAAAAAAATCTTTATGAACAAAGATTAACTCAGATAATTACAAAAAAATAATTTATTTAAATACGATAACTAAAAGAAAGAGGATTTAGACTTTACTAAGAAGTCTAAATCTTTTTGTGATATAATAAAAAAATATTGAGACTGCTTATTGCTAGGAGGAAAAAAATTGTGGAATTGATTCATATAGAAAATCCTAATTTTGAAATAATGCAAAAGATTATAGAGTTGGAAGAAAAGTGCTTTTGAGGGAGCAGGAAATGTAGACCTTTGGATAATAAAAAGCCCTTATAAGATATGGCATGGTTTTTGTTGTAAAAAGAAGGAGATAAAATAGTATGTATAGTTGAATATATGCAAATTTTTTTAATAAGAAATCTCTTTTTCTTTATGGAATATCAACTTTAAAAGAATACAGACATAAGGGTTATGCAAACTTTATCTTAAACGAAACTGAAAAAAATCTTAAAAAGATTTAGGATATACTGAAATAGAATTGACTGTTGCACCAGAAAAATCAAATAGCGATAGATTTATATAAGAAACATGGCTATAAACAAGAAAGCTTTTTTTAAAAAGATGAGTATGGTACAGGAATAGATAGATTTATGATGAAGAAAAATTATATAAAAATTATATGAAAAAAATATAATTTTTAGAAAAAAATCTTCAATAATAAAAAAATTTTTTTATTATAATGAAAAATATGTTACAATGAAATGTAAATAATTTTTTTGATGGGAGTGAGAAAATGGAAGCAAAAAAGAATTTTTTTAAGAATGATAAATGAATGTGATGAAATAGCTTTTAGCTACTAGTATACACGATATGCCAAATGTCAGAATAGTAAATTACTATTACGATCAAGACAATAATATTATGTATTTTTGCTACATATAAAGGTAGAGAAAAAAATAAGTGAATTCTGGAAAAAAATAACAATGTTGCATTTACAACTATTCCTATGAAAAAAAGGAGTTAGAGAACAAGTAAGAGCAAGAGGACATGTTAGAGAAAGTGAAAAAAACTATAATAGATTTGAGAGAAGAATTTTCTAATAAAAATGTCAGGTTTTTGCTGAAATTATAGATAAGTATTCTGAAGAATTAAAAGTCTATGAAATAAGATTTACAGAAGCAACTGTAACTCTTGATAGTAGAACTTATGAAAAAAATAAGTTTATAGAAAAAAATAAAAAAGTTCGTTACTAACTTAGACTGTAGAAAAATTTTTCTTTGAGAGATTATAATTTCTACTTAAATATAACGATTATTGTTAGCCTATAATGGTTCTAGAGCTCCACAAAGGCTCTTTCACCATTATAGGACGTCGCAGTAATCTTTTTTTATGCTATTAGTTATTTATTTCAAAGAAAAATTTCTAATGATTAATTGAAATGTAACTCACTTATTTTTTTATTTTGGAGCTAGGAGTAAAAAAATTTAAAGAAGGATAATATATACTAATAAATTATAGGTATCTATAATAGCTAAAATGTAGAAAAAAATAGATTAAAAACTAATGGAGTAATGTAAGATTTAAGAGAAAAAAAGATTTATTATTGATATTGGATATAAGGTGATTAAATTAATGTCTAAAAATTAGATAAAGTGAGGTAGTAATTAAAATGTACAAAAATAGGTTTGAATAGAGCTTTGATGATAGCAAATAAAAATGTTTGAAAAAAACTAATATATGACATTTCTTTTGAGCGAGGGAATAGTATGACATTATTAGAAACTGCTAGTATATTATCAGGTAAAGTTCCAAAAAAATACAAGAGTAAAAAGATGTTGTATTACTTGCTAATTTAAAAAAATGGTTATGATTATATTTTTTTGAAAAAAATTAAAGAAAAATAATTTCTATTTTGATAAAGAGACTTTTTGTACAGAGAATAGATTAGTTGCTAGTAATGATAATTTTGATAATTTAGGTGGCTTTAGACAACATAATATAAGAATAGTTGGTGCAAAACATACAGGAGTTGCTGTTCCAAATTTAGAAAAAAAGTTTTTTTGAAATTTCAAATAAATATTATGATGATAAAAAGAGTTGGCATAAAAAAATTGTAGATTTATTTTTTTAGATTTGTGTAAAAAAATAAATATTTTGGAAAAAGGTAACACAAGAACAGCACAACTTATTATGTGTGGGTTACTTGTTTCTGAAAGGATATGCTCCTTTCTCAATTAACTTTAAAGATGTTGAGTATTCAGAAGCATTAATAAATTTTTATGATGATGAAAAACAAAAGAGATATTATATTAAAAAAACTCTTGAATGAACAAAAAAAGAAGTAACAAAAAAAGTTTTTTTAAATAAAGATGAATTAAAAAAATTTTTCAAAGAAAAAGAAATATAGAATTTGATTTATATACCAGTATTAAAAAAATTATCCCTTGATTATTGGAATATATAAGTAAAAAAAGGATACTTGACAATTGAAAACAAAATAAATTATAATAATTACCATAAAAAAATAAAAAGGAGAGAATTCTATGTCAAAATTAATTAATTACAATGTAGCTGTAGTAAAAACCCATAGTTCCCTAAGAGGGATTTGTGTTTAGTTAATTTTTGAACTAGGTGCAAGTCCAATTTTTGTTTTCAATATTTTGGACTGAGCCTATGGGGATTTAATAATATATATTATATGACCATTAGGACAAAAATCTTAATGGTTTTTTTATTTCATAATGTCCAAAATATCTTAGAAAAAAATAGTTCATTACTAGCCAGATTTTCTTAACAGATAAAAATTAAGAATTCGCTGTAATTTTGGCAAACTCACTATCGTTCAGATACGCCAAGAATTACTCGGCTCATTCTGTTTAATTTTTTTATCTTAAAAATCTGGAATGTAACTCACTTATTTTTTTCTAATTCATACTTATTAAAAAGGTATTGTGAATTTAATTTTTTTGGGAGGTTATCATGGCAAGTTATGAGATTTTTTTATAACATTTGGAATTTATTTAGTATTTTTTTAATGGCAATAGGGGTATATTTTTTTATAGTAAAGACTACAACTCACGAATCTTATGTTTTAGGAGATAGAGGAGTAGGATATTGGGTTACAGCAATGTCAGCTCAAGCGAGTGATATGAGTGGTTGGCTACTTTTAGGTCTGCCAGGTGCAGTATACACAAGTGGGCTTACAGAAATTTGGGTAGTAATTGGATTAGCTTTAGGAACTTATCTTAACTGGAAATTCGTTGCACCAGCTCTAAGAGTGCAAACTGAAAAATATAACTCTCTTACAGTGCCTTCATTTATTTCACAAAAATTGAATGATAAAAAGGGATATATAAGAACATTTTCAGCAATAGTAATCCTATTTTTCTTTACTATATACTCAGCTTCAGGGCTAGTTGCAAGTGGAAAGCTGTTTGACTCTTTACTTGGAATAGACTATAAATGGGGAGTTTTAATAGGTGGAGGAACAATAATTGTCTATACATTCTTAGGTGGATACTTAGCAACTTGTTGGACAGATTTCTTCCAAGGTTGCTTAATGTTCTTTGCAATAATAGTTGTTCCAGTGGCAGCATACTACAGCGGTGGAGGAATAGATGGAATCAGTACTGCAATGGAAGCTAAAGATATTTCTTTAAATATTTTTAAATATGCTAAAGTTTGGAGTTTACCAGTTATAATATCAGGACTTGGTTGGGGACTTGGATATTTTGGACAACCTCATATAATTGTTAGATTTATGAGTATAGACAGTGCAGATGAACTATGGAAATCAAGACTTATAGCTATGATATGGGTTTTCATTTCACTTTTAGGAGCAATAGCAGTTGGAATAACAGGAATAGGAGTTTTTACAGATATTTCTCAAATGGGCGGAGATGCTGAGAAGGTATTTATATTCTTAATCCATAAGTTATTTAATCCTTGGATGGCAGGAATATTGTTTGCAGCTATCTTATCAGCAATAATGTCAACAATATCTTCTCAACTTTTTAGTATCATCAAATACTTTAACAGAAGATTTCTATAAGCATATAGTAAAAAAAGAGAAAAAAACTCATAAAGAAATGATATGGGTAGGTAGACTATGTGTAATTGTTATTTTCATAATAGCAAGTGTTTTAGCAATGAATCCAAGCTCTAAAGTTCTTGAGTTAGTTTCTTATGCTTGGGCAGGTTTTGGTGGAGTTTTCTCACCAGTAATCCTATTTACATTATATAAGAAAGATCTACATTGGAAAAACAGTATTGGTATCTATGATAATAGCAACAATAACAGTTATTACTTGGAAAAACAAGTGGACTAAGCAATACAATCTATGAAATGGTACCAGCTTTTTGTCATAAACTCTGTATCTATATACCTATTAGAAAAAAATTCAAAGTCTTTGGTAACAATGAGAAATAAAAACTATTAAAAAGTTGTAATTTTAAAAACTTTTTAAAGTATAATATAATGAGAGATAATAATTTATTTGATATAAAGGGGTTGCCGTGAAGAATAGAGAATATTATACTAATGGAAACTTAAAAAGCTGAATATGAAAGGAACGAACGTGGTGAGAAAGAAGGTTATGAACTTCTTTACTACGAAAGTGGAGTTTTAAGAGCTGAGTATCATTACAAGGCTGGTAAATTACATGGTGTTACGAAAGAGTACTATGAAAATGGTAATTTAGTTGCTGAAGGTAACTATAGAAATGGTATGCTTGAAGGTTTATCAAGAATCTACTATGAAAGTGGTAAATTAAAAAGCTGAAAGTAGTTATAAAAAAATGATGCACTTGATGGTTTATGTAAAATGTACTATGAAAGTGGTCAAGTGAAAGCTGAATATTACTATAGAGATGGTAGTCTTGAAAAAAACTATTAGCTCACCTAAAGATAATGCTGATGTAAAAAGTTACTAACAATAAAGAGTTTTTTTGATGTTGACTACGAAGATGGACAATTAAATTTAAAAACTTGATTTAAATACTTTGTTAAAATCTAACTTATCTAAGAAAGATATTTGTAAAAATTTCTTATGAAGATAATGAATTAAAGTTAAAGATTTATGATGAGGACACAAAAGAAACAAAAACAAATTCCTATAGATAAGGAAAAAAATGTTAAAGCTGTCCAAGAAGAAGTTAAGAAATCAGAAACTAAAAAAAGGTTGAAGCTAAGAAAGAAGAACCAAAAAGTTCAAAAATCTGAAGTCCAAAAAAAGAAACAAAGAAAGATGAATTAGAAATTCCTAGTTTCTTAAAAATCAAGATATGAAGATGAGTTAGGATCAGAGCCTGAAATAAAAAGAAGCAGAGCCAGAAGCAAAAAAAGAATATTTGATCCTGAGAATGATTTAGATATTCTTGAAATGGTTAAAACAAAAAGAGATGCAGATAAAACTCAAAAAAACAGAAGAGAAAAACAGAGCTTAAGTTTGGAAAAAGAAACTGAAAAGAAACCAAAAATAAAAAAAGATTATCAAAAAAATAGATTCTGAAGAAGATGAAATTGCTGATATCAGATCAATTTTAGATACAAGTGATATTGATACAGAAGAAGAAATAGTAAGAAATAGAGGGAATAAGGTAAATAAAGGAAAGAAAAAAAGTACAACTACAACTGTTGCCCCACCTCCTTCTAGAAAAGAAAGATTCTTTAGAAGATCAAAAGAAAAGTGTTTTAAAGATGATATTCTTTACTCTTTTTCTTACTTGCTATAGGTATACTTTTCTATTTCCTATATCAAAAAAATTTACAAGTGAAGATACAGAAAGTCTAATACTTGATAAAAAAAGGAACTGTAGCTGAAGCAGATGCGACAGAAGAAACAGATGAAGAAAGTGGAGCTGATACAGAAGGAAGTCCAGAAGAGATAGAAGCAGAAGCTAAAAAAAGAAGAAACTAAAGAAGAAGTTAAGACTAAAGAAAAAAAGAAAAAGAAGTAACTAAAGATACAAAAAGAAAAAGAAAAATGCTAAAGCTAAAGAAGAAACTAAAAAAAGAAGATGTAGTAAAAAGGTAGTGATAGCTCAGATATAAAGAAAAATAGATGAAGTTATCAGTCAAGTTATGGATAAGAAAAAAATCCAGATTATCTATTGAAATTTAATTCTGAAGAATTAGCACTTATAAGAAATACTTTGTATGCAAGAAGAGGACTTAAGTATACTAAAGGAAAAATATAAGGAATATTTTGAAGGAAAATCTTGGTATAAACCTTCGGTAACTTCAGGTAAAGGATCTTCTACCAGAAAAAGAAGAAAAGACTAGTAGAAATTATTGGAAAAATATGAAAAGAAAGCTAAGAAATAATGAAAATTAGGCTGTTGTGATATTACAACAGCCATTTTTTTGTTGTTAATTATTAATAGTTGTGGTATAATTTTAAAATTAATATAAAAATATATGGGGGATTTAAAATGAAAGATATAATATTTTTTTGCTACTCAAGATGTAGCACATGTCAAAAAAAGCTAAAAAAATGGTTGGAAGAAAAACTCAATAAAATTTACTGAAAGAGATATAGTAAAAGGATAAACCTACAGAAAAAAGAATTAAAAGAATTCTTTAAGAAATCTGGAAAAAGAATTAAAGAAATTTTTTTAACACAAGTGGTATTTTTATACAGAGAATTAGAATTAAAAGATAAATTACCAACAATGACAGAAGCTGAAATGATAAAACTATTAGCAACTGATGGAAAAACTTGTAAAGAGACCGATGATAGTTACAAAAGATTTTGTTTTAAATGGTTTTCAAAGAAGAAGAATGGAAAGAAAAAAATTAAAAAAATAAAATTATTCTAAAAGGGGTATTAAAAAAATGTATAATATGATAGATGTTGTAACAGCAGGGTTTTGCTTTATTTGCAATGTTATTTGGGAGCAGGGAAACTTAATATTTCCTCCTATGTTAGGTTATGAATTAGGAAGTAATTGGGGAGTAGCTGCAATAGGATTTATTTTAACAGGAGTAGGAATTCCTCTAATGGGAATAATCGCTTCTGCAAATGCAGGTAAAGATTTAGATAGTTTTTTTCAAATAAAGTTTCACCTTTATTTGCAAAAATTTTATGGAATAGCACTTATTTTATCAATAGGGACCACTTTTTAGCTCTACCAAGAACAGGTGCAACAGCTTATGAAGTAACATTTTTTTCCATGCAGGATTTACAACTTCAACATTTTAAATATGTGTATTTAATAGTTTATTTCTTATTAGCTTTACTATTTTCACTAAAAATCATCAGAAGTTGTGGATAGAGTTGGTAAGATTTTTAACTCCTATATTATTGATAGTTTTATTTATAATTTTAGTTAAGGGAGTATTTTTAATAGTTCAACAATAGCTGAAAAAAAGTTTATGAATTACCATTTAAAAAAAGGTTTTGTAGAAGGTTATCAAACTATGGATGCCTTGGCAGCAATAGTATTCTCTACTGTTATATTAAATGCTATAAGAGGGAAAAACTAAACTTACAGAGAAACAAGAATTTTCTTATCTTTTAAAAAGTTGGACTTATTGCAGCTTTAGGACTTACAATAGTCTATGCAGGTTTAACATATATTGGAGCAACTTTTTGGTGGAATTGAATTAGTTGCTGGAGCTGAAAAAAACAGATTTACTTGTAAAAAAATTTCTATAAATCTTTTTAGGAAAAAAATAGGATATTTAATATTGGCTATCTGTGTTGCTGGAGCTTGTTTAACTACTTCAATAGGGACTGATTGTTACTGTTGCAGAATATTTCAGTGGACTTATGAAGGTATCTTATCAAAAAAATTAGTAGTGATAACAACAATAATAGGTTTTCATATTTGCAATGTTTGGAGTAAATAAAATAGTTATTATATCAGTTCCAGTCTTAGTATTCCTATATCCTATAAGTATAGCTCTAATATTATTGAACTTCTTCCGTATAAAAAAATGCTAATGTATTTCAAGGGAGTAGTTTTAGTATCAGGACTTGTAGGACTATATGAAGGAATTTCTGTAACAGGAATTGCTATGCCAGAAGTATTTACAAATATATATAATTCTTTACCATTGGTAAATTTAGGATTACCTTGGTTAGTACCGGCTTTAGTGGTTGGAATAGTATGTAACTTTTATTAAAACAGAGAAAATAATATAAGAATAGTTTATGCTACTATATAATAAACTGCCTGATAGCCATTAGTGTTTCGTGAGCTCCGAAATGCTCCCTCAACAATAATGGACATCGCAGCAGTTTCTTTAAAATTAACTCAACTATTCTTAATATTAGTAGAAAGATAGAGGAAAGGAAGATTGGAGGAAAAAAATGGCTAATGTATATGACGTGCTAAAAGAAAGAGGATATTTAAAACAACTTACACATGAAGAAGAAATAAAAGAACTTCTTGAAAAAGAGAAGGTTACTTTCTATATAGGATTTGACCCAACAGCAGACAGTCTACATGTTGGACACTTCATAGCTATGATGTTTATGGCACATATGCAACAACATGGGCACAGACCAATAGCTTTAGCTGGTGGTGGAACAGGTATGATAGGTGACCCAAGTGGGAGATCTGATATGAGAACTATGATGACTGTTGAAACTATAGACCATAATGTTGAATGTATAAAGAAACAAATGCAAAAGTTTATAGATTTTTTTCTGATGGAAAAGGCTATACTTGAAAAACAATGCAAATTGGCTAAGAAATTTAAACTATATAGAATTTTTTTAAGAGATATAGGGGAACATTTTTTTCAGTTAATAGAATGCTTGCAGCAGAATGCTATAAGTCAAGAATGGAAAAATGGACTATCTTTCTTAGAATTTAACTATATGATAATGCAAGGATATGACTTCTATGTTTTAAATAAAAAAATATAACTGTACTATGCAATTAGGGTGGAGATGACCAATGGTCTAATATGATAGCAGGAGTGGAGTTAATAAGAAGAAAAAGATAGAAGACAAGCTTATGCTATGACTTGTACTTTACTAACTAATAGTGAAGGAAAGAAAATGGGAAAAACTGCTAAGGGAGCATTGTGGTTAGATCCTAAAAAGACAACACCTTACGAATTTTACCAATATTGGAGAAATATTGATGACCAAGATGTTGAAAAACTGTCTAGCACTTTTAACTTTCTTACCTATGGACGAAGTTAGAAGATTAGGAGCATTAAAAGATGCTGCAATAAATGAAGCTAAAAAAGTTCTAGCTTATGAAGTAACAAAAATTATCCATGGAGAAGAAGAAGCTACAAAGGCTAAGGAAGCAACAGAAGCTCTATTTGGAAGTGGAAATAATTTAGATAATGCACCTAAAAATTGAATTAGTGGCTGAAGATTTTTTTCAAAAAGAACTATTAGATGTTTTAGTAGATAGAAAAAAATTTTTAAAAGACTAAGAGTGAAGGAAGAAGACTTATAGAACAAAAATGGAATGTCTTTAAATGATGAGAAAAATAACTGATGTTAAATTCACTTTAAAATGAAAAATACTTTAGGGCTTTTTAAAAATTAGGTAAAAAGAAATTCTATAATATTGTAAAAAAATAAGAATATAAAAGTAGGCTGTTGCAAATTCATAAAAAAAGTAAAAAAATAGTTCGTTACTGAGTAAATTTCTTAACGATAAAAAAATCAAGAATTCGCTGCAAATCAGGAAACTCGTTACACTCAAACACTCCTGCATTTGCTCGGCTCATTCTATTTGATTTTTTTATCTAAAAATTTCCATTCGTAACTCACTTATTTTTTTACTTTAAGATTGAACTTTTAATTTTGCAACAGCCTCTTTTTATTAGGTATTTTATAGTTATGATATAATTTTGAGATTAATAAAAAAATTTACTATAATTATCTTGAAGCAATAATATGAACATAGAGGAATTTGAGGAGAAAAAAAGATAAAAAAATAGGGGTTAAAGATGAGTGAATTACAAACAATTAGAAAAAAATACAAGGTGATTTTTTTCTTAGAAAAAAAGCTATAAAAAAGGCAAATTATTTTATGAAGCCTTAATATATAAAGATGATTATATAGGTATTAACTATGGTTATTTTGGAAGATGAACTAAGAGAAGAAACATATATCAATGATAATAGAATAGGAATGATTGTAGTCAATGAAAAAGATAAAATTTACATCTGTACTTTAGATGAAAAAAAGGCGTGAAGTAGGGATAACTGTCACATATCATAATAAAGAGTGGAAGACTGGCTCATGAAATAGACTATTTAGATGATATTTGTATGGCTACTAATAGGATATATAAAGATAGCTTTTATTAAAAATGCTCCTTTAATAAAAAAATTTAGAAAAAAAGGGAAAAATATAAACAAAAAAATACTATAAAAAAATATTATGAATTTGAGCACAAAAAAATATATTAAGAATAGAAAAAAATATATTGTAAAAAAACAGGAAAAAAAGAGTAGACTTCAAAGCCTATAAAAAAATAATAAATTATATGGTTTTAGAGAAGTAAGAGATGATAATGGCAATGTTATATTGAGAGGAAGTTATTTAAATAATAAAAAAATAGGGATATGGCATGAGTATGAAAAATAATAAAGTAAAAAAATTAAGGTAGCATTTGATGAGTATGAAAAAAATTTTTCAGGAATATATAGAGAATTTTTTTCCAAATGGTGACATCAAGGAAGAAAAAAATATTATTTTCAAGGCAAAGAAATAAAAGGCTAAAAAAATAGAGATATATATAGAAAAGAGGTATATAAATGAACGATGATACATTTATTTTTTTAGATGAATTTTTTTAGATACTGAGTTATATTTTTTTAAATAAATGCAAAGAGAAAAAATTTTAAAAATTTGTATGGAAAGATAAAAAAATATTGAAATTATAGGAAAATACCAAGAAAAAAACTAGAAAGTTGCTACAATACAGAATTACAATTAGAAGTTCTCTTTGATTTTGCTGAAATAGGTTATGATGCAGTTGTTTTATAAGTTACTTAGTAAAAGTAGAAGAAGAGTATTTTTGAATGCTTAGAGATTTATAATTGGGATGATGAATATTTAGCAATTGAAATATCAATCTATAATTATCCTGATGAAATAAGAAACTTAGATAATGAGATAATCTGGACAAAAGAAAAATATCAATAAAGAACATATGAATATAATTAATGAAAAAAATAAAAAAATTAGAAGAATTAAAAAAAGAAAAGGAAGAGAGTATTTTAAATATTTAGATGAATTGGAAATCCTAAGAAGAGAAGGAGTAAATACCCCAAAAAGAGAAGAGGAACTTATAAAAAAATAGAAGAAAGAGAAGAAGTTGGTAAAAAAATATGCTGAATATAAAAAGAAATTTAAAAAAATGGATAGAATCTTTAAAAGATAAAGAGATAATAAATTTACTTATTAATTAATTTTTAAATATAGAAGAGAAAAGAGGGTTATTTGTCAAATAGTGTGGTAGTTATTAAAAAAATAAGTAAAAGTAGGTCAAGTACAAAAATAATAGGTTACCCTTGAAAAAAACACATTAATTTGGAATAAAAATAACACCAGTTTATCCAGATATCTCTCCAACCTTTATTCCAAGAGTTTTTTTATAACAGAAAGTGCTGGAAAAAAATATTATACTAAAAAAATTGGGGAATTATGATAAATGAAAGAACAACTGAAAAAAATACTCAGCTATTTATTATGGAATAATAAGAGAAGGTGTTAAAAAAATGATTAGAGCAAGAATTTCACAAACTCAAAAAAAGAATTTAAAGAAGTACAAATAAAAGCAAAAAAAGTTAGCAGTTTAGATCAATTTGGTTTAGGTAGAATTACAGAAAAATGAAATACAATTTGGAGAAAAAAATTTATGAAAAATAATAAAAAAATAGAAACATAATATTGATTATATTTATATTTTATTCAATTTCTCTCTTATTTTTTTCTGATAAAAAGAAAAGAGAATTTTTTTACTTATGAAAAATAAGTCAGTTGAATATACTTTAGAGCAAGTTTTTTTAAAGAAGGGTATAAATTAAATTTTTTTATGACATAGAGTTTGAAAAGAGTAGATAAAGTTGGAGAAAATGATAGTTACTTTGCAATTTTTTTCTTGTCTGCAAGAAATGAGAGAGTATCAACTTTGTCTATTAAAAAAATTATTATATTATTGATAAGAATAAAAATGAAATCTATAAAACTTCAGAAAAAGATATTATAGAAAAAGGAATAATATTAGAAGATGGTGATATTTTTTTGTAAAAAAAGAAAGGAATTATTGTATATGATTAAAAAGAATACTATAGTTTTAATGAGATTACTATCATATCAATGATAATAATAATTTTGAGAAATATATACATATATTTTTAATCTAAATATTTTTTTATTTATAGGATCTTTTTTTGATTTTGTATACTTTAATCTACATATGTCTCAATATATTGAAATATTTTTATGCAATATTAATAATTACATACAATATATTACTTCTATTAAGTAAAAAAGTATTTTTAATCTTAGAATAAAATATAAATTAAGAAAAATATTTTGTATTAACTAATTTAATAATATTATTTTTTTATATATTTAAAGAACCTTTATTTTTTTATTCTAGTAAAAAAATAATATTAGTTTTAAGTTTTCTTTTAATTGAAATTTTTTTACTTTTTGTTCATAAAAATAAGAATAAAAAAATAAAAAAATTGGAAAGAAATAATTGAAGAAATTTTTTTAGGATAGTTTTAATTTCTGCTTTTTGTTTATTTTTTTCAATATATTACAGCAGTATTAGTGTATATTATGGGATTATTTTTTTATTTTTTTCTTTTAATAGTTTTTAAATCTTTCAGAAGAGATAGTAAAAAATAACAAATATAACTGAAGAAGTTAAAAGAATCAAATAAAGTATTGATAATGGAACTTAAACAAAAAAAGCTTCTTGCCAGAAAGAAAAGAATATATAATTAAATAATTTAAAGAAAAAAACTATATAAATTGAAAAATTATTTATATAGCTTTTTTTCTATAATTAGAGTCAAGATTAGATATAACAATAACCTTTGAAAGACTATCGGAAGATTTAGGTTATAATGTAATAGGTTCAAGAGTTGAAGAACTAGCTAGACAGTTTATGATGACTATGCAAAGGGTCCTAAGGGAAGAATATATGATAAAGTTGCTGTTTCAAAAAAATGGAGAAATAGTTTATGAGAAAAATGGGAAAAAAATTATATTATTGAGAATAATGGAACTAAAACTTTTGTAGAATATGATAAAAAAATACAAGCGAAATGAAAAAAAGTTTCGAGAGAGTAAATATATTAGATATTGAAAAAAGATATGAAAAAAATTCTTAGAAGATAAAAAAATAATAAAAAAACAAAAAAATAAGGAGAAATCTATGAAACAAGTAAATTATTTAGATGAAGACTATAAGAAAAAAATCTTAGAAATAAAGTATGGGAATTATTAAAAAAATGGAGATATAGAGGAAGCAGATAAAATATTTTCTACTGAACTTGATATAAATGAAATAATGGGAACTTGGAACTGGTTACATAAAAATGCTTATAGAACCAGAAAATACAAATCCAATTTCAATCAAATATCTTATAAAAAAAGGTGTAAATCCAATTTTTAAAAAGATGAATATAATATGGCTCCACTTAACTGGGCTATGGCTAATGGAAAAAAATATAGAAGCTGCAAAAAAATACTTTTAAAAAGCAGGAGGAGACCCAAATTTAGCTGATAAAGGAGTTAGAGAAATTCCGTTATATAAAGTTTGTTATATGAAACCATTTAATAAAGAACTCCTTGAATTATTTTTTTAGCTTATGGAGGAGATATATATAAAGAATATAAAAAGATATGGTACTGCTATACTAGGTAAAAAAATCTTTATGAACATATACAAAATAATAAATTAGATCTCTTTAAAGAAGCAGGAGAATATCTTTTTGAATATGATAAAGATATAGAAAAAAATATGGTAAGGATTATTTTATAAATAAACATAAATCTCTTTTTAAAAAGATGAAGCAGATAGTCTTTTTACATGAAGCAGTTATTGATTTTGATATAGTAAAAAAATAAAAAAAGCTTTTTAGATGAAGGTTATGATAAAAAAATATAAAGAATTCTTTTGAACTATACTCCACTAGTAAAAAGTATTTTTCAATTTGTAGATTAGAAAAATTTACAAGCTATGGTAGAGATAAGTGATTTACTCTATGATGGAACAACAGATAGTATAAAAAGCCTTTATAATAAGACTAGATGAATGGTTAGATGAATATTCTAAATTTAAAGATAACAGTGAATTAACAGAAAAAAAGAGAAGCACTTAATTATTTGATAAAAAAATTTGAGGTAGAATTACCTAAAAAAATAGAAAGACATAATGGAAAAATCAAAAAAATTAAAAATAAAAATCAATAGGTTGGCAAAAATCAACACTCAGAATTATGGGAACAACTTGTCCCAGAAATAGGTGTTGCTGAAATACTACAAGGAGAGGTGATAAGATTATCTGGAAAAAAATAGCTTATGAAATAATTGATAATGGTGGATTGAATTGGGGTAAAAAAATATAAGGAATTATTAAGAAATCTTATAAAATACTTGAAAAATGGCTACACCTTTATCAAAAAGACTATTTAGAAAGAGCAGAAGAAATTGAAGATGATTTAGATGAAAAATATAAATGCAGTTACTGATGATGAAATAGAACTATTAATGGAATATGCAGTAAAATGGGTACAACAAAATTTAACTCCAATTTCACTTGGAAAGGTTGACTATAATTTATAAATTATTTATAAGCATTCTAATTTATTTCATAGAAGTATATCAGTCCGTATAGAAAAAGGAAATAACAAAGAAAAATAAGTTATTATTAATTCATAACAAGGTAGCCAAGTTAGAAAATAAAAAAATAAAAAAATTATGGAGGTAAAAAGTTATGAATGCAACTGAAAAAAAGGAACTAATGGGAAAAATATGCTAAAAAAATTGGAAAAATGCTATAAAAAAAGGGAAGTATCTGTGATGAAAGAAATAGAAAATGATAAGGCATTGATAAAATACCTTGAAGGACAAAAAAACTTCAGGAGCAGCCTTTGATAACACAGTCTATGAAAGTTATGATGCTTGGATAGAAACAATAAGAAAACAAATAAAGAAATCTGAAAGTACTCTAACAAATATAGAATTTAAAAAAAGGTTGAATTAGAAGCAATACAAAAAAATATAGCATAATAAAAAAAGGTTATTTATCAAATAGTGTTGATAAAAAAAGTCTTGACCATGACTTGACAGAATTAAGAGAATTTTTTTGAGAACAAAAAAACTTAAAAAAATTCTCTTTTTTTGTACACTAATCTAAAAACTATTAAAAAAATTGATTTTTAAAAAGAAAAAAATAATGTATAATAGCATTTGTTGTTTGATGTAATTTAATAAAATTTAATATATATAATATAAGGAGAATAATGAAAAAAATTTTTAATAATCATATTATTTTTTTATTACTTGGACTTTTTTTGGTTAAAAAAATTTTATATATAGTACCTTATAGTAATTATACTATTACAGATCAAACAGGTAAAGTAAAATTAAAAGATTACCCTGAATTAAAAAGAAATTAGTTTTTATGTATAGTACAGATTTGTATATAGAATATACAGAACCAATAAATTTAGAATTAGAAAAAAATTAATTTTCGTTTTAATGATGAAGTAATAGGAACAGCAGAAATAAATAAAAAAATTTAAATGAGTTAGAAGATTTTTGCAAAACCCTATATTGATGAAAAAAACACAAGAAAAAAATCTATAAGAAAAAAATGTGTGTTACAAAAAGAATTTTTTTAAGAATTTTAGGAAGAAATGCTAAAGTTTATGATTCATTAGAAGATGGAAGATTTTATATAGATATCTATATAAAAGATTTAAAAACAAATGAAACTTTTATAATAAAAAAAGAGATAATATATCTATTTATTATGAAAGTGCTGGACTAAAATTATTTTTTTACCAAGTGTTTAAATTTATAGTAAAAAGTAAATAGCTAGTTTAAAAAAATTTAAGCTAGCTATTTTCTTATCTAAGAGCTCAAAGATGGAGTACAAGTTTCTATAATGTAATAGGTTCAAGAGTTGAAGAGTTAAATAAACAGTTTAAAGCTGGAATAATTAATGAAGAAGACGTAAAAAGAAGCATTAAGAGATGTAGTAAAAGGTTATGGAAAAAGATATAGGAATAGACTTTGATGTAGTATACTTAGATGAAAAAAACTATGCCAAAAGATTCAAAAAGGAAGTACAGGTTCATCCTATATAGTAGATAGAAAAAAATAGGAAACTATCAATAAAAATTGATGAAAAAAATCATATAAGGTTGATTGGAAAAAAATATAACGAAGATTATGAATATAGAGAACAAACAAATTATTATTTTTTTATCAAGCAAAAATTCTTTGTTAAAGTAAAAAAAGTATTGATAAAATAGATGAAGGATATATTGAGATTACCAAAGATGATGGTAAAAAAATTAAAATTAACTGAAATCAGAGTTGAAGAAGCTATATATCATAATGTAGAAAGAAAAAAATGGAAAAATTATATTTTTAATTTTTAATGAAAAATACTCGTTATAAAAAAATATGTAAATGAAGATGGTTATGAAGTAATATTAGATCAAAAATAATAAACCAGTATATGACCCAATAGTTGTAGGAACTTACAATTTTTCATACATATAAAAGTAAACCAAAAATCCAATAGATTTTTGTAAGTCATGGAAAAAGATATCAATTTATGGAAAAAAATATGGAACAGGTCCAAATGATCCAACATCAAGAGAAGAAAGAGAAGAAATAGGAGACCTCTTTTTGGACGTAAGATTCAAAAAAATATTATAGAGAAATAGAAAAGGAATTAAATATAAGAAAAAAAGATAGTGTTTCATCTAATGAATTAAAAAGAAATTATAAATAAAATTGAAGAAACAGCTGAAAAATAAAAAGAAAAAAACGAAATTTATAAAATGATAAACTAAAAAAATAGTTTATAAATTAGGAGAAAAGAAGAATGAAATTAAAAAAATTAATATGGATACTTTCTATAAGTGGAATTTTTATTATTAGGTTTCATAGCTTTTATATCACAATATGCATATATAGTTCCTAAAAAAATAATTATAGTATTTTTAGATCAAAGTGGGGATATTAGAATAGAAAAGTTATCCGAAATTAAAAGAAGTTAAGTTTATGTATAATACAGACTTATATATAGAATTTACCAGACCAATAAATTTAGAATTAGAAAAAAATTAATTTCCGTATTAATGATGAAATAATAGGAATAATAGAAATAAATAAAAAAATTTGAATGATTTAGAAAAATTTTGCAGAACCATATATTGATGAAAAAAACAAAAAGAAAAAAATCTATAAGAAAAAAATTTATTTAGTACAAAAATGATTTTTTTAAAGATTCTAGGAAAAAAAGAATGAAAAAAATACAAAGTAGGAACAGGAACTATAGAAGGAAGATTTTATATAGATATCTATAAAAAGATTTAAAAAACAAATAAAAACCTTTTATAATAAAAAAAGAGACAATATACATATTTATTATGAAAGTGCTGGGATAAAAATTATTTTCAATGTAATTTTTAGTAGTAGTTTGGAATAGATAGCTTAAAGATTTTTAGGCTATCTATTACTTACATTTTCTAAAAAGAACAACCAGTTAAAAATATACACTATTAGTAAAAAAATGAAGCTAATGAAATGTATAAAGGAGTAGAAGGAAAAAAATAAAGTAACTAATATACCCAAAAAAATTTAACTAAAAAAAGAGGTGAAAAAAATAATAAGAATAAGGCAAATTCAAAAAAATACTAGATAAGCAACTTCAAAAATGCAGGAATAAAAAAACCAGATTATAACTCTGCAGCTCATCACTTAGTTTCTGATGCAACTATGCCTAAAAGCAACTAAAACTTTAAACAAATATGGGATTGAAATAAATTCAGCAACAAATGGAGTTTATTTACCAACATCTAAAGCTGATACTAGTAAAGTTACAACAGAAGTTGTTCATTCAGGGCCTAATGTTAAAGAATATAAAGAACTTTTTAGAAAAAAATCTATACCATATATTGCTGAAAAATATGGAAAAATACAAATGCTTCTTATGATGAGATACAAGCAGCATTAGAAAAATGAATTAAATAATACAAGAATTAAATTATTAACAGGGGAATTAAAAAATAAATAATGCAAAAATTTAAAAACAACAGAAAAGGGGGAAAAATAGAATGAAAATATATGAAATAGGGTTTGATTATGCTAATTATAATGTAATTTTTACATTCAAAATAAATAAAGATGCTTCATTTTTCTTTTCAAAAAGAAGAATTAGATAGGTATTTTTAGAAAAAGATAGATTTTATGAAGAAGCAAATTTAAAAAAAGGTATGTAGAAGGAGAAGCAAAAAAATATTAGATGTCATATTATTAGATATATATAAAGATAAATATGGTACATATGAAGGATTAGAAAAAAATATGTAGAATTAATACCATATGGTAAAAAAATCTAATGTTAAAGATATAATATCTATTCCCGGATTTGGAATGAAAGTATTGTTATCAAGAAAAAGCAAAAAGAATATATAGAAAAAAATACTCAGGAAAAATTAGAATATTTAAAAAGTAAGTTATGATAAGAAAGATTTTTATATTGTAACAGATATAAAAAAATATTGAATATTGTTATAGCTTAAAGTTACCTCCAAATATAATAGATGTTTATGATTTTTTTCAAAAAGTAAGTGGTAAAAAAATGATATTTTTTTAAAAATAGGAACTATCGAAAAAAAGATTTTCTAAAAGAAAGATTTTTTTGTATAAAAAAATTTAAAGACTATATTGAAGAAAGTGACCTAAAAGGTTATAAATTTGAAGAAATGAAAGATATAAATGATATAGAGATTTTTAAAGAAGAAAAGCAAGAAGAAACTCAATTCACAGAAATAGAAGAAAAAGGGTTATTATAAAAAGTGGAAAAATTAAAAATATACAGGTACTATATGGAAAGGATTTAGAATAAAAACAATGGAAATCTTGGTATGAAAATGGAAATTTAGAATCTGATGGAGAATTTAATATGAAAGGTGAAGAAGGGGAATGGAGATACTATCATCAAAATGGAAAAAAATAAAAAAATGTTGCTAATTATGAGAATGGTAAATTAGTAGGACTTGTTAAAAAAATTTTTGATGAAAACGGGAAATTTTTATTCAAGCATATATTATGAAAAAGGGTTCTAATTTAACAAAATGGAAATTTTTTTCTATGAAGATGAACAAAATATAAAAAAAGAAGGAATGGCTTATGATATGGGAGAAGAGGCTGAAAAAAAGATGGATAGCAACAAGTGAATGGAAATATTATAGTAAAGTAGGTAAACTTCAAAAAAATAGAAACTTATGAAAATGGAGAAATAATAAAAGTAGAGAAATTCAAATGGTAAAGATAATCTAAAAAGCAGCACAAGCAAATAATAATTTCTATGCGAATATAGGTGTGAACTTAGGATTTAATAAATCAAGTTCTAAATCAAACTCCCATAGTGAAAGTGCAGTTGTAACAACAATAAGAGGAAAAGATGAAAAATTCAAGTATAACTTACAACAATGTAAAGAATGTTGAATATGTTGGAACACAGGCACAAGATACTAAGTTTATCTATAACAATGTAGAAAATATTAATAAGACAGCCGTTGAATTAAATAATTCATATTCATCTACTGCTAAAAGTAGTGGAATATCAACAGGGGTAACTATAGGTTATGGAGATGGAACACAAACAGAATTTAATGGAGTAAGTATTTCAGCTTCTAAATCAAATATGAATAGCAATGGAACTACTTATCAAAAATGGTAGATTTGTAAATGTAGATGAAGTACATAACAATACTAAGAATATGACTCTTTCTGGCTTTAACCAAGAAGGAGGAACAGTTACTGGAAATATAGAAAATCTGACTATTGAAAGTAAACAAAAATGAATCAGAAACATCAGGTAGCTCTTATAGAGCAAGTTTAGGAATAGCTCCTAATGGTGCTGTAAATGGAAGTGCTAATTATTCTAATACAAATGGAGAAAGAAGATATATTGATACTCCAAGTTCTTTTTGTAATAGGTGAAGGAAGTAACCTTAAAAGTAGATAAAGCTAAAAAAATACTGCTGGAATAATAGGTACAACTGATAATGGAAAACTAAAGATAAATGAATATGTTGGTAAAAAAACTTAGATAATAAGGATCAACTAAAAAAACTGTTGGAGGTTCAGTAGGATTTAATCAAAGTGGAATAAGTTCATTTGGAGTTAATTATGAAAAATAAGGACTTAGAAGCTACAACAAAAAAATACAGTAATAGGTAATGTAGAAATAGGAAAAATCTTCTGGAGATGAAATAAACAAAGATTTAGATACAATGACAGAGATAACAGAAGATAGAGATTTTTAAAACAAATATCAATGTAGAATCTCAAACAATTAACTATAAAAAAATCCTGAAAAGTTTAAAGAAGATTTAGGAAAAAGCTAAAGATGAAATAAATGATGTAGCTTATGCAATAGAAAAAAATCAATAAAAAGATCCAGGAGAAGATAATAGAAATGCTTTTGAACAATTAAGAGAAACAAGATTTATAGGAACTTTCAATAATATAGCAAAAGAGAAATTAGAAACATTAAATACAGCAGATGAAATCGCAGATGTAACAAAAAAATGACATTGGCAGATATGGGCTATGATGATGTAGATGTAATATTTTTCTGACCCAGCTCATGCACCACAATTAATAGATAAAAATGGAAAAAAACTAAGAGTGGTACAGCCTATGTAGATAAAGAAACAGGAAGAAGAACTATAATAATAAATGCAAATGATCCCAAAAAAATAGTGATAGAGCAAAAATTAATAGGAACACTTTCTGAAGAAGCAAGTCATATAGTAAATAAGATAGAAGGAAGACAGAAGAAAGTACCAACAGAAAAAAAGGTTTAGAATCAACAGGAAGAGCAAGCAATACTTACCAACAAGATAAGTATGGAAAGAACACAACAAAGATAGCAATAACATCAGATGGTAAAAATTATTCTAATGTTGATTTTGGTGAAAATGTGGGAGATAAGAAAAATAAAAAGATCCAAGAGATTTTTTTAAAAAAATGAATATGGAACAGAAAAAAAGAAAAAAAGAATTGGAAGATTTATTTTTCTAAAGAAAAAGGAGAAAAAAAGTGTATATTGATTGGGATTTATATGAAGGTAATTTTAGTGAAGCCATGCATTATTCTCTTTATGAAAGATTAAAAAAATCAAATTTCTAAATATTCATATAGATATAAAATAAATTATTGGGGATTTGAAGCTAAAACTAGAGTTAATGATACAAATGAAATAAATAAAGATTTTAAAGAAATAGATAATAGTGAAGCAGTTTACCATAATTATATACCTGAGATAAATTCAATTAATATGGAAAAAAATAAAATTAATACAAAAAAAGAGTAAATTATTATACTGGTCAAGAAAGTGTAACAGATTTTAATGGAAAGTTAGTAACTGATACATGGAATATAGGAACTGGAAACACTTTTTACTTATGATCCTAATAAAAAGAATTGGGCTAATACAAGAGATAAAAATATATCATGGATTAGTAGATATACCTAATTGGGTATTCTTAGGAACTGGAATAGCTGATAAAAAGTACAACATGGCAAAGATTAAGATTGTTTATAATGGGAGCTAAAGTATCAGGAAATTATGAAGAGCTTACTGATAAAGGTTATAATACTGTTGGAGAGAAAGAATTAAAAAGATTTCTATAATAGGAAACAAGCAGAAATAGAAGAAAGAAAAAATTAAAAAAATACTAATTTAAGATAGGAACAGGGGGAATATTATGCGAAAAATATTTTTTTAAAAAAATTTTTATTAGTTATATTAGTAATATTAATAATATTATTTTTTTAAAGCTTGTGTTACATATAGAACTAAGGGTAAGTATACTATAAATAGCCATGAAAAAAATATAACATAGAGAAATTTACAAAAAAATACCAAATTTAAAGAGTGTTGATATTTTATATTCTGGGAAAAATAAATTTTATATTATATGATAATACATGCAATTTAGTTTTAAGAAAAAAATTGAGATATACTATAAAAAAATAAACTTTTGGGAAGAACTAATATTAATATAAATATATGTAAATTAGAAAAATTTAAATGAGAGTGAAAAATAGTAAATTTTATTCTCTTCAAAAATTTTTCTTTTTAGAAGTTTTTGGTAAAGAAAAATGAAAAAAATAGAGTTAGATCATACTAATACAGGGGAATATTATTTTTATATTTATATTAAAGATACAAATATAAATAAAGAATATAAAATAGAAAAAAATAGAAAGTATATTTTTTTGAAAAAAAGGTTTTGATATTTTTTTGTTCCTAATATTTAGAAATAAATTTAGATATCTTCTTTGGATGAAATAAATGATATTGGAAATGTTATCGCGAATACCATAGATAATAAAGGTGAAGATAAAAAGAAACTTTTTTTGGTATATTAAGAGCTCAAAGAGGAGCAACAGATTTATATAATATATCTGGAGATAGCTTAAATTTATTAAATGAAGCATATAAATCAAATAAAAATAGGTGCTGATGAATATAAGGAAGGTCTAAGAAATATTATTGAAGCTACTGGAAATGATTTAGGTTTAAATGTAAGTTTAGTATATTTAGATACTTCAACTATGCCAAAAAGATTCAGAAGGAAGTACAGGTTCATCCTATATAGTAGATAGAAAAAAATAGGAAAGTATTAATACCAATAGATGTAAATAAAAATAGAAGACATAAAGGAATTGTTAGGAACTGTAACAGAAGAAGTAGCCCATGGAAAAAGATGCCTTAGAAGGAAGACAAGATAAGAAAGTAGCAGAAGATAAGTCAAATGATGAAGAAGGCTTAGAAAGTTTAGGAAGACCAGCAAATGAATATGTAAAGAAAAAAAGTTTGGAGAAGATAATAACAGTAAGATAAAGCTAACAACAGATGGAATAGATTTAAGTAATGCTGATGTTGGAGAAAAAAAGTTGGGGATGTAAATACCCAAGATGATAGAAATAGTGGTTATGCAGAAATTTTACCATCACAACAAAGAGATCCATGGCTTAATAAGATGAATTTTTAAGTTATTGAGACTAAGAAAAAAATACTAATGAATTTGTAGAAGAAACACTAATAAGCAGTTTTTATTTTCAGATGAGAGCTTATTTGATACTTTCTAATTCAGGAGAAACTATAAGAGACTTCACATTAGGAGCTTTTAAAAAGCAGGTGGAGAAGATTTATCATTAAATACATATAAAAATTCCTAAAAAAATTTCAATACAATACTTTAGCATATAAGTATGGAGAACTTTTTGGACATTTTACAATGTCAGCAATAGGAATTTTAGGAACCATAATAGGTTCTTGGAATGGAAGGAGTAGGTATTGTAGCTGCACCAGTAACTGGAGGGGTTTCACTTGAAGTAACAGCAGGTGGAGTAGTGGTAGAAACCTATTCAGCTGGAGTAGGAGTAACAGCAAGTACTAATTTACCTAAAACAATTTTTAGAGATAGAAGCTATGAAAAAGTGAAGGAGGTTCATCTGAAAGTAATTCAAATAAAAAGCATAGAAGATACTAAAAAAACCTTGAAAAAAAGAATTAGAAGAATTAAAAAGATGGTTGGGGAAAAAGGAAGTTTCCTGATAAAGAAGCTACTATTAAATATCATTATAATAAACATAAAGAAGAAGTAGGAGCAGATAGTCTCCTTCAATATTTAAGAAAAGCAAAAGGCTTTCTAAAAAAATTTGAGAGGAGCTAAAAAAAGGGAGGTTACAGGAGCAACAAAAGGAGTTATGAAATATGAAAAAAATGGTAAATATATAGAAATAGCCCCTAATGGAGATATAGTATCTTTTGGAACAATAAAATAATATTTTTTTAAATAGTAAAAAAATATGAATAAAATAGGAGATGTAGCAAATGTTAGTTTATAGTTTTGAAATTTTAGAAGGAGAAAAAGTTTTTTTATAAATAATGGAGTAGTTTCATATATGTTTGATAGTTTTTAAATGGATAAAAAAACATTTAATAAATTAAGAACAAGGAGAAATAAAGGATTATTTTATCATGGTAGCACATATATTGAAAAAAAGAAAAATATAGATAAGATGAAAGAAGTAGTTTCTGCTTGGACAGAATTATTTTTGTGAAGCAAGTGAAGAATTTATTTTACTAGGGTTTTTTTAATAGAGAATTAGATGATTATGAAAGATGGAAATGTAATAAAAAAAGCAAGTGATAGAAAGTTTAAAAAAATTAATTATTCTATGTGATAAAAGCAAGAAAAATATAATAAAAATAATAAGATGTAGAAAAATTAACAATAAAAAAACTCAATAAAGGAAAGTGATATAATGTTAATACACGATTTTGGAATTGTAGGAGAAAAAAAGGATGTTCATTTACATGATGATTTAATTTTTGTATATGATGGATACTTTTGAGTGGATAAAGACTTTCTCAGAATTAGAAAGTAATATTGAAAAAAATGGTCTAAATCATGCAGGAATAACTTATTTCAAAGGTGAGAGTGTTACTAAACTTAAAAATATTATTCTTCATTGGATAAATATATTTAACCTAGGAGAAAAAAACTATTGAATTAAGAGGACTGTTTTTTTTGTGAATGAAAAAAACACTCATACAATAAAAATTAGTAAAAAAATATTTAATAGAAAGTTTAAAAAAATTAGTTTTATTATGTGAGAAAGCTGAAAAAGAAAAATAAAATAATTGAACATTGGGGAATATAATAGAAAAATTCTTTAAATATTTAAAAAAATCAATATTAATTTTTTTAACAAATGTAGATATACTTTTTACTAAAGATATGGAACAAAGTATGTAGTGGTATAATAAAAATTGCAACACAAGAGTCTAATAAGATAAAAATATTTATTATTTGTCAAATAGTGTTGATAAAAAAATTTAGACTATGACCTTGATAGAATTAAGAGAATTATGTAGCTCTCAAAAAGTACTAATAAGGATTAATTTCTGTAAGTAACAGAGGTTAATCCTTTCATTTTTTTGTTAAAAAAATATTGCTAGCTATTAATAAATATGTTATTATAAAAAAATGTTTAAAAATATGATAAAAAAATAGTTAAGGTAGTGTGGTATTCTTGTCTAGATTCAAAAATTAGAAACATGAGAGAAGATGATATTGAGATTATTTACAAAAAAATTTACATTTAGATTTTGTAAATAAATACTTTAAAAAAATAATAAAGAAAAAGAAAAAGATACATGATAATCATAGTGAATGGTATAAAACTCATATATCTTCTTTTGATTACTTAATATATTTTTTTGAAGATGACGAAGCTAATTTTGTGGCAATGACAAGTTATGAAATTTTAGAAGATACAGCTAAAAATAAATATATATTTGAATAAAGACTACAGAAATAAAGGATACTCACAAGAAATACTAGCTGAAAGTATAGATAAATTTTTGAATGATAATAAAAAAATATAAAAAAACTTTAAAGGCATATATATTAGAAGAAAATCTTGCTTCAAAAAAATTTTTTGAAAAATTTATCTTTTATATATGATAAAAAAAGAAATTTGTAGAGATGAACTAGAATACCTAATATATAAAAAAAGGATATGATACAATGACAAAAAAAGAAAAAAAGTAAAAAAAGATATTGGAGGAACTCCATAAAAAAATTTGGTGAGCCTAAGTGTGCATTAAATTTTGAAACTCCTTTTGAACTTTTGGTGGCTGTTATACTTTCTGCTCAATGTACAGATAAGAGAGTAAACATAGTTACAGAGGAAATGTTCAAAGAAGTAAACACTCCTGAGCAATTTGCCAATATGGAAATAGAAGAAATTGAAAAACTATATAAAGAGTACAGGATTTTTTTAGAAATAAAGCTAAGAATATAAAAAAATGTAGTCAACAGTTATTAGAAAAATACAATGGAGAAATCCCACAAGACATGGATAAACTTACAGAACTTGCAGGAGTTGGAAGAAAGACAGCCAATGTTGTTAGAGGTGAAGTTTGGGGACTTGCAGATGGAATAACTGTAGATACTCATGTAAAAAAAGAATTACAAATCTAATAGGTTTAGTTAAAAGTGAAGATCCTATTAAAAATAGAACAAGAGCTTATGAAAAATTGTTCCTAAAAAAATCTTGGATAGTATTCTCTCACTATTTAATTTTACATGGAAGAGCAACTTGTATTGCTAAGAAGACCACAGTGTAAAAAAACTGTGAAATTTCTGACTGTTGCAACTATGGTAAAATAAAAATTATTAAAAGAGAACTAAAAAAAGTATAATTTATTCTTGACAAAAAAATAATAAAGAATGCTATAACATATATAGAGATACAATTAGGGAGATGAGAGTAATGAAAGTTTATTTAGATAATAATGCAACTACAAAGGTTGATGAAGAAGTAGTAAAGGCTATGATGCCATATTTTTTTCAGACTATTATGGGAATCCATTCAGTCTACATTTATTTGGAAATGAAACAGGGCTTGCAGTAACAGAAGCAAGACAAACTATCGCTGATATTTTAAAAAAACAAAAACCTAGTGAAATAATATTCACAGCTTCAGGAAGTGAAGGAGATAACCTAGCAATAAGAGGAATAGCTAAAAGCATATAAACACAGAGGAAAACATATTATAACATCTACAATAGAACACCCAGCAGTAAAAAATACTTTCATAGATTTAATGGAAGATGGTTTTGAGATTACTATGGTGCCTGTTGATGAAAATGGTGTTATGATCTTAGATGAATTCAAAAAAGCATTGAGAGAAGATACTATTCTTGTCAGTGTAATGCATGCAAATAACGAAGTTGGTTCATTCCAACCAGTTGAAGAAATTGGAAAAAAATTACAAAAAGAAAGAAAAAAATAATATTCCATGTTGATGCAGTTCAAACAATGGGAAAAGTTGAAATATATCCTGAAAAAAATGGGAATAGATTTATTATCATTTTTCAGGGCACAAATTCCATGCACCAAAGGGAATAGGAGTTCTATATAAGAGAGATGGTATTCGTTTTGCTAAAGTTATCACAGGTGGTAACCAAGAAGGAAAAAGAAGACCAGGAACATCAAATGTACCATATATAGTTGGATTAGCTAAAGCATTAAAAATAGCTACTGAAAACATGAAAGAAGAATGGGTAAGAGAAGAAAAATTTAAGAGACTATTTTGAAGATGAAGTTTCAAAAAGAATACCTGAAATTAAAATAAATGGAAAAAGGTGCAAGAAGATTACCAGGAACATCAAGCATTACTTTTAAATACTTAGAAGGAGAATCAATGCTTTTAAATCTAAGTTTAAAAAGGAATAGCAGTAAGTTCAGGTTCAGCTTGTTCATCTGACAGTTTACAACCTTCTCATGTATTACTAGCTATGGGAATACCAGCTGAATATGCACATGGAACTTTAAGATTTTCTTTAAGTAAATACACTACTAAGGAAGAAATAGATTATACTATAGAATCTTTAGTTGAAATAATAGGTAAATTAAGAGAGTTATCTCCATTATGGAAAAACTTTCAAAGATAATAAGTTAACTGATACAGCAAGTTTTTTTAATAAGAATTAAATTGAAATTAGACTAAGGAAAAATTTATATAATTGTTTTAAATGATTAAAGGAGATGAAATCAAATGCAATATACAGAAAAAAAGTTATGCAACACTTTATGAACCCTCAAAAATGTTGGAGTAATAGAAAAATCCAGATGGATATGGAAAAGTTGGAAATCCATCTTGTGGAGATATAATGGAAATTTTTTTATAAAAGTTGATAATAATATTTTTAACAGATGTTAAATTTAGAACTTTCGGTTGTGCTTCAGCTATAGCAAGTTCTTCAATTTCAACAGAAATGATTATAGGAAAAAAACTGTTGATGAAGCATTACAAGTAACAAATAAAGCAGTTGTTGATGCTTTTAGGTGGATTACCTGCAGTTAAAAATGCACTGTCTCTGTTTTTAGCAGAAGAAGCTATTAAAATGGCAATAGAAGATTATATCTCAAAAAGAGATGGAAAAAAAGCTGAATAAATTTAAAAAGAAGCTATTAAATATAGAAAAAAATAAGGTTGCAAATAAAAGCAATCTTATTTTTTTACTTCTAATAAAAACATAAGAAATAATAATAAATTATAAGATATGATAATTCTTGTGCTATAATATATAGGTATTATAAATTATTAGGAGTAAAAAAATATGTTTAAAAAGATTTAAAAAAATTTGTTTTTAGTTATGGCAATTTTGGGACTTATATTTACAACTTCATATTCTGGTCCAGTTAAGGAGATTCAGTCAATAGAAGAGTATTCAGCTCAAGTTTTTAGGGAGATGAAGAAGAAGATGCTGAGGATACAAGTCAAACAATAATAATGCCTGTAATTAAAAAAAGGTAGAAAAAGAAAGAAGATGTAAAAAGAAGTCGAAGTAAAAAAGAAGAAATTAAGGAAGAAGTAAAGAAAGAAACAAAAAAGAGGCTGTTAAGGAAGAGCCTAAAAAGAAAGAAGAAACAAAAAAAGAGCCTGAAGTTAAGGCTGTTAAAGAAGAAGTAAAGAAACCTGAGAAAATAGAAATTAAAGAAGTTAAAAAAAGTAGAAGAAGAAAAGAAAACAGAACCTAGAAAATTTAGCTCTTGAAGAACCAGAAAATCCAGAAAAAGATAAACAAAAAAATATGAAATGATCACATATTATTCAAAAAGATGGAGTTGAATGGGTACTTCCAGATAACTTTAGGGCAGTTTTAGTTGGAGATTTAAATGGAAATGTAATATTCTCAAAGAATGCTGATACAATGTATCCACTTGCATCTGTAACAAAAAGTAATGTCATTATTGGTTACTTTTGATGAAATCAATGCAGGGAACATTGGTTTACATGATAGTGTAAGAATAAGTAAAAACTCCTTTAAAAATATGGAGGTAGTGGAATAGCTTTTAAAAGAAGGACAAATATTTGTATTGGAAGACTTAATAAAAAGCTTTCAGCAGTTTATTCAGCAAACAATGCAACTTATGCTATAGCTGAATATGTAGGTGAAGGAAGTGTATTTAACTTTGTGGCTAAGATGAATAAAAAGTTAAAACAACTTGGTTTTACAAAAATGATATTAAATATCATACACCTGCTGGACTACCAACAAGAAATACTAAGATGCCTATGGACGAAGGAACTCCAAGAGGAATCTATAAACTATCTATAGAAGCGTTGAAATATGATAAGTATATTGAAATAGCTGGTATAAAAAAATACAAAGATATATAATGGTAAGATTTCTATAAGAAATAGAAACCATTTAATAGGTGAAGATGGAGTTTATGGAATAAAAAAACAGGATTCCACAAAGAAGCAAAATATAATATAACAGTAGCAGTTAAGTTTGAAGCGTATAGATTTAATTATAGTTGTTATGGGTGGAGAAACATATAAAAACTAGAGATGATTTAGTAAGAACTATAATAGCTAATTTAAAAAGAAAAATTATACAGTAAGAAATGGTCAATTAATAAGAAAAATAAAAGATAGTTGAAAAGGAGTAGTTTGTATGAGAAAAAAATTTAGAGAATTGGTAAAAAAAGAAAAAAACAGAATACATGCTAACTTAGAGCTTGTTCAATGGGATTTAGAAACAAAGACCCCATTAAAGTCTAGACCTTATTTATCTGAATTGGTTGGAGAATTAAGTATGCAAGACTATGCTCTATCTACTTCAGATGAATTTGTAAATTTAGTAGAAGAATTAAATAAGCAAAAAAAGAAACTTTAACAGAAATAGAAAAAAAGAGAAATAGAATTATCTATGGAAGAAATTGAAAAAGAAAAAAAGAAAAATTCCTGCTGATGAATATGAAGATTATGCAAAATTAACAAGCTATAATCAAACAGTTTGGGAAGAAGCTAAGGCTAAAAAAAGATTTTTCAATAGTAAAAGAAGGATTAAAAAAAGATATTCGATTACAATAAAAAAATTTGCTACATACAGAAGAAAAAGATGAAAAAAACTCTTTATGATGTCTTACTAAATGATTATGAAAAAGGTATGGATACTGAAAGATTAGATGTATTTTTTTCAGTGAATTAAAGAAAGAAATAGTTCCTTTCTTAAAGAAAAATCCAAGAAAAAGAAAAAAAGACTATAAAAAGAAGTAGATAAAATAAGTGTCCCTATTGATGAAGATGTACAACTTAAATTTGCAAAAATTTTTTTATCAAGCTATGTAGGTTTTGATTTTTGAAAAAAGGTCTTGTTGAAACAAGTGAACACCCATTTACTTTTAAACTTAAATAAAAAAATGATGTGAGACTTACAACAAAAAAATAAAAAAAGATAGTCCTATGTCTACTGTATTTTTCAATAATCCATGAATCAGGACATGGTATCTATGAACAACAAACAGCTGATGAATTAATAGATACTTTACTTGGTACAGGTGGAAGTATGGGACTTCATGAATCTCAATCAAGATTTATGGAAAACATAGTTGGAGAAAAATAAAGCTTTCTGGAAACCTTTATATAGTAAGGCAGGGGAATTTTTATCCTTTCTTAAAAAGATTTAGAATTTGAAGAATTCTACAAGCAAATAAATAGAATTGAGCCTGGACTTATAAGAGTTGAAGCAGATGAATTAACATACTCTTTACATATCATGTTAAGATATGAAATAGAAAAAAATGTTAATAAATGGTGAAGTTAATATAGATGATTTACCAAAGATTTGGAATGAAAAAAAGTAAAGGAATATCTAGGTTTAGAGCCTCAAAATGATTCTGAAGGACTTATGCAAGATATACATTGGTATTGTGGATTAATTGGATATTTCCCATCTTATGCAATAGGAAATGCCTATGCTTCACAAATATATAATACTATGAAAAAAAGATTTTGATGTAGAAAAAAGCCTTAGAAAAATCAAGATTTGAAAAAGATAACTGACTGGTTAGGAGAAAAAAATCCATAAATATGGTCTGTTAAAAAGATACTCCTACTATTATAAAAAGAAGTTACAGGGGAAGAATTAAATCCTAAATACTATATTGAGTACTTAAAGGAAAAAAATATAGTAAAAATATATGAAATATAAGTTGACATTTGTTTAATTTAAGTGTATTATTATAGCAACAAAAAAAGAAATTGTTTTAAAATAGAAAAAGTAAGATTATAAGGAGGAAAAAAATGGGAATATTAGATGATGTAACAGGAAAAATTAGGGGAATTAAAAAGATACAGTTGTAGATGAAGCTAAAAAAACAAAAAGATGAAGCAGTTGCAAAAAGCTGAAGAATTAAAAAGATAAGGCTGTAGATAAAGCAACAGAATTAAAAAGAAAATGCTGAAAAATAAAGCAACAGAATTAAAAAGATAAGGCTGTAGATAAAAGCAAAAAGAACTAAAAAGAAGGTGCTGAAGGAAAGCAGCAGAATTAAAAAGATAAAGTTGTTGGTGGAGCAGACGATCTTTTTAAACAAATTTAAAAAAATAATAGTTAATAAGGGGGTATTTTTATAATACCCCTTTAATTTATATAAAAAAATGGAGGAAATAAGAAATGAAAAAAATTAGTGTTAGTAATAGGTTTAATTTTAGGTTTAAGTGCAATGGCAGAAGATGCTAGTGTAGCTTCTAAAAATAGAAAGTGCAAAAAAAGGTGTAGCTAATACATTAAAGAAAGCTGAAGAAAAAGCTGGAGAAATAAAAAAATAAAGTTGAAGAAAAAAAGTAGAAAACATAAAAAGCAGATGCTAAGAAAGATGCAACAAAAGATGTAGAAGCAGCAAAAGCAGATGTTAAAAAAAGAAGTAGAAAAAGCAGAATCAAAAGCAGAAGCAGCTAAGGCAGATGCAAAGAAAGATGTAGAAGCAGCAAAAAAAGATGCAGATTCTAAAGTAGAAGCAGTAAAAAAAGATGCTAAAAAAAGGAGTAGAAAAGGCAGAATCAAAAAGCGGAAGCAGCTAAGGCAGATGCAAAGAAAGAAGTAGAGAAAGCAAAAGATAAAGTTGAATCTAAAGCAGAAGCAGTAAAAAGAAGATGCTAAAAAAAGATCTAGTAAAAAGATAAAGCAGAAGAAACAAGCAAAATGGAAGAATTAAAAAGAAAATATAAAAAGAAAAAAAGCTACAGCTGTTAAAAAAAGGGACAAAAAAAGTTGCTAAAAAAAGTAAAAAAATAAAACTAAAGCAGCAGTAAAAAAAGTTGTAGAAAAAAAGTTGAAGAAGCTTCAAAAATAAATTTAATTAAAATTTAAATAAATTCACTTTAGAGGCTGTTGTAATTCATAAAAAGTAAAAAAATAGTTCGTTACTGAGTAAATTTCCATTCGTAACTCACTTATTTTTTTACTTTAAGATTGAAATTTTAAATTTGCAACGGTCTCTTTTTTTATTTTCAAATACAATTTTGTTTTGAGTCCATATAGTTTTAAAAAAATAATTTGACAACTAAAGAATTTTAATATAATATATAACTAGTCAAGTTAACTATTATTTGATATATTTTTTTAAAAAGAAAGGGGGAGGAAGAATGGAGTTACAATTACATACAGGAGACATAGGAAACTACCTAAAAAAACCACGATATAAAAACCTTCTACCAAAGGATGAAAAATATTTCAATATTTATTAGATAATCATGTACATCCAACAGTGGATACAATATATAAGGCACTTTTGTCCAGAGATACCAACTTTATCAAAAAAACAACTGTCTACAATACATTAAATTTATTCGTAGAAAAAAAGTTGGTACAAGTTATAGTAATAGAAGAAAAATGAAACAAGATATGATTTAATAACTCATACTCATGGACATTTTAAATGTAATTGCTGTGGAGCACTATTTGATGTTGAATTAAATATTGATTATAGTATGAGCCCAGAACTAGCAGATTGTAAAATTGATGAAAAAAACATATTTACTTTAAAGGTTTATGTAAAAAAATTGTAAAGGTAAACAAAATTAAAATATAAGTTTTTTTAATTCTAAAGGAGTTAAAATGAAAAAAATATTTATTTTTAGTAGTTTTATTACTTGCAACATTATCATCTTTTTAGTTACTCAAATTATCCAAGACCAAATTATAAGTATTATATAGTAAAGGAACCTATGGTTGTAAAAAAATCTAGAGCTTCCTGTTGGAACAGAAATAGTTTATTTTGACACAAGTCTTTTTTTGGAGATGGTGAATCAAGTAGACCTTTTAAGAGAAAAAAATATATATCAAATATTTTTTTCCCAGATGATAAAACCATTAATATGGGGAGGAATACCAGTTAGTTTGATAGAAAGATTTTTTTCAATAGAGATATGAAAGGCTTTACTGTTTATCCTGAATTGGGAAACTCCCTTGTGAGTGATGATAATAAACGTAAACTTATGGAAAAAAATGAGTTTATAAAATTGTGGTTTATGTGGGCAAAAAAATATGGATGTTCATATAAAAAAATGAAGATGATTGGAGCTTTAACCCTGATAATATGGTTTTAGGTGGTGAAGCTGATTCTAGGTATATTGATTATGGTAATTTAGAATATTTTAATGGGAAAAAAATAGTATGGAAGAACATTTAAGAAAAATTAAATGAAGCTGCTAGAAATATAAAATAAAGAAATAATATTTATTAATTTTTTTAATTTACCTGTTGACACTATATTAAAAAAATATGTTAAAATACCAAAGTCTTAGAAAGCAGAATACAGGAAAAAAACTCGCGTACCATATTAAATTATGGGAGGATCATTAAAGATACCGTTAAAGAGTGGACTTGTTTTTGATAAATAGTTTACACTTTGATGTAGATTGTGAAGGAGTTAAAATCAAAAAGATTTCTTCGTTTAGTTGAGTAGAATTGTATGAGCTATATAAGATTAGAAAAATACAATTTAATAGGAGGAATGCAGATGAGAGTACAAGTAATTTTTAGAATGTACAGAAACAAAGTTAAGACACTATACTACAACAAAAAAATAAAAAAAGACTCATCCAGAAAGATTGGAAATGATGAAGTACAATCCAGTATTGAAGAAACATACTTTGTATAAAGAAACAAAGAAGTAGGATGAAAAATTTAAGTAACAACACATGCAGGTCAATGGCTCAATTGGTAGAGCATCGGTCTCCAAAAACCGAGGGTTGGGGGTTCGAGTCCCTCTTGACCTGCCACTTTTTTTATGAAAGGAGATAGAGATATTTATGAATTTATTTCAAAAGGTTAAAAATGGAATACTCAAAAAGTTGAATGGCCTTCAAAAAACAGAAGTAATACATTCTACTATATGGGTTATAACAATGACTGTTATAGTATCTGTCTACCTTGGTGTGTTTGATATTCTTGCAGTAAAGGCTTTTAAACGCCTTGGAGGCATTAATATGAGTATAGAAAATGTAAGAAAATGGTTTATGATTCATACTTACTCTGGATATGAAAAAGTAAAAAAACAGACCTTGAACAAAAGGTTGGGACATTACAATTAAGAGATGTCGTTACTAATATATTAGTTCCAGAAGAAGAAACAACTGAAATCGTTAGGGGAAAACCTAAAAAGATATACAGAAAAACTTTTTTTCCTGCATATGTCATGCTTGAAATGGAAGCTACAAGAGAAGAAAATGAAAATGGAATAAGCTATAAAGTAGATCCTGATGTGTGGTATATAATAAGAAACACAAACGGAGTTACTGGTTTTCGTAGGAGTAGGTTCAGACCCAATTCCTATGGAAGATGACGAAGTAAAAAAATATATTCAATATTATAGGTATGGATACATCAAAAGAAACTATAAAGCTTGACTTTGCTGAAGGAGACTTTGTTAAAATCTTAAAAGGTTCTTTTATTGACCAAGAAGGACAAGTCGCTGAAATCGATTATGAACATGGTAGAGTTAAAGTGATGGTTGATATTTTTGGAAGAATGACACCAGTTGAAATAGAAGTAGATGGTGTTTTGAAGGTGTAGTATACACAATCTTATGGAGGTGTAATTTAAAAAATGGCAAAAGAAGTAATTCAAATAATAAAACTACAATTACCAGCAGGTAAGGCAAACCCTGCTCCACCAGTTGGGCCAGCATTAGGACAACACGGTGTAAATATAATGGAATTTTGTAAAGCGTTCAACGCTAAAACTCAAGATAAAGCTGGATGGATAATCCCTGTGGAAATTTCTGTTTATAGTGACAGATCATTCACATTTATATTAAAAACTCCACCTGCATCTGACTTATTAAAGAAAGCTGCTGGAATATCATCAGGAGCAAAAAACTCTAAAAAAGAAGTTGCAGGAAAAATTACAACTGCAAAGTTAAGAGAATTAGCTGAAACTAAAATGCCTGACTTAAACGCTTCATCTGTAGAAACAGCTATGAAGATAATTGCAGGATCAGCAAGATCAATGGGAATAAAAAAATCGAAGACTAATTGCTTTATAATTTAGTGGTAGAGTTTAACTCGTTACGCCACAAAGGGAGGAAATGTAATAATGGCAAAAACATAGAGGAAAAAAATATTTAGAAGTAGCTAAATTAGTTGAAACAGGAAAACTTTATGACATAAAAGAAGCTCTTGAATTAGTTCAAAAAACAAGAACTGCAAAATTTACAGAAACTGTTGAAGTAGCATTAAGACTTGGAGTAGACCCAAGACATGCTGACCAACAAATCAGAGGTACAGTTGTATTACCTCACGGAACAGGAAAAAAACTGTTAAAAATACTAGCAATCACTTCAGGTGAAAATATAGAAAAAGCACTAGCTGCAGGAGCAGACTATGCTGGAGCAGAAGAATACATCAACCAAATTCAACAAGGTTGGTTAGACTTCGATTTAGTAATCGCTACTCCAGACATGATGCCTAAAATCGGAAGATTAGGGAAAAATATTAGGGACTAAAGGATTAATGCCTAACCCTAAATCAGGAACAGTAACTCCTGATATCGCAGCAGCAGTATCTGAATTCAAAAAAAGGTAAACTTGCATTCAGAGTAGACAAATTAGGATCTATCCATGCTCCAATAGGAAAAAGTTGATTTTCGATTTAGATAAAATTGAAGAAAAACTTCAAAGCATTTATGGATCAAATCATCAGATTAAAACCAGCTACATCTAAAGGACAATACTTAAGAACAGTAGCAGTATCATTAACTATGGGACCAGGAGTAAAAATGGATCCTGCTATAGTTGCTAAAATCGTTGGATAATTAAATTGAATATAAATCCAAACCAAAGACCGTAGGGGGAGATAATCCTTAAATAACCTACCGAGGTTGGAAGTTAGATATACTAACCTCAACACTCAACCCCTGTCTTTGTATAGGGGTGTATTTTTTAAAAAAAGAGGAGGTGAATCAATATGGCAACTCAAGTTAAAAAAGAACTTGTAGCAGAATTAGTTGAAAAAATTAAAAAAGCTCAATCAGTTGTTTTTGTTGATTATCAAGGTATTAAGGTTAATGAAGAAACTTCATTAAGAAAACAAATGAGAGAAAACGGAGCTGAATACCTAGTAGCTAAAAATAGACTATTTAAAATAGCTCTTAAAGAATCTGGAGTTGAAGATAACTTTGACGAAATATTAGAAGGAACTACAGCATTCGCATTTGGATATAATGATCCAGTAGCACCTGCAAAAGCAGTATTCGATTTAGCTAAAACTAAAGCAAAAGCTAAACAAGACGTATTTAAAATTAAAGGTGGTTACTTAACAGGTAAAAAAGTTAGCGTTCAAGAAGTTGAAGCATTAGCTAAATTACCTTCAAGAGATCAATTACTATCTATGTTATTGAACTCAATGTTAGGACCAATCAGAAAACTTGCTTATGCAACTGTAGCAATAGCAGACAAAAAAGAAGGATCTGCTGAATAAGAAAATTTGAAAAATTATAATTGATGAAATTTAAGGAGGAAAATAATAATGGCATTCAATAAAGAACAATTTATAGCTGATTTAGAAGCTATGACAGTATTAGAATTAAAAAGAATTAGTATCTGCATTAGAAGAACACTTTGGAGTAACTGCTGCTGCACCTGTAGCTGTAGCTGCTGCTGGACCAGTTGAAGCTGCTGAAGAAAAAACTGAATTTGATATCGTATTAAAGAACGCAGGTGGAAACAAAAATAGCTGTAATTAAAGAAGTTAGAGCTATCACTGGTTTAGGATTAAAAGAAGCTAAAGACTTAGTTGATAACGGTGGAGTAATCAAAGAAGCTGCACCAAAAGAAGAAGCTGAAGCTATAAAAGAAAAAAATTAACTGCAGCTGGAGCAGAAGTAGAAGTAAAATAGTAATATTTATCTTTGATAAAAAAATAATAGGCACTCTTGGAATTTTAGAGTGCCTTTTTGCCAACTTTACAGTTTAGATAGTTAATCTTTTTGAAGTAAATGAGCCTTTTTTTCTTACAAAAGACTAACTATACTAAAGCAATTTCGACAGGTATAAAAGCAAATAAGTGAGTTACATTCTAAATTTTAGATGAAAAAAATTAAAGCAAGTGAGCTGAGCAAATCTCACTGTGTTTTGAAACGAAGTGAGTTTAGTGAATTTGTAGCGAATGTTAATTTTTTTATCGTTAGAAAAATTTAGCTAGTAACGAACTATTGGCTTATACTTATATTTTTAAGGAGAGTGAAACGTGCAAAAACTCATTGAAAGACTTGATTTTGGAAAAAAATAAAAAGCTAGAGGATCAATGCCTCATTTTCTTGAATTCCAATTAAATTCTTATGAAGATTTTTTTACAAAACAAATATGTCCCCAAATAAAAAGGGAAGATAAAGGATTTGAATTGGCATTTAAAGAAGTGTTCCCAATAGAATCTTCAAATGGAGATGTAAGGCTAGAATACATAGGATATGAGTTACATGAAGCAGAAGCTCCATTGAATGACGAGCTAGAATGCAAAAGAAGAGGAAAAACATATTCTAATTCATTGAAAGTTAGATTGAGACTAATCAACAAAAAAATGGGAAATGAGATTCAAGAATCTTTAGTTTACTTTTGGAGAAGTTCCTAAAATGACAGAAAGAGCTACATTTATTATAAATGGAGCAGAAAAGAGTTGTTGTATCACAATTACATAGATCACCAGGAGTTTCTTTTTAGTAAAGAAGTAACATACTCAAACAGGTAAGGACTTATTTTCAGGAAAAATAATTCCATACAAAGGGACTTGGTTAGAATTTGAAACGGATAAAAATGACTTTTTAAGTGTAAAAATAGATAGAAAGAAAAAAAGTTTTAGCAACTGTATTTTTTTAAAAGCAGTAGATTTCTTTTAAAGATAATAAAGAAATTATAGAACATTTTTTTAGAAGCAAAAGAATTAAACTTAAAGTCATTATATAAGAAATATGCAAAAAGAACCTGAAGAATTATTAAATGTTTTTAAAACAAGAACTAGAAGCGTTCATTAGTTAAAGAAGATATCTTAGATGAAGAAACAGGAGAATTTATAGTAGAAACAGAAGCTATAATAACTGAAGAACTTATCAATATTTTAATAGAAAACAAAAATAGAAACTATTTCTTATTGGTTTGTTGGACCTGAAGATAAATTGCTTGCTAATACTTTAGCAAATGATGAAACTTTAACAGAAGAACAAGCAGTTGTTGAAGTATTCAAAAAATTAAGACCAGGAGATCAAGTAACTATTGATTCAGCTAGAAGTTTAATCAGACAAATGTTCTTTAACCCACAAAGATATGACTTAGAACCTGTGGGAAGATACAAGATGAACAAAAAGATTAAAACTTGATGTAGCAGAGGATCAAATTTCATTAACTAAAGAAGATGTTTTAGGAACAATGAAATATGTTACTGACCTTTATAATGGTGATCAAAATGTTCATACAGACGATATAGATAACTTATCTAACAGACGTATTAGAGGGGTTGGAGAATTACTTCTTATGCAAATCAAAACAGGACTTGCTAAGATGAATAAAATGGTTAAGGAAAAAATGACTACTCAAGATATAGAAACAGTTAGTCCTCAATCATTATTAAATACTAGACCTTTAAATGCTCTAATACAAGATTTCTTTGGTTCTGGACAATTATCACAATTCATGGACCAATCAAATCCACTAGCTGAATTAACTCATAAGAGAAGAATATCAGCTCTAGGACCTGGAGGACTTTCAAGAGAAAGAGCAGGGTTCGAAGTAAGAGACGTTCATGATTCTCACTATGGAAGAATCTGTCCTATAGAAACACCAGAAGGACCAAACATCGGACTTATTGGATCTCTTGCAACTTATGCAAAGATTAATAAATATGGATTCATAGAAACTCCATATGTAAAAGTAGAAAATGGAGTAGCTTTAGTTGATGATGTTCGTTACCTTGCAGCTGATGAAGAAGATGGATTATTCATAGCTCAAGCCGATACAAAATTAGGTAAAGGTAATAAATTACAAGGTTTAGTAGTTTGTAGATATGGACATGAAATCGTTGAAATAGAACCTGAAAGAGTAAACTATATGGACGTTTCTCCTAAACAAGTGGTATCTGTATCAGCAGGTTTAATACCATTCTTAGAACACGATGACGCCAACAGAGCACTGATGGGATCTAACATGCAAAGACAAGCAGTTCCTCTATTAAGACCAGAAGCTCCTTTTATAGGAACAGGGCTTGAAAGAAAAGTTGCAGTTGACTCAGGAGCAGTAGTTACAACAAAAGTAGCAGGAAAAGTTATTTATGTTGATGGTAAAAAGATAGTAATTGAAGATGCAGATAAAAAAGAACATACATATAGACTTTTAAATTATGAAAGATCTAATCAATCAATGTGTTTACATCAAACACCTTTAGTTGATTTAGGTGATGTTGTAAAAGCAGGAGATATCATTGCTGATGGACCTGCAACTAAGTCAGGAGACTTAGCTCTAGGTAGAAATATTCTTATGGGATTCATGCCTTGGGAAGGATATAACTACGAAGACGCGATCTTAATATCTGATAGACTTAGAAAAGAAGATGTATTTACTTCTATACATATAGAAGAATATGAAATAGATGCAAGAGCTACAAAATTAGGTGATGAAGAAATAACAAGAGAAATCCCTAATGTGTCAGAAAGTGCATTAAGAAACTTAGATGAAAACGGAATAATCATGATAGGTTCAGAAGTTGGACCTGGAGATATATTAGTTGGAAAAACAGCTCCTAAGGGAGAAACTGAACCACCTGCTGAAGAAAAACTTTTAAGAGCTATATTTGGAGAAAAAGCAAGAGATGTAAGAGATACATCACTTACTATGCCTCATGGTTCTAAAGGGGTTGTCGTTGATATTCTTGAACTTTCAAGAGAAAATGGAGACGAACTAAAAGCAGGAGTAAACAAATCTATTAGAGTTTTAGTTGCTGAAAAACGTAAGATAACTGTAGGGGATAAGATGTCAGGAAGACACGGAAACAAAGGGGTTGTTTCAAGAGTATTACCTGCAGAAGATATGCCATTCTTAGAAGATGGAACACACTTAGATGTTGTATTAAACCCTCTAGGAGTGCCATCTCGTATGAACATAGGACAAGTACTAGAAGTACACTTAGGTATGGCAATGAGAACTTTAAATGGAGGAACTTGTATAGCTACACCAGTATTCGATGGAGCAACAGAAGAACAAGTTAAAGATTACCTTGAAAAACAAGGATTCCCAAGAACAGGAAAAGTAACATTATACGATGGAAGAACTGGAGAAAAGTTTGATAACAAAGTTACAGTTGGAATCATGTATATGTTAAAATTACACCATCTTGTTGAAGATAAAATGCATGCGAGAGCAATAGGACCTTATTCGTTAGTAACACAACAACCTCTTGGAGGTAAGGCACAATTCGGTGGACAAAGACTTGGGGAAATGGAAGTTTGGGCTTTAGAAGCATATGGAGCATCAAATATACTTCAAGAAATGTTAACAGTTAAATCAGATGATATTACAGGAAGAACTAAAACTTATGAAGCAATAATCAAAGGTGAAGCTATGCCTGAATCTGATTTACCAGAATCATTCAAAGTTCTATTAAAAGAGTTCCAAGCATTGGCACTTGATATAGAGTTATGTGATGAGGAGGATAACGTTATAAATGTTGATGAAGAAGTTGAAGTTGAAGAAACTCCAACAGAATATTCACCACAGTATGAAATAGATACATTTGGACTTCATGAAATAGATGAAGATGCTGAAGATGTTGAAGATTTAGAATAGTTAGATGATGTTTCATTAAGGAGGATATGTATTTAATGGGAATAAGAAGTTTTGATAAAATTAGAATAAAAATTAGCCTCCTGAAAAATATTAGAATGGTCTCATGGAGAAGTAACAAAACCTGAGACTATCAATTATAGAACTTTGAATCCAGAAAAAGATGGATTGTTTTGTGAAGTAATATTTGGGCCAACAAAGGATTGGGAATGCTCTTGTGGAAAATATAAGAGAATGAGATATAAAGGCCTAGTTTGTGAAAAATGTGGAGTAGAAGTAACAAGAGCTAAGGTTAGAAGAGAAAGAATGGGACATATAACTCTAGCTTCTCCTGTATCTCATATTTGGTATTCTAAAGGAAGTCCAAATAAGATGTCTTTAATTATTGGTATTTCTTCAAAAGAATTGGAATCAATTTTATATTTTTTGCAAGATATATAGTAACTTCAAGTGAAGAAGATTCTATAAAAGTTGGAAAAATATTAACTGAAAAAGAATATAAATTATTAAAGCAAACATACCCAAATAAGTTTGAAGCTTATATGGGAGCTGATGGAATTTTAAAAACTTTTAACAGCTATTGATTTAGGAAGCTTTTAAGAGATGAGCTAGAAAAATGAATTAATAGATGTAAATTCTGCTCAAAAAGAGAAAGAAATTAGTAAAAAGATTAAAAATAGTTAGAGATTTCATTTCATCAGGAAATAGACCTGAATGGATGATACTACAAATGTTCCAGTAATTCCAGCTGAACTAAGACCAATGGTTCAACTTGATGGAGGAAGATTTGACATCTGACTTAAACGATCTATACAGAAGAGTAATAAACAGAAATAACAGACTTAAAAATTACTAGAAATAAAAAGCTCCAGAAATTGTTGTAAAGAATGAAAAAGAATGTTACAGAAGCTGTGGATGCTCTTATAGATAATGGTAGAAGAGGTAAAAGCCAGTAGTTGCTCAAAATAATAGAGAATTAAAATCTTTATCTGATATGTTAAAAGGAAAACAAGGAAGATTCAGACAAAACTTACTAGGAAAAAGAGTTGACTACTCAGCAAGATCGGTTATCGTTGTTGGGCCATCTTTAAAAATGAACCAATGTGGTATACCCAAGAAAAATGGCTCTTGAATTATATAAACCATTTATAATGAGAGAGTTAGTAAGAAGAGAATTAGCTAATAATATAAAATGGCTAAAAATTAGTTGAAGAATCTGATGATAAAGTATGGGCAGTAATAGAAGATGTTATAGCAGATCACCCTGTTTTTACCAAACAGAGCCCCTACACTACACAGATTATCAATACAAGCTTCCAACCTGTATTGATAGAGCGCAAAAGCTATAAGATTACACCCTCTAGTTTGTTCAGCATTCAACGCTGACTTCGACGGAGACCAAAATGGCTGTACACTTAACTTTATCTCCTGAATCAATGATGGAAGCAAAACTTTTAATGTTTGCTCCTAATAATATAATATCACTCTCAAGTGGAGAACCTATAGCTGTTCCTTCCACAAGATATGGTTATGGGATGTTTCTATATGACTAAGGATAGAGATGGAGAAAAAGGAGAAGGAAAATTCTTCTCAAATCTTGATCAAGTTATAACAGCATACCCAAAATGATCAAAGTTGAAACTCATGCTAAAAATAAAGGTTAGAATTAATGGAGAATTAGTGAGAACAACTCCAGGAAGAGTTTTATTTAATGAAATTTTTACCTCGAAGTAGATAGAGACTATAGTAAAACTTATGGTAAAAAAACAAATAAAAGCTCTAATAAAATCTCTATATGAAGTACATGGATTTACTGAAACAGCTGAACTTATAAACAGAGTTAAAAACTTTGGATATCACTATGGTACTTTTTGTGGAGTTTCAGTTGGTATTGAAGACCTAGTAATTCCACCAGAAAAAGAAAATCTTATTAAAAACAAGCTGATGATGAAGTTACTCAAATAGAAAAAGATTATAAATCTGGAAAAATCATAAATGAAGAAAGATATAGAAAGACAATAGAAGTTTGGTCAAGAACAACTCAAGCAGTTACTAAAGCAATGATGGATAACCTAGATGAGTTCAATCCAGCTTTTGCATGATGGCGACTGTCAGGAGCCAGAGTGTACTAACCAAATGAGACAGTTAGCAGGAATGCGTGGAAACATGGCCGATACACAAGGTAGAACAATAGAAGCTCCTATCAAGGCTAACTTCAGAGTAGAAGGACTCACAGTATTGGAATTCTTTATGTCTTCACACGGAGCAAGAAAAAGGACTTGCCGATACAGCTCTAAGAACTGCCGATTCAGGATACTTAACAAGAAGACTTGTTGATATTTCTCATGAAGTGATAGTTAATGAAGAAGATTGTCATACTCATGAAGGAATAGAAGTTGAAGCACTAGGCAGATGCTGCTGCGTATAGTAATAGAAGAATTAAAAGAAAGAATAAATGGTGGGAGTTTTAGCAGAAGATCTAGTTCATAATGGAAAGACAATTGTTAAAAGAAATACTATGATTCATAAAGACTTACTTTAAAAAGATAGAAGATTTAGAATTAAGAAAGTAAAAATCAGATCTCCTTTCAACTTGTGCTTTAGAAAAAGGAGTTTGTCAAAAATGTTATGGTATGACTTATCAAACTACAATGAAATCTCACTAGGGAAGCTGTTGAGAAGTTGCTCAATCATGATAGGGAGAACCCATACTCAGCTTACAATGAGAAACTCTCCTACAGGAGGGTTGCAGGAGCTGCAACAGTGTAAACTCTAAAAAAGCTGAAAATGATGGAGAAGTTTCATTCAGGAGATATCAAAACTATTCGAAATCAATGGTGAAGATGTAGTAGTGTCAAGGGGGAAAAATTATTATTGCTGACAACGAACACGAAGTTGGACTCAGGTTCAGTAATAAAGTAGAAGAAGGACAACATGTAAAAAGAAGGAGATATACTTGTTACATCTGGATCCTTACTATATCCCTATAATTTATCTCATGATGGTAAAGTTCAATATGACACTTTACTCCTAAAAATATAAGAGATGAAAAAGTACGATGTACATGAATATCTAGTTGTGAAAGATCAGTTGATAGCACTGAGTCTGGAAAACCAAGAGTACATACTTGATAAGAAAAATGAAAAATTAGCTACTTATAACATACACCTTATGGAGCATATATGATGGTAAGAGATGGAGCTAAAGTTAAAAAGGTGACATCATAGCTAAAATCATGAAAATTGAGAATGTACTAAGGACATCACAGGAGGTCTACCAAGAGTACAAAGAACTATTTGAAGCTAGAACCAAAAGGAAAAGCTATACTGAAATAGATGGAAGAATAGAAATATTACCAACTAAGAAGAAACAAATGCGTGTTATTAATGTCAGATCTTTAACAAACCTGATAATTTTAAAAGAATATTTAATTCCAATGGAGAACGTCTAGTTGTTACTGATGGATTAAAGATAAAAGCAGGAGATAAGATCACAGAAGCGAGCTATTCTCCTTGCGACGTATTATAGAAAGGACTAGTTGCTGCAGAACAAGTTTATACTAGAATCTGCACAACAAGTTTATAGAGAACAAGATGTTTCAGTTAACGATAAACATATCGAAATTATTGTTAAACAAATGTTTAGAAAAGTTAGAATAGTTGATTCAGGAGCTCACTATATCTTGGAAGATGAAATTATCGAAAGAGAATAGTAGATCTGACAAATTAGCTGAAGAAGCGAAAAGCACTTATTAAATATGAACCAGTTATACAAGGTATCACAAAAAGCCGCTGTAAATACTGGAAGCTTTATATCTCACAGCCATTCCAAGAAACAACAAAAGTTCTATCTAATGCGCTGTTGGAAGGAAAAGCGACTACCTAGAAGGATTAAAAAGAAAAATGTAATCTTAGGTAAGATCCCAGCAGGAACAGAGATTAACAATGCAAAAGCTATAAAAGTAAAATATAGCAGTGAAGAAGAAAATCAGAAGAAGAGTAAACTAAAGCTTTCTCTTGAAAATAGTATGCTCTAACTCATAGACTCACAAAAGACTGTTGATAGCTCATTAGTGCCTCGGAAAGCTCCACAAAGGCTTTCTCAACAATAATGGACATCGCAACAGTCTTGTAAAAGATTTGAACAAATCTTTATCAAAAACTTACTTTGTATATGGGAAGCGTAGGTGTTATAAGGAGAAGTATGACAGGATATTCCAAATTAAATTATGAAGATGAAAAATTATGTAATTAGTATGGAAATTAAAAAGTGTAAATAATAAAAATTTGACTACGAAAGTCAAAACTGCCATATAACTTAAACCTCTCTTGAAAATTACTATAAGAGCTGGGAAATTGCTTCATTTATAAGTAGAGGTTCTATTGACTTTTAGAATCGAATTTGAAGATAAAAATGAAAATCTTAAAAGTTTAAAATATGACAAAGATTTTAGCAAAGTCTTGTATGCAAATTTGAAATAAAATGAAGAAGATTTAATGAAAAATTTTCAAATAAATTAGATTTTAGTTAGAAATTTTGGAGTATCTCAACAAAAAGATTTAGATACTGATGAAGAAAATATAAAGAAATCATAAGTTTAAAGCTTAGAGAATTGCTCAAGATTTTGTAAAACTAAGGTTGCAGAAGGAAATAGACTAAGAAACTTTTTAAAGAACAATCAAATATTCTAAAATTAAAAGTGGAAGAAGTTAAGAAATTAAAGCTCACAGGTTGTAGAAAAATTACAGAGAAAGATTATTAGCTAATGTGAACTCTGTAAAAGCTGACATAGATCTTCAAAGAAGAAGACATCTTAAAAGAAATCTTATTATTTGGTGATAGAGGTGGATATAACTGAAGAAGTTTTCAAGATTAGAAAGCCATTTTAAACAATTAGAATATGAATTTAATGCAGATAAAGACTCTCATGAAAGAAAATTTCGAATTTTATCTTTCAGAAATATTTAGAGAATTTAATACTATGGGTGTAAAATTCTAATATGTGATATCTAAATTGGTTGTTGAAAGGAAAGAATGAGTTAGAAAAATGAGAGAACAGATTATGAATATAGAGTAGTAATTGAAAAACAGTTCGAGACTAATTAGATTTTCATCCAACATATGAGACTCACTTTGCCAGCCATTAGTGTTTTCCAAGAGCTCCACAAAGGCTCTTTCAACAATACGGACGTCGCAGTAGTCAAAAATAAAATTATTATTGAAAACTCACTTTGTTTTCAATATGGAAAAGATAGAATGTTATGTGGAGGTATTATGTCTTAGGAGCTTTTATATGTTGTTTCTGGTCCTAGTGGACGGGTAAATCAACAGTTTGTAAATTAGTAAGAGAAAGGCTTGGAACAAATTTTATCTCATATCTCGCCACAAGCAGAAAGCCCAGAAATGGTGAACAAAGAAGTAGAGCTGACTATTTCTTTATAATAGCTGAAGAATTTGAAAGAAAAATAAAAATGATGATTTCCTTGAATATGCTAAATGTAGCATGGAAACTATTATGGAACCTTTTAAAATCCGAAGTTGAAGAAAGGCTCAAAGAGGAGAGTGTTACTAGAAATAGATGTTCAAGGAGGAGTACAAGTAAAAGGGAAAATTCTCTGAAGCTGATTTTAGTATTCTTTGAAACTCCAACAAAAGAAGAATTAGAAAAAGATTAAGAGGAAGAAACACAGATAGTGAAGAGGTTATACAAGCTGAGACTTAAAACTCATTAAAAGGGCAACTTGAATATGAAGATAAACATGACACTTGTCATAATAAATAATGAAATTGAATCAAAGCTTGTGCAATGATTTAATAAGTATAATTGGAAAATGGAGGAGATAAATGAAAAGAAATCACTTATGATGAATTATTAAGTAAAATGCACCAAATAAATATGTTCTGCAATAGTTTTGTGGAGAAAGAGCTAGAGAAAGAGCACAAAAGAAAGAATGGAAAGAAATGGAGAACCTTTACCACTTACAAAATATGACAAGAAAGACACTGAGAATGAGAGTATTTAAAGGAAATATTAGCTGGAAAGGTTGGCTATGGTAAAGACGAATAAATTTATAGCTTTTTATTTTGGTTTTCTTTGTGACATATTTTTAATTTCTTATGGTAAAAAGTAGAAAAATAGAAGAATCTCAGAAATTACTATTTAGGAACATACATAAAAATCGTTGGAATAACAGAAAAGCTATGAATTTATAGAAAAAGCCTCTTTAATGAAATTCAAAGGATAGATGAAAAATACACAGTAAAATGGAAGCGTAGTTTGATATGCAATCTAAATACACTGATAATAAGATCATGAAATTAGATGCAGGTAGGTTTAGAATTAGTTTAAAGGTGTAAAAGCCTATGAACTATCAGGACACAGTATGATGTCACTATAGCACCCCTTTTAGAATTATAGAGCACAGAAGAAGCTATGGAGCTTCCAAATTTAAAACTTCAACAAAGGGAAGAGATTGAGTATCACTAAAATTTTTGTAGATTTTTCTAAAGTTCATATTTCTGAAGATGGAACTCCTAACTTTAGAAAGTCCAGTAAAAAGAACAGATAGTCATGGTTCTTTTTCAAAAGGGTTATGTTATTTATAGGCAAGAAGTTCTAAAAAGCTGAGGGTATAGACAGTGCCTTCTACTCAATTTCAAGTATGGATTTTAATAGGAACAAAACCGAAGGAAAACCTGGAAAATAGGTTTACAAAACCTGAAAAACTCTAGTGAAATTTAGGAATTGTACCTTTAGTGAGCTATGGGAGTTTTGGAGATTATCAAACTTATGTTGAAATAGATGGAAAGATGTATCACCATATCTTAGAGCAAGGATACAGATTTATATCCAGTAGAAGATATGGTAGTGGTGATCATGTGATAATGCTTTTTGAGGCAGATTTACTATCAACGACTTTCATACAATGCCTAGAGGATAAGGCACAAACGGTAACAGACGAGATGACTTCGAAATTTTAATGGTGACAAAGGGCACGAATATTAACACAAGTACGAGTATGAAGGCAAAATACAAATAAAACTTGTGAAATATATCAGGAGCGAGCTGTAACACTAAGAGTAAATAAAAGCAATGGTGGAGACGTGATGACGATAACACAGGGTGTGCCATCTCTTGGTTTAGTTATGGGATCTTTACTTTGCATGCTAGTACGAGAAAGCAGAACACTATCGGCAAACAGGCAAAGGTAGAAGAGACACACACCAGCAATGTAGGGCTGATGTATTACCATTGAATAGAGCAATTCTGATTGTTTTCAGCAGTCGGGCAGTAGCAGCTGCTTGGGATCTTTATAAGTGCAACTCTGCTGGCAGCCATACATTCGTATTAGGAAGCCATAATCGACGTCGCTGATGCAATGCCAGGAATGAGAGTGCTACCAGCAAACGGAAGAACAGCAATAGCTGCTAGAAGGAGGGACTCTGCAAAAAGCACTTGACGCTGCATTCTCTGGAGGAGCAGGTGCTGGGACTGGTTGTTGGATTAGAGATGTTTATATCGTCTTTCAATCCTATGTAGTTACTGAGAATTCTAGGAGAATGTAATTACCAGCAAATGATGCAGATATTTGGAATGGAAAGACGCTATTCGAATAGCATTATTCGCGTGAGGTTGGAGGGAGGAGGACTATACTAAAAGCAGCAGACGGTGGAGCAGACTTAGTTGGTGAGCTTGAAAGCTATGTAATCTCCAGAAAGATGACCCTAGAAAGCAGCTACAATAGCTGATAATGGCGACAGGAGATAACGTTGACGTTGCAGGAACGACGCAGGCTTATTTTGGATCGTATGTTGGGTTCAATACGCTAGCTACTAGCTTTGGCCATTTACTTAGTGATGGGAGAACCAACTTATAGCTGGAAAGGAGATATAATAACCGGATGCGACTCATATGTTGTGACACTTTTAATTACTACCGGCTTTTGATGGTGGCTTCAATAATAGCTACTTCAACTGTTAAAACTGATGATGGAGTAGAAGTGCATGCAAAACTGAAATGGGAGACAAGAATCGCAGGATGTCTACTCATAATAGCTTCCGTGATGTCCAATATTTAGGTTTCGATGGGAACAATTCTGTGCAACAGTTGCAGGATTGGCTACAGGATCTCATCATGAAGCTTTACTTCACAGGAGATCCACACTGATGCACCGAGAAAGAGCAGTAAACAGAGCATTCTGATGCGAAGCGAGGAACAGGAGCACCTACAGCAATAATTGAAGGTTTAGCAGTAGAGATGGAATCAACCAGTTGCACCTTAATAGTTGCGGGCACATGACCTTGACGTAGTTTCTTTCAAAACAGGGTGGACTGTGCGGAATTTCCAATAGCAGCAGTTGGAATGCCGCACACTTAACAGGAATGAGTTGTAGCAGTTGACGCTACCGGACCAGTTGCAGACAACGCTGGAGTGAATTACGAAATGTCTGAGTTACCTCATGAAAGTGCAAGAGAAACTACCGATAAACCAGATGCGAGCGGAACCGCCAGCAGCAGTTGGTAAAGGACTCTAGCACTAGGATCGAGCGGCACCAACAGCTCTATCTCTATTCGCAGCACATAAAGAAGCAGTGAGACAAAGTTCAACAAGTGGAACAACAATAATGGCAGGAGTGTAACGACCCAGAAGTTATGGCTCGGGTAGCTATAGAGGAATGTTAACATTCTTATTCTCGAGCACTAACTTCTTGACTGACGCATTGACAAAGCAGCTATGGGAGTGGCTGAAAGAAGTTAGAAGACAATTCAGAGAGAATCTCCAGGAATCATGGATAGAACTCCAAAACCTGACTATAAGGAGATGTGTTGAACATCAACTCATTCATCATTAAAACAAATGATTTTGCGGAGTTTTAGCTGTAATAGTTCGAAAGGTTTCGCTGGTATATGGTCTGTAAAAGCTCTTGGAGGATTACTTGCTGGAGCTCTTGTAACAGAGTTTTAATGGCAGCAATGATGGCAAATGCTGATTGGAGCTTGGGATAGTGGTAGAAACAGATCGAAGCTGGATACAAAAGGAGATAAGAAAGGTCTCTGACAGACGCAAGGCAGCAGTTGTTGGAGATACAGTGGGAATCCCATTCAAAGATACTTCTGGACCTCTATTAAATATCGTAACAATTAATGTCTACAGAATCACTTGTATTGGTTCCACGATTTGTAAAATAATAGAAATATTACAGAGGAGAAATAACAAGGATTGTTAGATGATGAGACTTCTAACAATCCTTTTTACTGATATTTTTAAAAATATACTTTCTCCAAAATGATATATTATATAGTGCTGACTTGAGGAGTAGTATAACAGTCCTTAGTTATGGAGATGAGCGAGGTAAAAAGAGGAGTATGGTGAATGAAGATATATTAAAAGTTGCTAGTTTCTCTAATCAGCTATAATCTCATCACTTTTACTATGAACACAAGTGGGACACCCACATGAGGTTTATACATGTGTCATTAGCGGATAGTTTGATACCGTCAGTTTTTATATGAAGAGATGAGAGTTACTAATGGTTTCATCAAAAGAAGAGTTATAACAAAATCCACCTCTCGAGAGCAGTTCTAACTACATGTACCAGCTGTTATTTTATGATTATATAAGTGATGTAATTTATAGTTCGCTCTCAAGTTTATTTTGGATGAGCAATCTCACTCGAATATCCACAGGAATGTCCTGTTGCAGAAAGAAGTGGAGACCCTATTTCCACTCTTACATACTGGGAGTTTATCGATAGAAATACAGTTCTATATTTTTATTTCCATTTTCTTATATATTTATTTAAAAATTAAAGTTAGACACAAAATTATAATTGCTATATTGTTGATTATCTTTTTATATCAGCAGGACTGATGTTCTATAAAAGAATATATTAACTATGATATAAGTGCCATATACTATGGTACAGATACAGAATTTTTCAATTTTTATGGGATCTTTTTATTTCTTATTTAGATCAGGATTTAGAGAATGAAAAGCTAAAATACTGATTTCCTATGTGTGTTTAGCTAATAGTAGTGATGGTATTATCATGTAGATTATTTATCGAAATCTAATTACTATGGTTTCTTTATTTTTAATAAGTATTTTTAGGTTCATTATGACAGTAACAAGTTTAAAGACTGGCTTTTAGATTTTGAAAATCGCATGCTTGAATACTTTAAGCTAAATTGGTGAACATAGCTATGTTTGATTATTTATGGCAGTATCCACTATGATATTTTCATTAGAATTTCTTTTAAATGGTCTGACATAGACTATAATTATACAGTTGGAATACAGGTAATAATTTTTCAATAATTTTATCAAATTTCATATGAATTTTTGATAAAGAGAAGACAGGAGTCGATAATTTTAGGAAGAATATTTTAGTTTTATATGTGGCATTTCAGCACTTTTACCTATAAGCTCAGAAACAAATTCAGAAGAAGTTAAATAGAGCGAATGGGGAATTGATAAGATGGCAGTAGTAGAAACACCTACAACTGAAAAGTAGAGAATAGTGAAAATACTAAAACCAGATAATAAAAATAAGAATGAAGAAAAACACTGGCTACTAAAAGTAAATAACAGCTGAACATAAAAGAATTAAAAACAGATAGTAATAAATCTTCTGCTAAGACCAATATGAAAACCAGAAGAAAATAAAACATAGTTAAAATACAGATACTATAGAAGCTAGGGATTATCACTTAGGGGATTCTGTTGTGAAAATGGAGAACTCATATATCAAAGAAATCTTTAGAGATGCCAATGTTGATGCAGGTATCAAGACAATTTACAGATTTACCTAAGATTTTAGAAGAATTAAAAAGATAGCAAGAATTAAGAAATACAGTAGTTATACATTTAGGAACTAAATGGAGTTATAAATAGAGCTTTTGAAAGTTCAATGAGAATGTTGAAAAGGTAAAAAGTTTTATATTATGAATGCTGTTGTTCCTAAACCTTGAGGAAAAATCAGTTAATAAAAGCACTATGCTGAATGGTCTCTAAATACGATAATATAACTGTGATAGACTCGGGCATAAATAGCTAAGGGAGAAAAAACACCATTATTATAAAGATGCAACTC
>BNJS01003998.1_pt1 | contig 253150 bp, 306 predicted proteins | sample 8540461 | NCBI WGS metagenome assembly BNJS01 (sample SAMD00202454, study PRJDB9452) | human saliva metagenome | isolation source: human saliva | place: Japan | reverse complement strand
AGGTAAAATCTTGTAGGTTGAACTAATCTAAACAATCTTCAAACAATCACCAAGCCACCAAAACAAGACATCTTGGGAAAAAAATTCTTTATCCTCATAGCCTAAACAATATCCGTAAAATGATTTTTAGAATTATTCTTTTTAATTTCATATGATATAATTATCTAAAAATATCATATTAGTGAGAAATATTATGTCAAAGAAAAAAAGGCACAAAAAAAGAGAAAAATCATCTACTGCAAAAATACATCTTCGTAAGCGGAGCTTTAATCGTAGCCTCCACAGTTCTTCTGCCTAGAGTGTTGAAAAAACTAGAAATTATGTATATAAAAAAACAAGTAACACTAACCAATCATCTAAAAGACCGTCTTGATTGGAAGGACACGTTAGTTAAAAAATCTGACTATAACAAAGGTAGAAGATAATGCAAATCAATACAGATAATATTGCGCAGCAATGTCTCAACGCGATTAATGATAAAATTAATAATTTAAAAAGATTAAACATCATCGTCATTGGCAAATCAGGTGTTGGCAAAAGCACACTAATTAATAGTTTGTTTAGAGGTAATTTTGCTGATACTGGACTAGGCCGACCAGTAACTCAGGAAATTCGCAAAATTGAAAAAACCGGATATCCTTTGGCTATTTACGATACACCTGGCTTTGAATTGTCATATACCCAACAGGAGAGTGTCAAAGATGAAGTGATAAAACTAATTAATGACGGTTACTCTTCTAATGATATCAATGAGGTCATTCACTGCATTTGGTATTGTATTAATGTCGGTTCAAACCGTACTTTCGATAGTTCGGAAGTGGAGTGGCTCAAAGAGTTTTCCGAGAAGAATAAACAGTCTAAGGTCCCAATTATCGTTGTCCTTACTCAATCTGTACCTAAGAAAAAAGCACTAGAAATGAAAGCTCATGTTGAGCAGGAAAACTTAGATGTTTGTAAAGTTGTGCCAATTTTAGCTCAAGATATGGATTTTGATGAGGAATATGTAGCTCAAGCTTTTGGATTAGATACTTTGATTGATGTAATGTCTGAGGTCTTGCCAACTGAACTACAAGATACTCTCCAAAATATCCAAAAAGTATCTCTAGAATCTAAAAAAAAACATGCTAGGGCAGTCATTGCAACTGCAGTAGCAGCAAGTTTTGGTGAAGGTTTCGCACCAGTTCCTTTTGCAGATGCCTTCATGCTTGTACCAACCCAGATAAGCATGATTACTGGCATTACTGTAATTTTTGGGCTTGATATAAATAAAACTTTTCTAACCGCCTTTGTATCCTCGACTTTAGGATCTGGGGGAGCAACATTCCTTGGAAAAACAATTGTGTCTAATATACTCAAATTTATTCCCGGAGTAGGAACGGCAGTTGGCGGAACTATTTCCGGCACTACCGCTGGATTAATTACAACAGCTTTGGGTGAAGCTTACCTATTTTTAATGGAACAAATATTTAAAGGAGAAATAAGCAAGGAAGCGCTAGGTACTCCTGCCGGACAAAAACAAATGACAAAAACTTTTTAGAGAACAATTATCTAAAAAGATAATACACCAAGATTTTGAATCTTGGTGTATTTTTAAGTTAAATTGCTTTTTACATCAAAAAAGACATCCAAGAGAAAACTCTTGAATGTCAGCAAAAATTGATATAATCTCGTTGATTAACGTTTTGAGAACTGGCTAACTTTACGAGCTTTTTTCAAGTCTGGTTTGAAAAATATGGTTTTAGAATATCTAAAAAAATCGCTTAATAGCAACTTTCAGAAGAGTTTCTCCTGATTTTTATTTTAAGAACTATGAATAGGTGTATATAAAAATAGGGGAATTTCTTAATTCAGAACCTTCACTCAGACCATAACCCTAATTATCCTAATAAAGTTTGGAGTATTGGAATAACAATGATAAAGAGCACTGTACTTAGAGTCACCACATTCGTTGAAAACTCAACATCTCCTTTTCCTTGATTGGCAAGGATTGGAAGAACTGCTAGAGCTGGTGTAGCAGACTGAATCATAAAGGTCTTAAATTCTGCTGTTGCCATATTTGGGGCAAAGAACTTCAATACAAGAAGCATGATCAGAGGAGCTAGGATAAAGCGTCCAACCAAAGTTACAATTGTATCTTTATCAAAAGCAATCGTATTCAAGCCTGCCTTTGCAAGAACAATACCGATATAGATAAGAGATAATGGCGTTGTTAAACTACCAATATAAGTCAAGGTACTTTCCGCAAAACTTGGGACAGGAAGACGGAGCACTAAAAATACGAGGGCTACGAGAAATCCCAATAAAGGTGCTGGGAAGAGCTTCTTCCAATTGAATTTTTGAGCTTGCTTTGAAGCCCCTTCTTTGCTATCCGAGGTCATTAGATAGACACCTAATGTCCAAGTAGATACCGTATTTGTAATATAATACACCAAGAAGTAGGGAAGAGCTTGATTTCCAAACAGAGCTATGTTTAAAGGCAAACCAATAAAAATGGTATTGGCATTCACAAAGGTATTAATCATGGTTCCTTGACGGCCTGGGCGCACTCTAAAAAGTTTCACCGCTATAAAGGCCATTAGGTAACCAAGAATGAAGGCGATAAACGTATACAACAGACCGCCAGACAAGCTAATCAATTTATCTAACGTTAAATATTTAAGAACAGAGGTAAAAATTGCCACTGGCATGGCCACATTCATAATGAGTTTAGATAAATCATTTCCAAAACTCTCTTGAAACCAACCACGAACTTGTAAGAAGTAACCTAGAATGATAATTACGATAATAGGTACAATACTCTGAATTGAAGTTAAAAATATATCCATAGTCTCCCTTTCTATATGACCTAGCATATATTAGGAGGTGTACGAAGCATCCAGTCACACTCGTACACCCCATTTCCATTTACTTATTTATAGGTTGGATACCATTTCAAATCACGAACTGCTTTAGCCATATCAGTTTCTTTAGCACGTGCAAGACCTTGTTCTTGCGCTTTTTTAGCGACTGCTTCTGCTACTTTAATGGAAACATCTGCTACATACTTGAATGGTGGCAAGACAGGAGCTCCTGGTTGACCTGGATTGACAATACCACTCAATGAATGAGCCGCTGCTCCAATCATTTCATCCGTCAAAAGACTTGCTTCAGAAGCCAGCATACCTAGACCAAGACCTGGGTAAATTAAAGCATTATTGGCTTGACCAATCACATAGTCTACACCTTTATAAGAAACCGTATCAGCAGGAATTCCTGTTGCGACAAAAGCTTTACCATCTGACCATTCAATCAAATCTTTGGCACTAGCTTCGGCTAGCTTGGTTGGATTTGATAAGGGGAAGATCATTGGACGTTCAGTGTTTTCACACATAGCTTCTACAATTTCTTTAGTGAAGGTATTTGGCTGAGTTGAAGTTCCTACTAAATAGTTGGTTTAACAGTTTTAACGACTTCTAATAAATCTGATAAGTTATCAGCATTAGGAAAATCCGACCGTTTCTTCGCAAACGGTTTTTGCTCTGGTGTCAAGTCATCCATGTCATCAAAGAGAAGACCTTGTTTATCAACCATAAAGAAACGTTTATAGGCTTCTTCTTCAGAAAGACCTTCACTCACCATTTCGCGAAGAACACGAGAGGCAATTCCTGCACCCGCAGTACCACCACCATAGCAGAGATAAACTTGATCTGTTAATTTTTCACCACTAATATCTAGTGAACCAAAGATACCACCCAAGGTAACGATTCCTGTACCTTGAATATCATCATTAAAGGTCGGAATTTGTTTCCGATATTTTTCAAGAATATTAGCAGCATTCAAGCGACCGAAGTCTTCCCAGTGAAGGTAGAGTTTAGGAAAGAGACGTTCTGCTGTTTGAACGAATTGGTCAATGAAGTCGTAGTAACGATCTCCGCGGACCCGTTCGTGACGATTTCCCAAGTAATTAGGATTGTTCCGAAGTTCTTCACGGTTAGTTCCTGCATCAATGACTAAAGGAAGGACCATAGAAGGATCGATTCCAGCAGCACCCGTATAGACCATCAATTTCCCAACGGAAATATCGACACCATTTGTTCCCCAGTCTCCAATCCCAAGGATTCCTTCTGCATCTGTTACAACTATGAGTCGAATCTCGCGATCCCCGGCAGCATTTTTCAAAGTGGCTTCAATATTTTCAGGATGATTAATATCAAGATATCCCGCATATTGTGGATCTACAAAGAGGTCACTATAGCCTTCAATCATATCTGCAATGGTTGGGTCATATACAATTGGATTGAATTCTTCCAAATGTTGAGAAAAAAGGTAATAGAATAAAGTTCTATTTGTATTAAAGATTTCCATTAAGAACAAACGTTTTTCCAGATCATTGACCTTTGTTTGCATTTGTGCATAAGTTTGCGCTGCTTGCTCTTCAATGGTTTGAACGTAAGGTGGTAATAAACCAATAAGACCTAGTTCCTTCCGTTCCTCTAAGGTAAAGGCAGTCCCTTTATTAAGGAAAGGGTTATTTAAAATATCATGTGCAGTCATAGTGCAACCTCCTTTTTGATAATATTATACCACTTAATATGTATTTTTTTAGTCGAACTTTGTTATTTAAAAAAATACAATCGTAAGTGTATATGTTATAATGAGTCTAGAAGTAAAGCGTTATTGAAAAACTCTTTATTCTGTAGATTATTACTCAAAGCACCATTTTGTGATTCTTTAACCTCTTTATGTTATAAATTTCTATACTCATAAGATTTTCGGTAATCGCTCTTTACCATCGGACAAATAAAGCCATACTAAAATATAAATCCATAAGGCAAATTACAATAGATAAATATCATTTAAGTTTTTTTATACAATACTTCGTATTTTTTTAAGGTGTTTTTTTGTCATACAAAAACTTGTATTCTATTTATATGACAACTAAAAACTATTTACAACAATATATTTCCAAAAAAGTGAAATATTTTCGAACACAAAACAAAATGAGCCAGGAAGAACTTTCGGAACAAGCGGGACTTGGGCTTAAGTATATCAACCAACTAGAAAACCAAAATGTGAATCTGACCATTCACAGTCTTGAAAAAGTGATTGACGCCCTAGAGATGACCCCAGAGGAATTTTTCAATTTTGATAGCCTTGAATCAACCTCTGATAAGACTGACAATCTTTCACTCAAAAGAATCAACATGAAGATTAAACAGCTCCCTATTGATAAACGAGAAAAGATCTTGGTCATTTTTGAAAGTATCTTAGACAATCTTTAATATCCCTGACTCACTTACATTTTAACCAGCGAATACTCGTATAGTCAAATTGTAGGATACGGATAAAAATTATTTATCTGGTGATTTCCACTTATTTTCCTTCTCCAACTATTGAAAGTGAGCCCATATGAATTTAAAAGATCTACAATATTTTTATGACCTCTGCCAGCTTCAATCCTATACGGAAGTAGCAAAACAACATAAAGTCAGCCAACCATCTATTTCTTATGCCATCAAGCGCTTAGAGGACTCCTTTAATTGCAAATTGATTCACCATGATCCCTCACATCGCTCCTTTAAATTAACTAATCAAGGACAAATCCTTCTGAAGCATACAGAACTGATTTTACCTGAGGTCATTTCTACTCACAAAGAAATTAATCGCTCTTTGGCGCATTACTCTACTGTAGGATTCCCTCCTATTATCATTCAGTATCTTTTCTCTGTCTTAAATAAAGAAACTGAATTTGATTTTTTAAAAAAGGTACGTCCTATTCGTGGTGGATCCGTAGAATTATTAAACCTTCTCCTTAAGGGAGAACTAGATGCGAGCTTACTCGGATTGATTGAACCACTCAATCATCCTTCAATAGAGACGCATGAACTCTTTCATAAAGAGCTTTATGTCGTTTTATCTAAGAACCATCCTCTTGCTACTGCTCCTTCCCTCACTTTTGAAGAATTAGTAGATCAATCCTTTATACTCTTAGACGAACACTTTGTTCACCTGAAAGCTTTTGAACTACTTAATCAAAAGTATCAAAACAAGGCAGAAATATTCTTTAAGAGTGACGACATTGTCATTCTTAAAGAACTTTTAAAGAAAGGGATTGGAGTTAGTTTACTAGCTGATATCGCCCTTTCTGATGAAGATGATGATTTAATAAAAATCCCTCTAATACCGGAGGACCAAATCACATTTACAGTTTATTACGCTTATCTCAAATCAGCTACACCGTCATCAGAAGTAGAGGACTTATTTAATCTCATTAAATCATATGAATAGAAAAAAACTCTAACTATCAACTACCTGATAGCTAGAGTTTTTTACATTATAAGTATTAGACTAAAGTACGAAGAAATAGGATATTATCAACGAATCTTTTCATTTACCTGATACCATTCAATGAGATTCCTAATCATAAATCTACAAGGTGTCAATAAAAAAGAACACCCCTGAAGGATGTTCCATGTAAATATAGCTACTCTCTCGAATTAACGTTTAGAGAACTGGCTAGCTTTACGAGCTTTTTTCAAGCCTGGTTGGAGCACCACTTATTTCATCTAAATTCAAAGTGCTTTAAAATCAACGCTTTTATGAGTGTTCACAAAAGAAAAATTTCAGCTAATTTCAATCAACTTCATCAAAAATAAGGTGAACTTTCATTAAAAAATAAACAAAAAAATCGAACCAGAATATCAAAAGTTTACCTTATTTAATTTTTCACAAAAAATGAAATGATGAAGCTTCTTTCTATAATGTTATCATTCCTAAAAATACTAGAAATAGTATAATCTTTTCTAGTATTTATGGAATCCAAAACGCAGGACTCCAATCCTGCGTTTTTATTATTCTGATTTGAACAGATGCACTAGTACCAATTCATCAAATGAAATAAATTCTATTTGTTGATACATTCCTATAAAATTATTAACCCCTCCGCTTTTAGCTAATCCGACTGGTATATAATCCCCATATCGATAAAAACAGAGTATTTTAGATAAAATAAACTGTTTAATATTTAAATCCGTTAGAAGTAAAAAAATCAGCTTTCACTTTCAGCAGTAGTCTATCCATTGATTTAGACCATTTTTCAAAATAATCCACTATTGAAATTTCTCCCTCATTTAGGCTCTTGAGGTATTTTTATTCTGCGTATTGCTAGTCTCATTTTTTTCTTAGTTCCGAAACTGAAATAAGGGGTTCTATAGCTGTTGTCTTTTTCTTGCAACACACTATAGCTTCTTGATAAATTACTAAAGGGTAAGGAGAAATGTTGACCATAATCCCTCAATAATTTTAACATTTTTATTTCATCTAATTTTTCAAAATTTGAAACTTCTTTCTTCAAATCAAAGCGGTCTTCCTGCTTACAATACGATTTAATATTGTCAATAAATATCCTTCCAAACATAATATTTTTGCATAAATAGATACTTGCAATCTCGATATATGTCATTTAATTTATTAGTGTCATAATCATCGATATTATCAATGTATTCTTTTATCAATTCTTCTGACTTCTTATAATTTCGATAACAATCAAAAAAATATTAGTATATTTTTTTAAAGAGATATTGTATTCCTTAAAAATCTTGAAATTCATTCTCATTGATTTTTTTAATAAAAAAATTTCTATCATAATTTGAAACAAAAATAACTATACAACTTAACCCTCAATTATTTTTCAGTCTCTCGGTCCCATAAAGCGGTCACCATTTAAATGTATCATATGTTCTGGTGACTCAGACAACCAAACCTCTGTATCCCAAAGCAATACTATTCGCAAACTTTTTATAAGTTTTAAAATCTTGAAATGCTGTTATATAAATATTTCCAGCATCACAATCTTTAGTTATTTCCTCTATAGGGGCACCACTTATTTCATCTAATTCCAAAGTGCTTTAAAATCAACGTTTTTCATAAGTTTTTCAAAAAAATAAAATTTCAACTAATTTCAATCAATTTCATCAAAAATAAGGTAAACTTTCATTAAAAACAAGATAAAAATCGAACCAGAATATCAAAAAGTTTACCTTATTTGTCCTAGAAATCAAAAAGATGAAAAAAATGACCTGTCTTTTGGATTTATTTTTTTATTTTACCTGCTAATTCTATTTGAAGGAATGGTTTAATTGAACCAAGAATAATTGCTGTAGCCTTCTTATTCTGTTTATCAGTTCTTGTCCTTTTATTAAACATATCAAGCATGAATCTATAATCATTTTCAGGATTATAATTATTCCATTCATTCGGTTCAAATGCTCCGACATCCAACAAATATCTTAATAGTTTACGGCTAAAAAATTCAGATGACAACTGAAGATAATCGTTATTTTCTACAGCATGCAACAACTTAAACAATTGCTCTTTGACATCTACTTGAAGTTTCAAATCTTCACGTTCAAACTTCTTAATGCAGGAACTACCAATAGGGTATAGCTCATTACCATTCAATTGGTTTTTAATTGTAAAAAGGTAACGAAGATGCTCCTTCCCACATATACACGACTCCTCCAAGCGCTCATCTTCTTCAACATCTACAATTTCCCACTCTGTAACAGCATCTTCCCAATATTCCGACTCGGAATTATCCAGCACATCCTTAATAAGAGTTTGAAAATAATTACTTCTGTCTATCATATGACTTAACTCCTTCCCAACATTTCATTCATTACTACAATTGATTATTCATATCTATCATGTACAAGTTCCTTGAATCCCTTACCCACTAAAAATGCATTACATTTCCCAACATCCCAATTCCCTGTTGAACAAATAAATAGTTCATAAAGAAATTCTTGTTCATTTCCTAAACGAAGCACTTTGCCCGATAGTTCAACTAACTTCTTACTAACAACCGGGGGTAATTTCATCGCAACACAAATTGCAATAACACTTTCAAGTTTAGGTTCTGTTTTCCCATTTCTTAAATTAGAAATTGCCTTCAAACCTAGATAACTCGTATCAGCCAATTCCTGATTCCTCACATCACGCCATTTCATCACCTCAGTCAAAGCAGAACCGAAACTATTTAATCCTCGTAGTTTTAACATGATTTCCATTGTATCAGCTACGTGGGTATCGACTTTTTTCAAGCCACTCATTCTTATCTTTAGGGTAGCTAATAGTGAATTGAATATCAGAATCTGCATCTCTGTTAAGTAATAAAGTTAAAGAGGTGGAACTTTCTGATTGAGTTCTTGAAACGATATCAAACACTACACAACATTCTTCCATATGATGTCTTGCATAATCTGTTAAAAAAGGATTGCCTGCAAGGTCATATGAAACAAACTTATTATCATTTATGCAAATATGGGATTCTACATAAATCAATGCTCCAGTTTCAACAAGACTCTTTAAGTTTGGTTGTGCTAACAATTGCAAACCAAGTTGAATTAAGTTTATTGAGAAAGTCTGAGTATTTTCTAAATAACCATCTTTCCATTTGTGAGTTGGAACATATTTATCATCAATATAAATGAATGCCCCCTTCACTACATCAAATCCACATTCTGCCAATCTAACTTTAGCAGAAAGACGTGATACGCCAAAGAACAACACTAGTTCATCAATCCATTTTTCAACAATATCAAGTTCATCTTTCGTTTCACTAAGTTCAATGAGTCTTTTATGTCTCACTCTTGCTTCTTGGATGAACATCCCCTTAGGCATCAGTATTTGGGAGCAATAGATTCAGCATGCCATTCCATCCACCCGAGAATATCTGACAAATTCTGTTCTCCGACATTACTAGTAGTAGATAGAACTGATAACTTTTCTTTCTTTGCTCGAGCCAATTCCAGAGCATATCGATGTAGTTCCCAATGAACACATTCATGAAGGATTGTATTTCTTACAACTCCAATATTTCGTAGTTGAAGAAGTTTTTCCTCAATGACTATTGTCCCTGCAGAAATTCCTTTTTCAGGTACATCTTGAAAATAGACTTGGCCAAAAATTGAAGCATCTTCAGTAATGCTTTAATATTTTAGTTGTAGCCCCATTTGTTGGACTATAGTTTCAGGTTCAATTCTAGTTGGAGTCAATAAAGCATGTGGTTCATATTTCTTCAATATCGCTTCAGCAAATTTATCCAAATCGTCTTTCCAAATAAAAGGAATAAGCTCATCCGAAAGAGGATTCTCAAAAATGCTATAGGTTCCTTTTTCGTAAGAATCAACCTTCTTAATTATAAAATTTTTGATTCCTGCATCAGGCTTCCCAATACATGATATACGAAGCCAACGATTTTTTTCATAAGATGAATCACGATTATAGTTATACCCGAAAACAGTTGCGTAGACATTTGTTAGAATATCTATGTCAATTTCATCATCTTCACGCTTTCCAGCATAGACATACATCACTTCAATATCTGTGACTTCAACTTCGTCATCATCATTTTCGATGACCCCTAAATCTTCAAGATGCTCTAAGAAGTATTCTTCACTTGCTTTTATAAATATCATTGTAGAAAGTGTTTTTAATATAACTAGTAAAAGAAATCAAATTTCCTCCTAAAATCCAAACAATTCATCAATTGGATGCCATTCTGACATATTATCTTTCCATTCACCCTCGTTTAAATATCGAAGAGTTCCAGCGATATCACGAACAAAGGCTCCTTTTAAACCATATTTATCAAGGTATGCTTTTAATGATTCATATTTCAACGGGGCATACTTATCAATATTTTTATCTTTGCCCTTGGCATTCTCCCCACCCTTGGTTTCAATGATATAGACATCACCATTCTTCATTTTTACAATGTAATCAGGATAGAAATGATGAGAAGAGCTTGCTGTATTATAAACCAACGAGAAGTATTCAGTCCCTTTATCACCATTCTTATAAACAAACTCAACTACATCCTTATGTTGTTCGATATAGTCCTCAAATAAGCGCTCTGCTTCGCTACCTTTAATAATCCTACTCTCGTAACCATCATACACATTTGTTTCTACAATATTTTTTTCCAGATTAGGATTGTATAAATAGCGGTCGTTCATAGGTATATAAAAATCATTTTCTTGAATTTCTACAAGTCCCATACTGATTATTGGGTAAATATCTACTTTTCTAAACACTTCACGAAGTTCTCGCCAATTATTCAAAATAAAAGCTGTCCACTCGTTCGGTTTCAATTTTAAGAGTCTATGTTTATTTGAACTTGGGCTTTTATAATCCATAAAAAGCGTTTTAATAAAGCTTCAACCTGTCTTACTTGCAAATGAGTGACACGGTCAAGTTCATGATAAGCATGGAGTAAATCCAGTCGATTTGCATTATAATCTGCCTCAACTCTTCTTTCTCTATCTTGCAAACCATCTGAATGCTTAAGCGTATCAAATCTCCCTTGTTTATAAGTATTCACAATAGAACTGCCAAATTGAATTCCTTGATTCTCTAATTTTTGCTTGTTCAAATCAACATCATTGGTCAAATTCCATTCTCTAATCAATCCCTGATAAAGATTTTCACGTACGGCCTTTTCATCCTGTCCTGCATGTAAATCGAGAGCTCTCTCACTGACTAATTGAAAATCTTTGGCAATATCCTTCCGTTCTAAAGGAGGTGTCGGAATTCCTACCCCTTTTTGCCCAAATGCCCCATTTAGAAAGTCATTATCAAAGGTATAAATGTAAGAATTATCCAATACATCTACATCATAGTGACCTTTTAAGGGGTCAGGCATTCTACGAATACGACCAATCGTCTGAATAGTAAAGGTATCCCCCATTTTTTCACGTATCTTTATCAAGATTTTAGCACGAGGGGCGTCCCATCCAGTAGCGATTGCCTGTTTGATAATGAGATATTCAACCTCATTATCAAGTTCTTGAACATTGAGATAATTTCGTTTCTGTTCTGCCAACCAAATACCTAGTTTACCATCTTCGTATGTCTTATGTAACTTATTTTGAATATAGTCCTCAATGCGACCGACTAATTCAGGTTCCGATTCAGATTTGTCAGGTAATTGAACCAGCACTAATGGATTTATACCTGCAATGTTATTTTCAGTGTACCCTTGTACTATCTCTTTTCGTTTTAGCTCAGCACTTTCAAACAGCAATTCAAATTCTCTACTGATGTCAGGATTAGTATCTATAAACTCCTCAATACCTTCATTGACGACTACTGATTTGTAATCAAACCTGATTCGATAACTTCCTCTTCAGTAACTTCATAGAACTCTATCTTATCAGGAACCTTAGGGTCTTCAATAGTTGCTGAAACCCTAACAGTTTTAGAAGCTTTAAAACGTGAAATTATATCTCTTGCCTTCTTAGTATCATTTCGATGCGCTTCATCAATAACAAGAATAAAATGGCGACCCGATTCAAAAGCTTTTTCAATCTTGTCTTCAAGATTTTCTCTCTCACTGTCCGTCAACATAGCATTTTTGTTTTTACCTACAACCGATTCATAGTTAATAAAAGTTGCGGTATCTTTATCAAATCCTTGAAGTAGAGCATCCGCAAGCGATTGCTCCTTGACCGACGAAAAGCTTTTCGCCTTATCCTGACTTTGTTCTTCAAGTTCTCCCGCACCAGGAGTAAACCACACAAAAGCAACGTTATCATGGGTACTCGCGATATAAGTATCCATCCATTCAAGAAGTGTAATTGTTTTTCCTGAACCTGTTGGTGACTTAATAACCATTTCATCAACTCCATATTCAGGAGCTGTAAATCTCAAGAGTTTATCAACTAGATTTTGTTGGAAATTTTTTAATTCAATCATGACCACATGTCCTTTCCGAAGTAATAGTTTGGAATTTCTCGTTTCGTGATGTTCTTGTTTCGAAGGATTCGTTCTTGTTCAACGTCAAAGAAAATTTCAGGATGAATAAAAAGCGTAGAATTTTCTATGAAATCTGTCTCTTCCATCTCATCTAACTGTTCTTCTGATAAAATTACCTGCACCTTTGGATTTGAAATATCTACTCCAAACTCCAACTCAACAAGAGGTGTAACATAGTTTAGTAATTCATATTCAAGAGTGACATCAGGAAATTCTTCCTTGACAACAAAATCTGTCTTAAAATATTTTAGATTGAATTTTTTAGATTCATAAAAATCTGTCCCCTCGTACAACTTGTTTAAGCGTGCATAAGTAATGTCTTGAGCGATATTATTTTCATTATTAGTGGCCAAAATAAATTTCCTATTTCCACCAGATTCAATAACAGCTTGTGCTGTTGTCCCAGACCCACCAAAAAAATCTAGGATAGTTGCACCTTCAGGAACAGCAACTTCAACCAAATATTTCATCAACTCCAAAGGCTTTGGATTATTAAATTGTATTTGGGGTAATAGCTTCTTCAAAAACATTGTAGTTTTTTTGATTATCAAATACCCCCAGTTTGATTTTTAATGCTTTAGTAGAATTCCTCATATTATTTAAAAATTCTTTTTTTGTTTTTGGAAGTTTAGCTTTCCATAAAATTCTATCCTCGGCAATCATCTTTTCTAAAGATTCCTTAGAAAAAGCCCAAGTGTTTGTATATTCTTTTCCTGTATTTGGGTCAGTTATAGTAAAAGCTTCTTCTATTGGCTTAGTTGTACTTTTAATATTAGATTCTCTCCAAGGACCCCTTGGGTCATTATCTGGATTTTTAAATCCAGATTCATCTCTTCTTTCTCCTAAAAATCTAAATTCCCCTGACACTTGATATGCAAGTATGTATTCATGTACTCCTACCATCATATTTCTAGGTGGAACCCCTTTAGCAGACGATTTTTATCCCAAACAATTGACTCCACAAAGTTCTGTTCACCAAAAAAATTTCATCCATGAGTAACTTTAATTGACTTTGTTCATTTTCATCAATACTTACCAATATAACACCCGTTTGAGATAGTAAACCTTTTGCAATTTTCAATCTATGGCTCATAAAACTCAACCACTTTGAATGAGAATATCCATCATTTTTATCAACAATTTTATCATTGTATACAAAATCTTTATTCCCTGTATTATACGGTGGGTCAATATAAATAACATCAATTCTTCCTGAGTGAGTTTTTTCCAAAAGGTGTAAACTATGAAGATTATCACCCTCTAGTAGGAAGTTATAATCTTCAGAGTCTGGTTCCCCCACAATCTTTTTAGTTTCATCTTCAACGAAGACAGGAATTTTGGTCTTCATCTCCTCTTCAACCCACTCAGCATGTTCCTCCCAAACGAGACCATACTTCTTGGTATTAAGTAGACGAGCAAGATTTTCTAATTTATCAACATCTTCACTTCGTCTATCCTCACGAGCCTGTTTTAGCAATTCCTGAACATATGCAATTGCTCCCTCTTTCTCATTCTTATAGGGGCGTTCAATAAAGTTTTCACGCATTAGAAAACACCTCCTTTACATACAGAAGGTGCTTTTTTACATGCTGAAAAAAGGCAAAAATTACCTTGTTGCTTGTTGCTTGTTGCTTGTTGCTTGTTGCTTGTTGCTTGTTGCTTGTTGCTTGTTGCTTGTTGCTAATGGTATCAAGTTTATAATCTCCTTGTAAATGTTTTTCAATAAGTCTATTATACCATGAACAGTTGCATAAAAAAATTTAATACATTAAAAAAACTAAAAAAATAACCTATCAAGTCATTTTTTTGAAGTCATTTTGAAACATAATTTTTTTAGAAATTATTTCAAAAAAACCTTGTCTGCTCAACTCTGTTCATAGTGACTTAGCAAGTTATATATTTATATCTCAATACAGAATAAAATGAAAATGTCCTTAGCTAAGACGGTCACGCTCACGACTTAAAACGGGCATCATCTAAACATCCATTCGGAGGAATTAAATATGACAATTAAAACCAAACATAGACAGGGTGGATACTCTGTCGCAACTGCATCACAATATGTGGACCCTACAAAACCTATTCATAGTTTGAGTACGGAACTTGAACCACAACAGCTCTTTGAGGACGGAAAGCCTACTGGCGAAATCATCGCTTACAAGGCAACCTTCATTCAAGAAGGACTCGAACCGTTCCAAGTTAAGTTTGAAGACAAAATTAAACTACCTGATTTCATGAGTTTGATTCAATTCGATAACCTTCAAGCCGTTGAAGTACGCTACAACGTTTACTTTAAAGCTGATGGTATTAAGGAGGTCAAATAATGGTGTCTAAAGCAGATGCCGTCTTGCAATCATACTTGCTCCAGAGCCTTAATATGGCTCTTGGAGCCTTGATGCAAGGCGAAACAAGTTATACCAACAGTTTTAACATTGTCATTCAAGAGGACGGTTTCATCTTCATACCACGGCTTCCCTGTGCCTATATTTTAGATGATGAGCTCTATAATAAAATTTTCTTTATTGCCAACGCGTCCCTATACCCACATTACACATTATTGAAGCAAAACGCTACATACTTTGTCCCTCTAAAAACGGATGATATTCATGTTCAGCGAGGACTCTTCTTTCCGTGGAAGATGGGAACTTCAAAACGATTGGTCATTCCTGACCTTGATAGATATACAACAAGTTTGCCCAAAAATCAAATTCCAATTATGGAAAATTTTACGCTTAATCTTGATAAGGTCAATCACATTGCAATCTGTGGAAATAGTGGTTCGGGTAAATCTTATGCTCTTACTTATCTACTAAGTGTACTCAAAAATCAATCTGATTTAATTATCGTAGACCCAAAATTTGACACGCCTAGTCGTTGGGCTCGTGAACATCAAATTGCTGTGATTCATCCCGTTGAAAATCGGTCTAAGTCCGATTTTGTATCAGAAATCAATGAGAAATTAAGTCAATGTCTGGAACTGATTCAAAAACGTCAGCAATCCTATACGAGAATCCACGTCATGAGTTCACTCATATGACAATTGTGATTGATGAGGTCCTTGCATTATCCGAAGGAGTCAATAAGACAATTAAAGAATCGTTTTTCTCACTCTTGTCTTCTATCGCACTTCTTGGACGTGCTACAAGGATTCATTTGTTACTTGTTTCACAAAGATTCGACCACACTACGATTCCCATTTCTGTTCGTGAACAACTTAATGTCCTCATCCAGATTGGCAACATTAACAAGAAGACGACACAATTTCTATTTCCCGACCTCGACCCAGAAGGTATTGTTATCCCTATTGGGCATGGAACAGGTCTGATTCAAGTGATTGATAACGAACATCCTTATCAAGTGCTTCCACTACTATGTCCAACATATTACACAAAGAAAGGAATTCTTTAATGATGAAAAAATCTTACTTCATGAGGACATTCAACCTCAATATCAATCTAATTCTAGTTTCATTTCTAGCAGGACTTATAGGATGGTCTCTGGATTTTCTATCAAATCAGTTTAAACTAAATCCTCTGAGTTTTTTTAACCTCTCCCAGTTCAATGGCTATTTAGATTTAGGAAGCAAATATTCTTATACAGCAATGTCCTTTCTTTTATTTACACTATTTGTTTCTGTAATGTTTGAAATTCTGAATCGATTTCGATTTGATAGTCTATTCAACTATTTTAAGTCCGTATACTTTACATTCAAACTTCGTCAGTTTTTAACGCAACGTGAGAAATCAGAAAAAGTTACAACGATTGACAATCAGAATATAACTACCTTCAATCCCATAAATAGTAGTTTTAATCACTGTGCACATAAGAGTGTCGTAGACATACGAAAAGATGATGTGACGGTTTTTGTCAAAGTCCCTAGAGACCAGCAGGGGCAAAAAATTTTGGCTGACATGACCTCTCAACTGAAAGAAGAGGTTTCGAGTCAACATCCTGACTACTACTTTTCAGCACCTAATCGGATTCGTAATAAGCTATGGTTAGTTGGTAAAAAACGATAAAAAGGGGCTATGGCTTGCGTTAAGCAGTAGCCAGATAGCCCCTTCTAGCATTTTCCAAGATAATTGGGGTTACTACGACCCCCAATTATCCTGTAATCAGTAATCAGAAAGGCATATCAAAATGACAAAAGAACAACGCTCTAGCAAGTGGACATTCCTTTTTTACAAAGAAAGCGCCCCTGCTGACTACCTTGAAGTTCTTGAAGAACTACACATCCCCTTCGTTCTGAGTCCTTGGCACGATAAGGATATTAATCGACAAACTGGAGAACTGAAAAAATCTCACAAACACGGAGCTTTCTTCTTTGATTATCTCAAAAGTTATAAACAAGTTTCTGAGCTAATCAAGGACAAGTTGAATGGCCCTGCTCATGTAGAAATCGTACAATCACCCAAAGGACTTTTTGACTACTTCATTCATGCCGAAAATAAGGAGAAAACTCAATATGATATAGATGATATTGAAGTTGGATGTGGTTTTAATCTTGATAAATTTCTTGTAGAAAATAACTCAGATGATTTCATGCATGAAGTTGTGGATATTATTGAGCAGAATGACTTCACAGAGTTTGAAGAACTCGTCTGGTATGCACGAGCTAATCACACACCACTTCTTGGACTTATCATTGAGCGTACCTACTTTTTTGCTAAGTATTTGGATTCACGTCGATGCAATCCAATGAGAAACCAAGATAAGAAGGAGGATAATAAATGCAAGTGATTCTTCCTGATGAACAGATTCATCAGATTCAACTATTGCTATCAAACCTTATCCAAAAAGAAATTGAACAACAAATTGAAAAAACACTTTAAGTTGTCCCTATTTGAACAAACAACAGACTTGTGACTATTTGGGAATTTCCAACAATACTCTTGATTCATGGATTCAAAGGGGGCTTCCATCAATCAAAATTGGAAAAACAATTCGATTCCACAAAGATGCTATTGACCGCTGGCTAAACAGTAACAACTAGAAAAATCAAGATTTTTATTTTATAATGGTCATGATATTTTCTGGTTCGATATAAAGGAGAATATCATGACTATCAGTAAGACAAAAAACGGAACTTACCGCTTAAAAGTCTATATACCATTAGAAGCACGAATGCCTCTTGGTATCGTTAACAATAACTATTATGATAAGAGATTTAAAACAAGAAAGGAGGCACGACAAGCAGAGATAGACCTACTTACGAAACTAAACCAAATTGAAGATAACGTCTTTTCGGGACTAGGAAAAGAAGATATTCTTTTCTCGGACTTCTATAATAATATTTGGTGGGAATCCTACAAAGCAGGACAAACTACATCTACTTCGAAGCCACCAAGCAGGTCAACAATTGCTAATACCAAAACATGTTTTGAAAAGCATATACTACCACTTCTGGGCAACTATACGATTCAATTTTTAAACCAAAATAAACAGGTTATTCTAAATTTGATGACGGCAAAAGCCAATGAATATGCCAACTTCAAAACTTTACGAAGTTACGTTATTTCTATTTTTGATTGGGCAGAAGAACTTGAATATATTGAAGCAAATAGAGTTGCAAAAACTTTAAGACGAATTAAGGCTGTAAAAAAAATTCAACTTGCAGAATCAAAACGCGATGAAGATTTATATTTAACTCATGAGCAACTCCAAGAATGGTTCTCAGCCTTTAAAGAAGATTTAAAGAACAATAAAATATCACTCAAAGATTACGTTCTTTTTTATCTCACTTTTTTCCTTGGAGATAGAAAATCAGAAACATATGCTCTCCAGTGGAAACATATCGACTTTTCAAAATCTCAGATTCAGTTAATTCAGGCTTTAGATAGATACGGACAAGTAAAATCTACCAAAGGAAATAAAAAAACTATCTTTTCTATTTCTAGCGACTTACTTCAACTTCTGACTTTATGGAAAAAAGAACAAAAATACGAACTGGCAAAGTTTGGTATCATCAGTAATCCAGAACAATTCATCTTCACTTATATAGATACCAGAGGGAATATCAATAAACCTTTACATGCTGACTATCTTAATAATAAGATGAAAACTATCAAAAAGCGACACCCAGAGCTTACACACGCTACGCCACACAAACTACGGCATACAGGAGCAACGCTCGCTAAACAGGCAGGAATGAGCTTAGAAGCCATTTCTGAAGCTCTAACACATAGCGACACAGGTACAACACAGATTTATGTCAATACTTCTAATGTAGTCCCTATGGCCGTCGGTGAATTTGCCTTACAGTTTTTAAAACAATAAGGTGAAAATAAGGTGAACTTTGAGGTGAACTTTTTCAAAAAACATAAAAAAAGCACCCATGAGGTAAACTCTTGAATGCTTTGAAACGTTGATATAATCGTATTGATTAACGTTTTGAGAATTGTGATGCTTTACGAGCTTTCTTAAGACCTGGTTTCTTACGTTCTACCATACGGGCATCACGAGTAAGAAGGCCTGCGCGTTTCAATGAATCGCGGAAGTCTGGGTCTACTTGAAGAAGGGCACGAGCGATACCGTGACGGATAGCGCCTGATTGACCAGCGTAGCCACCACCATCAACGTTTACGAAAACGTCGTATTGACCAACAGTTGAAGTAACTGCGAATGGTTGGTTGATAACCAAGCGAAGGTCAGCGTGTGGGATGTACTCTTCAACATCTTTTTTGTTTACAGTAATTTTACCAGTTCCTGGAACAAGGCGAACGCGTGCAACAGCGTTTTTACGACGTCCAGTACCTGCATATTGTGCTTGTGACATAGCTTATTTGTTCCTTTCCTTAGATAAGTCCTGAAATATCAAGAACTTCTGGTTGTTGTGCAGCGTGAGTGTGCTCAGCGCCTACAAACACTTTCAGCTTCATACCTTGAGCGCGGCCAAGAGTATTGTGCGGAAGCATACCTTTAACAGATTTTTCGATCAAACGAACAGCGTTCTTAGAGCGAAGCTCACCTGCTGAGATTTGTTTCAATCCACCTGGGTACATAGAGTGAGTGTAGTAGATCTTATCAGTTGCTTTTTTACCAGTCAATTTTACTTTTTCAGCGTTGATAACGATTACGAAGTCACCTGTATCAGTGTGTGGTGTAAAGGTTGGTTTGTTTTTTCCGCGAAGTACGCTTGCTACAACAGCAGAAAGGCGTCCAAGAGGGACATCAGTAGCGTCCACTACATACCATTTGCGTTCAACTTCACCTGGCTTAGCCATGTATGTTGTTTTGTTCATGATTTCTCCTATGAATATCGTTTTTGTTTACAGGGCGGATGTTCCGGTCCGCGAGTTATTTGAAAGGTTCCGGGGCCTTACAAATGGGGTAAACAATACCGCCTACTATCATATCAAAAATAGTAGGCAAAAGCAATAGATTTGAAGCAATTATTTATGAAATAGCGATTTCATGTTTTCTTAGTCTTGAATGTCTTGGGCGATACTAAAGAGTCCCAAAGTTCCAGGACCAGTATGGGTAGAAATGACAGGCCCCAGAGGCATGAGGAGAACTTCCTCTACTTGGTCGCTTTCCAGCAGCTGAGCTTTTAAACTCTCAACAACTTCTTTGGCACCTGCATAGGCGATGACCACCCGCGGATCAGCAACTCCTTCCAGAGTCATGCGGACTACTTCTGCCTGCGCCTTCTTCTTGCCGCGAACCTTAGCGACCGAGTCCAGAGTCCCATCTCCCCTGACAGCGATAATCGGCTTGATATTGACCAAGCTCCCCATAAGCGCAGCAGTTTTGGAAATCCGACCGCCCCGCATGAGGTGATTTAGGTCATCAACCAGAAAATAAGTCTTAACCTTAGGCACCAAGCCCTCAATCAAGTCTGCTGTCTGCTCCAAGGTCTGACCTGCGGCTCTAGCTTCTGCCGCCTTCATGACTAAAAGTCCTTCACCCATAGAAGCTGCCTTGGTATCAATGATACGAATCAGCGCATCTGGAAAATCTTCCAAGACCATCTCCCGTGCCATGACTGCGCTCTGATAAGTACCCGATAGAGCCGAAGCAAAGGCTACATAAAGAACTGGTGTCCCTTCCTTGGCATAGCCGCGAAAGACATCTTCAAACTGGCCGACATTGATCTGGCTGGTAGTCGGCTTACTGCCAGACTCCATCTTATCCAAAAGTTCTTGGCTGGTCAGCTTGCCTGCCCCAACTGTCTCATAAGTTTGCCCATCTAGCTGAATGGTAAGGCCTAGGACCTGCACATCATTTTCCTGGGTCCAGTTTTCTGGCAGGTCTGCTGTTGAATCGGTTAAAATTTTAAAGGTCATCTTTTTTCTCCATCATTTTTTGTAAATCGCGCAAAGATTGGCTGTCCATCGGTCGCAAGGGAGGTCTTTGCAGGTTGATTTGTCCGCTCAGCTTATTGAGGTCTGATTTGGTAACAGCCACTCGCTTCTCTAGCTCTCTAGCAGACACTCTCAAAGCCCCTTGAGCAAAGACAGTCCACTGCTCATTAAGATCGCTAGTCGCAACCGACACCTGATTTTTGGGCGTGTTGAGCTCAGCTGCCAAGCGCTCGATATAATCATCTGCCGTTTCCTCCTCCTCGGTGAAAACGACCGTTACATTAAACTCCTCGTAGGTCTGCCGAACTCCCGGCATATACTGGGCATCGAAGACGCAGATAACTTCCAGTCCTTCAAAGCTAGCATAATTGCTAAGCTTCTGGAGCAGAATGGTGCGTGCAGCATCTAACTCTCCGCGGTTAAAGTAAGGACGAGTCTCCCTCCAAAAGGCCGTCATATTGTAGCCGTCCACCAGTAAGATTTTTCTTTTCATAGGCGATTGCGAAAGACTTCATACATGAGAATAGCCGCTGCGACACTGGCATTGAGGCTCTGGACATGCCCATTCATGGGAATGGAAATCATCTCGTCCACCTGTTTTTTAATATTGCTGGAGATTCCCTTACCTTCGTTGCCGATAATGATGGCTAGCTTGCCTGCTGTATTCCACTTATGAGAAGGTGTGCCCTGCATATCCGTACCGAAAATCCAGAAACCAGCTTCCTTGAGTTTGTCCAGAGTCTGGCTGAGATTGGTCACACGGGCAATGGGAATATGCTCAATGGCACCCGTTGAGGTCTTGGCCACAACTGGTGTCACACCCACTGCTCGGTGCTTGGGAATGATGACTCCAGCCACATTGGTCGCGTCAGCCGTCCGCAAGATAGAGCCCAGATTGTGCGGGTCAGTCAGTCCGTCCAAAATCAATAAGAGCGGATTATCTTCCTGCTCTGCTTTTTTCAACAGCACCTCGAAGCCAGTATAGGCGAACTCCGCCACCCGCAGAACAAAGCCCTGGTGAACAGCTCCATCAGTCATTTCCTGCAAGGTCTTCTTAGGTGTCCAAGATATGGAGACCTTTTTTTCCGCTGCTAAATCTTTGATTTTATCGACCTTTTTACCACGCAGGTCGTCTTGAATGTAGAGTTTATTTCCAGTGTTGGCTGCGAGAGCCTCTGTCACCGCATGCACACCGTAGACAATATCGTTTTTTTCCATAGGACTAGTATAACACAAAGGCGAAAAAATGGCGGCAGGATTTACTCGGGCGAGACAGAATTCTGCTCTGATAAAAAGCAATCAGCCAGCCCTAACAATCCTACTCAGTCGTGCTATAATAGAAAGAAGTCTAAAAAAGGAAACTCTTACTCATGTCTCTCCTCCAACGCACCATCAAGCTAGTATTAGCTACCTGTCTCGCTGCTTGGCTCGCTGACTTTTTAGGTCTGGCCTACTCAACTTCAGCTGGTATCATTGCCATCCTCAGCGTCACGGATACCCGCCGTAGCACTGCAAAGCTAGCTGGCAACCGCTTTTTATCCACACTGCTAGCTCTAGCTATCGGAAGTCTGGCCTTTCACTTTCTAGGTTTTCATCTCGGAGCATTGGCCATCTATATCGTGATCTATGTGCCTCTGGCCTTTCGGCTTGGCTGGGAAATCGGCATCACACCCAGTACCGTCCTGGTCACCCATCTGCTCTTAGAAAAATCTACTTCCTGGTCTCTGCTTGGAAATGAGCTAGCTCTATTTCTTATTGGAACTAGCTTTGCACTCCTAGCCAATCTCTATATGCCCTCGCGTCAGCAAGAGATTGACAGCTACCACGAGCAAGTGGAAGAACAGCTGAAAAAGATTTTGCTGCGCTTTGAATATTTCTTAAAATCTGGAGACGGTCGAAATGATGCAGCTCTAATCAAGGAGCTGGACAAGATTCTGCAGCAGGCCTTGCAGCTGGTCTATCTGGACCACTCCAACCACCTCTTTCACCAGACCAACTACCATATCCACTATTTTGAAATGCGGCAGGCCCAAAACCGTATCCTGCAAGACATGGCCAGCAATATCAACAACTGCCATCTAGCAGCCAGTGAAAGCTTAATTTTAGCCCGCCTCTTCTCCCAAACCGCTAAGCAACTGAGCCAAAAAAATCCCGCGCTAGACCTCTTGGACGAGATTGACAACTATTTGACCGTATTTCGTGAGAGGCCTCTCCCTAAGACCCGCCAAGAATTTGAAACCCGTGCCATGCTCCTGCAGCTCCTGCGAGACTTGGAGACCTTTATTAGGATTAAGGTGGAATTTTACGAAAATTATAAAGAAGACTAGCTGCCATGAAGGACAGCTAGTTTTTTTCATATAGATTATAATCTTCGATAGTATTATCCACAGTGTAAATTAATTTTTTTATCTTTACTTTTTTTACTTCTTCAAATGTTGAATTTGATAATTTATACTCCTCACAATATAAATAAATCATTCCATACAAATTACTTTTTATTTATTTTTATAAACCGGCATGTGGATTGCCACAATTTGATGTCGCTTTCCTGATGTCCACTCTACTTTATTACCATCCGACTTAATTTCTATATCATATTCTACTCGTACAGTTTTATCAAATAACAAATGAAATGGTATGGTTGATTCACCTGAATCAACCTCCATTACTAATTTTCTTAGTATATTCTGTTTTATATGGACTAGAAATATTGAACTTAGGAATTCTAGTTGTATCGTTCGATGGACCTGAAGATCCTGCACTAATATTAAAAACGTTTTGTTTTTATTATCATATGAAATATGAACCGTAGGTTCTTTTTTTCCCGCTATTTAAGTCCCTAATATTAATTTGTAAATTATCACCTTCAGTATAGTCTTCAAAAGCTGCCATTATTTCAGAAGATTGAAGCTCTTTTTTTAAACAACTCCTTAATATCTCCTCCATCCAAGATCACACCAGATGTATTAGATAGAATATTAACCGATTTCTTCGTATTATAATTATATTTTATAAAAATCAATCTGATATCTTGCAGAGGCATCTTTTGAATTGCCATTATTAAAAAACAAATACTTTAAATGGCTGGCTTTCTGAATTAGTATTTAAACCATAATGCACTAAAAATATCGGTAAAAGAATACGTTTCATCAACTTGAACGTTTGTTAACTTAATCTCATCCACAATAATCCTATTTTGCTTATCGTTTTGAACTTTTTAGTGTGTTTTGAATATAATTAGAAAAAAATTATACTTTTTGCTCTGGAAGTATATCATCTCCTAAAAACATTTCCGTTTAATATAAACGGAACATTTTTCAATTGATACGCTTTTTTTACTCGAAGCGTTTTGTTTATATCTTTATATTCTATATATGTTTTGCCATAAAAAAATTTCCTAAAAAAACTAACAAGAATTCCACAAATAATTATTGGCAAAATAAGCTCTTTAAAATTACTCTGAATCCAACTCCAACAAACATTCCAAATACGCACTATTTCTACTCCTTATTTCTACAATGCACAATCACTTGAATTTGGTTCTATATATTTTTAAAAACATTTCACATTCCAACATAGAAATCTCCTCTTGTTCAATGTAATTATATCACTAATATTCTGTAGGAGTCGAAATCTACTGAGATAAAGTGTAATCAGAGAATATTGCTTTCTTCATATATTAGATACAGAATCATTCCTACCTATATTTGCTCACTCCTTGAACATCTTAAAGTTTACTGAAATAATGCTCAAGCTTCCTTTCCTGATTATTATAGTTCATATAGAAAACCAACTTTTTAATACTTACTCTTCGATATCAATTCCTTTGGATTCAAATAAATCACGTACTTCTTTAGAAAATGGAAAGATTGTTCCGTCTATGGTTTTTAAATTCGAAAACTGCGATAGTTCCTTTTCAGTCACATTTTCCAAATCAAATTGATCATCTTCACCATCCCATAAAGGGATTAATTGCGCATAGATATCATTACCTCCATCAAAGAAGAGGCTTTCCACATTCTGCGCATACTCTTTAGGTATTTCCAATCGTTCGAAATAAGCCTCTACTTCAGGAATTGGTGTCTCATAGAAGTCTTCTGGATCTATAGATAATTTCTCAGATTCACAAAAACTGTAAACGTCAAATCGTGGTTCAAGCACGTTTTGTTCATACATTAACTCCTGAATAATAGCCAACTTGAAATTAAAATTATCAAATTGTAAGAAATCACTCATAAATTAGTTCCTTTCATAATCAGAACGAAGCCTCAATCTTCCGAATGCACCAGTCAATCAGCTCTTCCAGTCGCTCAATGGATTCGGTCATATGCAGGTAGCCCATGACTGCCTCAAAGCCGGTAGACATCCGATAGGTGACGATATCTGTATTCTTAGCCTTGGTGTGGCTGTTGGCATTGCGGCCGCGCTTGTAGATATCCTCTTCCTTTTCCGTCAGAATCCCTTCCTCCAGCATGAGAGAGATGAGATTAGCCTGAGCCTTGGCAGAAACGTACTTGGTCGCTTCCCTGTGCAGCTGATTGGGCTTGGTCAGTCCCTGAAAAATTAGGTGCCGCCGGATATACATGGAGTAGACAGCATCTCCCTCAAAGGCGAGAGCAATGCCGTTAATCAGGTTGACATCAGTCACGGGTCCACCTCACTCCGTCCTTAGTATCCAAAAGCTTGATGCCCTGAGCAGCCAGTTCATCCCGAATACGGTCTGCAGTCGCAAAGTCCCGATTAGCACGCGCCACTTGGCGTTCCTCAATCAAGCGCTCAATGTCCGCGTCCAAGACTTCTTCTACGAAGATGATACCAAAAACTTCTAAGAGCTTGGCCAAGGCTGCCTTGACTTCAGCGGTGTAATTGCCAGAGTTAATCCACTTGGCTAACTCGAAGACAACCGTGATACCATTGGCCGCATTGAAATCTTCGTCCATAGCAGCGGTGAACTTGTCCAGAAAGGCTTGAAGCTGAGCCGAATCTGCCTGACCAGTAAAAGGCTGCTCATAGGTATTCTTCAAATACTTAAGATTGGTCGCTGCATCATGAACAGCTTTTTCCGTGAAATTGATCGGCTTACGATAATGCTGGGTAGCAAAGAAGAAACGCAGCACCTGACCATCAATGGTCTTGAGGGCATCGTGAACAGTAATGAAATTGCCTAGAGATTTAGACATCTTGACGTCATCAATGTTGACAAAGCCATTGTGCATCCAGTAGTTGGCAAAAGTCTGACCAGTCTTGGCCTCTGACTGGGCGATTTCATTGGTATGGTGAGGAAACTCTAGGTCTGCTCCTCCACCGTGGATATCAATAGTATCGCCCAAGATCTCCGTCGACATGACCGAACACTCGATATGCCAGCCCGGACGGCCTGCTCCCCAAGGGCTGTCCCAGAAAATCTCACCTGGCTTAGCTGCCTTCCAGAGAGCAAAGTCCACTGGATTTTCCTTACGAGCAGTCTCCTCATCTGTCCGGCCAGAAGCACCCAACTCCAAGTCTGCCAAGGTTTTATTGGCTAATTTGGCATAATTGTGAGACTTTTCCACTCGGAAATAGACATCACCTTGACTCTCGTAAGCATAACCTTTTTCAATCAAGTCAGCGACAAAACGAATGATATCAGCCATAAACTCCACCACCCGCGGATGACGAGTCGCAGGTTTTACACCCAGAGCTGTGACATCCTCACGAAAAGCTGCGATATACTTGTCAGCCACTTCTTTGGGAGTGATGCCTTCTTCCTTGGATCGATGGATAATCTTATCATCTACATCTGTAAAATTGGAAATATAATTGACCTCAAATCCCCGATACTCAAAATAGCGACGAACCGTGTCAAAAGCTACTGTTGAGCGGGCATTGCCGACATGGATATAGTTATAAACCGTCGGACCGCAGACATACATGCGAACCTTGCCCTCTTCAATGGGCACAAATTCACGTAGGCTGCGGGTCATGGTGTCGTAAATTTTAATCATGCGGTCCACTCCCTTCTCTATTTCTGACTTTTTCGGCTGAAAACCAGCTCTGCAAAAGGGCCAAATTGTCTGAGGCTATCCAGTTGGTAAAAGCGCTGCCCTTCCTCTTGGGTAAAGAGGGGAACCCCCTTTCCTAGGATAAGGGGCGCTATCTGAATAATGAGGTGGTCGAAAAGATCCGCATCCAAGAGCGGTCCTACCAAGGAATTACCACCAATCACAAAGACATTTTTGCCTTTGTCAATCTGGTGAACAAAGTCCACCACATCCCCAGCTACTGGCTGGTAATTGCTGACAGGCAGGTGCCTATCATGCGTAAAGACATAGTTTTCCGTAGCTTGATAAAAACTTTCTACATCTTGCAAATCTTGGATTTCCTCAAAGGTCCGCTTGCCCATGATGGTGATATCCATTTGCCTGTAAAAGTCATCATAGCCTGTATCCTCTACAGAACCAAGCTGATGCAGCCAGTCTATCCTGTGCTGGCTGTCTGCCAAGTAGCCATCCATGGTGATACAGCCGTAAAAATATACTGCCATTCTTGTAGTTACCTTTCTAGTTCCTTTGCTATTGTCAAAGCGATAGTGAAAAAAGTCATGGCATCAGCTGTCCGCTCTTCATGGCGGGCACCCCAGGTTCGGTTATGATGATCTACATAGTCAGCTGTGTAGAAGAACTGATAGACTTTACTCTTGCGAAATTGACTCCAAGCCATGATAGCTGAAGCTTCCATGTCCACCACTTTGGCTCCAGCAGCCAAGCGACGCTTGACCTTATCAGGCGTTTCCCGATAAAAGGCATCCGTCGTCCAAGACTTGGTGCGGATATGCTCGATATTGTGCTTGTCAAAGATAGCTTCCAGCTCGACCAGCAGAGACTCGTCATAGGCGACTTCGTCACCCGGTGGGGCATAGTGATAGCTAGTCCCTTCATCTCGCAAAGCGGCCGCAGGCAGGATGATTTTATCAGCCTCAATTGAGCGATCCAAAACGCCACAGGAACCTAGAATGATGAAATTCTTGAAGCCTCTGGCCGCCAACTCCTCCAGCTGGCCGACTATCATGGGAGCTCCAATCGGAGCCAACATAACTGCTAGCTTACTAGGACCTTGACCGTACATATACCATGGATGCTGTCCGTTTATGCTTTTCAAATAGCCTCCTGGATAGACTTCTTCTGACTCAATCAAACGTTTCAGAATTTCGCCATTAAAGGACAGGATGATGGATTCACACACTTCACCCTTGTCATGGACTGGCTTTTCAGTTGGCTCAATGACTGCAGCTACATCTTCAAATTCCTCTAATAGCATAACTTCTCTTTCTTTAAGTCTTCAGCAAATCCAGCTTCATCTTTTCTATGCGGCGCAGCTTGGTCTCATCTTTTTTTGGCTTCACTGATATAGCGAGCCCATTCATGCTGGTGGCTAGGCGGCAGTTTTGTAAAACGCTCCTTGGCGGGACCGTCTAAGCCTTCTTTCAGTTCAAGGACTACCCGGTTCAAAATAGCATCTGATAAATCTGACATGTCGGTTCCTCCTGTCATATTTTACTTAGATAACTTTGCCAACCTTTTCTAAAGACTTGACGAATGGTGGCTAGCTTCACGGGCATGCTCTAGCTTGTCTAGATAGTATTCCCGTTTCCCCTCTACCTCATGAATGGTTGGCTCGTCCTTCTCACCGTGGACACGGACAATCTTGGCTGGGACTCCAACCACCGTCACATCACTTGGCACATCAGCCACTACAACTGCACCAGCTCCGACCTTGGCTTTCTCGCCAATCTCAATTGGTCCAATGACTTGAGCATGGGCAGAGACCAAGGCACCCCGACGCACGGTCGGATGGCGTTTGCCTGTATCCTTGCCCGTACCGCCTAGGGTCACGCCGTGGTAAAGCATGGCCCCCTTCTCCACAATAGCTGTCTCACCAATCACCAGGCCACTTCCATGGTCGATGAAGACACCTGACTCAATCTGAGCGCCGGGATGAATCTCAATCTGGGTCCAGAAACGCCAGAATTGACTGTGCATGCGCGCCAGCAGCTTGAAACCGTGCCACCACAAAAAATGCGAGAGGCGGTGGGCCGCCAAAGCTTTAATGCCCGGATAGGTTAGCAAGACTTCCAGCGACGTTCGTGCCGCTGGATCATTTTCCTTTACAATATCAATGGATTCCTTCCACCAACCCATACTAGCCTCCTTCCTTCTCTAAACAAGGAGAGACGAGAACTAGGCTCGCCTCTGCCGATTTCTGATGAGGTCTACAGAGATGAGCGACCTCTTATTCTTCTGTTTTAGAGCTTTCTTGATGATCCTTATGACCCTTGTGCTCCTTATGCGGATGATGTCCCTTGTCATGATGATGTTTTGGCTTATCAGACTTTGGTGGACGCGGCAGCAATACTTTCATGGAAGCATCTACCCGGCCTTTGGCATCAATCTTGATCACCTTGACATCCACTTCATCACCGATTTGTACGACATCTTCGACGTTGTTGGTCCGAGTCCAAGCCAGCTCTGAGATGTGAACGAGGGCATCCGTCTTGTCAAAGAGATTGACAAAGGCACCGAATTTCTCAATTCGAACAACCTTGGCATGGTAAACTTCGTCCACTTTGCTTCGCGGACCAAGCCAGCAATGATTTCCTTAGCACGATTAATCGCATCTTGATCGCTGGAGTAGATGGATACATTTCCTTCTTCATCAATGTCAATCTTAACGCCGGTCTCAGCGATGATCTTATCGATGGTTTCCCCACCTTTACCGATGACAATCTTAATCTTGTCCACATCAATCTTGATGGTGTCGATTTTCGGAGCAGTTGGAGCCAACTCTGGACGCGGAGCTGGAATCGCCGCTTCAATCAAGTCCAGAATTTCAAAGCGGGCTTTCTTAGCCTGAGCAAGAGCTTCTGTCAGTATCTCAGCTGTAATTCCTTCAATCTTGATATCCATCTGTAGAGCTGTAATCCCTTCGCGGGTACCAGCTACCTTAAAGTCCATGTCACCAAAATGGTCTTCCAAACCTTGAATGTCCGTCAGAACCGTATAGTTGCTGCCATCTGAAATCAAGCCCATAGCAATACCAGCAACCGGAGCCTTAATCGGCACACCACCGGCCATCAGAGCTAAAGTGCCCGCACAGATAGAGGCTTGGGAGGAAGAACCGTTTGATTCCAAGACTTCTGCTACCAAGCGGATAGCGTAAGGAAACTCTTCCAAGCTAGGCAAGACTTGCTCCAAGGCACGCTCTCCAAGAGCACCGTGTCCAATTTCACGACGGCCAGGAGCCCCATAACGGCCTGTTTCACCGACAGAGTATTGCGGGAAATTATAGTGGTGCATGAAGCGCTTCTTGTATTCTGGATCCAAGCCGTCCACAATTTGCGTTTCTCCCATTGGTGCCAAAGTCAGGACAGACAAGGCTTGGGTTTGCCCACGGGTAAAGAGACCAGAACCATGCACGCGCGGCAAATAATCCACTTCCGCATCCAGCGGACGGATTTCATCAACCTTACGGCCGTCAGGACGGACCTTATCTTCAGTAATCAAACGACGCACTTCCGCATGCTCCATTTGTTCCAAGATTTCAGCCACATCACGCATGATACGGTCGAATTCTTCATGGTCCGCGTATTTCTCTTCATAAACTGCTGTGACTTGATCTTTGACAGCTTGGGTTGCTGCTTCACGCGCCAGCTTTTCTTCTACCTGAACAGCCTTTTGCAAGTCGCTGTTGTAGGCTGCGACAATCTCTTCCTGCAGCTCTTCATCAACATGCAGCAATTCTACTTCCGCTTTTTCCTTGCCGACTGCTGCAACGATATCTTCTTGGAAGGCAATCAATTCTTTAACCGCTTCGTGCCCTTTGAGAAGAGCTTCCAGCATGATATCTTCAGTCAGCTCCTTAGCTCCAGACTCTACCATATTGATAGCATCTTTGGTACCAGCTACTGTCAGTTCCAAAAGTGAAACTTCTTTTTGTTCCTTGCTAGGATTGATGATGAATTCACCGTCTACATAGCCGACTTGAACTCCTGCGATAGGGCCGTTAAAAGGAATATCTGAGATAGAAAGAGCCAGAGAGCTACCGAACATAGCAGCCATTTGAGGCGTAGCATCTTGGTCATAAGAAAGAACAGTATTGATAACCTGAACTTCATTGCGGAAGCCTTCGGCAAACATAGGTCGAATCGGACGGTCAATCAAGCGGGCAGTCAAAGTCGCATCTGTTGATGGACGGCCTTCGCGCTTGTTAAAGCCACCAGGGTATTTCCCAGCCGCATACATTTTTTCCTCATAGTTGACCTGCAATGGGAAAAAGTCACCAGTAGCCATCTTTGGACATGGTTGCCGCAGTTAAAACGGTACTTTCTCCATAGCGAACAACGGCGCTGCCATTTGCCTGCTTTGCAACCTGACCGGTTTCAACAACCAGCTCACGACCTGCAAAAACGATTTTAAAAACTTGTTTTGTCATAAAGACTCCTTGCCGAGCACATGCTCATTTTTTTCATACGCCTTGGCTACAAAGATCAAGATACTAAGCCGTTAAGCAACTCAAAGGAAAATAGGAAAGCGAGCGACGGAGCGACTGCTCCTAGATAAATTTATCTTTTTCCACAGAGTTGTAGGCGTGTTCAATTCTCAAGATACTAAGACCTTAAGCAACTCATAGGAGATGTTCAGTTAGCACTGTGACTTTAATATCATAGCCTTAGTAGCTTATTATATCCTCATCTTTGTATCAAGCACGTACAGACCTTATTTTACCACAATTTCAGGCAAAAGAAAAAGGCTGAAAATGGCTTTTTTCTATAAAAGTACTGAAAATCTATTTTTCTTTTCTATAGCTGATTATAGCTGGCTGTCAGAGTTCGTTTTTTCCCTTTCGATTCGTCAAATAGGATGGCGGTATAGCCACTATTCACTTTTCAAAGAGGACTTCTTGCTTTATAATAAATACAGTGACTCATTTCAAACATGTAAAGGAGACAATCGTGCCAGATCATCAAACAGTTGAAAAGAAAGATTTTTTCTCACTCCTTGCGACAGCCTTAGTCAGCTTTGCAGGCATCTTATCTGAAACCAGTATGAATGTAACCTTCCCACATCTAAGTAAGGTTTTTGGCTTAGGATTGGGAACGTTGCAATGGATTACGACAGGGTATTTATTAGCAGTGGCCATTACGATTACTCTAGGAGCGACCTTAGCCCATAATTGGAAAGAGAGAACCATCCTCTTTACCGCTTTGGCCAACTTTTGCTTGGGAACGCTGATTGCCATGTTGGCTTCAAGCTTTCCCATCTTGATGATAGGGAGAATCCTGCAAGGAGGAGCTACTGGATTAGCCATTCCTTTGCTCTTTAACTTGATTGTTGAGCGTATTCCTAAGCAAAAAATTGGAACCTACATGGGCTTGTCTGGGATGGTGGTCAGCCTAGCACCAGCAATTGGGCCGACTTACGGTGGTTTTATGATTAGTCGTTTTGACTGGCATATGATTTATACCTTTATTCTTCCTGTCCCAATCATTTCCTTTATTCTTGGCTTTTTCTTTTTAAGAAATTCTGAAAAGTCTAGGAAACGCGCCTTTGATCTCCTCTCATTTACCCTCTTAGCAAGCTCACTCGTCTTTGCCATTGTAGCCATCTCCAGCTTAGAAGAAGGACATATCGATTGGCTCTATCTTGTTCTTTGCGTAGTGCCACTAGCTTGCTTTATCTATCGGAGCTTGAAAATCGATCATCCATTTCTAGATATTCGGATTTTAAAGCAACCAACGGTCTTATTGGCTATTTTACCCTTCTTTATTTTTCAATTTATCAACCTATCGGCTAATTTTCTGATTCCCAACTTCCTAGTCATAGAAAAAGAAATTTCAACTGCTCAGGCAGGCTTTGCACTGCTTCCAGGAACCATGCTCGGAGCCTTTCTCTCTCCTCTCTTTGGCAAACTCTATGATAGAAAAGGCCCGAAACCAACCCTTTTTACAGGAAATTCTCTTCTTTTCCTTGCTGTACTCTTGCTCCTTATCTTCACAAAAGAACTCACCTTAACAGCTGTTATTGCGATTTATATTTGCTTTACCTTGGGGCGAAACATGGCCTTCAATAACACACTAGCCCTAGCGACGACTCAAGTTGATAAAGGAAAGACTGCAGATACGACCGCGCTGTTTCAGCTGGCCCAGACCTTTGCAGGTGCTATAGGCACCGCCGTAACGGCTGTCATTGCTAATCAAGCTCCCAATATGACAAAAGGAACTCAAAACGTCTTCACCCTTTTATTGGGCTTGGTTATCTTCGTTTTCTTGTCATATCTACTGCTTTTTAAAAAGATTGCCGCAAAGAAACTTTGACTTTTATACTCAAATGACAAACATCTAAAAATTACTGACTTATCTTTCTCCCCCAAAGACATTTTGGGGGATTTTTTGCTATACTATTTCTATATACGACAAAAGGAGTAGACTATGGAACAAAAACATCGTTCTGAATTTCCGGAAAATGAACTCTGGGACCTAACGGCCCTTTACCAAGACCAAGAGGACTTCCTGCGGGCTATCGAAAAGGCCAGAGAGGACATCCAGAAATTCGTCCGTGATTACCAAGGCAAACTTAGCACTTTCGAAGATTTTGAGCGAGCATTTGCTGAGTTGGAGCAGATTTATATCCAAATCAGCCATATCGGTAACTACGGTTTTATGCCACAGACCACTGACTTTGGTGATGAGAGCTTTGCGCAGATTGCCCAAGCAGCTATGGAGTTTGAGACGGAAGCCAATGTCGCACTCAGCTTCTTTGACGACGCCCTAGTCGGTGCAGATGAAGCTGTCTTAGAAAAACTAGGTCAAGAGCCCCATCTGACCTCAGCAATTCGCCAGGCTAAAATCAAAAAAGCCCACTATCTGGGAGCGGATGTTGAAAAAGCCTTGACCAATCTAGGTGAAGTCTTTTACAGTCCACAGGATATTTATACCAAGATGCGGGCCGGTGACTTTGCCATGGCTGACTTTGAAGTGGACGGCAAAGTTTATAAAAACAGCTTTGTCACCTATGAGAATTTCTATCAAAACCATGAAAATGCAGAAATCCGCGAAAAATCTTTCCGCTCTTTCTCAGAAGGGCTTCGTCAGCATCAAAATACTGCTGCTGCTGCCTATCTGGCTCAGGTCAAGTCTGAAAAACTGCTGGCTGACATGAAGGGCTATGACTCTGTCTTTGACTACTTATTAGCTGAGCAAGAAGTTGATCGCTCTATGTTTGACCGGCAGATTGACTTGATTATGAGCGAATTCGCTCCAGTAGCTCAAAAATACCTCAAGCATGTCGCTAAGGTAAACGGACTTGAAAAAATGACCTTTGCCGACTGGAAGCTGGACTTGGACAGCGAGCTCAATCCCGAAGTCAGCATTGAAGATGCCTACGACCTCGTCATGAAGTCAGTCGAGCCACTCGGACAAGAATACTGCCAAGAAGTTGCCCGCTATAAGGAAGAACGCTGGGTCGACTTTGCGGCCAATGCTGGAAAGGATTCTGGAGGCTATGCTGCTGATCCTTATCGGGTCCACCCTTACGTCCTCATGAGCTGGACTGGTCGCATGAGCGATGTCTATACTCTGATTCACGAGATTGGCCACTCTGGTCAGTTTATCTTCTCTGACAATCACCAAAGCTATTTCAATGCCCACATGTCCACCTACTATGTGGAAGCCCCGTCTACCTTCAATGAGCTCCTGCTCAGCGATTATCTGGAGCGCCAGTTTGACAACCCACGCCAGAAACGCTTTGCCCTAGCTCACCGTCTGACGGATACCTACTTCCACAACTTCATCACTCACTTGCTAGAAGCTGCCTTCCAACGCAAGGTCTATACTTTGATTGAAGAAGGCGGAACCTTCGGCGCAAGCAAACTCAACGCTATCATGAAAGAAGTCTTGACAGAATTCTGGGGCGATGCCGTTGAGATTGACGACGACGCTGCCCTGACTTGGATGCGCCAAGCCCACTACTACATGGGGCTTTACAGCTATACTTACTCCGCAGGCTTGGTCATCTCTACTGCCGGCTACCTACATCTGAAAAATGACGAAGATGGTGCCCGTGACTGGCTTGAGCTACTCAAATCTGGCGGCAGCAAGACTCCGCTTGAATCAGCTATGATTATCGGAGCAGATATTTCGACGGATAAACCACTCCGCGACACGATTCAGTTCTTGTCAGATACAGTTGATCAGATTATGCCTACAGCGAGGAGTTGGGGGAATAAAGAATAGACAAAATCAGCTTGAAGCAAATCTTCAAGCTGATTTTTAAATAGTTTAATAAAAATAAAGCGATCCAAAAAAGCGGAGATAAAGTAAAATATAGGCACTAAAACAAGCGATAAATATAAGCCATCTTATCCAGTACTGTGACTTAGTATAATTCTTCATTCGCAGCAACCCGATGAAAAACCAGATCAAACTCCAAAAAACCAGACCTAATATCTGAGGGGCAAAATACGAAATTAAAAGCAAAACAGGGATCAACAAGGCTAATACTAGTATGATTCTTTTTTGCGTGATCTGCTCTCTAGGAATCATCCAACCTACAAAGAAACACAAAACTGCTGGAGCAACAAATGGTGTAAAAATCATAAAAACAAATAAAAGATGTTTTAGCAACTCAATCATAAACATTACTTCATTCCCATCATGTTTTAAATAACCCAGCTCCCTAACGGGACCCATTGGAAAAAAATACTTCTACTTATTATACCTTAAAAAGTGAATTTTCAAACAAATTTTTTAAATTGACTTCTTATTGTTACAATCGCAATAAAAAAGACCACTCTATAACCAGAGCAGTCTCAATTTTAAATAGGTCTAATTTAATCTTCCACGCACTTTATCCCAAGTCTGCCACAATCGCTTTAATCTGCTGGGCTGTATGTACACCCGCTAACTGCTTAACGACCTGACCGTCTTTTTTAAAGAGCAAGGTCGGGATAGACATGATGCCAAAGGCGCTTGCTGTAGCTGGATTTTCATCGACATCCATCTTGACAATCTTGAGCTCATCTTCGGAAAGTTCCTCTGAGAGCTTGTCAAGGATTGGACCCTGCATGCGACATGGCCCGCACCAAGTGGCCCAAAAATCAATCAGCACTAATCCATCTTTTGTTTCTTGCTCAAATGTTGCATCTGTGATTGCTTTTACCATTATTTTTCTCCTTTATTCTTAGTCAAACTTTGTCAAATCCTGCTTCATCAGGAAAAAGAAGACATCGCCGTAAGTACCCTGGTAGTTCAAATCATGGCCTTTATAAGTCAATTTTTTAACTGGGTAATAATCTGCCACTCCAATCAAGCAGGCCTGCTGGGACTGCTCAAACTCCTGATAAGACTCAAAGGTCATCTTCCGCTCCTGCTTGACAGCATCCAAATATGTAATTTCAATCATAAACTCTCCTTTTTCAAATTACTCTTGTAATTTTTATTTTATGATTATATTGTAACCTCTTTTGTTACATCTGTCAAATAAAACGACTTGGAGAAATCAATTCACTTTTCAACCAACTCACCAATTTCCTAACAAACAAAAAAGCCTCCCATCGGAAGACCTTTCCATAGAAATAAGAAAAAACAGGTTCAATGCCCCTTGTGCTTTTCCAATCGTTTTTGCTGTTTGAGTTCGAATTTCCTTTGCTTAGCCAGTTCTTTTTGCTCCTTGCGCTTGACTCGAGCGATTTTCTTTTGCTCTTCTAATTGCAGACTCAGCGCTTCCTGAGACTTTGAAGAACGTGAAGCCATCTGCTCCTTTTTAGCCTGTCTCTGCAGGCGTTTAGGACTGACCGACTTAGTCTTCTCCTTCACTCTGATGCTAGGACTAAACTGCAACCGATGATAATAACGGTTTAGAAAATCCAACAATTCCTGCGTGCTAGGCTCTGCACCAAAGGTGACTCGGCAAACTCTATAAGATTGAGCATGTTCCTGCTCGAAAAGACCGTGCCAAAATCCCTCTTCAAAGTAAACTGTCAGCGTCATTGAAATCTTATCCATGACAGCACCTCCTTTAAAAAATCCCTAAGAATGGACAACCAAGGAGGAAGGTTACTGACAAAAAATGGTTTTTTGCGTCTGGACTACCAACCAGAACTGTGTTTTTATCTTAGTAGCTACAGTTTAGCAAGATTTTCTAAAAAACTCAAGGTTATCGGAATCTCGCTTAGATGACTGAATTGGATTTTCTTGTATGAGATCCAGAAAAATCAAAAACAAGAAAGCTCTCTTCTTGTAAAACAGTTTCATTTCCGCTATAATACTACAAATACTGAAAGGAGAGAACGATGAAATACATTTGGGCTTTTCTAGCCATCCTGAGTTTGTCCGCTCTAGCTATTTTCTTCTGGCACTCCCAGACCAAACCGAATCCTACCCCTCCTAAGCCAGAAACAACACAGACAGCCTCTAGCGAGAAGAGCGACAAGCAACCGACTCCGACAGAAGACATCGTATCCGAGAGTACAGTATTTCATACGATGACAAGCAACTCTACGGAAAGATTACTGCTCCTTCTGGCTACAAGAATAAAAAATTGCCGACTATTGTTATCGCACATGGATTTAACAACACCCTTGAGCAATATGAAATGTACAGCCAGCTGCTGGCAAAGCAAGGTTATCTGGTTTACAGCTTTGATTTCTACGGTGGCAGCCGCCAATCGAAAAGCGGTGGACAAGATATGCTGAATATGTCGGTCAAGACCGAACTCACAGACTTGACTCAAGTCATGGAAAAGCTGAGTTCCGAGGCCTTTGTAGATAAGAGCAAAATGAGTTTATTCGGTGCTAGCCAAGGTGGTGTCGTTGCCAGTCTCTATGCTGCTGCTTATCCAGACCGCGTGCACAAACTCATGCTCATCTTTCCAGCTTTCGTTCTTTTTGACGATGCCAAAGAGACTTATCATGAGCTAGGGAGTCCTGACTTCCGATCAACTTCCAGACAGCCTGACACACCATAATACTACTCTGGGCAAGATTTATCTAATCGATGCCTTAAACATTGACATCCAAGCAGAGCAGGCCAAAATCACGGCTCCGACCCTCATTATCCACGGCACTGATGATGCAGTCGTGCCCTACCAGTATGCGGTCGAAGCCAGCCAGACCATTCCAAATGCAGAGCTGGTCACTGTGGAAGGTGGGGAGCATCGCATCGACGAAAGATTTGCTATCACTGCTGCTCCTGCAATCCAAAAATTCTTGAAAGAGTAAATACTTTGATAGAAAAAGTTCTTCTAAAATCATAGAAGGGCTTTTTTGGACCACAAAAGAGTCTGACTGTGTTAGAAGCAAGACTAAGGAAAAGCTCCCTGAAGTCAGAGGGGGTGATTTGTGCTCGGACTAAGATCCCAGTGAAAAAGAAAAAGCACTCTACAAATAAGAGTGCTCCATTCTTGCAAGATAAAAGGTTTCTAGACAAGGCGACGAGCCGAAGATTGTACTAAAATTCTCATGAAAAATAAAAAATCTCCCCGAAGGGAGAAGATCTGGTTTATTTTACCTTACAGTGCTAGGAACCGTAACCGAAGATAATACTTGAGTATATCGAGGTAAGGTGACAAGGCAATGTAAGTGGAAAATAAAGCAGATTAACGACGAAGTCCAAGAGAGTTGATCAACTCACGATAACGGTTAACGTCGTTCTTACGAAGGTAAGCCAAGAGGTTACGACGGCGACCGATTTTCTTCATCAAACCACGGTAAGTAGCGTGGTCTTTTTTGTGTTGTTTGATGTGGTCATTGAGGTGGTTAATTTCCCAAGTAAGGACAGCAACTTGTACCTCTACTGAACCAGTGTCACCTTCGTGACGTGCGTATTGTGCAATGATTTCATTTTTTTTCTCTTTTGAGATTGCCATGATATACTCCTTTTCTTTACGCTTCATCCGAGTGGCAGTTTGGCATGGCCTGCAACCAAGAAGAAGTTATTTGTCTTTACGACATACTTATTCTACCAAGAAGGTCTACCTTTGTCAAATGATTCTGTTTCAACTCTTTTGTATTAGGAATTCAGGCTCTTTCATTTACAATTCAACGCCGAAGATTGCCAAAGACTGCATTTCTTCCTCAGTCAGCCTCCGCCATTCTCCAAGAGCTAGTGCGGAATCCAATTGTAGGGGCCCCATCGTGAGGCGCTGAAGATTCATAACTTCTTTTCCGCAGGCAGCCACCATACGCTTGACCTGGTGGAACTTGCCCTCAGCTAGGGTAATTTCTACGAGAGAAGTCTCTTTTGTCTCGTCTAGCTCTAAAATCTTGAGCTGAGCCGGCTGACAGGTGAAGTCTTTCAGTTCTATTCCTGCAGCGAAGCGCTCCACATCTGCTTGGCTCATCAGGCCTGCCACTTGAGCTCGGTAGATTTTTTCTACGTGCTTTTTGGGTGACAGCATGGCATGGGCTAGCTTGCCATTATTGGTCAGAAGGAGCAGGCCATGGGTATCAATATCCAAGCGGCCGACAGGAAAAACTTCTTTCTGACGGGCAGTCTCGTCCAGCAAGTCCAGAACCGTCTTATGACGGTCATCCTCTGTCGCCGAAATGACTCCCTGCGGCTTGTTGAGAAGGTAGTAGACGAATTTTTCATAGGTCAGCCTTTGGCCAGAAACAATAATCTCATCTGCTGTCTCATCAATCTGGATCTTAGGTGATTTCTCTGCTCTGCCATTGACCAAAACCAGCCCTTTCTTTAGGAGCTGCTTGACCTGAGCGCGTGAGCCCAGACCATTTTCTGCTAAAAATTTATCCAGACGCATCGTATAACCTCCTAACTTTCTGAAGCCATTCCGCTCTTTTCTTTGTTAAATCTTAGAACAAAGAGCGAGGTCAAAATCATAGCCAGCCCCAAAACGCTGAAGATAAAGGCTGGAGCCTTGGAGAATCTCCCAATGAAACTGAGGACAAATGTAGTGGCAGTTGCTCCGATACTGCAGCCTAAAATCACGATAGAAGTGGCTTGATTGAGGAGGTGGGCGGAAATGCGCTCGGACAGGGTGTAAAAAATGGTCGTCAGGCCGACACTATAGACAAAGCCGGCGCTAATAGTAGCCATGCTGAGTGACAAGAGATTAGATGAGAAGCCAATAATAATCTGAGTCAGTCCAAAAACCAGACCAGAAAGCATCAGCAATTTATCTCTAAAAAGACGGATCAAACTAGCAAAGCTGATACCCGCTGCAATCCCAATCAACTGCATCAAGGAAAGAATCACACCTGCAGTCTGAGCCGTCCCCATGCCAGATTTCTCTACAATCCCCGGCACGCGCACATTGATGGCAATATAAGTCAGTACAATAACCCCCGCCACAAAGGCAAAAACCAAACTCAGCTGCCAATCCTGCCGGCTTAACTTAGGAGCCAATTCAGACGGTTCTTGCTGCTTTTCAGAGACCTTGTCATAAGGAACAAAAAGCAGATAAAGCGCCAAAACTACCAGTCCAAAGGTATAGACGAGAAAGGCAGCCTGCCAACCGAAAGGAAGAAGCCGACTGACTCCAAAAGTCAAGAGGGCTGTCCCGACTACTTCTGCCGACCCTCTCAGTCCTAAAGCCGAACGCGTTCCTGCCCCTTGTAGCGCTCGCTAACAATTGAGATAGCCTTGGCATTGAGCAGACCGATTCCCATCCCAAAGACAAGCCGAGAGGCAAACATAAGCCAGTAAGACTGATTAAGAAGAGGAAGAAGCCCGCAAAGTGAAAAAATCACAAGTCCACTGACAATCATCTGACGCTCTGTCAGGTATTTTTCAATGACTCTATTAAACAGCAACATGAGCATAATCCCAGCCGAAGGCAAGGAAACCAGAAGTTCTACCCAGCTTTCAGGAACATCCTTGTAAAAAGCAAACATGGCTGACTGGGCACTGGAAATCGAGAAAGCCGTCGTCAGAATCAAAGAAAGCGAGAGGATACTCACCTTTTCCATCAATTTTTTCATTCTATTTTCCTTTAAAATTCACACTACCTCTATCATACAGTTTTTTGGGTCAAGACGCAATTTCTTTGTCAGGAATATTATGGGTCGCTGTGGCTCCATTCAAAATCAGGCACCGCCAGGCAGTCAAAACCGCTCCCGCCTTTATTTCTTGCAGCTTTTATGTTATGATGAAGGATAGAAAAAGGAGAGAATCATGTCTGTGAGTGAAAAAACATCTGTTATCGAACGATTAACCAAGCCAGCCCATTTAATTGATATGAAGGACATTATCCGCGAGGGCAATCCGACCCTACGCGCTATCGCTGAGGAAGTCAGCTTCCCTCTTTCTGACCAGGACATCATTCTGGGCGAGAAGATGATGCAATTTCTCAATCATTCCCAAGATCCTGTCATGGCAGAAAAAATGGGGCTTCGCGGCGGTGTTGGTCTAGCTGCTCCCCAGCTGGATATTTCCAAACGGCTCATCGCTGTTTTAGTTCCCAACCCTGAGGACGAAGAAGGCAATCCGCCTAAGGAAGCTTATAGCTTACAAACCCTGATGTACAATCCTAAGATTGTAGCCCATTCCGTTCAGGATGCAGCTTTAGCCGATGGCGAAGGCTGCCTATCAGTCGATCGAGAAGTACCGGGTTACGTAGTTCGTCATGCGCGAGTGACAGTGGATTACTTTGATAAGGACGGTCAAAAGCATCGTATCAAGCTCAAGGGCTATAACGCCATTGTTGTTCAGCATGAAATCGACCATATCAACGGCATCATGTTTTACGATCGCATCAATGAAAAAGACCCATTTGCAGTCAAAGACGGCATGTTGGTGATTGAGTAAATAACTTGCATATCATTATCAAAAATACCTAGATAGTTCATATCTAGGTATTTTTTCTATTCTAACTATCCCGTCTCCAGAAAATAGCCAAGAGGATAACTGCTCCTAGCACTGATGGAACAATAGCTGTATCAGCAAGCATTGGTCCCCAATGGCCAAAGAGAAATTGACCTATCAAGGAACCAAACCAACCCAAGAGGATTTTTCCGATACAGCCCATGCGCTCCCCGCGGCTAGTAATAGCCCCGGCGATAAGGCCGATGATAAAACCGACAAACATACTACCAATCATATATTCCCCTTCTTTCTATATTTCTAGCAAGGCTTCTCAAGAAGCAAGTGGAAGCTGTCATTATGGAATGCGCCATTTAGGGCAGCTCAAAATCTTAGATTGCCCAGTCTCCATTTCTAAAGATTGCTACACGGCTGCCGTCTTCACGGATACCGTCAATATCCATCTGATTTGATCCAATCATAAAATCAACATGGACATCCGAGCGGTTGAGACCAGCTGCTTCCAACTCTTCTTCGGATAAATTCTCGCCGCCGACCACACTAGTCGCATAGGCTGCACCGATAGCCAAATGGTTGGAAGCATTTTCATCAAAAAGAGTATTGAAGAAGGTAATTCCTGACTGAGAAATTGGACTTGGATCTGGCACCAAGGCACACTCACCTAAAGCACGCGCACCAGCATTTTCAAAGACAAGATCCTTCATAACCTGGTCGCCCTTTTCAGCGGTAATGTCTACAATCTGGCCATCCTTGAAGGTCACTTTGATGCCTTCGATGATGTTGCCATTGTAGCTGAGAGGCTTAGTGCTGGTCACATAACCTTCGGCCCGACGGAAGTCCGGTGCTGTAAAGACCTCTTCTGTCGGCATGTTGGCAATGAAATACTCGTCCTGAGCGTTGAGACTGCCAGCCGACTCCCAGTGATGGTTCTTAGGCAAGCCTAATGTCAAGTCAGTTCCCGGCGCTGTATAGTGCAGAGCAGTGAATTGCTCCTCATTTAGAACCTTAGCTTTTGAGCTGAGCTTTTCTTCATGAGCCTGCCAAGCGGCTACTGGGTCATCCTCATAGACACGGCAGGTTTTGAAAATCTGATCCCAAAGCAAGTCTACTGCTTCCTCATCGCTAGCTGCATTTGGAAAGACCTTCTTAGCCCACTCCGTACCTGCTGCTGCAGCGACTGTCCAGCTGACTTTATTGGATTGGGTTGCAATCCGCATCGGCTTCATGGCTATGCCCATAGCTTTAGCAGAAGCCGATAATTTCTCAGCATCCACGCCGTTCAAAGCTCCCGGATCAGATGAACGAACGCCCAAGCGGCTGGCTTTCTTCTCAAGGAGATAGTTCATCTCAGCCACCTTATAGTCTGGAACATTGTCCAAGCGCTCCATTGGCGCATGGAGGAATTTCTTCCGCGTACTCAAATCATCCGCCCACTGGACGATAACTTCGTGAGCCCCCAGAGCATAGGCCTCCTTGACAATCAAGTGAGCCAGCTCACGCTGCTCCACATCAATATTGAGCGCCACTGTGTGACCCGGCTGCACATTGATGCCATTGGCAACCAATAGTTTAGCGTATTTTTCTAAGTTTTCTTTAAAATTTGGCAGAACCATTCTGCTTCTCCTTTTCTTTTGTTATTTCTCTTTAAACAGGGACAGCAGGCTAACTGCCGCCACCGTACCGCAAATCAAGGCGGTCATTTTTAAAATCGTATCTGGATCAAACTTCAGCTGGTAGTCAAAGACTTTCTGGGCTGGCTTATCTTCTGCAGAAATGTTAAGTTTCATAAGAAGGTCCTTTCTTTGTTAATCATACACTGTTTTTTTGCCAGATGACTTTCATATTCCAGCCATCCGAAATTAATTTACAGCCTGGCAGCAACTTCCCATAAATCTCTTCATATCCTTTTTTAGAAAGGTAGCGATCTGTTGCTAAATGATTGAGCCAAGATTTGGAGGTGCTATGTTTGAAGATTCTTCTGGCATTTTTCAAGCCGAATCTTTTCCAGTGTCGAGGAAAATCTAAATAAGCGCCTACAATATAGGTCCAAGTTGAAGGAGTGGGCTTTTCTGATACATTGTCCATAACAAACAGGATGCCACCTGGCTTTAGTAATTTCTTACATTTTTCCAAAGCTTCAGGGATGTCCAAATGATGAAATGTCGTTCGACTGAAAATAAAATCAAATTGTTTCTCAAAAACAGCGGTTAAAAAATCATCCTGCAGTAATTCTACATTCTGTAAATCTTCTTTTTCTACTTTATCTTTTGCTATCTGCAGAAAATCCGCAGAAAGATCTATTCCTGTCACATGTTGAAAATATGAAGACAGAAAAATGCAGGTATTCCCTCCGCCACAACCAATATCTAAAGCGGAAACTCTACGGTCAGGCAAATTATCCAGTAGATAATCGGGCTTGCCTTCCAAAAGAGTAGTTACCCAATCATATTCTAAAGCAACCGCATTAAATTGTTCCGTAATATTTTCCATAAACATCCTCCTTAAAAAAACTCATCAAACAGACTCAACTGGTTGTCCTCTGGCATATTACCTAGAATACCCATGTCGTCCATTTTTTCGACTAGGGTGCTAGAGAGGCCGCCACGTTTGCGGAGCTCTGTCTTAGAGAGGAATTCGCCTTCTTCCCGCGCTCTGACCACTTGGCGGGCAACGTTGTCACCCAGACCGTCCATAGCAGAGAAAGGAGGAATAAGGGTATCTCCTTCGATGAGAAACTCAGTTGCGTGGCTCTTGTAGAGATCTAGCTTCCCAAACTTAAAGCCCCGCTCCAGCATTTCATTGACGATTTCCAGAGTCGTATAAAGGTCAATCTCTACATTGGAGGCTTCGTTGTTCTTACGTTTCTCAGCGATTTCGTCCATCCGGCGTTTGACGGCATCAAGTCCACCACTCATGGTCTTGATATCAAATGCTTTAGCCCGGATAGAGAAATAAGCACAGTAGTAATAAATCGGATGATGCACCTTGAAGTAGGCCACCCGCAAGGCCATCATAACATAGGCTGCCGCATGGGCCTTGGGGAACATGTACTTGATTTTTCCACAGGACTCGATGTACCATTCTGGCACATTGTTTTCCTTCATGGCTGCGATGTAGCCATTGCGCTCTTCTTCAGAAATCTTCAGCCAGAGGCCCTTCCGCACGCGCTCCATGATGGTAAAAGCCATCTTAGGATCCAAGCCCTTGTGCATGAGGTAAACCATGATGTCGTCCCGACAGCCGATAACGGTGGACAGGTCGGCAATCCCTTGCTTGATTAAGTCCTGAGCATTGCCTAACCAAACATCCGTACCATGAGAGAGACCAGATAGCTGTAAGAGCTCGGCAAATGTCGTCGGATGGGTCTCATCAACCATGCCCCGTACAAAATTGGTCCCAAACTCCGGAATCCCCAGCATACCAGTCGGCGTGCCGATTTGCTCCTGAGTCACACCCAAAATGTCTGTTCCAGAAAAGAGGGCCATGACGCCAGCATCATCCATAGGAATGTCATTTGGATCAATGCCAGACAAGTCCTGAAGCTTCCGAATCATAGTCGGATCATCGTGTCCCAGAACGTCTAGCTTAAGGACATTTTCGTCGATATCGTGGAAGTTAAAGTGGGTGGTCTGCCACTCGGCCGTCACATCGTCAGCTGGATATTGGACCGGTGTAAAGTCATAAACATCCATATAGTTAGGGATAACAACGATTCCACCCCGGGTGTTGTCCAGTCGTCCGCTTGACTCCAGCAGCTCCCTGCGCCAGACGCTCAACTTCTGCGTCTCGGTAGAACTTCCCGTAGTCGCGCTCGTAGCCCTTGACAAATCCATAGGCCGTCTTAGCCGCAACGGTACCAACGGTACCAGCCCGAAAGGCGTATTCTGAACCAAAGATATCCCGCACGTCCAAATGGGCGCTCGGCTGATCCTCTCCAGAGAAGTTCAAATCAATATCGGGTACCTTGTCCCCGTCGAATCCAAGGAAGGTCTCAAATGGAATATCCTGACCGTTCTTGCTCAGCTTGTGGCCGCAGTCTGGACAGTCCTTATCCGGCATATCAAAGCCTGAACCATAGGAGCCGTCCGTGATGAACTCGCTGTATTGGCATTTGCCACAGACATAGTGGGGCGACAAGGGATTAACCTCGGTAATTCCAATCATAGTCGCGACAAAGCTGGATCCAACTGACCCCCGTGAACCTACCAGATAGCCCCGCTCATTGGATCGTTGCACCAGCATCTGCGAAGCCAAGTAAATCACGGCAAAACCATTCCCCAAAATGGAAGTCAACTCTTTTTCAATTCGCAAGTCTACGATATCTGGTAGCGGATTGCCATAAATCTCAAAGGCTTTTTGATAGGTCAGCTCGGCAACTGTCTCCTCAGCCTTGTCAATGAAAGGTGTATAGAGGTCGCCCTTGACCACCTCGACCGGCTCAAAGGTTTCCGCCAGCTGATTCGGATTGGTGATAACCAGTTTCTTAGCCAAATCCTCGCCTAGGAAGGCAAATTCGTCCAGCATCTCATTGGTAGTCCGGAAGTGAGCCTTAGAAGTGGAGCCGGCTGGGCATTTTCACCGTGACCAATAGTCCGGTTAATCATGGCTCCCTGACCAAGACTCCGTACGATAATCTCACGGTAAATCTCTTCTTCCGGCTCAATATAGTGGACGTTCCCCGTCGCAAGGACAGGCTTGCCCAAGCGATCTCCGACCTCAATCAGATTGCGAATAATGGTCTGCAGTTCTTCCTGGTCCTTGATTTGCTCCTTGGCAATCAGCGGCTCATAGATAGCCGGTGGCATGACCTCGATAAAGTCATAATACTTGGCTACTTCGACAGCCGCGTCCACCCCCTGAGAGACAACGGCGTCATAGACTTCACCTTCTGAGCAGGCTGAGCCCAGAATCAGACCTTCACGATGAGCATCCAGCACGGTCCGTGGAATCCGCGGGACACCTTCGAAATACTTGGTATTGGACAGACTGACTAACTTGAAAATATTCTTGAGCCCCGTCTGATTTTTCACATAAATGGTCGCATGCTTGACCCGAGCCTTCTTGTAGGAATTCTCATCGACCAGATCCGTATTCAGATCCTTGAGATTGGTCACGCCATGCTTTTCGGCCACATCCTTGATAAAGATAAAGAGGAGACGGCCCGTCGCTTCCGCGTCATAGTTGGCCATGTGGTGGTGCTCCAGAGCAATCTGGAAACGCTTGGTCAAAGGCCCCAAACCATGCCGCTTGTACTCTGGATAGAGGTTGCGGGCAAATTCCAGCGTGTCAATGACTGGCTGGGTAATCTTCGGCAAATTATGACGCTCATAGTTGACATTCATAAAACCCACGTCAAAGGTGGCATTATGAGCAACGAGGACACTGTCCTGGCAAAATTCCTGAAATTCTTTCAGCACCTGCTCTAGCGGTTGGCATTGCGGACATGCTCATCTGTAATCCCGGTCAGATCCGTCGTAAAGGCCGACAGAGGATGACCCGGATTGATAAACTCATCAAACTCAGCGATGATATTGCCCTTGTGCATCTTGCTGGCTGCGACCTGAATCAAGTCATTGTAAACAGCTGAAAGCCCCGTCGTCTCCACGTCAAAGACTACATAGGTCGCATCGCCCAGCGCCATGTCCACTTCATTATAAACAATGGGCACTCGGTCTTCTACAATATTGGCCTCCATACCGTAAATCAGCTGGATACCAGCTTTCTTGGCAGCCTTGTAGCCATGGGGAAAGCTCTGCACATTGCCATGGTCAGTAATGGCGACAGCCTTGTGGCCCCACTTGGCTGCCGTTGCAACGATTTCCTCGACCTCAGGCAGAGCGTCCATCGTAGACATATTGGTATGGGCGTGAAATTCAACCCGCTTCTGACCCTCAGGCATCAAGTCCTTGCGCTCATAGTGGGTAACGGCCTGCACATCCTGAACATTCATGGTCAGGTCACGGGTGAAGTTGTTCATCTCCACATTTCCGCGCACGCGCAGCCAGGCACCTTTCTTAATCATGTCAAACTTCTTGGCTTCCTCTTCGTTTTTCAGCCATTTCTGCAAGGAGAAGCTGGACGTGTAGTCTGTCATCTTGAAATTGAGCAAGACCCGGCCGGTCCGAGTGACCTTCTGCTCCAGATCAAAGACCATTCCCTCAAAGACCAGACGGTTTTCCTCAGTCTGAACTTCAATCATAGGGGTAATCTCTGCCTTGTCCAGCTTTGGTTTAGCCGCAGCCTTGCGAGATTGGAAGTCATAGGCTGGCTTTTCCTCTGGCGGTGGTGCCATCTGCTGCAGGGATTCCATAGCTTTGAGCGCTTCTTCATTGGCCGCCTGGACAATCTTGTCATTCTCCGCCTGGAAATTCTCCGCTTGCTGCTGGGTCAACTCATCGCTGTGCTGGACCTGACAGGTCAGCTGAGGAAAGCCGTACTTGACCAGCTGCTGGCTGAGATTGGGCAGGTGATTCTTCCGAAAATGCTCTGTATCAATGGTCGAAGCCCCCTCAATCAGCAGCTTGTCCCCATCCAAATGAACCTGCAAGTCCTGATAAAGACTCTTGAAGCCATGACTGGAACAAGGGCCTTCCTCAAAGGCCAGCTGGTAATAAGCCTGCAAGAGCTCATCGGTCACTTGCGGAGCCTGACAGCGAATTTCAAAAATGGCCTGATTTCCCGTCTTAGAAAACTCTTGAGCCAAGCGCTTCTGCAATTCTCGAAAAATCTCAATAGGCAGAATATTCGCAAAAGAAAAATGAAACTCCCAGACCCGACTGACCTTGTGGACCAGAACCTTATCAATTTCAGCATTCAAAAAGGCCTCTGAATTTCTCATTTCCAGTGGCACATCCAGCTGATGCATTAAAATTTCAAACTTGTTTGACATGATATTTCCTCGTACAGTAGTGACCCTATTTTACCATAAATCAGCACTTTTTTCGACAGAAAAAGAATAGGGCAAAGCGCGAGTCCTACACAATTATCAAGATATGCTTCATGGTGCTAAGTTATGATATAATAGAAAAAACATTTATCAAAAGGAGTCTTAATTGTAGAAAAAATTCTCTTAGCCTGTGCTTGTCTGCTGACCTTGACTGCCTGCAGTATGCCTAATCAGAACAAACAAGAAAACAAACCCAAGCAAAATCAAAGTCAAAAGCAAAGCCAAAGAAGAAAAGACTGAAAGAAAGACTTTTTCTTACAATATTCCTAACGGTTACAGTAATAAAATTGTTGTTTATTATCAGAAAAATAAGATTCTAGCCTTCGATTTTATGGCTGGTAAACCAACACAAGAGGACGAGCAAAACAAAAGTACTGAAGAAATCAACAACATTTATCAAGAAGAATTGAAAACTGGTGATTTTTATGATAAATTTAGCAAGTTAGACGGAGTCTCAGTTGAAGTCAAAGTTTCAGCAGACAGGAAAACTGTTGAACAAATTGCCCACTTTGACCTCAGCAAAGCAAATGAAAAACAAGTGATGGCTGCTTTAGGAGAAACATCTGAAGACAATCTGTTCAAAAAGCTTAAGGAAAAGCCCGAAGATTTCTTCTCTTATCTGCTATCTCAAGGATTCACAGAAGAATAAAAAAGCTTTCTGAGTGATTTAACTTTACAGTTAATACTCAGAAGGCTTTTTCTGTCTATCTTAAAACCGCTTCTGCCAAAGCTTTTTGGATAGCGATGACGCTGCGATCGCTGGTAAATTGCAGGACTTCTGCTGGCTCTTGAGCGCTGGAAACCCAGATTTTCAGCTCAGCATCTAAGTCGAAATGGCCGGCTGTTTCCACTGAAAAGCGACTGATAGAGCGATAAGGAAAGGATTTATAGGAAGTCTTTTTGCCAGTCATTCCCTGCTTGTCGACCAATATTAAACGCTTATCTGTAAAAACAATCAAGTCGCGAATGAGACTAAATGCCAGTTCTACATTCTCTGTTGATGTCAGAATATCCTCCAATTGTCTTTCTGTTTTTTCAATATCTTTCTGAGAGGCATTGCCTAATAAACCGCTGAATAATCCCATCATTCGGTCCTCCAATCTATTTTTTCCTACTATAGCATTTTCAAGACCAATAAGCAAAAGAAAACTGCCAGACAAAACTGGCAGTTGTTTTATTTTGTCAAAATAGACAAGGTTTCTAGCAGATTATCAGCGTGGACTTCAATGGTATCGCCAGTAGCTTTGATCTTGACTTCGACAATGCCTTCTGCAGCTTTCTTACCAACTGTCACACGGATTGGGAGACCAATCAAATCGCTGTCGCTGAACTTAACACCAGCGCGCTCATTGCGATCATCCACCAAGACCTCATAACCTGCACTTAGCAAGTTAGCCTCGATTTGGTCAGTTAGAGCCACGACTTCCTCGTCCTTGACATTGACCGGAATCAAGTGCACATCAAATGGTGCCAGCTCTTTAGGGAAATTGATGCCCCAAGCATAGCGGAATTCGCCCTTAGGAGTTTTATTGACAAAGAGACGGGCATGCTGCTCCATAACAGCAGACAGGAGACGGCTGACGCCGATACCGTAACAACCCATAATCATCGGTACTGCTCGACCGTTTTCGTCCAAGACATTAGCATTCATGCTGTCAGAATAGCGAGTTCCCAACTTAAAGATATGTCCAATCTCAATCCCTCGAGCAAACTTGAGAACACCTTGGCCGTCTGGCGAAATTTCACCCTCACGAACCTCACGGATATCTACATACTCAGCGGTAAAATCACGACCTGGATTGACACCAGTCAGGTGGTAACCATCTTCGTTAGCACCAACTACTGCGTTAGCTAGATCTTGCACCTTACGGTCAGCAATGATTCTCACACCTTCTGGTAGATTGACTGGCCCTAGTGAGCCAAAACCTGCTCCCAAGAGTTGACGGACTTGATCTTCACTCGCCACATCAAAGAAATCCGCTGCCAAATGATTTTTCAGCTTGACTTCATTAAGCTGGTCATTGCCGACCAGAAGTGCTACGACAGGAGACTCGTCAGCCATGTAAACCAAGGTCTTAATTGTCTGGCTTTCATCCAGTCCAAGGAAGGCAGCAACTTCGTCAATTGTCTTGCAGTCAGGCGTTGAAACGCAGGTTACTTCTTCCTCAGTCACGACACGTCCTGCCGGCTTGTATTCATCTGTCGCCATTTCAAGGTTGGCAGCATAGCTGGACTCACTAGAGTAAGCAATCGTATCCTCACCAGATACCATCCAGCTGGTCAATTCTGCTCGAATAGCTTCCTGAACATCCTCAGGAATTTCATCAAAGCTGGCTACAGACTTGTCCAAGACAACCCAGCGGTTCAAATCTGTCCGGTCTGGCGTAATGGCCATGAATTCTTGGCTGTCCTTGCCCCCCATAGCACCGCCATCACCGATAATAGCTTTGAAATCCAGCTCGCTACGGGTAAAGATTTTCTCATAGGCAGACTTGTATTCATCATAAGCTACATCCAAGCTGTCATAGTTAGCGTGGAAACTGTAGGCATCTTTCATGATAAACTCACGCGTCCGCAAGAGCCCGTTACGAGGACGTTTTTCATCGCGGTATTTAGGCTGAATCTGATAGAGATTGAGCGGCAGCTGTTTGTAGGATTTAACCGAATCACGGACGATAGCCGTAAAGGTTTCCTCATGGGTTGGCCCTAGGATAAAGTCTGATTTCTCACGATTTTTAAGCTTGTAGAGGTCTTCACCATAGGTCTCATAACGGCCAGACTCGCGCCAGAGGTCTGCACTGAGCAGGGCAGGCGCCAGCATCTCAACCGCACCAATCTTGTCAAACTCTTCCCGCATGATTTTTTTTGCTTTTTCAATCACGCGATTAGCCAGCGGCAGATAAGAATAAACTCCGGCTGAAACCTGACGGACATAGCCAGCCCGCAGCATCAGAGCGTGGCTGATAACTTGAGCATCGCTAGGCATCTCACGCAGGGTTGGAATTAACATTTTACTTGTTTCATAAAAACAAAACTCCTTGACTTTCATTGAATAATTTCTTTTTCATAGTTCTAAGAACTTTAGTTTCCTAGAAGAATAATTTCATAATATCGTTCCAGGTAACGGCAATCATCAAGATGACCATAATAGCCACTCCAGACAGAGTGATATAGGTCTCCGTTTCTCTTTTCAGCGGTTTTCTGCGGATAGCCTCCAGAATATTGAGGACGATTTTTCCACCGTCCAAGGCTGGAATGGGAATCAGGTTGAAAATACCGATATTGAGCGACAGCATGGCCAAAAGGCTGAGGACTGCTGGCAAGCCTTGCTCGGCAGCCTGACTGCTGAAATTGTAAATAGCGACCGGACCGCCCAGCTTATTGATATTGAAGTTGAAGATGATATCTTTCAGAGCTGACAAAATGCGAACCGTGGTAGTCCAAGCTGCAGTAAAGCCGCCAATGACCTTGTCCCAGAAGCCTGTTTTGACTGTCGGGGATACACCTAGCAGATAGCGATTGCCGTCTTTTTTAGGCTGTACGGTAATCTCTTTCGTTTCGCTGCCGTGTTTGTAGGTAACAGACAAGGTCGGTGCTTCCTTACTCTTGGCTGTGATTTTGGCCAGAGCACTGGTTAGATCCGCCCAGTTGCTAATCTCATAATCATTAATCTTAAGGATTTGGTCATTATTTTGAACCCCAGCAGCTGCTATAGCACTACCATCCATGACTTGAAAATGATTGCTGTTTTCATCACGAACGCCGCCCTGAACAAAGGCCAGCAGCATAAATACCAACACGCTCAGGATGAAGTTATTCATAGGTCCAGCAAAGTTGGTGATGAGGCGACCCCAGATGCTAGCATTCTGATACTGAACATCCAGCGGTGCAATCCGCACCTCAGTGCCGTCTTCTTCAACAATCGTCGCATCATGATCTACTGCATAAGTCTTGAGCTCGTCAAGGACCAGACCTGTGATTTCCAGCTTTTCCTCAAAGTCAAAGCCTGTCACATTCATGGGCAGAGCTGTCTGGTCAACCTTTTTGCCAGAGAGATTGATGCGAACCACCTTGCCCTTTGCATCCAAGGTCAGACTAGCCGGTGTCCCCACCTTAATGTCAGTGGAGTCTTCCCCCCCCAGCCGGCCATGCGTACATAGCCCCCCAAGGGTAAAATCCGAATCGTATAGGCCGTCCCGTCCTTGCCAATATGGGAGAAAATCTTGGGTCCCATACCGATAGCGAACTCTCTGACCAAAATGCCGGACTTCTTCGCAAAGTAGAAGTGTCCGAACTCATGGACCACCACAATGATCCCAAAAATAATAATAAAGGTTATAAACTGCATGGACTTCTAATTTTACCTTTCCTAGAAATCTTGTTTTTGCTTTTAAATCAAAGAAGGAGCAGAAAACGGCCAAATACCGAGCTTCCCGCCCCTGCATAGCTGACACTATTGGAAATAGGACAGAAGCTCAACTCAAAATTTCGAGCTCCAAATCCTAGTTTTATCTCAAATCGTTTCCTTTTGACAAGCTTGCTACCCCTTGCTTTCAGCCATGCACGTCTGTCTTAGAACAGGCCGAAGAAATGCATCAGCGGAAAGACAAAGAGAAGACTGTCAAAGCGATCCAAGACACCGCCGTGGCCAGGAATGAATTTACCAGAATCCTTGACCCCAAAATGACGCTTGACTGAGCTTTCGACCAAATCACCCAACTGACCTGCAATACTAAAGAGCACTGCCAGAATCAAAAAGACAAGGGCATTATAAGGTGCGTACACTTGCGGTCGAACCAACATAAAGATTCCAGTCACTAGAACGGCTGATAGAATGCCGCCCAGGCTTCCTTCAATAGTCTTATTAGGAGAAACTCTCGGCGCCAGCTTTCTTTTACCGAAACGCACCCCAACCAGATAAGCTCCACTGTCAGTAGCCCAGACGATAAAGAGAGCTAGCAGGACCTTGTCAATATTCACCAAGCGGGCATCAATCAAGGCGTTAAAGCCAAGACCGACATAAAAACTAGCCGCAATCGGATAGGCCGCATCTTCAAAGGTGTAGTTGGAACCTAGAACAGTCGAAATCAACAGAAGAAAGACGACCAAGCCATAGGCCACGACATTGCCATCGACCGGCAGAAACTTCAGATAGTTCTCTAGAGGCAGGGTTAGGACAAAGGCTGCCAGCATGGCCAAGACACCCTCGATTGTCGCTGTCGGCAGACCCTTCATTTGGAGAAATTCATGCACCGCCAGCATAGCCAGCAGTCCCACAAAAATCTGAAAGATGACGCCTCCTGTCAATACCAGAGGAATAAAAATAGCAAGAGCGATTCCTCCAAAGATTAGACGTTTTTGTAAATTTTTACTCATACTCTTTTACTTTCTCCCTTAAACACCGCCAAAGCGTCGATTCCGACGGCTGTATTCTGCAATTGCAGCCTTCAAAGCCTTCTCATCAAAGTCAGGCCAGAGGATATCCGTAAAATACAGCTCACTGTAGGCTGACTGCCAAGGCAGAAAATTGCTGAGGCGCAGCTCTCCACTGGTCCGAATCACTAGATCCGGATCGCGCAACATCTTAGGCAAATTGCTGGTATAGAGATAGTTGCCAATGACTTCCTCAGTAATGTCACCGGGACTGAGTTTGGCATCCAGAACATCCTGAGCAATCTCTTTAACAGCCTGATTAATCTCATATCGACCACCGTAGTTTAGAGCAAAATTGAGAATCAAACCTGTATTGAGCTTGGTCAGACTTTCAGCCTTTTCCAGAGCTTCAAATGTCGCCTTAGGAAGCTTAGCCGTATCACCAATCATCTGGATTTTAACATTGTTCTTGTGCAGCTCCGGCACATAGCGGTCGTAAAATTCAACCGGCAGATTCATGATAAAGGAAACTTCCTTTTCCGGCCGAGACCAATTTTCCGTTGAAAAGGCATAGACAGTCAAGACCTGAACACCCATTTCCTTGGCAGCAATCGTCACCTTTTGCAAGGTTTCCATGCCAGCCTTATGGCCGAACACGCGCGGCTGCATCCTTTTTTTGGCCCAACGGCCGTTGCCGTCCATAATAACAGCAATGTGTTTGGGAACATTCAGCGGTGCGTTCAGCTTTTCTTTTTTCTTAAAACTAAACATACTTTTTATCCTATTTAAAGTTTTGTCAGTTCATTATATCATAAATCCTTGGAATGTGGGCAATTCATCCGCTTTTTCAAGCCTGAGAGCATAAATAAGGACAGAATGTCAACCAGAGAATCCAAACTCACCCATCCTGTCCAAACTGCAAGGCAGATAAGGTTACAATCAAACACCTCCTAACTACATGAACCAAAATAAAAAAACAGCCCGCAAGCTGTTTATTTCTTTACTCTTCAATCGCTGATTCTTCCTCGGGAAGGTCAACGCTTCCTTCACCGCCAGCAACAGCAGGAATACCCTCAGTCAATGGCAGTACAGTCTTAATAGCTGTCAGTTCAAAGGTCAGGTAAACACCGTCCACATCCAGAACAACTGTCTTTTTATCTGTATCCACTTCATCTACCGTTCCATACAAACCACCGATGGTAATAACTTCATAACCCTTTTGCAGCTTGTTAAGACTTTCCATACGCTGCTGAGCCTGTTTCTTTTGAGCACGCATTTGGAAATAGGTCATCCCGATCAGTACAACCGCAAAGACAATAAGCATAGTTGGATTCATATATTTTCTCCTTCGAATGTCATATATGAACTACTATAGCAGATTTCCCTTATTTTTACAAGACGATTCTGACTTTTCAGGCAAAGTCCGTCTCAAGTCGGAGGAAGCGTGACTGATCTGAATACATTTTTTAAAAAGCAAAAATCAGGATGACCGACACCCTGATTTTATGTCTTTTTATTTAAGATTTTTAACAACTTCTGCTACGTGCTCAACTGTAAAGCCGTATTCTTCCAGCACCTTGCCTGCTGGAGCAGATGCACCGAACTGATCGATTCCGATCACTGCTCCATCCAAGCCGACATACTTGTACCAAGGCTGGCTAGCTGCCATCTCGATTGCTACGCGGCGACGAACTGCATTTGGCAGAATTTCTTCTTTGTAGGCTGCATCTTGAGCATCAAAAAGCTCTGTTGATGGCACGCTGACCACGCGGATTTTAGCGCCTTCTGCTGCAAGTGCTTTAGCAGCTGCAACAGCCAAATTAACCTCAGAACCAGAAGCCAGCAAGATGGTATCGAAATCTGCTCCTGTTTCGTAAACGACATAAGCACCTTTAGCTACCTTGTCAAAGTCTGTGCCTTCTTCAACTGTCAGATTCTGACGGGTCAAGACCAGAGCAGTCGGAGTAGATTGGCTCTTAAGGGCCAGGTACCAAGCTGCCTGAGTTTCACGCGCATCTGCTGGGCGGAAAACAGTCAGGTTTGGAATGGCACGCAGACCAGCCAAGTGCTCAATCGGCTCATGAGTTGGGCCGTCTTCACCAACTGCAATTGAGTCATGTGTGAAGACATAAGTCACTGGCAAACCTTGCAGGGCAGACAAACGGACAGCTGCCTTAACATAGTCTGAGAAGACGAAGAAGGTACCACCGTAAACGCGAAGACCACCATGAAGCGCCATACCGTTAAGAATCGTACCCATAGCAAACTCGCGCACACCAAATTGGATATTGCGGTTGAGACGGTGGGCATCATCCTGCAAGCCGTCTTCCTTGATGTAGGTCATATTGGAATGAGCCAAGTCAGCAGAACCACCGAGGAAAGTTGGAAGGACCTTAGCTGCTGCATTGAGGGCATCCTGACTAGAATTACGGGTCGCTTGAGAGAAGCCATTTCAAGCACTGGGAAATCTTCTGGTTTGATTTCTACTGGATCCTGACCAGCAATGATAGCTGTTACTTCTGCTGCCAATTCAGGATGGGCTTGCTTGTAGTCCTCTACTAACTGTTTCCAAGCATCATAAGCCGCTGCACCACGCTCTGCTACATTTGTGCGATAGTCAGCATATACTTCCTCAGGAATCTCAAACGGCGCATAGTCCCAGCCCAAGGCTTGACGAGTAGCTTCTGCTTCTTCTGCTCCAAGAGGCGCGCCGTGAACTGCATTAGTTCCTTGCTTGTTTGGAGAACCGTAACCGATAACCGTCTTGACTTCAATCAAAGATGGTTTGCCGGAAGCTTTAGCTTCATTGATAGCTGCATCAATCGCTACAAGGTCTGTTCCGTCTTCCACCAAGGCAGTATGCCATCCGTAGGCTTCATAGCGAGCACGAACATCTTCTGTAAAGGAATCCTTGGTCTCTCCATCTAGGTTGATATCATTTGAATCATAGAGAACAACCAGCTTGTCCAGTTTTTGCAGACCAGCGTAAGAAGCAGCCTCAGCTGAAACCCCCTCCATCAAATCGCCATCACCACAGATGACATAAGTATAATGGTCGAAAATTGGATAGCCATCACGATTATACTTGGCAGCCAAGAAACGCTCTGCCTGAGCAAATCCAGTAGCTGTAGAAATGCCCTGTCCCAGTGGACCAGTAGTGGCATCAACACCAGCTGTATGACCAAACTCTGGGTGACCTGGTGTCTTAGAACCCCATTGGCGGAAGTTTTTGATTTCCTCTATGCTGACATCTTCAAAGCCAGACAGATGAAGCAAGGCATAAAGCAACATAGAGCCATGTCCTGCAGATAGGACGAAGCGGTCGCGGTTAATCCAGTTTGGCTGTTCTGGATTAATACGCAGTTGTTTAGTAAACAAGTCGTAAGCCATCGGCGCAGCGCCCATGACTACGCCAGGGTGACCTGACTTAGACTTTTCAATCGCGTCAATCCCTAAAAAGCGAATGGCATTAACTGATAATTGTGACATTGGATTCTCCTTATTTTTACTAAAATCTGTCCTGACATCAGAACAGGATAAACAATGGTCGTAGAAACGATAAATTGTCCCATATCTATTATATGAAAATTATCCCTATATCGCAAGATAGGGATAATTTTCATATAATAGATTAATTATAAATCTTGAAAGCGGTAACAAAAAGACCAAGAATTACACAGGTGACTGTTCACTCTTGGACTGTCAAAAAAATCTGCCCCTAAGGACAGAAAAAAGTAAGAAAGTGAGCATCGCAGCTCCTAAATTCGACGACGCTTCTGGCTTGTCTCATTAAGTGTTAGCGGAACCTAGTTCTCGCTACTACTCAAATGGCATCTATGCCTCTAACCTCTTCTTGACTCTATGAGCCAGCAATCGCTAAAAAATTAGCGGAACGTAGACTTCGCTTGCGCTCAGTCTGCATCAATGCCTCTAAGCTCTGCTCGACTCTGCGAGCCGGCAATCGCTAAGAGGCATAGAAAAACCCAGCTATCCAAATGGTTAGCTGGGTTAGGGTTGAGCTACATCATAGTTTTAGACTATCCTGCAGCCTTGTGATGAATGGTGATGCCGTATTTTTCATGGTTTTCTTCATACCAATTAATTAAGGCCATCGCAGTTTGATAAGTAATGTTCTTAATTTTGCTGGTCCCTTTAGTTAAGGTCAGGATACTCATCTTGCTGATGTTTGCATCCGTCGCAATCCGATAACTAGTTAAGGTTCCATTAACTAACAACTGAACAACAGCCTCGACTTTCCTATAGTCAGGCATAGTTGTAATATCCAACTTTTTCATAATTAAATCCTCTCCTAAAATTTAATTTACTAATCCATTATACACTTTTTCTGACATTTACATATAAAAAAACTTGAAAAATTACAAAAAAATTAGAACATAATTCATTGAAATGTCAACTTTTCAAATTTTATAGACTTTTGAGAGTCTTTTGCCTCTATTTAATAGAAAAATAAATCAACATTATCGTCTTTTATTACTCTGTTAGCTCGACTTTCCATACTCCTGTTTTTTCCTCCATTTCCGTATAGCTAGACCAACGGTTAAATAAAGAATAGTCGGAATCATCCCCACTGAAAGCGAGAAGAGGAAAGCCTGATTTTTTTCTACCGAGACAAATCCTAGTAATAGTAAAGGATTTATAACCGCATCTTCCATAGTGTGCATAATAACTAGAGGCCAAACAGATTTGGTAATTCTAAAAATCTCTGTATACATGACCGTCCAGCATGCAACAGTTATCATCCCGATAAGGAAGAATGTAAACCTTCCAACCGGCAAGGTATTTTGGATTTCTCTCAGACAGAAACTTCATAATGTAAGGCAGATGCCAAATCCACCAGATAAAAGCCAACAAGTAGATATAGTTTTAAGTCGGATAATTTTAATTTGATTAATTGATTGGTAAAAGTAAGCCCTCCAAACGGATTCTTCAAAGATATTTTTTTATGAATTGAGTTCCTATCTGTGTGAGCAAGATTCCAAGATAGGCCGTGAACTCAACCTTCACATCTGTCACTCTGATGCCTTGAGCCATCAGTCCCAATAATATCACTATCATCGTAACAAGAGGGTAAACTAAAAAACTAACAAGGTATAATTTTTTATTATTTTTAAAATTAATGGAAAAAACTGACTCTTTCCAGCCGTCTCCGCCAAAGCTTCGAAGAAAGATGGTACAGATTAAGGGAGTTACCAGCCAAATCAGCATCCCTAAAGAGCCGCTTCCTATCTCTGTTCCGATATTTTCGTAATGAGCTTGGCCGGTTACTTTATCAACAACATAACCAATCCAGCCACATAGAGTGCTGAAGAATGCAAAGATAATGACATTGCGCTTAATTGTAGTTATGGACTGTTTCATAGCAGTCTCCTTTCGTCAAAAAATTATTCATCTCTCTTGTTTTAAATCCTTCTGTCTCTTGACACCGGCCGCAATAGCCCGAAAAATGGTAGGGTAGGGACGTTTTTTTGTCTGGTTGAACGTGCCTGTTACAAATACATCCTTTTCTGGACAATAAAAGGCAAAACTTCCTGTTATCCCACTATGGCCACGAATTTCATGCGTGCCACCGAAAAAGAGAGACATGAAAGAGCTGATTGTCAGCTGCATCATACCGCTGCCATACTTGAAAGGGTGGAATTGAATAGGGCGAAAAGCTGGCTGCTGAATATGGGACTTTGCAAACAATTTGCCAGTAAAGAAAGCACGGATAAAGGTCATTAACTCCCTGTTAGTCGCCACAATACCGCCTTGGTAGACTTGACTGGAAAGATAGGCTTGAAAAGCTATAGACTGCTGGCCATTGTATAGTGGGGCAAGGTTGTCATGACCTGTCGCCCAATGGGTCTGACTAAGCTGAAGCGGCTGGCAAATGAGGTGTTCTAACAGTTGCTCAGCGGTCTGCCCAGTCACTGTTTCAGCCATTTTTCCTAAGAGCATAGCATTGATATCAGCGTAGTAGGCTTTATCTCCATCCAGACATGATTTAGCAGGTAATTCTGCTATCATTTCCAGCACTTCTTCAAAAGCTACCCGCCGATCGGCTTTGTACAAGTCATCTATCAAAACCTTTCCATTCATTTGACGGTCCATTTCATAATTCGGAAAGCCGGATATTTGATCAAGTAGATGCCGTACAGTGACCTGCTCAGCTTGAGACAAATGCTTCGTCACTTCTGGCGGTAAAATATCCGTCAAGCTTGTATCATAGTTCAGCTTTCCTTGGTCAATCAGCTGGAAAACAATCGCATCAGTATATAACTTGGAAATACTGGCAATGGCAAAAGGCGTGTCACTCGTCATCTGTCCCTTGTTTTCTTCCAAATAGAGTTGATCCCCTTGATAGGCTAATATACTGGCTTCATAAAGTTGCCTGCTTTTTAGAAAAGTTGTCATTGCTGCCTTCCTCCAAATTGTCTAAATTTTTCCTTGAAAATCCTAAAGCATGCGAGCCTAATCTCTTATTTGAGAGAAGCTTGGTTGATTCGAGTCATCGACTGCTTCGGCAATATCAAAACTTTGTTTCATTTTACCAATACTTCCTAAGCAATCCTGGCTTTTCATCAGCATCAGATTCCAATGTTTTTATATACCTAATAGTAACATTTCTTTTAGGTTTTGTCAAGAAGGATTAAGTTGAGATTTTGAGATAAATGCTAATTTATTTCCAGAAAGGGGATTTATTTGGACATCATACACAATAAAAAAAGACCTGCCTTCATCTAAGAAGGAGGTCTTTGAAAACTTAATTAACTTAGTAAGCTTTATTCTGCCTACTTGTCTTCTTCAGATGCGGCAGCGCCCTTTTCCCGGATAACCAAGACACCATCTTCCAAATCGGCCGTCAAGTGCTTAGCATCTAGATTATCCAAGTGGAAGTCAGTCACCTTGTCACGAATTTGCTGCTCGATGACACGGCGGAGTGGACGAACACCCATGACTTGGTCATAACCAGCATCGCGCAGGAATTCCTTAGCTGCATCAGATACAGCCAGATCAATTTCTTTCTTGCTCAAGGTTTGATTTACTTCGATCAACATGAGATTCACAATCTCCATCAAATCTTCTTTCTTGAGATGAGAGAACTCAATAACTGCGTTAAAACGATTGAGGAACTCTGGACGGAAGTAAGCTTTGAGTCGATCCATTAGATCAGGCTTTTCTGCATCCTCTTCCAAGCCTGCTTCATAGCCAAAGCCAGCATTAGAAGTTGCAATGATAACCGTGTTCTTGAAGTTGACTGTATTCCCTTGACCATCTGTCAAACGACCGTCATCTAGAACTTGAAGGAGAAGGGTAATCACTTGTGGATCCGCCTTTTCAATCTCATCCAAGAGAATGATAGAGTATGGATTGCGACGCACACGCTCGGTCAGGGTGTTGTTGTTGTCATCATAGCCAACATAGCCCGCAGTGGTACCAATCAGCTTGGAAACAGCAGTCCGGTCAGAGTATTCAGACATATCCAGACGGATGATGGCCTCTTTAGTACCGAACATATCTAGAGCTAGTTGCTAGCAAGCTCAGTCTTACCAACACCAGTTGGACCAACAAAGAGGAAGCTTCCGATTGGACGGTTGCCTTCATCAAAGCCTGCACGGTTACGACGGATAGCTCTAGCCACAGCTTCCACAGCCTTGTCTTGACCAATCACTTTAGCTTTGAGTCGGTCATTCATACCCTTAAGGCGCTCAATATCACTAGCTCCCATTTGAGAAACTGGTACGCCCGTCATACGTTCAACAGATTCTGCCACATCGTTAACCGTAGCCGTCACCTTCATATCCTCAGTGTGGTTTTGAATTTTCTTTTCCAGCTCTTCAATGCGGGTCTTGGCATTCAGAGCTGCTTCATAATCTTCTTTTTCAACAGCTGCTTCCTGCTTGTCTTTGCTCAGCAATCTCATGTTCAACCGCATGAACATCGGTTACTGGATGCTGGGCTGCCAGGTGGGCAGCAGTCACGTCGACCAGGTCAATCGCCTTGTCTGGCAGGCTCTGCTGTGGAATATACTGAACAGAGTAGTCCACAGCCGCTTTCAGCACTTCATCCGGCAGGATGACATTGTGGTGCTTTTCGTACAGGTCCCGAATGCCTCGAAGGATCTGATAAGTATCTTCGGCAGACGGTGCATTGACCTTGACTTCATTGAACCGGCGAGCCAGAGCTGCATTTTTGAGAATAGTATTACGGTACTCATCCTGTGTAGTAGCCCCGATGACGGTCAACTCACCACGAGAAAGTGCTGGCTTAAGAATATCCGCCAAGCCCTTAGAACCACTATCTCCGCCAGTAGAGCCAGCTCCCAGAATTTGATGGATTTCGTCAAAGAAGAGGATAATGTTGCCGGCTTCCTTGACTTCATTGACCAAGTTTTGGATATTTTCTTCAAAGCTACCACGATATTGGGTACCAGCTTCCAGACCGGAAATATCAACAGAAATAATTTCCTTGTTTTTGATTGCCGCTGGCACATCACCATTGACGATAGCCTGAGCCAATCCTTCTACGACAGCTGTCTTACCAACTCCAGCATCTCCGACCAATACAGGATTATTCTTGGTCCGGCGTGAAAGGATTTCAGCAGTTTCTTGGATTTCCTTATTACGCCCAATGACTGGATCTAACTTACCATCACGAGCTTCCTGAGTCAGATTGCGACCTAGCTTAGCCAGGATACCATCCTGCTTAGTCCCTGAGCAGCAGTCTGGCTAGTCTGCTCACCTGCTCCTTGACCGGGGAGCTTGCCAGTAGCCCGGTACTGAGCAAACTCTTCCGGTGTGACCTCTCTACCATTAATCAAGTAGCGCCGGTGTTCGCTGTTGTAGCCGCCCATGCGCCCCATGAGTTGGTTGAAAAGGTCGTCCATATTGTTAAAATTGTTGTAGTTGTTGTTCATAGCATTGCCTCACTTTTCTTCATTTTTCGCTTTACATAATTTATATTTTTACCAAAATTTCAGATAAGAAATCTCTTCCTTATCCACTATAAATGTTCATTTGGGAGATCTTCTCCAATATAATATTTTACATAACTTATTCAATTTCCAAAAAAATCAAGACTGAGTCAGTCTCTACTTTTTATGAGTGAATCAAATCTCTTTTAGACGAAGATAATTTTACATAATTTTTTTAATCCTTCCAAAAATAATTGCCTTCCGGCTGTATTCATACCTTCTGATTAAATTTACGTAAACTTTTTTTGTTTACAGTTGTAATTTTATCATGACAGAATTTATTTGTCAATAGATTTTACATAATTTTTTTGAAATAAATTTACAGTTGTAATCAAAGTTTTCGTTTAGGTCCTTTTCATTCCTATAAAAAAAGCCCTGCAAGCTAGAGTCATGCAGAGCCTTGTTTGTTTCAGCAGAATTTTTTCGTTCTTAGAAGAGTTCTTTATAAAAAGCAATCGTTTCTTCTAGAGTCGGCATGAATGGATTGCCTGGCGCACAAGCATCAATCAAAGCATTTTTAGATAGATAGTCAAAATCAAAGTCTTTTTCTTCGATACCAAGTTCAGTGAGTTTCTTCGGAATACCAACCGTTTCAGACAGTTTTTCGATTTCAGAAATGGCATAAGCTGCACATTCTTCGTCCGTCTTGCCTTCGATTGGCAGACCAAGGGCTTTGGCAACATTGCGGAAAGCTTCTGGTACCCGTTTAGCATTTTCACGTTCTACAACTGGCAGGAGCATGGCACAGCAGACACCGTGCGGCAGATTGTAAACTGCCCCTAGCTGGTGAGCCATGGAGTGAACATAACCTAGACCAGCATTGTTAAAGGACATACCGCCAAGGAAGATGGCATTAACCATGCCTTCACGCGCTTCAATATCATGGCCATTGGCAACCGCACGAGGAAGGTATTCCTTGATAAGTTCAATAGCTCCAATAGATAATTTCTTGGTTACACCGTAAGCTCCTGGTGTGACGAGAGCTTCGACCGCGTGAGTCAAAGCATCCATACCCGTTGCTGCTGTGAGGGCAGCTGGCTTGGATACCATGAGTTCGGGGTCATTGACTGAGATCAGGGCCAAGCTATTCTTGTCAACCATAACCATCTTAACCTTGCGTTCCTCATCTGTGATGACATAGTTAATGGTAATTTCAGCCGAAGTTCCCGCTGTAGTATTGATTGCCACTACTGGCAGACCTTTCTTAGTAGACTTGTGCAAGCCTTCGTAGTCTTGTGGTCTGCCACCGTTTGTCGCAATAACTGAAATACAGCTAGCCGCATCCTGTGGTGAACCTCCGCCGACACTGATGATGAAGTCACAGTTGTGTTCCTTGAGAGTAGCTACACCATCCATGACGTTCTTACAAGTCGGGTTTGGCTCAACATCGCTGAAGACCACATACTGGATGCCTTCCGCATCTAGTGGTGCTAGGATTTGCGGCAGGATATCACTGCCTTCGATAAATTTATCCGTCACTAGCAAGGCCTTGCTATAACCCAGCTCCTTAACATAAGGACCAACTTCCCTGACAACACCTTTGCCAATAAGATTGACAGCGGGTACGTAAAATGTAGACATATAATTTCTCCTTTTGATTTATATTGTTAATATAATAATACTGTAAAAATCTGCTTTTTGCAAGAATTTTTGTGATTTTTTTAACAAATTAATTGATAAAAAAAGCAAAGAAAATCCCAGATAAGGATGAGGAACAAGGACGCTCCTTTCCAGAAGCAACCCTGCCCATCTCTTACCTGTTCTTCATTAGCTGGCAATGACACCTTTTTTCAAAATGATGTTGCCATACAGAGCTCCTTCGCCCGTTTGGATGACCAAATAAGCTTTTTCCGCCTGCTCATAGAAAGCAAAGCGTTCAAATTCTTTGATGGCTGTACCTGGATAGTGCTTTTCTAACAAAGCCTTGTAGTCATCCCAGATGACTGGTACGGTCGGATCTCCCGGCACTACCTGCATAAGACCTGCTTGGTAATCACTATAAGTATCTAAGGGCAGGACAGTCAAGATAGCATCTAGCAGCGCTGGAACTCCGTGACCGTCACAGCGAACAATCCGCCGACCAATCCGATGAGCAGGGAAGTTTGCATCGGCAATGACCACTTCATCTCCGTGCCCCATCTCCATCAGATACTTGACCAATTCTGGACTTAAAATAGTTGGAATATGCTTTAACATCTATCTTCCTACTTTCATACTTGCTTGAAATTCTTGATAGGATCGGGCCAAATCTGAATCCTCTTGAGCTTGGTATTGCTTGGTCTTTTCTGAATCCTTGATGAGCTTTTGGGCAGTCTGTCGATCTTTAATCTCACCCAAGGTCAAGAGCTGTGCCAAGATATTTCCCAAAGCGCTGGCTTCAATCGGCCCTGTTAGGACTGGTTTCTGGCTTACATCGGCTGTCAGCTGGCAGAGCAGTTCATTTTGGATACCGCCGCCGACCATGTGAATCTGCTCGATTTTCTGACCGGTCAGGCTCTCAATTTGCTCCACGGTTTGACGGTAGGCAAAAGCGAGACTTTCCAAGACCACTCGGATAACCTCTCCTTTGCTTTGAGGGACAGGCTGGTTGGTCATATGGCAACGCTCCTTGACCTTAGCCTCCATGTCTCCCGGAGCTGCAAAAATAGCATCATTGGGATTGATCCAAGACCGATTATTCGTGACATTTCTTGCCAGTGTCACCATTTCAGCAAAGCTGATGTCCTGACCTTGCAAGCGCCAGTCCCGCTGCAGTTCTTGGATAATCCAGAGCCCTGTCGTATTCTTCAAAATCCGATAGCGTCCGTCAAAGCAGCCTTCATTGGTCAGATTGGCCGCTAAAGCTTCCTGGCTGGTTACAGGATTCTGAGATTCTAGACCGACCAGAGACCAAGTACCGCAAGAGATAAAGGCTGTTGGCTGCTCACTCGCATAAGGAATAGCCAGAACAGCTGCCGCTGTATCATGACCAGCCCCTGCAATGACATCAAATGGCTCAATTTTCAGCTCTTGTGTGATCCGTGGCGACAGGCTTCTCAGGACTTTTCCTCCCTGTGTCACCTCGCCAAACCACTTTTTAGGAATCCCCAGCGTCTCAAAAACGCTGTCTGACCAGGTCTGAGAATTGATATTGAGCAAACCGCTGCTGCTGGCAATGGTATACTCGCTGGATAAAACACCTGACAAAAGATAGTTAATCAAATCCGGCATGAAGAGCACGCGCTCTGCAGCTCTTGCCAAATGGGGCTTTTCCTGCAAATCAGCGAATAGTTGCAGGACAGTATTGATGCAGGCAGGCTGTACGCCTGTCTCCTCAAAAAGCGCCTCTTTGCTGATTTTCTTGTAAAAAGTTTCTTCGTATTGGCCCATACGATTGTCACGATAACAGTGCGGCTGGTAGAGTAGATCTCCGTTTTGGTCTAGGTAGGCATAGTCCACACCCATGTATCAACGGATATGGATCGAATAGGAATCCCTTCTGCTGAAGCTTTCTTGATCCCAATCTTGATTTCTCCAAACAGATGCAGGATATTCCAATAAAGACCGTCATTCACGTTCATCGGCTCGTTTTTGAACCGATGAACTTCTGATAGCTGGATACTATGGCCATTGTAAATTGCTTGCATGACACGACCTGAACTAGCACCTAGGTCAATGGCCAGTAATTTCATCAATGTCATTCTCATCTCCTCCAATACACCAATCTTTACAAATGATTTTAATTATTGGTAAAGCAATGGTTTGATTTCATCAGAGTCGATGTTCTTGGCATCATACCATTTTGATCCTGTGTCTACATCTTTGACTTCTTTTCCTTGAGCCGCTTCAATAGCTAATTTTACAGATTGATAGCCGATTTGAATTGGGTCTTGCGTAACAGATCCTACAAAGAGACCGTTGCGAATCGCATCTTGCTGCAAGGCACCTGAGTCAAAACCGACAGCCAAAATCTTGTCTGCACCAAGCTTAGATTCCTTGAAACTGCCATTGGCATTGATAATAGCTTTAGCTGCAAATTCATTTGAACCGTAAATAGCGACTGTATCTGATTTTTCAAGCACAGTTGATGCCTCTGTCTTACCAGCTGCATCGTCTACTTGTGCTGGTACACGAACTTCAATGATAGCTTTGGCATCTGATTCAGAGACATTGTTTTTGAATTTATCATGACCAACAACAGCCGTTTTGATGCCTTTCTTTTCTAGCAACTCAACCATCTTGTCAATGAAACCGGAAGTCCGCTGTGTGATAGAAAGTGAGTTTGCTTCTTGGGAAACTACCCCGATACGAATCGGTTTGTCGCCCAATTTCTTTTCTAACAATGGGAACAAGTGTTCTGCTGCATTGGCACCAGCAGCATGGTTGTCTGTAGAGGCTGTTGCTTTGATTGCTCCGTCTGGTGCACCTGGAACACCTGAGTCAAAACCAATCAGCGGGATATTCTTCGCTTGGGCTTGTTTAATAGCGTCTAGCTCTGATTCTGTGTCAAGTGCTGCTAAGGCAATCGCATCTGGATTTTTGTTAATGGCATTATTTAACTGTTCCAATTGTTCTGCGATAGCGGTTTCATTTTGAGGGCCGACAAAAGTAATCTTAGCGCCAAATTCATCTGCTGCTTGTTCAGCACCCTTATTAACGGCTTTCCAGAAGTCATGTTGGAAACCTTTGGCAATTACTTCTACCCGATAGTCCCCACCCTTGCTGTTTGTAGCTTTATTACTGTCTTTCTTAGAAGAACAAGCAACTAGTCCAATTGCAGCAGCAGCAAGAAGTGCCGCAGTAGCAAATTTAAATGATTTTCTCATGGTAAAAACTCCTATTATATCTTATAAATTCATGAATATGATAGCGAGGGCTGTACTTATTTCTTCTTATTCTTGCGAATGAAAATATCAAAATAAACAGCGACGATAACAACGAAACCAGTAATAAAGAGTTGATAGTGGGGCTGTAGGTCGATATATGGCAAGCCAATTTTCAGGACTGACATGATGAAGACCCCGATAATGGTACCAATAACAGATCCGACACCACCAGCTAGAGAAGTTCCCCCTACTACGACACCGGCAATCGCATCCAGCTCCATACCGTTACCAGTACCTGGCAGAATCGTAGAGTAGGTGGCCGCATAAGCAACGGCAGCAAGCCCTGCTGACAGACCGCCTATGACATAGGCCATACCTTCCCATTTGACAACATTGACCCCAGACAGACGAGTAGCTTCTTTATTGGAGCCAATCGCGAAGATATAGCGGCCAATTTGTCTTGTTCAATACTATCGCAGCAAGGACAGCCACAAGCACCAGCACGATCAAGCCTGTCGGGAAATTATCCTGGGTTCGGAATAAATCTTTGTACCAACCTTCACCTGTTCCACGAAGAGGGAAGGTTACACTTTGGACATTTGAGACAATGGAGCTCAGACCGCGGGAAATCATCATCGTACCCAATGTCGCAATAAAAGGCGGCAAACCGAATTTTGCGACCATGATTCCATTCAGCAGACCGAATAATCCTCCAATGACTAGAATGGCCAGCAAAGACAACCAGAGCGGCCAGCCCATCTTAGTATGAAGGACGCCCCCAATAATAGCCGAGCACATCATCACCGTACCAATGGAGAGGTCAATACCACCTGTAATGATGACAAATGTGACCCCAATGGCGAGGAAACCAATGTAATATGACGCATCTAAGATACTGACTACCGTATCAAACGAACGAAATGATTCGCTGGAGATGGCAAAGAAGGCAAAGATTACCACCAAGGCAATCAAGGCAATCAGCTTTTGTAAACCAACTGTTTTTTCTAATTTCATCCATAAGGATTGTTTCTCTTCCATACGTAAACACCTCTGTTTTCACTTTTAACGGTCAGTCGCTAGCGCCAAGATTCTCTCTTGTGTTGCTTGGCTAATATCCAGCTCACCCGTTTTTCTACCTTCACACATGACTACGATTCGGTCGCTCATCCGTAAGATTTCCGTCAGTTCTGACGAAATCATGATAATGGATTTGCCTTGAGCAACCAGATCATTCATCAGTGTGTATATTTCACTTTTGGCACCGACATCAATCCCTCGTGTCGGCTCATCAAAGATTAAAATATCACTATTTGTTCCAGCCATTTGGCGATGACCACTTTCTGCTGGTTTCCTCCCGAAAGATTGCGAACCAGCTGTTTGGATGACGGTGTCTTGGTATGTAAAGATTGAACAAACTGATCACTCGCCTTGACAATAGCACCATCATCAATCAAGCCCGCCTTGATATACTTATCAAGATTGGTTATAACCGTATTGTTGGCAATGGTCATGTCCACGATACAGCCAAAGCGCTTGCGGTCTTCAGACAAGTAGCCAATTCCTTCCCGAATGGCATCCTGGGGAGAATTGATGCTTACTTCTTTCCCATTTATAAAAATGGAACCGCTTTCTTTTTTGTCTGCACCAAACAGCAAACGGGCAACTTCTGTCCGACCGGCTCCCATCAATCCTGAGAAACCTAGAATTTCACCCTTATGGAGTTTGAAACTTACATCTTTAACGGCCGTTCCTGCACAGAGGTTTTTCACCTCCAGCACTACAGGAGCATCTTCTGCTACTGTCGAAGCTGCCTTAGGATCTTCATAAATCGTCCGACCGACCATCATGGAGATGATTTCATCCTTGGTGGTGTCTTTGGTATTGACCGTTCCTACATACTCGCCGTCCCGCATAACAGTCACGCGGTCTGTGATTCGGGCAATCTCATCCATCCGGTGAGAAATGTAGATAATACCAACACCTTTGCACGCAGGTCGTCAATGATGACAAAGAGCTCATTGATTTCCGATTCAGTCAGAGCTGCTGTCGGCTCGTCAAAGACAATCACCTTGGCATCCATTGAGAGGGCCTTGGCAATTTCGACCATTTGTTGTTTCCCAACTGTTAGATTTCCTACCTTTTCAGTTGGGTTGATGTCTAGTTTTAAGAGACTAAAGAGTTCTTTTGCTTTTTTAATACTGGATGCATCGTTAATGAAGAAGCTGCCTTGGACTTCTTCCCGTCCAATAAAGATATTTTGAGCCACTGTTAGATGGTTCATCATATTCAATTCTTGGTGAACGATAACGATCCCTGCATCCATTGCTTCCTTGGGCTTGGAATAGACCACCTCTTCTTGATTGTAATGAATGGTACCCTCATTCGCTCCATAGATACCAGTCAAAACCTTCATCAAAGTGGATTTACCAGCCCCATTTTCACCCATCAGAGCATGCACTTCACCAGCCCGCAAGTCAAAATTGACCCCTTTTAAGGCTCGGACTGGACCGAAGCTTTTAACAATGCCCTTCATTTCTAATATGACAGGATGATCCATGCTACTCACCTACCTGTTCCAGTTTTGCAATTCTTGCTTTTAAATCTTCGATTTCTTCTATTTGATTGAGAAATACGGCGGCTAATTCGAGTAATAAATGGCTATTCATAAAATGGTCCTGAGCATGGACCGCCAGCAGACTTGGAGGATTGGCTTTGCCACTCAGTTCAGACTGGATAAGGCTGGTCTGTAAGTTGTGAGCCTCCACGCTGAGTTTCTCGCCTGTTCCAACTCAGCATTTGCTTCTTCCTTCTGACCTGACTGAGCCAACTCCAAACTCTGCATGACTTGCGCAGTCACTTTACTACTCTTGATAATCAGTCGCATCAGCTCTTGGCTTGAGCCTTTGTCTTGTCCTGCCATAGGCCTAGTCCATCAATACTTCAGCCTGGCGAAGCACTTCTTCGCCTCTCATCAACTCGAAATCTTCATCACTAATGACTGCGACTGGCACCTGCAGGCTTGCTTTAGCCTTTTCTTCTAAATAGGCTAATTGCGGACTGAGCAATAAGACATCAATATTCTTCAAGTTATTCATACCCGTAATCCCAATGGAATAAAAGGAATAATCCAATTGGTCACGATGAATAACTTCATTGATTCGCTCTACCAACATACTGGTTGTTAAGCCACCCACACAGGCTAGAATAATTGTCTTGGTCATCTAAGCTACTCTCTTTCTATTGGGTAGGCTGCGCGCCCAGAAAGAGGCACGCCCACCCAAAATCTTTATTTATGAATTGGCCCTAATAATTGGCAAGCACGGTAGTCGGCTGATTCCAAATCTTCTGTGCCAAACAGTGACCAGTTCTTGGGACGGAAGATGTCTTTTTCTGGCACATTGTGCATATTGACTGGGATACGCAGCATGGAAGCCAGCGTAATCAAATCCGCTCCAATATGGCCATAGGTAATGGCACCGTGGTTTGCTCCCCAGTTATTCATAACATCATAGACAGACTTGAAGGCACCTTTTCCTGTCAAACGTGGTGCAAACCAAGTGGTTGGCCAGCCCGGATCTGTCCGATTATCCAAGGTATGATGCACTTCCACTGGCAATTCCAAAGTATAGCCTTCAGCGATTTGCAAGACCGGACCTACGCCTTTGAGGATGTTCAAGCGCACCATGGTCACAGGCATATGACCCTTGGTCAAGAAGCGAGTAGAGAAGCCACCACCACGGAAGTATTCGCGATTGGCTGGTGGGAAGTCTGTGTTTTCAAGCATGGCATCCACTTCGCTTTGTTCCAATTCCCAGAATGGCTTGATGACTGGCTTGCCGTCTCGACTGGCTTGACCCGTTCCATCCAGGGTACAAGAACCAGAGTTAATCAAGTGCAGGAAGCCATCAGCTGCCTGACCTTCTAACTGATGCCCTGTCACACGTTCTACCGCTTCTGGACTCCAATAAGTCCGGACATCAGCGAAGATTTGCGGTGTATTTGTCAGGAGATAGTTGAAGAGCATGGAAACTCCGTTGAGCGAGTCATTTTCTGTCGCAAAGACATAAGGCTTACGAATGCCGTTCCAGTCAAACTGAGTATTGAGGAAGGTTTCCATGAAGTCCCCGTTCGGGAAGTGGTCAGTCCATTGACGCTGACCTTGGAAGCCAGCAACTAAGGCATGATGTCCAACAGCTTCTTCCTCAAAGCCAAGCTCAGCCAAGCGAGGATTGCCTTGCATAAGGTCTCGGCCAATCATGAACATCTTGACTACAAATTCCCATTGTTTTGCTTTTTCTTCTGGGGAAGAACCAAGTCTTCGCGGTTGCGATCCACACCCTCTTTGATGTGCTCTTTGACCCAGACCATGGCCCGTTCAAATTCTTCGTGGTCATAAATGCCTCGGTCAATCCGACGAGTAAACTCCGTCATATCAACTGATTCATTGCGCATGCCCAGGTATTCTTGGAAGAAGTCTGGGTTGACAATGGAGCCACCAATTCCCATGGAGACGCTGCCCATGGACAAGTAAGCTGTGTCACGCATCAGTCCTGTTGCCAAAGCGGCCCGACTATAACGGAGAATTTTTTCTTTTACATCTTCTGGAATTTCAGTGTCGCTAGCTTCCTGGACATCCCTGCCATAAATACCAAAAGCTGGAATACCTTTTTGTGCATGTGAAGCCAGTACTGCAGCGAGATAAACTGCTCCTGGCCGTTCAGTGCCATTGAAGCCCCAGATCGCATGCGGAATATCTGGTGACATATCCATGGTTTCACTACCATAGCACCAGCATGGTGTCACTGTGATAGTCGCGCAGACATTTGATTTTTTGAATAATTCATGTGATGCGGCTGCTTCAGGGACACGACCGATGGTAGATGGCGAAATAACACATTCAACAGGCTGACCGTCAGGATATTTCAAAGTTGAGCTAATCAAGTCAGCCACACTTTTAGCCATATTCATGGTTTGTACTTCTAGTGATTCCCGAACACCTTGGCGACGTCCGTCAATGGTTGGACGAATTCCAATACGTGGATGTTGAGTCATAATCATTTCCTCCAATGTTTCTTATTCTTTGATGCTTCCGTCACCATTATATTTACGATAACCAGGGTGACGGCCTGTGACTTATAATTGGCCCGCATTGCAAACAAGCGTTCCAAGGTTGGACGAGAAATTTCTTCCTCCTCAACTCCCTTAGTAGAAAGCAACATGCGTCCGTGGAAGGTGGTCTTAGCAACCAGCTCCAAGGTTTCCATCCGATAGTAAGCTGTAATCACATCGCTTCCTACAGTCAAGGCACCATGATTTTCAAGTAACATGACATCATGTTCTGGCAAGTATGGGGTGATGGCATCCGGCACTTCCATAGTAGATGGCACACCAAAGGGAGTGATAGGAATTGCTCCTACTACAATGGCACTCTCGATTAAGGAATAGGTATCAAGCGGAATATGAGCCAGTGCAAAGCCAGTCGCAATTGGCGGATGCGCGTGGACGACAGCATTCACATCCTCCCGTTCTTCATAGCAGCGAATGTGCATCTTGATTTCACTGGACGGACGATAGCCGTCCTGAGCCTCAATAATCTCCCCTTTTAGATTGAGCTTGACGAGTTTTTCAGGCGTGATAAAGCTCTTACTGATACCTGTTGGCGTTGCAATAATGGTATCTTGGTCTAGACGGACTGAAACATTGCCGTCATTAGCGGCTACCCAGCCTAATTGCCACATTTTGTGGCATACATCACATATTTGTTCGCGGATTATTTCTTCTTGATGATCCATAATCTCACTCCTTTCTGGATTCATCATAGTATTTTTTGTAAGCGCATTCAATACCTATACCTCTAATTGATAAATAGCCAACTTTTATATAACAATATAGTCAAAACTGTTCATAATCGTTCAAACTAATGGTTACTATATTGATTTTTTTCGTTTATTGTGTTATAATGTGACCATAAATGTTCAGCTTTGTTCATCGGTGGAGGTCACTATGGTTTCTTTGGAACGAATGAGTCGAATTATAGACATTCTCAGCAAGCGAAAGATTATTGCAACCGCCCAACTTGAAGAACTTTTGTACTGTTCTACATCAACACTTCGACGGGACTTGATTGAGCTAGAAAAAGAGGGGAAAATCATCCGCTCTCATGGTGAAGTCATTCTGATTACGGCCAACAATGTAGAATATGTGTATTCTGCTCGCGCCCGTGAAGAAGAAAAAAGCAAGCAGCAAATTGCTGAAATTGCTTCAACTTTTATCACTCATAACCAGTCTATCTTCATTGACAGCTCTACGACTGCAGCCATGCTCATTCCGCATTTGGCACCTTTCCAGAACCTACGTGTCATAACCAATGGTATTGAAGCAGCCCGCCAGCTAAATAACTTTGAAAATGTCACCCTCTTTTTATCAGGCGGACACATTGGCTGCGGGACCAATTCTGCGCTGGGCGACTTTGCTGCCAACTTCATCAACAATTTCCATGCAGACTTACTCTTCTTTAGCTGCCGCGGATTGGATCGCTACGCCGCCTATGAAGCCAACCACAATCAGGCACATATCAAGCGGGAAATGATCGCTAATAGTGACAAGGCAATTCTATTGGCCGACCACTCTAAGTTTAACACCAGTCATTATTTTAAACTTTCCAACTATTCTAGTCTGGATTGCATTATCACCGACCAGCCACCAGTTGAATCCTTCCAAAATGCTGTCGGCAGCCAGTGTGAAATCCTCTGGTAAGCAACTTTCTTTAAACATAAACTAGACCGAGATAAGCATATCTCGGTCTAGTTTTTAGCTATCTACTCATCCCTCCATTATCAAATCAAAGAATAACAGCTATCTATCAAAAATAAAAATCTGGAAAAATCCAGATTTTAAATCATATACTCTACACTATAGCTGGCATCCGACAGAATGCGGGACAGAAACTGTTTGGTCCGCTCTTCCTTCGGGCTACAGAAGAATTCCTGAGGAGGATTTTCTTCGATTATGTGACCGCCGTCCATAAAGATGACATGGTTGGCCACATCACGAGCAAAGCTCATCTCGTGGGTCACAACGACCATGGTCACTCCCTCTTGAGCCAGCTGTTTCATGACGCTGAGAACTTCGCCGACCAGTTCCGGATCTAGAGCCGAAGTTGGTTCATCCAGCAGGATGACATCTGACTTGACAGCAATGGTACGCGCAATCCCAATCCGCTGCTGCTGACCGCCTGATAGCTGCGAAGGATAATAGTCCTTGTAGGCCAAGAGGCCCACGCGCTTCAAGGACTCTTCCGCAATCTCAAGCGCTTCTTCCCTCGGTATCTTACGAGCGATCACTAAGCCCTCTAAGATATTTTCAAGGGCTGTTTTATTGGCAAAGAGATTATAATGCTGGAAGACAAAGGCCGTCTTTCTACGAATTTCCAAAATCTCCTTTTTGCTGAGCTTAGCCAAATCATAGTCCTTACCAGACAAAGTCAGCTGGCCGCTATCCGCTTTTTCTAAGTGATTCAGACAGCGCAGAAATGTTGTTTTCCCAGAGCCTGAGGGTCCCAGAATAACCACAACGTCACCTTGATTGACCTTGAGACTGACATCTGCCAGCACCTGGTGCTCTCCAAATCGTTTGGAGATATGTTTTACTTCTAACATAATCTTTCCTTCCTAAGCAAGAGAGTAGCGCTTTTCCAAGCCCCTAAAAATCCACTGAATCAAGCCACAAATAATGAGATAAATAACAAAAATAACCAAGTAAGACTCTGAATACTGGTAAGAATGGGAGGCCTCTATCTTAGCCAAGGCTGTGATATCCTTGACCGTCATGACAAATACTAGCGAGGTTCCCTTGACTAGATTGATAACCAGATTGGCCAGATTGGGCAGGGCAGAGCACAATGCCTGAGGAAAAACAATCCTCCGATAAGCTTGAAAATTCGTTAAACCAATCGCTTGAGCCGCCTCCAACTGCCCTTTATCCACTGTCAAAATGGCAGAGCGCAGAATTTCCGACAAACTGCCTGTCGTCATCAGGCTATAAATAATGAAAGCATAGTAAAGCGGATTGAACTTAAAGACGTCTACCTGGCTACCCAGACTTTTAAAAATTTGATTCAGTAAACTAGGAAAAAGACTGTAGAAAAAGAGAATGAGCAAAATGGGCGGCGTTGCCCGAATAAAGGCCAGATAAACCACCGAAAAGGTCCGTACACCTCGAACTTTATAAATCTGTCCCAGAGCTAGAAGCAGAGCCGGAATAAAGCTGAGCAGAATAGCCACCACCATAATGATCAGGGTTACCGGTATACCTTTCAACGTTACCAGAAAGGTATTTACAATATAATTCAAATCCATGCTTTACCTCTCCTTGACAGTCAGACTTTTTTCCAGAAGCTGGGAAGCCAGTGAAATCACTAGGGCAATCCCCCAGTAAATCAAGGCCACTGCTGTATAGGTTTCTAGGGAATAATTACCCAAATTCCGGCTGATGAGATTTTGTCCTGCTCCCATGACATCAACTGCTCCAATCGTATAAGCCAGCGCAGCATCCCGCATGAGGTTAAGCAGAGCGGTAGTGAGATTGGGCAGGGCGATGCGAAAAGCCTGTGGCAGGACAATACGCAGAAAAGTCTGTACCGGCGTCAAGCCAATACTGAGACCTGCCTCGGTCTGTCCCTTGGGAACAGCAAGATAAGCTGCCTTGAAGACTTCCGCAATCATAGCCGCAAAGAGCAGAATCATGGTGATGATGACAAACACAGTCCGCGACCAATTATTGATATCCAGCCCCAGCCACCATTCTAAAAACTCTGGAATGCCATAAAAAACCAAGAAAAGTAAGACAATAGGCGGTGTACATCTAAGAATAAATATATATCCTCTAGCCAGGCCAGCAAAAGACTGCTCCTCAGCAATCTGAGCCCAAGCCAACAGACCACCCAGCAAGGAGCCAATCAATGCTGTCACAAACATAATCCATAAAGTGGTCGGCAGAGCCTGCAGCAGACTAGGCAGCAGGCCAAAGACACGGGATAAGTCATACGAGACCATAATTTTCTTCTCCTTCGACAGTGATTAGATAGAATAAGCTTCTCTTGGACGGGCACTTTCAGATTGGAGCAGCCTTGCTCTCTCTTTGAAAATTCCTTCAAACATCATCAAGGTTAGCCTAGAAGCCACCAGCTCTGTATTCAGCTAGCTTCTCAGTCAGCCTTTGATTTTCCGTGATCAGCAGACAGCAGCCACTAATCCTTGTCCACATAAGAGAAGACATCTTCTCCGAAATACTTTTCCGATAGTTTAGCCAAGGTTCCGTCTTTTTCCAGTTCCTTAATAGCCTTCTCGTATGCCTTGGCAAATTCTTCATTTTTTTCGTTTTTATGAAGCAGGGGATAGGTCGGAATCCCCTTGTAAGGGAACCAAGTCAGTTGATCCGCATACTGATGGTAAGATCCTTCCTTGTCCGTCACTGCTTTTTCAAACGACAGCTTGATGTCAAAGAAAGCATCGTAGCGCCCTTCCAGAACCCAAGCATAAGCATCAGCTACCTTGAAGGACTCTGCTGCAGTCAAATCAATAGGAGCACCGCTATGCTTTTTGTTATACTCTTCGATAACGGCCCATTGAGCATTCTGCGGAGAGATTGGTACCAGCTTACCCTTTTCCTTGGCGAAATCATCAATAGTCTTGTATTTTTCAGCGTCTTCCTTTCGGATAGTGAAACCGATAATGCTAGCCCCGATTGGGCTTTCTGGAATGATGAACTTCTTCGCCCGCTCTTCGGTGTACCATGCTCCCTTGGTTCCAATATCATATTTCCCAGATTCCAGACCGACTAAGAGATCCTCGTCACTAGTACCAGTATATTCAAACTGATAGTCTGGCAACTTCTCATCAATGGCCTTGAGAACAGCAACCTCATAGCCATCTGATTCTCCCTTTTCATCCACAAAGTCATAAGGAACATAGTTCTGTGTATGTGCTACTTTCAAAGTTGTGACTTTACCACTGCCTGATGCAGAGCTGCTCGTCTTGCTAGATGAAGCTCCCGTCAAGGTCCGCCCCAAATAAGTCGCTGCTACAATAGCAATCACTGCTGCTCCACCAATAATCCATTTTTTTCTTGCTCATTCTTTCGTCTCCTTCTTATGCTAACCTTGCTGCTTGGCGAACCCACTGAATCCGCTCTGCCTTAATATCGCTTGGAATAGTACAGTCAGCCCCGATAATCAAAGCGTCCTTGCCAGCCTCTGCTATCAGCCGCTTGGTCTCGTCTTGAATAGCCGCTTGACTGCCCGTGTAGAGCAGGCCGTCCTTGCCATTTTCAAAACCACCGAGAACAGTGCGACCGCCAAACAATTTCCGGCCCTCCGCTAGGCTGATGCCTTCTGGCCCCACTGCCCAGTTGATGACCTGAGCTGGATAATCTGTAAAAAGATGAACATCGTTTCGCGCGCCTTCGTAGCCACAAATGTGCAGGATATTCACTCCGCCAGCCGCATTGGCTGCTTCCAGCACCGCCAATTCACTAGGAGCAATAAAAGCCTTATAGTCTTCAGCCGACACCCGTGCATCCTGAATGCTCTGAACGCTGAGGTAGATTCCATCCGCACCAGCTTCCTTGATAATCCGCTCCGTCAGAGCCGCAATATCTTTAGCAATCACATCCAGCACCCGCTTCGTGAGCACCGCATCCTCTGCCAGGAAATCTGCAATGATATCGTCTCCTCCGGCAACCTTGCCGACCAACCATTTGAAATAGGTCACTGGCGCAAAAATATTGTAAATAGCGACCAAGTCCTCTGTAAAGCTAGCCCTAATCTTCTGAACCAGCTCCACCTGCTCACTAATCCAAGGGTGGTCAGCACCTAGCGGCTCAATATCTGCCAACTCCTTGATAGATTGGACTTTTTTCAAGCGCTCGTTAGGATAAGCAAAATAACCATCACTCATCAGTTTGATAAAGTCTGGCTCGACTTCTGCCAGAAAAGCTTGATGACCAGCCAGATTTTTCTCAATAATGGCCTGATTTCCAAAACCAGCCAGCCACTCCTCCTCGCTGGTAAAATGATGCCAGAAACCAACTGGCACTCGGTCAACGGGCTCTCCTCTGAAAGCTTTCAGTACTAATTCTCTTTTTGAAGTCATCTTCTCTCCTTTATTATTGTTCCTATCTAGCCAATGAGTTGTTTTTAGCTTTCTCATTGGGCTGAGTCAACCTTTTAGTAAAAATTCTAATCCGACAAGAGCAGGGCAGCGATATCATTGGGCTGCATCAAACCAGTTGACTGCTCTGGTAATTTCTTGAGCACCTGCAAATCATCTTCTTTTTTTGTCTGAAGACTGGTGAGCGTAAATCTGACCGATGTTCAGAAAGGTTCCTATTATCAAGAATATCAGAGCAAGAGCAGCAAGTCTTTTTTGATACCGGTTCATCTATCTTCCTCCTTGAAAGAGTTGAAAATTGCTCTTTGATTGCTTTGGCAAGTCTGTCAGAACTGACTAGACGCCTGACGGATCCAGTCCAGTCTTTCTGTTTCAAAATCATCTGGTACTGTGCAGTCAGCCCCAAGAATCACTCCCTGGCTGCCAGTTTCAGCCAGCAGTTGCTTGGTCTCAGCCTCTAATTCTGCACGACTGCCTGTATTTAGAAGAGCTGCTCTGCCATTTTCAAAGCCGCCTAGGACAGTCTGACCGCCAAAGAGCTTGCTCCCTTCCGCTAAGCTGACCCCCTCATGATGGGTTGCCCAGTTAAAGACTTGAGCCGGATAGTCTTTGAACAGTTCCAAATCATTGCTGGCTCCTTCAAAGCCGCAGATGTGGAGAATATTCTGACCGCCAGCCGCATTGGCCGCTTCCAGGACCTTGACCGTACTAGGCTCAATATAACGACGATAACTGACCGCATCTACCCGACCATCTTGGATTTGCTGGGTACTAAGATAAATCCCCTCAATGCCCGCTCCCTCAATGATGCGTCTAGTCAAAATAGCAATATCACCGGCAATAACATCTAAAACATGTCTTGTCAGCTCGGGATCCTCTGCTAGAAATCTGCAATTTCTCTATCTCCTCGCGACCCTTCCCGGCGGAACCAGCGCTTGAGATAGGAGACCGGCGCAAAGATATTGTAGAAGGAAGCGAGGTCCTCCGGATAGCTTGCCTTTACAGCTTTAACTATCTCAATCTGCTGCTCAATCCAAGGATGATGCTCACCGATAGATTGGATGGCTGCCAAGTCCCGAATGGACTCAATATGATCCGAATAAAGCTCGCTAGGATACTTAAAGAAGCCATCGCTCATAATCTTGACAAAGTCTGGCCGTGCAGCTCGTACATAAGCAGCATGCCCCTCAACACTTTTATTGAAAATCACTGGATTGTCCAGGCCCAGCATCTTTTCCTCTTGGCTTACAAAGTGAAACCAGAATCCAACAGGCACTCGGTCAACTTCTTCACCCCGAAAAGCTCTCAGCACTAATTCTTTCTTGCTGACCATTACTTCCTCCTTCTTTGAATTTGTAATATATCTTACCATCCTCTTTTTCTCCTGGGAAATATATTTTCCCTATCAGCCTGATTAAAAATATTTATCAAAGCAAAATAAAAAAGCTAGACTAAGCTAGCTTTTTCAAGGCTTTTCAGACTCTGCTGAATAACCTTATTTTTTGTACCCTTTTTAGATAAGGACCATATATATTTTCTATGGACGAGATAGGTAATTTTTATAGGCAAATCCTGCTGAGCTTATTCTACAGTGACAGACTTAGCCAGATTACGCGGTTTATCAACATCCAGACCACGGTGCAAGGTCGCAAAGTAAGCAATGAGCTGGGTTGGTACCACCATCGAGATTGGTGATAGGTATGGATGGACCTGACTGAGCACGATATCGTCCCCATCTTTAGCTACATTCTCTTCAGCAATGGTCAACACTTTGGCACCCCGAGCTACGACTTCTGAAATATTGCCTCGTGTATGACTAGCCAAGACTTCATCTGAAAGCAGAGCCAAAACTGGTGTTCCGTCTTCAATCAGAGAGATTGTACCGTGTTTGAGCTCACCAGCAGCAAAACCTTCACACTGGATATAAGAAATTTCTTTGAGTTTTAGGCTGGATTCCATCGCCACATAGTAGTCTTGACCACGGCCGATATAAAAAGCATTGCGAGTTGTTTCCAGAAGGCAACGAACCTTATTGTCAATCAACTCCTTTTCTGACAAAGTGGACTCAATAGACTGCGCAACTAGGGACAGCTCGTGAACCAAGTCAAAGGCTGCCGCTTTCTCGGAATTATTGGCATCACCAACAGCTTTAGCCAAGAAAGCCAAGGTTGCAATTTGAGCTGTATAGGCCTTAGTAGAAGCAACCGCAATCTCAGGACTGCATGCAGCAGCATGGTATAATTGGCTTCCCGAGAAAGCGTAGAACCCGGAACATTGGTCACGGTCAAACTTGGAATACCCATCTGATTCGCCTTGACTAAGACCTGACGGCTATCAGCTGTTTCACCAGATTGGCTGATAAAGATGAAGAGAGGCTTCTTGCTGAGGAGCGGCATAGCATAGCCCCACTCAGAGGCAATACCTAGCTCAACCGGTGTATCCGTCAGCTCTTCTAGCATACGCTTAGAAGCATAGCCAGCATGGTAAGAAGTTCCAGCTGCAAGGATATAGAGACGGTCAGCTTCCTGAACAGCCTTGACAATATCCGCATCTACTGATACTTGCCCCTTATCATCTGTATAAGCGCTGATTAGCTTACGCATCACAGTTGGCTGCTCATCGATTTCCTTGAGCATATAGTATGGATAAGTCCCCTTACCGATATCGGACAGATCTAGCTCAGCAGTATAGCTTTCACGCTCCAGAGTATGCCCGTCATAATCCTGCACTTCCACACTGTCTTTACGGACAATAACCAGCTCTTGATCATGAATTTCCATAAACTGACTTGTCTCGCGAATCATGGCCATGGCATCTGAGCAGACCATATTGTAGCCTTCACCCAGTCCAACTAGAAGAGGTGATTTATTTTTAGCAACATAGATAACATCTGCATCTTCAGAGTCTACCAAAGCAAAGGCATAAGAACCACGGATAATATGGAGAGCTTTTTTAAAGGCTTCTAAAACAGACATGCCTTCTTCTTCAGCGAATTTGCCAATCAAGTGCACTGCAATCTCTGTATCTGTCTGCCCCTTGAAGTCATGACCAGCTAGATAAGTATTCTTAATATCAAGGTAGTTCTCAATCACACCGTTGTGAACCAAGACAAAACGGCCAGTCTGTGAAGTATGAGGATGGGCATTATTTTCACTTGGTTTCCCATGAGTAGCCCAACGAGTATGTCCGATACCAGTAGTCCCAGCAACATCGATGCCAAGTTTAGCATGTAGGTCAGCGATACGACCGACAGACTTGACCAGACTAGAAGTTTTCCCTGTTGTTACAAAAATTCCAGCTGAGTCATAACCACGGTATTCCAGCTTTTCCAAGCCCTGCATCAAAATATCTGTTGCGTTGCGATTTCCGACAACTCCGACAATTCCACACATAACGTTACTTCTGATTTCCTATATTTTAGAAACCAGCCCTTCTTATTAAAAATTGGTATAGTCTTCTTGGAGTCTAAAAACTCCAACAAGGCTAGTATACACACTGTTTTTTGGTTTGTCAAGTGTAAAATTGGTATAGTTTTCTTTAAGAAAAGTATGCTTAGCTTCTCCTACCGCAAAACAGCCCCTTGAAGCATTTGGAAAAATGGACAGATGTAACAAACTGACTTTCTATGGGACTAATAAAAATTAGGAAATAGACCTATACATTCCCATAGCCCTGTCTTTGATGATTCTCACAAAGCAAGGTACAGAAAAAGAGACTCAAATGAGCCTCTTTCTTTTACTATTGAATTATTTAGCGATTTTCGCGAAGTATTCAAGAGTACGTACAAGTTGTGCAGTGTATGACATTTCGTTGTCGTACCATGATACAACTTTAACCAATTGTTTGCCGTCAACATCAAGAACTTTAGTTTGAGTTGCGTCGAACAATGAACCGTAAGACATACCTACGATATCTGAAGATACGATTGGATCTTCTGTGTAACCGTATGATTCGTTAGCTGCTGCTTTCATAGCTGCGTTTACTTCATCAACTGTTACGTTCTTTTCAAGAACAGCAACCAATTCAGTAACTGATCCAGTTGGAGTTGGAACGCGTTGTGCAGATCCGTCCAATTTACCGTTCAATTCTGGGATAACCAAGCCGATAGCTTTAGCAGCACCAGTTGAGTTAGGAACGATGTTTGCAGCACCAGCGCGAGCACGACGAAGGTCACCACCACGGTGTGGTCCGTCAAGGATCATTTGGTCACCAGTGTAAGCGTGGATAGTAGTCATCAATCCTTCAACAACACCGAAGTTGTCTTGAAGTGCTTTAGCCATTGGAGCCAAGCAGTTTGTAGTACATGAAGCACCTGAGATAACTGTTTCAGTACCGTCAAGAACGTCGTGGTTAGTGTTAAATACAACTGTCTTAACGTCATTTCCACCAGGAGCAGTGATAACAACTTTCTTAGCACCACCTTTAAGGTGTTTTTCAGCAGCATCTTTCTTAGCAAAGAAACCAGTTGCTTCAAGAACGATTTCTACACCGTCAGTAGCCCAGTCAATTTGTTCTGGGTCACGTTCAGCAGAAACTTTAACGAATTTACCGTTAACTTCGAATCCACCTTCTTTAACTTCAACAGTACCATCGAAACGACCTTGAGTTGTGTCATATTTCAACAGATGTGCAAGCATTACTGGATCTGTAAGGTCGTTGATGCGAGTAACTTCAACACCTTCTACGTTTTGGATACGACGGAAAGCAAGACGACCGATACGACCGAAACCGTTAATACCAACTTTAACTACCATTCGTGATTTCCTCCTTATGAAAATCAAAAAATTTTTATGTGAAAAGAGTAACTTGAGTTGCTACAAATCACCTTTCAACATTTCTATTATATACTTAATTGAGGTAAAATGCAACTGATTTCATTGTTATTAACAAGTATTATGAATTCTTTCACTAACTTTCATTTCGACTTTCATTGATTTGAAAAAGCAAAGCAGTATCTTTTGAAAATGTAGAAATACAACTTACAAAATCAATCATTTCCCCTTTTTATTGAGGGGGCGGTTCTCTAAAAAATAGAAAAAGCACCCGCAATCGCGAGTGCCAAGGTTCAGCTCAAAGCTTAAGCTTCACCTTTATTTTTCTTAATGATTTCTTCTTGTACTGACTTAGGTACATCTTCATAGTGGTCAAATACCATCATGAAGGTACCGCGTCCTTGTGATGCTGAACGAAGAACTGTCGCATAACCGAACATTTCAGCAAGTGGAACATAAGCACGAACGATTTGGCTGTTACCATGCGCTTCCATACCATCAACACGTCCACGACGAGCTGTTACGTGACCCATAACATCACCAAGGTTTTTCTTCAGGAACAGTGATTGTTACCAACATCATTGGCTCAAGGATAGCAGGTTGTGCAGTCTTAGCAGCTTCTTTCAATGCAAGTGAAGCCGCAACCTTGAAGGCTGTTTCAGATGAGTCAACATCGTGGTATGAACCATCATAAAGTTTAGCTTTCACGTCAACGATTGGGTAACCAGCAAGGACACCGTTAGCCATTGACTCAACCAAACCTTTTTCTACCGCTGGGATGAATTCACGTGGAACCACACCACCGACGATAGCATTTTCAAACTCGAATCCTTTACCTTCTTCGTTTGGTGTAAACTCGATCCATACATCACCGAATTGACCTTTACCACCAGATTGGCGTTTGAAGAATCCACGAGCTTGAGTAGAAGCACGGAAAGTTTCACGGTAAGATACTTGAGGAGCACCTACGTTAGCTTCAACCTTGAACTCACGACGCATGCGGTCAACAAGGACATCCAAGTGAAGCTCACCCATACCAGAGATAACTGTTTCACCAGTTTCAACGTTTGTTTCAACGCGGAAAGTTGGATCTTCTTCAGCCAGTTTTTGCAGAGCAATACCCATCTTGTCTTGGTCAGCCTTAGACTTAGGCTCAACCATCAGCTGGATAACAGGCTCTGGAACGTGGATCGACTCAAGAATCACTTTTGCTTTTTCATCTGTCAATGAGTCACCAGTAGTCGTATCCTTCAAACCAATAGCAGCTGCAATATCCCCAGCATAAACGGTTTCAATTTCTTGACGACTATTGGCATGTAATTGCACAAGACGTCCGATGCGCTCACGTTTACCTTTCGAAGTGTTCAATACGTATGAACCGCTGTTCAAGACACCTGAGTAAACACGGAAGAAAGTCAAACGACCTACGAATGGGTCAGTCATAATCTTGAAGGCAAGAGCTGCAAATGGCTCTTCATCAGATGCAGGACGAGTTTCTTCTTCTTCAGTGTCTGGGTTGATACCTTTGATTGCTGGAATATCAAGTGGGCTTGGCAAGTAGTCGATAACTGCATCAAGCATCAACTGAACACCCTTGTTCTTGAAGGCAGAACCACACAATACTGGAAAGAATTCAACGTTGATAGTCGCACGGCGGATACCAGCCTTCAATTCGTCAGTTGTGATTTCTTCACCTTCAAGGTATTTCATCATCAATTCTTCATCAGTTTCAGCAACTGCTTCTACCAATTTTTCACGGTATTCTTGCGCTTGCTCAAGGTATTCAGCTGGGATATCTTCTTCCAAAATATCTGTACCAAGGTCGTTAGTATAGATTTCAGCCTTCATCTTGATCAAGTCGATAATTCCGCGGAAGTCATCTTCTGAACCAATTGGCAATTGGATTGGATGTGCGTTTGCTTGAAGACGATCATGCAAAAGTGCTTACTGAGTAAAGGAAGTCAGCACCAATCTTATCCATCTTGTTAGCAAATACGATACGAGGAACTCCGTACTCAGTTGCTTGGCGCCAAACTGTTTCAGTTTGAGGCTCAACACCTGATTGTGAGTCAAGAACGGTAACCGCACCATCCAAGACACGAAGAGAACGTTGTACTTCGATTGTGAAGTCCACGTGTCCTGGTGTGTCGATAATGTTTACGCGGTGGTTGTTCCATTGAGCAGTTGTCGCAGCAGATGTGATAGTGATACCACGCTCTTGCTCTTGCTCCATCCAGTCCATTTGTGACGCACCTTCGTGAGTTTCACCGATTTTGTGGATTTTACCAGTGTAGTAAAGAATACGCTCAGTTGTTGTTGTTTTACCAGCATCGACGTGGGCCATGATACCGATATTACGAGTTTTTTCAAGTGAAAATTCGCGAGCCATTTGGTTATTTCTCCTATTAATTTATTTTACAGTTTATTATAACATTATTTAGCAAAAACGGATAGGCAGGACCTACCCGTTCTCAATGCTTATCTTGTTTTTGTTGGTTTCAACTCACGAGCTGGTGAGTTGAGTTGTAGCTAAGAGCTAATCGAGCTCAATTGAACTCGGGCTAAAAGCTCAGAAAATAGATAAGCTTTTCTAGAATCTTTGATTCTGCGTCAAGCTTCCTAATTTTCAGTCGCTTTTTTTAACGCCCTTAGTATCTTATTCTTACCAACGGAAGTGTGCGAAGGCACGGTTGGCTTCAGCCATACGGTGAGTATCTTCACGTTTCTTAACAGCTGCACCGGTGTTGTTAGATGCATCCAAGATTTCTTTTGCAAGGCGGTCAACCATTGTGTGCTCACCACGTTGACGAGCAATAGTTACCAACCAGCGAAGTCCAAGTGTTGTACGACGTTCTGGACGAACTTCAACCGGAACTTGGTAGTTTGAACCACCGACACGGCGAGCACGAACTTCAAGTACAGGCATGATGTTTTCCATAGCTGTTTCAAATACTTCCAGCGCATCGTTTCCAGTTGCTTCTTTGATTTGGTCAAAAGCTCCGTAAACGATAGAAGCCGCTGTACCACGCTTACCATCAAGCATAACGCGGTTGATAAGACGAGTAACTAATTTTGAATTGTAAAGCGGATCTGGCAATACTTCGCGCTTAGGCGCTTGGTTTTTACGACTCATTTATCTTTCTCCCCTTTCCTTATGCTTTTGGTTTTTTAGTACCGTATTTAGAACGGCCTTGTTTACGATCAGTAACACCTGCTGTATCAAGTGCACCGCGGACGATATGGTAACGTACCCCTGGAAGGTCTTTTACACGTCCACCACGAAGAAGCACTACGCTGTGCTCTTGCAGGTTGTGTCCGATACCTGGGATGTAAGCAGTCACTTCAATAAGGTTGCTCAGACGTACACGGGCAAATTTACGAAGGGCAGAGTTAGGCTTCTTAGGTGTCATTGTTCCGACACGAGTAGCAACTCCACGTTTTTGTGGTGAAGATACGTTTGTTTGAACTTTTTTATGGCTGTTGTAACCAACGTTCAAAGCTGGTGATTTAGATTTTTCTACTTTTGATTTACGCGGTTTGCGAACCAATTGGTTAATTGTAGGCATCTACATTCTCCTGTATTTTTTTAATTTTGGTGATGATACACTTGGTGACAGCTACCATCTGCGTGTACTTTTGCAACATTTGTCAGCACGTCTCTGTACACTTTTGAGAGACCAAAAGTAAAAAGTACCGTCTATCATTATAGCACGACGATACTTTTCTGTCAATACATTTTTTCTATTTTAAGCTTATCTCTGCTTATTAGATTGCTGCTAACTTATTGCTGCGGCTGAGCCACTGTTTCTTCTGATACAGCAGCTGGATTTTCATAAACACCAGCCTGAGCCCCTTCTGGGTCAATCAAGACTGCTATCGCCTGAATACGACTTTGGAATCTAGCTTTCGTCGCTGCATCCTTGACCTTCTCTGCTGCAGTCTTAGCTAGCTGCAAATCTTCCAAAGTTTGCATGGTTTCAAGCTGTTTAACCGCTTCTTCTGCGGCCTGAACTGCTTGCTCCTCTTCCTGAATTTCTTTTTCCTGTGCTTCTTTTTGAGCAGAAGATAGTTGTAAAGAAGAGCTGCTTGATGCGATGCTGGCAGCTGAACTAACTGAATTTCTGGTGGAATTAGACTGGCCCTGCACAAAAACCATGCCGGTAATCAGAATCCCAAATAAAATCGACAATACTCCTAAACGAATCCACAGCGGACTGTGGTCAAACTTTTCTAAAACTGTTTTCATCTATAATCTCCGCCCTTTTCCCTAATCAAAAATATTTCCAATTTCCACATCAATGGTATTCGCCTTGACATCAATATTGGTTACTTTCAAGAGCGATTTATAGTCCAGATAATCGCGATTGGCCTGCGCGTTGTCCGCAAAGACCGCTACACCTGCCAACTCAGAGTCAAACTCAGATAGGAGGCTAATCATCCCTGTAATGGTCCCCCCGCCTTTGAGGAAGTCATCCACAATCAAGACGCGGCTGCCGGCCTTGAGACTGCGCTTGGACAAGAACATCTTTTCAATACGATCTCCGCTGGAGCCCGATACATAGTTGACACTAACCGTTGATCCTTCTGTAATCTTTAAATCCCGACGAACGATGACAAAAGGTACATTGAGAACATTGGCTACTGCATTGGCCAAAGGTACACCCTTGGTCGCAACCGTCATAACTGCATCAATCTGTTGATCTTTAAAGCTTTTGGAAATAATCCGCCCGATATTATTCAAAATGGATGGAGTACTGAGCAGATCAGATAGATAAATATAGCCCCCAGGAAGAATCCGATTGCTTTCAGACAGCTGATCACAAAGACCTTGTACAATGGTCTTAGCTTCTGTATCGGAGATGGATGGGCTAAAAATCACTCCTCCACCAGCACCAGTAATCGTTTCGATAGTCCCAATTTCAATCTCTTCAAAGGCTCGCTTAATAATGACAATATCTTCTGAAATAGAAGATTTGGCAGATTCGTATTTTTCTGCAAATGTATTTAAGCTCGTTAATTCATAAGGATGGTTAATCAAATAATTGGAAATAACCACCATACGCTCACTTCTTCTTAATTTCATTTTTTCACCAATTAAAGTTATTTTATTCATTATACCATAACAGAAACAAAAAAACGAACATTCTTTTCCAAGTAATGTCCATTTTTCGTATTTTACTGTTCAAGTTTTGGTTTGTAGAAGGAACGACCTTCAAGAGCGAATATTTTATTGCTCATTTCACCTGGATCTACAAGTCCTAAGGCAGCAGTCATCATCATCATCTCCCGCATCCAGATTATCAATCATGTGCAGGATTTCTGCCTCCATAATCTTAGGCCGGACAGGACTGCCGTATTCCAAGAGACCGTGGTGGCTGAGAAGCACATGCCGCAGGACGATTACTTCTTCTTTGCTGTCATCAATTTTCAGCTCCATCAGGGTCTTGGTCAATTCTTCATCAATCAAAGCGATGTGCCCAATCAGATTGCCTCGCACAGTGTACTCTGTATTTTCCGGACCGCTGAGCTCAATAACCTTGGCCAAGTCATGAAGCATGATCCCTGCGAATAACAAGCTTTTATTAAGCTGAGGATAAATGTCTCCGATAGCATCTGCCAGCTTGACCATGGTAGCGGTATGAAAGGCCAGACCAGACTCAAAAGCATGGTGATTGGTCTTGGCAGCTGGATAAGAATAAAACTCCTTGTCGTACTTGCCATAAAGCGAGCGGACCACGCGCTGCCAGACCGAATTCTCAATCTTGAAAATCATCTTAGCTAGATACTCTCGGATTTCCTTCTGGTCAACTGGTGGTTTTTCCTTGAAATCCGCTGGATCGTTGGGCTCTCCAGCCTTAGGAAGACGCAGATCAGTTGATTGACCTGGGGCGTGTTATTGTAGACTTCCCGCCGGCCTTGCATGTGCACGACCTTGCCAGCAGTGAATTCTTCAACATTATGTGGCTGAGCATCCCAGAGTTTGCCCTCGATTACCCCTGTATCGTCTTGGAAAGTGAAGGCCAGATAATTTTTCCCAGCCCTTGTCTGACGGACTTCTGCTGACTTGATCAGATAGAAACCTTCAAACAGTTCATCTTTTTTCATTTGATTAATCTTCATTGTTTTCCCTTTCTTCTGAAAAATCAAGTAAGTTCAAATCGAGGTCTTGGTCAGACAGCTCAATATGGCGTAAGGTTCTTTCGATAGCTCCTGTCCGCCGGGTCAAGAGTTCATCAATATTGCCTGAAGCATGCTGCAAATGTTTCTGTGCCTTGGTCAGAATGCCACCGAACTTGTTAAACTCGGATTTGACTGAGCCCAGAACCTTGCTGATGTCGTCCGCACTTTTTTGAATATTGAGCGTTTTAAAGCCGACAGACAGTGAATTGAGCAGAGCAGAGAGGGTAGATGGTCCCGCTACCACAATCTGCTCCTCCCGTCGCAAACTGTCAAAAAAGGCTGGGTTGCGGACAACTTCCGAATAGAGACCTTCCGTTGGCAGAAACATAATGCCAAAATTGGTCGTAGCTGGTGGTGCCAGATATTTACTCTTAATATCCTTGGCAAAGCGTTTAACACTTGCTAAGAGAGACTTGCGGTAGTGCTCAATCTCTTCCTTGCTGCCAGACTCATAAGCATCTTCCAAACGGTAGTAATCAGCCAGAGGAAACTTAGAATCAATAGGCAGGTAGACATATTCATGCTCTGTCTGTCCTGGCAGTTTAATGGCATATTCGACACGCTCACTGGAACCGGCCACTGTCACAAACTCTCGCTCATACTGACTGGCCGTCATGATGTCCTCGATAATCTGGCCTAGCTGCAACTCCCCTAGAATCCCTCGAGTCTTGGTGTTGGAAAGAACTTTGTTCAGGGTGCCGACATCTCGAGCAACACTCTGCATTTCTCCCAGACCGCGATTAACAGACTCCAATTGCTTAGAAACGGTCTCAAAAGAAGTCTGAAGTCGAGTCTGAAGTGTCTTTCCAGTTTCTCTTCAACGGTCTGCCGCATCTGTTCTAAACGGGTTTCGTTTGATTCTTGGATCTGCCGCATACGCTCGTCAGTTTTATCCCGATTCTTGGTCAGGTTATCACTGATTTCCAAGCGCAGCTCTGTCAAGTTTCGGTGCAAATCTGTCCTGACCTCGCTCAAACGATCTCCCAGAGCTAATTCCAGCTCTTTCTGAGCCGTTTGCTTTTTCTGGCTTTCTTGCTCCAAGCGATAGTCCAACTGATCCGATAGATGATCTGCCTGATTTTCCAAGACTTGCTTTAGCGTCTCGGTCTGCTGACTAAGCTTTTGCCATAAAAGAAAGGTCAGCACTAGGTTTCCCAAAAGAATGAGGATAATTATAAACTCCATATCAGCTCCTGTCTTTGCTGTAAATGACGACTGTATAGCCGCTATCAAAGCTCAAATAAATGGGCCTATCTATAAATTCGTTAGAAGCATACACTTTTTTGAAAAAAAAGTTATCTTTATTGAGCGGATATTTGGCGCCCTCAATCGTTAAGGCAGCATCATCCGAGGGCAGAAAGGCTAGATAGCGCATGCCAGCTACCGGTTTGATTTCATGGCGCCCCTTGGGAACATAGGTCAGCAGATTCTGTTCGTCTTCCAGAAAAATCTTCTCCATATAAGGTGCAATTTTTTCATTACTGGGCAGGAAGACATTGGCCAAGGCATGATCCAGACGGCCGCCAAAGGCTCCAAAAATGGTTAGACAAGCATTTGGATACCGCTCAAAACAAGCTAGAACAGCTAACTCCAGGTCTGTATCATCCTTTTCAGGATGGGCCTGAATGACTTCCTTGGCTCTATCTTTTATGCGCAGCAACTCCTCCTTGGTCACAGAGTCAAATCCCCGACAGCCAAGTCCGGACAAACTCCCTGCTCAAGCAGAAAGAGACTCCCACGGTCTACTCCGACCAACACATCAAAATCCAAGCTAAAATGCTCCAAGTTTCCGCCAGCAAACAGCGCAACCTTAGTCATGTAGGGCATCCCGTAGAGTCTGAACTTGGTGATTGACATCACCCTTGAAGATATAGCTGCCAGCTACGAAGACATTGGCGCCAGCTTCTTTAGCAATTCTAATGGTCTTGTCGTCAATACCGCCATCCACTTCAATATCAAAATTCAGCTGATTGACTTCGCGCAGAACCACCAGTTCACGAATCTTATCCATGGTTTCTGGCAGAAAGGCCTGACCGCCAAAGCCTGGATTAACTGTCATCACAAGGACTTGATCAACCAAATTCAAAACATTTTTGACTGCTTCGACTGGTGTTCCCGGATTAATCACAACACTAGGTTTGACTCCCGCTGCCCGAATCTTCTGCAGTGCCCCATGGATATGAGGTGTCGCTTCAGCATGGATGCTGATAATATCTGCACCGGCACGAGCGAATTCTTCGATATGGTGCTCAGGATTGGAAACCATCAGATGGCAGTCAAAGACTAGCTTGCTGTGAGGACGCATACTGGCAACAACCCCGGCTCCAAAGCTGATGTTAGGCACAAAATGACCATCCATAATATCAATATGAGCATACTCAGCACCTGTCGCTTCTAACTTCTTCAATTCTGCTTCAAAATTAGCATAATCCGCACTTAAGATTGAAGGGGCAATTTTGAATAAAGTCATAGTTCTTCTCCTTATTTAGAATTTTTTTTGGCAACTTTTTTATAAGTTTCCCGACGATTTTCAATCTCGCTGAGAAACTGCAGGTAATTATCAAAGCGGAATGAAGCTATCTGGCCGGACTCAACTGCTGGCTTGACAGCACAAGCCGGTTCATGGGTATGGGAACAGGTACGAAACTTACAGGACTGGCTGAACTCAGCAATTTCTGGAAAAGCTTGATTGAGTTCTTCAGCTGTACTCACCTCGTAATCCAAAGACGAAAATCCTGGCGTATCGGCAATCTTCCCGCCATTTAGATTGTAAAAGCTGACGGCCCGTGTCGTATGGCGGCCACGCCCCAAACTTTCGGAAATCTCTCCTGTTTCCAATTGCAGGTCTGGGGCGATTTTATTGAGTAGAGTGGACTTTCCAACCCCAGTCTGTCCCATGAAAACAGTGATTTCCCCTGTCAGCAGCGGCAGCAACTCCTCAGTAGCCTTAAGAACCTCATAACCGATAGCCTGATAAGCCTGCACATAGGCATCCAAGCTCTGCTCATCCTCAAGCAGGTCTAACTTGCTGATGTAGATAATAGGATGAATCTGTTTATGCTCTAAAAGCACCAGAAAGCGATCCAACAGATTGGCATTGAAATCCGGCTCTTTCGCGCTCATGATTACAACTGCCTGGTCAATATTGACAATCGGCGGCCGTACAAGACTGTTCTTTCGCTCTGCTATTTTTAAAATATAGCCTTCCGAGTCTTTTTCTGCTGAAAATTCGACTTCATCACCGACATAAGGTGTCTGCCCTTTTTTGCGAAAATTACCCCGCGCTCTGGTCTGATAAACCTGTCCGTCCGACTCTACATAATAGAAACCAGCCAGAGCCTTAATGATTTTTCCTTGCAAGATTGCTCCTTAAAAGTTAATACACTCATTATAACAAAAAATGCGAGATTTAGCTTGCTTGTTTTACATAGAAGGCATTTCTTAAGGTTGGGTTCATTTTTCATAGAAAGCAGCTGCTTTAAAATATTCGGATTAACACCGACATGATAAAAGCGAACAAGTCCAAAAGAACCTGTTCGCTTTTTTATATCGAATGAGATGCTCACTGTATTTTTCAGTAAGTCTCAAAACTGATTAGCTGCGTTTCGCCTTAGCCATCAGCGTTCCTCCTGCGAGAAGCGCTGCTAGGAAGCCAAGAATAGTAACAAGAAGACTTTCTTCCTGTCCAGTATGAGGAAGAGCTTTTCCTCCGCCTTTCGGAGCTTGACCGCCTGGCTTATTAGTTGAAACCTTATCTTCAACACTCTCTTTCTTAGCAGGGATATGACTGAAGGTCAGCTGAGTACCGTTGATCTCAAGCTTGTAGCCATCTACTGGATCAGTCGCAACGCTGTAGACAATTTCCTTACCGTCCTTGTACTTAGGAAGGTCGCTAAAGTTATACTGCCAGCCATTTTCTTCTGACACAACCTCTTCTTTGATTGGTTTGCCATCTGCCAAGAGGCGAACAGTAATCTTAGAAGGTCGCACCTTATCTTGATTTTCAGCATCAGACCATACAGCAGTTCCCTTAACAGCAATCTGTGTTGGTTTATAGCTGTTAGTCAAAGTGAAGCTGCCATCTGTTGCTTGTTCTTGGCTGCTGCTATAACCCTCAACTGTCACTTCTTCAAGGACTGTATAGTTGATTTTCTTGCCCTTCTTATTCTTAGGCAGATCTTTAGACTCAAACTTCCAATCAGTAGCGGCTGTCACTTCCAGCTCATCTACCACCTTGTCTCCGTCCAAAATCTTTACCTTGATAGATGCTGGGCGCTTGCCGTCTTGATTATTAGCATCATCCCAAACCTTTTGACCAGAGACTTTAACAGTTTCTGGAGTGTAGGAGTTGGTAATAGTGAACTTATCAATCTTAGTTTCATATTGAGCAACTGACACTTCAGAAAGCGTGTAGACAATCTCTTGACCATTTCTATATTTAGGCAGGTCTTTAGATTCAAACTTCCATCCATTAGCAGCTGTTACTTCAAGTGTATCAACAATAGTGCTTCCATCCATTACCTTAACTGTAATAGATGTTGGGCGTTTGCCGTCTTGATCGTCTGCATCATCCCAGACTTTCTGACCAGAAACTTTAACTTGCTCTGGAGTATGAGAGTTAGTGATTGTCTGACCTTCTACTTTCGGACTGTAACCTTTTTCTTTCAAAGCGGCTACTGTTGCATCATCCTCTTTGACGGAGTAGGTGATCTTCTGTCCCTTGTCAAACTGAGGCAGATTAGTGAAACTTGCTTTCCATGTGTTGGCATCTGCCTTATCAGCAACTGTCAAGGTTAATGTCTTACCTGCGACAGCAGCTGGCTCTTCACCATTTACTGAGCTATACAGTTGCACTGTGATAGAAGCTGGACGCTTGCCGTCTTGGTTATCAGCATCATCCCAGACCTTCGTAACAGCATATTCTGTACTTTGAGGAGTGTAAGAATTAGTAATGGTAAACTTATCAATCTTAGTTTGATAGTCCGCAACTGCTTCTTCAGTAACAGTATAGGCAATCTCTTGACCTGCTGCATACTTAGGAAGGGCTTTAGACTCAAACTTCCAATCGTTAGCAGCTGTTACTTCCAACTCATCTACGACAGTATCGCCATTTTTCACCTTAACCTTAACAGAAGCTGGACGCTTGCCATCTTGGTTATCAGCGTCATCCCAGACTTTTTGACCGGAAATCTTAATCATCTCTGGAGTGTAAGAGTTGGTAACTGTGAAATCTTTGATTTCTTTAGTGTAGCCAGCCACATCATCTTCCTCGATAGAGTAATCAATCTTCTGACCATTTTCATAAACTGGCAGATTTCAAATTTGGTTTGCCATTGATCAGCAGCTGTCACTTCCTTGCTAGCGACTTCTGTCTTGACACCGCCGACTGTCTTCATCAGCTTAATGCTAATCTTAGTTGGACGCTTACCGTCTTGATTATCGCTGTCATTCCAGGTCTTGCTGGCAGTGATTTCTGTCTTTTCTGGTGTATAAGAGTTAGTGATATTGTAGCCGTTGAGATTGGTTGAGTAACCCGGTACAGCTTCTTCCGTTACTGTATAGGTAATTCGTTGGCCATCCTTGTAGACTGGCAAGCCAGTAAAGTTGTAAGACCAGCCTTCTGCCTCACCGACTGTTTGTGTATTGACTTTTTGACCATCAGCTAGCAGATTAACTGTGATAGAAGCTGGACGTTTGCCATCTTGGTTATCGCCATCTTCCCAAGTCTTGCTTCCAGACACAGTCGTTGTCTCTGGAGTGTAAGAATTAGTGATGTTGTAACCATCCACTTTGCTAGTATAACCTGGAACAGCTTCCTCACTTACAGTATAAGTAATTTCTTGACCTGCTGCATATTTAGGTAAAGCCTTAGACTCATACTTCCATTCGTTAGCAGAAGTCACATTTTGCTCATCAACAACCGTATCACCATTCAGAATTTTAACCTTAACAGAAGCTGGACGCTTACCATCTTGGTTGTCCGCATCATCCCAGACTTTCTGACCAGAAATCTTGACCGTTTCTGGGGTGTAAGAGTTGGTGATGTTGTAGCCGTCCACCTTGCTCGTGTAGCCTGAGACAGCTTCTTCTGCAACAGTATAAGCAATTTCTTGACCTGACGCATATTTAGGAAGAGGATTAGATTCATATTTCCAACCGTTAGCAGCCGTCACTTCCTGCACATCGACAATATCTTGGCCTTTCAAGATCTTGACTCTAACAGCATTTGGGCGCTTGCCGTCTTGGTTATCCGCATCTTCCCACTTCTTCTGGCCGGAAATCTTGATGGTTTCTGGCTTGTAAGTGTTGGTCACTACAAAGCCATCAGCTGCATTGCCAGTTACCTGAGATTGATAGTGAGGGACCGCGTCTTCTTCCAGAGAATAAACAACTTCTTGTCCCTTTTCATATTTTTTCAAGTTGGTGAACTCGGTTGCCCACTGGTCAGCTTCAGTCAGAGTTCGGTTCTCAACTTCTGATTTCTGACCACCAACTTCTTTATAAAGTTTTACAACAACATTGGCAGGGCGTTTACCGTCTTGATTTTCAGCGTCATCCCATTTCTTGCTGGCTTTGATAGCGATTTTCTCTGGCGTACGACTATTGGTAACAGTGAGATTTTCCTGATCTACTTCTGGAGCATCGTAGCCATCAAGCTGATCTTCACCGATTGTATAGGTGATTTTTTGACCATTTGTATCAAAGATTGGTAAATCACTTGTCTGAGCTGTCCACTCCGCATCAGTACTGCCACCAGTTACGGTCACTGTCTTATCAGCCAGTTTTTGACCGTTAGCGTAGACATCTACAGCAATAGAAGCTGGACGCTTGCCATCCTGATTGCTTTCATCTTTCCAAACTTTCTTGACTGTCAGCTTTTTGCTGGCATTTGGATCTACCGTATTCTTGACTGTTTTGACTGCACCATCAGCCTTGATGGTCACTTTCATCGGATTGCTGTCCAGTACATAGCCTTCCGGAGCTGTTACTTCTTCTACTGTGAATTGACCTTTCTTGATTTCTTCACTTGAGAAAGGCTGTGTAGAAACCCGACCGTTAGCATCTGTCGGCGGCAGAGTAATCTCTTCACCGCTAGGAGTTGTCACCTTAAAGACAGCACCTTCCAGCATTTTGCCAGTCTTAGAATCTTGCTGTAGAGAACCAGACTGTTGCTGATATCCGCTGTAATGACACCGCCTTCTGTAATCCGGCTGCTACGCTCTACTGTAGAACTCGTCTGACCAGGACGGTCATCTCTGAATGGCAGTTTTGTATTATCAACTTCCATCTCAGCCGTATTGGATACTAAAGAACCATCAGCTGGTGAAGTTGTCATATAGTTCAACATAAAGGCACGATTGCCTGGGTTATTGATGGTTAGAGTAAACTCTGTATAAGTGTCATTATAGGCAACTGTATAATCTTGACCTTCTTTCAAGATAACAGAATTCGCAATACTTGATAAACTCTGCGTGTACTCCCCTTGGCGAAGGACAAATTGCTCCGGAACGAATTGCATTGGCGCACTGCTATCTGGAATGACATCCTTGATAACAATCGGAGAATTATAAGTCTTTTGCTGAGTATTGATACGAACAGTCCAGTTATGGGAGTAGTCTCCGCTCTTGCCAAGAATAGCCGAATTATATGGCTTCTTAGCAATGACCCCTCCAATCTTAGCGTAGTTTTCACCGGCTGTTGAAAAGCTGCTTTGTTTGCGCTCGTTAATGGTTACCTTATGGCTCATCGCGCCTTGAGTTTCCTCAGGCTTGTAATTCCAATCCTGTTCAGCGCCTACTGTTGTCGCCTGAAAGTCGAAAAAGAAGCTTCCTCTTACGCCAGTAGCAGTTGTTTTAGCCTTGTAATCTGCTAAATTTTGAATAGTGACTGTAATAAGGCCACCCTTGGCTGATCCATTTGAAGTCATCTTGGCTGATCCAAGCTGGACCTGCGTTTCATTATCCGTCAGGGTAAAGGTTGTACCATTAGCAATGGTTGCACCGTTTGGTACTGTAAAGGTAAAGGTGTCCCCATCCTTGAGCTGGCTATCGTAAGCTGACAAATCAAAAACTAGCTCATAACGATAATTTCCCCCTTGAACCAAATTATAAGCACTGTTAACCTTGGTTGCTTCGCGGCCATTAGAATGATCCCAGATTTTAATATCCGTGATGGCATTCTTCAAAACATCTGCTTGAGCCGTTGCTGTAAAGAGCTTTAAATCCAGCAAAAAAACAGAAGGGGCAGCATCAAAAAAATAGCAGCCATTTTTTTCAGTTTCATAACATTCTCCTTTTTTTATTTTATTACCTAAATAAGTAATTAATCTTATTGTAACAAATACTTACTATAATGGCAATATTATAGAACTATTTTTAGTAAAGAAAAAAATAGAAGCTTTTTTTCGTAGTATGAAAAAAATTTCACATTCTCTATTGGCATTTTCACAAAAATAAGTTATAATAGAATCTCAAGCGGAGGTGGTGGAACGGCAGACACGCATGCTTCAGGCGCATGTGCCCGTACGGGTGTGAGGGTTCAAATCCCTTCCTCCGCATAAAAAGTAATCCTATCATGATTGATAGGATTTTTTGTTATTATGAAAATAGAAATTGACGTTTCACTTTCATATTTACCTCATTAGCAAAATAGAAGACCAGCTATATAGAGCAGATCTTCTATTTTTTTATAATCCCTCAGACTTCAAAGCGTCTGCCAAGCGAGCAAATTCTTCTAAACTAAGAGCTTCTCCCCGAACACTTGGAGATAATTCAGCTCGTTCTAAAGCTGCTGTCAGTTTGCCTTTAGTCTCCTCTGACTTCCCAAAATAACTGGTTAGGTTATTCCAGAGAGTCTTCCGGCGGTGGACAAAGCTGGCCTTGGAGACCTTGAAAAAGAATTTCTCGTCCTGTACCTCAACTGCAGGCTGGTCTCTGCGCACCATCTTGAGAATAGCCGAATCCACATTTGGCGCTGGCACAAAGACTGTCCGCGGCACGATAAAGGCAACCTTGGCCGTCATGTAATACTGGACCGCAATCGACAAACTACCATAGGCCTTGGTATTCGGCTGAGCCGAAATCCGATCCGCTACTTCTCTCTGCATCATCACGACAAACTCACTAAAAGGAATCCCGCTCTCAATCAAATGCATAAGAATCGGCGTCGTGATGTAGTAGGGCAAGTTTGCCACTACCTTGATAGGTAGGTCTGGATTCTTAAACTCTGCTATGTACTGGGCCAAATCAACCTTGAGAATATCCTGATTAACCACTGTCACATTGTCAAAATCGCGCAGAGTATCCGCCAAAATCGGCACCAGCCGATCATCAATCTCAAAGGCCATGACCTCCGCGGCACTTTCCGCCAAAAATTCTGTCAAAGCCCCAATACCGGGCCCAATCTCGATGACATTGACCTTTTTGTCAATCTCAGCTGTGTCCACAATCTTCTGGAGGATGTTGGTATCCGTCAGAAAATTCTGACCGAAAGATTTTTTAAAGATGAAACCGTGACGCTCCAGAATGGCACGGGTCACACTATGGTCTGCAATTCGCATCTTTTCTCTTTTCTAATTCGTTATTCATTATCTTTTAAGGAGGTCATTTGCCCTAGCAAGGTGTAAAGTTTTTTCTGCTCTTCTTCCTCGTAAGCAAATGCATTAGCCTTAACTTCTTTGCATTTCTCGTCATACAAAAAACCCTCATAGCCATCTTCTGTAGATAAAGCTATATAGACTTTCGCCATTTTTTCAGGACTAATCGAAAATCTTGACTTAATTTTATAAAGATTTTTCATAAAGCGCTGAGGTGATCATAGCGGCGCATATCTACTTTGACATTGGTCACACGGATCGCCTGAACCTTGATACCTTTCCAATGTTTCCGCATATAAAGTGACAGCATCAACAAGGCCAGCTTATTCTGATAATAGGTCTTAGCAGGACTGTAATGTTTTTGGCCGGATAAATTTTCAAAATCAAGCTTCATGAAAGGATAAAGCACCAGCCCTTGGGAAGAAATATTAATAATCCGACCACTTTCTGACTTTTTCCAACAAACCTTTCAATAAAGAAGAAAGTAAGTACGGAGCGCCCACATTGGTCGCAAAACTGCTTTTTCTAATCCATCTTTGGTAAGAATCGGCTTTTTGACCGATAAATCAAAATCGGCTGCATTGTTAATTAAAACATCTAAAGTCTCTTCTTTTTGGATATACTGTTCTACCGCTTTCTTGACACTTTTCATATCAGATAAATCAGCCAAGATATAATCCACATGCAGATTTCCTGTTTGTTGACGGATTTTTTCACAGGCTAGCTCAGCTGCTTCTTTTCGGCGGCAAAATAGGGTCACTGACCACCCCTTTTCAGCTAACTGTTTAGCAGCCTGGTAGCCAATACCACTATTGCCGCCCGTAATAATTACTTTTTTTCATTTTTTACTCCGTTAGACTGAATACTTGCGCATCGCTTCTTCCACTTCCGCCAAGGTCACCCCAAACAATTCCAAGCGTTTAAGCAACTGCTTCCCGTTAGAATAGCCGATACGGAGTTGCTCACCCAGATACTCTCGACGCTGACGGCTGTCGCTTCCCATAAGCAGACCTAGTCGCACAAGATCGCTTTTGCTAATATCAAAATTATCCTCATCATCAAAATATCCGACCAGCCCAGCCAATGCCTGCTGCAAATCCTCAAACGAAGCGTGCTCTACTCCAAGCGATTTTCCTTTGTTCTTAGACTTGGGAGCTGCCTCGTCACGGCGGAGAAAGGCATGCTGAGCAGTTGGCACTGCCTCCATAATCATTCGACGGATACGCTCGCCATTGTAGTCTGGATCGGTAAAGACAATCACACCTCGCAGCTGGTGCAGTTTCTCAATCCGCTCTAAGTCTTCTTCATTGATAGCGGAACCTCTCGTCTCGTAAGTGTCAACCTCATAAAATCGCTGCAGATTAGCTGTGTCATCCTTGCCCTCAACGACGATTACCTGAGGGATTTTTATCTTCTCAGTCAAGCCCAAACACCTTCTTTGCATTGGCATAGTCGCCTGCGCTACTTCTTCGACAGTCAGCCCACGAAGTTCTGCAATTTTCTCTACAACATAGCGGGTATAGGCTGTTTTGTTTTCTCGACCACGCTTTGGAACAGGCGCCAAGTAAGGTGCATCCGTCTCAACGAGGATTTTATCCAAAGGCAAGTTCTGCGCAGCCTCCTGAATATCTGTCGCTTTCTTAAAGGTCACAACTCCAGAAAAGGAAATCATCATCCCTAGCTCGATAAAGCGCTCTGCCATTCCCAAAGAACCCGAATAAGAGTGCATAATACCGCCTCGAGGACCAACTCCCTCACTCTTGATAGTCTCATAAGTATCTTCCAAAGCATCACGTGTGTGAACGACAAAGGGTAGATTCAGCTTTTTAGAGAGCTGGATTTGGCGTCGAAACACCCGCTCCTGAACATCCTTGGGCGCTGTCATCCAGTGATAGTCCAGCCCAATTTCGCCCAAAGCCACCACCTTGGGGTGACGAAGCTTGTCCAACAGATAGGCTTCCACCGCCTCGTCATAAGTCCCCGCCTCAGTCGGATGCCAGCCAATCGTAGCATAAAGCTGATCATAGCTATCTGCCAGCTCCAAGGCGCGCTCAATGGTCGGTCGGTCAAAACCGACAATATTATGTGCAGCAACACTCATTTCTTTAGCTAATTGAAGCTCTTCTGCCTCTCGACCAGCAAATTCTTCCACATTTAAATGCGTGTGTGTATCAAAAATCTTCATGGTTTACTTCCTTGTTTTTCCTGTCCTTATTATACCAAAAATCAAGCGAAATATTCATCATCTTCTGCTCTGTTCATTTCCTGACAAGAAATCCATCTCTGTAAAATAAGAGATTTTTTTATAAAAATTTCATCTAGTTCTTAAGACTGATTTTATCTTTTTTCGATAGTTTTTTATTGATTATCGATAAAATACGTGTTATAGTTACTAAGAAATGAAACGTTAGTCGGAGGAAATTATGACAGACAAAATGAAAAAGACTGCTGAAGATATGAGCATCACTCTTACAAAAATCAGTATCAGCCTTTTATTTATTGCTTCCATTATCCTGATTGCTCTAGGACCTTGGGTCGTCAACCTAGTTATCGAATTTCCCTCTCCTTTCTTTCAAGGGGAGACGCGCTTTTGGATCTTGCTGCTGCTCGGCTATGTCCTCGGCTGCCTAGCCCTGGCCTGCATCGTCCATCTCTATCGACTCCTTAGCCGCATTGGTAAAAATCAGGTCTTTATCACACAAAATGTTCAGTACATGCGCTATCTTGGCTGGGAAGTCGGCACTGTCGCTCTTATCTCCCTCTTTATGGGACTGACAACCTACTTGCCCATGCTCTTAGTCACTGTTTCTTGCAGTATCTTGACCCTGATTATCCGTGTCATCCGCAATGCCTTTGGCAAGGCCATTGAGCTGCAGGATCAAGTGGACTACACTATTTAGGAGGTCTTATGATTCAGATAAATTTAGACCTTGTCATGGCGCAAAAGCGCATCAGCGCTGGCCGTTTAGCAGAGTTGATTGACCTAACACCAGCCAATCTATCTATCCTAAAAAATAATCGAGCTAAGGCTGTCCGCTTTTCAACACTCAACGCTCTTTGCCGTGAACTAGACTGCCAGCCTGGCGATATTTTAGAGTATATCCCTGATGAGGAGGAGAAATAATTATGGAATATCCAGCACAAGAAGAGATGAATGTCCAGCCTTGTCTGCCCGCAGAAGCTGAACGACAGACCATCTTCACAGGCCTAGAGGACAAGCAACTGCGATTCTTTAAAATCAGCTATCTGATTCTCTATCTCTTAACTTACTTTTACTCTGCAGTATTTTTTAATTATCAAACTGCATCCTTTTTCCCTTTTGCAATTGGTCTTATATTGCTAAGCGAAACCCTAATCAGGAAATTGGCCTATCCATCACTGCAGATGAAAAAGCTTGACAGCAGATTAGAAGCTAGAATCTTTCTGATCATGACGTTAGCTCAAGCTCTGGCTTTAAGTCTCTGGGGGCTTCATCGCCAGCTAGAATTTTTCCAATTTCTAGCCATCCACATCTCATTTGCCTTCTATATTCTGTCCCGCACAGGCTGGTTAAGCCAGGGGCGTTTGGGTATCCTGGTCTGGTTTGATGCCATTCAAGCCTTCTGCATCCTGCCCTTTAAAAATTTTATTGCTGCTATTCTAGTCTTTATAGAAGGCAAGCAGCAGGACTCTTCTGACAGCTCTGACAGTATGTCTTCAAAGAAAGCCCAACAGCTCGCTATTATTGTCAGTAGCTTCTTTGTCGCGGGAATCCTGGTCTACTTTGTCTGGTCCCAGCTGAGTCAGGTTTCAGACAGCTTTGCCTCTTTCTTCAGCAATACCGCTGATGTTATTGAGAATCTCCTTGACTCCCTCTTTTCAACTCTTGATAGCAGCACGATTCTCTTCAAGGCCTGCCTGGCTGTCCCTGTCAGTTTGTACTTGTATGGCCTCCTAGCCGGCAGTCTGTTAGGCAAAAAAGATACTAAACTTAGCTACAAAAAATTTCAAGCAAGCATCCGCCCTCTGCGAGTTGCTCCCGCTTTCGCAGCCTACATTATCATCGGCAGTCTCTGCCTGACCTATGCACTCTTCTTCCTGACGGGTCTGGGTGAGCTCGGTCAGCTCCTAAGCGCTGGAACAGTGGCTCAGGCTATTTCTCCGCAAAATGCTTCGACAGTTGCCGTAGCTGGTTTCTGGCAGCTGGTCCGGGTCTCTATCCTTAACTTTGCAGTCCTAGGCGTCTTCTATCTGATTGCCAAAAAGCCACTCTGGGACCAGAAAGGAACGCGATTCGCAGCTACTATCCTCTTTATCTTTACTGGTCTGCTGGCCTTGCTAGCTGGCTGGAAATTATTTGGTATCTACATCTACCTTTACGGACCAACACCGCTGCGCTTGATTTCAGCATGGTTCATCCTAGTTCTCTTTGTTTGGTGCCTACTGACCCTGATTCGTTTCTACAAACCTATCCAAGCTATCCGCATCGGTATCTTTTACGCCCTGATGAGCTTTACCTTGCTCTGCTATCTGTATCCAATGCTTTTACCAGTGGCAAAATAAGCAACTGTACTTAACTATACACAAAAAACCAGAAAGAAAATCAGTTTCTTTCTGGTTTTATTCTACTTTTATATCATTTAGCGGCATTCAATAATAGACTGCTTACCTTTCTCATTCAAAGGAAAAATGATTATATCCTAAAATCGCAGGTCAGCAAATGATCATTGACCATGCCAATGGACTGCATAAAGGCATATACCGTCGTAGAACCAACAAAGGAAAAACCTTTCTTTTTGAGTTCTTTGCTAATTTTATCGGATAGATCCGTTCGAGCGGGTACCTCTTCAATACTGGACCACGAATTGAGAATCGGTTCATTCTTTACAAAAGACCAAATATAAGAATCCAAACTACCATATTCTTCTTTTAATTTTAAATAGGCTTTAGCATTTTTTATAACTGCCTTTATTTTCAGCCTATTTCGTATCACTCTTTGATCACTAAGCAATTCTTCAATCTTCTGCTCGTCATAATTGGAGAGTCTTTCAGGATCGAAGTTTTCATAAGCCTCTGTCATAGCATCCATTTTTGACAAAATAGTTTGCCAGCTCAAGCCCGCCTGCTGACCTTCTAAAATCAACATTTTAAAAGTTTATGCTCGTCATGCACAGGTCGCCCCCATTCATGGTCATGATAATTTCTCTCAAGCTCACTATTTTCAGCCCAACCGCATCTTTTTATCTCCATCTATTTTCTCCTTATAGTTTGATTTTCTCAACTTGATTATTATCTAAGACCAAGGCAGCATCAGAAAAAGAGACTTCAAAAAGTTGCAAGGAGTTTATGTGTTGCTCAATAATATCTTGATAATAAGGGTACTTCTGGACAAAAACGTTTCTTATATCCTCAATAGAAAGCTGGCTTTCTTTGACTCTCCCTTGCATCCGGGCATACCTTCCATCACCTTTCGGGACTGTTGTAAGAGCAATACGATTATTGATTGCCAACTCTTGAATTTTTTGACTATTTTTAAATGAGATAAAGAACAATTTCTTTGCCTCCTCATCATAGTAAAAATTTACAATTCTTACATTTGGGATATCCTTTACAGAAGTAGCTAGAGCCATTTCTGTCTGTTCTGCCAATAAGGCCTTAAAATATTGATTCATATTTGACTCCTTTATTATTTTCTCTAAAACTAGTATAATATAAAAAGGTATCATTTTTTGAAACCATTTAATAAAAAAATATGGAGTTTCTCATGAATAAATCTCAAAGAATTAACGATATGCTTATTTTTCTCAATAAGAAAAGACAATTCAATCTAAAAGATATTATGAATCGATATCACATTTCAAAAAGCACTGCCCTTCGTGATATTGCCAGCCTTGAAACATTGGGAATTCCAATTTATTCTGACTTAGGTCGGAATGGCAGTTATAAAATTCTTAGCAACGACTTGTTATCTCCTATTATTTTCTCTATAGATGAAATTTCTGCCTTGTATTTTTCCATGCTGACTCTGGAAAACTACAATATGTGTCCTTTTGATATTGACCTGCAAAAATTAAAAGAAAAATTTGAAAACTCGATTTCAGAACAGCAGTTAAGCAAGATCACAAAAATTGAGAAAATCCTTCAACCAGAAGTCAGAAAAACAATCAGCAACTCTCAGTTGCGAATAATTCTCGATATTCTATTGCACAGGCAGGAAGAATTTTTTCCAATTAAGTATGAACAGCAGTCTCTTCAAGTTCAATTTATCAAACTATTTAGCCACAAAGGGGATTGGTATGCAGAGGTCATAAATAAAGACACTGGCCAAAAAGAGGAACTTTCCTGCCAGTCTATTAAATTTCACCCATAAATTTAAGACAAAAAAACCAGCGGTCTCGAGTCTCCGCTGGTTTCTTGATAAATCGTTTGGATTAAGCAGCCAAAACTTTGCGTCCTTTACGACGGCGAGCTGCCAATACACGACGACCGTTTTTAGTTGACATACGGTGGCGGAAACCATGTTTACGCGCACGACGGATTTTACTTGGTTGATAAGTACGTTTCACGATGAATACCTCCTCTTAGATTCTTGTATTCGTTTAGCCGGCTAGTTGTGATCAGTTACTAAACATACTTTACTATTCTATATGATTCCGGGGCTTTGTCAACACTTACTTAAATAACTTTCTCTTTGTAAACGTAATCATATGTTCCGAGTCGCTTCATAAAAGGGAATCAGGGCAGTCATTGCTTCTTGTAAATTAGACAAGACTTCTTCTCTAGAATTAGCCCCAGATAGATTAACATCGTATTTGGCTAAAACCTTGCGAACCTGACCTTCTTGGACCTGTTTCATAAGTAACTTGCGATTATCTTCTGTGCCTTCAAAGCGGTGACTCACACCATCTATCTGAGCAAAATAATAAATGGGTCTATCAATAGGTACTTGCAAGATTCGATTTTGCTTTGAGAGACTATCTTCGTCTTTCTTACGCTCCATGAAGCTAACTTCGAGCGATACCCCAAAATCATCTGCACTTCCATACAAGCGCAGGGCGAACATAGGTTCTGTGATTTCCCCATAGCCTTTTAGATAATTCCAAAAATGGGGTCGCAGGATTTGGGCTTGGTTCATCCACTGGCTGGTTCGCTCCAAGGTCAGCTTAGGATAGAGGCTCTGAAAATCCTTGACCAGGTCTGCAAACTCCTTGCGTGCCGACTGTCCCTTAGCTCTCAACTCCAACATAGACTCACGCAGCTGCCCTGCCTTGTCTGGAGAGATATACTTAGCCCCTTGATGAGGCAGATAACTTTCAATAGCTGGAAAAAGTGACATAAAAAATCCTTTCTATATACAAAAACCAGCATCTCTGCTGGCTTTCTTTTTATTCGCTGTCAATATCCACAACGACATAGCGGTTAGGCTCGTCGCCTTCGGAATAGCTAGTCACACCATCGATGCGAGAGATGATGCGGTGGATAATTTTGCGCTCGCTGTTAGACATAGGGTCTGTGTGCTGACCGCGTCGGTCTTCCAAAGCCCGCTGAGCCAGTTTCTGAGCATAACTTTGCAGCACTTCAGCCCGATGCTCAACATAGTCATTGACATTAATGGAAATATAGAAGCTCTTAGAATATTGGTTATAAAGATAGTTTTGCGCCAATAGCTGCAGAGCTTTCAAGACTTTTCCGTGGTAGCCAATCACGCGCCCTGGTTCATTGGTATCAATTTGCATGTTAATGGTACGGCGGTTGTGGCTGCTGGAAATACCCGCTTCAACATCCATCTCATCAACGATTTTCTGAACATAGTTCGTTACGTTGTCAACCACTTCTTCAATATCGTAGTCTGCTTCGACTTGGATGCCTAAGTCAGCAAAAGAGCTTTCTTCTGTTTCTGTCGGCTCAGCCTTGTCTTTAGCCGCTTGTTCAAAAGAGATAACCTTGCTATCGTCCGCTTCTGCTTGAGCAACTGCCTCATCAATAGCTTGGTTGGTCTTGAGAAGATCAATGGTGCCAGTCTCTTCTAAAATTGTATTGGCTTGCTTGTCGTTTTTGAGAATTTCAGCCTTGACCTCATCTGAGATAACTTCACCTTCTTCTTCGACCTTCTTGATGGCAGCTACCACACGGCCCAAATCAACCGTTGCTTCACTTACAGACTGCACAGGCTCATTCTGAGCATTAATCTCTTCAGGAACACCTTTTACGGCCTTTTGATTGGCCTTGACAACTGTCGTCTCAGCAATCGGCTCGACATCCACCTGAGCTGGTTTCTTGCCAAACAAGCCTAAAAAGCCTTTTTTCTCACGTGAAATAACAGTGATATGCGCTCTCATACGTGGAATATCCAACGTTTTCAAACCATTTTGAATGGCTTCTTCAACACTTGCTCCTGTAAAAATAACCATTGCAAGAGTCCTCCTTCTTACTTACTTTTTCTTTTTCTGTGCTTTTTTCAGGGCACGTTTCTTTTTCTGTTCCAATTGACGCTCTGACCGTTCCTTGGCTTCTCGCTCGGCAATGATTTTAAAAGGATTGCTCAGCAGCAAGGTCTGAACCACCTGATAAGCATTTGAGACCGCCCAGTAGAGGGCTACCCCACTCGCTGCATAGAAGGCAAAAAAGAAAATCGCAACTGGCAACAGGTACATCATGACTGTCATCCCGCCATTTCTCTCAGGCAAGGCTTTGTTTGAAAGCCACGTACTGAGGAAAGTGAAGAGAGCCGCCAACAGCGGAAGAATAAAGGTCGGATCTGTCGCTCCTAGATTGAGCCAGAGGAAGTGACCTGTCTTCATAAAATCAACCCGAGTCAGGGCTTGAAACAGAGCCAAGAGCACTGGCATCTGGATAAAGAGCGGAATGAATGAGGCATAAGGATTGACACCCTTTTCTTTGTAGAGCTTTTGAGTTTCCTCAGCCAAGGCTGTTCTGCTCTCCATATCCTTACCAGGATACTTTTCCTGCAGGCGCTTGATATGCGGCTGTACTTCCTGCAGCTTGCGCGAAGAAGTGGTCTGGAATTGGAAGACCGGCAGGAGAACTGTCCGGATAATCAAGGTAAAGAGAATAATCCCAATTCCCTTGCTTCCACCAAAGGATAGAAAACGAATGGTGTCCGCAAAGAAATAGACCAGCTTCTCCCAAAAGCCATTTGAATCAGCCGTTACTTGACTGGTTCCGCAGGCTGTGAGAAAGAGCAGCGAGGCAACCAGCAAAATCCCTAATTTACTTTTCTGTTTCACAAATGAATCCTTCCTGATAAAGTTTAGCAATTTTTAATACATGCAATAAATTTTGTTCAACTTGGTGGTAGTCCAACTCTTCCACTCCTTTACGAGCGATAACGACGAAGTCTGCCTGGACTAACTGTTTTTGATGCTGCATCAAGACATGGCGGATTTTTCTTTTAATACGATTACGAACCACTGCATTCCCCAGCTTTTTACTGACGGAAATTCCAACTCGAAAATGCTTTTGCTCTTTTTCTAACATGTAAACGACAAATTTTCGATTAGCAAAACTTTGACCTTTTTTAAAAATCGCATTAAAATCTTTTTCGCTCTTGACGCGATAGTTTTTTCTCAAAACTCAACTCCATCCACCAAAATTATATCTATTATACCATATTTTTCGAAAATGCCAATAAGAGCCGCTATGACGCTGTTTTTACAAATATTTAAAAGGTCGATTCACATTAAAAACACCGCAATTCCCTTGCGATGTTCCTTATATCTTATCCCTTTTCCAGCTGTTTCTTAGCTCGTTCCAACTCCTGACGAATCTGAGCAAATCCAGTTCCGCCAAGAGAATTCCGCTTTTGTACAGCGGTCTGGGACTCAAGCGCTTGATAAATGTCTTCCTCAATCAGCGACGACACTTCCTGATAGCGAGTCAGCGGGATATCTTGTAGATAATAGCCTGCCTTGCTGCATTCCAGCACCAACTTTCCGACAATCTCATGGGCTTCCCGGAAAGGCAGTCCTTTCTTGGCTAGATAGTCAGCCAATTCTGTTGCATTGGAGAAGTCTTGCTGAGTTGAAACCAGCATTTTTTCTTTGTTTACAGTCATACTAGACAGCATACCCGCCATAATATCCAGCGATTTTTGGATGGTATCAACTGTATCGAACATACCTTCCTTGTCTTCCTGCAGGTCCTTATTGTAAGCTAAGGGCAGGGACTTCATAACCGTCAGAAGACTGAAGAGATGGCCATAGACCCGGCCGCTCTTGCCCCGAATCAGCTCCGCCATGTCCGGATTTTTCTTTTGCGGCATGATGGAGGATCCAGTGCTAAAGGTATCTGATAGACTGACAAAGCCATATTCATAGCTACACCAATTAATCAGCTCCTCGCAGAGACGAGACAAATGCATGATGAGAATGCTGCTGTTAGATAGAAACTCCAAGATAAAGTCTCGATCACTGACCGCATCCAAGGAATTGTTGTAAAGTCCTTTGAAGCCCAATAAATCAGCCGTCAGCTCCCTGTCAATCGGAAACGTTGTCCCCGCTAGAGCCGCTGCTCCCAAAGGGGACAAATCCGTATGCTCCAGATTAAAGGAAAAGCGCTGACTATCCCGGCTGAACATCTGATAATAGGCGAGCAGATGATGGGCAAAGCTAATCGGCTGAGCATGCTGCAGATGGGTATAGCCTGGCATGATGGTCTCTACATGCTCTTCTGCCAAGTCCAGCAGCACCTGACGCAAATTCAAGAGTTTATCCGCAATCTGACCGAGCTGAGCCTTGAGATAAAGGTGCATATCTGTCGCCACCTGGTCATTACGGGAGCGAGCCGTATGAAGCTTACCAGCTACTGGCCCAATCTCCTCGGTCAGAAGAGCCTCCATATTCATATGAATATCTTCATTACGCACATCAAACTCAAGCTCTCCAGCCTCATAACGTGCCAACAGCTTTTCCAAGCCTGCCTGAATAGCAGCCGCTTCCTCTGGAGCAATGATTCCTGTCTGCCCCAGCATTTTGACATGGGCTAGGCTACCCTCTAGATCATAGGGAGCCAGACGATAGTCAAATCCGATGCTGGCGCCAAACTCCTCTACCCAGCCTTCCAGAGAGGCTTCAAAACGTCCACCCCACAGTTTATGATTTGCCATAAAGAAAGCCCCTTTCTATTGGTCCTTGTGAGCCTGAACCTCTGCATGAACCTTAGACGGAAGCCCCCATAGCTTGATAAAGCCAATCGCAGCATCCTGATCAAAAGTATCTGCACTGGTATAGGTAGCCAGACTTTCATCGTAGAGAGAATTGTCAGACTTACGAGCTACAACTGTCGCAGACCCCTTATAAAGCTTCACCTTAGCTGTGCCATTGACCACCTGCTGAGTGGACTTAAGGTAGGCAATCAAGGCTTCTGTCGCTGGATTAAACCAGAGGCCATTGTAGATGAGATTGGACAGCTCGTTTTCGATAATCGGCTTGAAATGGGCCAGTTCTCTGACTAGAGTCAAATCCTCGATTTCTTTGTGGGCAGCCAAGAGAGTTACAGCACCAGGGCATTCATAGATTTCCCGAGACTTAATCCCAACCAGACGGTTTTCCACATGGTCAATCCGCCCAACACCGTGTTGTCCTGCTATGTCATTTAGCTCAAGAATCAAGTCCGCCAGCTTCATCTTTTTGCCATCTAAAGCAACTGGGACACCCGCCTCAAAGTCAATATTTACATAGACTGGACTGTCTGGCGCTGCTTCTGGTGCAACCGTCAAATCATAGGCGTCTTCCGGTGCTTCATTCCAAGGGTTTTCCAAGACACCACACTCATTGGCCCGTCCCCAAAGGTTTTGATCAACTGAGTAAGGGCTATCCAGATCTGCAGGAATTGGCACACCATTAGCTTTGGCATAATTGATTTCTTCTTCCCGAGACCATTTCCACTCCCGAACCGGAGCAATGACCTTGAGACTGGGATCCAAGGAGGCGATAGCCACTTCAAAACGAACCTGATCGTTTCCTTTCCGGTACAGCCATGGGCAATGGTTGTCGCCCCTGTCTTGTGAGCAATTTCAACCAATTTCTTAGAAATCAAAGGTCGGCTCAGAGCGGACACTAGAGGATATTTTCGTTCGTAGAAGGTGTGTCCTTGCAGAGCAACCAAGACGTAGTCTTCCGCAAACTCGTCTTTAACATCAATAACATGTGATTCGATAGCGCCAACTTTCAGCGCCTTGTCATGAATGAAATCTAAATCATTTCCTTCACCTACGTCCATGCAGACCGCGATCACATCATAATCCTTGTCCAGCCAAGTAATAGCCACCGAAGTGTCCAAGCCGCCGGAATACGCTAAAATGACTTTATCTTTAACCATGCGATTACCTCTATCCTTCTACATTTTATTTTTAAACATTCTACTGTATGAAAATGCAAATGTCAAGAGGAAATTTAATATTTATTAAAAATAAAAAGCGTTTTATCAATTTTTTTATTCAAAAATTAATATATTATATACTGGACTCAAAATAAGAAAAAAGAGTCTGTCAAGACTCCTTATTTTACGCGGTAAAAAACATCGGGATGTTCAGAAACGCTCTGAGTAATGATAAAGCGATCTTGACTGGTATCAGTCGGATCCGTCCCATTGACAGTCTCCCCAGCTGGCAGACTCTTTCCTGCTGGGATTATAAGAAAAGGCAGCACCGGTTTGGTTTTTCCAACGAATCCCTGCTCGGTAAATCCCATTTTCATCTGGCCCAGAGTAATCTCCTGTCTCAAGCTTGGCAACATCTGACTCAATACCTGACGCATCAAATGTATAACTGTTCCCTTTGGCATCCTGCCAAGTACCAATCATGCTGGAAAAATCCCCAGAAGCAATAGCCTTCATATCCAAACTAGAAGTTGATGCCGTCTCTTTCTCTCCTTTGCTAGTTTCCTTGGCAGACTTTTCAGCTTCAGTTTCCGAATTCTGCTGGGAGCCTATATCAGAAGTTTCCTGATTGTCCGCTTGACCATCAAGTTCGCTCGAATTGGCCCCTCTTTCAGACTTTTTTTAGAAGATGCGGAGCTAGTCGAACTTGCTTTAGAATTGTTGGAAGCAGGATTCGTCTGCTCTTTCTTTTTGGTTACAGGTTACTAGCACGAGTAAGGCTACTAGCCCTCCAACCAAGATAATGATCCATTTTTTTCATTTTTCTCCTTAAAGTATTTTCTTATTACAATTGTGACATAAAAATAAAAATTTGCAAAGTAAAAAAACCAGCTTGAAAGCTGGTTCATCTTATTAATTTGATTCAGCATGTTTTTCGATATGCTGGATGGATTTTTCACGACCTAGAAGGTAAATGGTATCTGGCAGCTCTGGTCCATGCATTTCACCAGAAACGGCAATTCGAATCGGCATAAAGAGGTTTTTGCCCTTGATTCCTGTCTCTTTTTGGACAGCTTTGATTTGCGGGAAGATATTCTCTGTCACAAAATCTGCATCAGACATGGCTTCTAACTTTTCTTTGAAAGCTGTCAACACGGTCGGTACCGTTTCACCAGAAATGACCTCACGCTCTGCATCTGTCAACTCTGGAAAGTCCGCAAAGAAGAGGTCTGTCAGCGGCACGATTTCGTCTACAGACTTCATTTGTGGTTTGTAGAGTTCCACAAGCTTTTCTGCCTTATCTGTCAAACGGCCCGCTTCTTCCAAGTACGGCTTAGCCAGAGCGAAGATTGTGTCAAAATCTGCATTCTTGATGTATTCGTTGTTCATCCAGTCCAGCTTCTTCTGGTCAAAGGCAGCTGGGGACTTGCTGAGACGTTTTTCATCAAAGAGCTCAATCAATTCTTGACGAGAGAAAATCTCATGCTCGCCGCCAGGATTCCAGCCCAGCAGTGCAATAAAGTTAAAGACTGCTTCTGGTAGGTAGCCCTTCTTGCGATAATCCTCGATAAACTGCAAGGTATTGGTATCGCGCTTGGACAGCTTCTTGCCTGTTTCAGAATTGATAATCAGGGTCATATGGCCAAATTCTGGAGCTTCCCAACCTAGAGCTTCATAAACCATAAGTTGCTTAGGCGTGTTGGCAATGTGGTCATCCCCCCCGAATAACGTGAGAGATTTCCATCAGATGGTCATCAATAACCACAGCAAAGTTGTAGGTTGGGTAGCCGTCTTTCTTCTGGATAACCCAGTCACCACCGATATTGCCGCCTTCAAACTCAATTTCGCCCTTGACCATGTCAGTCCACTTGTAGACACCAGCTTCATTGACAGCCAGACGAACCGTCGGAATAATGCCCGCTGCTTCGCGATCAGCGATATAGGCTGCCTTCTCTTCCTCTGACATGCCTAGAAACTCATTGATATAACGCGGTGTTTCACCAGCTGCTTCCTGACGTTCACGTTCAGCCGCCAATTCTTCCTCAGTCACATAGGACTTGTAAGCCAAGCCCTTGCCCAAGAGTTCATTAACGTATTTTTGGTAAATATCCAAGCGCTCAGACTGGCGGTAGTTTTCGTGAGTCTCAGGGCTTTCATCCCAGTCAATACCCAACCAGCGTAAGTTTTCAAGCTGTGAGCGTTCTCCGTCTTCTACATGGCGCTTGCGGTCTGTATCCTCGATACGGATAATGAAGGTCCCGCCATGATGACGAGCATAGAGGTAGTTAAAGAGCGCAGTCCGCGCATTTCCGATGTGTAAAAGTCCAGTCGGACTTGGTGCATAACGCACTCGAATCGCTTTTGTCAAAGTTCCATTCTCCTATTTGTGTTTCGGGGAATCATTCCCACTCAGATTTTCAAATGTAATCATTATATCATACTCTGAAGGCATAATACGACTTTACAGTCTATTTTTACGACAGGCGCTCTTCCAGCTGGAAGTCGATAGGAAGCCAGGCCAGTACATTCTCCATCTGCTTTTCCCAGTAATACCACTCATGCTTACCTGGACTGTGGCTGTACGTAATATCCAAGCCCAAGTCTTGCAGGTTTTTTACTGCCTCCTGATTAGCCTTGTAAAGAAAGTCCTCTTCGCCGCACCATACCCAAAGCTTGGTCTTTTTATCAGATTGCTTGGCTATGCTCTCCAGCGAATGAGGACTGCTGCTCCAATCTTTAAAGTCTCCAAAAACTCCTCGCCAATAGGCTGGCGTTGCCATCTCAGCATTATCTGGACGAGCATCAAGAAAACTCAAAGCGCCAGAAAGACTAGCCGCGTATGAAAAGCGGTTAGACTTGAGAGCCAGCTTAAAGGCTCCGTATCCGCCCATGGAAAGGCCAGCAATGAAATTCTTCTCTCGCTTATCTGACATATTTGGGAAAAAGCGCTTGAGCACCCGAGGCAGCTCCTCAGCGATGGCTTCGTAATAGTTAAAACCATACTGAGTATCGGTGTACCAGCCGTTGCTGGTATTAGGCATGACAACAATCAAGTTGGTCGAGCGAACCAGACGCTCAATATTTGAGCGCTTGAGCCAGCTATTGTGATTCCCGTTCATACCATGAAGCAGATACAAAACAGGAATGTCTTTATCATCCGGCTTATCCACACGAGCTGCGTCCGGATAGAGGATATTGACACCCCATTCCATCTCTAAAACTTCAGAATAATACTCTATTTTCATCACTGCCATTCGCATTTCTCCTTCGTATCTTCCTGACAAGAAAAAGCCGAAGCCCGACTTTTCTTGTATTTGTGTTGAGATTTTTACCGCACTTCCATAACGACCGGCAAAATAGCTGGACGACGCTTGGTTTGGTCAAAGAGATATTTGGCCAAACTATCACGGACAGCCCCCTTCAGCTCTCCCCAGTCAAAGCTATCCTGCGCCAGATAGTCTTCTACTGTTTTATTGATAATGTCAGAGCTTTCACGCAAAATATCTCTGCTCTTCTTGACATAGACAAATCCACGGGTGTGTACTTTAGCCTTGGAAATGATTTTCTTTTCCTTACGGTTAACTGTGAGTGCCACGATGAAAATACCATCTTCAGACAAGACCTTGCGGTCGCGCAGGACAATATTGCCTACATCGCCAATCGCATTTCCATCAATCATGACATCTCCAGCTGATACTGCACCAGCAGGCACAAAATCACCATGGTCGTATTCCATAATGCTGCCCCGCTTAGGAATGAAGATATTTTCCGGCAGCATGCCAACTTCCATGGCAGCCTTAGCATGAGCATCCAATCCGCGGTACTCACCCTGAATCGGGAAGAGGTACTTGGGCTGCAGCAGGTTAATCATGAGCTGCAAATCACGCGCATTTGCGTGACCCGACACCCGTAGGTTTTGGGTAATCAGCTTGACAATGCCACCCGCCTGATAAATCATATTTTCCACGCGAGCCACGACCGCTTCCTTGGCAATTGACGGCGTCGTTACGATGTAAATCAAATCGCCTTCCTTGATTTCCACATAGCGGTGACGGCCAATTGACATCTTGCGCAGGCCATTGATAGGCTCACCCATCCGGCCAGTCTCCAAGATAATCAGCTCATGGTCTTCAAACTTAGACATTTCCTTAGGCTTGATCAAAAGACGTTCGTCCACCAAGGACAGCTTCTTAAGGCGGATAGCCGTACGAACGATGTTTTCAATATCAAAGCCTGTCAAAACCACTCGGCGGCCAGTCTCTGCAGCTGCATCAAAGACCTGCTGGATACGAGACAAGTTGCTGGCAACCGCCGCAACAATCACACGACCATCCCAGTCAGCAATGGTATCTTCGATTTCCTTGCCAACCTCGCTCTCGCTAGCCACCTGAACACTACTGTCCGCATTAGCTGAATCACTAAGCAAGGCCAGAACACCCTCGCGGCCAATCTCAGCCAGACGGCCAAAGTCTGTCGCGTAGGACGGGCTAGCAGACTGGTCAAACTTGAAATCACCTGTATAAACGATGCTGCCTTTTCTGGTCTTGATGACAATTCCCAAACTTTCAGGAATCGAGTGGGTCGTCCGGAAGAAGGAAACCACGGTTTTGCCAAATTCAATCTCGGTATTTTCATCAATCACATGGAAATCATTGAACTTCTTAACCGCATCGTTATTTTTAACAAAAAGCTTGGCTAGCTCAATCGTCAACTCTGATCCGAAAACTGGCACCTTAGCATCCGCTAAAAGATTAGGCAGAGCACCAATCGCATCTGCGTGTCCGTGTGTCAGAAAGACACCTGCAATCCGCTCCTTGTTTTCAAACAAATAGTCCATGTTGGGAACGACATAGTCCACACCCAACTGCTCATTTTCTGGGTACTTAAGCCCAGCATCCAATACAAAAATGGAATCATCCACTTCGGCAACGTAGAGGTTTTTACCATTTTCACGTACGCCGCCCAAAGCAATCAGTTTAATATTGCTCTTGCTCATTTTTCTCCTATTCAATTTTCAGAACCTCACTTTTAACAAAGATTCTTTATTTTATTACTAACGGTCCTTGGCTAGCCAAGTCGAATTACAGTCTTGCAAACCTAAGGTTCGCATATCTAACCTATTATAGCATTTTTTCATGTTTTTTCAAAACAAAGAAAAATTGTTTTTCCATTGTCACTTAGAATGAAGCTATTTTTCTAACCACGAAAAAACACACCGACAGCAAAAAAAGAAACAGCCGCAAACTGTCCCTTTTTAGGGTTAGGCTTTGCCAGCCAGATTAAAACGGACAAAATAAACCATTATCGCAGCTGTAACCAAGAAAGCCAGCCCGACCGTTGCCAGAGCATGAGCAGAAAAGAACAGCAGGCTAGCTATCAAGCTTAGAATCGGAAGCGCTACCTCTATAAGCAGAAACCTCATTGAGAATCTACGTTCTAGCTTATTACAAGGAGTGTAGGGCAGAAGGACAGACAGGGGGGAGAAATTTTCATTGCCGAAATGCTCGGAAAGCCCAATCAACTTCTACCCAAAAGTGATAATGTCCAGAAGAAACAGCCGCTCAATCAAATGAAGAAAATCGATGGGGCTGAGATCAGCCGAGACAAAACTGTGATTGGGATTACTGAGAAAGCCGGGCAGGATTTAAGTCGTCAAAATTCCAATCAATGCTACCCAAAGACCGATATGGCAAGGAAAGATCAGAGGCAGAAAGAGGCAGGCCGTACAAATGACATAGTCAAACAGTTGGTGGCGGCATTTTTCTTTTTTTATATTCATACTCTTTCATAAATCCTAAAAACGATTCACCCATATAGCCAAGCGCTGGTAGAAAAAGAGCCAGCAGTCTGCAAGAAAATTAAGGCCCAGCACAATGTAGAGGCCGCGAAGATTTTCCTTAGCATAGACCGCGCTAGCGTAAATCAGTTCCTGACCACCTAAGTGATAATTCAACAAGTCCATCTCTTCTAAATAAATAAGCTTACTCCAAAATTCACTGCCTAGATAAATTAAAAGAATATAATTTGCTACTCTGATTACTGGATAAAAATATGATGCCAAATAGTAATGTGCATGCTTTTGAAGATGCCAGCGTCTCAGCCATTCTCGTCTATCAAGCTGAGGTCCTGCAAGAATAAAAGTGAGGACGGCCGCTGTCTCTACAACATCTTTGAAGGGATAGAAGCTCCATTTGAGAATAGGCTCAAAAGAATCAATACCTGTAATCCCGTAGCTTTTAATCACTAAACTATCCAAGAATTGATAATTGAAGATAATGAATAACATTAAAAATAATATTAAAAAACAAGAAAAAGAAATAACCTTTTTTCCACCTTAAAAATATTTTATACTTCCGACTCCGCCGAATCATCTGCAGCTTGAAATTGGGATTATTCGGTATATTCTCCGCAATAGGCTCACCGCAGGCCGGACAGATGACATAGTCGGCCTCATAGTCAAACAGCTGGTGCCGACATTTTTCTTTTTTCAGCTTCATTTTCTCTTTACCTTTCCAAAAACCCGAATATCAAGCTGTATGATATTCGGGTTTCTCACCTTTTATTGGCTCACTTGGTCTTGCAAATTGCTTATCACCAGTCAACACCATAGTATCGGAGCATCCGCTTGCTGACCCGCATGCCATTGTACTGAATCAGCGAAATCCAGCGGTATTTGTCAATCAAATCTTTAGACACCATTCTGCCACTATTCCGCAAAGACAATCTGACTTGGCAAGACACTGTTCAAAGAGAAAAACAGAAGCAAAAGATACACTTGAACTTTTCTTATAATCGGCATAATCATACCCTCCTAATAATGAAAAGCAATGATGACACTTGAAAAACTGCTCCTACAATAACCTCCTCCTAACTGCTAATTGTTTTCCAATCATCATTCCTAATATAAATATACAACGAAAACCCTTTCCTGTCAACGGTATCTTATACTTGCAAAGTACAAGAAAACAGCCCCCAGAGGGCTTTCACCCTAGATACACGGCATGCCAATCGTAGCAAAAAACGACCTCTAGCTTTACTCGGCTAGAGGTCTGGTTTACTTCGCTGGTATGAGAGCAATCAGTTCATCCAAGGTGTAACTGAATAACAATTTTTTATTATTTTTTATAAACTTTCAATTCCTTTAACCGCTAATGATTTTCTTTTTTTATCTTAGCATTGGAAATCTCTATAACATAATAAAGCACTATTGATTGAATTCTCGAAGTTTGAAAACCATCTAAAAGCTTCTACTTTCTATACTATCGTTACAATCAGGCAGGCTAAGCAGGCCTGTCTGACAATTCAACCAATATGTCAAGTAAAGCAACTACTTATGTATTACAAACAACTATACCAACAAAGTAAACTTAAAAAGCGAATGAATTTGGTTTCCTTTCTTTCTATTTCCTTAACTCTATTATAGTACTCTATTTAGATTTTTTTGCAAGCGTTTACACATTAAAAAAATACAAAAAAATATTTTTAAGAATTTTTGAAAAAAGTAGTTACACAAAGAAAAAAATGCAGTCAAACTAGATGCTGTTTTGTTATTCGATTAATAATTCAGTATGTGTTGCTTTTTTTCAATCCAGTAAGAATGTTAAGAGTCCTCTACTAAGAAATTTGATTCTAATCGTCATATTTTTATGTTAAAAATAAATAACGGTTATCTACCTCTTCCAGTATTTTTATTTGGAATATTACTTATTTCATTCATTGCTTTGCATGAATTTATAATTTAGAGAACTTTAATAAGGGGAATACTATTATGAGAAAAAAATTTTTAAAAGAGGATAAACTTTATTCTTTAGTTGAATTCAGAGATAAGCTCTACGATGATTTAGATTTATCAAGAAGCGATTTAGCTACTTTGTTATGTGCAATGTTGATTGCATCTATTGGCTTAAACATGGATTCCACTCCAGTTATCATTGGGGCAATGTTGATTTCACCATTAATGACACCTATTATTGGAATTGGTTTTTCATTAGCAATACTAGATATGAAACTGCTCAGAAAGTCGTTTAAAATTCTTTCTATTCAAGTTTTGTTAAGCCTATTAGCATCTACGATTTATTTTTTTATTTCTCCAATTTCTTATGCAAGTTCAGAAATTATTGCCAGAACTTCACCAACAATTTGGGATGTAGTTATAGCTTTTGTGGGTGGGGTAGCTGGAGTTATTGGAGCACGTAAAAAAGAAGCAAATAACATTGTGCCTGGAGTAGCTATCGCAACAGCTCTTATGCCCCCAGTATGTACTGTCGGCTATGCTATAGCAACAGGAATTTTTGAGTTTATGTTAGGAGCATCCTACTTATTTTTCATTAACTGTAGTTTTATTATGATTGCTACATACATAGGGACGAGCTTAACTATGGTGAAAAATCATTATATTAAACATAATCAAGAAGCCTATAAAATGCGAAAAATATTAATTCTAGTTTCGCTTATTCTTATTATTCCAAGTTTGGTTTCAGCGACTACCTTAGTGGGAGAGACCTTAATCAATGAATCTATAAATAAATACTTATCTGATCAGTTTAAAGAGAACACAATCCTAAAAAAAGAACTATGACAAAGAAGATAATACTTTAAAAGTTAACTATTTCAGGAAACTATCTTTCAGATGAGGAATTGAAAGAAATTCTTAGTAAACAAAACGATTATGGTTTTGAAAAAAATATTTCAATTCAAATTTCACAATTATCCAATGATCGATTGACCGAAAAAGACTTAGTCGAGTATATTATTCAATATAAAAAAATGACCATGAACTTCAAAAAAATTGATAAGGAGAAGGAGAAGAAAGAAACTCCAACTAAAAAAACAAGGAATAGGAACAATTTTTCCTAGCTAAATACACAAAAAGAGAGAACAGGATTAAATGTTCTCTCTTTTTAGTTACTATAGTTAACAAAGACTTTTTTTATAAGGAAAAATCAACTATTGGTTTTATTTATCGTCTTTTTTTAACCATATTTTTAACGCCTTCGATTGCGCCTTCAACAGCATCTTTGGCATCTACTGCAACTTCTTTAACTTTAGAAACTACTTTTTCAGCAGCTCCTTCTTTTTTTCTGTTTTTTTATCACCAGTTAATTTGCCCAGGCCTTCTTTTACAGAACCTTTAGCTTGGTTGAATTTTTCTTCTGTAGACATAATTGATACCTCCGTTATTAGTTTCAATTTTTAAAGCAATGAAAGAATATAAGAATTCCTAATCTTGGTTAGAGAATTAACGAACGCGAGCTTTTTCATTCGATGCAGCGTCTTTAACAGCATCTACGCCATCGCCAACTTTTTCTTGAACAGCTGAAAAACCGCCGCTAATGCCAGATTTTGCTTTTTCGAATTGCTCTGAAGCAAATTCGCCTGTTGATTCAGCAACGTCTGTTACACGATCTTGAAGGCTCACTGAATCCGCTTCGTGTTGTTCTTTCGTTTTAATATCAACAACATTGACATTTACTTCAACAACTTCCAAATCAGTCATCTTAGAAACTTCTTCTGCAACGACTTTCTTGATTTCTTTGTACAAAGTAGGAACATTCTTTTGATATTCTGCAACAACATTCAAGTCAACAGCTACTTGTTCTTTACCAACTTCAACATTGACACCATGAGTCACATTGTCAGAGTTGACCAATTTATCTTTTATATTAGAGAAAAAGCCACCGTCAACAGCCAGTAAACCTGAAACTTTTTCTAAAGAGAGACCGATAATTTTTTTGAATGACCTTATCATCGTAAGTCAATTCACCTTTTACTTCATGAGCTGCTTGAGCAACTTCTTTTTTTAGCAACATCTTTAACATCTTTATTTGACATGTTAAACTCCTTTATTCTTATTTAAATATATTTTTGTTTTGAATATAATATCCAATTCCTGCCCCTAGAGTAGCGCAAATCAAGACAAATAGAGTCTTAAAGAAGCCAAAGGATAGGATAAAACACGCTAGAATAATGCCTGCTAATCCAGACAAGATTGGATATTGATATTTTTTAAACCATTCCATTTTTTACTTCCTTACTTTACACGGCTAGTAGTTTTTTTAGCCGCTTCTTTTGGCTTGAAGTCTGAGACAGAGATTTTAAGCTTGACATTATGATTGATTCCGAAGAATTCTGTCAATCCAGACGCGATTTCTTCTTGAATCAACTGACTTCTCTTGATGATGTTTTCCGAAGGAACGATTGCCCCTTTAACGGAAACCATGCATTTGTTTTTACGGCTATTTACTGAAACTGTAGGATCTTTAATTAAACCGTGTTCTGTTAACAGACTACGAACAAACCCTTCAATCGCTGAATTTTTCAGCATCAGTTTCCCATCCGCATCAGCTAGCTGAATTTCCAAACGTCTCTTAGGATAAAAAGCTATCACTAACATCAGTAGTAAGATTAAGCTTGCTAAAACCACAGTGCCCCAGAAAACATACCTAGAAAGATAGTAGCCCACGAAAGGAATCTGCTTCCAAGTGAATAACTTCCAGCTAAATAACTGGAGCCCCAGACCGCTGACTTTATGAAAGTCTAGCAAAACAGGAATCAAAATTGTCAAGATTAAAATACAGAAAATAAGGGAAAGTATTTTTCTTGATTTTGACATATTGAATCCTCACATCATTAAATTTTAAATTGTATTTTGAAAGTAAAAAGACAATTTATGCCTTTTTACCTACAAAAAATGATACAACAGCTACTACAATAACTGCACCAATGATAGAAGGAAGCAAGGCCATACCAGCCAAACTAGGACCCCAAGTTCCTAAAAGTGACTGACCGACAGCAGAACCAACTAAACCTGCAACAACGTTTGCAATAACACCCATTGAGCCGCCTTTTTTAGTGATTGATCCAGCAATAAGACCAATAACTCCTCCAACAATAATAGACCAAAGCATATTGATTCTCCTTTCTAATTTTTTCTAAATCAAATTTAATAATATTTTTTTATACTATTTTTTGATTAACATAATTATATAATTTTTCCAACTTAGAAACATAATAATTCAACTTGGTTTTTCTTTCCGTTTATCTGTATTATAGATACGCAAATATAAGAATTCCTTGTTCTATAGGCTTTTCATCAGCATTTTTAGATATATTTTAGAGTTGTTAAACGAGGTTAAATGCATAAAATATGGTATAATTGCCTGATAATAAAAAAACACTATATAAAGAAAGATAATATTTTAATGCGAGAATTACTGTCTAAAAAGAGCCACAGACAATTAGAACTACTAGAACTACTATTTAAAAACAAACGCTGGTTTCATATTTCTGAACTGGCTGAACTATTGAATTGTACAGAACGTTCAGTAAAAGATGATTTATCCCATGTCAAGTCTGCGTTTCCTCAATTGATTTTTCACTCGTCTACTAATGGCATACGTATCATTAATACTGATGATAGTGATATTGAGATGGTCTATCACCATTTTTTTATGCATTCAACCCATTTTTCAATTTTAGAATTCATCTTCTTTAACGAAGGATATGAAACTGAGAATATTTGTAAAGAGTTTTATATAAGCTCTTCCTCACTCTATCGTATAATCAGTCATATTAACAAAATTATAAAAAAACAATATAATTTTTAAAATTAGTCTCAATCCTGCTCGGATTATTGGAGATGAGATTGATATCCGTTATTTTTTTGCACAATATTTTTTTCCGAAAAATATTATTTTCTTGAATGGCCCTTTACAGATTTTTTTCAGTAGAACCTTTGTGTAAGCTATTAGCACTGGTTTATAAAGAAACTGCATTTCCTGTCAATTTCGCAACTCAAAGAATGTTAAAATTGCTCCTGGTTACAAATTTATATCGAATAAAGTTTGGTCATTTCTTAGAAGTTGAGAAAGATTCTTTTTAACAATCAATTGTTAGAATCTTTTATGCAGGCAGAAGGAATCGAAGACATTGTAGCGAGCTTTGTTTCTGAATATCATATCTCTTTGAATAAAGAAGTGATAGGTCAACTATTTGTCTCCTATTTTCAAAAAATGTTTTTCATTGATGAAAATCTATTTATGAGCTGCGCAAAAACAGACAGCTATGTAAAAAATTCGTATAAATTATTAAGTGATTTAATTGATCAGATAGAAAGCAAATATAATCTAAAAATAGACAATAATGACAATCTTATTTGGCATTTGCATAATACAGCACATCTGCATCGTCAGGAACTATCTACAGAATTTATTCTGTTTGATCAAAAAGGGAATACAATCAAGAACTTTCAAAATATTTTCCCTCAATTTGTTTCAGATGTTAAAAAAGGGATTGAACATTATCTTGAGACTTTGGATATCCATAGCACACCAATGAAAGTCAACCATCTATCCTATACTCTTATCACTCACAGCAAACATTTAGTGCTGAATCTTTTACAAAATCAGCCTAAATTAAAAGTTTTAGTCATGAGTAGTTTTGATCAGTATCATGCAAAATCAGTAGCGGAGACACTTTCTTATTATTGCAGCAACAATTTTGAACTTGAAGTTTGGAATAAATTAGAACTATCAATCGATTCTTTAAAAGAATCACCTTACGACATCATTATTTCTAATTTTATTATTCCTCCTATTGAAAACTAAGAGACTGATCTATTCCAATAATATTAATACGGTCGCACTCATCTCCTTACTTAACGCAATGATGTTTATTAGATTAGACGAGTAAATAGCAAGATTTTTATAAGATAAAAGCCGCAATCTAGCGGCTTTTATTGATTTATCTGAGTGATTTTTTAGAAAAAAGGATATGGTCCCGTGGAATACAGAACTATATCCTTTCAATAACTAGTTGTATAGCTTTTGGGGCTGCACACTATGTACTGCTGATTCCCTCTGTCAGCCTTGCAACAAGCCGGATAAAACTATTCAAACAAGCCATAGTAGTCTGCGATGGTCATCTTGGCTTTCTCATCTTTGTTTAAGTCCTGAATAATCTGACCGTCTTTCATAACAATTAGTCGGTTGCCGTATTTGAGGGCATCCTCCATGTGATGGGTAATCATAAGAGCTGTGAGGCGGTCACGATTGACAAATTCATTGGTCAGCTCCATCAAGGCTACACTAGTCTTGGGATCCAGCGCCGCAGTATGCTCATCCAGAAGCAAAAGCTCTGGACGCTTGAGCGTTGCCATGAGCAGACTCAAAGCCTGTCTTTGCCCACCAGAAAGAAATTCAATCGGTGTATCCAGATGCTTGTCCAGGCCATTGCCGATTTTCTCAATCGTCGCCTGAAACTCTTCCCTGTAACTGTTGAGCCCACGGGGCACCAAACCACGCTTTTCACCTCGGAATTTGGCGATAAGAAGATTTTCCGCTACTGTCATCCGCGGAGCCGTTCCCATCTTAGGATCCTGAAAGACACGGGACAGGTACTTGGCCCGCTTTTCTGGTGAAAAATGAGTGACATTTTCCCCCAAGATATGAATGCTGCCGCTGGTTAAAGGGAGAGTGCCGGCAATGACATTGAACAAGGTTGACTTTCCTGCACCGTTTCCACCTAAAATCGTAATAAAATCATGCTCGTGAATGTCTAAAGAAACATCATTTAGGATGATTTTTTCTTCATCAAAGCCGCTCTTTACAAGCTTGGTTGCATTTCTTAATTCTACAATCGCTGTCATTTGCTTAACTTGGCTCCTTTAAAGAATTTATTTTTCAGGGTTGGAATCATGAGACAGACGGCCAGAATCACCGCACTGTAGAGACGGAGATAGTTGGTATTAAACCCGAGAGCAATAACGCCCCAGATCAAGAACTGATAGGCAATCGCACCAACTACAATGGTAATCAGACGCTCTGCCAAGGTCAGACTCTGGAAGAGCACCTCGCCGATGATAAGACTGGCCAGACCGACAACGATTACTCCAATCCCGCGGGAAACATCTGCATAGCCTTCCTGCTGGGCAATCAGCGCTCCAGCCAGAGCAATCAAGCCATTTGACAGAATCAGTCCCATCAACTCCATACGGCCAGTATTGATCCCAAAACTGCGAGCCATATCCGGATTATCTCCGGTCGCGATATAGGCCTGCCCTAGCTTGGTATCCAAGAAAAAGAGCAGGGCCGCAATCACCAGACTGACAAAAATCAAACCAGTCAAGAGGTCATTGACTTCTCCTGAAAAGGGCAGAACATCCTGAATCTTACTGCTGCCTAAAAGCCCCAGATTGGCACGGCCCATCAGCATCAGCATGATAGAGTGGCAGGAGGTCATGACCAAAATCCCAGAAAGTAAGGTCGGAATTTTCCCCTTGGTATAAAGCAGGCCTGTCACTGCACCCGCAGCACAGCCCGCTAAAACGGCTGCTGCTGTTGCCAGAAAAGGATTGACTCCCTTGGTAATCAAGGTAACTGCCACCGCCCCGCCTAAGGGGAAGGAGCCTTCTGTCGTCATATCAGGAAAACCCAGAATCCGGAAGGTCATAAAAATACCTAGACCTAGGACGGCCCAAACCAATCCCTGAGAAATAATGGAAAGAATCATAACATTGTCCTAACTAATTAAAATCGTTTCTCTATTTTAACATAAAAAAAGGAGCCAATTTCAATGCCGATGCGCAGACAAAGAAATTGACTTCCCAACTATTCCTCAACAACTGTCATCCGGCCAGTATCCACATCGTAAACCGCTCCTGAGATTTCTACATCAGATGGGATCAGTGGTGACTGTCGCAACAAGGCCATATCCTCGCGCACACTTTCCTCTACATCTGTAAAGGGCAAAAAGTCCTGATTGCTGACATCGACGCCTAGTTCTTTATGAAGATAGGCCGTAAACTCCTCATTCTTGAAGGTCTGTGCTCCGCAGTCTGTATGATGCAAAACTACGATTTCTCGCGTTCCTAGCTGCTGCTGGGAGATGACCAGCGAGCGAATCATGTCCTCCGTCACCCGACCGCCGGCATTACGCAAGATATGGGCATCCCCCAGTGCTAGACCCAGAGCCTGAGCCACGTGGAGCCTAGAGTCCATGCAGGTCACGATAGCTACCTTGGTCTTGGGATTAATGGGCAAATGTGCTGTCCCATGCAGATCTACATAAGCTTTATTGGCCTTCATAAAGTTTTCAAAATATGACATTCTTTCCCCTTACTGGTACTTTGATATTCAAATAATTTTATATTATCTTACCATCTTTTCTGTTATTTGTCAGCTGTCGGCTTTGTTACAAAAAAATAGGACAGATAAATCCAGCATCTAGCCTAATCTTCTGTCCTAGTTTTATTTCTTATGAGCTTCTTGGAATAAACTTGCTGAGTGAGCCTGCAAAGGTTTGAAGATTGAGACTTTGAACATAGACTTCACCAGTACCTTGGAAGGTGTTGACCACTCCTTCACCTGTTCCGATAGACTGCCAGAAGCCATTTTCCAGATGGATATTATAATTCAAAGACTGGCTCCAAGCTACTACATGGGCATTGTCAATCGTCACTTCTTGGTTATGAAGCTCAATTTTCTTAATAGAGCCAAAGGCATTGGCCAAAAGAGTGCCCTGGCCTTGGGTTGTCATGACGAAGAGACCGCCTTGGCCGCCGAATAGTGCTTTCCCAACAGATTGGCGCTCCATGGTATAGTAAGCCGTACCATCAAGGGCAAGAAAGGCACCGTCATTTAGGCGATATTGCTTTTCACCTAGCTGAAGAGGAATGACTTGACCAGGAGAATCTGGTGCCAAAGCAAGGTAACCATTGTCAGACTGGGCAACCGCTTGGGTAATAAAAGTACTTTCGCCAGAAACCATCGAACGCCCCACAGCCTTGACAAAACGTCCCAAGCCAGAACCGCTTGCATTGAGCTGAGTATTCAGGGTCACATTCGGCGTGTGGTAGACCATGCTGCCACGCTGGATAAAGACGGTTTCTCCTTGATTGAGCGACAACTCAACCAAAGGAAACTGCATATTACTGTCCATAGAAAATCGCATAAGAAATGCCTCCTTCTTATTATGACTTGATTATAACATTTTCCTACATTTTGAACAAAGGAAAAACTGAAGGATCCAAAAAAAGAAGAGACCGCCTTAGTCTCTCCTAGAAATTTTCAAGAATTGTCAATATGCAGGTGTGGGCGAAGAACATTAGCAAAGGTTTCAATATTGAGACTTTGGATGTAAATTTCCCCAGTTCCATAGAAGGTATTAACCACTCCTTCACCAGTCCCCATGGACTGCCAGAAACCATTTTCTAGATGAATATCATAGTCCAGCTCTCTGCTCCATGCTACCACGTGGGCATTGTCAATCGTTATCCTATCATTATGCAGCTCGACCTTTTGAATCGAGCCAAAGGAATTTACCAAGAGTGTCCCCTGACCTTGGGTACTCATCACATAAAAGCCTCCTTGGCCACCAAAGAGAGCTCGACCTACCGACTGCCTCTCCAAAGTATAAGAGGCAGAACCATCCATAGCCAGAAAAGCTCCATCATTAAGGCGGTATTGCTTTTCGCCTAGTTCCAGAGTAACAATCTGACCAGGTACATTAGGCGCTAAGGCTAGACGACCGTTATTTGATTGAGCAGTTGCTTCAGTGATAAACACTCCTTCGCCAGAAGCCATAGAACGACCCACAGCTTGGATTGCCATGCCAAAGATTGATTGAGACTCTGCATTCACTTTAGCATTTAAGACAACGTTGGGAGTGTGGTATATCATGCTCCCGGTCTGAATACGAACAGACTCTGATGCATCTAAGGCAATCTCCGCCAAGGGAAATTGAGCATTATTGGTAATAGAAACATTCATACGATGATCTACCATGGTTGATTATCCTCCTAAAAAATCTGGAAAAATAACTTATAGGAATTTCCAGACAAATCCTGTTTTTCTAGCAATATTATAGCACGCACAACAACTTTTCGCAATACTGTTAAATCAGGAAAATACTTTCTTTAAGACTTCCCCAATCGTCGTCACACCGATGACTTGGATATTGTCTGGAACTTTGAGACCGTTCAGAGAGTTTAGGAGCGTAGACTTTGGTGAAACCCAGCTTTGCTGCTTCGTTGATGCGCTGCTCGATGCGGTTGACCCGGCGGATTTCACCAGTCAGGCCAATTTCACCGATAAAGCACTCTTGGGGATTGGTAGGTAAATCCTTGTAACTGGAAGCAATGGCTACTGCTACTGCCAAATCAATCGCTGGCTCATCTAGCTTGACGCCGCCAGCAGACTTGAGGTAGGCATCTTGATTTTGCAGGAGGAGTCCTGCCCTCTTTTCCAGAACTGCCATGATGAGGCTGGCTCGGTTAAAGTCTAGACCAGTCGTGGTTCTCTTGGCATTGCCGAACATGGTCGGTGTCACCAAAGCCTGTACCTCTGCTAAAATCGGCCGCGTTCCTTCCATGGTCACAACGATGGAAGAGCCTGTCGCACCATCCAGCCTTTCTTCCAGAAAGACTTCACTGGGGTTGATAACCTCAACTAGCCCACCAGATCGCATTTCAAAAATGCCAATCTCATTGGTTGAGCCAAAGCGATTCTTGACCGCCCGTAAAATACGGAAAGTGTGCTGACGTTCGCCCTCAAAATAAAGCACGGTGTCCACCATGTGCTCCAAGTTCGAGGACCAGCTAAGGTTCCTTCCTTAGTCATGTGACCAACGATAAAGGTCGCGATATTATTGGTCTTGGCCAGCTGCATGAGCTCAGCCGTCACCTCTCGGACCTGAGAAACAGACCCTTGAACACTGGAAATTTCCGGTGACATCACCGTCTGAATGGAGTCGATAATCAGAAAATCTGGCTTGATTTTCTCAATCTCTGCACGGATATTTTGCATATTGGTCTCGGCGTAGAGATAAAACTCACTGTCAATATCACCGAGCCGTTCCGCCCGCAGCTTAATCTGCTCAGCTGATTCCTCCCCGCTGACATAAAGGACTGTGCCCTGATGAGAAAGCTGGGTGGATACCTGCAGAAGCAGGGTGGATTTCCCGATACCGGGATCTCCACCAATCAGAACCAGACTGCCAGGCACCACGCCACCACCCAGCACACGGTTGAACTCATCCATTTCCGTCTTGGTCCGATTGACATCAATCGAAGTGACCTCAGCCAGCTTCATGGGCCGGGTCTTTTCGCCTGTCAAGGAAACACGGGCATGCTTGACTTCTGCAGCCTCTACTTCTTCAACAAAAGAAGACCAAGAACCGCAGTTAGGACAACGGCCGAGATACTTGGGCGAATGGTATTCACAATTTTGACAGACAAAGGTTGTTTTTTTCTTAGCGATGGTGATTCTCCTTATTTTCTAATAATCCAAACAAAAGTAGATAAGACCTGACAAACTTGCTCTATGTTAGTAAAGCCAGCCTCTTCTAGTAGGTTTGCAACTTCTTGAGGCGAGAGGGTATTCATCAAACTAGCTTGATTCTCATAAGTACGCTGAATTTGTTGCTGATTGGCTCCTAGCTCTGAAGCAAGTGTTTTCCAATAGCCTAGTTGCTGGTTGGAAAAAAAGCTAAGAATCAGAAGGCCACCGTCACTTAAAGAGTCATAAATTTTTCGAAGAAAAAAGCTGGGATTTTCAACAAACTGCAACACTAGCAAGCAAGAACAAATCTGATAATCAGAGGGCAGTATTGCTTCTTCAAATCGACTATTAAGATACTCCGCTTGGGGCAGATAAACCTGTCTTTTAAGCTCTTGCAGCATCGCCTCACTTGGCTCCACAACCGTCAACCCTGCCTTAGGAAATAAGGAGGCCAAACCATTCAACTCATCCGTCTGGCTTGCCAAAGCTAACACCTTATCGACTTTTAAACTGGGGGCTAATCTAAGCAATACTCCTCGGAAAATCACATCTAGCATCACATCGTAGCCTGGAATTTTCTGACGAATTTCTGTTGCATAATCCTTGCTCTTAAATTCTTTCATATTTTCTTCTATCTCTAAATCCTTTTGTTAAGATTCTTTTTACGACGAAACATTAAAACTTCAGTTCATATTCAACAAACTGGCAGAAATCAATCTGCTGATCAGCTACAAACTGGCGGATGAGCATGCGATGGGCTACAAGAGCTACCGTCTCGTAGTCTCTGTATTTGCTTAAGGCACTGAAAAAGCGGGCTTTCATCTGCTCAGCCGTTTCATACTGGACAGGACTTCTTGCAGGGAGGCAACCATTATTTTCAAAAACAACTCCCGAGCCTGCTCAAACTTTTCTATACCACTCTCATATACCTGCCATTCATGCAGCAAAGGCTCCACAAAAAGCGGCAGTGGGCGGTCTCGAATCAAATAGGAAGCCGTCTCCAAAGCTCGCGTCACAGAAGAGGAGATCAAAATTTCCGCCTGTTCTAACAAAGGATTAGCAGCGGCCTCTGTCGCCATCTGGCGACCAGCAACTGACAAAGGAGCCAAATCTAGTCCAAAGCCAGTGTAACCAGCCTCTTCCAAAAGTGAATAATCTGGCTCTCCGTGGCGGATAAAAATGATTTTCATATTAATGTCCTGTCGACCCAAATCCGCCTGTTCGCACTCCGTCTGCCTCATCTCCGTCGGCAATCAAAAATGGTGCAAAAACAGCCTGCACAATTCGGTCTCCCTCTTCTAGCACGACCTCCTGATCCGTGATGTTTTTCATCTGGGCAAAGATATGGCCTTCATTTCCAGGATTACCATAGTAGTCGCCGTCAATGACCCCAACGGAGTTAATCAAGACCAGACCTTTTTTCCGAGGATTGGACGAGCGGTCGTAAAGATAAAGCACCTCGCCAGGCTGCATATAGGCCTTGACACCAGTCGGAACCAGCTTAATCTCCCCTGGCGCAATGAGAGTGCGCTCTGCCACTTTCAAGTCATAACCAGCTGCGTGAGCCGTCTCTCTCTTAGGTAGCAAATCTTCATTTGTAAAGCTGGAAACCAGCTCGAATCCGCGAATTTTCGTCATATTTTCTTTTATTATCCTTTCAAACGTTGATTTAATAAGGTTTATAACCTTTGTAAGTAAGTTGTTTTATAAATTTGTTCACCTTTTTATGGACTTATAGACTATTTATAGCTTTTTCATAATATGAAACAGCTTCTTTTTCTTTGTCCTGGGAGAGGTGACTATACACATCTAAGGTCATGGATATATTAGAATGTCCTAACCTATATTGCAACTCCTTGTAGCTGATACCAGCATTCAGCAATAAACTAGCATGAGTATGGCGGAAAGCGTGACAAGTAAATCGTGGGATACCCAAAGTCTCGCAACGCTTGTCAATAATCTGCTGGAGAGAATGCCTTGGCAGATAATCCCTCACCGTAGTGGCAAAGACAACAGACGGAGCTCGCGCCCCAACTTCCAAGAACATTAGGCGCTGACGATTCTGGTACTGTCTCAGCATAAGCGTAGTTTTGGAATCTATGCTTATCTTTCGAGTACCTGCTTTTGTCTTTGTTTCCCCTATCATCCGAATTTCTTGGCTGTAGGTTTTACTGATTGTGATTGTCTTTTCCTTTAGGTCAATATCTGACCATTCCAGGGCTGTCAACTCTCCTATGCGGCAGCCTGTAGCAAGTAGCAACTTAAAGACCACAAAGCGGTAATAATGCTTGTAGCTCTTTGTAGATAGCTTTTCAGCGTAATCGATAAACGCCTTTAAGTTATCCGGCTCTATGAACTTAACAGCTTCTCTGCCTTTCTTTTGCTTTTTAGGCAGGATAACATCACGCGCAGGATTAGAGGTCAACAGTTGCAAAGTTACTCCATGCTGCAGTATTCTCCTGTTAATTGAGTTGATTTCCTTGAAATTCACAAGTTTAGGAGCTAACTGATTTATAAACTCTTGAATACTGCTAGGCGTTATCTTGTCAATCTTCATACTCCCAAACTCAGGGATAAGATGATGATTAACCTGTCTCCTAGTTACTGCAAATGTTTGCGGTCTAACTGTAAGCTTGTGACTTTCTAGCCATAGGGCAGCAAGCTCTTTGTAGGTCTTGACCTGTACCGTCTTTTTGACTGTCGATCCATTAGTTTTAAAATCAAACTGCGCGTGCTGGGCTTTGCTCTTAACCTCTTTCTTTGTCCGTCCAGTGATGCTTGTCTTTACTTTCTTACCTGTTACCTGATCCACTCCCAGATAAACACTTGCTCGGTACACTTTGCTACCGTCTTTCTTTTTGACTTCTACTATTTTCATGATATACCTTTCCATCAGCAGGCAAGCTATTATTAAAAAGGTTTTAGATTGAATTAGGTTTATATCATGCGAGAAGCTACGAGATAGCCTCTCTATTCGATTTTAAAAGGTCGGTTGATAAAAATATACCAGAGATAAAAACAAGGGGCTTAAAAGGGCTTATATTGAGTTTAAGATATAAGGCTATTCTCCTGATAAGATTTCGAGCTTGTCTTTATTATCGTTTATTCTTTCTTCCATTATGGCGATTTTCTCTTGATAGTCATTGACTTTTGAAAGGTCGCTATTCCTGTCATTCACATAGTAGTTAATCTCGTTTTGGATTTCTTGTGCAGAAGCAGGGGCGTTGAATGAATTGAAAAAGTCAATCATTTTCTTGCAGTATTTAGCGTGCGCTTTGTAATATTTCAATTCCATCCGGTACAGTTCCAATTCAAAATGCTCTTTATTCCAATTTGGAAAGTCAATATCAAGATTGGTCGGATACTGTTTCACAGAATGAATTTCCCACAACGCTTTGTACTTCTCATATAACTCTTGTCCTTTTTCTGTCAGTAAGGTTTTATCTCCTACATCAGCAATTAGACCTTTTGACTTGAAAATGCGAGTTAGTTTCTCTGCGTTTAAATTATAGTCAGAAAAGAAGTACTTTGGAATAGAGACAGTCGATTTTCTTCCGTTCTTTGGTTTTCCCCACCAGACTAACAAAAGCAGTTCTCTAAGTTTAAAATTTTCATCAGTAACATAAGTATCGCTATAATTTGGGAAAGTATAATCTCGACCGTAGATTTTAAAAATATTAGGGTTGCTGCTCAAAAGTCTATAATACTCTGGAGTATGATAATCTACCCCCCTAAAGCTAAAACTACTAGGCGCTATCTTATCCCGTTTACCAAACAGTGCGCTAAAAAATCCCATAATAACCTCCTCAAACCCACCTATGAATGTCAGATACTTAGCTCGTATCATGATTTCATCGGTGGTTGTTTTAATTTATTTTTGTACAAAAGTAGTCTAGCACTAAAACTGGCTCATTCTCTCTCTTTCGGCATCTAGTGACTGCTGCAATAAGTTAGCCAGTCCTTGGATATTTTGAGTAGCTAAAAGCTCCATATACTCTGCCCTATCATCCTTGCTGATAATGACTGGAGCACCTAGGTACTTCATGGCTAAGTACATAAGAACCAAGCGGCCAGTACGTCCATTCCCATCACTAAACGGATGAATACGCTCAAACTGGATATGCGTATCAGCAAGTATCTCTACTATCTCGCGTTCACTCTTTGCCGCATCTAGTCTATAAGCTGTATTGTCTGCCCATTGAGCCATCAAAAAAGGCGTTTCCTCTGGCGAAGCTGTCTTAAATTCAGCCCCTATGATGGCATTCTGAACAGTTTTAAACTGCCCTCTATCGTGCTGCAGGCGGTCTGTCAATAGCGCATGGAAATCTTGCACCAACCCCACAGTCAAGGGAGCGTTATTAGCTAAGCTATCTAGCAACAAAGAAAAAGCCTGTTTGTGATTCTCTATCTCATAGAACTCTCTGATACTCTTATGCTTCCCTGGCAAGGTGCTTTCTAAGATGATACTGACCGTTTCAGGAAGAGATATAGTGTTGCCCTCAATCCCGCTAGAATGATAGGCCATACGGATCAGAATATCATCCAGATAATCTTGTTTATAGGTCATTTAGTTTCCTTTCTGTCTTTAGTGTGTTTCATAGAAATCACGCGCATTATTATTGAATATTGTGGAGCGCTAGTTAGTCGTTTTTCTTAATCCCAATTTGAGAGATTAATCTATTTTAGAATTAGCAAGGTCTTTTTATTGTTTCAAATAAATTATCACGTTGCTTATCAGAAAGCAAAGACCAATAAGCTATTAAATCTACTAAAGTTTTTGGTAGTTCCCAAAGATTATGTATTGAAGATAATGTTACTCTTTCTATAAAAGTTGCGTACGGCTCATTTATAATATCTTTAAATTCATTGTATTCTAAAAATAAATTCATTTCTTAAGAAATTAACTAATATATCTTTTATTTTTCCAAAACCTATTGATTCTGTAAGTAGATAGATAGGTTCTACAGCTTCAACATCAGAAACACCGTTTCTAAAAAAATACTAGATGTCTCCTCTGAGGGTATTATTTCAGAATATCCTAGTAAATAACTTTCTGATACATTAAAATAGTCTGCTAGCTTTTTAGCATTTTTTTCTTTCGAATAGCTGTTTCATCATTTTTCCCAGCGTTGTAATGTTCTTAGATTTACTGCTAATTGTTTAGCTAATTTGTCTTATGATAAGCCCTTTTTCTCTTAATTCTTTAATTCTATTCATAAGCAAAAATTACCTTTCAAATAAATTATAACTCATAACGGCAATAAAAAGCCATAAAAAGAGCAAAAACACACAAAGGAGTTGACTTGCGTAATTTAATGTCGTATAATTAAATAAAAATAACGGCAATAAAAAGCCGTAGAAAGGAGGGGCATAATGTGCTAATCACGGTTGAACTAGCAGAAAAAGTACGAGTAAAACGTGCAAAAAAACAGCAAACAAAAAAAGCAGTTGCTGAACTTTTAGGAATTAAACCGCAGACCTATACTAAAGTTGAAAACGGTGACTATGACGCGCCTAAGCGCATCTATCAAGCAGTTATGAATTGGCTAGTAGAAGACTGCTAATAGAAAGGAGTACCCAATGAACCTAGTCTACATGGACGGCAAGAAAGAGCCGTACACAACAAGCGAGATTATCGCTGAATGTGCTGGAGTGAAGCACCACGCAGTACAGGAGCATATCAGAAAGAACGTTGAACGCTTAGAACGTTTTGGAAAGGTCGCATTTAAAATGAGACCTTTACCGAGTGGACAACAAGCTAAAGATTATATACTGAACGAGCAACAAGCAACTTTGCTGATTACATTCTTAAAGAATACAGAGCAAGTGGCTAACTTCAAAGAAAACCTAGTCAAAGCATTCTTTGAAATGCGGGACGAGCTAGCAAAGTTCAAGCTGCAGCGCGCTCTAGAAAAGCCCAAGCGTAAAACTTTGCATGATTGCATTAAAAGCTGGGGAAATGCACCTAAACACGCGCATCCAACAATAAACAATCTACTGCTCAAAGGTGCTAGCGGAATGAATAAAAATCAACTAGTGGCAGCGCGTGGAGGTCTTACAGGCATTGACAGCTTAACCAGTGATGAACTAATCAGATATCAAGCTTTGGAAGATATGGCTATCGCCATGATTGGCTTAAATATGAGCTATCAGGATATCAAGTCTATGGTATTCAGACCAAAAGAAAACGCACCACAAGGCGCGTGAGAGCAACAAAAAAGCCTTAACAGACGACCAAATCAGCAAGGCTTTCACACTATCACCAAAACAAATTAACAAGCAGGCAAGCTGTTATTAAAAGGGTTTTAGTAAAGATTTTATAGCTAAATTATAACATAGGCTATTGAAAAATGCTACCGCAGAGAGCAGGCATCTCTAACTGCCAAACAATTCAAAAAGGATAAAGCTATGATCCAAGAAATTGACATGACGCCAGGGCAAGCAATCGTCTTTGTATTGCTTCTGCTTTTCCTAATCTGGAAGCTATGGCATCTAAAAGGCTCTCAGAGCTCACCAGAGCCCCTCAGAGCGACGAAAAGCAATCGGGCGGTAGAATATACCACCGAGGAACTAAACCCCGAATATGGGGCTTATATTCAGCTTGCAGGACGCAAGTACAACTAAAGGAGACAAGAACATGGAAATCTCAATCTTTGACCACAACAAACTAAATCGTAACGCATTTTACGTTAAAGAACTAGATGTGCTTTTTGTAGCAGACACAGTTAGCGAAGAAGAAAAGCAATCACTTATCCAGCAATGCGGAAAATAAGCACTATGAAAGTGAGGAACAAAAAAATGGCTAAAACAACAGAACAAACTAAAACTGTACAACTTACTGTCGAAGAGCTGCAGGGCTTAGGCTGCCGACTGTCTAATATCCTAAAGACAATTAAATTGGATCAAGTGGCTCAAGCTGGGGTATCTCTTTCAAAAGACTTGGAATCATTCATCTTTACCGACATAGCAACAAGCTATCTAAGCTCTTCCTACGAGGTATTTGAAACGATTATCGCCGAGCTTGATGATATAGCTAGTCAACTTTTGGAGTGCGACGATGCTGAGGAGCTGGAGGGTTTTAGAAATGGCCGATAAATTCGAACCAAACAATAATATTCTCAGTTTCTCTGAGTATATGAAAGAGCTAGAAGAGCAGAAAAAGAGCCTAACAAAGTCCAAGAATGATGAATCATTCAATAGCATGGTTTGTGAGTTCGCCGTTAGGACTAATGACCATATAGGCAGAATCATTGGAATTTTGGAAGAGCAACAGAAAACCATTCACATAATGGCTAAGGAAATTGAAAACCTGAAACAAAATAAAAGCGAGGTGTGAAATGACACAGACAACTATGCCAGAGAATTATAAGCGAGTTCTCAATCTAATCAAGGTTGGGGGTGAGAATGCCATTACAGGCGCTGAGATTGCTAATATCTTGAAAATCGAAAAGCGAGCCGTCCAAGAGATTATCAGTCACTTAATAACTCGATACAAGATTCCGATTATCGGAGCACGTCTTATCCCTCACAGTGGCTACTATATCCCAGCCAGTAAGGCAGAACTGATAAACGGGGTCAAACCTTTGAAAAACCAAGTACAAAAAGAACAAGTCCGCCTTAACGTGCTCTTAAATGCCGATTTAGAGAGCTATAAGGCCTTTCTGAATAGGGGGTGATAGTTTTTGTTCAGTCTGAGTAAAGAAAGCGAAAACAGCTTAAATCAGGGCATTTTAAAGTTAATTGCTGACTTTCTAAAAGTCAGTAAACAGCCCACACCTAGACAGCTAGGACTAATGACACCCCGACAGATTAAAGAGGAACTAGGTATCACAGCCCGGACACTGCAGCGCTGGGAGCGTGCCGGATTGAGACGCTATCAGCCACCAGTAGAGGACACTCGAAAAGTCTTTTACAAAGTAAGCGATATTCTAATATTTTTGGGGGTGGATCATGGCTAAAACAAAAGTATATTTTTGGCTAAAAGTCGATAAAAAGTTTTTTGATAACATTTTTATTAAAAAGCTTAAAAACATAGCCAGCGGCTATACTATGACGGTTATTTATATCCGTTTAATGCTTGAGAGCTTAGAAAGCGACTGTATTTTATACTATGAGGGATACTTCAACGATCTTGCGGAAGAATTAGCTCTAAAACTTGATGTGTCAGAAGATGATATACGGATGACGCTTAGCTATTTCACACAGTGCGGTCTTATTCAAGTTGACAGTGATAGCAATGCCGAAATGCCACAAGCTAAAGCGATGCTAGAAAGTGAAACAAACTGGGCATGGTACAAAAGAGAGCAGAGAAAACAAGCTAAATTGGACAATGTCCAAAATAAAAAGAAAAAGTCCAACTCATGTCCAACAGAGATAGAGATAGAGATAGAGATAGAGTTAGAGATAGAGAAAGAGATAGAATCAGAAGAAAGAGATAGAGAAAAAATATCTTCTCCTGCTTCTGCTGAAATCTCTAAATATTATCAATCTAGAATTGGAGTTATTGACGGGGTACAATATCAGCAGCTCATGGACTACCACACACAAGATAAGCTAGAACTAGATTTAATTAAACTAGCTATTGATAAAGCTGCAGACAATGGTAAACGCTCCTTTGGTTATGTCAATACTATCTTGAAGAACTGGACTCAAAACGGTATAAAGACCATTGCACGGCAAGAAGAAGAGCAACAGCGCTATATAACTGACAAAGGACACGCGCAAAAAACAGTAAACATTACTGATCCATTTGGTGGAAATCTAGGCTAAGAGGTAAAAAAATGGAATCATTAAACCACAGCAAAGAGGATTTTGAACTTGATTTCATGGAACCAAACAATCAAAACCTAATAGCTACTATACGACGTAATGCCAATCTCGAAGCATATCGAGTATTTGAAAGAGATAGTACGGTGACAAATGAAATTTTGAATGCCACTTTTGAGAATTTCAAAGCTGAGACTCCAAAAGAGAAAGCAGCAAAAGATTTTGCCATAAAACAAGCCAAACAGTACTTAGATGGTATGCGAGGAAATACTATCATTACTGGCCCGCCAGGAGTAGGTAAAAACCACTTGTGCTACTCCCTTGCTCGAGCAATCAACGAGGGTTATCATAGCAAAGAGGAATCTAAGCGCGTTTTATTTGTCAGTATTGCTGAGATAGTCACACGCATTCAGTCAGGCTGGCAAGATAAAATAAGCGACTTTACAGAAGATGATGCTGTTAAGCTGCTTACTTCTGTTGACTATCTTTTCATTGATGACTTAGGAACAGAAAGCGCCATGACTTCTCAAAAACGAGAAGCTAATAACTGGGTGCAGACTTTTCTTTTCAAAATCTTTGACAAGCGAGAAACAACAATCATCAACACCAATCATACTGGTAAAGAGCTAGCACAAATCTACAATCCTAAGCTAGTCAGTCGGATTGGCAAACGGTCAGAGGGGAATGTATTCACTATGGCCGGTATCACAGACAAACGCATGAAGCGGAATTTTTTTAATCAAAGAAACGGAGACAGACAACATGACATTAAAAACATTTTCAGATAAAGCAAAAACATTTACTTTCACTTACGAATTTAAAAACCTAGATACTGCTATGGCAGCAGGTCACGCGCTACTGGGATATATGACTGGAACATATTGCCAGCCTGTAATCTCAATAACCTACAAGGATAAAGGCACGCTAGTAGCTGAGTATGTGGAGGATAAGAAGATAAACTATATCTTTGAGCGTATTTGTGAGAGCTTCAAAGACTGCAAGCAAGCAGAGGAGGAGCTTAAGGGATAGCAGGAGAGGATAAACATGGAAATACAAGAAGGCTTTTATTTATTTTAGAAATTATGGTAAAAATAAAAACTATTAGAGATTCCGAAGTTTGGAAGCGTAACGCTAAAAAAATACAAGATGGCGAGATTGTCTCCAGCGTGGAATCTAAAACAACACAATATAAAAAAGAATACTGACTGAAAAAATCAGAGGTATAGCATAAAGTAGAGTAATCTATTTTGGCTATGCCTCTTTTGTTTTTGGAAAGGATGGAGGAAAAAGAAATGCCAACATTGCAAGAAGTAAAAAACCAGATGGACAAAGTACGGACTCAATTAGAGATTTTTGATCGCTTTGATGAGGAAATTGAGAAAGTAGAGAAAGAAGTCAAGGCTATTAAATCCAAGAAAGCGGATGTACAAACATTTGAAGATTTTCAAGCTATTAATGCAAAAGAAAAGTATATTGCTGATATGAAAGTTCAAAGAACAAAACTTGAGAAAGAACGGATTGACTCAATCGTAGCAGACGCTAGAAAAATCAATGCCTTAGGTTATTTAGAAACAGCATTAGAGCAAGATGAAACAGTGAAGCGTCAGCGTCAAGAAATCAAAAAGAAATCTATTGAGCTTTTAGAATTGATTGTGAATTATAACGAAAATTACAAAAATACTGCTAAAAGATTGGCAGACGAAGTAAGAGAAACAGGTATTGAAGAATTATTTGACCGTCTGAATACGTCACCAGAATATAGCGGAGTAAGTAAGCCTTATATCTACAGTGGTATAGCTGGTTACATGGGCAATCAACACCGCTATTTAGATCCAAAAGATGATTTAGCGTATTTTGTGAATCGTGTTAACATTTTTGAAGGAGAATAATAAATATGATTGATAAAAAATTAGAAGAAACGATCCGTGAGGTTGAAGAAGAAGCACATCAAAAAGAGTTTATCGAAAACATTAACAAGAAACTGGATAGACTAGTCAATTCACAGGAAGAAGCCAACTTTAACGAAAAAGTCAAAGAGTTTAAGAAAATGAATTACTCAGAGCGTGTTGACCTTTTTAATAGTGATCCAGAATTATATAATAAGTTGCGTGATAAAGTCCGCCATGGCTTATAGTATGGAGTGAGGGGGAACAATCCCCTTTTTGTTATCAAGTCAATAGTTTTGGGTTTCTATATAGGGGGAGATAATGAAGCAGTTAGCAATAGAAACATTTATTAAGCCTATGAAAATCAATAATATCTCCCATGGTATAGCTGAACTAGCCGGCAGAAAGCTAGAAATAGACTTAGATAACTTATGTATCACCTTTGATAAAGATTGCTTTAATTTAACTAAAATTCCGGGAACTAAAGGGGGGCAGCCGCTACTTCTTTCTATGCCCTCTTTGTGGCCGGCGGTGTAGAATACTCTATAAGCAGCTTATACTTTATGGTTGCGGATCATGCCAACAAGTACACAAGCAAACCCTAAACCGCAGCAAGACAGACTGCCAATACTATTGGGAGCGAGCATTGAGAGAAGCTAGAAAGGTAGAGCCGGGTTGGAGTCCTAAACGTGGCGGCTATATGTTTGATGCTTTCCCTGCACGACCTAAGTTTATGAAACGCCAACGGTATTATAAGCACTATCAAAGGTTTGTAAACTATACTAGAAAAGGTGATAGTCTTTGGATGAATGGCTTAAATAATTGATTGAACTAATAGGAGTTGAGAATATTGAAATTAGGACATAGGCACTTTTCAAGTGTTAGGTATCTTACATTGATAAGGCTTGGAGTACAAAAAAGGAAGTAACCATCATTCCGACCACACAGTGGACAAGGGGAACAAGATTACTTCCTTTGTTTAATTTTAGTATACAATATTTTTACTTAAAAGGGAAAGGATCAAGATACATGATTTTAGATGAAATAGAGACCGCACGAAGAGCCTACTATTTTCTAAAAAGTTACAAATCGCTGCTTACACTAGCAGAACGAAAAAAACGATCAGGGAGCTTTCAAAGATAAAGCCGTGGAGTTGGTTACAGAGATTGAAGCTTACAGAGATAATCTGGACGAGGTAAAGCGTGAGATATTCGCTAATTTGTTCACTACGAAGTCAAGGAACAGAAAAACCTTAGCCCAACTCTACAAGATTTTTTATATTGATAAATCCGAATATGAACGCCTCAAAATGGAATTCTTGCTTGATTTTGCTAAAAGCTATCGGGAGGGCACTTTATTGGTGTATAAGACATGATTTTTATATCCTTGTTGCTCTATCTCGAACTACAAAAAGGAACTGACTTAGGCGCCGACCTCAAAGAGGCCATAGGGTGCCAAACCAGTTCCTTATCTCATTTTAACATACAACATTTCTTTTTAAAAATTAAAGTATTATGCCCTGGTGAGATACGTTACATTCAAAAAGCAAAATATGGTATAATGACATCAAGCAATTAAAAAAGCACGTTTGACCGTGCTAGTTCTTGCCTGCTGAACTCATAATTTTCACGCCCTTTTTTAGGGCTTTTTTTGTTCACCTTTTTGTGGACTAAGAGAGGGCATTTAATACCTTGTATGATATATAATTTCTTCTAAACCTTATACAATCAAGGGTTAATAGCTTAAAAAGGGCTGTAAGAATAACTAGAAGAATATTCCGCGAATTTTCATGTATTTCTCTTTTCTATTTTTGCTGTCCCTATTATACTAAATTCGCAAAGAACAAGCAAAAAAACCGCCAATTGGGCGGTTCTTATAGGGAGATTATTATGAAAAAGAAAAAGTTTTTAGGATTTCTAAACAAAGTTAGGAGGTCTTTGTTTATGGTCTTAGTATAGAACACTTATCTTAAATTTTTCCTAAAAGTAACTTAAAAATAAAAATAATTTTTTTACAGCTCTTGCAAAAGGTACTGAAACAGCTCCAAATTACCCTTTTCTTCGTTTATTAAAAACTCCGGATGCCATTGAAGACCGATGATACGATGATTGTCAACCGATTCAATCGCTTCGATGGTATTGTCTCTGGGATCAAAGGCTGTCGCGCGAAAATTAGGTGCCAAATCCTTGATACTTTGTCGATGGACCGAATTAATCTGGCTAGCCTGACCAAACAAGCGCTCCACAACGCTATCTTTCTCCGTCCGAATAGAGTGCGAAGTACCAAATGGCAAGCCCTGCCAGTGATTTTCGATATGCTGATTAAGAGTACCGCCAAAAGCAACATTTACCAACTGCAGACCGCGGCAAATAGCCATGACTGGCTTGTTTTGGCGCAGAGCTTCTTTCAAGAGAGCCAACTCAAACTCATCGCGAACAATATTGTAGTCGTCGCTGTCAATGGTCTTTTCTTCCCCATAAAACTGTGGGTGAACATTTTGTCCGCCTGACAAAATCAGCTTGTCAATCGTTTCTACATAATCTTGAACTAAACTTTTATCTCCAACAGGAATCACCATTGGCAGGCCACCAACCATTCGTACGCCGTCCACAAACTTGCGTGAGACAGAGGTGTGAATATTCTTTCCAGCTTCATCGACTGGACAAAGATTGGCTGAAATTCCAACAATCGTTCTGCACATACCGTGATTCCCCCTTATTTTGATATAGTATATCTTACCACGCCTTTTGAAAACCGTCCAATAGATTTTTTTTAAGCTGCTTATAAAAATTTTTTATCAAAGACTCTGCATGTCTCTCAAATAAAAAACTCTCGAATGCACTATAAGCACCAACGAGAGTTTGGAAAAATGTCTCAACTTTCTACTCAAACACAAACTGGTTATGATAAAGTTCTGAGTAGAAGCCACCCAGTTTGAGGAGCTGGTGATGATTGCCCTGTTCGATGACCTCTCCGTCTTTGAGAACGATAATCTGGTCAGCATTGAGAATCGTCTTGAGGCGGTGAGCAATGACAAAGCTAGTCCGGCCAGCCACAACGGCTTCCATAGCCTGCTGAATCTTGCTTTCTGTTACTGTATCGACATTGGAAGTCGCTTCATCCAAAATCAAGACTTGCGGATCCGTCAGCAAAGTTCTAGCAATAGAAATCAGCTGTTTCTGTCCAGTTGAGAAGATATTCTGGTCATCATCTACCAGAGTATCATATTTGTCCGGCAGACTTTCAATATAGTCATGAATATGAGTCGCACGCGCAGCCGTTTCGACCATTTCCTGACTAGCATCCGGCACACCGAAGCGGATATTGTCCCGAATCGTACCGCTAAAGAGCACCGAATCCTGCAAGACAATGCCAACATGACTCCGTAAGCTATCCAGCTCATAGTCTCGAATGTCGCGACCGTCAAACTCAATGCTGCCACTATCCACATCATAAAAAGCGATTGAGCAAGTTCATAATAGTCGTCTTGCCTGATCCAGTCGAGCCAACAACAGCCGTCATCTTGCCCTTAGGGGCTAAAATAGATACGTCTTTGAGAATAGGCTTGCCTTCTACATAAGAGAAGTCCACATGCTTAATCTCCACGGAGTCTGTGAGCTCTGTGAAAGCAGGGGCATTCTCTGGCCGGACTTCCTCCGGCGCATCAAACATCTCCTGAATCCGGTCAGCCCCTGTAAAGGCCAACTGCAGACTGCCCCAGCTGGCTGCAATCTGGATGATAGGCTGATAATACTGCTGGGAAAACTGAGTAAAAGTAGTAATCAGGCCAACTGCAACGGCCGTTTCGACATTGGGATCACTAAGTAAGACAGCCGAACCAACAAAAATAACAATAGCTGTATTAATCAAATTCATCCCGTTCATGATTGGGAAGAGAAGGCCTGAAAAGGTTCGGCCTTTAAAGGTCGCTGAGCGTACGCGGTCATTCTGCTCAATAAAACCTTTGATGATCTCCTCCTGCATGCCCTGAACGATAATGGCTTTCTGACCAGAAATAGTCTCGTCCATATAAGCATTGAGGCGGCCTACTTCTTTTTGCTGGAGATTTGTGTATTTCCGAGCCAGCCTAACAATGACCACTAGGAGAAGAAAAGCAACCGGTGTGCTGGCTACCGTTATCCAGGCCAATCTAGCATTTTGGACAAACATGATAATCACTAGGCCCAGATAGAGCAAGGCATTGCTCATAACCTGGATCATACTCTCGTTTAGAGCCTGCAGGATATTATCCAAATCACTTGTAAAACGCGACAAAATATCTCCATCCTGATGGCGGTCAAAGAAAGCAACTGTCATCTTGGACAGCTTGCCAAACAGGCCCTTGCGCATCTCATTGGTCGAATGGGCAATAACTCGGGTCATCAAAATCATGTAAATCAAGCTGGAAACAGACAGGCAGACAAAAGACACCAATACACTGCCCATGACGTTGCCAAAAGTCGACAGAATCTGATCAGTCTCACCCTTCTGCGCAAAAGCCCGGCCCAACTCAACCAAATGCTGAACAGCCTGACCGACATAAACTGGAAAAAGGACCTGAAAAACAGTCGCTGTTGCCATCATCAAAAGGACAATGACAAAGGATAATTTGTAACGCTTAAAATATTGCCAGAAAAATGCAATCGTCCGCATCCTAGTCCTCCTTTCCTTTCTGAGTTTCGTAAATTTCGCGGTAGACATCGTTAGTGGCGACCAATTCCGCATGCGTCCCTTGGCCAATCAGCCGACCCTGATCCAAGACCAGAATCTTATCTGCATGAACAACGGAGCTAATCTTTTGAGCAATGATAATCGTCGTCGTTCCTTGCAGATCTTTGTTCAAAGGCTTCTTGAACCAGCTTTTCTGATTTGGCATCCAAGGCTGAGGTCGAATCATCTAAAATCAAAATATTGGGATTATTGACAACACCTCTGGCAATGGACATCCGCTGCTTCTGACCACCAGAGAAGTTGCTGCCACGCTCCTCCACTGCACTGTCAAAACTCTCTTCCATACGGCTGATAAATTCACTGGCTTGGGCAATACGAGCCGCTCGCTCCATCTCAGGCAGTGAAGCATTGAGCTTGCCCTGACGGAGATTATCCGCAATAGTCCCGCTAAATAGAATCGCCCGCTGCAGAACGATAGAAACATTTTTTCGAAGAGTTCCCTGGCTAAGCTCTCGCAGATCCCGGCCGCCAATCTTGACAGAACCTTCCTGCGGGTCAAAAAGACGGGGAATCAGCTGAGCCAAGGTAGATTTACCAGCACCTGTCGCACCGACAACACCAATCATTTGCCCCGGCTCAACCTCAAAGCTGATATCCTTTAGCATTGGTTCGTCATCATTGGGATAGGAAAAAGTCACATGCTCAAAGCTGAGGCTGCCTTCTAGTTCTTCATCTGTTGAGTCTGGGAAAACCATGGCTGGTTCCGTCGCTAATACTTCCTTGATCCGACGGACAGAAATTATTCCCCTCGTCACGCCGTTACCCAAGAAACCAACCATAATGATAGTGAAAATAATCTGGCTAAGATAACCAATAAAAGAAGCGATAGAGCTAACCAGCCCTGGCTCCGCCTGAATCATGCCAGATAGAGTCCAGATAGCCAGGTAAACAGAGCTATAGCCGACCAACATCATCATCGGCTCAATGATTGAAAAAGCATAGCCAATATAGAGATTCTCTGACAAAAGTTCATCAGACACCTGACTGAACTTATGAAACTGGTCTTCCTCCCGAACAAAGGACTTGACCACTCGTACACCACGAAGATTTTCCTTGGCAATGGCATTAATCTTATCCAAAAGAGTCTGAAATTTCTTAAAACGAGGCCCCATCATGCCCATCATGATAGCCGTCAGACCAGCTATGAGCACGATTAGCAAGAAAATAATCCACCAGAGAGAGGGCATGGTCACAATGGCCAGGATGACTGAACCGATAAAAAGGATGGGCAAGCGAAGAAGAATTTGAAAGAGCATCATAGTCACATTTTGAATCTGATTGATGTCATTCGTCATACGCACGACTAGATTTCCAGCGTTGAATTCCTCGATATTGGCATAAGAAAAGGTCTGTATCTTGCGGAAAGTCTCCTCACGGAGATCTGATGAAACAGCCTGGGCAATGTAAGCCGCCAAGGTCACATTAATTCCTCCGGCTACTAGCCCAACAAAACCGATGCCAATTAGCCAACCGCCCATGCTGTAGATGGTCTGGCTATTTTGCTCCTGCAGAGCATCTAAGATGTGCTTTAAAAACCAGGGCAGTAAAAGAGAGCTGGCAATCATCAATGAAGTCATCAAAAGCGAACTCAGGGCATACCATTTATAGCGTAATAGACTTTTAAAAAACATGCTTCCTCCTACTTTTTTCATATTTGGCTTAGTTTCCTTACTATATCACAGATAAAAACAATGTCAAGCAAGAAATTTCTTATATTATATGGTAAAATGAGATATAGAACTCTAAAACTGATTTAAATTCAGACTCGGAATTTCATCATAAGGAGAAGATATGGATAAACAACGAGTTGCTGTGATTGGTCCTGGTTCTTGGGGAACAGCCTTATCACAAGTGCTAAATGACAACGGACACCAGGTTCGTATTTGGGGAAATATCGCTGAGCAAATCAACGAAATCAACGACGAGCACACCAATAAACGCTACTTCAAAGATATTGTACTGGACGAAAAGATCAAGGCCTATCATGACTTGGAAGAAGCTTTAAAGGATGCGGATGCTGTGCTTTTTGTTGTGCCGACCAAGGTAACCCGTCTGGTAGCCAAACAAGTAGCTCAGGCTCTAGACCACAAGGTGAAAATCATGCATGCCTCCAAGGGACTGGAACCCAATACCCACGAACGGATTTCAACTATCCTAGAAGAAGAAATCCCTGCAGAGCTACGTAGCGAGATTGTCGTCGTCTCAGGTCCCAGCCATGCTGAGGAAACCATTGTACGAGATATTACCCTGATTACTGCTGCTTCCAAGGACCTGGAAACGGCTAAGTATGTGCAGGAGCTCTTCAGCAATCACTACTTCCGCCTCTACACCAATACCGACGTCATCGGAGTGGAGACTGCAGGCGCTCTGAAAAACATCATCGCTGTCGGAGCCGGTGCTCTCCACGGATTAGGCTATGGTGACAACGCCAAGGCAGCTATTATCACACGCGGTCTGGCCGAAATCACGCGTCTAGGTGTCAAGTTAGGAGCCAATCCTCTGACTTATAGCGGCCTATCTGGTGTCGGTGACCTGATTGTAACTGGAACCTCTGTTCACTCCCGCAACTGGCGGGCCGGCAATGCTCTAGGTCGCGGCGAGAAATTAGCTGATATTGAAGCCAATATGGGCATGGTTATTGAAGGAATTTCTACCACCAAGGCAGCCTATGAACTGGCCCAAGAGCTGGATGTTTATATGCCAATTACCCAAGCTATCTACAAGGTTATTTATCAAAACTGTAATATCAAAGATGCCATTTATGAAATTATGAACAATGAATTCAAGGCTGAGAACGAATGGACTTCGTTCTAATAGAAAGGAAATAATTATGTCAAAAGTTAAGAAAGCCGTCATCCCTGCAGCTGGTCTCGGAACCCGCTTCCTGCCAGCTACTAAAGCACTGGCCAAGGAAATGTTGCCAATTGTCGACAAGCCAACCATCCAGTTTATCGTTGAGGAAGCTCTCAAATCTGGAATTGAAGATATTCTGGTTGTCACAGGTAAGTCAAAACGTTCAATCGAAGACCACTTTGACTCCAACTTCGAATTGGAATACAATCTCAAAGAAAAAGGCAAGAACGACTTGCTCAAATTGGTCGATGAAACCACTGGTATCGGTCTGCACTTCATCCGTCAGAGCCATCCACGCGGACTGGGAGATGCTGTTCTTCAGGCTAAGGCTTTCGTTGGAAACGAGCCTTTCGTTGTCATGCTTGGTGATGACCTCATGGATATCACCAATGATAAGGCTGTACCGCTAACCAAGCAATTGATTGATGACTACGAAGCTACTCATGCTTCTACTATCGCTGTCATGCAGGTCCCTCATGACGAAGTTTCCTCTTACGGGGTCATTGCCCCTCAGGGTGAAGGTGTCAAAGGTCTCTACAGCGTGGAAACTTTCGTCGAAAAGCCAAAACCTGAAGACGCACCGAGTGATTTGGCTATTATCGGTCGCTACCTGCTGACACCGGAAATTTTTGAAATCTTGGAAAATCAAGCTCCTGGCGCTGGAAACGAAGTCCAGCTGACCGATGCGATTGATACCCTCAACAAGACGCAGCGCGTCTTCGCTCGCGAATTCAAAGGTGATCGCTATGATGTCGGTGACAAGTTCGGCTTTATGAAGACTTCTATCGACTACGCCCTCAAGCATCCGCAGGTCAAAGACTCCTTGAAGCAGTATATCATTGACTTAGGTCATACATTAGAGAAAAAACAGAGTAAAAAATAATTGATTCAAACAACTAGCCTTGAAAATAAAATTTCAGCTATAAAAAAGAGGTTAATTGTACTGACCCCAAAAAGTTAGACAATTAATTATTGAAAGGATTTAGTTCTGTATTGCACAGGACTAAGTCCTTTTAGTTTGACTTTGATTCGTTTGTTATTGTAGTAATCAATGTAGTCTACAATAGCTTGCTCAAGGTCTTCTAAAGACCTAAAGTTCTTCTCATAACCGTAAAACATCTCAGACTTAAGAATGCCAAAGAAGGACTCCATCATGCCGTTGTCTGGGCTGTTACCCTTGCGTGACATGGATGGCTGAATTCCCTTATTCTCTAGAAACCGATGATAAGAATCATGTTGGTATTGCCAGCCTTGATCGCTATGGAGAATCGTATTCTCGTAGTGTTTCTCTGTGAATGCCTGTTCCAACATGGTCTTCACTTGTTCTAAATTTGGTGAAGTAGAAAGATGATAAGCGATGATTTCACTGTTATATCCATCCAGAACAGGGGATAAATAGAGTTTCTGCCTGCTTGCTGGAATGGCAAACTCTGTCACATCCGTATAGCACTTTCCATTGGCTTGGCTGCTTCAAACTGGCGTTGAATGAGATTCTCTGCTTTCTTGCCAATCTCTCCTTGGTAGGAAGAATACTTCCGTTTTCGACGAATTCGAGCCGTTAAACCAAGGACTTTCATCAGCCGTTGGACCTTCTTATGATTCACCACGAAGCCATGATTTCTTAATTCAAGAGTAACTCTCCGATAGCCATAATTTCCTTTATGCTCACTATAAATGGCCTGAATTTCAGCTTTAAGTTCTTGATTCTTATCTGGTTGATCTAGCTGTTTTAAGTGATAGTAGTAAGTTGAGCGAGCTAAATGTGCCGTTTCAAGAAGTAAATCTAATCGAAATCCTCCTGAAACCATTTCTCTAACTGTCTCTGCCTTTCTCGCTGTAAGGCTTCGTCCCTGTCTTCTAGCTCTTTTAACTTTTTTAGGTAGGCCACCTCAGTACGTAGACGCTCATTCTCCTCTTGAAGTCGCTCTAATTCTGTCATTTCTTCCCAAGTTTTCTTCCGTTTACGTCCCATTTTAACTGGTCTCCCTCTTGTTTTCTCAACAATAGTATACCCGTTTTTCTTGTATTGTGCCAGCCAATTTGGAAGTAATCCACTACTTGGAAGAGCATAATCCAGAGATACGCTTAGTTGCGAACGACCTTCAATCAAAACCTTATTGATGATTTCTTGTTTTAATTCAGGAGAGTAATAACGGTTTTTCCCTTTTTTGACACTATCTATTCCGTAGCAATCAATCAATCGAATTAAGTAGTCAAGATTTGAAAGGTTCATCCCATATTTTTCTGAAAGTCGCTTTAAGCTGATTCCTTGTTTTCTTAGTTCATAGATTCGAACTTTATCCTCATAAGTTAATTTCATTTAAAAACACCCCAAAAGTTAGATTTTTTCTGTCTAACTTTTGGGGTGCGGTTCAAATTAACCTCTTTTTTATATGTCGTTAGTTATTTATACATACTTGTCAAATCAAAGAATGATGAAAACCTAGAAATCAGAAGGGCAGCCAAGGCTAGATAGCCAAACAAGACCAGCCAGCGCTGAGCAGGTTTAAAGGCATTGCTGGAGCCTTTGACAGGAAGAATGACCGCGCAAAGTATGCCACCAATCAACCCCCCCAAATGCCCCGCCAGGCTGATGCCAGGCATGAAGCTAAAGATGATATTGACCACAATCAAGGTCATATAAGACTGCCCCAGCTGCTGAATATAGCTGTCGCGAATGACATAGTGCAGGGTCACGATAGAGGCAAAAAGTCCAAACAAGGCTGTAGAGGCTCCTGCTGACAGAGTATCCGGACTGAAAAAGAAGACAAAGATATTTCCCATCAAGCCAGACATCAAGTAGAGCAGAAAGAAATTTCGCGAGCCAAAAATATCTTCTGCCTGCCGTCCAATAAAATAAAGAGTAACAGCATTTACCACAAAGTGCTCCAAGCCAATATGCACAAAGATAGCAGAAAAGAGACGCCATATCTGAGCAGGATACATGATAATGGTTGGAGAAAAAACTGCTCCAAATTCAAAGACAGTTTGTTCTTCAGCATAAGAAAAACCACGTAAAATAAGCATCCCCACAAAGACAAGTGTTGTTAGAATTAACAAAACACTGGTCACAGGATATTTTTTATCGTAGATGTAGTTCATAAATCAGTACTTCCTTTACTGCTATATCGTGATAATTAGGCTCAAAATCAGACTTTTGAAAACCATAGATGCTGCTGATGGATGCTCCTGCAAAATCAACCAGATAGCGGTCATAATAGCCACCGCCGTAACCAATCCGAAATCCTTGTGAATTGAAGACCACACCCGGCACATGAATCAGATCAATCCCCGTCTTCTCCACAGCCTCTTCGCTCGTCGGCTCCATAAGGCCAAAAGAGCTCTTTTGCAGGCGGCTTTCATCATAATCCACAAATATCATCCGACCCCGGGCATAGGTTTTGGGCACTAAAACCCGCTTGCCATCCAACTGGGCCTGCTTAATAAAGGATGCAGTTGAGACTTCATGCGGCATTGAAAGATAGGTAGCGATAACCTGAGCTTTTTGATAAGCTGCTGAACTGAGCAAGCTCTGGGTCAGCCAACTATCTGCTTGCTCTTTTTCTTTTCCTGACAGTTTCTTCATCTGGTTCAATACAGTTTGTCTCAGCTCTTTTTTCATGCAGCTCGTCCACTCTTTCCTTATCTTTTGTTGATTTTATAATCTAGGAATTTCCCAATCTTTTCAATAGCAAAGGGCAGGGCTGCCTCGTCTGGTGTCATCTTGGGATGATGGAGGGCATAGGGACTGTCCACTCCCAGCCAGAACATGACGCCCTTGACCTTGCTGAGCAGATAGCCAAAATCCTCGCCTGTCATTGCGGGTGCAATATCAATCAGCTGCACTCCTTCTTCCTTTTGGAAAAAGCCCATCAATTCGTCTGCCAGTCCAGGATGATTTTCCACAGGCAGATAGCCGCCTTGTTTAAGCTCCAAGTCCAATTCCAGATCGAAACTTTGGGCTAGGCCCTCTGCTATTTCCCGTAAGCGCTTCTGAGTCAAGAGGTTCATCTCCTGAGTCAAGGTCCGAATGGTGCCATGCAGAAAGGCCGTTTCTGCGATGACATTGTTGGTCGTGCCAGCATGGAGAGAACCAAAGGTTACAACCGCTCCCTCGATAGGATCGACATTGCGGCTTACAATGGTCTGCACCTGGGTTATAAAGTAGCTAGCCGCCACCAAAGCATCATTAGCTTCATGAGGAAAAGCCGCATGACCGCCCTTTCCCTTAAAAGTTAGCTTAACTTCACAGGTACCAGCAAAGAGGGTTCCTCTGTTAGTGGCAATATCGCCGACCTTGAGGTCCGGTCGCACATGGAGACCGTAAAATTCATCTGGTAGCCAGTCGCCAAAGGCACCGTCTTCATACATGAGCATTCCGCCAGCTTCATTTTCCTCAGCAGGCTGAAAGAGAAAAAGCAGATTGTGGGTAGGCTGAGTGCTCACAGCTTGCTCCAGCAGTCCTAGAGCGACCGTCATGTGCATATCGTGTCCGCAGGCATGCATCCGGCCTTCATGAGTGCTGGCAAAGTCCAGGCCTGTATCCTCCACAATCGGAAGACCATCAATATCTGTCCGCCAGCCAATCGTCTTATCTGGTGAACTTCCCTTGATAAAGACCAAAATACCAGTTCGCCAAGTTCGGATTTCCACAAAGTCTAGACCTGCTGTCAGTCCATCAATGACCTGCATCAGGTAGGCATGAGTCTTGTATTCTTCCAGACCGATTTCTGGTATCTGGTGTAAATCACGGCGAATTTTCAGATAATCAAGCATTTTTCTTTCCTTTAAAATCTTGTCAGACCTGTCAAAGTTTTGGGCCACACCCAATCAATTCATTTTATGCTATTTTTAAAGAGTACGCAAGGCATCTTCAAGAGCTGTCTTCTGCTGAGTCTTCTCGTCAATAGTCTTGATAACTCGTGCCGGAACACCAGCAACCACCACGTTTTCCGGAACATCCTGGGTCACAATCGCACCAGCCGCAACAACGGAACCACTGCCAATTTGTACTCCTTCAATAACAACCGCATTGGCACCAATCAGCACGTTATCGCCAACCCGAACTGGCTCCGCACTAGCTGGCTCAATAACTCCTGCCAGAACCGCACCAGCACCGACGTGGCTGTTTTTGCCGACAATAGCTCGACCGCCCAGAATAGCACCCATATCAATCATGGTTCCCGCACCAATCTCCGCACCGATATTGATGACTGCCCCCATCATGATGACAGCATTATCACCAATTTCAACTTGGTCACGGATAATAGCACCTGGCTCAATACGGGCATTGATGTCGCGCTTGTCCAAAAGCGGCACCGCTGAGTTGCGGGCATCCTGCTCTACGACATAGGTCTTATTTTCCTCTAAGTTCGCTAGGAGCGGCTTAATTTCTTCCCAGTCCCCAAAAAGAACATTGCCTAACTTCACAACAGACCAAGGAATGGAACCGTACAATTCTCCATCAAAGGTCACCTTGACAGGAGTTTTTTTCTTAGCATCAGCGATAAATTTGATAATTTCTTGAGCGTTCATTTTAGTAGCAGACATGATTCTTCCCTCGATTCGTGAATAGTTTAGCCTTTTAGTTTGTTTATCTCCTCAACCTCCAACAACTTGAAGAACAATTGAAGTAAACCAAGAAGCTTGATTAGACAATATTATAACACAAAAAAGGGGATTGCAAAACTCCTATAAAATTCTCTACATAAGATACGGATTGCAAAAAGGCACGAACTTTCGTCCGTGCCCAACAAGCAATTCCAAACTATATACCAACGATATTATTTAATTCTTTCGTTCAAAATGTTCCCACTGTTGGCATCAATGGTCATTTTGATCTTTTGCGTACCGTTCAGAGCTTCCAGCTGTAAGATAAGCACTCCTATTCATTTATTCTATTTAGAAATATTACTCAATATATACTGTCCGTTTTCCTGACGGATAAAAGTCAAAGTTATCTCCTTATTTGAAGAGGTTTCATAGTTTACAAGCATCTTCGGCTCTGATTCACCATCCCCATAAACTGAGATATGTTGATATTCTGGGTATTCCTTGATTACTTCTTTAAAGGAAGAACCGCCCTCGCCTGTTTCCGCATCACCCGTCTTTAAGCTCTCTGTAATCTGGCTAGATACCTTTTTATTATAGCTGTCACTGCCGGGCATAATACTCATACCCTGAAGATGGTAGCTACCATCCTCGTGTTTCATAAAGGTCAGAGTGGTATAACTAGAGTCAGGTAACCAAGACAATGAGAGCCCTTCTTCCTGAAACGTCACACTGCTGGCCAAGCCAAAATCTTTGACTACTTGTTCAGGGGTCAATCCTTCATCATCCGCACTAACAATGCTCAGCTTTTCAAAGTCTTTCACTTCCCACTCATACACATCCTCTTTTGACGGAGCCACAAAAGAAGCAACATCGCTTTGATGTCCCTTTCGAGACAGACTTGGCACACTTCCCCCACCCATAAAATCATTTAGGAAATAGCCGCCAAGACCTCCTAGCAATAGTCCCGCTGCCAAACCTATTCCTAAATCCTATCAGCTTGCCCGTACTATTTTTCTTTGGCTCTGGACTTGGCTGGGCAGCGAAGTTTGCAGCTTGCTGTGGTCCGGCAAAGTTCTGACCAGCTGGATTAAATCCCTGAGGAATTGCTTCTTGAAAAGCAGGATTTCCCCAATTATCCTGCTGAGGCATCTGCTGCTGAGGAGCTTCAAAAATGGGTTGCTGAACACCAAAATCTTGATTAGGATTCATCATTTCAGGACTGTCTCCTTCTGTTGGGAAAGGCTGCCCCTCTGTTGAGTTAGCTACAAATTGTCCTGAGTCTGATGACTGGACTTGCTGTGGATACGGAGCTAATCCTTCTAAAGATTGTTCCTGCGGTTTATTTTGTTCTGACATCGTTTCTCCTTTTATTATTTGAGTTCTATTTTATTTATTGGCAGTAGTGGACAAAAGATAGTTTCCGTCCTCCTGCTGAACGAAGAACAACCTATAAGTACCATCATTAGGAGCGTCATAAGCCACCTCCATAATGGTTTGACTAGTATCCTCACTGAAATCTTCATCTACACGAATATAGATACTCCTCGGACTGCCATATTCCTTAAAAACTTCCTTATAGGAAATGCCATCCTTACCAGTCTTTGCATCGCCTTTTTTCAATTTTTCAAAGTAATCAGCCGCCATCGCTTCGTCCTCAGCATTATGTTTGCTTCCTTCAAAGCGAATATTATAGATATGAAGACTATTCAGATAGAAACCATCTTTTTTCTTCTCAAAATCCAGAGAAGCAGTTTGATCTGTATAATAAACTGGCCAGTCCTCCTCATCATCAGAATCTTGAAGCGTTCCCCACTCTAAATCAAGGCTGTCACGAGAGATTTCTTCTTTTAAAGCCTTGCCATATTTATCAAGAATATCTTCCACTGAAGTACCATTCGTATCTGTCTGAATAGTATTGAACCGTAACTCTGACAAACTATCAATATCCCACTTGAACTCAGTAGTATCAGGGTCAATGTACTGATCTGATTGATCTCTCTTTGATTCCCTAGCATTTGCTAAAGGATGGAGCACAGGATATTCCCCTTTGATAACATCCGCTACTCCCATTCTATAGCCCCAGATTCCCCCTCCGATTAGTCCAAGACCAAGAGAGAGCAAGGCTCCGCCTATCAGGATTCCTTTCCAAGATTTATTCTTGGCCAAAGGTGGGGTTGGTCCCTGCGGACTTGAAACATGGCTCTGCTGAGGTTGAAAATGATGCGGGAATTTCTCTTGCGACTGAGCATTCTTTGAAGGCTCAAAAGAATGCTGTGTTTGCTGTTCTGTCAATCTTCTTTCCTCTTTCTTATTTATTTCCAATAGTCTTATCAGCTCTCTTTTAATAACGAAATACTTTGAAAGCAGTCAGTCACAAAAGATAAACTAAATAACTAAAAACTTACATTTCCTCTGACTTTATATATAAGAAATTTCCATCTGGCTGGCCTACAAACAATAGGTATTCATAACCATCTTCTGTTTTATAAGTCACCTCAGCAATCAGACGGTTGGAGATAATCTTATTATCCACATCACGCTCGCTTGTGATGACAATTTCTGACGGAACAGGATGCTTCTTCAGAACCTCTGATAAAGCTGTTCCTCCTTCACCCGTTTCCTTGTCTCCTTTTTTCAAACGTTCAAGGTCTTTGGGAGATAATACGCTCCAATCTGTCGTTTCCTTCCCTTTTCTATATTCTTTAAAAGAATCTCCAACTACCACTTGCCTCAGATAGTAGTTCTGGTCAACTTTATCAAATTGAAAAGAAATATTTTGCTCCTTATCCCTGACAGAAGGGCCCCATCGGAGTAACAGACGATTACGATCATATTCTGCTGAACTAGCCAAGCCATAAGTTTCAACGATTTGATCAGCCGTCAGACCTAATCCTTCATCATTTGTATAGCTCAACCGTCCCAAGTCTTTCAAAGTCCAATTAAACTGAACCGACTGCCCGTCTGTAGTAAAGCTGTCGCCATTTTCTTTGGCTTCCTCCTGAGCCTTACTTAAGCGTTTAATTCTTTGCATATCCTTATTTGTCTGCGCCTGCTTGCCGATAAAATAAGCTGAACCGCTGCCAATCAAAAAGACCAATTATAAGAGCAAAAACTGAAAGTCCTATGACTTTTCCGATATTGCCTTTCTTATCAGGTAATTCTTGTGGCTGAATCTGCTGGAAATTCCCTTGCATTGGCTGGCTAGTTTGATTTTCTTGCCAAGTCCCTTGCACTTGACCTTGTCCATCTTTATCTGACATGGTTTTCTCCTTATAAATTTTGTTGATTTGTCATATTGCGAAAAATATTGAAAAAAATAATGACAAATTTTTACAATATTATAACATAAATTATTCTTCCAATCAAAAAGGGAGTGGGAAAGAACTTCAAACAAGTTAAAAAGTTCGTCTTCCCACCCCCGCACAGTTGATCAGGCAATCTTTGGGGCTTAAAAAGCGAAGGAAGATGCCAATCAACCACTGCGTCATCTATTTTTTCTAATTTAGACCCAAAAGCCTGGACTTTTGCCCAGGCTCTGAATCAAGTTTTTAGACTCTTATTTTTCTAGTATTCTTATTTAGATATTTTATCCTACTTGAGCTACTTCAAAAATCTGAATGGTAGAGCCTTTTTCAATTACTACTGCTTGGTCTGCTGCGACATGGAGTGTACCAGGAAGGCTCCCCTCTTTTGAACCATCAAAAGAAATCGTGATATGGCCCAGTCCAGTTAAATTTTTTTCTACTACATTTCCCACGGAACTAATCGAATATTCCTGATTATCTACCACCAGCTTGCCGCCTTCTAGTATTGAACCTAGCAGATTTTTGTTATCAATCTTAAAACAATACTCTGCTAAATCTTCCGGTGCTTCTTCTCCAAATAAAATGAGCATATTGGCATCTTGAATCATATTCTGAGCTTCAGGCCCTACTTGAATTACTTTAGCTTCAAAAATTTTCTTCATCTAATTCCTATTTATCCTTTCTCTAATTTGTCTTAAACTTATGCTTATAGATAAGTTTAACATAATAGTTGCTCTGTTTACGTGCATCTATCAAAGGTCTATTGATAAAGACCAATACTAGCTATCCAAGCTACTAGCACCCGCGGAACACCATTGAGAAAGCGTGAATAAAGCACAGAAGGGACACCAACCTCAACTGTTTCAGCCTTGGCTTCAGATAGACCGAGTGCTACAGGAATGAAATCACAACCGTTTTGAGTGTTGATAGCAAATATAGCTGGCAGAGCCATTTGGGGCGGAATAGTCCCTTTGCCGATTTCGACTCCAATTAAGGTTCCGATAATCTGACTGATAACAGCTCCGGGGCCTAACAAAGGAGATAGGAATGGCAAGGAACAGATAAAGCCAATCAAAATGAGTCCCCAGATGTTCCCCGCTAGGGGAACCATTAATTTTGCCAGCCAATTTCCAACACCTGAACCTTGAATAACCCCAATCAGCAAGGAAACAAAGGCCATGAAAGGAATGATTGTGTTGAGCATTGTTTGGATGGCTTCACGAGCAGCCTGGTTGAAAGTCGCAACGACCTTCCCAGCGCCCATCCCAATTCTTGCTACAATACTTGTTTCAGCTTTTTGCTCTGTAATTTTTTTACTAGTATCGTAAGTTGGCTTTTCTGTTACCACAGTTGTCGCTTTTTCGTCTTCATTAGCAGCAGAAATTTGATTAAGGCCAACTGCTGACACATAGATTTCCTCGGTGATATATTGTGCTAGAGGGCCACTTTTCCCTGTAGCGACAATATTGATTGTAGGGATCCCCTTTTTAGGATAAATACCGCAGCGAAGAGTACCGCCGCAATCCACGATTGCTAAAGCAATTTCCTCATCAGGGATAGAAGTTTTAAACCCATTAACAGCTTCCATACCGGTCAAATCAGCAATTTTATCTACAATATCTGGCTTTTCTCCGCCGCCAGTGATATAGATAAATTTATGCTTAGCCTCACTAGGTGTAATGACCAAAGGGCCTCCGAAACCACCATTTCCTTTAACAACTTTTATACTCTTATATGACATAATTTCACTCTTTCTATCAATCAAATGTTTTACTCAAGGTAACACCTTGCTGTTTTTGCAACATAGGCAGTCGTAAAAATCTGTTACCCATCCACCAACAAAGTTCATGATAATTCCTACAAGCATGTAACGGATTGCCAGGTCCATCTGACTTAAACCTAAAGTTTGAATTCCTGTCGCAATTCCCATCCATACAAACAATTCCCCAGGATTGATATGTGGGAATACACCATTTGAAGTATGGCAGAACTGCATCTGAGCTGCTACAAAAACTAGGTTTATAATATTCTGGCAAGAAGCGTCCCATACTGATCGCCATCGGATTCCCCAGCATAAAGGCTGAAATGAAAGGTAAAAATCATATAACGGCTAACAGGATTTTTGGCAGAAATCTTAGCCAAGGAATTGACCTTTTCTTCTCCCAAGAAAGCGATAAGGGTATTCATTGCAATCAATAGCATTAAGACAAGCGGTACAATATTTGTCATCCAGCTAATAAAGGTTTCTCCACCTAATTGGAAGAGTTTCATAAAAACTCTCTGCAAATTTTTGTAATGTGATTCATAAGGAACTCCTTTTCTTATTTTTTTAAATAACTGTTTAATAGATAATTGTAAGTAATTCGTATAAAAGCCGAATCCCAGAAAAGAATCAGAAGAACTTGTCTCTTTCTCAATACCTGCCTCATGCCAAAGATAGACTTTTCTAGCATCTTCTATGGCTGATTGCATCAACTTATTTTCTTTTCTCACAAGAGGATTATACTTGTCAAAATAATGGATGTCTTCTCCAACATAATCATCCATATTTTGAAAACGCGCTAAGATTGTTACTCCTTGCATTTTGCTAGCTTTAAGAACCCGACCGTTTTCATCAACCGCGAACATGACAATCGTACCGGATTTTATTCTTCCGGACTTCCTGCCAATCGCTACGCGCCCCAGTTTTCGGAGCATCGTATAGGTCTTATTGAAGTCTTTGAGTTGCTGCCAGCCGAGGAACATTTGAAATATATAAGCTGCCATGACAAATACAGCGAAAATTATTAGCGAATTCATTAAAATACTCCTTTGCTCTTAGAAAATGATAGAAACTCTGTCTCTGTTTCTACAGCCCTCAATGCTTCTTTTAGAGAAGGCTCTCCTGCAATTCGAAAAATATCGTCATACAATTCCAGCAATTCACTTTCCATTTTTCTTTCAATTTCTGAGGGTATGGCGACTAGAAAGATAAATTCAATCCATTCATCTCCTTTTTGATAAGGCTCTTCTAGTTTTCCGAACATTAAAATAGTCTTTGCATAACCCTGGTTAATTGTATGGGGGAAGGCAATTCCTCCACCAAAAATGGTTGATTGCTTTTTCTCCCTATCAATTATCCGATTTCTAAAACCTTCATCAATCATCTGAAGTTTCTCTAACTCTGCAACCATATTTAGCAAGTATTGCTGATAGGTTTTTTGGGGGCTCAACCGAAGAAAACGTAAGCTGACTGTTTCTAGATTTTTTTGATGAAAAGCATTGGCCCTCTGCCATTCTTCCTGCAGCCATTGATCATCAAAAAGATGATTAACTTGAATGACTGGAGATTTAGAATCTTTATATTTTAGAGGAACTGTCGTAAAAATCGCGAAATAGTCCTGATTCAAATCCACATTAAAATCCTCTTCAGAATACTGAGTAATGTCTACATCATTTCCAAGGACTCGTCTGAGTTGCTGAATAATCATCGTAGCAGTTCCTCTTCCTGTTGTGCAAACTACAGCTATCTGCTTGCGAGAACCCTTTACAGCAGAATTTTGCTTTCTTAAAATCATTTCAAAATACAAAGCCAGATATCCAATTTCAGATAATTCCAATTCAGAACCAAAAATTGCAGATAGTTCTTCTCCAGCTATTTTTGCCATTTCAAAAAGCAAAAAGGATATTGAGTTTGAACCTCGCCATGAAATATATCATTAGCTTGCACATGGAAAATCAGTCGATTGATTAAGGGGCCTAGATGAGATTTGATTTCTTCAAATAATTCTTCATCATCAAAGTGAACCAACATTGTTTCTTTGACTTTCTTGACAATCCCTTGAAAAATCTTTGCAAGCTGTTCAGATTGATAAGATGTCTTGCTTAAAGTGTCAATAAAACGGACATTAAACGGAAAACACAAAAAGTCTATCTCAAACTGACTGAGGGAAATCTTATAAGTCATTTCAATATGATAGATTAATTTCTCAGCTAAAGGTGTCTCTGTTAAATCATTCCTATAGTAAGGAATAGGACAATTCAACACTCTAGATGTATGAATACGCTCCACCATAATTGAAATGGTCTTTCGAAGGAGTTCCTGTGTTTCTTTAGGGATTTTATAGTCCTGAACTAGCGTCTCCAGAAAAGAAGATGTTGCCTCAGTGAGTGTCCTTCCTTCAAAGTAAGGAGCCACTTGGTGAATATATAGCAAGCGCAAATTCAGCTCGCTCCCCAAGACCTCCAGCCCACGGTTGGGCTTTCCTGAAATAGTGATAGAGTAACTCTCTGCCAAAGATTTTACTTGTTTTAAATCCTTATTAAGGGTACTTCTACTAACACCTACTTCCTCAGCCAAGTCGTCAATAAGAAGAGGGGAGGTTGACTCAATTAAACGTTTTAGCAAATAGGCAATTCTTTTACTGGAAGAATTGAAGTCACTCTCCTGTTTTAAACTACCAGATAAAATCCTTTCCAACTCTGTATAGTCATACACTTCTAACATTAACTGATCATCTTGTGCGATAATCTGGATATTAGGAGCCAAAACATCATTTAATTGTTGGATACTCTTTTGCAAGGTTTGCAAGCTAATATCCAGTTCTGAGCGCATATCTAACAAGGAATAAGTTGGCTGCGAGACCATTTTATCTAAAATATTATACCACCGATTTACTAAGGTCAACTCTCTTCCCTACCTTCATTGTTTTAACCGCGAGTTTTACCTCCGGCAATATTTGTAGTGACACCTGTTATATAGCTAGAACGGTCTGAAATATAGAACGCTACAAGATCAGCTACTTCCCGTAGTTTCCCACTCCGTCCCAATGGAGTCGTTGAAGTTGAAGCATAACCAGCTCGAATATCTTCTACCGTCTTTCCACGGGTATAAGCAAGAGCTTCCTCGTAAGAAAGAGTTCGAAGACCCGTAGCTTCCATAATTCCTGGAGCAATTCCAACCACACGTACACCATGTTTACCAAGCTCTTCGCCCATGAACGAGTGTAACTATAGACTGCCGCTTTCGTTGCAGCATAGGCACTTTGTCCTTCAGAACCTTCCAAGCCTGCTTCTGAAGCCATGTTCACAATTACACCTTTTCCATTTTTCACTAAAATACGTCCTACTGCCTGACTAACCAGATACAAACCTTTTTGATTAATCATTGTTACTTTTTCGAACGTCTCATCGTCCAACTCGTAAGGACCTTTAGGATTTTCTGCATCGATTAATAATCTAGGGACATTAATCCCCGCATTATTGACTACCGCATCAATATTGCCAAATCTTTCCACTATTTTGGCAACACCCTCTTCTACTTCAGAGCGAGAAGTTACATCAACTTTTACAAATAATAGGTTCGGGTGACGCAAATCGTTGTCGCTAAGATCAAAATTCGCTACATTGACTCCTAATTCCAACAATTCTTCGACGATTGCCTTACCGATCCCAGATGACGCACCCGTCACAAGAACTGTTTTGCCTTTAATGTCTAACCAATCATTCATTTTGATACCTCTCAAATTTTATTTACAAGGCAATTATACAGCGCTTTCATAAATGAATTAAGACACTCTTTTTTACACAGTTCAAAAAAATAATAAACTAATTAAGAGGCTTGTACTAAAAAATCCACAAGAAATGAACTTGTGGATCTTTTTATATTCTAAATGAACTCAAAGCATATGAGAATCAAAGACGTGCATTCAACTCAGCCCCCAGCTCTTCAAAGCCTGGTTTCCCAAGAAGAGCAAACATGTTTTTCTTATAAGCCTCAACTCCTGGCTGGTCAAATGGATTGATACCATTCAGGTAGCCAGAAAGAGCAATAGCTAACTCAAAGAAGTAAATAGTATAGCCCAAAGTGAACTCATCTTGCTCAGGCAGGGTCACAAACATATTTGGCACTCCGCCGTCTGTGTGAGCTAACAGCACTCCATCTGTTGCTTTCTTATTGACAAAGTCAACATCTTTTCCTTGCAGATAGCCAAGGCCATCCAAGTCTTCTGCTAATTCAGGAATCAACACATTTTTGCGAGGCTTATCTACACGAATAACTGTTTCAAAGAGGATACGAGTTCCTTCTTGAATAAATTGCCCCAAAGAGTGCAGGTCTGTTGAGAAGTTGGCTGAAGTTGGGTAGATACCTTTTTGGTCTTTACCTTCTGACTCACCAGCCAGTTGCTTCCACCATTCTGAGAAGTATTGCAAAGATGGTTCGTAGTTAGCTAGAACTTCTGTCAAATAACCTTTACGGTACAAGATATTGCGTACAACTGCATATTGATATGCTTCATTTTCAGCCAACTTATCAGAAGCATAAGCCTTGCGAGCAGCATTTGCTCCTTCCATCAACTTGCTGATATCAGCCCCTGCAGCTGCGATTGGCAAGAGTCCCACTGCTGTCAATACTGTAAAACGACCACCAACACTATCAGGCACTACAAAAGTATCCCAGCCATTAGCATCTGCTTCAACCTTAACTGCACCTTTAGCGCGGTCTGTAGTTGCATAAATCCGTTTATTTGCTTCTTCCTGACCATACTTCTTAACCAAGAGTTCTTTGAAGACACGGAAAGCAATAGCAGGCTCTGTAGTTGTTCCTGACTTAGAAATAATGTTGACAGAGAAATCTTTGTCTGATACATAGTCTACCAAATCAGCCAAATAGCTTGAAGAGATAGAGTTTCCAGCATAGAGGATCTGAGGTGCCTTGCGTTCTTCTTTGCTTTGCAAGTTTACAAATGAATTATTCAAGAAATCAATAGCTGCACGTGCCCCTAAATAAGATCCTCCAATACCGATGACGATTAACACTTCACTATCAGATTGGATTTTAGCAGCCGCCTTTGAATACGAGCAAATTCATCTTTATCATATTCTTCAGGCAAATTCAACCAGCCTGTCATTTCTGCTCCAGGACCTGTTCCGTTTCGTAGAGCATTATCTGCTGCAGTCACTTGAGGCTGCATATAATCTAATTCATGTGGTGCTACAAACTTATCCAGTACCTTTGAATAGTCAAATTTAATATGTGTCATGTTTATCCTCCAATTGTTCTTTTCTTTTATGATAACGCTTTAAGAAAAAATAAGCAAGTGCTTTTACTATTTTTAAAAACGTTTACATTTTTTATTCTATACTATTTTTCTAAATAAGCTAATCCTAGGACATAACTGAGAGCAATCGTTTGCGTAAGTCAACAAATTTTAGGCCTATTAAGAAGAATAATTTTGATTGACAAGAAAACCAATATGCTTCTTAAGATTGGATGTCAGCTGAATTCATTTCAGGTCCGTTCGAACTGCGTCAATGTACCTAAGTTCTTTTTGCGTCCTTTGGACTTAATTCACTAAAAAGACTCTATAAGGTTTACAGATTTTTTTCCCTTATGGGAAAAAAACTGCATCCATTGCTCTAAGATTCATCTGCGCCTTTCAGGCTTGATTCATTAAGAGCAATAGAAAAGAGCACACAGTTTACATCGCTTAGGGCTGCTGGATTCCTCCCCTGACCCGCTTCACGCAAAACTGTTGCTCCATTAATTAGTATAACACAAACTTTTTGATTTTGGCTAATTTTATTTTTTTCCTTCTCTGTCTGAAAAAAATTCCTGCATAATTTGAGCACACTCTTCTTGGAGGACACCTGTCTCCACTTCTACACGGTGGTTAAGGCGCTCATCTGTCAAAAATATCATAAAGGCTACCAGCTGCTCCAAACTTCTGATTTGCTGCTCCATAGACAACGTGAGGAATGCGTGCCAGACCGATTGCTCCACTGCACATGACACATGGCTCAATGGTCACAAAAAGCGTTGTATCCAGCAAACGCCAGCTATTTTCGTGCCGATTTGCCTCTTCAATAGCCATAATTTCCGCATGCATAACAGCCCGCTGCAGCTCCTCACGTGCATTGTGACCGCGGCCGATAATCTTCCCTCTTTAACCAAGACACAGCCGATGGGAATTTCATCATAAGCTAGGGCAATCTCCGCCTCCTTTAAAAGCTTCCCGCATAAATGCTTCTTTTTTTCTTCAATCGTATAATTCATCATTATCTTTCTAAATCTCTAGTCGTCTATCCCATTATACCACAAGCCTGCCGCACTTCTCAGAAAAAGTAAAAGCCACCACTGGGGTGACTTTCAGGAGATTATTATGAAAAAGTTTAGGATTTTTAAACAAAGTTAGGAGGTCTTTGTTTATGCTATTAGCATAAAATATATATCTTAAATGAATCTTAATATGAAATTTTCTTACAAAAAAGCACAAGAAGCAATTTCCTTGTGCTGACTCTTTTATAAATTAGACCAGACGCTTTCCAAGATATTGGTCTGCTCACGGCCAGGACCGACTGAAAAGGTAGAAATGCGAACGCCAACCAGCTCACTCACTCGGCGAACATAGTTACGGGCATTTTCTGGCAAGTCTTCCAGACTGCGGACTCCAGTGATGTCCTCTGACCAGCCTGGCAGCTCTTCGTAAATCGGCTTGCAGCGCTTGAGCTGTTCCAGACTAGCTGGGTAATGGTCAATGCGCTGACCATCCAAGTCATAGGCCACACAGATTTTCACTGTATCCAGACCGCTCAAGACATCGATGGAGTTAAGCGAAAGATTGGTAATCCCTGATACACGGCGGCTATGGCGCATGACAACAGAGTCAAACCAGCCTACCCGACGCGGACGACCAGTGGTAGTCCCATATTCGTGCCCGATATCACGAATGCGGTCACCAACTTCATCGAAAAGCTCTGTTGGGAATGGTCCATCTCCGACCCGACTGGTGTAAGCCTTGCAGACACCAACAACCTTGTCAATTTTGCTCGGACCAACACCGGAACCGATGGTGACTCCCCCTGCAACTGGATTAGAAGAAGTTACAAAGGGATAAGTACCTTGATCAATATCCAGCATGACCCCTTGAGCTCCTTCAAAGAGCACTCGTTTCCCTTGATCCAGCGCATCGTTGAGGATAACAGAGGTATCGGTCACATACTGCTTGATTTGCTGTCCATATTCATAGTATTCTTCAAAAATATCATCAAAGTTGATTGCTGTACTATCGTACAATTTCTCAAAGAGGCGGTTTTTCTCAGCTAAATTCCGCTCCAAGCGCTCTCTGAAAATGTCTTTATCCAAAAGGTCAGCGATGCGGATACCGACACGAGCAGCCTTGTCCATATAGGCAGGGCCGATTCCCTTGATTGTCGTTCCGATTTTATTGTCACCTTTTGCTTCTTCCTGCAGACGATCCAGCTCGATATGGTAAGGCAAGATGACATGCGCTCGATCAGAGATACGAAGGTTATCCGTCGTCACACCCTCCTCATGCAGGTAGTTCAATTCTTTGACCAGAGATTTGGGATTGACCACCATTCCATTTCCAATTACAGAGATTTTTTCTGGGAAGAAATTCCTGACGGAATCAGGTGCAGCTTGTACTTCTTGCCGTCAATCACGATAGTATGGCCGGCATTGTCACCACCCTGATAGCGAGCAATCACTTCGGCATTGGCTGAAAGGAAGTCTGTAATCTTCCCTTTTCCTTCATCTCCCCACTGGGTTCCTACAACAACTACTGATGTCATAATTTTGTCTGAGCTGAAGCAGCTCTTCCTTTCTTGAAAAGCAGGCAGGAATCTCACCTGCGATTATGTTTTATACCTCATTATATGAAAAAAATTTAACAATTTTTTTCAAGGAGGGATCCATTCTTGATTTGCTTTTTCCCTTTTTGAAAAACGAATTAAATTTTCACAAAAATCTGTATTTTCTGAAATTTAGCAGTTTATTAAAAAAATAAAAAGTTCGGAATTTTTGTAAAATCGTAGCGAAAATTTGTTTTCTTTTTTTCTGTTTGTAATAGACTAAAAATTACTATCATAGGACGGTGAAACGATGATGATTAATCAATTACTGCAGAAACTGGATACAGCAAGCCCTATTCTCCAAGCGACCTTTGGTCTGGAAAGGGAAAATCTGCGTGTGACAGCTGACGGACACTTAGCTCAAACTGCCCATCCGAGTCAGCTGGGTTCCCGCAATTTCCACCCGACCATCCAAACAGACTTCAGCGAGCAACAACTGGAACTAATTACACCTATCGCTCACTCGACTAAGGAAGCACGGCGCTTACTGGGAGCTATCAGCGATGTGGCTGGCCGCTCGATTGACCAGAATGAACGCCTCTGGCCTCTGTCCATGCCACCACAGCTAACAGAAGAAGAGATTGCCATCGCCCATCTGGAAAACGACTATGAACGCCACTACCGAGAGGGCTTAGCGAAAAAATATGGTAAAAAACTACAGGCTATCTCTGGCATCCACTACAATATGGAACTAGGGAAAGATCTGGTCACTGCTCTCTTTCAAGTCAGTTCCCACCATTCGCTCAAGGACTTTAAAAATGACCTCTATCTCAAGCTGGCTCGAAACTTTCTGCGCTTCCGCTGGATCTTAACCTATCTCTATGGTGCTGCCCCTTTGGCAGAAGCTAGCTTCTATAGTCAGGACATTCCCCAGCCTATCCGCTCTTTTCGTAACAGTGACTATGGCTATGTCAATGAAGAGAATATTCAGGTATCCTACGCTTCTTTGGAACAATATGTAACTGATATTGAAAACTACGTTCAGTCAGGCGAGCTCAGCGCTGAAAAGGAATTTTACTCAGCCGTTCGCTTCCGTGGACAGAAGCACAATCGTGCCTATCTGGAGCAAGGCATCACTTATCTGGAATTCCGCTGCTTTGATCTCAATCCTTTTGACCATTTAGGCATTAGCCAAGAGACCTTAGATACCGTCCATCTCTTTTTACTGAGCCTGCTATGGTTAGATGATGTAGAAAATGTAGATACGGCATTAAAAGCTGCCCACGACTTGAACCAAAAAATTGCTTGTAGCCATCCGCTGACTGCCCTACCCGATGAGGCAGACAGCTCGGCTATTCTTCAAGCCATGGAAGAGCTCATTCAACATTTTGAACTGCCAACTTACTACCAAACCTTGCTTCAGCAACTTAAAGAAGCACTTCTGAATCCTCAGCTAACCCTATCTGGTCAGCTCCTGCCTCATATCCAGCAGGATTCCTTAAAGGCCTTTGGACTAGACAAAGCAGAGGAATATCACCGCTACGCTTGGACAGCTCCTTATGCCCTCAAAGGCTACGAAAATATGGAACTGTCCACCCAGATGCTGCTCTTTGATGCTATTCAAAAGGGGCTGAATGTCGAAATCTTAGATGAAAATGACCAATTTCTCAAGCTTTACCATGGTCACCATGTGGAATATGTCAAGAACGGCAATATGACCTCCAAGGATAACTATGTCATCCCTCTGGCCATGGCCAATAAAACAGTCACCAAAAAGATTTTGGCTGCAGCTGACTTTCCTGTTCCGGCTGGAGCAGAATTTTCTTCCCTAGAGGATGGACTGGCTTATTACCCTTTGATTAAGGACCGACAAATTGTTGTCAAACCTAAGTCAACCAACTTCGGACTGGGCATCTCTATCTTCCAAGAACCAGCTAGCCTGGAATCTTATCGCAAGGCTTTAGAGATTGCCTTTTCAGAAGACACTGCCGTCTTGGTGGAGGAATTCATCGCTGGAACGGAGTACCGCTTCTTTGTCTTAGACGGTAAGTGCCAGGCAGTCCTCTTACGGGTGGCGGCTAATGTCGTAGGAGACGGTCAGCATACCGTGAGAGAATTGGTTGCCATCAAAAATGACAATCCGCTGCGGGGTCGAGATCATCGTTCACCGCTTGAAATCATTGAACTGGGCGACATTGAACTCCTTATGCTGGACCAGCAAGGCTATGGACCCGACGATATCCTGCCTGCTGGAGTCAAGGTTGACTTGCGGCGCAATTCCAACATTTCTACTGGCGGAGACTCGATCGATGTCACAGACAGCATGCACACGTCTTATAAGGAACTCGCTGCTGACATGGCAAAGGCTATGGGAGCTTGGGCTTGTGGCGTTGACCTAATCATCCCTGACAGCTCTGCTATTTCCACAGAGGAAAATCCCAACTGTACCTGCATCGAGCTCAACTTCAATCCCTCTATGTATATGCACATCTATTGTGCTGAGGGACCGGGACAGAGCATCACTCCTAAAATACTGGCCAAACTTTTCCCAGAAATGGACTGATAAAACACGAATCGCAGGGTATTCCTTGCGATTTTTGTTTGAATACTTGAGAGAAACGAAGAAGCTTTCGTTCTAGAAACAACGCTTGCTTTATTGAGAGGAAGCAAATGCCTTCCTGAATTAAGCAAATATAAAAAATGGTCTCAATATATAAAATCATTTCAATCTTTATCCTTCAAAAACCAGCTTTTATGTTAAAATAGAGATATCACATTGAGAAGAAAGAGAAACGTCCATGTCGAGGAGAAATAATGATTCCAACCAGCAACCAGAATGGTTTAGCTGGATTTGGATACTTGTATTTGTATTTGGTTCTGGAGCTGTAGCCAGCTATCTAATTCCCATAGCTATTCTGGGGGCTATTGGCTACGGAATCTATCGCCACCAAAGCCAGAAAAAAGTTCGGATTGAAGCTAAACAAGCCAGCATTGGCCGTATTGAAGATTTGAAATCAGAGATTGGTCATGCTGACCGCCGCATTAAAGAATTGGAAGGCTACCAAGAAGATGGGAACCAAGAAAGCTATCAGAATTTAGCTCTAGAAATTCTTCCCCAGCTAACCTATATCAAAAATGCTGCTAACGACCTACGGGGAGAAATTCCTACTTCCGTCTACCAACGAATCCAGACCAAAATTCGTACTGTCACCGATGAAATTGATGAACAGCTGAAAAAGATTGAACGAGAGAAAAAACGAAAAGAAGCTCAGCCTAAGAAAACTAGTCTAGAAGAGCTAGCCCCAGAATTGGTCGCTACGGTTCGCAATATTCAGATTGACCATGAGGCCATTCTTCAAAAAATCTCTCAATCCGAAAGCAACAACAAGGAAGAGCTGACTGCCATTCATCAGTCCCAGATGGAGCACTACGAAGATATTTTAGAAGGTTACCTCAAAATCAAAGCTTCACCCAAAGATTTACAATGCAGAGGAGCGGCTAGCCAAGGCCAAAGCAGCTATAGAGCAGTTTGACTTGGACCTAGACGAAGCGCTGCGCCAATTAAATGAAGCTGATTTGAGGGACTTTGACATTAGCCTGCGCATCTTAGATAAAGAAAAGCACACAGACACCGGCTTTTAAGCTAGATAAACCAAAGGAGAAACTATGAGCCAAGAATTTAATTTTGATATTGATAAAATTGCCAATAATGCTATCAGCAAAAGCGACAAAACAACAGAAATCATCGAAGCCAACACGACTCAAGAAAATGGTCAGCTAACTTTTCTGGAAAAGCTGACTCCTGAGCAACAGAGTGCGATTACGGCTAAAGCTCCGCAGCTGGTGGATAACTTCGTATCAGACCAAAATGCCTTGCTAGACTTTGGCCAATCTGCTGTAGAAGAGGTCAACGGTACTGTCAATCGTATCTTAGCCGAGCAGAAAAAATTACAAATTCCCCAGGTAGATGAGCTTTTAAAAAATACCAACAAAGAACTCAATGGCTTTGTCGCAAAATACAAGGATGCTCAAGTAGCGGAACTGGACAAAAAGCCTAATTTTCTGGAAAAACTCTTCAAACAGAGCAAAAACACCCTTCAAGAATTCTATTTCGACTCACAAAATATTGAGCAGAAAATGGACGGCATGGCTGCCACCGTCGTCAAGCAAGAGGATGTTCTGGCTCGCAATATTGTTTCTGCTGAAATGCTGATCGAGGACAATACCAAATCGATTGAAACCTAGTCGGAGTTATTTCCTTTATCGAAGCTGCTCAGCAAGAATCTGGCAATCGAGCGCTCAAACTGCAGGCTGAAGTCGCTCAGTTAGATATGACAACCGTTGACTACCAAGTAAAATCGCAAGAATTAGCCCGAATGACAGAGGTGGTCAATACCTTAGAGCAGCAACATACTGAATATGTCAGCCGCCTCTATGTGGCTTGGGCGACGACTCCTCAAATGCGTAATCTGGTCAAGGTTTCCTCTGATATGCGCCAAAAACTTGGAATGCTCCGCCGCAATACCATTCCAACTATGAAACTGTCTATCGCTCAGTTAGGCATTCTCCAGCAATCCATGAAGTCTGGTCAGGTAGCTGACGCCATCTCTAATGCGAATAACGCTGCCCTGCAAATGCTCGCCGAAACGAGCAAGGAAGTCATTCCTCAACTGGAGCGGATTTCCCAAAGCCCTACTATCGCTGTTGAATCTGTCACTAAGCTGGCAGAAAGCCTCGTCGCACAAAATCAAGGCATTATCGAAGCCATTGATAAAGGACGAGAAAAACGCGCTCTGCTAGAAGCCACTGTTATCCAATCTGCAGAGACCATCAACAACTCTGTCAAACTGCGTGATCAAAAGATTATCCAAGCCCTGTTGGACCAAGGCAAGGAAGCCCAGAAAGAATTAACTACAGAATAAACAAAAGAGCCTAGATGGCTCTTTTACTGTTTTACTTTTTAATGATCAATACAGTCCTGTCTTCCGATTATCCCTTTAAAACAAGCAGCTTTCCAGCAGTTCTTTATTGCGCAACTGGGCTAACCAGTTATCAGGAATCCCTTCCAAACCATAGATGATACCAGCCAAGCCGCCAGCAACTGCTGCTACTGTATCAGTGTCATCGCCCAAATTAACAGCTTTCAGGACAGTTTCCGGATAAGAAGTGCTAGTCAGCAGACACCACAGCGCTGCTTCTAAGGTATCCACCACATAGCCAGTAGAGCGAATGTCATCTTCGGTCAGCTCTGCTAAAGTTTGCAAACGAGCATAGGTCGTACTAGTCTCTAAGCCTGATAGTATTTCCGATAGTTGCTGGCCTTTTAAGAGCCTACGAGCAATATCCACATAAAGCTGGCAGGCCTCCACAGAAGTCGCATGGGCATGAGTAATACGGGAAACAGCCTCAACGTCAGATGGACCGGCTTCCGTAAAGGCAAGGGGCAGAATCCGCATCAAAGAACCATTTCCATTGGAATATTCATCAGATAGACCTTGTCCTCTTGTCAAAGCTTCGCGAGTCGCATTTCCTACATCAAAGGTCAATCCATCTGGTGTGTAAGTTCCCTCGAAGAGCCAATGTTTAAACCGCTGCTGAATATCATTAGGAACAATCTTACCTTTTTCCCTAATAGAATCACAGGTCGCCAAAACAAGGCTGGTATCATCTGACCAAGTTCCAGCAGGTTGCTGATGGCTGCCATAGCCCACCATCTCAACCGCTTCAAAACTGCCACGGGTCAAGAATTCATACGGAACTCCTAATGCATCAGCTACCGCCAAACCATAGACTGCCGCTTTCAAAGATTGGTTCATACTAGCCTCCTTTGTTTTATTATACTATTTTTAGTCTTAAAATGCTTCCTAACCCCAAAAAACAAGCGCAGTCGCGCGCTTGTTTTTCTTTTTTGTGTTAAAATAAAAGGTATGGACAAAATTATCAAAACTATCTCAGAAAATGGTTCTTTCCGCGCGTATGTGCTGGATAGCACAGAGACGGTTCGGACCGCTCAAGAAAAACATCAGACTCAAGCAAGTTCCACTGTTGCACTTGGCCGCACACTGATTGCCAGTCAGATTTTAGCTGCAAATGAAAAAGGCCAGACCAAGATTACCGTCAAGGTTCTCGGGACCAGCTCACTAGGCGCGATTATCACAGTGGCAGATACCGAGGGCAATGTCAAAGGCTATGTGCAAAATCCCGGTGTAGATATCAAAAAGACAGCTACCGGCGAAGTTCTGGTTGGTCCTTTGTTGGCCAAGGAGAATTCCTCGTCATCACGGATTATGGTACGGGCAATCCTTACAACTCCATGACTCCTCTCATCTCTGGAGAAATCGGCGAAGACCTAGCCTTCTACCTGACCGAAAGCCAGCAGACACCTTCTGCAGTTGGCCTCAATGTCCTCTTGGATGAGAATGATAAAGTCAAGGTTGCTGGCGGTTTCTTGGTACAAGTTCTGCCTGGTGCTAAGGAAGCCGAAATCGCCCGCTTTGAGAAACGAATCCAAGAAATGCCTGCTATCTCAAAACTGCTAGAATCAGATAACCATATCGAAGCTCTGCTTGCTGCCATCTATGGTGATGAGCCATACAAACGCCTGTCTGAAGAGGAAATCCGCTTCCAGTGTGACTGCAGCAAAGAGCGCTTTATGAATGCCTTGGCTACTCTGCCAAAGGCTGACTTAGAAGAAATGCGTGACCAAGACCAAGGAGCTGAAATCGTCTGCCAATTCTGCCAAACAGCCTATCACTTTGACCAAAATGACCTGGAGGAACTGATTCGTGACAAATCTTAATACCCCTTTTATGATTGGGAAAGTCGAAATTCCCAACCGTACGGTTCTAGCACCTATGGCCGGCGTAACCAACTCTGCTTTTCGGACCATTGCCAAAGAGCTGGGAGCAGGCCTGGTCGTGATGGAAATGGTCTCTGACAAGGGCATCCAGTATAACAACGAGAAAACCCTCCATATGCTCCATATTGATGAGGGAGAAAATCCCGTTTCTATCCAGCTTTTCGGTAGCGACGAGGACAGTTTGGCGCGCGCAGCGGAATTTATCCAAGAAAACACCAAGACGGATATCGTCGATATCAATATGGGCTGCCCGGTCAATAAAATCGTTAAAAACGAAGCCGGAGCTAAATGGCTCAAGGATCCTGAGAAATCTATAAAATCATCAACAAGGTCCAGTCAGTGCTAGATATTCCCCTGACAGTTAAGATGCGGACTGGCTGGTCTGACAGCTCACTAGCTGTAGAAAATGCTCTAGCAGCCGAAGCCGCTGGAGTCTCAGCCCTGGCTATGCACGGCCGTACCCGTGAGCAAATGTATACTGGTCATGCTGACCTTGAGACCTTGCACGACGTAGCCCATGCTCTGACCAAGATTCCTTTCATCGCTAACGGTGATATCCGTAGTGTGCATGATGCTAAACAGCGTATCGAGGAAGTCGGTGCCGATGCCGTCATGGTAGGTCGAGCAGCTATGGGAAATCCTTATCTCTTTAACCAAATTAACCACTACTTTGAAACCGGCGAAGTTCTTCCAGACCTCAGCTTTGAGGACAAGATGAAAATCGCCCACGACCACCTCTCCCGCTTGGTAAATCTCAAAGGAGAATATGTGGCCATCCGCGAATTCCGTGGTCTAGCTCCGCATTATTTGCGTGGTACTGCCGGAGCAGCCAAGCTCCGCGGTGCTATTTCACAAGCTGAAAGTCTGGCTGAAATTGAAGAACTCTTACAAATTCAAAAATAAAAACAAAAGGAAGCCAATGGGACTTCCTTTTTTGTTCTGTTTAGGGCTGAGTCACCACAACGCTTGTTACTGAGCCGTCTGCTCCTGTTGTAATCTGCAGATTGGCATTACCTTGCCCGCTTAACTGCGCATTGTATTTGCCATCATCCAGCGTATAAGAGTAGGAAGCAATGGAATAATTATCTGTCTTTCCATCTGCAGACTGGACAGTGAATTGGCCATTACCTGATACGGTCACAGTATTTCCATTGGCATCCTTCCAAGTTCCAGCAGCGGCTGAGAAATCCCCATCCACCATAGTCAAGACACCTTTATAGCGAGCATTGCTGGCTGCCTGCTTATTCTGAAGCTGGCGATTGCTTTCGGGAGCTTGGGCTGGTTGAATTGCTTGACTCTGAGTGTTTTGTCGACCTGAAGCTTGCTGTGGCTGCGTTTGTTGGGCTTGAGGCGCTTCTACAGTAGACTGTTGCTGACTGGCAGGAGCTTGGGCTTGTCCAGGCTGGCTAACTGCTCCTTCTGAAGAAGCGCTATTGCTAACCTTAGGAGAAGCGCGGACCTTACTGGATGACGCAGCTTTGAGCTAGAGGAAGTCTGAACAGTCTTGCTAGAACTAGCACTTGTTGCACTTTCTTCTTTCTTACCACATGCCCCTAAAAGCAAACTAGAAGCCAGAACTGCAGCCGCCATCATTTTTGTATAAGTACCTGTTTTCATCTTTTGTCTCCTTGTAATATTTAGAAATCTTTTTGTAATATTGTTGTAACACTGTAAATTTACTATGTCAATCATTTATGCAAGATTCTTCAAAAAAATTTTTTTACTCAAGCGAAGTTTTGTTTCTCAATCTGCTTCTTTTTGTCATGAGAAACTTGCTCCTACTTATCTATTCGTAATTAAAAAAACGAAAAAAACAGGACAAATTTGTCCTGCAAAGAAATATATGATCAGCTTTCTTTTAATCTGATTTTTCTGCCTTCAGCCGATAAACTTTTCTCGGTTTCTTCTTTGGCACTCGCTTAACACCAGCCTCCTCCAAGTATTCTCCAAATTTTACTAAAAAATTATTGCTGACGATAGGTCGTCTAGGCGAGATGAGATTGACCAGCTCAGTCCCTTTATAGACAGTAAACGGCGATTCCAGCAGATGAAGAAAAGTTGGATTCCAGTCCAGTCGTCCCTGAATCCGCTTGATAGATTCTAACAGGATTTGGTAGTGGTCAAAGGCAAAGTCTTCTGAGGTCAAGAACTGCTCACCATCTTTAAAACTACTAGTCTTAAAGTCAACATCGAGAAAGGTGACTTCCTTGGCATCATCCCCAGCTTGCGCTTGATCTACTGCTATGGCCGGCAGATAGACCAGATGGGCAATGGTGATGACCCAACCGCGCGGATCACGTCCTGGAGTGGAAACTGTCATCAGCTGTTCCACTTTTTCCAGCGGTATCTCCAGCCCCACCTCTTCCTTTACTTCCCGAATGCAGGCTTGATAGGCATCCTCATGCTTGTCCACAAAACCTCCGACTAGGGCATATTTATTCTGATAAGGGTGGGCCTTACGCTTGATGACCAAGAGTTTTATCTGGCCTTCCACGAAGCAGTAGGCTACCATATCTGCTGTTACGCTGGGCGTCTCATACTTGGGTAAATCCTGTGTCTTGTACCATGCCAAAAAGGCGGACTCATCCGCCATGGTTTCGTAATACTCTTTTTCCGACATTCCTGCTGGGATATCCTGTTTGGTCATGAGTTTCTTCCTTTCCTAAGTTATCTTTTTCTATCAAAAATCCTCCAAATCTTGCTCTAAGCTTTCTTCACTGCCTTGGTCCACTGATACCATCCGACGATACTATTGAGGGTATAAACCCAGTACATGGCTTGGATATGGAGATTGCTACCCCACCAGAGATAGATACTGAAGAGATTGGTCGCAATCCAGAAAAGCCATTGCTCGCGATAGAGACCAGTCATAAGAAGCTGACCGATACCATTGGTCGCATCTGTCACACTATCACGGAAAGGCCGGTGACTGTGAATACTCTTATAGGCAAGCCCATACCAATCCAAATCAAGACAGTTAAGGCCAAATATTTAAGCCAGCCGCGCCAATCTAACTTCTTAGCTTCAAAATGAGAAGGCTCCGTCTTGTCTTGTTCATTGACCCGATTAGACAGCCAAGTATAAAGGCCGATCGGCTGCATAATGAAGAAGTAGACTGTAGTCAACACTTCTCCATAAAAGCTAGCCTGAAAGGACAATAGGAGGTAAATTGCCGAATTAATAGCTCCGAAGAGATAATTGCTGGCCCGCCCCTCGGCTACTAGAATAACGCAGACGATGCCTGTCCAGGAAGCAAAGAGTCCCAGCCAGTCATGCTGCTTCTGACCACTGGTAAACTCCAGAATGAAAGGCAGACTGGAAAGAGCAAGCAAGTAGAGCCATTGAGTCAAGTTACGCCCGCCAAATAAATCCTGCCAGAGCAATTTCGCGATTCCTTTTATCCCCTGCTTTTTAGCTGCGGCACAGACATTGCGGAAATTCCGAGCAAAGGTTTGAGAGTTTTGTTTCAGTCCTGCGTAGAGGGCTGCAGGAGAGAGTTTTTGATTTTTTACTACCATTCTATTTTACCACTTTCTTTTTTAATCCGCTTGATAAATCATGTCAATCGCTTCTTTGGCCGCCTGATAATTGTCCAAATAACTGCCAGCCAGATAGACCGTCGGAATATGAGCCAAGCACTGCTCTTTCAGCTTTTTCAGATAGCTGGAAAAATCACTGCGGATGGCCTCGTCTGCCATACTCATATCGCGAAAACCATCGTTGACATAGGCCCCAACCGGCTCAGCAAAGAGGATCAAATCCCATTTTTCCTTGGACAAAATGCTGGCAAAGAGATTGTCAAAAGTATCTGTTTCTTCATCCTGAACCGGACTTTCTTTCAGATAGTAATCATAGTAGGCCTTGGTTACCAGCGAATTTGTATCAGCCACGACCAGACCACGGTTGGCGCTGCTGTCAATCAAGCGGGAAGTCTGAGCATATTGTCCTAAGAGCAGATAATAATAGTCTTTAGGGGTCAGTTCATCATCTCGCACATTGTTTGAATCTGGTATTCCCGAGCATATTCTAGACTAACTGGAGCATCATAGTAGCGAGCCAAATCCTTAGCCAAAGTCGTTTTACCATTGCTGGCGCTGCCCATAATCAGCACTTTCTTGGTAAAGTGACGACGGAAAGGTTGGGCGATATATTTCCAGTAAAGATTAGGATTTTCCCGAATCATCGTAGCTGAGATACCAAACTGGCGCTCTTCCAAACAGGTTTCAAAACCACGCTTTGCCAGCTCCGCTTGATAATCTAATTCTCCGACAAAGAAAATCAACTCCTCGCGTTCTGCATCATAACCCACCAAATCTAATAAAGCTGGCAGCCACTTGTCCCAACCCAGAGGGTAACGAGGAAAAGAAGTTTCGTCCAGTTTGTAAACCTGGGTCAGTTCATCATCTGCGAAAGTCTCCCTCGTATAGCGGAATCGCTTCTGCAGAGACAGACCCACTTCCTGCCCACGGTCTCCTTGATAACCAGAAACCACCACGCGCACCTTGTCGTAAGAACGCTTAGCCTTCTGAATCAAATCGATATGCCCCTGATGCAAGGGAGCAAATGTTCCAAATATGATTGCAATTTTTTCTTTCATAGGCCTATCCTTTTTATTGTTTTTTATATTTTGTTCTTTCTATGTTTTTATTATAAACTATATTTTTTTCTTTTTGTCAACAATTTTTTTATAAAATTTTATAAAAAAATATTTTTCAGACACTTTAAAAACTGTATCAAGGGCACAAAAAAAGAACCTAATGCCTTGAGCATCAGATTCTTTTTATAAAAGATTTATTGCTGATAGACTTCTTGGTAGAATTCCAGCTTGTCTCCATCCTTGACAGTGATTTGATTGGCTGCCTTAGGAGCCATTTCTCCGTTGACCTTAAACATCCAGTAGAGGCCCTTTGCTTCATCTTGAGCATGACCGTCAATAGAAGTGATAAAACCATCTTTTTCTTCGACCTTATAGGCCTTCTTCAAAGCATCCATCGCTGTCTTTCCTTCTTCAACAGCCACCGTTTTCTCGCTCTTTTCCTGACCTTCTGGCGCAATACTGATGCTGATTTTCAGTTCCTTTTTGACAGAAGAATCAGCTGAGCTAGAGCTCTTGTCAGTATTTGTCTGGCTGCTGCCGCAACCAACAAGGAGAAGGGCCAAAGCAAGTGTGAGCAAACTAAAGATTTTTTTCATTATAGAGCCTCCTTAAAATAGGGTACAAGAGTGGGTAAAAAAACAAGGTCGACAGTCCGTGCGCTATATTGAAAGTCAAAGCATTGATAATCGCATAAGACCACCAGTGATAGTTGTAAAGCAAGGCTGTCAGTGTATCGATGGCAATGCCATAGCCAAAGGATAGGAGAGCTGCTGCTATTCCCTGTCCCACTAGATTTAACCGAGGATAGAGCAGCCTCCAAAGGCAAAGAATCAGTCCAAAGGACAGCAACTGAAAGAGGACGATCGGACTCATTCCCAAAAGAAAGGCTGATGTAAACATTGTCACAGCCATCACTAGGAGTGAGGTCTGCAAATCCTCAAAGATAACTATCAGGAAAAAGATAGCTGAGATAGGCTGCACATTGGGCAAAAAGGAAAATGCATAGCGAAAGGCCACACATAGAGCCGATAGGATGGCAATTTTAGCCATTTTGCGAGCGGACAAAGGTACCTCCTTTCTAATTGAGTGAATCAAGAGAAGTTGGACTAGGTATGCAGCTCAACAGCATCCCAGTCTTGAGCCGTATTCAGCCCCAACAGCCAGTCAAGGCCAGACCGCCTCTCCAGAACAACACTTTCATCAAGGCCTGCCGGTGCTGGCTGATCATGAATCCGAGCATTGACACAGGCCCAATGATAACGATAAATCAAATCATCCTCATCCAGTAGCTCTTCTAAGCTGCGCGGTTGGCATTTACCTAGAAATTCCTGAAAGTCAACCGCACTAGCGACTGCGTCAATAGCAGCATCACAATCACAAATCTTATCTGGAAACGGTAAAGCATCTACTAGACCCAAGTACCAAATCAAGGACCAATAGGCCTCGTATTTCCAAACCATATTGATGATAGCTGCTGGGTCGGCACGATCTTCCAAAACCGCCCTTTCTTTGGGCGTCAGCTCTTCCTGCACCCCATATTGCTGCAGTTTATCCTGCAGCCACTGGCGACTCTCCTCATTATAATTATTATTTTCGATATCCAAGGCCGACTGAATAATCAAGAGGCTGGTAATAGCCCGACGCGCAATTTCTTCTAGCGAACGCGGCCGTACCTGCTCAGCACTTTCGATGACTGGCAAATGCTCAATATAAGGAATAGCTTCCTTTTTCAAGCGCTGGATACTAGCCGCTTTGCGCTCTTCTGATGTTTTCACTCTGGCCTTCTTGCCAGCAAACAAATCTTTAAAAAACGACATATCAGCCTCCAATCCTTCAATTTCCCAGTTTCATTGAATGATGAAATAACTGTTCGGTATCTATAGGTATGATTGCTATCAGGGATTAACCGCGAGTACACAACTTTCTATTGCAAGGATTCGCTTTCTAGGCCACTTCAAACTTAAGTTGGCCAGCCTTGACCCCGACCTTAAGAGTTTGACCCGTTGTCAAATCTCCTGTCAAGAGGAGCTCAGACAGCTTGTCCTCTACCTGGGTCTGCAGAGTTCGACGCAATGGCCGTGCTCCCATTTCCACATCGTATCCTTCCTGAGCCAGCAGCTTAAGTGCACTAGACTGAAACTTCAGCTCAATTCCCTTCTCGGCGAGACTGGCAATGAGCGGTTTGACCATAACCTTGACCACCTCCTGCATATCTTCTGCAGATAAGCTGTGGAAGACCACCTTCTCGTCAATACGGTTGATAAACTCAGGTCGATAAGCTTTCTTGAGTTCTTCCAGCATCCGTTTTTCCATATTGGCATGGTCCAAGCGGATATCCCGAGCCCCAAAACCTACCGTCTTATCATCCCGCAAACTGGTTGCTCCCAGATTGCTGGTCATGATAATAATCGTATTGGAGAAGTCCACCTTGCGGCCCTTGCTGTCAGTCAACTGACCATCATCCAAGACCTGCAGGAGAACATTGAAAATATCCGGATGCGCCTTTTCCACCTCGTCAAAGAGCAGGACAGAGTAAGGTCTGTTGCGCACCTTCTCCGTCAGCTCTCCTCCTTCTTCATAGCCTACATAGCCTGGAGGCGCTCCATTGAGGCGGCTAGCCGCGAATTTCTCCATGTACTCACTCATATCAAATCGTATGAGAGCAGACTCGTCATCAAAGAGACTTTCGGCCAGAGCCTTGGCTAGCTCCGTCTTCCCAACTCCTGTCGGACCTAGGAACATAAAGGAGCCAATTGGCCGCTTGCTGCTGCGGATACCCGACTGATTACGGCGGATAGCTCGGCTAATAGCTGAAATCGCCTCATCCTGCCCAATCACGCGTTTATGCAGTTCTGTTTCCAAATTGAGGTATTTCTTGGCATCTGTCTGAGTCAGCTTCTGCACAGGAATTCCAGATAAACCGCTAAGAGTAGCCAAAACATCGTCTTCTTCCACTTTCAGTTTATAGAGCTTAGGCTGCTGCTCTTGCTCAAGCAACTTTGAGACTTTTTTTGAAATCCGCTGCCATCAAGGCTTGATCCACTGGCGTCAAATCTGACTGCTCATAATTCTGCGGTCCTCTATTCTGCACTGTCGCACTGGCCTCGTCCAAAAGATCAATGGCAGAGTCAGGCAGGTGCTTACTGGTCAGATAGCGATGGGCATATTTGACCGCTGTCTCGATAGCCTGATCGCTGATCTGTACCTTGTGATGGTCCTCATAGCTCTTTCTCAAGCCTTGTAAAATCGCAATGCTGTCAGCCACATTCGGCTCTTCTATGCTGACTTTGGCAAAACGCCGAGAGAGAGCTGCATCTTTTTCAATATGTTTCTGATACTCTTCCTGGGTCGTAGCACCAACTGTCCGTAATGTTCCGCGAGCCAGAGCCGGTTTCAGGATATTGGCCGCATCCAAGGTCGAGTCAATACCGCTGCCAGAGCCCATGATAGTATGAAGTTCATCGATGAAGAGAATGACATGACCATCTTCTTCAATGTCATTGATGATGTTGTTCATCCGCTCCTCGAAATCTCCGCGAAAGCGAGTGCCAGCGACTACATTCATCAAGTCCAGCTCCAAAACCCGCATCTTGGCCAGTTCAGCCGGAACCTGACCAGCCGCTACACGCTGAGCCAGTCCTAAAGCCAGAGCTGTCTTACCAACCCCAGCATCTCCAACCAAGACTGGATTGTTTTTAGTCTTGCGACTGAGAATCTGAACTATCCGTGAAATTTCCTGATCACGGCCAATGACGGGCTCCAATCGGCCATCTCTAGCCAGCTCCGTCAGATCACGAGTGTAGTCTTCTTAGCCCCCCGCTGGTAGAAGCCGGCATACCCATCATATTAGCCATGGTCTGCTTAGCGGCCATTACTCCCTTATTCAGACTGCGAATAGCCTTGATATCTTCCTTGCCCCAGCCAGCTCGCTGCTCCAAGATCTTTCGCAAATCACTGATTTTCGGTCCCTGCTCCTTGTCCTCGTAGCTAAAGCCGGTAAACTCCAGAATACGAGAGGCCAAGGTCCCTCGGTCAAATAACATGGCCAGCAGCACATGCTCAGTACCTACATGCTTAGCCCGAACAGCTTCTGCAATCTGCCCCGCCTCCTCAAACAACTCCTCTAAGCGATAAGAAAAAGGCAGCAGCTCAAAGTGACCGTCTTTCTGATAAGCCTGACCAGTAATCTGAAAAGCCGCTTCTTCAAATCCATCAACTTCCACAGGAAACTCATTGAGGACTGAGCCAGCAACGCTGTAGGGATTATTAGCCAGAGCAATCAGCAGATGCCATGATTCCAGATAATCTGTCGTAAAATGGCCGGCCAAGAGCTGAGCTGCTTCCAAGCTTTCTATTAAGGCTTTTGAGTATTTCATTTATGATTCCATTCCTTTTCTGTCTAGTTGTTGTAAAATCTTTTTAATATCCGGGCACGAATCACCGCAGCCCCATCACCCAGAATCGAATCTGAAGCTGTTGACAAGATTAGATTGCCCTCACGTTCGGTTATAATCTTCTCATCAAAAAGAAGCTGAATAACATCTGTAAAAAAACCTGCTGGCTGACACGTTCTCCCACACTGTCGCATAGGCCGCAAAGCATCTGATGCCGGTCGGAAAATTCTATCTTTCCAATCCGAATATAGCCACCGCCACCACGCTTACTCTCGACGATATAGCCCCGACTTTCCGTAAAACGAGTCTTAATCACATAGTTAATCTGACTGGGAACCACCTGAAAAAAACATCAGCCAGTTCACTGCGTTTCAGTTCAACCATCCCTGCCTGAGCCAGAATAGACTTGATATATGCTTCAATACTGTCCGATGTGTTTTTTTGCACCCATGACTTCCCTTTCCAGTTGAAAATTTCAGAATAAATCTCTTCTTTCCTTGTTTCTCTAACATTGACTATCTTTGACTAATATTATACCGGAAAAGTCTCTATTTTGAAAGAAAAAAAGGGATGACTGAAAGGTCTGACAATTCAAACTAGTGAAAAAAAGCTTTTGCTAGACTTGTGTAACCGCTTGCTTTTTGCTTTTAAAAGCGTTATAATATAGGGTGGAAATCCACAAGGAAAAGACAGACAGAAACTCCTGCCTGCCAACGATCATCTAAACAAGGAGGATATTCCAATGAAAATGGATTGGCTCAACTATTCTCGTCATGTACTCAAATGGTTTTTTTGCAGCTCTGAGTATTTTCACCATCTTTTCTGCTGACTATGTCGATATTCCTATCGGAGTTCTCATCGCCTGTCTTTATGCTCCCTTGCTCTTCGAACAGGAGCTGGTCAGCAACCGAGTCAAATGGTATAGCTTTCTGATCATGATGGTGGTTACTCTGCCCCTTTTGTTTATTACCAAAAGTCTACCAGTTTAGCTTAACTTACCCCTCAAAACGACAGTGCTTCTCTTCCTCTTGGCAGTATTGATTTTTACCAACGGCTTGATTGCTCATAAGGAAGAAAGAGAAAAAGCAGCTAAGTGATGCTGCTCACCATTCTAAACTAGATGTTTAAAAATGCTATAAATGAAAAGGTCTGAGAAAAAATCTCAGACCTTTTATTGTTCTATTTACAAAGCCAAAAACGATTAGTTCTGACCAAGAGCAGCAGCCATTGTTGCAGCTACTTCGTTTTCAAAGTCGTTAGCAGCTTTCTCGATACCTTCACCAACTTCAAAGCGAGCGAACTCAACTACTGAAGCATTTACTGATTCAAGGTAAGCTTCAACTGTCTTGCTGTCATCCATGATGTACACTTGTGCAAGAAGTGTGTATGCTTGGTCAACTTTAGTATTGTCAAGCATGAAGCGGTCCATTTTACCTGGGATGATCTTGTCCCAGATCTTTTCTGGTTTGCCTTCTGCAGCCAATTCAGCTTTGATGTCTTCTTCAGCTTGTGCAACAACTGCATCAGTCAATTGAGCTTTAGAACCGTATTTCAAGTGTGGAAGTGCTGATTTACCAACCATTGCACGGCTTTCATTGTCTTGATCGATGACGTGGTTCAATTGTGCCAATTCATCTTTGACAAATTGCTCATCCAATTCTTTATATGAAAGAACAGTTGGTTTCATCGCAGCGATGTGCATAGAGATTTGCTTAGCAAGAGCATCGTCTCCACCGTCAACAACTGAGATAACTCCGATACGGCCACCGTTGTGTTGGTAAGCACCAAAGTGTTGAGCATCTGTTTTTTCAATCAAAGCAAAGCGACGGAAAGAGATTTTTTCTCCGATAGTTGCAGTTGCAGATACGTATGCAGCTTCAAGAGTTTCACCTGAAGGCATTGTCAAAGCAAGTGCTTCTTCGTTGTTAGCTGGTTTACCTTCAGCGATTACTTTCGCAGTTGCATTTACCAAGTCAACAAATTGAGCGTTTTTCGCAACGAAGTCAGTTTCAGCATTTACTTCAACAACAGCGGCAACATTACCGTTTACGTAAACACCTGTCAGACCTTCAGCAGCAACACGGTCAGCTTTCTTAGCTGCTTTTGCCATCCCTTTTTCGCGAAGCAATTCAATCGCTTTTTCGATGTCACCGTCTGTTTCAACAAGTGCTTTCTTAGCGTCCATGACACCAGCACCAGATTTTTCACGCAATTCTTTGACAAGCTTAGCTGTAATTTCTGCCATTTTTCTTCTCCTATTTTTTAATGTAAATAAAGGAGCTGGGCTGAGCCCTGCCCCTTTAGGTTAGTTTACTGATTATTCGTTTGAACCTTCAACAACTTCAACGATTTCTTCGATAGAATCTGCTTGACTTTCAGTTGCAGCCAATTCTGCTTCTACTGATTCAACACTATCTTCACCTTGACGGCCTTCGATAACAGCATCAGCCATTTTCGCAGTGATTAATTTAACCGCACGGATTGCATCGTCGTTCGCTGGGATGATCACATCGATATCATCAGGATCAGTGTTAGTATCAACCATAGCAACCACTGGGATACCTAATTTTTAGCTTCCTTAACAGCGATTTGCTCTTTATGAGGGTCAACTACGTACATCACATCTGGGATGCGAGGCATATCTTCGATACCGCCCAAGAATTTTTTTCAAGACGAGCACGTTGTTTTGTTGAGAAGAGCGACTTCTTTCTTAGGAAGAACTTCGAAAGTTCCGTCTTCTTCCATGCGTTTGATTTCTTTCAAACGAGCTACACGTTTTTGGATAGTAGACCAGTTTGTAAGAGTTCCACCCAACCAACGGTGGTTGATGAAGTATTGACCTGAACGTTCTGCTTCTTCTTTTTACAGCGTCAGCAGCTTGCTTCTAGTACCAACGAAGAGGATAACTGCATCGTTAGCAGCAGCATCACGCATAAAGTCGTAAGCTTGGTCAGCATACTTTACAGTTTGCTGCAAGTCAATCACGTGGATACCATTACGCTCAGTGAAGATGTACTTAGCCATCTTAGGGTTCCAGCGACGAGTTTGGTGACCAAAGTGAACACCAGCCTCAAGAAGTTGTTTCATTGAAATTACTGCCATGAGTAAATTCTCCTTTTTGTTTTTTTCCTCTTTTAGATTTCAGCTCGCAGGACCACCCGAGGGCAACAGTCCCACAATTCATCTAAAATGAGTATTTCGCCATTTACACGGCACCTTTTATTATAACAAAAGCACAGCTCTTTGACAAGGCGTTTGCCAGATTTTCTGCCACTAAGAATGAATTCTACCTCTCATTAGAAAATGTATTTCCCGAAGAGTTCTGAATAGCAGCGTCTAACATTTTCTGCTTTGGCTATGAAAGACTCTTGACGAAAGCAAGTATTTACGATAGAATAATAAGAGTTGTGGCGGTATAGCCAAGTGGTAAGGCACGGCTCTGCAAAAGCTTGATCGTCGGTTCAAATCCGTCTACCGCCTTCAAAAATACATTTCTAGAAGCCCACCAAAGGGCTTTTTTCATTTCATTTACTATTGTTTCTAGCAAATTTTGCTGATATAATGTAGATTGTAAAATTACCATTCATCATCAGCGAAAGGAAAAAAGATTGATTATGAAAAAAGTCAGCTTCTATGCCCTCAGCCTTCTCTCTCTGCTAGCTCTCTCAGCCTGCATGCCTGCCAAGCAGACGCAGCAAAGAAAAAAGACGCCTAGCTCCCTCAAAGCTTCGAAAAGTTCATCCTCAACAAAGGAATCTAGTAAAAAAAGCTCATTTTCCAGTGAGGAAGATGAAGACTACTCTACTTCTTCTAGCTCTAATACTCGCAAGGACCCTAATGCTCAAATCAGCCTAATTGACCAAGGAGAAGCTCTGGAAGCCCTTGGTGATATCCCCGAAATTCCAAAGTGGACTGAATTTAAAACCATAAAAGTTGAGTCACTTATCGGATCTGCTGGTCCTACTCCCAGCACCAAAGATGAGGTTGTCAGCAAAATGGGACCCGCTGACTCAGATATGGGAAGTGGTGGCTTTTGGAGAGGAACTGATTACAGCATCTTGATAAGCTTTAGTGATCAGGGAGCAGTAACTACCAAGACAGCCAGCCTACCCAATCCTAAGAAAATCAGCAACCTCAAGGATATAGAACCTGGGATGTCTGCACAGGAGGTCGTTGCTAAACATGGACGGCCAGAAACAATCGCAGTCTTTGGCCACTCAACCGTTTTTGGATGGGAAGGTCAGGATGGCAAAGATTACAATGTCATGTTCGATCAAGATAAAGTCTATCAAATCGTTGAACCGTAAAATGTAAATTTGCTATTTTAAACGCTAGATTTTATAGCATTCTATCCGATAATTACTCACTTATCTCTACTAGACTAAGCAGTTCTAGGAGTCGACAAACCTAATCGTCCGAAAATGATTATGCGTTCATAACGAGATACAACCTATGTCTATAAGAATTCCAATGACGAACAGTTTAGTTTCTCTACTCAGAACAATCAAATCGTTGGGGTAATGTCTACCTATCAAGCGAAACAAACCAAAGACATTATTGACTCCGTCATTAAGGATAAGTAATCTTGCAATTCGTTCCAAAAACACAAAAATCCAAGACCTTTTTAAGTCTTGGATTTTATTTTTGACGAGGATAGCGAAGAGTTCATCCTGCTTCGTCATTTAAAGCTCTGCAATCTGACTAAGATTAACTTCGGCTACAGTGTCATTACCAAACATGGAAATAATCATCTTGACCTTATTATTATCAATCTCCGTAATCTTACCTGTATAGTCAGTGAAGGCACCATCTATGATACGAACGGTATCCCCAACCTTGACATCCAGATCAAATTCCTGCACTGTTTGACCCATGGAGATGAGAATGTTGCGAATCTCTTCTTCCAAGAGCGGCGTTGGTTTAGAGCGGTTTCCGTGTGAACCGACAAATCCTGTTACATTCGGAGTATTCCGCACGACAAACCAGGCTTCGTCTGTCATTACCATTTCCACCAAGACATAACCAGGGAAGCGATTTTCTTCGATTTCCTTGGTCTTGCCATTTTTCTCTACTTGCACTGTCTGAGTAGGGATTTCCACGCGCAAGATATTTTCCAGCATGTTATAAGTTTGAGCACGCTGCAAAAGATTTTCTTTTACCTTGTTTTCATAGCCTGAATAGGTCTGCAATACAAACCAACCTTTATCAAAACTGTCCATGAGTTCATCCTTTCCTAAATAAAAAAGCCTGCGGGCTTCTGCTTCTTTCTAGCCCTATTATACCATAAATTCCTCAAATGCAAAGGAATTTATCAACTATTTCCCAGACAAATCAAAACCTTGCAATTCTGCCTCATGTTTTTAAAAATAAAGGGAGGAGTAAATAAGGATATATACCAAAAATCCCACCTACTCACAATAGGTGGGACTTTGAATGATATATCTGTCGCAGTATTCTTTTCTATTTCCTCTACAGTTATTAAGAGAAAATATTCAGAATCTGGAAAAGACCGCTTGCCACTACTTTGTCAAAGATATAGATGATTACTACAAAGAATGCAGTGTATTCCATGACAGAGATAAAATCCGTCCATCTTTCTTTTCGGGTAGGCCAAGTTGTATCTTTCAATAATTTAAAAACGTCTTTAAAGAATTTCACAACAATCTCCTATCTAGTTTCTTTATGCAGCGTATATTTACTGCAATGCTTACAAAATTTATTAACTTCTAAACGCGTTGGTTTTGGAGTGCTACTGAGCTTAACCGAGTAGTTCCTAGAACCACAGACTGTACACGCTAGACTCGCTTTTTTTAATGCCATAACGCCTCCATCTTTCTTATTATAGCAGGATTCTATGCTTTTGACAAGCCGTTTAGCTCTTTAAATCCTATTGGAACCAGCTGGTAACAGTATCCCAGAGGTTTTTCGCTTTCTCAGGAATACCAGTGTCATCAATTGCCTTCTTGGCTTCATCCACCAGGTTTTGAGCTCGGTCCTGAACGTCCTGCAGGAAGTCTTTGTTTTCAGTTGTAGTACCCGTTTCCTCGGTACCATAGGTGTCGACAGGGGCAATGCCGTTGGCAGCATAGGCATTCTTCTGCCCTTCAAAAGAAGTTCCTTCTGTATATGGCAGGATGCTATTGGCAACATTTCGGAAAACCGCCGAGGCTTCATTTGCGCTGGTCCCAGTCAGATAGTGGGTTTCGTCAGTTTTTGGAAAGCCTAGCCACTGGCTAATAACCACATCCGGTGTATAGCCAATGACCCATTGGTCGCCTGATAGATCCGGGTTAAAGTTCGTTTCAGTCGTACCGGTCTTACCAGCCATAGTATAACCATACGGAGCCGCATAAATACCTGTACCGTTCGAGAAGGTCCCCAGCATCATGCTGTTCATCTTGTCAGTAGTTGAACCATTGAGAACCCGAGTCGAGGTTTGGCGATGGGTCTTGACGACCTGACCACTGGCATTTTCAATTTTTGTAATGAGATGGGCATCATTCATCACGCCGCCGTTGGCAAAGACTGAGTAGGCCTGAGCCATTTGCAACGGATTGGTCGTGACCCCACTTCCTAGTGCAACCCCCAAAGTCTTATCAACCTTGTCCATATTCAGACCAAACTTTTTCCGTACTCAAAGGCCTTGTTGATCCCCAGTTCGTCCACAGTTGAAACAGCCGGAATGTTCAGAGATTCTGCCAAGGCTTGATACATAGGAACTGTAGGTGAACTTTGGATATTGCCGTAGTTGTTGATGGTATAGTCGCCAAAGTTAGTTCTAGTATTATCCAGCTCCTTATCTGTCGGCCAACCAGCAGCGACGGCTGGACTATAAGCAACCAAGGGCTTGATAGTAGAGCCAGGGCTACGAGAAGACTGGGTTGCATAGTTAAAACTTCTGAAGCTCGAGCCTTCTGCACTATTGACTCGTCCAACTAATGCCCGCACACCGCCAGTTTTTGGATCCAAGGCAACACTGCCTGATTCAGCCATAGTGCCATCTTCTGCTACAGGAAAGAGAGAGACATTGCTGTAAATAACCTGCATGCTGGCTTGGTAGTTCTGATCCAACTCCGTGTAAATGCGGTAGCCATTATTAACAATCTCTTCTTCTGTCAAGCCGTAGTCATTGACCGCTTCATTGATGACCGCATCGAAATAGGACGGATAACGATAGTCTTCTGACTTACCGGCATAAGCATCAACCAGCTGACCACCGATTCCTACAGCGGCAGCCTGATCGGCCGTCCCCTGATCAATAAAGCCTGCAGCAACCATATTTTGCAGCACCGTATCGCGGCGATTGGTCGCATTTTCAACCGAATACAGCGGATTATATATCTCTGGTCCCTTGAGCATACCAGCCAGAACAGCCGACTGGTCCAGACTGAGCTGGCTAGCCGAGACTCCGAAATATTTCTTAGAGGCATCTTCCACACCCCAAACACCATTCCCAAAGTAAGAGTTATTGAGGTACATGGTCAGGATTTCCTGCTTGCTGTATTTCTTATTGATTTCCAGAGCCAGGAAAAATTCCTTGGCCTTCCGCTCGATAGTCTGGTCCTGAGACAGATAGGCATTCTTGGCCAACTGCTGGGTAATGGTAGAACCCCCACCCGAGCGACCGGCTGTCAGGATAGCTAGGATAACCGACTGTAGTTAATCCCGCCATTCTCATAGAAAGTCCGGTCCTCTGTTGCGATGACAGCATTCTGCAGGTCTTGGCTAATCTCGGTCAGCTCGACATAAGTTCCTTTCTGACCAGACAGACTTCCCGCTTCATTCCCATCCTTGTCAAAGATGAGCGTGGTAGCTTTGAGGGCATTCTGCAAATCCTTGACATTGGTCGTCTTAGCCACATAAAAGAGATAGCCGCCGACTACCAGACCAAAGGTCAAACCGAGAATCAGGAATATCTTGGTCAGATGAAACCTGCGCCAAAAACGGCGGATAGGGTGCTGAGAGAGAGGTTTCTTTTTGGTCTTGCCCGAACGGCTGAGACCAGACTTGGCCTGCTCTTCTGTCAGCTCTACCTCCTCTGCTGCTTCTTTTTGAGGTTTCTGTATAGTAAAATAATCTACTAATTTTTCAAACAAATCTTTTAAATTCTTCATAAACCTTATTTTATCACCTTATTTAGGTGCAGACAAGAAAGTACCCTATTTCCCGTCTGATTTTTAGTTATTTTTAAGAAAAAGGGTATATTAAATAGCCTTTTAAAAGCCTCTGCAGCAAGCCTTATCCGACACTGCCTATTTCCAAAGTTCTGGCTTTCTGCTACAATAAATGTATGAAATTTACACTGACTATCCCAGATGGACTGCCCGCCATGACGGTCAAAGAGCTGCTAGAAGAACAATTTCTCATTCCGCGAAAAATCCGGCACTTTCTGCGGACCAAGAAGCATGTGTCTGTCAACGGTCTAGCTATCAACTGGCAGACTGTAGTCAAACCTGGAGATGACATCTGCCTGATATTTGACGAGGAGGATTATCCTCAAAAAACAATCTTGCCTGGTCATCCTGAACTCGTAGAAGATCTCTACCAAGACCAGCATCTCATCATCGTCAATAAACCTGAGGGTATGAAAACCCACGCTAATGAGCCAAGAGAGCTGGCTCTGCTCAATCATGTTTCCGCCTATGTCGGTGAGACCTGCTATGTCGTTCACCGGCTGGATAAAGAAACCAGCGGTGCCGTCCTCTTCGCCAAGAATCCCTTTGTCCTGCCCATCCTCAATCGACTGCTGGAAAAGCGAGAAATCAGCCGCGAATATTGGGCTCTGGTCCAAGGCAAGTTCCCAAGCAAAAAGCTTATCTATAAAGACAAGATTGGCCGCGACCGCCATGACCGCAGGAAGCGGCTGGTCGATCCCCGGAAAGGACTCTATGCAGAAACTCATGTGACTAGGCTCAAGCAGTTTGGACAGGCTGCCTTGGTCCAGTGCCAACTCAAAACGGGCCGCACCCATCAGATCCGTGTCCATCTGGCTCACCACGGACACCCTCTGGTCGGCGACCCACTCTATCATCCGCAACCCCAAGGGCGGCTTATGCTCCATGCCCATCGGCTGACCTTCACACACCCTTTTACGCTAGAAAAAATCACCGTCGAAGCCCACTCTGACAGTTTTGAAAAGGTCTTAAGCAGCCTGAAATCATAAAATCTCTACTCTGAGAGATAGACTGTAACCTTATCCTAGATAAACCACGAAAAGAGGCTGAGACAAAAGTCCTAGCCTCTCAATTGTCTTTGGATCGTCGAGCAAGACGCAGTGGTTGAGTGTGCTCTACTACGCTGATTTCATCAGCTTTTACAGCCCTACTCAACTGTGCGGAGGTGGGACGACGAAATCGAATTCTAAGGAATTCCCGATTTCTGTCCCACTCTCTTTTGGTTTGGAGTGAATGCGAGGATAAGCTATGCTAGCTTACATCACCGAGCTGGAAGCGCACTGATAAGTCTGGGCCTGATGGCTTTCTGAAAAGCTATGCTTAGCAAGTAAGATAGTAAGAAAATGATAAAAAATCCAAAACTGTAAATGCTATTCCGAGGCATTATCGATCTGAAAATGAAGATAATGAAGGGATGAATGATATAAATCATGGTGGCATATCTCTTAGCGATATTATTCAAAATCGGAATATCAATATCGGACCCATTTCTGACCGCATAGAAGAAAATTGCACTGGATGACAAAAGGGTACTAGGATAGAGGTCATATTCCGTACCCATGAAACAGTACTCAAGTAAAATCAAGCCTGCTATTCCCAAGCCAATAGTCCATTTTTTTACCGAAGACAAATCGTAGCCCAAGATCCTTTCCCGATGTTTGGCAAACTGCATCCCTAGAATGAAAAAGGGAAGGCCCATGAAGAGGAAGTTTCGATAGTATAAGGTGCCACTAATATTGAACTCAATGTAAAAGGCCAGAACCAACAAGAACAGAGACACACCCAAGCTAGTTAAGCGGTGAAAATGCTTATAAAAAACCAGATAAAGCGTGTAGATATAAGAAATAGCCAGCAAATACCAGGTCGGTGTAGCAGCTGAGCCAATCAAGTCTCTGGGACTGTTAAAGAGGAAAAAGTCCGCAAAATCAGATAGGTCTATAGCTGCCATCTTTTCTGTTAACTCTCTTGTCAGCAGCAAGTTGACAAAATGCACAATCGTGTAAAACAGGAGACTGGCAGCTGTCAAAAGGAGCATCTGCTTGAGACGATACTTGACCTTCTCTCTGGAAATATTGAAGGAAAAATAGCCCGACAGCATCATGAAAAAGGGAACTGCAAAGCGGGCTACAATTTGATAAAAAACGCCAAATTGCCCCGGCAGCAGAAAGTGTAAGGAAACAATACTAAAGCAAGCTAGGGCCTTAAAAGCGTGCAAAGTTGTGTTTTCAGTCTTCATGCAGACATTATAGCATGTTTATTATTACAGCTCATCAAGACCAGATTACATGCCCATTAAAAAACATATCAATTGATGACATTCTTTAAAAACTTTTGCATCCGACGAAACTTATATCTCTTCTCTAGAAAAACTCTTCTGCACTATTACAGAAGAGTTTTATTCAGCTAGCTCATATTCTACATTAGTTTTCATAGCCATTAGGATTTGAACTTTGCCACCTCCAAGAATCTCGCATCATATCTTGAAGATTTTTCTCAGCTTTCCAGCCCAAAATATCATTCGCTTTACTTGCATCGGCATAGCAAGTAGCCACATCTCCAGGTCGTCTATCCTTGATAGTATAAGGAACTTTCACGCTGTTGACATTTTCAAAGGCTTTAACCATATCCAGTACACTATAACCAATTCCTGTACCAAGATTGAAATAGCAACTCCCTTGTTTTCTAAATTATGTTTCAAAGCTAAAACATGACCCTTGGCTAAATCAACTACATGAATATAATCCCGTACTCCTGTACCGTCATGCGTATCATAATCATTTCCAAAAACGCTAAGCTCTTGTAAATTACCGACCGCAACCTGAGTTATATAAGGCATGAGGTTATGAGGAATTCCATTTGGAGCCTCACCAATCAGACCAGACTCATGAGCACCAATTGGATTGAAGTAACGAAGATTGGTCACAGACCAGCTAGAATTGGCAAGAGCAAGATCCGTCAAAATCTGCTCCATCATCAGTTTGGTGTAACCATATGGATTGGTCGCTGAAGTTGGCAAATCTTCTGTCAATGGAGATAGATTATTCATGCCATAGACAGTAGCACTGGAGCTAAAGATAATATGTTTAACCTGATGCTCCATCATCACTTCAAGGAGAGCTATTGTACCTCCAACGTTGTTCTTGTAGTACTTCAGTGGTTCTTGGACAGACTCTCCCACAGCTTTATAAGCTGCAAAATGAATGACTGCATTGATTTGATTCTCCTCAAAAACGCAATTCATAAAATCTTTATCTGCAATCGAGCCTCGATAAAAAGGAATTTTCACTCCTGTGATAGACTCCAATCTCTCCAAGACCTCTGGGGAGCTGTTTGAAAAATCATCTACAATGACAGCCTCGTAGCCTGCTGCCAGTAATTCAACCACCGTGTGGCTGCCTATATACCCCGCTCCCCCAGTGACTAAAACTTTTTTCATAATATTACTACCTTTTAAAATCTTATGCTCATTTCAATTTGGCTAATGCTGCCTTTAAATAGCATCCGGCTCGAAGTTCCCCACCGACTTGTCTAGCATTGCTCAGCATCTCTTGATATTCTTCTTCTGTCAAGGTATTCAGCTCTTTTTTCAAATCATAAAGAGAAGAAATTGCCAGCCCGCATTTCTTAGCTAAAATAAAGTGGACTAGAGCCGACTCTTTCCAAACCACCACAGGAAAACCTGCCGCCAAATAAAGAGAGGCTTTGTGAGAATTATTGAAACGCAGGTAATTCCCATATACACCAGAACAAGTTTCAGCACTGTCACCATCCCAGACTAAGCCAAAACTACCACTCAGCACTGTCAACAACTGATCGGGCAAAAAGGATCCAAAATAAGTTTGATTTTTTAGTGCTCTATCGCTTTCAAAACCTAGCCCATAAAGATTGTAGTCAGGTTCTTCAGGCAGGCAATAAAGATAGCCTGTCTTATCTGGCATTAAGTTGCCAGCGACAATTATCGGGCTGTCCTTACATGGTTTTTCCTTTTCTTGAAAATCTGGTATGAGATAATCGAAAATTTCTAAACTAACCATGTTAGACTTTGTGATTCCATGATTGCTCAAAAACTCTTTCATCCTATCATTATGTACAATCAAACCATCCGCTGCCCGCAGGACCTGCTTCTCCTGCAATAAAGTCCTAATTTTTTGTCGGAAGGTCACATTGGCATGATGACTGTCACGAAGAGTAGCCAAATCATGAATCAGGAAAAAAACTTTAGCTCCTCGCCTTTGCGCTTGCTTTATCAACTGTGCATGAAAAAAAGTATGGTGGATAATAGGAAACTGAATCACTAATTCATCTCCAGCATGCAACTGATCAAAAATAGTTTTTGTCACACGGTATTTATGCTCTTGAGCCTTGAAGAAATGCATATCATACCAATTATCAACTCTCAGCTCCAAGCCCTTATAACCGATAGAAATAAGGATTGCTTCCGCATCGTCTCGCGCCTTATTTCCCGCATTTTTTTTATGTTCACTATGCAGAAATGAATCTTTAAGATAATACTTGACCATTTGTCCTCTTCATTCTCCCATTATTCCTAAACATTTCCCAATTCTTCCTTAACAATATCCAGCGCACGCTCTATGGTTACGTGCATATCGTAGTATTTATAATCTGCCAAGCGACCACAAAAGATAACCCTATCATTCTTCTTAGCTTCTTCTAAATAGTGCGCATAAATTTCGTTATTTTTCTGATCATTTATTGGGTAATAAGGTTCGTCTCCCCTTTTCCAATTCGCTGGATATTCCCGAGTGATGACCGTCTTCTCCTGTGTCCCAAACTCAAAATGCTTGTGCTCAATGATACGAGTATAAGGAATCGTACGTTCAGTATAGTTGACGACAGCATTCCCTTGATAGTTCTCTTCGTCTAAGATTTCATGCTCAAAGCGCAGACTACGATACTCTAACTCCCCAAACTTATAATCAAAAAACTGATCAATCATTCCAGTAAAGACAAGCTTCTCAGCAGACCCTTCCCATCTCACACGATCTTCAAAGAAGTCCGCACCAAGCTCCACTTCAATCCCCTCTAGCAATTTTTCAACGATAACATTGTAGCCCCCGATAGGAATCCCTTGATAGCGGTCATTAAAATAATTATTGTCATAGGTCAGCCGAACTGGCAGACGCTTGATGATAAACGGTGGCAGTTCCGTCGCCGAACGACCCCATTGCTTTTCAGTGTAGCCTTTGATTAGCTTTTCGTAAACATCCGTTCCAATCAGCTTAATAGCCTGCTCTTCCAAATTCTTTGGCTCAACATCCTGCATATGGGTGGTCTGCTCTGCAATCTTATCCTTGACTTCTTGCGGCGTCTTGGTTCCCCACAAGCCATAAAAGGTATTCATATTGAAGGGCAGATTATAAAGCTGACCCTGATAATTGGCTAATGGTGAATTGATATAGTTGTTAAATTCCGCAAATTGATTCACATAATCCCAAACTTCCTTATTAGATGTATGGAAAATATGGGCTCCATATTTATGGACATTAATCCCCTCTATACTTTCACAGTAGATATTTCCACCAATATGGTCTCTTTTATCAATGACCTTAACAGTTTTGCCACGCTTCCTAGCTTCATAGGCAAAAATAGCCCCTGATAGCCCCGCACCAACAATTAAATAATCATACATAACATATCCTTATTTCTTAAATACGCTTTTCAGTTCTTCAAAATCCAAGACACGCAACATTAACACCAGTCCAGCATAGATTATCAATCCCAACAACGCACTAATCAATACACTGACGACGGAAGGAAAGTGAAGCAGGGGCTGGATAACATACAAAATCCCGTACATGACTAGAGAAGCAACTAATATCTTCAACATGGATGGAAGAATCTTTATCTCCTTCAAATAAGAACGAGTAAAATAAAGCTGAATCAACCAGACCAAACCTTCAGTAGCCAACGAAACGATAGATGCACCTACATAACCTAGAGATGGAATCAATAAAATATTCAATCCTACACTAAAGAAAGCCGGAATAGTCGTAGATAACATGAACTCACGATTCTTATTATGAGGAATCAGAATTTGAATCCCCATGATATTGGTCCAGCCAATAAAGAACATTCTAAAGACCATAATGGCAATTGCATAGCGCGCCTCTTGGAAGTCTTGTCCTAAGAAAAAATTGACAAAATCTTTGTTAACAATCAAAATACCGGCAATCATCGGAAAGATAACCAAGTTATAGACCAAGAAGGACATTTCATGCAACTTATTAACTGCTTTTTGATTACCCAATGAAAGCAGATTGGATACCCTCGGCAGCATAACACTTCCTAGGGAAGTCACAATCGTCAACAAAATATTTAAAAGTTTGAGAGCCTGATCATAAATCCCTACATCAGTTGTCGAAGACAAGGCACCTAACATAGTCCTATCTAAAGTAATATAAAGTGAAATGGCAATCTGGGGTAAAAACAATAAAATAACCGGTTTAATATGCTCCTTAGCATAAACTATATCTAGATGAGGTCTGCCAATATGTTCTCTAGCTGGAAGCCACATGCTCAATTGTCCCAGCAAGTCATATCCAACCAGCAGTACAATATACAGATATAAATCAGAAGGTTTTTTTACAAAAATAAAAATAGAAACAACTCCTAGGAGTTTAACAACCGTATTCCGAACTGTGATTTTTTTAAAGTCTTCCATCCCTTGAAAAAGCCAGGAAATATCTAGGCCTCTAGAAAGTAAACTGAATCCCAAAATATAGGCTATCAGATTATTCATGGACGGAATGATTAGGCATATGGCAATATAAAGAACAAGCGCCAAACAAGTCGCCAAGACTTGCAAACTATAGATTCCCCAGAAGGTCCTCTGAACCTCTTTGCGATGTCCTGAAATCTCCTTGGTTCCATAATTAGCCACTCCAAGTGTTGCTAAAAGTATAAAATAGGTCACTATTGAGTTGTAGTATCCGTAGGAACCTAAGGCACTAGATGAAAAAACTCGGGTGATATAAGGCGTAGTAATGACTGGTAAAACAATTACTAGCAACTGATAAGATAGATTATATAAATAATTTTTTAATACTCTCACACAGAGTTCCTCGTTTTAGATTTCTTTGATAGTAATTCTCCCGCTGGCAATGCTGCAAATGTAATAAAAATAAAAATATTATAAGACGGACGAACCCAGAAGGCTTCAAACATACAGTTGACTGCAATCAAAGACAAAGCAGCAAGCAATAAATAATTTTTTTCACGATAAAGAGTCCACGACCGCATCATATACAAGCAAACCAATAAAATTACTGGAATCATCCCATAGGTAAACAACATCTGAACATAAGAAGAATCAACATAATCATAGCTCAAAACACTTTCAGTCTTACCCCCATAACCAATAAAAGAAATTCCTCGAATCCCAAATAACTGTACACCATATTTCTTGAGCGCTTCATGTCCTAAGTGCAATCGCATATTGATAAAATTATTCAATGTCACATATAGTGGATGTGACCAAGTAAAATTGTGAGAAAGATAGGTCATGACTGAAGAAGCCAAACCAGCCGACAGAGGCAAGAAAGCAAATAGATGGGACTTTACATCCTTTCGGTAGTAAAAATAAAGGAAAATAAGAGACATAAGAGCAATGGAAGCTGCATTCAGTCGAGCGTCACAATATTTTATAATGAAATAAGCCAATCCTAAACCAAATATAGTTCTTAAAAGAATGAATTTTTTCCTCATTAAATAAGAGAATGCAGTATAAAGGTAAAAACAGTGAGAAGCAAAGTCCGTCGGATAAATAAATCCAAAAGAATTTCGAATCACGATTCCTGCTGAACGATACTGGGCAAACTGCAGATTAGGAATCACATTCAACAAGGCCAAAAGAACTACAACGACTAGAAAAAAAGCTCCCAACTGAGACATAAATTTTCAAAATGCTCTCCATATCTGCCCTATAAAGAAGGATAATTAAGAGCATATACATAAGAAAATTGAGATTTCCCGCCTGAAAATAAACCAACAAGCCCGATAAAAACAAAACAGGAGCCATTAGTAGATAACTTAAGGAATAGTGATGGATATAGGGAAAGCGAAGGACTAACAAAAGAACGGCAAAGAAAGAAACTAGATTTGAAATACTCGGTAGGACAGTTGTTAACATGGATGTATTCATCATATCTAGTGAAATAACAAGAACTAGCACCGCTCCTATTAATAATTTATCTCGTTCTAACTTTAACATTTTCATTTTCCTTTTCTAATCTCTGAACTTGCTTTTATTGTTATATCCTTTTCCACTTTTTAAAGTAGAAATAGACATTTGGACATCTGGTAATTAGAGTGTATAAGATTTTTCTTTTCTTGCTAACTCTAGAATTTTTCAAAACAAGAGATAAATAGGGTTCCATACGCTTTTGAAGCTTCTTAAACTCTACTGGGTCTCTATCTTGTATTAAAGTAAATATATGTAGGCTACCCGTGAAAAATCGTGAAATAATCGCAGCTTGTATGTCAAAACTAGGAGAATAACTCATCTTAACGACTTCTTTCAGATGATTAATAGCTTCAAAAAATTCATATTGCTTCGGTGTGAAGGCAGACGAAGTAATGCTTCCTATCCTATAATAGTAATGATAAATCGGAACATCAATAAGTGCAACCATTCTCGCTTTATTCAAGTGATCACTAACGGCGTATAAATCTTCATATATCCTCCCCAGCGGGAAAGGGTTGTTTAACAAGATTTCTTTGCAGTAAAGCTTGGCACAAGCCGATACTGTCGTCAATTCCCCGTAGAGCATCTCAATCAATGCCTCTTCTTTACGAACAGTTTGAACCTGATTCATAATTGTCTCGTTTAACTGATAATTATGATAAGCATGATGCTGACTTGTAGACTGTGCCTTGGCAGAAATAATGTCTGCCTGTGTCTTCTCCTGTAACTTTTTCATTAACTCTAAAGCAATAGGCTCTAAATAGTCATCTGGGTCCAAAAATGTAACCCATTCTCCCTTAGCTTTAGAAACCCCAAATTTCTGGCATCAGACAAACCGCCATTTTCCTTATGATAGGTAGATACCCAGTCGTACGCTCCTGCGTATTGGTCACATAGCTGACCAGAACTATCGCTTGAGCCATCGTCAACCAAGATAACCTCGAAATTTTTATAGGTCTGTTTGACAAGACTTTCCATAGCATAATGAAGATAATCCTCTACATTGTAAACTGGTACAATCACCGTTATCATTTTTTTATTCTTTCTCTTACTTAGTTTAATAATTTAAATTTCAAATAAACTTTTATCTGGAAGTAGTTGATCCATGGCTTTAATAAAATCAAGCATAACTAGCTCCTCATTTTGAACATTGAATCCGTCATTGATGCACATAACTTGGTATTTCCCAGAATTTACCAAGTTCCAAAAGTTTGGTCCTGCATTATCCAAAGAAAAGAGGCCTCCCAACTTCGGATTTCCAATAGCATATTGCCCACTAGCAATTTGCCAATATTTAAAGAGCCAAATATTGGTATCTGAAGGACTTCTAAAGCGACTGGAAGAGGTTTTCTCCAAGACTCCTCTTTCCTTTTTCCATACCAAGTTCATAGTCGATTTTAACAAGGGATAGGGCAAGTGACTCTCCCAAAAACCACATATAAATTTACTATTGCGATAAAGCAAGGACTTCATAATATTTTTAACACCTTGCCTCCATGAGAAAAAATGACCATTCTTAAGAATTTGATCTCGGGTGAAATAGCTAGTGATAATTTCCATATCGTTTATTTGAAAATTTCCTGTTCCATATCGTTCTGGAATAATTGGTGATAAGGCCGTATTATACTTTGGTAATCCTTCCTCTGAGAAAAAATCAGTCGGTTCAACTGGTGCTGTCAAGTACATATCATCATTAAAAAAGACAAAACGCTCAGAGAGTCCAGGAATCCGATGGATATTGCTTTCAATCGGATTGGCTGAAAAAACCGGCAGATAGTCCGGATTGATAATATCTGTATGATCCACCAAGACCAGCTTATCCGCTGACAAATCCAACCAAGCTGGTTTTTGCTGATCAGTTACTAGATAAACTTTGTGAACCCAAGGTGCAAACTTCTCAACAGATCTAAACCAGTATTTAAAAGTCCCCCAATCTCGGTAGGCCTTAAGCGAGTTCATACTCTTCTTAGAAGTATCAACAGAGTTAGAGTATTCATTTTTTTTAGCCTGCCAAACTGGGTCTCCTCCATCCACCCACATCACAACAAAATCAATTTTAGTCATCATTTTTGTTTTTTCTTAACTTTCTCCTATACAATTCTGAGAAATTTTTGATATAACTATCTAAAGAAAACAACTCTTTTTGTCGCTGATTTCAACTCGCCCCAATTTTTTTCTCTTTTTTTCTGAACTATCTAGTAAGAGAGAAATGGCATTAGAAAGTTCTTGAGGACGATTTGGTTTCACTAAGAAACCACTTTTGCCATCTACCACCATTTCAGCAATTCCCCCATTGTTATAACCAACAACTGGTTTTGAACAAGCCATAGCTTCTAGGACTACTGTAGGTAAGGAATCGGGTTTTATACTTGGTAGGACAAAAATATCAAACATATTATAAAGTTCAGAAGTCTTATCGTAGTAATCAATACGATGAATTTGCGACACAACAGATGAAGAAGCTATTCTCTTATCTAGTTCTTCTAAGCGCCATTCTTCACCAGAAAAAACACCACCAGCTAGGAAAGCGACTGCTTGCTCATTCTTTTCCAAAAGTGGCTCAACTGCTTCTATGAAATCATTTTGTCCTTTGATAGCATTGACCCGACCAATCATGCCAATCACAAGTGCATCTTGCTTAATATCAAATTTTTCACGAATGGAAGATGCATCCATCGGGTAATAGACAGCATTGTCCACACCGTTATAAATCACTTCTACTTGGCTATCTTTGATAAAGCGAGACTGCTTGATGTGATTGTCAACCGCTTGGGACACCGTCACAATCTTGTCTGCATATCGTCCCATGAGCATATTGATAAAGTCAGAAATAGCTTTGGGTTTGACGATAATCTCATGAACATGCCAAATCAAAGGCAACTTGAGCTTGCGTTTCAGATAGATTCCCTCCAAAACTGCCGCTGTATTATTGTGAACCACATTAATACTGTGTTCTTGAGCATAGAGGGCGATTTGCTTAGCAAAGAAATTATAAGAGCGAATATAGTCAACAATGCCTTTGGGATTAAAATACTTCCTTCGTAAAATCGGATAATCCAAGACGCTGACCTTAGCTCCGACCTGACGCAAGGCTTCTACAAGGACACCGTCATTGGGCAAAATGACATGAGCTTCAAATTCCTCTTTATCCAACCCCTTAATTAGCTCCAATAAAACCTTATCTGCCCCATAGAGTTCTGCTCCAGCATGTAGGTATAAAATCCGTTTCATTTCCTATCCTTTAAATAAGCATTCATAATCAGCAACAATCTTCTCCCATGTAAATGCATCTGCAATGCGCTGATTTGATTTTCTATCCAGCTCAGCTATTGCTTCTGGCGACAGCTTATCCGCCTTTTCAATCACCTGCGCCAAGTCATCTTTTTTCCAGTAGATAGCACTATTCTGACCCACTTCACGGTTGAAGTCAACGTCCAATAAAAGGTTTAACTTGGTGGACGCAAGAGCTTCTAAAAGTGAGGGATTTGTCCCTCCAACTTCGTGTCCATGAAGATAGCCAAATGCATTCTCCCGGATATACTTGAGCAATTCCTGATCATAGACAGTTCCAACAAACTTGACTCTAGAATCTTTATCAAAACCTGTGTCTTTGAGCAGCTGATTGTAAAATTTGTTTTCTTCGACATTGGTAATCAAGACAAAATCTTTTTTAGACCGAGAGGCCATGAAGCCCTTAATCATGGCTTGGTAGTTATTCTCAGGCACAAAGCGTCCAACGACGAGATAATATCCATTCTCAGCAATCCCTTTTTCCTGGTACCAGGACCGAACTTTGTCATCGTTAGCAAACAGCTCAGACCGGCTTGTATCCGTCCCATAGGCAATGTAAGTTGTCTTAGGAGCATATTTTACGTAATCTGCTTTGATGTAAAATTCGATATTCTCGCTGTCACAAACCAAAAGATCTGCATGTTTGACCATCAGCGCTTCAGAAATTTTCCAATACTTGCGCACTGGCATGCTCCACTTAGCTCGCAACCATTCATGGCCATCAGGATTGACAAGGAGCCTGCCCCCCCAGTGCTTTGATTTTCTTTTTGATAGTTCTGATGAGTGGGCCGATTCTGCAGGCCAGGACATAGAAAATCGGCTCAATATCCTGATTTTGCTTAGCTAACTCAATAGCCTTATTCAGTGCAGCGATATCGTAGGCAATCGATCGGGCTGGACCAATATTAGGCACATCAATGTTGTAGCAGATAGCTCCGTTATACTCGAAAGTATCCTCTAAAATCCCAGACTTGGCTGAATTCTCCCTCATACAAGCCACATAGTACTGGATATTGGTATCTTTCTGGCAGGCGGTCAGCTTCTCCACAAAGGTCTCAAACCCACCATATTTAGCAGGGATACCCTTGGACCCCACGATATAAACTGACTGTTTCATACTCCTCCTAACTTTAAAAACGATCGCTCTCCTTACTTGGCACCATCTCTTGCTAACACGACTCTAAAAGTCTTTAGCAAAATTCTGATATCTGACCAAATGGTCCATTCATCGATATAAGCAACATCCAGTCGCACTACCTCATTAAAGTCTGTGATTTGGCTGCGACCACTCACCTGCCAGAGTCCTGTGATACCTGGCTTAAAGCTGAGTCGACGTTTTTGTTCTGGCGTATATTGCTCGTACTCATCAACAGTTGGTGGTCGCGTCCCAACCAGACTCATATCCCCAATTAAAACATTATAAAACTGCGGCAGTTCGTCTAAGCTGGTTTTACGGATAAAGTGCCCAATCTGCGTAATCCGTGGGTCGTTATTGACCTTAAACATGCCACCAACCATGGTATTCTGTGCCGTCAGGTCTTTTTTCCGCTCTTCAGCATCAGTGTACATAGACCGGAACTTATAGAATTTGAAACGACGTCCATTCTTACCGATTCTCTCCTGGGCAAAGATAGCAGGTCCACCATCCTTCTTGATCAGTGGAACTAAAACCAGAGCAGCCAAACCGCAGAAGAAGAGGCCGACAAGAGCACCGATAATATCCAGCATGCGCTTGGCTAAGACATGGCCATATTTGTAAAAGTTTGTCGAAAAAGTGACCACACTCAAGCCAGCAACTTCTCGAACCCGCTTTTCTCCCATAGAAATAAAATCAAAGACATTGATATTGACAGAAACATCGATTCCCATTGCTTCAAACTGGGAAATGAAGCTTTCGATATTATAATCCTCATTTGGCAGATTAATAAATACCTCATCAACCACTTCACGAGTCGCAAAGGAGATAATCTGCTCCTTTGGAACGATTTTCACATTGGGATTGCTAAACGGAGCATCATCTAATAAAGACACTGCAACAATCCTGCCCCCTATATCAAAGGAATCTTGCAAACGATCAAAGACCTTCTCCAAAGAATTTCCCATTGTAATCAGAAAAACCCTTTTACTACTTTTTAGGTTTGGATAAACTGTTTTCTGATAACGTTTAAAAGCAAAATTGACAAAATAGACCAGCGCTGCATTGACAATGACAAAGTAAATAAGCCCCCTTCGAGAAATCGAAAATTTATCCTGCATCATGAAAGAAGTAAAACTAATGGCCAAGCTATAAAAAATACTGTATCTTATGGTAAAAATAAACTCTTCTAAATAGCCGCGCTTGAGTATATCATGACAGAAATCACTGGCATAAAAAGCAATGATATGCAAGAATGAAAGCACCAAAATACTGTGCTGATTGATTTCGGTTTCTCTTAATGGACCTACTAAAAATCCTGTAAAGAATACAGCAAACAGCTGAATAAAGGCAAGCTCTGCCTTTTGAAATTCCTTCCTATCCCTAAACATAATAATCTCCCAATTATCCTAAAACTCTTTATTCCCTATTTCCCATAATTGCCATAGCTGCCATATCCCCCATAAGTTCCGTAGGCACCATAGCGTTCCAAATCAATGTTATATTTATTGAGGACAACACCCAAAAAAGGAGTTCCCGTTTGTTCCAACTGCTCTTTAGCTTTCATGACTGCTTTTCGTTTGATATGGCCTGCTTGTGTCACCAAGAAGCTAGCATCGCATTTCTGAGCGATGATAGCCGCATCAATGACCAGACCAATCGGTGAAGTATCTACGATGATGTAGTCATAGCGGACACGCAGGTCAGTCAAAAGCGCTTCAAACTGCTTGCTTTGCAAAAGCCCAGTCGGATTAGGTGATACTGGACCAGATAAGATCACATCTAGGTTATCCAGATCTGTATCGTTGATGACTTCATGCAGGGCAGCCTGTCCTGACAGATAGTCCGTCAGTCCTGATACTTTTCTCTGACTGCTAAACACACCGGACATGACTGAGTTGCGGATATCCGCATCGATCATCAAGGTCTTATGACCAGCTCTGGCAAAAGCGGCCGCGAGATTCACTGAGGTTGTAGACTTTCCTTCATTTGCCGTCACCGAGCTTATTTCGACCATCTTGATATTAGCGCCGCTCAGCTGTACATTAGTACTTAGAGCATTGTAGTATTCCTCGGTTAGTTTGACAAGGTTCCTTTTTTTCCTAACTAATTCTAAGGTTGCCATTTTCTCTCCCTTACATTCTGTTCATATCTGGGATAACGCCCAACAGCGTCAAGCCCATAACTTCTTCAATGTCCTCTGGCTTCTTCACCCGATCATCCAAGATTTCTACCGCGATGATAAAGATCGACATCAGGACGCTGCCCCCTAAAAATCCTAAGATAACATTACGTCGAATATTTGGTGAAGAAGGCTCTGCTGGGACTGTTGCTTCTTCCAAAGTTGTCACATCAGAAACTTTTGTCACTTCGATAATTTCTCAGCAGCAATATTACGGAAGGCATTGGCAATGCGAGCCGCTTCCTCCGGATTGTCATCTTTAACTGTAATCGAAACGATACGAGTATCCGCCGGAACGGAAACGGTGATGTGACGCGTCAGCTCTCTTGGTGACGTTTGCAGTTTCAACTCACTAATTGCCTGTGATAGAACCGCCTGTGACAGAATGATTTCCTTAAAGTCCTTAACGAGGTAAGAACCCGCCTGCAGGTCCTGATTAGTCAAAGCTGCCTGCGTTTCGTTCTGACGGCTAACCACATAGATGCGTGTGGTACTCTGATACATTTTCTTAGCAATAAAGACGCTGTAGCCAAAAGCCAGCAAAGAAAAGAGCACAGCTCCCAATACGATGGTAAATTTCTTCAGCCATAAGGCTCTCAGCAAGGACAGAATATCGATTTCTACGATTTGCTTTTCTTGTTTTTCCATTTTTCCCCTAAATCAATTCATTTTTCAATAATAATGCTTGGTTGCCGCCAAAGAGAGCCTCAGCCCGGCGGGAACCGTATTTCTTAGCGACGATGTCAAAGGCCTCTTTCATAAAGGGCGGTCTCTGGCTTAGATTGTGCATGTCGCTGGCAACAAAGTGGACCAAGTCCTTCTCCAAAAAGAACTGAGCCCGTTTTTTCATAAATTTATGCGAGTCTCCAAGCAGCCTAGGCTTCAGAACACTGGAGCTATTAATCTGAGTATAGCAGCCCATATTAATGAGTTCCTGCACCTTCTTTTCATCATTTTCCAGGCAGTGATAGCGCTCAATATGAGCAAGGACCGGTGTTAGACCTAAGCGCAGAATCTGAGCCAAGCCTTTATGGATGTCTTTATAAGGCGTTGCCATGCTAAACTCAATCAGCACATAGCGTGTGCCAGCTAGACTGGGGAAAATCCCCTTTTCCAACTTATCCGCCACATCACTGGTGTAATAAATCTCTGCCCCATAGAGAACCGTCAAGTCAGGCGCCACAAGCTCTGCCAGTTCTTTTACCATTTTAAAGTTAGCTCTAATGGTCTCCTCAGGCGTTTCAAACATGCCCTTTCTGCGATGAGAGGTAGAGATAATAGTCCGAACTCCCTGTCGATAGCTTTCTTCCAGCAGTTTTTTGGAATCATCAAAATTCTTAGGACCATCGTCCACATCAAAGATAATATGAGAATGGATATCAATCATGGTGTTTTTCCTTCCATTACCTGCTGAATCGCTGCCTTAGCATTGTCAAGGCTTTCTGGCTGGATTTCCATCATGTAGAGATTGGAATCTGGCATAGCATAGGATGGTAGATCCATACGACCGTTTCCGCTGATGGCTTGTGACTGAACTTGATAGCTTCCACCTGACTCCAGCTGGGTATTGACCAGATTCATAAGAACTGGCAGCTCCATATTGGTCTGGATAGAGTCCTGCAAGCCGGAAATAATCTCGTTGTAGTTCTTCAAAGCACTGGTTGAGGTCAGCTTTTTAATGACTGCTTCGATAACCTTTTCTTGATTTTTCCCGCGGTCATTGTCGCCCCCCTGAAGGGAGTAACGCTCGCGAACAAAGCCTAATGCCTGATCTGAGTTCATATGGACTTTCCCTACTGGGAAATGATGATTACCATGTCGGCTGGTAAATTCTTGGTCATTTTCAACATCAATCCCTCCTAACAGGTCTACCAGCTTGAGGAAGGAAGTGAAGTTCAGACGAACATAGTAGTCAATGCGAATGCCGTAAAGATTTTCCAGCGTGTGGACAGAAGCATCTACTCCGTAAATCCCTGCATGAGTTAGCTTGTCCATCTGCCCGGCCCCTCCATCCGCAATGGCCACATAAGAATCACGAGGAGTTGTAGTCAAGAGGACTTTCTTGGTCTTGCGATTGACCGTCATGATGATATTGACATCGGAACGTGAGACAGATGAGATAGATCCATAAGTGTCAATACCGCTGACATAGATATTGAAGACATCCGCATTGGCATCGTCGCTGCGCTTGCCGGTCTCTACTTGACGGGTGATTTTATAAGTATAGATTTTCTTTATCTTGAAGCATAGTCAGCATCGTGAGAAGCCAGCATATCTCCAAACGAACTATTGAGGGCAATGGCCTCAGTCTCTTGATTGATGAGGGCCTTGTAGGCTGCGATATAAGACGAGCTGTTTTCTACAGTGAGCTCTGTCTTTTTAGTCTTCTTGATGTGGTCCAGAAGAGCCGTCACATTGTCCTTATCCCCATTTTCAGTCGGAGCCGTCAGCTTCTGCAGCTGGGTCACATCTGATTTGTCGCTGTCTGCTCGGACATAAACCGCCATTTCAATTTCAGAGTAATTTGAAGTGGAGTTCACACCTCTAGATAAGTCCATCAATTCCTTGACCCCGTACATGGCTCCTGAAGATACCAGCAAGGTCACAAGCAAAAGCACCGTGGTCAGGACTTTGAACTTATTTTTCCATATAAAGAAGGCTGCCAGTAAAATAACAGCCGCCAAAAGAGCAGACAAAATAAGGTTCAGGTGATGAAACGCCAGAACATTATTTTTAAATATAGAAAAAACCAGCAAACCTGAGACCAAGCTTACCAATGTCAGTAAAGCTACATTAAAGAGCCTAAGCTTCTTCCCCTTTTTAGAAGCAGGCACATTTCTCCTATGATGATTCATAATTCTCCCTTTTTCTCCCCTGAGATATAAATACATTTTATTATATCATAAATGCATTATGATACACTAAAATATTTTAAAATATTTTAGTTTTTTCCAAAATTTGTTGACAAAAAAGGACAGTCTGTATTAATTTTCGGTAAATTCCTTCTTCCTTCTCGAAAAACCAATATTTTATACTGTTTTTGGCAATAGAAAAAAGAGGTGAAACCTCTTTTATATCAGTATTTTGCTTGTTTTTTAAAGCATCTTATCTCTATCAACTTGCTCATAGGCTTGCAAACCATCATTCAGCTTGTCCCAGATGACTATCTGCCCTGATTGAAGGGACTTCTGCACATCTATAATGCGCTGATTGGAAGAGCCGCGGAACTGCAGCATGAGATTCTTCTTGGTAAGGTCAAAACGGCCGTCCACTAGGATATCAATCAGACTTAGCAGCTCCAGCTTATCCTCCGTTTCCAGCATCATCTCCTCCCAGGTGTAGCCCGTCCAGGACCAGATATCCTTGTCCGGTAGCTCTCTCCGAATCCGCTTGACCAAGGGCAGGAGAATGCCTGTATTGAGAAAAGGCTCGCCGCCTAGGAGGGTCAGCCCCTGCACATAGGGTTCTGCCAAGTCTTTCATAATCTGTTCCTCCAACTCTTGGGTATAAGGAATGCCAGCGTTGAAAGACCAAGTTGCGGCATTATAACAGCCCTCACAGTGAAACATACAGCCACTGACATAAAGAGAGTTGCGGACGCCTTCGCCATCCACAAAATTAAAGGCCTTATAGTCAATGATTCGCCCCTTGCTCAGCTCCTCACTTTTCCATTCTTGAGGTTTGGGATTGTTCATGACACCTCCCCATCTAACTCTATCCAGTAGCGCTGACTTCTATCGATTGTATTTTCGTAAACACCGCCAGCGGAGAGAATGGTGCGACGGCTGGCTTCGTTGTCTTCATCGCAGGTAATCAGCACTCGTTCCAATCCTTGCTTTCGAGCCTCTGCTAGTCCTAATCTCAACTGCTCCTTCCCATATCCTTTGCCTCGTTGACTGGGACGGATAGAGTATCCAATATGACCGCCTTCCACAAATAATTTGTCATTCAAGGACAAGCGCAAGGCTAAAAATCCCAAAGGAAAGCCAGTCTCATCAAAGGATAAAAATTTGATAGCGGGAACCCAGCCTACTGGCAGGTTGACAGCATCCTCCTGCTGCTCTACAATCTTTAACCAATCCTCATAATCCTTTGATTGCTTCCAAGCGGAGCCCATGCCACCGTGCATAAAGGATTTTGCAGCAGCAAACTCCGCAATCATCTCTAAAATCGCATTTTTATCCTCCAAAGTTGGTCGCCTTAGCTCCATGCTCCCTCCTTAATCGACATCAATCCAGTAGCGCTGACTTCTATCGATTGTATTTTCGTAAACACCGCCAGCAGAGAGAATCGTGCGTCGGCTGGCTTCGTTGTCTTCATCGCAGGTAATCAGCACTCGTTCCAGTCCTTGTTTTCGAGCCTCTGCTAGTCCTAGCTCTAGCTGCAACTTAGCCAAGCCCTTTCTGCGTTGACTGGGCCGGATAGAATAGCCAATATGCCCACCCTCCACAAATAATTTGTCATTTACGGACAAGCGCAGGGCTAAAAATCCTAGAGGCAGGCCAGTCTCATCAAAGGATAAAAATTGAATGGCAGGAACCCAACCTGCTGGCAAGTGAGCAACGTCTTCCTGCTGCCCTATAATTTGTAGCCAGTCTTCATAATCCTTTGCTCGCTTCCAAGTGGAGCCCATGCCACCGTGCATATAGGATTTTGCAGCGTCAAACTCCGCAATCATCTCTAAAATTGCGTCTTTATCTTCCAAAGTTGGTCGTCTTAGCTCCATAGTACCTCCTTAATCGACATCAATCCAGTAACGCTCTTTTCCGCATCGAACATCCTCTAAAGCTCCGCCATTAGCCAGAATCACTGCTCGACTGGCTTCATTGTCACTATCGCAAGTCACTAGGACTCGTTTAATATTTTTACTTTTGGCTACTTGCAAGCCTTGCCGCAGCTGCTCTTTTGCCAATCCTTTCCCACGCGCAGAGGGACGAATACTGTAACCGATATGCCCGCCTTCTTGGAGCAAATAGTCATTAAGTCGCAAGCGCAGATTGAGAAAGCCCACAGCCTGACCATCCGCAGCAAAAGAGATTAGCTGGATGTAAGGAACAAAACCTTGCGGCAAGCTTAGACCTACCTCAGCTAGCTGAATCGTCTCCAGCCAGTCCTCATAAACAAAATCCACTCCGCCAAAGAAGCCGTCCTGCCGGCTGCCAGCCGCTTCAAAATCAGCCAGCATCTCTAAAATCTTTTCTTTGTCTTCTAGTTTCGGTCGTCTCAGCTCCATAGTGCCTCCTGATACGAAGAGAGTGAGACCGCCTTGCGCCCCACTCTGACTTCTATTGTTTCTTGTTTTTTTCTAAAAATTGCTGACGCAGTTTGGCTAATCGTTCTTTTTTGCCGCTGCCGCCCTGCGAATGTTTTTCATGGAAACGCTGCACCTGAGCTTTTCCTTTGTCGTCCAATTGATACTTTCCCATCTTAATTTCCTTCGTACTTAATAGTCGAGCCATTCATGTGCTTGACCCGAGCTGATATTTCCTTGTGTCGGCCATTGACCATTGGACGGGCTTGTGGATTTCCTAAGTAACCGCAGGTCCGCTTGACCACATCGACCGTCTTCGGATCGCTGTTGCCACAGTTTGGACAGGTGAAGCCCCGCTCGGTTGGCGTGAAATCTCCCTCAAAGTTACACTTGTAACAGCGGTCAATCGGCGTATTGGTTCCCAGATAGCCAACCCGATCATAGGCATAGTCCCAGACAGCCTCCAGTGCTTTTGGATTTTGCTGCAGAACGGGATATTCACAGTAGTGGATAAAGCCACCAGAAGCACCCACTTCAGGATAAATCTTCTCAAAGTCCAGCTTTTCAAAAGGCGTTGGATTCTTACGCACATCGTAGTGGAAAGAGTTAGTATAGTATTCCTTGTCAGTAATATCCGGAACAACGCCAAACTTCTCTGTGTCCAAACGGCAGAAACGGTCCGTCAGACTTTCAGATGGTGTCGAGTAAACAGAGAAATGATAGTCATACTGATCTGACCATTCTTGCACCCTACGCTTCATATCTTTGACAATGGCAATCGTAAAGTCCTTGGCTTCAGGATTGGTCTCCCAATTACCGCCGTAAAAGACTGCTGCCACTTCATAGAGCCCGATATAGCCTAGGGAAACCGTTGCACGACGGTGAGTAAAGAGCTGGTCTACCTGATCATACTTGCCCAGACGTTGGCCAAAAGCCCCATACTGATAAAGAATCGGTGCATTGGCTGGACTGGCTTCCTTGGTCCGCTCTACTCGGTAAACCAAAGCATCCTCAGCAATATTCATCCGCTCATTAAAGAGTTCCCAGAATTTATCCATATCCCCCCTCGGATTCAAGCGCAATCCGCGGCAGATTGACAGTAACGACACCTAGATTCATACGACCGGAGTTGACTTCCTGACCATTTTCATCCTTCCAGCCTTGCAGGAAAGAACGGCAGCCCATCGGCACCTTGAAGGATCCAGTCAAGTCGATAATCTTGTCATAGGAAAGCACGTCTGGATACATGCGCTTAGTGGCACACTCCAGAGCCAGTTCTTTAATGTCGTAGTTAGGCGTTCCCGGCTCAAGATTGAGCCCACGCTTAAAGGGTGAAAATCAGCTTAGGGAAAATTGCTGTGCGGTGCTCGCTTCCCAGTCCCTTGATACGGATATTGAGAATGGCCTTCTGAATTTCCCGCTCAAAACGATTGGTGCCCAGACCAAAGCCCAGCGAAGTAAAAGGAGTCTGACCATTAGAGGTAAAGAGAGTATTAATCTCATACTCCAGCGACTGCATGGCATCGTAGATGTCTTTCTTGGTTTTCGCCCAGGCGTACTCTTCCTGCTTATCAGGCAAAACCCATTGCTCCGCATCCTTGAGATGCTTTTGGTAATTAAGCTCAGCATAGGGCGCCAAGACTTCGTCAATTCGGTCGGCCGAGCAACCTCCATACTGGCTAGAAGCTACATTGGCAATAATCTGTGAGATTTGCGCCGTCGCAGTCTGGATAGACTTGGGACTCTCTACTTCTGCATTCCCAATCTTGAAGCCATTTTTCAGCATGCCGTCAAAGTCAATCAGACAGCAGTTAGTCATCGGTGTATAAGGGCTGTAGTCTAAATCATGGTAGTGGATGTCCCCCTTCTGGTGGGCATTGGCCACATGAGGCGGCAACATCTTAAGCCCAATGGACTTGCCGACAATCCCAGCTGTCAAATCCCGTTGGGTATTGAAAACATCACTGTCCTTATTAGCATTCTCATTGACTACCGTACAATCTTTATTGAGAAGCTTGTCAATAGTAAAGTTGATGTCTGTCGCTTTTGAGCGCTCAAAATCCCGTTGGGTGCGATAAGTAATGTAGTTCTCCGCAATAGCGTATTCCTTGGCATTCAAAAGCTCATGCTCAACGATGTTCTGAATCTCATAGATTTTGACATACTTAGCGAAGCGACTGCTGATTTCTGCCACAATGCGGTCTGTGATAGCTTCTAGCTTAGCTTCCAGCATCGGATTCAGCGGACCGACTTCCTGAGCTGCCCGCACCATAGCCTTATATATCTTTGACACATCAAAAGCCACCCTACGGCCGTCCCGCTTCTCCACATAAATCGCTGGAGCAGTTTCAAACTTCTCTTCCCTTAAATCATCATGAACACTTCCTTTTCCTGCCCTTAGGACAAATCAAGTCTCTTCAGACTAGCCGCCTGCTAAGAAATTCCCAAGAAATCTCCGACAGCGGTTTATCCAAAGAACAGTATTTTTTAAATCAGTCGATATAAGTCTCATTATAGCACGTTAAAATTAAAAATCAATATGTTGTGGCAAAAAAGTTATTTTTTCTTTTTATACACAACATATTGATTTTACTACTTAAGTTGATAAAGCTTGAAATGCTTGAGCTTGAGGTCAGCTTCCTTGTAATTTTGGGAAATTAGCTGCTTCACATCTGACAGCAATTTGACATCATTATTAACCAAAATATACTTGGGCTGGCTGTTTTCAAGTCCCTTCTGAAGACCCAAACGATTTTCAGCCGTTCCCACATACAAAGTTGGAGTCAAGAGAGAGACAGCAGATAAGCGGCCGCTCTTTTGATACAGACTAGCCGAGGTATCCCAGGCATAGATAGTATCCCCATCCTTGGTCTTTTCCTTAATATACTGAGCCGCCTCACTTCTTTCAGCAGATACACCGCTGGAAAGGATATACTCATTCACCAAAGGATAGCCAATCAGATAAAAGATGGCTAAGAGTGGCAGAAAGAACTGGCCTGAGAGGTAGGAAGTCCACATGGTAGGACGACGGCGATCCCGGCGGTGACGCCCTGGTGCCTGCTGCTTGCCTTTATTGAACCACAAAGCAAAAAGAATCATGGCAAAAGGCAGGGCCGGAAGCAGTTGATAACTGCCTTGATCTGGCAGGATAAAAGCCGCAAAGACAGTAATGAAGAGTCCTAGCAGACCGATAAAGCGCAAGACGCGCAGACTGGTTGCTTGCCCCTTTTCTCTTGAAAAGAGATTGACACCCAAAGCAGAAATGAAACCTAGACCGACCGTCAGCAAGCCATAATAAATCAAATTAGAAAGACTATGACTGCCAATCAAGCTGATGGAATCCCAAGCATAGGTCACCTGACTAATCGCCTGGCCAAAGGTTCGATTAGCAACAGTAAAGTAGCCGATAGGATAAAAAATCACTGAGAAGCCAAAGAGACCAGCTAAAAGCTGATAGAAGCCTCGAGCCGCACGCTTGGCTGCGATATTGTAGACCAAAAGCACCAGAGCAGTCAAAGAGTAGAAGACTAGGCTGGAAACCGGATCAATCATAAAAGCGAGGGCTCCAAAAGCTCCATAGGCAATGAACTTTTCATCCTTGATTGAATCCTGCAGATAGCGCACCAAAAAAGATAGATTCCAAAAAATAAAGGGCAGGACAAAAATACTAGAGTAAAGACCGCCAAATCCAAGGGCAAAGACTAGCAGGTAAAAGAGCAGCAGGAGGCTGCGCGATAGATCCTGTTTAGGCTGTAAGAGCACCAAGGTCTTGTACAGAAAAAGTCCGGCCATCCACAGAGCCAGCGTCTGAAAGACCATCCACAAAAGCTGGCCAAAAGCCAGGCTGCTGGTCCAAGCCATCAGATAGTAAAGCAGGCCACTAGTTCCATATATTTGCGAATAAGGCACCTGCCCCTGAGTCATGGCCCAGCCGGCATAGAGGTTCTGGCTTTGTAAATTCGTTGCTAGATTGGTCAAAAAAGGATTGACCACACTCAGCAGGCTGATAGCCAAACTGCACAAGAGCGTCAAAAAATAGGGCGTCGGCTCTGGCTTGATGAATTTTTGCTCAGACCTTTCAGCCCTAGTCAGCTGCTCCTCTGAAACCTCTAAAACTTTTTCTTCCGTTGTATCGTGCATATAAAATATTCTCCTTGATATCAGTCCCATCTAGTATATCAAATTCCTGTCCTCCTGTCAGCTTTCTCTTGACCCTTCTTCTGAGCATTATAGCTTCTAGCCAGCTCCTCCAATTCCCGAAAACAGCGATATTCTCTCGTTTCATAAGCAAGCGGCTGACTGGAAATTTTCTCCATTGTCATCTTAAAAAATTCCTTTATTTTTTACATTCGTAAAAACAGAGCAAAAATCTGTCCCAGTATAAAAGCAAAAATGACAAGAACACATCTCAATACGATTAGAAAAGGCACAAGCAAAAAATCTGAGACTTCCGCCTCAGATTTTCTGTATATTGCTGCAGAATTTGCCAACCTCTGGCATTAGAGCATGGGTGCAAAGAGTTGCATGATTTCTTTGATAAAGCGACGATACCAGCTGCTATCGAGATTTTCAGGAAGAATTTCCTCAGAAGCCTCAAAAATTGCTTCAAAATCTTCCTTGATAGCTGGGATACTCTCCGTATGGTACATCAGGACTGCATTTTCATAATGGTGCACCAGACTGCGGTAGTCAAAGTTAATCGTCCCTACCACAGCAAATTCATCATCAGCCACCACGTTCTTACTGTGGATAAACCCTGGCGTGTACTCAAAGATCTTAACCCCTGCTTCCATTAGATCTGGGTAGGCTCCACGGGTAACAATCTGAATCAGCTTCTTGTCCGGAATGAAAGGAGTCACGATGCGGACATCCACTCCCCGCATAGCAGCATTCTTGATATCCTCCGTCAGGTCATAATCAATAATCAGATAAGGCGTGGTAATGTAGACATAGTCCGTAGCCTGACTGATAATATTTTGATAGACTGTTTTGCCAACCTGACCCTTATAAATAGGCTTAGGCCCGCTACCATAGGGAATGTAAAGCCCTTTGCCTTCGACAGCTTTATTTTCCAGATGGTACTTGTCAAAGTCTGTGATTTCCCCGCGGTTGATGTACCAGTTCATGAGAAAAAGTCGCGTCAGAGCCTTGACCGCCCGACCTTCCAAGCGCACACCGCCATCTTTCCAGTGGCCAAAACGAACGATATGATTAATATACTCGTCAGCCAGATTGATGCCGCCAGTATAGCCAACCTGACCGTCAATGACCAAAATCTTGCGGTGGTCACGGTTGTTATAGGATACCGTCATTCGCGGAATCACCTTGTTAAACTTATAAGCCTCGATGCCCATCTTGCGGAGCATACGGGTATAATCGCCCGACAAAGTAGCCATGCAGCCGATATCATCGTAGAGCAGTTTGACTTCAACGCCCTGCGAAGCTTTTTCGACCAAGATTTCCAGAACGCTGTCCCACATCAGCCCTTCATCGATGATATAAAATTCCAGAAAAATGAATTTCTCAGCAGCCCGCAGATCCTCCAACATAGCATCAAACATCTCCTCACCGATGGGAAAATAGCGAGAAGCTGTACCGTCATAGACATCCGCATTATTGTCCATACTCAGCAGCGACTTGATAATACCGTAGGCCGACTTGTTTTCTTTTTTCAGCTGGATACGAAGATCATAGCTGTTGTCCTCTCGAAATTTCATGGAGTCCATATTTTCCAGCTGAATCATTTCTTTTTTAGACAGCCTCCGCTCGCCAAACATCAGATAGAGCAGGAAGCCAAAGACCGGCACCACAGCAATCAAGAGCCAAGTCACCTTACTCTCAGGCGGCATATTGCGGTTGACAATTGCTAAAATGGTTCCGATATACAAGAACACAATCATGACTACTGACAGCCAGTTAGGTGCAATCTCATTTAAATAGAAAAACGCAACAAAGACAAAGACCAGCTCCAGCAGCATAATAATAATGCTGAAACCGTATTTTGACATTAATAAGCGGAATTTCCTGAAAGTCATACACTCTCCTATCTCATTGCATATATTCTAGTATAGCAGTAAAAGCGCCTTAAAACAACGTTTATATTGATGCAAATCGTATTTCTAGCTGATGAAAAAACTATGCCAGCTTTTGAAAACTGCTCTGCCTCAGACATTCACTCCCTGTCCGCAGCTGATAAAAGGAAAAGCCCTATTAAGACAGGGCTCTTCATCATTGTTTGGTAAAGACCAGTGTATCATCATCATAAGGCTCTTGGGAAAGGTCCTCAATTGTCAGCTGATTGCCCTCAATGCGATAGCGCTTGACATCATCCCCAATGATCATGGTCTGGTTGGTAACATCAATCTGAACCTGTTCAATTTCCTGATCACCATCAGGCTCTACCTTGGTCAGCTGGCCAGTAGTGCCCGAAATCTGTAAGGTCAGCTGATCGCCTTCATGACTTGTCTGATAGCTTCCATCCAGCTCGCCATTGGCTACTTGCTCGGAAGAGGATGCTGAAGCAGATGAGCTGTTATTGACCGCACTAGACGAGCTAGCTACCGACGAAGACTCCGCTGGCTTGCTGGAAGCGACTGACTGAGACTGAGAGGAAGGTGCCGTCTGGTTCTGATTAGAACCGCAAGCTGCCAAGGCCAAAATAGCCGCAGCAGTTAGACCTGAAAAGATTAACTTTTTAGAAATTGCCATAGTATTCTCCTTTTTCTTCTGTATTTATTGTACCAAAGCGGGACTCTGGCGGTCAATTTATAAACTTGTCAAATAAGCTCTGACTTCTGCAATAAAATAGAGGGAACCCGTAATGAAAAGCAGCTGATTATCGTTTTGCCTCTCCTTAAAATTCTGAATAAGCTGCCGATAATCCTCTATGTAGAAGAAACCTTCCACTTCAGCTTGACCAAGGGAATCTCCATCAGAAAGGAAGTAACCGTCAACTGAACATCTGGCAGAGCCTCTCGCAGATAAGCCAGCATAGCGCTATAGTCCTTACGCTTGAGAGCACCGAAAAGAAGCAGGCACTCTTTGTTATTCTGGCTTTGGATAAACTCTACTAACCTCTCCAGCGCAGGAAGATTATGGGCCCCATCAAGATAAATACCTGGACTGGCTTCTTCCAAGCGCCCTGCCCATCGAGTCTCCTGCAAGGCTGTCCGAATCCTAGCAGAATCTATTTCCCAGCCTTGTTGCTGCATGAAGAGCAAGAATGCCTGCAGGGCCAGCGCTGCATTTTCCTCCTGATAGCCTCCCTTGAGACCCAGTTCAAGATTGGATAGGGTCACAGTCCAATTGGAAAAAGTCTGATTGGCCAGAGAAAAATCGCAATCATACTGATAAAGTTCTATTCCCAGCTCCTCAGCTCGCTGCTCACAAACCAATCGTGCCTCCTCTGGCAGGGGTCCGATGACAGCTGGCCGCCCCGTCTTGAAAATCCCTGCCTTTTGCTCCGCAATCGCCGTCAAGCTCCTTCCCAGAGTCTCCTGATGGTCCAAGCCTACAGAGCTGATGACCGCAATATCTCCTGTAATGACATTGGTCGTGTCCAAGAGTCCGCCAATCCCCACCTCAATCAAGGCTAGTTCCACTGCCTGCTCCTTGAAATAGAGAAAAGCAATCAAGGTCAGAATTTCAAAATAGGACAGCTGGTCATGGCTTTTGAGCAGTTCTTGCTCCATCTTTTGCACCTGCTGACCCAGACGGATAAAATCAGCTGAAGCAATCGGTTGGCCGTTGATACAAATCCGATCATGAATACTAATCATGTGAGGCGAAGTAAAACTTCCTGTCTTTCGACCATGCTCCGCAAACAGCTGACGCATAAAAGCAATAGTAGAACCTTTGCCATTTGTACCAGTTACATGAATCGTTGGATAGCTCCGCTCAGGATTCCCCAAAAGAGTCACCGCTTGCTGCATCCGCCCTAGACCCGAACGAAAGTTTAGACCAATTCGGCTGTTCAGCCATTCTTCAATTTCATTCATTTTCTTACCTAAAAAAGAGCAGCGAAGCAGAACTCAAATCTGAATTGCAACTCGCTCCTCTTTCTAATGTTTATGATACGAGATAGAAAATAGCCGAGTCTTGGCTACTTCCTTCATCTGTCAAGTTCAGCTAGCATCTCGCCTGCACTTATCCATTTCTGGAAATGAGACTAGGCTAGTCTTACTCCTCCATAAAGCTGTTGAAGACTTCTTCAATCATATCCCATTCAGCATCTGAGTCTTCTGGGATTGGCTGCAGGTCGCCTTCTGTACCATCTTCATTTTCGGTAAAGGAATAAGCTTGAATCTCTACCTCACCGTTCTCATCTTCTTCCGCATTAGCCGGAATCAAAAGAACATAATTCTTGCCAAACTCTTCCTTACCGTCAATGGTCAAAAGAATTTCAAATAAAGTTTCGTTTCCTTGCTCGTCAACCAAGGTGATTAATTCACGCTCTTCATGCTCGTGGTCATGATTATGATCATGTGTCATACTAGTGTCTCCTTCATTTCTTTTCTAAAAATTTCGATCCAGATAATTCTGCAAAATCAGCTGCGCTGCCAGCTTATCAATAACTTTCTTGCGCTTGCTGCGGCTAATGTCCGCCTGCTCCACCAGCATGCGCTCAGCAGCCACCGTCGTCAGACGCTCATCCTGATAGCCAACCGGCAGACCAAACAGCTCAGAAACGCGCTGGCCATAAGCCTGACTGGCCTCCACTCGAGGCCCGCTGGTATTGTTCATGTTCTTAGGCAGGCCAATAACAAACTTATCAACCTTGTACTCTTTCACCAGCTCGCCCAAGCGCTCTAAGCCGAATTCGCCCTTTTCTTCATGAATCGGAATAATCTCCAGTCCTTGAGCTGTAAAACCAAGAGGATCACTAATGGCAACCCCAACCGTTTTCGAGCCCACATCTAATCCCATAATTCTCATTAGAGATCGACGCCTTGTCCTTTCAAATAATAACGAACCAACTCCTCAACAATCTCATCGCGCTCGTATTTGCGGATTTGATTGCGGGCGTTGTTATAGCGAGGTACGTACGCAGGATCGCCACTGAGTACGTATCCCACGATTTGATTGATTGGATTGTATCCTTTTTCATTGAGCGACTTGTAGACATCGGTCAAAGTCTCGCTAATTTCCTTTTTATTTGAATCATCGAGATTAAAACGTACTGTTTCATCTGTAAATCCCACAATTACACCCTCTTTCTTTAGAATATCCCTATTATAGCATAATTATAGGCTTTTCACAAATTTAATTCACCTGAATTCTCCTAATTTTTCAATAAGCTTTAGCTAATATTTATCCGAAGCCTGGCTCTAAAATCCAGCAAAAATCCAGCTCTCTTTAGAGAACTGGATGAAAACTTCCTAATTTGAAGCTGGCACTTCCACGCCGTCGCTTCCCTTAAACTTGTTGAGCAATTCTTCCGGAGTCAGGGTCTCGATTTGCTCAAACAGCTGTGCGTAGTTTGGAAGCTTTTTGGCTGCTTCGTAGTCTAGATTCTCCGGATCGATAGTCATCTCCAGAGAAATCTCTTCCGCTGTCATATCTGTTTTCAAGTCAAGACCGGTGATATTGACCGCCTCTTTCAGACCCAGTGCTTCCTCAATCAAAGACAGCATTTCCTTCTTTACAGTGGAAACATCCTGTTTTGACAGAGCTTCCTTGATGTTGTCAGGAATAGCTTTGCTGACATGCAGGATAACCTTATCATACTTCTGTCCGCTGTAGCTGACGGTTAAGATTCTGGTTTCTTTTCCATGTTCTAATTGCTTCTCAGTTTTATAGGACTTAGTGACAATATCTCCTTTTCCAGCCCCTTCCTGTGAGGATGAACTGTTATTTGACTGCTGACTGCAAGCTGTTAAAATTGCCAAAGCTGCCAGCAAAAAGACAATTAATTTTCTCATGTCTTATCTCCTTCAATATTGAGCTGATTTTATCATATCATTATAAAAACGGCGCTGTCAAACTGATTGTCACTCTGTCATTAAAATGTAATAAAAAAGAGCAGCTTATTTCTGCTCTTCTGCTCCATTCATCAGGAGATTGTTGATGTACTCTTCTGGCGTCAGCTTAATCATTTCTTTGAGCTTGAGATTTTGAAAATAAGGCATAGCCGCTGCTTTTTCGATATCCAGACTCTCAAAATCATAGCTAGAAGTCATTTTCAGCTCGTTCTCATTCAAAATTGTCACTGAGCCGCTAAAGCCTTGAAGTCCACGAGCCTGCACATAGTCTGCATCCCGCTCCAGTGACTCATTGAGCGACTTCTGCGCTTCCTCCAGTCCCATCTGCTTGATAGCTTCTTTCATCTCATTATCAGTCGCGGTCAGCCTTTCAATAACCAAGCGTTTAAAATGCTCTCCCTGATAAGTCACTGTCTGGCTCTGCTGGTTTCCTCGTTCATCCTTTGGAAAAACAAGTGTCCGAGTAATCACTTCCTGCTGCTTGGCATTATCAATGATAGGCAGATTATTGCTGATTTCTTTCTTGTCAGCCGCATTCGAATTCGTCTCTGTCTTTTTATGTCCACAGCCTGCTAACAGTGCCACACTCAATCCCAGTCCTAACAAAATTTTCTTCATCTTCCATCCTCCTCAGAGATATTGTATCACAGTTCTGCTCCTTGTCAATCCATCCAGTCGCCAAAGACTGCTGTCAACCCGAACAAAAAGAAGAGCCGAGTTTCTCTTCCCGACTCTTTCAGTTATATTCAAAGATTAGAGAGCTGCCCGCAGACGAGCTTCTGCATTTTCAACATTGCGAACAGAACGTGGCAGAAAAGCACGGATATCATCTTCTTTGTAACCAACTTGGAGACGTTTATCATCCACTAAAATGGGACTTTTCAAAATACGTGGGGTCTCCATGATGATGTCAAGAACTTCGTTGACACTTAATTCCTCAATGTCAACACCCAAACCTTTAGCATAGCGGTTTTTTGATGAAACAATGCTCGCGATACCATTTTCTGTTTTGGTTAAAATATCCAGAAGTTCCTCTTTGGTGATGCCTTCTTTGCCTAAATTTTGTTCTTTATAAGTTAATTGATGAGCGTTTAGCCAGGTTTTTGCTTTTTTACAACTAGTACAACTTGAGACAGTATAGATTGTGATCATGTAAGTACTCCTTTCGCTACACGATACTAATATCGTAGTCTATTATATCACAAAAACCATCGGTCTTGCGACCTATTTTACAAATTACTCTTCAATTTCGATAGCATCGTCCAAATCCAAGGTCACTTCTTCCATCGTTTCCACAGGGCTTTCAGCCTTGCTGCCAACCGCTTCTGCCAAGTCATCGCCTTCAATCAAACCATAGCGAACACGAACCTGGCGGTCAATTTCGTCAAAGACTTCTGGATGATCAGCCAAGTACTTCTTAGCATTTTCAGATCCTTGACCAATCTTTTCATCATTGTAGGAGTACCAAGCACCCGCTTTTTTGATGATATCTAAATCAGTCGCAATCTTAATCAACTCACCTGTCTTAGAAATGCCTTCTCCGTACATGATTTCTACAAAGGCTTCCTTGAATGGCGGAGCAACCTTATTTTTAACAACCTTGATCTTGGTTTCTTTACCAACATTGGTATCCTTCTCATCACCAGTTCCCTTGATTTGAGTATTGCCACGGACATCCAAACGGACAGAAGCATAGAACTTCAATGCACGGCCACCTGGTGTTGTTTCAGGATTACCAAACATAACCCCAACTTTTTCACGCAGCTGGTTAATGAAAATCGCAATCGTCTTCGTTTTGTTGATAGAAGCAGACAGTTTACGCATAGCCTGGCTCATCATCCGAGCCTGCAAGCCGACGTGGCTGTCACCGATATCGCCATCGATTTCTGCACGTGGTACCAGGGCTGCAACTGAGTCTACAACCACCAAGTCCACCGCACCTGAGTCAATCAGCTTGCCGGCAATTTCCAATCCCTGTTCCCCAGAGTCAGGTTGAGACAGCAGCAACTCATCAATATTAACACCTAGAGCAGCCGCGTATGACGGATCCAAAGCATGCTCAGCATCGATAAAGGCTGCGATACCACCTTCTTTTTGCGCTTGAGCAACAGCGTGAAGAGCAACGGTTGTCTTACCAGAAGACTCCGGACCATAGATTTCAATAATCCGTCCCTTAGGGTAACCACCAGCACCAAGGGCAATATCCAAGGCCAAAGAGCCAGAACTCATAACTTGAACCTTTTGCTCTGCCCGCTCGCCAAGACGCATAATAGCTCCCTTACCAAAGTCCTTTTCAATGTTTTTAAGAGCATTATCCAAGGCTTTTTGGCGCTCATCGCCGAATTTCTTTGAGATTTCGTCTAATTTTTTTTGTTTCTTTGCCATTTATTTCTCCTGTTTTTTCTAAAATGTCTTTTGGCCATCTTCGTCATTATACCAAAAATCAGCTATTTAATAAAGTTTTTCGTACTAGGTTGAAGGCATGTAGAACAGCAATTTCCCGCACATCACGCCGACTTCGTCCAGCAATATTGACCTTAATAGTTTCTGTTCCTGAAGCACTTGCTAAGCCGATAAAAACGGTCCCTGCTGGATGACCTTCCAGTGAATCTGGACCAGCCACACCTGTCAGACTGACAGCTAGGTCACTTTCGGTCAGCTTTCTAGCCTGCTCTGCCATTTTCCCAGCCGTAAAAGCGGAAACGACACCGTGCTTCTCCAGGTCTCCCAACGGAATATCCAGCATCCGGCTCTTTTCCTCCATGCTGTAGGTGACAAAGCCACCTGAAAAATGGAAGAGGCTCCAGCAAAATCAGCCAAGGTCGCCTGAAAGAGCCCTGCTGTCAGACTCTCCGCCGCCGAAATCGTCTTTCCTTGACTCTTCAGCAAGTCAAAAGCCACCTGTGCCAAGGAATTGTCATCCCCGTAACCATAGAAAATCTCTGACAGTGACTGTCCCTCAAAAGTCTTATGGGACAAAATTTCCTTTTCCACAGCCTCAAACTTAGTGTCGGCTTCTGCCTGACTCAGAGCCTTGGTAGACAGTCGTAGGGTAACTTCTCCTGTCTTTGCATAAGGAGCAATGGTGGGGTCACTCTGCTGCTCAATCATCTCTGACAAAATAGTCACTAGCTGACTCTCGCCGATACCAAAGAAGCGCAGCACCCGTGAATACAATTTCTGGCCTGTGGATAAGAGGGGAACCAGCTCGTTATTGACCATGGGCTTGAGCTCACTAGGCGGGCCAGGCAAGACTACATAGGTCACTCCGTCTGCTTCTAACAAGCCTCCGACAGCTAAGCCGGTCGCATTTGGTAACGGAGTTGAGCCTTCGACCAGCTGAGCTTGACGCTCATTATTGGGTGTTCGAGCGTAATCTGGTCGGCCAGCAAAAAAGCGATCTAGCTTTTCCACAGCCTGTGAGTCAAAATTGAGCTCACGTCCTAAGAACTTAGCCAAGGTCTGCTTGGTCAAATCATCCTCTGTTGGCCCCAAGCCACCTGTCAGGATAATCAGATTACTACGTCCTTGAGCAATTTCCAAAACAGAGAGGAGACGGTTTTCATTGTCTCCCACTGCTGTCTGAAAATAGACATCGATTCCCAGACTCGCCAGTTTTTCAGATAAAAATTGGGCATTGGTATTGACAATCTGACCCGTCAGAATCTCGGTGCCCACAGCAATAATTTCTGCTTTCATAGAACCTCCTACCTTACTATTCGGAATTGGCTTTATTTTATCACAAAAAATCTTAAAAAAGTTGATTTTCATTTCAGGAAATAAATAGAGTTGTCAAGCTACTTGACAAACTTGTCAACATGCTGTGGAAAACTTTTAAAAAGGGCTGGTGTTATGCAGAATAACTAGATTGTTAGGGGAAATGCTATTGGCAAATGGTTTCATTATTTTTTTATAATAAAGATGAAAAAAAGGAAATCATCTAAATATTTTTTTATTTGAAGAAAGGAGATCATCATGAAAAATTTCACAAGTGCTCAAAGACATTCGTCAACAAAATCAACTCACTCAGGAGGCTTTGGCAGAAAGGCTCAAGGTTTCCCTGCTCTGCCATTGCCCGCTGGGAAAGCGAAAAAGGTATCCCTGATATTGGAAATCTCATCGCTATCAGTCGGGAATTTGATATCAGTCTGGACACACTCATCAAGGAGGATGAGCGCTTGGAGAAAAAGGTCATCGAAGACAGCAAGGCCAAGAAATGGCACTATTTGGTCATTTTCTACCTCTTCTCCGCTTTGGTTGAAATTGCCATCTTTGCCTATTTACACCATATCTTTATGGCTGGCTTCCTCATTTCCACTCTCTTTATGCTTTTTCTTCGAGCTGCGCATCTTTATCAAGGAAAAAGATTTGGATGCAGAAGGATAACTAAACAAAATTCCTTGGATGTTAGAAAACCAAGGAATTTTTTCTATGAAATAAGAAACAGAGTCACCCTATTATGAGACATATGAAAGAGAGCAGGCAAGCAAAGATTGCGTTCGCTTTTTACATATAAGATAGCAAAAGAAAAATTTCACTAGAAAAATCGGCAAATTGTTTGACTCAATTCTGTTAAAAAAGAGATGTCTAAAATGTAAAGTCGCAAAGAAAAAGAGGAAAGTAAAACTGCAATCACCTTGTTCAGATACTTACCAAAAAAATTAAACATGATAGAATGCTGAATGTTTTTACATAGACATTAGACAAACTTCCTTGCCATAAACCAAGAAAAAGATTCCTGCACCTAAGAGAATGGTCGCATCCAACCAAAGAGAACGCTTAAAGTCCCGATCAAAGAGCCCTAGACTACGCTGAACCATGGCTTTTTTGATATAAAGCATCTTGACTGCAAAAAAGAGGACTGCAAAAACGAAGAATAGAGTCCAAATTGCCAGAGAACGTAAATTCATAAAAAGAAAATTAACAGGTACTAGATACCAAGGAAGATCCGCACCTGAATAACTAACTCCAAGCTGCTGCATTTCAGTTTCTAACTCCGCTGGTAACCCTTTAACATATCCGACTCCTTTTTACTAAATTTGTATCAAATATCTTCCTGATTAGTATGAAAAAAATCCGATAAAGCAATCATTTGTATTTCAAAAAATTTATTGGAACTTTTTGTCTTTATGCGTTTGTCGTGTCATCATAAATTATTTTTTTAAACGCTTCGTATAGTTTTTTTATAGAACTCTTTCTTTTCTTTTTTTTGATTATTAAACTCTTTTTTGCCGTAATCAAAATTCGCTACTGAAAATCCCTTGCCATCATCAGAAAAAGTGAAGAATTCTATCCCAATCAATTTATTATTTTTAGCATCTACTACAGTAGTTCCTAAATTATTGTTAAATTGTTTAACTTCTTCTTCACTAACCCCAAACCCCATAGCAGTGCCATCTGCAATAATATTTGAAAACACTTCTTCTGAAGATGCTACTTCTTTGACAGATATTAGATAGACAGCATCTTCTGTTTCTACTTGCCTTACCTTATCCCATCTTTCGGTATCATTCGAAGAGATTGTATAGACTGTTAAATCCACCGAAGGTTTATTGGGATTTTCTTTTTTAATCACTTGTTTGCCAATTAAGACGATTGCGAGCACTCCAATGACTAGTAGCAAACTAATATAAATTTTTCTTTTTTTCATGCCTGACTTCCTATATCTTTTATGTCAACGATAACATCAACTTTACTATATACAGCTGGATCATGTGTTGCTATAATAACATAATTATTCTTGGCTGCTTCACTCAATAATAAGTTGATGATTTCATTCCCAATCTCACTATCCAAGGCTCCTGTAGGTTCATCCGCTAAAAATAATTTTTACGCGGTTTCATTAACATTCTTGCAATAGCTACACGCTGAGCCTGTCCCCCAGACAATTCATATATTTTATGTTTTAAATAGTCCGTAGAAAGGCCTACTTTTTCAAGTATCTCAGATATAATCTTTTTGTCTTTATTGAGGAGTTTTAAATTATCATATACTGTTTTGTTTTCTATCAAAGAATAATTTTGGAATACATACCCAATAGTATTTTTAAAATAGGTTCTTTCTTTGGTTTTCCAAATATCCTGTTTATCAACTAACACTTTTCCACTGTCAATTTTTTTCTAGCCTTCCTATAATGTTTAGCAAGGTACTTTTTACCTGAACCCTGAACCGCCAATCAAGGCGTAGCTTTTTCCCAGCTTCAAAGGTTAAATTTAAATCTGTAAATATTTCTTTTTGAGCCATATTTTTTTGTAACATTCACAATTTCAATTGTCATTAGTCATCCCCTTTTTAGAATTTGAGTGTATCTATCAGATAATTTTTCTGAAACTTATTATTATTGACATCATTAAAACCGTTAAAGAAGCAAGACCAATATACAATAACTCTATTTGTCCTGTCATGATAAATGTCAATAAGATAACCATTATAATCGTTATCATAAAATATTTTAGACTTGAAATGGCCATACCTGTTTTCGATAGGCCTAAAATGATTTTTTTGACATAGTCATTCTGTTTTAAGGCAACAAACATTTGAGCATATTGATAAATGAGTAGAAATACAATTCCACAAATAATTATTTGCAGTATTTTTGAAAGGAGAATTTGGTGCTCTAAAGATTGAATATTAAGTTTCACAGTTTGGTAAACCTCGACTGGATTGATTGAAAAATTCAAACTAGCACTCAAATCGTTGATGTCCTTAATTGCTTCTGGACTAAAAAGTGAGTTATATATGATATTGCTTGCCAAAATAAAATCGTTAGTTTCTACCATTTTATCAGTATCTAATACAACCACTATATTACTCTTACTATTTGTCACACTTTCCAAAGGTAGATTATCTTTATTTTCAGGGACACTACTGCCATTTTCATTGAAATAGAAAAATTCTTGCCCATCAGGAATGACTTGCACCGTAAGATCATCTTTTGTATAGTTTGTACCAGTAAATTGTTCTGCTACAAACCGTATTCTCGATTGATGCCTTATTCTCTTTAAATTTATTAGGAATATAGATGGTTGCTATTTTTATTATCTAAAAATACGATAGTTTGTTCCATTAACTTTTATTTTTGTACCTTAGCACCTGTTTGATTGATATAAACCAGCTCTTTATTAACCTCTGGATTCGTTATCCCATCACTTTTTAATTGCTTAGAAAAATCTTCTGTAACATGAGAAGTTTTCATAAAATCTGGAACATAGGCTGAAGATGATTTGATATATATAAAATCCAGTTTTTTTAAGGCTTTAGCAATCTCTATATACTTAGCTCCTGAGTCATTTGCTTCTTCTCCATTAGTAACAGATTCATTTTCAATACCCAAAAAAACTCTAGTCTTTTCCAATCTTTTACTGCACTCCATGGTTCTAAATGCTTTATCTGTATATTTATCTTTGATTGACTAGCCTTTGTTTCCCGTAAAAAGACTCCTGAAAACAACTATTATGCTAGAAATAACCGCAAGCCATACGATAAAAAAATCAGGCTGTTTTTTTGGCCTTATTTTTTTATAATTTCAATAGGCTTTTCAACCTGAATCGTCAGCCAAAAATAAAAACAAAGGTGATGAGATCAATGATTTGAAAAAATTATAAAATTGGTTAGAAGTAGAGAGAAGAATAACTTGGAACTATAGGTGAAGAGACCACTCCCCAGAAAAAGAGCCATAGAAAACCATCAATAAAAGCAACTAAAAATCAGCTCAAAAAGTAACAGAAATTAAATAATCCTTTTTTTAGGTTATACACAGGCAATCCTAAAGAACGTCTTATCATCCCTTCTTTAATCTTTCTCGCTCTAACAACAAATAAAACAACTAATAAGGTTAAGTAAATTGAAATCATTAACAAAAAAATCTTAAAGAGCCAGTAAATTGTATCATTCCTCCCATATACCAAGGGTAAGCCATATATACTACTTGCAGACCTGTAGACGTAAGTTTTTTTAAACCATTTGAATCTATTTCCCTAGAGTATAGTACATCCCTGTTATCGGTATAGACTTTAATTGTTCATGGCTGGCATCATCAAGATTTATATAAGTCAACTGTCCTGAATTCTGAACCACCGGCTTGTATATTTTAACTTTTTTCTCTTCTGATAGGCCACTAATCATTTGATATATTTCTTCATTAGAAAGATTGCTTTTCCCTTGAATGGAGAAGGCACCATCAATTGGTAAAGGTATTGGTTTTTGAGTATCACTAATACTAACCAGACCAATGGCAGCAATTAAGCAAAAAAAGAGTCCTATAACACCTAATTTTAATTTCATAAGCTCCTACCTATATTATAAAAGACCCTATAATATTATTGGGTCTTCCAACTTTCATAAACTATTGTTAAAATTTAAAGTAGTTCCAATGTGCATTTAATCGAACATCATTCCAACTTTTTGTTGAACTTGACATTGCCCATCCATATTTTTGAGAATCAGATGACTTAACAGTTCCCCAAAGATTAGTTATCGAAGATTTTGAACCAATATTATTCGGAGATTTAACATAGTAATTAGAATAACCATAGTTATCATTCACACCATAATTCCATTCATCAATAATCGGATATGGGGCTGGATATGCTACTTCTGCACTAACGATACTAGTCATAGTAGTTAGCCCAAAACCTAAAGAAACTGTAGCTAATAAAGCTAATGTTTTATTTTTAATTCTTATTTTCATAACTACACTTCTATATTGAATATTTTATAGTTTTTAGAGAATATTTTACCTTTCCAATTTATAGCTTAGCTAGTCACAATCAACGACCCCATTGAACTCACTCCACTTCTATCCTATCCACCTTATCTCCACGGCCACCACCATGGGAGTGCATTTACAAAGCATTATTAGCGTCATTGCCAATAAAATAGAATTGTATTTCACTTTCTTCATTTTTGCCCTCCTTTTTATTTCATGGTATACTATTTTAAAATATTTTTTCAAAATGTAGCTTTTAGTAACATTTTAAAAAGGAGTTCTTATGCGCTGGGATTATGGAAAAATCTATAAAGAAATTAGGAAATCAAAAGGGTTGACTCAAGAAGAAATTTGTGGAGATTTTTAGCTCGCTCAACTTTGGCACGAATTGAAAGCGGACAAGTCGTGCCAAAGTTCGATACCATGATTTTTTTACTTCGCCAGATAGATATGACACTAGAAGAATTTAAATACATTTGTGATTATTATCAACCTAGTCAGAGACAGAAAATTTTAAATTCTCTTTACAACCAAGGTGAGTCTATTGTAGGGACAGAAGGTTTGTTACAACTAAAGAGAGAATGCGAGGCATATCTATATAAACATTCCGATATTCCGATTAAACATGCTTTAGATAGCATCAATATTACTATTCATCTGAGACAAAATGGAATTTCTGAGACAAAAGAAATTAATGCTACTACCAATAAAATTTGGGCGTATTTAGAAAAACAGGACACTTGGTATGAAAGTGATTTTCGACTGCTTTCTACCATCCTTTATTTCTTCCCTTTAGAAAATATCAAACAATTTACCCAAAAGATTTTAAATAGCATAAAAAAATACCAATCATTTCGCAATGGGAATAATCTACAAATCGGACTCTTAGTCAACCTTTCTACCATCTATCTTTATAATGGATTAAAGAGAGAATGCGCTGAAATTACTAAGTACATTTACGATTTGTCAAAAAAAGAAAAACGTTATGATTCCCTCGGGCTTTCACAGATTCGACTTGGAATTTGCAAAAATGATAACGAATTAATAAAAAAAGGGATTGCTCTACTACAACTTGCCGATGAAAAAGAGCTAGTAAAATCTCTAAAAGAAGAAATTGAAAAATACCGTTGAGAATCTTTCTCAAACGGTATTTTTTTATGTGGATTAAAGTCACAATCATTTTCATGGTCATTGATAAGTCCAGCTGCTTCTAGGAATGAATAAACACAAACGGGACCAACAAATTTGAAGCCTTGCTTTTTTAGCGCCTTGGACATGCTTTCTGACAGCTCTGTCTTGGCTGGCGCTTCCTTGTAGTTCAAAACTTCATTGTCAATCGTTTTGAAATCTACAAAGGACCAGATATAATCATTAAAAGAGCCAAACTGCTTTTGAACAGCCAAAAAGGCTTGAGCATTAGCCCTAGTTGCATAAATCTTCATCTTGTTACGGATGATGTCGGGATTGTCCAATAAATCATCCAGATCTGCATCTGTCATCTGAGCAATTTTCTGGGCATCATAGAAATGAAAAGCTTCCCGAAAAGCCTGACGTTTATTCAGAATGGTCTCCCAAGAAAGTCCAGCCTGATAGGTCTCCATGCAGAGCAATTCAAATAATTTCTGATCATCATGGAGGGGTTTGCCCCACTCCTCATCATGGTAGGCTACATACAAGGGGTTGTTCATTTTTACCCAGCCACAGCGTTTGGTCATAACTTACTCCTATTTCACCAACATCTTAAGAGCAGACTTGATATAGTTTTCTGCTGTATCTGTTGTGCCTTCAAAGAATTTCTTGATTTTCTTAAGTTCAGCAGCCTTATAGCCCAGAGCCAGCATGGCTTCCATGGCTTCCTCCAGCTCCTGATTATCCACAGTCTTGACGGGCGCCTTGCTTTCTGTCGGACCATCTGCCGCCACTACCTTGCCTTCCAAGTCTAGCACCATCTGCTGGGCTGTCTTCTTGCCAATTTAGGAAACTTGGTCAGGTAGGTGATATTTTTCTGCTCAATGGCTTGCACTAAACCAGCATTATCATCCGCCGCAATAATTGCCAGAGCAGACACAGGGCCAATACCTGAGACTGAAATCAAGCTGAGAAAGAGTTGCTTCTCCTCCTCGGTCGCAAAGCCGTAAAGGAGCTCCGCGTCTTCTCTCACAACCTGGTGAACATAGACCTTGGCTTCCTGATGAAGATGCCCTGAGTAGGCATAAGGGTTAGCCACATGAAGAATGTAGCCGATAGAGTTGACTTCCAATACAATGTACTTGGCTGTAATTTTGCTGATGATTCCTTTAAAATATTCGTACATAATCTTCCTTCTTTTTGTATCATTTTGCCTATCTAGTATATCATATTTTCTATCTAGAAACTGCAAATAGAAGTGCAACCGGTAGTTGACAAAATGTACAGGAAGCTGTATTCTCAAGATAACTAAAAGCTGTTAGGATAGAGTTAGCAAAGAAAAGGAGGCTGCGAACATGAAACTCGCTGATAAATTATTTGAACTAAGAAAAGAAAAAGGCTGGTCACAAGAAAAAGCTAGCTGAACAAATCAATGTCTCTCGCCAGAGCATTTCCAAGTGGGAGTCTGGCCAAGCGTTGCCAGAGCTGGAAAAAATTGTAGAGCTGAGCAAGATTTTCCAAGTGACGACAGATTATCTGCTTTTAGAAGACAGCGATAAGCCGAAAATAAAACCCGTCCTCTCAGAAGACGAAAAAAATCGCTACTACAAGGAAGTAAAATCTTATGGCTTCTGGCAGGTTCTGTATATTTTTATATCTGCCTTGGCTATCTTTCTCTTCTTCGCAGGTTCTAGCTTTCCAGCAAAATTCACTGCGCTAGTCTGGTTGAGCTTTTTCCTCTTAATCGCATCAGCAATGGCTATTAACAAGGCGCTAAAGATTAAGAAAAAGTATCTGGACAAGGTTATCGGCCTTGATGAGGATTCTAAGAAAGAAGGTGCTAAAGATGAAACTAAAAACTGACAATCCCATACCTGTCAAAACTCGTCTGAAAGAGCTGATTGGAGACTGGCTCTTCATCTCAGGCTACCTCATTGCTCTTTTTTTACTAGCTATGGGCTTTTACAATCTGGTTCTAGGTGGCATTCCTGTATTCACTGAAGCCCAGAGCCAGCTTCTGGCTTTTTCTACCTCAGTCCTGCCTCTAACTATCATCTTTGCTTGGCTAGACTATAGAAAAGGCAGTTTTGGCAAGCGTTGGGCAGGTTTACAGCTGATTTACAAGCATAGGAGCCTTGCCCACAGCCTTTTGCGCTCTGCTATCAAGTTTTTCCCTTGGCAGCTAGGACATATGGGAACTATCCGTAGTGCTTATCAAGCAGATGCTCTGTCAATTTTCTTGTCAACTTCAGCAGGGATTCTCTTCTTAATCTTTCTGCTGATGGGACTGCTTCGCAAGGACAAACGTCATCCAGCTGATTTGCTTGCTGAAACGCAAGTTCAGCTCAAAAATTCAAAACAGCTCTAGTTCTATGACTAGGGCTGTTTGATCTTCTATACAGTTTAGTATTTCCCCAATTCCCGCAGGCTAGTATGATTTTCCTGAATGCGGCGGAACATTTTTCCATATCCGACTTGGTAAAGTTGACCAAGACCGGTCGGCCGTGTGGGCAGTTGTAAGGATTGTCACACTGGGAGAGCTGAAAGAGCAAGTCACGCGCAGAGTAGTCATCCAGACTGTGATTGGCCTTGATGGAGCGTTTGCAGCTCATCATAATGGCCAGCTCTGCTCGATATTTCTTGATAGAAACTTCCTGGGTCAGGAGAAGCATATCACACATTTCATAGATGCCGGCCTCAATCTCCCTCTTCTTTGAACCAAATCGGATGCTCGCGAAGGATAAACTGGTTGGCTCCATACTCTTCTAAAAAGATGCCAGCATCTTCTAACAGCTCCATCCGCTGCTTGATTCGCAACATATCATCCGCTGGAAATTCAAAGATATAGGGCACTAAGAGCTGCTGCTGGCTATTATCCACATCCCCAATCTTCTCTCGATAATACTCATACTTGACCCGCTCTTGAGCAGCATGCTGGTCAATAATGTAAAGACCGCCCTTGCCCTGAGCAAAGAGATAGGTGCCATGCATCTGGCCGAAATATTCTAACTCTGGGAAGCTTGACTTCTCTTCCTGATCCAACTTATCTACAGCCCGCTCCAGACTAGCCTGGTCTAGCTCTGGATGGTCTAGTTGGTCATAGCTGGCAGGCTTTCTCTCTGCGAATTTGACCGAAGTCGGTTGCGGTTCTGATTTTTCGTCAGTAACTACTTGGGCAGGTTCAGCAGAGTCGTCAAAAGATAGCTGTTGCTCGGCCACCTGTGGCTTGAGGAAGAAGTCATTCTGCTCCTTATCGTAGTAGAGGCGATTTTCTTTAAGGGGAAGGCTGGTCTGTTCAGGCTTACTGGCACGCTTAACAGTTGATTTGGCAAGATTTTCCAAAGCATCAGGGATAAGATCCTGCTCCTTGAGACTGGTCGCAATGGCTTGCGAAATCAAGGCCATGAGTTCCCGCTCTTTAGAAATCCGCACCTCTTGCTTGGTCGGATGGACATTGACATCGGCCAGATAGGGGTCAATCTGAATATTGATGACCGCGAGTGGAAAGCGGCCTACCATAAGCTTACTGCCGTAGCCGTCCAGAATAGCACGATTGAGCAGGAAATTCTTAATATAGCGGCCGTTGATGAGGATGGTAATATAATTCCGATTCGCACGAGTCAGCTCAGGCAAACTGACATAGCCGCTCACCTCAAAATCCAGATCCGAAGCAGAGATTTCCACCATTTTCTTCGCTGTTGCCAGACCATAGATTCCTGCAATAGCCTGACGCAGATTTCCACTGCCGGCGGTCCGCGTCATTTCTCTGCCGTCACTGATAAGGGTGAAAGCCACTTCCGGATGGCCAGACTGAGCCGATTAATCACATCAACGATATGGGACAGCTCAGCCTGCTGGCTCTTCATATACTTGAGCCGGGCTGGAGTATTAAAGAAGAGATCTTCTATCTTAATTTTCGTTCCCACGGGACTGCTGGTTGGCTCATGAACCTCAATCTCACCGCCTTGGGCAACTAGCAGAGTCCCATGCTGGCCAGATTCAGTAGCTGTCTCAATGGTAAAACGCGAGACAGAAGCAATGGAAGGAATGGCCTCACCACGGAAACCCAGTGTCCGAATCCGAAAGAGATCTGCCTGCTTCTTGATTTTACTGGTAGCATGACGTCGAAGGGCCAGAGGGACATCTTCGTAATCTATGCCCTCGCCATTATCCGTCACCTGAATGCTCTTGAGTCCAGCTTCTTCGATTTCGATAGTAATCTGACTTGCACCCGCATCAATTGAATTTTCCACCAGCTCCTTGACCACGCTGCTAGGCCGCTCAATGACTTCACCGGCTGCAATCTGATTGGCTAGAATTTCTGGAAGTTCGATAATTTTTGACATCTTTTTCTCCGTATTTGTTCTGCTATCTATTATAACACATTGGGCTTTTTCTATCAGAGGGCAGCCTTTTCTTGACCATTCTGTCCGCCAGCCAAACCATATAGACACAAATAGCTGCCACATAGACAAAAGGGCTTGTTTTCGCTGCTAAGTTGCGGTTTAATAAAGGTGAAAGGAGGAAGTTATGAAAGTTAAGCTAAGAATCGATTCTCAAATTACCGAAGACTCCGTTAGCATTGAGGCTCGCCTCATGACAGAAGCATTCAGGAATTGGTCCACTTTGCTCAACATCTGGGTAAAGAGGACAAGATCCATGTCAAGAAAGAAGACGACATCTATCTGCTGAATGCTAAGGAAATCCAGCGAATCTATACAGAAAATCGCCAGATTCAGGTTCGAACAGCAAAAGACGGCTATCGAACTCAACAGCCTCTTTATCAATTACTGCAGATCCTGCCGGACTATTTTCTGCAGATTTCTCAGTCGGAGATTATCAACAGCCGACAAATCAGCCACCTCAAGCTGACTCCAAATGGTCTGATTCAAATATTTCTGAAAAACGGCGATCAGACATACTCGTCCCGCCGTTATCTCAAATCTATCAAAGAAAGGTTGCAATTATGAAAACTCGTCTTAAAGAACTCTTTTTCGGAGGAATTGGGGGGATTTTCATCGGTCTATTCTTCTCCATGATTGTTTCTTATTTTTACAATCCAGCTTATCTACCGCTTCACCCTCGCTCTCCTATCGGCTACTTCTTTTTGAGCCAGCATGTCCATGTTTCCCTCATCATGCTCTACTGCATGCTTATCTGGTTTATCATGGGAGCTATTTTCAGATGGAGCGGAAGCTTCTTCCAAAGAGACTGGAGCATCCTGCGTTCCATCGCCAACCACTATGGTGTGATGATTCTGACCTTTGCACTTTTGGCTAATCTAGCTGGATTTTTTCCAAGAGAAAAAATACTCAGCCTGACACTGACTGCCGTCGGGGAATTCACCCTTATCTATCTAATTATTTCAGGCGCCATCTATTACCACACCTATCGCAACATTCAAAAAAATCAATAGCGGTTTGTCTGGCAAATCGTGAGAAATAAAAAGAACAGACTTGAAGCATTAACAAGTCTGTTCTTTATTTTTACAACTTCTTCTTGAGCTCAGCTACCGCCGCCATGACTTCCAGAGGAGTCATATTGTATATGTCCAAGTCTCGGAGTTCAGTTAGGACTGGATTTTCCGACTCTTCTGCGAAAAGAGAGATCTGCTCAGCCACTCGTGACTGCTTCTGTCTGGATGTAGCAGGAAACTCTGAGCCTAGTCCTGTATCCTGACTTTCCAGATGGCTCAAAATGCTATCTGCCCGCTCCAGCAATTTATCAGGAAGTCCGGCAATCTTCGCCACATGGATTCCGTAAGACTTGTCAGCCGGACCTGGCTCAATCTTATGCAGAAAGGTCACCTGACCGTCCTTTTCCAAGGTTGCCACATGGACATTTCCAAATGCTCCAAGCTGTCCTCTAAGGCTGTCAGCTCATGATAGTGGGTGGCAAAGAGGGTTTTGGCCCCATTATAATGATGAATATGCTCGATAATAGCCTGAGCTAGCGCCATCCCATCGTAAGTCGCCGTCCCACGACCCAGCTCATCAAAGAGGATGAGCGAACGATCGCTGGCCTGCCGAATGGCCCGATTGGCCTCCATCATCTCCACCATAAAGGTGGACTGGCCGGACACCAAATCATCCGCTGCACCGATGCGAGTGAAAATCGCATCGAATAGTGGCAGACTGGCATACTGAGCGGGCACATAAGATCCCATCTGTGCCATGATGACGATAATAGCCAGCTGGCGCATATAGGTCGATTTCCCGCTCATGTTAGGACCGGTAATCAGCTGGATGTCCGTTTCCTGGTCCAGCAAAATACTATTTGGAATGTAGCTTTGGGCTCCCATGACCTTTTCCACAACAGCATGCCGACCTTTTTCAATCTGCAGACGGCGCTCCGCAGTAAAGACAGGACGCACCAAATGTAGTTGTTCTGCCACCGCAGCAAAGCTCTGCAGGACATCTACAGCTGCCAGCGTTTGTGCCAAGGCCTGCAAGCGCTGGATGTATTTGCCAGCTTCCTCGCGAATCCGCATGAAAATCTCGTATTCCAGATTAGCAGATTTTTCACGCGCCTCCAACATCTCTCCCTCAATTCGGGCCAGCTCCTCCGTTCCGAAACGCTCCGAATTTTTCAGGGTCGCCTTGCGAAAGAAATGACTAGGCACATGAGCCAGCTGGGAATTGGTCACGTGGAAATAATAACCATCTTTTTTGTTGTAATCGATCTTTAGATTGCTGATGCCGCTGTTGGCACGTTCTTTGACTTCCAGCTCTGCAATCCATCCGGTCCCATCCCTCAGCACAAGCCGATACTGATCCAAGGTCTCATCAAAGCCTGTCCGAATGATATTTCCCTCGGTGATGATATGGGGTGCATCCGGCGAAATGGCTGAGCTAATCAAGCCCGCCAACTCTGGAATAGGATCCAAGCCCTCAATCAAACGAGCTAGATGCGAACTGTCGATTCCTTGCAGGATAGCCTTAATCTGAGGCACATTGCCCAATGTTGCTGCCAGCTGTAGCAGATCCTTGGGGTTGGTATTGCCAAAAGAAACCCGACTAGCCAGCCGCTCGATATCATAGACCCCCTTGAGGCTCTCCGTCAAATCACTCCGCTCAAAGAAATGATCCAGAAAAACCTCGACGACATTCTGCCGCTGGCTAATTCGCGCTTCATCAATCAGCGGACGCTGGATCCAAGAGCGTAGCATGCGGCCCCCCATGGCCGTCTTAGTCTCGTCCATCAGCCAATAAAGACTGCCGTGCTTCTTGCCCGAACGAGCATTCTCTGTCAAATCCAGACTCGCCTTGGTGGCATAATCCATTTGCAGAAAGTCCTTGATTTCATAATGCTGAGCCTTCTTCAAATGGCTGAGCTCCCTCATCTGGGTCCGGTGCACATACTCCAGCAGTTTACCCGCTGCCTGACGCTCCATAGGAGACAATTCCTCACCCAGCAGCTGGACATCGTCCAAGGCCGTCTGTACATAGGACAGCAAGAGGTTCATCTGTCCAGCCAAGACCTGCTCCTCAGCTTCTGGCAAGGCATAGCCCAGCACCACTTCCCTAGCTTTCAAATTGCGGATTTCCCCGCAGACCAAGGCAAAGTCCTCTAAACTGGTCACCTGAAACTCACCGGTCACCAGGTCCATATAAGCCAGACCATAGAGGCCGTCTGAGTAATCCAGAGCCACCAGAAAGTTATTAGCAGAGTCCGGCTTACTGGAGTCCACTACCGTTCCCGGCGTGATAACCTGAACAACCTCCCGCTTAACAACCCCCTTGGCTTCCTTGGGGTCTTCCATCTGCTCCGCAATCGCTACCTTATAGCCTGATTCGACCAAAACATCAATATACTGCTGTGCCGAATGATAGGGAACTCCGGCCATGGGAATGGGATTTTCAGCATTTTTATTTCGGCTAGTGAGAGAAATCTCTAAAATCTGGGCGGCATTGACCGCATCATCATAAAACAACTCATAAAAATCCCCCATCCGAAAGAGCAAGAAAGCATCTGGATAGTCCTTTTTGATATCCAAATACTGCTGCATGCCGGGCGATAACTTTTCTACTGCCATCTCTATCCTTTCTAAAAACAAACGAGGTCAGGACATCCGTCTCAAACCTCTCCATTTTTCCTGAAAAAACTGTGACTCCTACATCACTTCCTGTATTTGCTCTTCAATCTCCTGAGCAGCTGCCTGATCCCGGCAAACCACTAAAAGAGTATTGGCACCCGCAACAGTTCCCAAAATACGGCTATCCAGCGAGCTATCCACGACATTGGCCAGCACTGTCGCCTCGCCCAGCCCAGTACGAAGAACCAGACTAAACTCGGCTCTGGCTACACTCTCCACATGCTTGGCTAAAAACTCTATCAAATCAATCTCTTCAGTCTCATGCGCCAAAACATAATAAGTCAGACCCTTCTTCTTAACCTTGGTCAGGCCGATTTCACGGAGGTCACGCGACAGGGTAGTCTGCGTTACATAAATCCCTTGCGCTTCCAGACGATCCTGAATCTCCTTTTGCGTTCCTAACTTTTCTTCCTTAATCATCGTTTTGACTAACTGATGACGGTCATTCTTTCTCATTTTTACCTCATTATTGAATAAATTAGAAGCTGCATTCATGAAGGGCACTTCAACGGACAAAAAACTGCTTCTCCATCAATCTAGGCAAAGATTTGCAGGAATACTGAGAATAAACAAAAAACTTTAACGAAGAGTGACAGGCAAGGAAGCATTCAGATGGAAAGCCCATCTATAAATACAGGTTCTTATCCCTCTTATTATATCAGAAAAATTCCTATTAGCCCAAAAATTATTCCCAAAAAAATTGAAGATTCCTTGAAAAATGTGATAAAATAATAACAAAAGACACAAAGGAGCAAATATGGATAACAAACAGTTGATTGCCGGCGAATTGGCCAAGGTTATTGACAGCCTTGATCAAGACGCTATTTTAAATTTATTGGAGCAGCCAAAGAGCTCTGAACTTGGTGATATCGCCTTCCCAGCCTTTTCTCTGGCAAAAACTGAGCGCAAAGCTCCTCAGGCTATCGCTGCTGACATTGCTGAAAAGATTGACACGGCGCATTTTGATAAAGTCGTTGCGACTGGCCCTTATGTCAACTTTTTCCTCAGCAAGGCTGAAATTTCTGGCCAAGTTATCAAAGAAGTCATCAAAGACGGAGCTGACTACGGCCAACAGAACGAAGGAAATGGAGAAAATGTCACCATTGACCTATCCAGCCCAAACATTGCCAAGCCTTTCTCAGTCGGCCACTTGCGCTCTACTGTTATTGGTGATGCTCTTTCCAACATCTTCCGCAAGATTGGCTACAACACCATCAAAATCAACCACTTGGGAGACTGGGGCAAACAGTTCGGCCTCCTGATGGTAGCTTATAAGAAGTGGGGAAGCCAGGAAGCTGTTGAAGCAAACCCTATTGACGAACTGCTCAAACTCTATGTGCGTATCAATGCTGAGATCGAAAACGACCCATCTCTAGATGACGAAGGTCGCCTTTGGTTTAAGAAGCTGGAAGACGGTGACCCAGAAGCGACTGAGCTCTGGCAATGGTTCCGCGACGAAAGTCTGATGGAGTTCAACCGTATCTACGAACTCCTAGGTGTCGAATTTGACAGCCTAAACGGCGAAGCCTTCTACAACGACAAGATGGACGAAGGGATTCAAATCCTTTGAAGACAAGGGTCTCCTGCAGGAATCCAAAGGAGCTAGCATTGTAGACTTGGAAGACTTCAACCTTCCGCCTGCTATGATTAAAAAATCAGACGGTGCTACTCTATACATTACACGTGATATCGCAACAGCCATCTACCGGGCTCGCACTTACAACTTTGTCAAAAATGTCTATGTTGTAGGTCAAGAGCAGGCCAACCACTTCAGACAACTCAAGGCCGTTCTGAAAAAGATGGGCTTTGACTGGAGCGATGACATGATTCACGTTGACTTCGGACTGGTGACTAAAAACCGTCAAAAACTGTCTACACGTAAAGGAAACATCATCCTCCTCGAACCAACTCTGCTGGAAGCTATCAGCCGGGCAAAGTCAGATTGAAGCTAAAAACCCAGATTTGGAAAACAAGGAAGCTGTTGCTCGCGCAGTTGGAGTCGGAGCGGTTAAGTTCTACGACCTCAAAACTGACCGCCGCAATGGTTACGACTTTGATTTGGAAGCTATGGTTTCCTTCGAGGGAGAAACAGGCCCTTACATCCAGTATGCCTATGCTCGTATCCAGTCTATCCTGCGCAAGGCGAACTTCCAGCCCGATGCAGAGGCCACATACAGCCTGAACGATCCAGAAAGCTGGGAAATTATCAAGCTGCTCCAAGACTTCGGCCGTGTTGTCAAGCGTGCTGCTGATAACTATGAGCCTTCACTGATTGCCAAATATGCTATCAGCTTGGCCCAAGCCTTTAACAAATACTATGCGCACACACGGATTCTGGATGAAAGCCCTGAGCGCGACAGCCGTTTGGCTCTCAGCTACTCAACAGCTGTTGTCCTCAAAGAAGCTCTGCGTCTGCTAGGAGTAGAAGCGCCAGAAAAGATGTAAGCTTGATTAAGAAACATCAAAAAACGAAAACCTCACTGGTTTTCGTTTTTTTCAATATGATAAAGTTCTTCAATAATCCCTGCTACCTTCTTAATGTCTCCCAACATGCCGCGCATTTCAAAATCGGCCAAAACCGGAAATCCGAAGCGCTCTGAGTATTGCTTGGCGGTCAGACAGTATTGGTTATTAAAGTTTCGATTGCCGCTGCCAATGACGCCCAGACAATTGCTGGCATTCTGACCATAGGCGATAAAGTCCCCCACATCGGTTGTCAGAATTTCTACATCGCCATTGTCCACACCATTGCCACCCTCCAGATAAGTCGGCAGAAAAGCGATAAAAGGATTGTCCATTTCAAAAAAGGGCTGCCCTTCCTTTACCAGGTCTTTGATATGGATCTTCTCCACTTCTAGGCTTGGATGCTGCTCCAGCAGATAGTCTGTCAGCCGACGGACAAAACTCTCTGTATTGCCGCTCAAGCTGATGTAAACCAAGGAAACCTTTGTCATTGTATTCTCCATTCTAAAAAATAACAGATATAGCTTCTTAAAATTGTAAGCACTTATCTGTTATTTGTCAAATTTTATTCGTTTGCAGCTAGTTCCGCTTTTTCAGCTTCTTTCTGCTGCTGAATTAGCTTAAAGATGACGATGGAAAGGAAGATTAGACTAATGACTACTGAAAGGAGGATGGAGAAATTCAGCCCCGTCATCTGTGCCGAAAGAAGAGTTGAGTCTGAAAAAGAAGAAGCTATAATTCCCTTTGATACTACATAAGCATAGGCTGTCGAAATCAAGCCCACAAGAACATCGGCAATGTAGATAAGATTGGCCTTAAATATATCTTTCCTAAAAAGGAAGAAAAGAGCCACTATTAAGAGAACGATGTGCCCGTAAAAAAAGAAATTATTGGCTAGCGAATTCGCCACTTCTGCACTCTTGCTAAAATAAGTGGCATACTGGGATTTTGCTGGTTCTTCTATCTGCTTAAGAATGCTTTTCACTCCAGCATCAGAAGAAGTGAACTTGCCAAAAAGTCCCCACAAGGTTCCCACGGTTGACAATCCCAGCAAAACATAAAGATAAATTGGTTTCTTTTTCATGAACGCCTCCTGTAAAGAAATATTTTCACTTATTATACACCGAAAAGAAAAAGCTGACAAGACCAAAAGGCTTTCGCCTTTTCAGAAGCCCACACAATAGCTAATTCCCTATCCACATATTTTATTCAAAAATCAAAGCCGAAACACTGCTGCCTCGGCTTTTTAATTCAAAGAATATTAGCTGTTCAAATGCCATACTTCTTCTTCATATTGAGCGATAGTACGGTCAGATGAGAAGAAGCCAGCTTTGGCGATATTGACGATGACTTTGTCCATCCAAGCATCGCGGTCTTCATAGTCCGCCAGCATGCGCTCTTTGACTTGGATATAGTCTTCTAGATCCAGCAGGGTCATGAACCAGTCCTTGCTGATCAGTTCATTGTAAAGACGTTCCAAGCGTTCAGCTTTACCAACTGCCAATACTTCATCGCTGACGATAAAGTCAACCAACGGCTTGATAGCTTCGCGCGCATAGTACTCACTAGACTTGTAAGCAGATTTTGCGTAGAGGTCAATAACAGTCTCAGAATCTTCACCGAAGATATAGATATTGTCTTCGCCGACCAGCTCTGCAATCTCAACGTTCGCTCCGTCCATAGTACCAAGAGTCAAAGCACCGTTAAGCATGAACTTCATGTTACCAGTACCAGATGCTTCCTTAGAAGCCAGGGAAATCTGCTCAGAAATATCACCAGCTGCAATCAAGAAGCTAGACGCTGTAACATTGTAGTTTTCTACCATAACTACTTGCAGGTGTGGAGCCACTTGAGGGTCATTAGCAATCACTTCTGACAAGCAAAGGATGAGGTGGATGATGTCCTGTGCAATTGTGTAAGCAGGAGCAGCCTTACCACCGAAGAAGACAGTGATTGGACGAGCAGGGATGTTACCAGCCTTGATGTCCAGATACTTGTGGATAACATACAGAGCGTTCATTTGTTGGCGCTTGTACTCATGCAGACGCTTGATTTGGATATCAAAGATAGATTCTGGATTGATTTCCACGCCTTGTGCTTCCTTCAAGTGACGAGCCAATTTACGCTTGTTATGAGCCTTGATGCCTTCCAATTTTTCTTTAACATTTGCAGCGCCAGTGAATTCCAACAAGCCTTCGAGCTTAGTTGCATCATGGTGCCAGTCGCGGCCCAGCAACTCATCCAGATAATGAGACAGGCGTGGGTTGGCATGCATGAGCCAGCGGCGGAAAGTAATACCGTTGGTCTTGTTATTGAATTTTTCAGGGTAGATATCGTAGAAGGCTTTAAGCTCAGAGTTTTTCAGGATTTCTGTATGCAGAGCAGCAACCCCATTGACACTGTATCCGTAGTGGATATCCATGTGCGCCATGTGCACACGATCGTCCTCATCAATGATTTGCACTGCTGGATCTGTGTATTTAGCCTTAACGCGCTTATCAAGCTCTTTGATGATTGGTACCAGATGCGGTACTACTTCTTTCAAGAATTCCAAAGGCCATTTTTCAAGAGCTTCTGCCAGAATCGTGTGATTTGTATAAGCAGTCATCTTCTGTACGATAGCAATTGCTTCATCCAGATCCAAACCACGCTCAGTCAAGAGACGAATCATTTCTGGGATAACCAGAGATGGGTGGGTATCATTGATTTGGATGACAGCATAGTCTGCCAAGTCGTGCAGATTGCTGCCTTTTTCAATCGCTTCGTCAATAATCAGCTGAGCACCATTTGAAACCATGAAGTATTGCTGGAAGATACGGAGCAATTCCCCTTGCTTGTCACTATCATCTGGATAGAGGAAGAGGGTCAAGTTGCGAGCGATATCTGTCTTATCGAAGTCAATACCGTCTGTGATGATATCTGCATCCACTGAGTCCAAATCAAAGAGACGAAGGCGGTTCTTAGTTTCTGTCTTGTAGCCTGGCACATCAATATCATAAAGAGTAGATGTCAGAGTGAAGTGAGCAAATGGCACTTGGTAGCTGCGGCTAGAGCGAACCAACCAGTTTTGCTCAGTCAGCCAGAAGTTAGGAATAGTGGTCTGTTCGTTGTTTTTCAAAACCTGTTGGAAAAGACCAAAGTGGTAGTTCAGTCCTACACCATCACCATTGAGACCCAATGTCGCAATAGAGTCCAGGAAGCAGGCAGCCAAACGGCCCAAGCCTCCGTTACCCAGAGACGGCTCCAACTCAACTTCTTCTACTTCGATCAAGTCTTTACCAGCATCTGCCAGTTCTTGCTTCACATCATCGTAAAGTCCAAGGTTGATCAAGTTGTTAGACAATAGTTTACCAATCAAGAATTCAGCTGAGATGTAGTAGAGTTTTTTCTTACCAGTATTGACTGGCTTTTGAGCGCTGGCTAATTTAGTGTAGTTCAAAAGAGCCAGGTAGAGTTCTTCGTTGCTGCAATCAGCAAGATTTTTTTGAATAAGTATTTTTGATATAAGTTTTGTAAGTTTGACATGATTAATCCCTTCAAGCCTGATTCGGCTATTCTTTATTCGTTAATTAAATCGGTATTCATACGACGGTAAGTCTTGGTCAAGCTGTAAAGCTCACCTTCGACGATTGGATTCAGCTCTTCAGCTGTCATCCGCCAAGTCCAGTTACCACCAATTGTGGATGGATAGTTCATCCGTGCTGCACTGTCTAATTCCAGCAAGTCTTGCATGGTCGCAATGGCCATAAAGCTGACTGAAGCAAAGATTGTGCGCAGCATTGCATGAGGTACTGTTTCGTACTCCTTGCGGTTGGTGTACTGAGCCATGTACTGGCGAGTAGCATCGTCAATCTCATCCTTGTACCAGCCCAAAACAGTATTGTTATCATGGGTTCCTGTATACATGACTGAGTTGTTTGGCGCCAGATGCGGACTGTCGATGCTTTCATCATCAGGATTGAAGGCGAATTGCAAGATCTTCATTCCTGGGAAACCAGTGCGCTCGCGCAGCTCGATCACTTCGTCCGTCATAAAGCCTAGGTCTTCTGCAATGATATTCAAATCACCCAAGGCTTCCTTAACTGCTGCAAAGAGTTTGTAGTCTGGACCTTTGACCCACTTACCAGTAGCAGATGTTTCTGAGTCAGCAGGAACTTCCCAGTAAGACTCAAAGCCGCGGAAATGGTCGATACGGACAATGTCGTAAATCTTGAAGCTTTCACGCAGACGCTCAATCCACCAAGCATAGCCATCTTTGTCCATAGCTTCCCAGTCATAGATAGGATTGCCCCAAAGCTGGCCAGTTTCTGAAAATTCATCCGGCGGACAGCCTGCCACACAAGTTGGCTTGCCAACAGCATCTGTCTTAAAGAAGTGTGGATGTGCCCACACATCAGCACTATCAGCTGCCACATAGATTGGCATATCACCGACAATCTCGATGTGATGTTCATTAGCATAGGCTTTTAATCTTAACCACTGCTTAAAGAAGAGATACTGGGTCACACGATGGTAGGTCAGCTTGTCAGCCAGCTTCTCACGATAAGAAGCGAGACTAGCAGCCTCACGCCGACGGATCGCTTCATCCGGCCACTCTGTCCAAGCTAGATTATCAAAATGCTCTTTGATAGCCATGTACTCAGCGAAAACTTCCAGCCAAGCCGCATTTTGCTCTACAAAGCTCTCATAGTCAGACAGATCGTCTGCTTTCAAGAAGCGAGCTACTGCTTTTTCCATGATTGGACGGCGAGCATCAAAAATCTTTGCATAATCCACTTTCTAGGATCATCTCCGAAATCAGCTCCCTTGACATCTGCCTCGTTCAGCAAACCTTCTTCTATCAGAATATCAAAATCGATAAAGTAGGTATTCCCCGCAAAAGCAGAGAAAGACTGATAAGGAGAATCACCATAACTGGTCGTTCCCAGTGGCAAAATCTGCCAATAGCGCTGCTTGGTGCGAACCAAGAAGTCTACAAAATCATAAGCACTTTGGCCAAAAGATCCGATACCGTACTTGCCCGGAAGGGATGAAATGTGCATGAGCACGCCGCTTTGACGTTTTTTCATTTTGTCACCTCTTTATTTTTCCTCTACGCCTTTTCATTTTTACTTAATGCAAACGTTTGCGTCGACTTGATTATAACCTATTTTTTTTTTTAGTGCAAGGGGTTTTGAATATTTTTTTTAATTTATTTCTTAAAGGCTCTAGGGCTTTTTTAGGACTTCCCTACTGCCCCAATTGTTTACCGTTTTTCTCTTCTTGCAAGCGTTCTCTTTTTGTGTTAAAATGTTCTTACAAACAGAAAACGTTTGCGTTTGCGGAGAAACTGCTTTATACTTGCTTTTTTGACCACAATAGTTAAGCAAAATCACTGGTTACGATAGCTATTTTGGGCACATGTTTGCATGACTCTTAGAAAGTAAGTGCTTCTACTAGTAGATTTAAAACAGTTGATGTTATAGAAAGGATTTCCAGCAAATGCAGGCCTTGTAGGAGGTTTTTATGCGAGTTACTATCAAAGAAGTCGCAAAACTAGCAGGCGTATCACCCTCTACCGTGACCCGCGTCGTGCAAAATAAATCAACCATCAGTGAAGAAACTAAAAAACGTGTCCGTGCTGCTATGAAGGAGCTGGACTATCATCCCAACCTCAATGCCAGAAGTCTGGTCAGTCAGTCTAGCCAGGTCATCGGCTTGGTCCTGCCGGACGACTCAGATGTCTTCTATCAAAACCCTTTTTTTCCCAACTGTATTGCGGGGGATTTCTCAAATAGCTTCTGATTATGCCTATGCCATCCAGATCAGCACGGGGCAAGATGAAGAGCATCGCTTGGAAAATATGAAGCAGATGATTTTGGGCAAGCGAGTTGACGGACTGATCTTCCTTTATTCTAAGCAGGACGATCCTTTGGTCGACTTTGCAGTTAGGAATAACTTTCCTTTCCTTATCCTAGGGAAAGCTGTCTCACCTTTCATCTCTCTGGTGGACAACGACAATATCAAGGCCGGCTATGATGCGACCAGATATTTCCTAGACAAGGGCTGTCGAAAAATCGCCTTTCTAGCGGGGAATAAGGAGCTGGTCGTTTCCCAGGATCGTTACACAGGCTACAAGCAAGCCCTAAATGAAGCAGGCCTGCCTTTTGATGAACGCATTATCAAATTTGCCTTCGGTTTCCTTCTAGAAGACAACAGTTACAAGATTATGGAGGAGCTGCCGCTGGATGAGATTGAAGCCATCGTAACCTCCGATACTCTGGTAGCAGAAGGAGCCCTGCACTATCTCAAAGATCAGGACTACCAGATTCCCATTATCACCTTTGATTCTATCAAACCGCGCATTGATGTGGATGCCTATATCGATATCAATGCTCTCGAGCTTGGAAAAGAGTCCTTCCGGACCCTCTTCCAAATCATCAAGGACAATAAAGAAGACAAGCAAATCTGCTATCGCCAGCTGATTCCGCATAGCATCAGCACTCGCTAATCCGAGTACTTTGCTCATTTATCAACGATTCACTGAACGGCCTTTTTCTAAACCAGAGAAGAGCCTGAACTCAAAACAATTACCCGAAGAGAAACTGACAAAGAAAGAGGAAAAACATGGCCTTTCGCATTTTTCAAGCCTATTTAGATGACGAAAATATCATCACTATCGAACTGGAAAAGAGCTTTGATGCCTACTCCATCCACTTTACACTGGAAGACAAGCACAGCTCCAGCCCCTTAACCATCAAAAACATCAACAATCAGGAAGAGCGGATTATCTACACTGTATCGGCTAATGAGCCCATTGACCTGACGCAGTCCTACAAGGTCTATGACCAAGACCGCAACCATACCGACCTGCAGTACCGCCATATCGTGAAAAAGCCTATTTTCGATGAGATTTTTGACTATGCAGGCGACGATTTGGGAGCTCAATACAGTCCCCAGCCACCGAATTCAGACTCTGGGCACCTATTTCTGAAAAAGTCCTTCTGCATCTGAAAGACCAGGTTCATCACCTCAAACGTCTGGATAGGGGAGTCTGGCATACACGGATTGAGGGAGATTTAGAGGGAGCCTCCTATTCTTATCTCCATAAGATCAATGGCAAGTGGATTGAAGTCCATGATCCCTACGCCCTATCCTCAGATGTCAATTCGGGCAACAGCTATGTCATCAATCTAGACAAGATTAAAAAGCCAATCAAACGAGCGAAAACACAGTTGGATCCGACAGAAGCCGTCATTTATGAAATGAGCGTCCGTGATTTCTCTATGCAGAAAGAAGCTGACTTTTCCTATCCTGGAAAGTTTACCTCGCTGAGCGAATCTCCAGTCGTCCACGGCCAGAAGTTCGGTCTGGACTATCTGAAAGAGCTAGGTATCAGCCACGTGCAACTCATGCCTGTCTACGATTTTGGCAGCGTTGATGAAAAGCATCCAGAGCTTGTCTACAACTGGGGCTACGATCCTGTCCAGTACAATGTCCCAGATGGCAGTTTTGCCAGCAATCCGAGAGACCCTTATGCCCGCATCTTAGAGCTGCAGGCGGCCATTACTGCCTACCACAATGCTGATATCAGCGTCATCATGGATGTGGTCTACAATCATGTCTATGACGCCAACAGCTATGCTTTTGAAAAAATCGTGCCCGGCTATTTTTTCCGGCTCAATGACATGGGCTACCGAACCAACGGAACCTTCTGCGGCAATGATGTGGCTAGTGAGAAGGCCATGGTCCGCCGCTATATCAAGCAGTCAGTCAAGCAATGGGTCAGCCTCTATGGCTTTGACGGCTTCCGCTTTGATCTGATGGGGATTTTAGATATCCAAACCATGCAGCAGATAGCTGACGAACTCAAGGCGCTCTATCCTAACATCTATCTCTATGGTGAAGGCTGGCAGATGGATACTGGACTGGCAAGTGAGCGATTGGCTCATCAGTACAATGCCGCCCAGCTTCCGGATTATGGATTTTTCAGCGACCATTTCCGTGACAGTCTCAAACAGACCATCGCCCAAGGCCGGCAAATCGAGAGCAAGACTCCTGCCAGTCAGCTTGAAAATGTCCTGACAGCCAATGTCGGTCTGAAAGGCGAGGCCCACTTCACTGCGCCCCAGCAGGCCATTAATTATGTCGAGTGCCATGATAATGCAACAGTTTTTGATTACTTTGATATCGTCAATCCTGCTATCACCCTGCGGGATCGGCTGGCTAATTCGCGGCTGGCTCTCCACCTCGTCCTCCTGGCCCAGGGTGTGCCCTTTATCCACAGCGGTCAGGAATTTTTCCGGACTAAAAATCTGATTGACAACACCTATAATATGCCCGACGAAATCAATAAGCTAGACTGGCTGCGCTCCCTGCATTACACAGAAGACATTGCTTTTATCAAGAAGCTGATTGCCTTCCGCAAGGCGCATCCGCTGCTGCATCTAAAGACCAGCACTGCCATCAAGCAAGCCTGTCAGATCAATTGGCTGACAGACAGTTTATTGGAGTACAAAATTCAAGACAGCAAAGCGAGCATGACCATCGTCATCAACTTTAGCAATCAAGAAGCTCTCTACGAAAACAAAAACAAGCAAAAGCTACACCTCCAATACCCAGCGATTGATGCCCAAAAACCAATCGCACCACTAGCTGACAGTTACAGCCTAGCTGGCAAGCAGTTGATTGTGTTGAAATAGATTGTAAAACATCAGCCAATGAATAAGCTGATGTTTTTGTTTTTTACAACCCCAAATAATCCGCAACCGCTGCCTGCATTGATCTGCAGCGACTGTCGTTTTATGACGCACTGGGGCTGTTTCTAAGCCGTCCACGGCTGGTGGAAGGGCTACGCCAGAAAGTTCGTACAGTTGAGCCAAAGCCTCGAAGTCACTGAGTCCTGTTTGACCAGTCACAGCCTCAACGGCCACAACTGGGAATTTATAAGGGCTAGCGGTAGACACGATAACAGTTTTGCGCTGATCGCCTGTCTCTGCCAAGTATTTTTGATAGACAGCAGACGCAACGGCTGTATGAGGGTCTTCAATGTAGTTAGATGCTTGATAGACCCGATTGATTTCAGCTGCTGTTTCTTCTTCTGTCGCATAGTCAGCCGCAAAGAGGTCTAAAATCTCAGCGTCAAAGTCTGTCAGTTCATACTGTCCATGCTCATTCAGAGCCGCCATCAAAGCAGCTGTTTTCTCAGCGCTGTTACCAGACAGATGGAAAATCAAACGCTCCAAGTTAGAAGAAACCAGAATATCCATGGATGGACTAGACGTTACCTTGAAGCTCCGCTTCTTGTCATAAACCTGAGTCTTGAAGAAGTCTGTCAGGACATTATTTTCATTCGATGCACAGATCAGCTTGCCAACCGGAAGACCTATTTGCTTGGCATAGTAGGCCGCCAGGATATTACCAAAGTTCCCAGTCGGAACTGTAAAGTTGACCTTGTCTCCTGCTGTGATTTCTCCCGTCTTCACCAGCTGAGCATAAGCATAGACATAGTAGACAATCTGAGGCACCAAACGACCGATATTCATGGAATTAGCTGATGAAAACTGCAGTTTGTGCTCCAAGAGACGAGCTCTTAGGTCTGTGTCATTGAACATGTGCTTGACATTGGTCTGGGCATCATCAAAGTTGCCATCAATGGCCACCACATGCGTATTGGCACCTGTCTGCGTCGTCATTTGCAGCTCTTGGACCTTGCTGACACCGTCTTTCGGATAAAAGACGATAATTTCAGTCCCAGGAACATCCGCAAAGCCTGCCATAGCCGCCTTGCCTGTATCACCAGAAGTTGCTGTCAAAATGACAATTTTATTTTCCAAGCCGTGCTTTTTGGCTGCGGTTGTCATCAAGTGAGGCAGGATAGACAAAGCCATATCCTTGAAGGCAATGGTCGCTCCATGGAAAAGCTCTAGATTATACTGACCATCCAGCTTCACCAAGGGGGCAATCGCCGCATCATCAAACTTGCTGTCGTAGGCACGGGTGATACAGTGGTCCAGCTCCGCTTCAGAAAAATCATCCAAAAAAAGCAGACAGAATCAGCTTGGCTACTTCCTGATAAGAAGCATCTTTGAGCTTGGCAAAGTCCAAATCGACCTGCGGATAGGTAATGGGCGTAAAGAGCCCGCCGTCTGTCGCCAAACCTTGCAGAATTGCCTGGCTAGCTGTTACTCTATTCTTTTCGTCGCGTGTTGATTGATAAACTAAGGTCATTCTTTCTCATCCTTTATCTGTAGTTCGCTTTATTATACCAAAATTTATCAGAAAATTCTCGCTTTTTCACAGAGAATATAAGAAAAAGCCCATTTCTGGGCTTGTTTTCATCTTATTCATTCATAGATACGTGAACGTGGTCGTAGTGGTTTTCAGTTACGCTGCCGCGGTCAGGCATTTGGTTCCAAGTATTAGCTGGCCCATAAACGCTTTCAAATGGTGCATAGAACTGTTGCTGCCAGATAACGTAAGAGATGCCTCTTTCAGTCATATTAGAAGTAACATCGGCTGCGACCCGGTTTCCTAATTCAGTATTCTCACCAACGATAAAGTCAGCCGCCAAGCCCTTACCATGGTCACCACTATCACCTGGGCGGTAAAGACTAAATTCTGTAATTCCATATTTAGCTGCTATCTCTTCTTTCAGAGCTGCAGTTTGTGGCTGAAGACCTTCATTAGCTGGATTGTTAGTCGTCACGCTAGCTGCATCTGTTACAGCTGGAGCATTGTAAGTTGTTGGCTCAACAGCGGCAGTTGCTTGACTGACCTGGTCTTGGCCTAATTCAGCTGCTGGAGCTGCCTCTGCGGGTGCTTCTGGACTTGTAGCAACTACTGGCTGTGGCGCAGCTTCTACTCGAGCTGCTACATTTTCTTCCGCAGCTGGTGCTGCTTCACTTGCAACTTCTGCTACTGGAGCAGGAGCTTCTTCAGCAGGCGCTGGTGCTTGGTCTGCTGGAGCTGCAACAGCTTCCTCAACAGCTGGAGCTGGAGTTTCTGCTGGTTGAGCAGGAGTTGCGGGTGCTGCTTGCTCAGTACCAAAAATCTCGTCAGCTGTATAACTTTCTGTTACATATCCTGCGTTATTTCCTGCTTGGTAGCTTTGGATTTCTACAGAGGCAATTTCATTTTGTCCATTTGTTGTAACGGTCAAAACAGTACCTGGGAAAATCAAGTCCGCATTGGCAATTTGATTGATTTTAGCCAATTCAACAAGGTCAATATTCATCGCTTGAGCGATATTTCCCAAAGTATCTCCATATTGAACAGTGTATGTTTGTTGGTTTTCATTACTTGTAATATCCGCTTTAATTTGCTCAACTGTTCTGGCAGTCCAGTTTTGTGGCTGCTCCTCAGCTTTTGTTGTAAACAAAGGCAATGCTGACAAAGCAACAGTTGAAGCCAAAAGTAATTTCTTATTCATTTTCATATGCAAAATGCACCTTCCTAATCATTCATGATACGAAAACCATCTTACCATAAATCTTCTAAGAAAAAAGCCTTTTTCGACCTATTTAACAAAACTGTCTGCCCCCTGTAATATGGAGATTTGTTTGTAACATATAAATATTTGCAATAAGCAAAAGAACCCCATTTAGAGAGGTTCTGTTTCTTTTGGACTTGTTTGAACTCTTAGTATTCTGCTAAGCTAAACCCGACCCAAACTTTGGGCAAAAAAGATAAGATCTCCTAGAAGTTGTCGCTTCTTCGTCTATTTTTTT